>FWPV01000042.1_pt1 | contig 472576 bp, 396 predicted proteins | sample 2228371 | NCBI WGS metagenome assembly FWPV01 (sample SAMEA103939776, study PRJEB20133) | metagenome | reverse complement strand
GTGGTGGGGGCGTCTCCTCGACCTTCGGCGTCTCAATCACGGGCGCGGGCTTACGCTCTTTCGGCGCCCTCACCGGGGTGGCCCAATCCTGCGCCACCTTCCTGCCGAAGCTCAGGCCGAGGCCGACCACGAGGGTGTTGCCGGCCTCCATATCTCCCAAGGGGATGAGGTAGGCCGCATCGACCCCGATGCCGAGGCCATTGTCGAGGTCCTTCTTGAACCCGGCTCCGACCGACAGGTGGGACCCCCCACCCGAGGAGAACCCCGCGCGCAGGGCAAGGGGGCGCTCCGGGAGGAGGAGCGCCTCGACGCCGGCGTGCACGCGAGCCTTGTTCTCGTCGTTGGGGGTATCCCCCATGACGTACTCGAGCGCGGCCGTCGGCATCAGGTCAAACGACGACCCCTTGAGGGAGTAGGATGCCCCGAACCAACCGGTTAGGGGAAGCTTGTCGTCCTCGTCCGACTCGGAGATGGCCTGGTTGGGTTGGAGGAGGTGGGTGAAGGCCACACCGACGGTCACCGCCTTCGAGGCCCGGCTCATGAACCCGACATCGAGGTCGAACGCGGTCACCCCGTCGTCGACGGTCCACAGCGGGTCGTTCCGAACGTAGGCGTCGTCACCCCAGTCGTACCCCTTGCTGAGGTACTTGAGGTTCAGGCCGAGGGAGAATGGAAACGCTCCCCCGACGCCGTAGGCGTAGCTCAAGAGGCCGCCCGTCTCGGCGTAGAAGTCGGTGCCGAAGTTCCCACCCGAGAGCGCGAGCGTTCCGGCTCGGTGCATCGGGTATGCGAGCGCCCCGCTGAAGAACGCGAGGTTGTCTTCGTTGAGCCCCATGTGCTGGGCGACGTACGTGCCCGAGAACGTGGCCCGCTCGATGAACGATAACCCCGCAGGATTCCAGTACGGAGCCGAAGCGTCACCCGGCACGGCAACGAAGGCGCCGCCCAAGCCAAGGGCTCGGGCACCGCCGCGGTCTTCGAAGCCGGCCCGGGCCGTTCCCGGCAGGATCAGAAGGAGCGCGGCCAGGCCTAGTACCGCCACGCCGAGCTTCCTGTACGGCATTGGACGCCTCCTTTCGATGCTCGCTTGCGCGTTCATTGGCTCACCCGCCTCATCGGGCCACGACCACGGTCCCCGTGGTCACGGATCCGATGTTGTCGACTTGGAAGATGTAGACGCCCGACGGCACCACAACGCCGGAGGCGTCCTTCCCATCCCAGTGGATGAACAGCTCGCTGTAGCGCTGATCCACGTTGCCCCTCAGCTCGACGATCCTCTGCCCATCCCTCGCGAAGATGGTCACCGTGCTGGTGAGGGAGCTCACCGGGATGTTCGCCACGTCGTTGTAGCCATCGCCGTTGGGCGTGATGATCGCGTGGAACTTGGCCTCAGGAGGGGCCGTCCTGGGGTGACGCCGCACGGTCACGGTCGCACTGACCTCCTGAGTCCCGTAGCCGACCGCACGGATCACGTTGTCACCCACGTTCAGGTGGAACCCACTCAGGGTCCAGTTCCCGGTCTCGGCAGAGAGGGATGCGAGGATTCCGTTGACCTTCACGTACGCCACGTTCGCCGAGGTCCCGGTCACCACGATCATGGAGTCCTGGTACGCGAACTCCTGGCCATTCGTCGGGCTCGTGATCGAGATCGCCGGTGCGCCGGTCCCCACGCGGAAGACCGTGCGCGAGGCGGTCACCGTCCCGCCCGCGTAGTTCGTCCCGACGGCCGTCATCGTGTTGGCACCCATCGCCAGCGGGACCTCCGAGGCCGTCCAGGCCCCCGTGGCGTAGTCGATGGTGGCGACCACGCCGTTGACCGTGACCGACCTGATGCAGCTCGACGTGCCCATCACGTCGATCGTCGAGGCGGTGGTGATGAAGCTGTCAAGGGGAGCCGTGATGGCGATGCTGCCGGGATCCGTCACGCATCCAGACTCGTACCACACCCGTACGGTGTCGGCCACAACCTGGCTCACCCCGAAGCCGCGCGCGACGATCGTGTTCCACCCATCGGTGAGCGAAACCGCGCATTGGAAGTTCGGCACGTCGTACTGCGCGGGAAGCCCGTTGACCTCCACGAACCCCACGTTCTGCGCCGTCCCGGTCACCACCACGGGGCTGGCGTTCACCGCGGCCCCGTCAGGCGGGTACGTGATGCTGATCGACGGCGCCGCGGTGCCTACCACGTAGACGGTCACCTGGTCCTGCGCCGTGGCATCGAGGCCGTAGGCGGTCGCCGTGATCGTGAGGGCGGCGTAAGGGGAGGGAAGGGCGAGCGGGGCCTGCCACGCACCGCTGGTGGGATCAGGCAACGCGGTCACCACCGGCCCACCTGCGTAGGTCACCTCGATCCACGCGGTGTTCGTCGAGGTGCCGGTCACGCCGAGGACCTGCTCGCTCGTCACGTAGCGATCGGGTGGGAAGGTAATCTCCACCGTGGGCGGGGTCCCCTCGACCACGTACACGGTGATCACGTCCTCCACCGTGGCCATGTCCAACCCCGTCGCAACCGCCCTGATCTCGTTCGGACCAGGTACCAACGGCACGCCGGGGCAGAGGAAGGTCAACGCATCAGGATCGAGGGTGGCCTCGATGCCGTTCACCTCGACCTTGAAGGCACCGGCGAAAGTCCCCGCGACGTCCACGGCCCGCGCCCCGAGGATCGCCCCGTCCTGGGGCGAGGTGATCTGCACCGCGAGGGTTCCCGGCGCGACCACGTACACCGTCACCTCGTCCGTCACCTCACGGTCGATGAGCTCACCCGGAGGCGGTGTACCGTAGCCGGTGGTAACGATGGAGATCTCGCCGAGCACGTGCAACGGATACGCGGGGAACAGGAACGTGCCCGTCGTGAAGTCAGGCCCGAACTCGATGTCGACCCACTGATCGAGGATCCTCACCGCGCCCACGTTCTCGACCGTGCCGGTGACCGCCACGGTGCCAAGCCCGTGGAAGCTGCCGTCCTCGGGGAAGGTGATCGCGATCGAGGGCTCAGGCTCGCAGGACGGCAGCCTGATTACGACGATCTCGTCAGAGGTCGTACGACCGAAGGTCCCGTTGCCCTGCGCGAGGATGACGTTCGGGCCTATGGCGAGCGGGATGTCGAGCGCGCTGAACTCGCCCGCGACGGGATCGAGGGTCATGCGCGCCGGCTCCCCGTTCACCCAGATCGAGACGGTGTTCGTGAACAGGCCTCGGACATCGATGCTGTCCTCACACGTCACGTACCGATCCGTCGGCCAGGTGATCGTGAGGGTGGGCGCCCCGAGCATCTGGATGGCGGCGTCGTCCTGGTTGTTGCCTTGGAGCGTCTCCTGGCCGAACAGGTCCACGGGGCGCACCGTGTACCAGTAGGTCACCGCCGTGTCGGCGGTCTGGTCCGCGAAGAAGGGCAAGGTCACCGTGTTGTCCCCGGCGTCGATCCGATCGCCGAGCACGCCTTGGGCGGTGGAGCGGTAGACGCGGTAGAAGCCCGTCCCGATCCCCGCATCCTGGACCGGCGTCCAGGTGAGTCGGATGTACTCGAGCCTCCCGACGGCCTCGAGATCCGTCACCGGCGGAGGACCGCTCGCGTCCTGGATCGACCAGACCGGGGCCGACCACGGACTCATGTTGAGGCCGGCATCCCGAGCCCTGACGCGGTAGTAGTACTTCACCCCGTCTTGGAGAACGTTGTCGAACGTGTAGCTTGTGCCGCTGATCCAGCCGCTGGAAAGGTCGATCTGCTGCGGATCGGGGAACGTGCTGTCGGTGGAGGCGCCGACGAAGTACTGCACCGCACCCGATGCACTCTCGTTGCTCCACGAAACAGTGTTTGACAACCCGGCCGTGTACTCCGGTTCCGGATTCATGGTGGGGGCGTTGGGGGCCGCCCACACACCGCTCCAGACCACGAGTCCGGCCAGCAGGAGGGGCAGGGTCGTCCTCTGGGTCTTCATGCGCATCTGGCGTCTCTCCTTCCTAAGGCGAGGCATGCCTGCGTCACCCTAACGCGTGAGGACGACGCGGGCGACGTCGCTACGACTCCCTACCTGGAGACGGCAAAGGTAGACGCCGACCGGGGCGGTCTGGCCGGCATCGGTCGTCCCATCCCAACTCACGTGGTACGTGCCCGGGAGCACCTGCCCGAAGAACAGGGTGCGCGCGAGCCGGCCCTGGAGGTCATAGAGCGCGAGCTCGACGTGCTGGCCGAGCGCGCCCGTGCCCCCGTTGAGGAACCCCTCCTCGCCGCCGACGCGGAACGTGAGGCGTGCCGTCTCCACCACGGGATTCGGCGAGACGGTGAGGAGACGCTCGGTCGGTACCGGAGGTCCGTTCGGTGCGCCGTACAAGGCGGCGAGGGGTCCTGTGCGGTGGCTCGTCCCGGAGAGATCGATGTCCTCGAGGAAGTAGTAGTAGCACCGGCCCCACTCGACGTCGGTGTCGAAGAATTCGTAGTGCTGCGGTACCGCCGTGGTCCCCGCCCCACGAATGAGGTCACTCACCGGCGCGTAAGGGCCCAAGAGGTCCGTGCTGCGAAGGACACGGAACCCGAAGTTGTCCTTCTCGCTCTGCGTGTCCCAGCGGAGGAGGATTCCGTTGGCGACCACCTCGTACGAGAACGAGGAGATCTCAACCGGCACGTCCTGACCCCACCAGATGCGAATCATCAGGTCCGAGTCGTCGACCGGCACCCAGGCGCCACGCTCGTAGAAGTAGCTGCGGTAGGTCGTGGTCGCGACGTCCCCCAAAGGGTTGGGGGCGTTCGAGAGGAGTTCGTAGCCGACCCAGATGTCCTGCTCCACCTGCTGGTAGCCAGGGTTAGGCTGGTTGACATAGCGGACGTCGATAAACGAGTTCCACACGTGCTGCCCTGGGGAGGCGTAGAGGGTCGGTGTCACCGTCATCGGGGTCATGAGGTCCGCCCCAGGCACCCCGTTGTTGTCGGCCCAGATGTGGAGCCTGATGTTCCCTGGCCCAGTGGCGTCGTACAACATCACTTGGATCGACAACACCTCCGCCGAATCCATCTGGCTGGGGGGCGGGACCGTGAATCGAACCGCCGCGCAGTCTCCGGCGGCCAAGGTCCAGTAGTAGTAGGGAACACCGTCGTCGTAGTACAGCCACGATGAGTCACGTGCGGTGGGCGCAGGGCGCACACCGAGAACCTCATCTCCCGCCGGGTGCGGGAAGAGGTACCGGGGCGCTGATTGGCCCGCTGCGGGGATGAGAAGGACGATCGCTGCAGCTACCAACCGTGACGCATGGCGCATGGTGCACACTCCCTTCTGCATTCCTGGCCTTGGAGGCCGCCTCGAGCGATCGATGACCGACCCGGGTGGGCAAACTGCCACAGTACATAGGAGGAAGGTAGGGCCCACGCTCCCGTCAGTCAACAGCAAACACGCCTACGGTGGCAGTCGAATCGCCATCGCGCATTCCCCCCTGATACGACTCTTACCCCCACCATAGCTGGTGGATCCCTCTCTCCCTCGCCACCGCCCCGACGAGGTAAAGGCTCCCGGTCGCCACGACCACCCCATCGGGTCCGGTCAGGTCGGCCGCACAGGAGAGGGCTCGCGCCGGGTCCGGGACGCCGATGACCCGAAACCCCACGCCGCGCGCCGCACCGACCACCTCCTCGACCGGCATACCCCTCCCCTGCACGGCCGCGCAGGCCACGAGGTCCTCGATGTGGGCGCGCAGCGGCTCGAGGACCCCTCGCGGGTCCTTGCCGGTGCTGATCGCCACGAGGCCGAGCCTCGTACGCCCCGCGAGGAATGCCCACTCATCGAGGAACCGGGCGAGGGCCCGCGCCCCGTGCGGATTGTGCGCACCGTCGAGGAGCAAGGTGGGACTCCGGTGGTGGACCTCCAGCCTCCCGGGCCAGCAGGTCAGGCGCAGGCCTTCCCTCACGACTGCGGGCGAGAGATCGGGCACGACGACCCGAGCCGCGGCAACAGCGGTCGCTGCGTTCACGACCTGGTGTGCTCCCCTGAGGGGGAGGATCGCATCCTCACAGCGCCATCGCCCATCAGTGAAGGTGACGCGCCGGAATCCGTCCTCCGCACCCTTAATACGCCACCGCATCCCCACCCCGACACGAACCCACGAGGACGGGCGCGAGGCCCACACGCAGGCCCTGAGGATTCCCCGCACCACGGGGACCTGGGGAGCCGTCACGACCGGAACACCCGGCCGAATGGCCGCGGCCTTGTCCCGCGCGATGGAGGCGAGGGTGCGTCCGAGGGTCGCGGTGTGGTCGAGGTGGATCGGCGTCACGACCGTGAGCACCGGGGAGACGACCGAGGTGGCATCCAGCCGCGCCCCCATGCCTGCCTCCACAACCGCGACGTCCACCTTCTCCTCTCGGAACGTGAGGAAGGCAAGGGCGGTGAGGAGCTCGAACGTGGTACGGTACCCGAGCAGCCCCTCGCCTCGAACCCCCAACGCGGCGGCGAGGCGTGCGACGCCATCGGCGAACGCCTCCTCTGCGATGGGCCGGCCGTCAACTTGGATCCGCTCGGTGACGGACACGAGGTGGGGGCTCGTGTACAGCCCCACTCGCATCCCCGCGCGTCGGAGGATGGAGGACAGCATCGCACACGTGGAACCCTTCCCGTTCGTGCCGACGACCCAGATGCTCGGAAACGCCCGGTGCGGGGATCCGAGGCGTCGGAGGAACCCCTCGAATCGTTCGAGGTCCGAGGGATCGGTGGGGCGGCCCCCTTTCGCCTCCCAGTTCACGAATCCGTACAGGAACCGCTGTGCCTCATCGAACGTCACGGGGAAGCCTCACGCGGTCTGGACGGGGGGTCGCGGCGAGGAACCATGCGCACCCAAGGCCAAGCTCGCGTCCGAGGCGACACGCCGGCCCCCCTCCTTGTGGCCTTGCCGTGCCAGAGCGATGCCCCCATCTTGGCTTCGTTCCACATAGGGAGTACTCATGATTCACCTCGTTCTCCTGTTCCTCACGTTCCTCACCACCACGTTCGGGGGCAGCCTGCAGCAAGGAGGCAACCCCCTGCGCAACCCTGAGGACATGTCCCTCGGCCTGTCCTACAGCATCCCCCTGCTCACCATCCTCCTGGGCCACGAACTCGGCCACTACTTCGCGTGTCGTCGGCACCGGCTCAGCGCCACCCTCCCCTACTTCATCCCGGTTCCGCCCCCGATCTTCCTCTTCGGGACGCTCGGCGCCTTCATCAAGATCAAGAGCCCCATCCAGGATCGGCGCGCGCTCCTCGACGTCGGTGTGGCGGGGCCCTTGACCGGCATGGTCTTGGCAGTCCCGATCGCCGCGTGGGGCATCTCGCTCTCCTCCTTCGTGCCCAAGGTCCACACCGAGGGAGCGCTCATGCTGGGCGACTCCCTCCTATTCATGTTCCTCGTTCGTCTCGTCAAGGGTCCGGCTCCGGTAGGCACCGAGCTCATGCTCCACCCCATCGCCTTCGCGGGCTGGATTGGGTTCCTCGTGACTGCCCTCAACCTCCTGCCCGCCAGCCAGCTCGACGGAGGACACATCTCCTACAGTCTCTGGCCCCAGCGCCACCGCGCCCTCACGAGGGCCGTCGTGCTGGCCCTCCTGCTCTTGGGCCTCACGACGTGGCAGGGGTGGATCCTGTGGGCCCTCATCGTCACGCTCATGGGGAGCAGACACCCACCAGTCGTACAGGATTTTGCGCCCTCTCCCTTCTATCCCTTCTCCCCTGCGGCCGCGATCCCGGGGCTCGATGCAACGAGGAGGAGACTGGGGATCCTCGCCCTCATCGTCTTCGCCGTCACCTTCACGCCTGAACCGCTCAAGATCGCCCCGATCGAACACCCAGGACTCCAGGAACGCCTGCCCCCACGGCGGCCCGTTCCTCCCACGGAGGACTGGGTCTGCCTGCCCCCTCCCCGCGTCGGGGTTGCGTAGCCCTCGCCCCGCCTCACCCGCTCCATTTTTCTCTTTTCTTTGCGCATCTCCTACGTATTTTCGCTGTGGACAGTTCATCCTCCGGGAGGCTTCCCATGGGACTGACCGAACGGCAGAAGCAGATCGCCTCCTTCATCGAGCGGCGCCTCGCCCAGGAGGGGACGGCGCCGACGCGCGCGGAGATCGCCCGCCACTTCGGCATGTCTTCGGTAGGCACGGTCCAGCGCCACATCGACCGCCTCGTGGAGGCCGGCCTGTTCGTGCGCGCCCGGCACAAGCGCCGAGGGCTGCGCGCACGGGGGGCGACGCACGCGGTGGATCCGCCGGGCCGTGACGTCCTGACCGTGGTGCCCCTCCTCGGCGTGATTCGGGCGGGTGAGCCGGTGGAATCGTTCCCGCTGAGCGAGCTGCTCGACCTCCCGCGCTGGCTCCTCGACAGCGGAGAGCACTTCGCCCTCCGGGTCGCCGGGGATTCGATGTCGGGCGAGGGGATCCTCGACGGCGACCTCGTGGTCGTGCGGCGCTGCCAGCGGCCAAGTCCCGGCGACGTGGTGGTTGCCCTCGTGCGGGGGGAGGCGACGATCAAGCGGTTCATCCCCAGACCCGGCGGCGTCGTGGAGCTGAGGCCCTCGGCCCCCGGTTACTTCCCGATCAAGGTCCGCCCGGTCGAGGACGAGCTCCTCATCCAGGGCGTCGTGGTCGCCGTGGTGCGGAAGCTGGGAGGGCCCTGATGCCCTGGTGGGTCCACGCGCTGGCGCCTGGTGCCGTGGCGGCCGCGGTGGGCCGTCGCGTGCCGACCCTGGCCGGACGGTCCCTCGTGCTCGTCTCAGGAGGGGCCCGACCCGTCGTCGCGTACGCCGCCCCCACGAGCATGGCCGCGGGAATCCGCCGGGGCTTGTCGCTGGAGCACGCCCGCGCACGGTGTGACGACCTCCTCGCCCTCCCATACGGCCCCAGGCCCGAGGCGGCCCTCGAGGAGCTCCTGTCCCGCACCTTCGGGATGGAGGCGATCATCACCTCCTCCGACTCCTCCGAGGAGCTCCGCCTCGGTCCCCGCGACGACGATCAGCCCCCCTCCCCCAAGTCGGTACGGGACTGGTTCGCGCGTGTGCTCGGGGTGCGGGCCTCCGTCGCCGTGGCGGCTCACCCGGTCGCGGCCAGGATCTGTGCCCACTGTGCGGGGCTTGTCCCTGAGCTCGTGGGGCCGGGGAACGAGTCCTGCCTCGCACCCGCGCCCCTGTCCCACCTGCCGTGGCTCCCCCCCCGACCCGTGGGGGTACTCGCACGCCGCTGGGCCGTCTTCACCGTGGGAGACCTCGCCGAGCTCCCCGCGGCCTTCGTCCTGAAGATGCTCGGCCGGGACGGCCTCGAGGTCGTCGAGGCCGTGCGTGGGGGGACCCACGCCGACGAGGCGGCTGCCCGCGTCCGGCTGTGCCCGCCGACCAACGAGGCGGAGGTGATCCGCAAGGCCCTCCTGCGCGCGGTGGACGAGGCGTGGGGGGAGCTCGTCTCCCGCGGGGTAGCTGCCCGCTGCCTGCAGCTTCACCTCCGCCGGGCGAGCCTCGCACCCACGGTCAGGTTCGCGCGGTTCGACCCTCATGCGGAGGATCCCCTCACGCTCGGGCACGCCGCCTGCCGGCTCCTTCGAGGGGCATGGTCGCGCCGTGCGGTCGAGTCCGTGGAGGTGCGGCTGTCCCCGGGGATCCGGCTCACCGCACAGCCGCCCCTGTTCCCCCAGGCGCGCTGGGCACGGCTCGGGCGGCTGGGGGAGGCACTCGCGACGCTGCGGCACCGGTACGGGCCGACCACGCTGTGCAGGGCGAGCCTCCTCGCATCGACAGAGGAGTAGGCATGCTGCCCCTGCTGCGCGCCTTCTCCTCGTTCTCCTTCGGCAGGGGCGTGCTCCCGCCGGAGGCCTTGTGTCGCATCGCCAAAGAGCGGGGTGTCACGCACCTGGCCCTCACCGACGTGGGGGGACTCTACGGGTTCGTCGACTTCCTGCGCTTGGCGCGGGCGCATGGCCTCATCCCCATCGCGGGGGCGACCCTCCCCCTGCCCGAGGGCAGCCTCACCGTGCTGGCCGAGGGCCGGACGGGGTACGCGGCGCTGTGCCGCCTCGTCACCGCCTCCCACGCGCGGGACCCGGGGGCCCGAGGCTTCCTGCGCGATGCCCCAGACCCGGACGGGCTGGTCGTCCTGGCCGATGATCCCCGGGCCCTGGCCTGTGCGTTCGAGTGGGCGGGGCCAGGGCGGGTGTTCGCCGCCTTTGGGTGGGGTCCTCCGTCCCCCGAGCTGGTACGCTGTCGGCATCGCCTCGGCCTGGGCGCGGTCGTGGCCCCCCACGCCTACCTCGGCACACCCCAGGACGCCCGGGCCCACCGCCTCGTGCGCGCCGTGGCGCTGCGCACGTCGCTCGACGCGGTCCCCCCTCGCGAGCTGTGGCCCGGGCCAGGGCTCGTCCCCGGGCGCGAGGACGCGCTCCTGTGGCGCCAGAGGTGGCCCGAGGCGTGGGCCACCACGGTCGAGCTCGCGCAGCGATGCGAGGTGGACTGGGAGTTCGAGCGCCCCCTCCTCCCGCGCGTGTGGGCCAGCCCCGAGGAGGCCCTCCGGCTCCTGCGGGAGGCCGTCGAGGAAGGGATCGCCCGGCGCTACCCCTCCCCACCATCTGACCTCCGGCGGAGGCTCGAACGCGAGTTCGCCGCCATCGCCGCCCGCGGCTTGGCCGACTACTTCCTGCTCGTACGCGACGTCCTGCGTGCGGCAGCCCCGTCTGCCACCTGCGGCCGCGGCTCGGGCGCCTCGAGCATCGTCGCCTACTGCCTCGGCCTCACCGAGGTGGATCCCCTCGCGGCGAACCTCTACTTCGAGCGGTTCCTCGGGCCGGGCCGGGCGGACATCCCGGACCTCGACATCGATCTCCCGTGGGACGAACGCCCCGCGGCCCTCCGCCGGGTGTTCGATTCGCGACCGCGTGGGGAGACGTGCCTCGTGGCGACCCACGTCACCTTCGGCCGTCGGGGGGCGTTCAGGGAGGTCGCCCGCGTGATGGGCATCCCCGAGGCGCAGGTTGGTGCCCTGTGGCGCCAGGCCGAGCACGGCACGGGGCCCACTCTCGTGGCCCCGGCGCGCTCCCTCCTCGAACGCCTCCTGCACGACGCGTGTCTGCTCGAAGGCCTCCCGCGCCACCTCGGCCGTCACTGCGGGGGAGTCGTCATCGTGCCGGGCGGCGTGGACACGGTGGTCCCCTACGAACCCTTGCCCGACGGCCTCTGCGTGATCCAGTGGGAGAAGGACCAGACCGAGGACGCGGGGCTGGTGAAGATCGACCTCCTCGGCAACCGGTCGCTCTCCGTGGTGCGGGACGCGACCCGCTGGGTCGGGACGCCTGCGGCCGATCCTCTCCGCGATGCGAAGACCCAGGCCCTGCTCGCGCGCGGGGACACGATGGGCATCTTCTACGTCGAGTCCCCCGCCATGCGTCAGCTCCAAGCAAGAGCCTCCACCGGCTCCTTCGAGAGCCTCGTCGTGCACAGCTCGCTCATCCGACCAGCCGCCAACCGGTGGATCGCGGAGTACCTGCGCCGCCTCCACGGGGCCCCCTACGATCCCATCCACCCGCACCTCGAGAGCCTCCTCGCGGAGAGCAAGGGCATCCTCTGCTACCAGGAAGACGTCATGAGGGTCGCGGTGGAGCTCGCGGGGTTCGACCACGCCCTCGCCGACCAGCTCCGGCGTACCCTCTCGGGTAAACGCGGCCTCCCACTGGCGGAGCTAGGGGCGCGGTTCAGGGACGGCTTGCGCGCGAGGGGCTTCTCGGATGAGCACGTCCAGACCCTGTGGGCCATGGTGGAGAGCTTCGCGGGCTACTCGTTCTGCAAGGCACACTCCGCGAGCTACGCCCTGCTCTCGTTCAGGGCGGCCTACCTCAAGGCTCATCACCCTGCCGCCTTCATGGCCGCGGTGCTCACGAACGGGGGCGGCTACTACTCCACCCAGGCCTACGTGTCGGAGGCTCGACGCATGGGGCTGGTGATCCACGGGCCCGACGTGAACGCCTCGGAGGTGGCCTATACCCCCTGCGAGGGGGGGATCCGGGTGGGGTTGTGCCAGGTGACCTGCCTCGGCACCGACGCCGCCCACCGCATCGTGGGAGCCCGCGCCCAGGGCCCCTTCTTGTCACTGGAGGACGTGTTCGCCCGCTGCGACCTTCCGCTTCCTGCCGCCCAGGGCCTCGTCATGGCGGGGGCTCTCGACTCGCTCCATGGCCCAGGCTGCCGCGCGCCCCTCTTGCACCGCCTCGCACGGCTGGGGGCTCGGGGCCCTCGATCGGAGCCCCTGCTCGTCACGCCACCGGCCACGTGGTACGACGCAGAGGGCTCCGAACGGCTCTCCCGGCTCCAAGAGATGGAAGCCCTCGGGTTCCCCCTGCGAGGCCACCCCCTCGACGTCGTCAATGCCCCGGTGTCCCCTCCGCATTGCTCCCTCGACATCCCCCACCACGTGGGCCGCCGCATCCGCCTGCTCGGGTGGTACGTGACGGCTAAGCCGGTCCACACGCAAAAGGGCGAGGACATGGCCTTCATCTCGTTCGAGGACCGCTGTGCCCTGTTCGAGACCGTGGCGTTCCCCGAGGTCTACCGCCGAGTCCGCGCGGACCTCGGTCCGAACCGTGCCTACCTCGTGGAAGGGACGGTGATGGAAGACTTCGGCGTGCACACCGTGGAGCTCACCCGCCTGTGGGCCCTCCCGCCTCTCGCCTACCCTCTGTCCCACACGAGGCCGCAGCCGTGCTCCCCCCGCCCGAGGCTCCCCACGACGTGGGCCCTTGGGGCGTGACACGGCATGTTTCTTGCTTTTCGATAGGGTGGAGTTCGGCGAGGAACTCTGTCTGCGCATCGTCTCCGTGCGTGACCGATCGTTCGCACGCGTCGCACGTGCGGATCCTCGTGGCGTGCATCCCGGGAAAGGAGTGTGCCGTGCGCCTGCGTCCCCTTCTCTCCGTGATGGCACTCGTGGTGGCGGCCGCCTCTGCTGAGGCGCCCGAGGAGGGAGTTGGAGGCCTCCTGGAGCATCCGTCGCCGTTCGTGTTCGGTGCCTCGGTGGTGTCCTCCACCACGGCGTCCACGATCCTGGAGGTGTGGGTCAGTCCGAACGACCACACGCCCCCTCGGCAGACACCGCCGACTCCCGTGGGGCTCATTGCCATCGCACCCACCGGCCACGTGCACGCGGCGGCCCTCGAGGCGGAGGTCGTCTTCCTCTCGACAGGAGCCGCCCGCTCCATCCCCGGTGGGGAGATTCCCCCATGGGTCGTGACGATCGGCATGCCGGCCATCTGGCGTGACCTTCGCGTCGTGGAGGTGTCCGTGGCACCGGTGTGGGACACGCCCGAAGGCCAGGTCATGGCGCGGCGCCTCGTGATCGTAGTGGAGAACGCCGGAGGCGTGGGACCCAACGAGAAGACCCTGCCGCCTCGCCCGGTGTCTCCCCTCTGGGAACGGTTGTACCGCCGCCACGTCCTCAACTACGACTCCCTGAACCTCCCGCGCCTCCAGCGGGGCACAGGCCCCCGCTACCTCGTGGTCTCCCGCTCCGCGTTCGACGCCCAGACGCCACAGTTCGTCGAGTGGAAGACCCGCCAGGGCTACGGTGTCCAGGTGATCACGCTCGAGGGCCTCGGCTTCTCGGGTAGCTCCATCACCTCGACAGCCTGCCTCAACGCCACGAAGAACTACATCCTCAACGCCTACCAGACCTGGCCGGATGGGCTCGACTTCGTGCTCCTCGTGGGTGACATGAACTCCTCGAACTACCCAGGTTCGGTCTGGACCGCCACGTTCAACAACGTGTTCTACGGCCAGGGAGCGCGTCCCCACGATCAATGGTACGCCTTCCTCGAAGGGGACGACGTGTTCGCGGACGTGATGCTCGGGCGCATGAGCGCCTCGACCGCCGCAGACCAGAACACCCTGCTCGGCAAGTCGGTCGGGTACGAGAAGACCCCCTACATCGAGGGCACGTGGCAGAAGCGGGCCATCATGACCCTTGACGCCGAGACCACAGAAACGATCGCAGTCAAGAACACGGTGAGCGATCTCTTGAGTGCGTGGGGCATGACGACCCTCGAGTACTTCTCCTCTCCCTGGAACGTCATACCCGCGATCAATCAGGGCTTCACGTTCTACAACTACCGTGGCGACTATTGCAGTTCAACGAGCTGGGGGAGCACGTTCGACACGTGGGATGTGCCCTACGTGAACAACCTCAACAAGATCGGCGTATGGACGATCCTCTCATGCTCGAGTGGTGCCTTCGACTACAGCGACGCCATCCTGTGCGAGCAGCTCCTCCGTTTGGGAACCGCGACGAACCCGAAGGGGGCGGTCGCCTTCGTGGGGTCCCAGGCCTACACCGGGTACCCCTACAACAACCCGCTGGACGAGGGCTTCTACCGTGCCTGGACCGACTCCGGTGCGTCGATCCTCGGAGAGGCGTTCCTGTCTGGGAAGGTGTGGGCATGGAACCACATGTACCCAGGGTTCGACCCGGCACGGCGCGAGTGCATGATGAAAGAGTATACCATCTTGGGTGATCCCTCGCTCCAGGTGTGGACCGATGTGCCCAAGACGACGACCACGAGCGTCGTGCCCTCGACCCTCGTGGCGGGCCAGGCCACGCACGTGACCGTCACGGTCACGAATCCCACGACCGGGCCCGTGGCCGGGGCACTCGTGTGCTTCCGCAAGGCGAACGAAGCCTACGTCTGGGGGTACACGAACGCCGCTGGACAGGTGACCCTGCTCGTCACACCCGTGACGGCCGGGGAGGTCGACCTCACGGTCACCGCCTCCAACCAGCTCCCGGTGCTCACCACCCTCCCCGTCGTCGCCTCCTCGGGTCCCTACGTGGTCTACGAGGGGAACACGATCCTGGGGGACGGGTTTGCGGACGTGGGCGACACGGTCTCCATGAACATCCAACTGCGCAACGTGGGTCTTGAGCCCGCCCCGAACGTCCAGGCGACCCTGAGCTCCCCGCATCCAGCCATCACGATGATCAACGCCACGAGGAACTATGGGACCATCGCCCCGGGGGCCTCGGCTCTCCCCTACGCGCCGTTCAGGTTCCGCGTGGGCTCGGTGTCTGATGGGACCTCCGCCCCGTTCGCGCTCGCCATCCACTCCGGTGATTCCCTCTGGCCCGCGAGCTTCTCCACGACCGTGCGCGCTCCCGTCGTGTCGCTCGCGGGGGTGAGCATCGATGACGCTTTGGGCAACGGGAACGGGATGGCCGATCCAGGGGAAACCGTGAGCCTCGCCGTCGTGCTGCACAACGCCGGATCCGGACCGGCGCGGTTCCCCCAGCTCACCCTCTCCGTGTCGGACCCCTACGTGACGCTCGCCGGGCCGGGGACCCAGGGCCTCCCCAACATGGGCTCGGGCGCGCAGGTGACGAGTCCGCCGTTCACCCTCGTGGTGTCGCCCTCCTGCCCGCAGGCACGGACCGTGGAACTCGGGCTCCTTTTCTCCGCGAACTACGGGGTGTACACGACGAGTGAGACCTTCTCCCTCATGGTCGGGCTCAGGGACCTCCTGTTCGTGGATGCGGACGACGAGGGGACCGAGACCCGCATCACCGATGCCCTCGCGTCCCTCGGGAGGACGTACGTTCGGTGGAACACCTGGGAGTCTGAGCTGGCGACCGTGCCGCTGGATACCCTCAGGCTCTACCGCATCGTGCTGTGGGCCGCGGGTGATCAGAACACGAGCAGCCTCACCCCGCAGAACCAGGCCAACCTCGGATCCTACCTCGATGCGGGCGGCAACCTCGTCCTGTCCGCCGAGAACTTCTCGACGAGCTACGGCGGTAGTTCCTTCGCCTCGGCGTACCTCCACGTGGCCTCTTTCTCCGCCACCACTGCCTCGTCCGTGGAGGGCACACCGGGCGATCCGATCGGCGATGGGGTCGCCCTCTCCCTGAACTACCACCCTGAGCTGTCCAACTCTCCGGACCGGGTCGAGCCAGGGGTAGGCGCCACCACGGTGTTCACCGCGGGGGAGGGGGCAGACCCGGTCGTCATCCGGTACCCCGCCGCGGGTCCGTCTCCCTACCGGGTCGTGTTCTTCGGGGTCCCCCTCGAGGCATTCACGACCGGGGTGGCGAACCCGCACAACATCGAAACCGTCATCGATCGGTGCCTGAATTGGATGGGGGGCGACGACCTCGCACCAACGCCGCCGACGGGCCTCGTCTTGTCGAGCGAAGGGGTGCTGTCCTGGAGCCCCTCGACCGACAACGTGGGGGTGACCTCGTACTGGGTGTACCGCAGCCCGCAGGCCTACTTCTCGGTGGAGGGGCTGGTACCCACCCTCACCACGACGGCGACCTCGGTGACCGTCACGCAAGGGTTACTCGACCCGTCCGTTGACTACACCTACCGGGTCACCGCGAGGGACGCGGCGGGGAACCAGTCCGCGGCCTCGGACCCAGTCGGTGAGAGGGAGTTCGCCCTCCCGTGAGCCGCAGTGTTGCGCGGGTGCGTCGACCGATGCCGGTCGGCGGCACTCCCTTGACCAGGAGGAATGGCACGTGGAACTTGTATGGACGCCTTGGTGCCCGGGGGGTATCGCGCAGCCACTCCGCATCCCTCGTCCAAGGAGTATCGATGAGCTCGGCGTCCCGACTCCTCATCCTCGTGTGCGTGCTCTCTGCCACCGCTTTCGCCTCACTCCCGGAGTACCCTGGCCTGTCGCCAGACCTGGCCCTGCCGCCGTACTCGGCGTCGGGCTCGGTGGTGACCTCGAGCCCAGAAGCGACCGATCTGGACATCGTCGTCGCGCTAGAGGATCCCTCGAGGCTTCCCTCGACCGAACCGGTGGGGGTCGGTCTCGTCGCGATCGCCCCGACGGGTAACGTGCGCGCACGCGTCCTCGAAGCCGTCGTGGGACAGGCCCCTGAGTTCTCGCCCGTCGTCACGATCGACCCGGTTGAGGTGCCCTCCTCCGTGGTCGTGCTCGGAGAACCCGGGATCTGGCGTGACCTCAGGATCGTGGACGTGCGGGTTTCCCCCTGCTGGGAACACAGGGGTCATCTCTTCGTTGCCCGCAGGCTGTTGGTGCGCATCGAGAACGTCGGAGGGGCCGGGGTGAACGAGAAGACACGCCCCCCTCGGCCCGTCTCGCCCGTGTGGGAGACAATGTACCGTCGACTCGTCCTCAACTACGACGCCTTGAACCTCCCGCGCCTCGAGCGTGGCAGCGGCAAGCGGTACATCGTGGTCTCCCGCACCCTCTTCGACGCCCAGACCCCTCAGTTCGTGGAATGGAAAACGCGACAAGGGTACGGAGTTGAGCTCGTCACGCTCGAGAGCCTCGGCTATACGAACCCGAACTCCGACGCGTGCATGAACGCGACGAAGGCATTCATCCAGAACGCCTACGACACGTGGCCAGATGGGCTCGACTTCGTGCTCCTCGTGGGTGACATCTATGAGCAGAACCTCTCCGGTTCGATCTACACCAAGAAGTTCTGGAACGAGTTCTACAATCAAGGGTACATGTACCACGATCAGTGGTATGCGTACCTCGAAGGGAACGATGTCTTCGCGGACGTGATGGTCGGGAGGTTCCCGGATACGAACCCCACGAGGATGAACTACCAGCTCGCCAAGACGATCGGCTACGAGAAGACGCCGTACATCGAGGGGACGTGGCAGAAAAACGCACTCATGACTCTCAAGGCGAATCACCCGAGCTCCTCGGTCAACAACCACATCATCGCGGCGAAAACGTTCGTGAGCAACATCCTCAGCGCATGGGGCATGAACGTCATCCAGCGCTTCCAGAACCAGGCCTACCCGGCTGCCATCATTCCCGTCGTGAATCAAGGGGTGACATTCTACAACTGCCGAGTCTCTTCCTGCGAATCGACGAACTGGAACGACACATTCTCGTCAGGCGACGTCAGCTACCTCACGAACACGAACAAGCTCGGCGTGTGGAGCGTGCTGAGTTGCTCGTCCGCCAATTTCGAGGGGAGCTACGCCTGCACCGCGGAGCTTCTGCTGAGGCACAACTACAGCGACCCAGGAAATCCGAAAGGAGCCTTAGCGTTCATCGGGTCTCAGGCGTACACGTCCTACCTCTTCAACGATCCACTCGACCAAGGCATCTACCTCGCCTGGACCGATTCGGGCGCGACGATGGTGGGCCAAGCCCTCCTCTCGGGCAAGCTCTACGCCTGGGCTGCGGCCACCGGGTTGACGGCAGGGGAACGGAACGCCGGCATGCACGAGTACACGATCTTGGGCGATCCATCGGTTCAGGTCTACACGAACGTCCCCGCCTCCTCGACGGTGAGCCTGGTGCCGAGCCAGGTCCCGGTGGGTGTCACGACGAACGTACTCGTGACGGTTTCAACGGCGCTCGGCCCTGTCCACGGTGCGCTCGTGTGCCTGCGCAAGGAGGGGGAAGTGTACGTGTGGGGCTACACGAACGGTTTAGGCCAGGTCTCCCTGCCCGTCGCCCCGACGACCTCCGGGGCGATTGACGTCACGGTGACCGCGTACAACGTCGTGCCCTACCTCGGCACCCTCCCGACCGGCGGGGCGGTTCCGCCTGCTGCGCCCACCGGGATTACGGCGTGGGCCAATCCTTTCGGCAGCGTCGTGCTCTCGTGGAATCCGGTCACCCAGGACGTGACCGGCAACCCGACCGTGATCCACCACTACGACGTGTATCGGAACACCGTGCCCCACTTCACCGTCTCGGGTCTGACCCCGATCGGATCACCGACGACGACGACGTACACCGACCCGGGTGCCGCTGGCAACCCGGGGGTGAACTACTTCTACCGCATCGTGGCCGTGTCCTCGACGCAGGGTCCTTCGGCGCCCTCCTCGGCGGTGGGGGAGTTCGATTACCCCCTTGACCAGTAGGCGCTCCAAGGGAACGGGCTCGGCAACGGAGCGGGGTGCTTCGGACCCGTGCCATCGTGCGGGGCAGAGGGGGCGCTCCGCATCCCTCTCCGTGCCTCACGCCTCTCGCGCAGCCCTCGGCGTGACCCCAAGCCTGGTCCTGCGAGGCTCGGATGGTATCTCCTCCGCCCCGGGAAGCCCCGTCGGGCTCCTCGGCTTTGACCTTCTTGCCCCTGAGCGGTGAGGTGATGGGCACCCGGCTCATTCATTCAGGGGGCTGGCGGTCGTGACCATTCCCGTGTACCCCGACTTCAAGCCCATCGAGCTCGAGGATCGCGAGGTGCTCCACCATGTCCTGTGGAACTACCAACCCGAGACGTCTGAGCTCACGTTCACGAACCTGTTCATCTGGCAGCAGCACTACGGCTTCGAGTGGTCTTTGTTTCAGCGCTGGGTGCTCATCGTTTCCACGAGGACCCCGGGCGACGCGTGGGCGCTGCAGCCACTCGGTCCCCCCCCGCGCCTCGACGTCTCCCGCATGCTCCTCCGGTGGCTGCGCGACCAACAGGGCTCGCTCGCCCCTCGTATCGAGCGCGCCGACCGGTGGTGCGCCTTGGAGCTCTCGGGCGAAGACGACCTCGTCGTCGAGCCCACGCGGGAGCACTTCGACTACCTGTACCGTACCCGGGATCTCGTCGAGCTCTCCGGTCGTGACTACCACGCCAAGCGTAACCACATCAACGCCTTCCTCCAGACGACCCCGTATTGGTACGAGCCACTGACCGAAGCCATGGCGCGCGCGTGCCTCGATCTCGCGGACGGATGGTGTGCAGGGCGGTGCGAGGAGGACATGGGGCTTCTTGGAGAGTGGGAGGCGGTGGCGCGCGCGCTCGTTCACTTCGACGCGCTTGGGGTCAAAGGCGGCACGATCCTGATTGACGGGCAGGTGAAGGCCTTTTCGGTGGGCGAACTCCTCAACGGCGACACCGCGGTGATCCACATCGAGAAGGCCGACCCCACGATTCGCGGCCTCTACCCGATGATCAACCAGCAGTTTCTCGCCCACGCGTGGAGCGAGACGCAGTTCGTCAATCGCGAGCAGGATCTCGGCAGTCCTGGCTTGCGCCGCGCGAAGGAGTCATACTACCCGGTCCGCCTCGTGGAGAAGCACCGGATATCGCTGGTCGAAGGGTAGCGGATGACCACACGGGTAGGTCGGAGCGGGGCTCCGTTGCGATGGTAGTGCGGAACGTCTAGTCTCGCAAAGTGGTCGGCAGTGGAGACTCGTCAGAAGGACCCGCATGCGCAGGGCGCAGGAGCATGACAACGTGAAACGAACCATCGGACTCCACACCGTCCACAGGAGAACGGCATGACGTTCAGACCACTGGCTCCACCGAAGACGCATCTCGCGGCATTCCTCGCCGCATTCTCAATCATCAGCAGCGAGCTCCTCCTGCTTCGGATCCTCTCGGGAATACGCATCGGCTTCACGCTGGCCTCGTTCTTCATCTACGCGGCGGCTATCCTCGGCCTCGGTCTCGGGAATTTCATCTAACTCTCTACACAGGGGAAACGACATCCTCGATTCTTCAGAGTTCTGCCGCTACTCCCCGCTCTGCTTCTGTTCGCCATATTCGTGATCATCGTCTTCTCCTTGATCTTCCTCCAGTTCATCTCAAGATCGGCGTTCTTTGATTACATAATGATATGCATGTACGTACTGTATCCTTTCTTCGTCTGCACCTACGTCCTCTTTGGGTACGCTCTTGCTCACATACTCGCTTCGGCTGCGCGCTCTGGATCTCTTCTCCGGACTTGGGCATGTGACATCGCGGGTTCTGCCGTCGGCGGTGCATTTCCCATCGTTCTCATGGGTATCGCGGATCCACTGATGCTCTACGTCTTGCCGGTTCTGGCTGCCCTCCTGCTTGTCCTACTCCTCTACGAAGAGCCACGAGGACAACACAGGGCGAAACTTCGGATCGGCGTCGCCATCCTCCTCTCGGGCCTGGTCTTCGTGTCGCTCATCTCTCCGATCCGCGAGTTTGACTTGCTGCGGAGCGCATTCGATCGGGAATTCGATGGCATCGCCGTGCGGTTCAAGGACACCTTCAGAGGATTCTTCACCGGTGACTACCGTATGGAGTACATCGGGTGGTCCTCTATCGAAAGCTCAACTACGTCAGGACGGATGGCCTCTACGTGGTGATGTACGCCAACCTCGGCACCACCGCTCTCCTCACAAAGGATGCCGCGCACGAGGAAGAAGTCCGCGAGGAGCCCATCTACTCCTACTCCGAGAATCTCAGGCGGGTATTGATCATCGGAGCAGGGGCTGGCCCTCAGGTGCGGTTCTTCGCGGGCCGGGCGGACAGTATCGTAGCGGTTGAGCTCGATCCACTCGTCGTGAAGTTCGCGTTGTCGCATGCCGAGGAGGCGCCCTACCTCAGCGTACGGGGTGTGAACTACCTGGCACAGGAGGGGCTCTCGTATCTCAAGTCGCACCCCGGCCCCTACTCGCTGACCCTTTACCCTCTCACCGATTCCTTCATCGCCTCGTCAATGCAGAGCCTGGTCAAAGCCGAGAACTACCTCTACACGGTCGAGGGGCTTCGGGACGCAGTCGGCGCGCTCGACGAGACCGGGCTGCTCCTGATACATCTTGCGGAGAGTATGAACGAGTATGGTGTCCGCGCCGCGGTCGACGGCTTTCCCACGGTCGCGGTGCATGCCTACCGGAACCTGATGAGCCTGGGAATCGATCCGCGCAACGTGATGGTCCTGACCGTGGCGAGGGAGGCGAGGAGAGGGGTCTTCGTGCTCTACGAACCACCCGGCCTGGATCGCGAGCGGCTCCTCGAACTCCTCTCGGACGAACCCCAGCTCACCATCCTGACGGACTCAGAACGATTCCTGCGCGCCGCGTCGAAGCCTGCAGGCACGACCAATGACCGCCCGTTCTTTTACACCCCCGGAAGGATCCCTCCTGCGCCGGTTCGGGAGGCCGCGACGTTCCTCCTGATCACGCCTCTGGTCGCCATCATGCTTCCCGTTCGCCGAGCTCTCCACACTGGTGCGTTCTCGGGGCTTGACCGAGCTTTCTCGAGACGGCTCATGGTCTACGCTGCGTGCACGGGCTTCGGGTTCATGACCGTGGAAACCGTCCTGATTCAGCGCATCGTCCCCATGTTCGGCGCGCCCTACCTTGCGGGCACGGTGGTCATCACCCCCATGCTTATCGGCGCGGGGCTGATGAGCTTCCTACTGGGGCTGCGCCGCTCGCTCCTGCCGGTTCGAACCATGCAGGTGTTGCTGGCGGTGACCGCGTTGACTGTGCTCAGCCTCCCGTGGCTGGCCGACGTGATCGCAGAGAGTCTCAGCTCGCTCTCGCTCGCCGGCCGAATCGCCCTCTGCTCTGCGGCCTTCCTGCCACTGGGGCTCTTGATGGGCGTACCGTTCCCCTACCTCCTTGAGCGGGCCCGGATGAAAGGGCCCTCTCATGTGGTGCTGGCGTATGCGACCGACGTCTCCTTCGCCATCCTGGGGATCGTGGTCTCGCTCGTCCTGCCGATTATCACCGGATATGCCATGCTGTTCTACCTGGCTGCGGCGGCCTATGCGGGGATCCTGCTGATCCTGTTCACCCTCCGTTCCGACACACCAGCCGCGGCGGCAGCCTGATGCCCCCGGCGCTCACGCTGGGCCGTGTCGCTGCATTCGCAGCGCACGACGACTCACGGCAGGTCGAACGCGGTGGCTCCCGCCCGCGGTGAGAGCCGGGCGGCGTTGCCCGCCGCATCCACAGCCCTGACTGCGTAGTATACTGCAGTCCCGCCAGTCGGCCCTGCCCCTGGGTCAGTCCACCCGGGGCTTGCGACCGAGGCCACCGAATCCGCCGGCGTGATCACCGCGTGGGCGTCACCGACCCGATACACCACGTAGGATGCGATGGTCTCTGGTGATCCCAACGTGTCGTGGGTCACCGCAGACCAAGACAACACGAGGTCGGCACCCGAGGCGACAACCGTGAGCTCGCTGACGGCCTCTGGAGGCACGACGTCCGGTTCGGATCCCACGCCGAAGAAGGACATGACGCGGGAGAAGAGGGTATCCCTCATCGCCGTGGCGTACACCGTCTCCAAGGGGAAGCCGAGGCTCACGATCCTGCACGGTGAGGAGCCTCCCGGCACGGTGCCGCCGAACTGCACGCCGGCGGTGTAGGCGGTTCCCGTGTAGGTCAGGCATGCGGTGCTGCCGCCGTATCCGGCGATCCAGTCAGGATAAGCCACGTCGTAGGTGCCGTGGGTCCCGTCATCGAAGCCGAACGGGGAGATCCCCGAGAAGATGCTCCCTGGCACTCCCTGGGCCTGGTAGACCCCCGCATCGTCACCCACGTAGTCGGTCTTGAGATAGTCGTGGTAGAAGGCCTGGTCCGCGGCGCTGCCCTGGGCCTCGAGGTCGTAGCCGACCTCGGAGCCGGAGACGAGCAGCCTCCCCCCGCTCTTCAGATACGCCGCGACGAGGCCCTGCTCCGCCCAGGCGAAGGACTCGTCGCTCGTGCTCTCATTGCCGAGCACCCAGTCGACCGCCGCGTAGTCGGCGAGGCTCACGCGCCCGTCCACCACGGCCTCGTTGCTGCACGCATCGAAGGCGATGCCTAGGGCACTCAGGGAAGAGGCATGCTGGCGCACGTAATCTCGGGTGTTGCCCGCCCACCTTCGGTCGAAGCCGTGCACGATGAGCACCGTGGCGGGCATGACCGATACGCGGGCGCCCAGCACCTCTCCAGGGGGGCTCTCTCCCCCCTCCGTGAGGCTGGCGACTCGTACGTAGGGCACCGTGCCAATGGGGAGGCCTTGGAGCAGGACCGTGGTGTCTGCCACCGCGGTTCCCCCATCGAAGGTGAAACCATCATCACTCTCGTAGACCCTGTACGACGAGGCCCCCTTCACCGGGGCCCACGATATCCGAAGGGCCCCCAGGTCCACGTTGACCACGCGGAGGTCACGCGGCACCGTGCCGAAGTACCGATCGAGCGCATCCCACAGCTCGACGCGGTTGCTGTCGTAACGGAGGGCCCAGATCCCACACCCCGCGAGATCCTCGTTGACGAACAGGGTGTACTTCGCGCCAAGGCTCTGCCAGTCGTCGTACCAGCACTGGCACCATCCCCCTGAGGTATACGCACACCAGGGCGTCGACGAGGGCGTGTGCCAGAGCTTCCCGTAGGTTTGTGCCAAGGGTTCGGCGACCTGAAAGGTCCTCGCGGTGCCGGTCCCGGTGGTGGAGGAGCCGGGGGAGCCACCGGTGCACGGCCAGTCGTACCCATAGTAGGGGCAACCGAAGATGATCTTCTCGTTCTGGCCGCCAGAGTAGTAGAGGTAGTCTTGCACGGTCCACGTCACGTCGTAGGCGTAGCCGTCTAGGGGCGCCACGGGTCCGGTCGTGGACGAGCCGCTCCAGAAGTAGTCATAGCCCATGACCATGAGGCCGTCGCACGCGGAGGCGAGTTCGTCGTAGTCGAACGCCCCCGCCCAGTCTACGGCAGGAGTCGCGATGGTGACGTGGGAGCCGGGGAGTGCCTCGTGGAACGTCGTTGCGAGCTCCTGCATGAAGAGCACGAGGTTCGCCTTCTGGGAGTAAGGAACGCCCTCGAAGTCCACGTTGACCCCATCGGCGCCTCCGGCCTGAACCTGGGCGAGGAGGTTGTTGACCAACGCGGTCCTGTGGGCAGAGGAACTCAGGATGGACGTGATGGTGGACGAGCTGAAGCACGTCACGGTCAGGACGACCCGAACCCCGTGCACGTGCGCCTCGTTGATCAGCCCTGTGGGAGGCCAGCCGTGGAGGGACCCAAGGGACCCGTCTGCGTTGGCTTCAGCGCAGAAGTACGCCACCGTGGACAGGAGGTCCCACCGGAGGTTCGCGTACCCGCTCACCCAGTAAGGGTAGTAGCCGAACACCTCCCGGCTGAGGGTGGGGGCGCGGTCCTTCGCCCGTGGCGCCACCGGCCACACGGACGGCATGGGGGCCGGAGGCTCGAACCGGTGCGCCTCCCACTCGACCTGGTGGATGGAGCAAAACCCCTCGGGAGGGACCCCCCGGGGGGGCTGGGAGGGGGCGGCCGTGGCCAAGAGGCACAAGACGAACGAAGCGACGAGCCGGGACATGCGCACCTCCGACGCCCGAGCTGGGAGTCAGGCCTGGATCTTCGATGCCTTGATGAGCTTCGCGAGCCGCACCCCTCGCAACCCCCCGATCTCACCGCTGAGTTCCTCGATCTCGCAGGGTGTTCCCCTCGTGATGACCACCTCGAGGCAGGCGTCCTCGTCGAGATGCACGTGGGTCGTGCAGATCGTGTGGAGGTAGCCCCGGTGTTGGGCATCCATGATCCGGCGCACGAGGTCTGGCTGGTGGTGGTCGTACACGATGACGAGCACCCCCACCACGGGATCGTCACCCGCCTCCCATTTCTCCTCCACGAGCCCCTCCCGCACGAGGTCCCTGATGTACTCCGAACGAGAGACGCATCCCTTGGAGGCGGCCATCCTGTCCAGCTCCCGGAGGAGCGACTCGGGCAAGGAGACCCCGAACCGCACGGTTCGATCCCTCGATGGCGGAGTTCTCCCGCCGGGCCACGACTCTCCCCCGAGCCGAATCATCCGCTCAGGCCTCCCCATGCGGTCCCTCCAGACCTTGCCTCAGCCGAGTCCGGTTTCGTCCTGGGACTGGAACAGGATGAAGGCCTCGTCGGGGTCTTCGAACTCGAGCGAGTGCCTCGTGCACCCGTTGCGGGTGCAGAAGTTGATCGTGCCACCCATGGTGAGCTGCACCCAGATCATGGGGGCGCCACACTCGCACGGGGACCGCGGGGCGAACGCCACGCCGCAGTGGGGGCACGAGAATGGGGTCACGGACCCTGGGACGTCCGCGACGTTCTCGAAACGCTTGTTGTAGCTTCCGTAGATCTGGCTCAGGTACACGCTCCCCGGCGTGTCCTGGCCCCGCACCGCGAGGTGAATCGAGGGCAGGCCATCCACGCGCACATCCGGGTTCATGAGCGACTGGCCGCACGCAGGACACTTCACGGTGAGCTTGAGGTGGGTGCTCATAGGGCAAACCTCCTCGGAGGGGCCAAGGAAGACACGAGGGAGACGTGATGAGAATGAAGCACGGAAAGGATCATGGCGTCAACCTAGCGCAGGTACGTGACCCACAGGAGGCGGGCGATCGTCGCGGCGACCACCACGAGGAAGAACGTCCTGACGAAGCCCACCGGTCGGTGTATCACGGCGTGGGCCCCGAGCGAGGCACCGGCGATCTCGCCAAGGCCCATGATCAGGCCGGGCAAGACTACGACGTATCCCCCCAGCGCGAACACAACGAGGGAGACCGCATTGCTCGTGAAGTTCATGACCTTGGTGTGGGCCGTGGCTTCCTTGAGGTCCTGGCCCAGGAGGGACACGAAGGCCACGGCCCAGAACGACCCGGTGCCTGGGCCGAAGAACCCGTCGTAGAACCCGATCCCTAACCCTACGAGCGCATAGAACTGCCACGCCGGAAGCCGTGACGCGCGTCGGGTCTCGCCCAGTCGAGGAGCCGCGAGCACGTAGATGAACACCGCGAGGAGCAGGAGGGGGATGACCCTCGTGAGGAACGCGGCGGAGAGGTGTTGGATGGCCCGGGTGCCCAGCGCCGCACCCACCGCCGTGAACGCGATCCCGAGCACGGTGCGCCGGATGCGCACGAGGCCTCCGTGGCGGTACCTCACCGTGGCGGTGAGGCTCCCGAACGTGGACTGGAGCTTGTTCGTGCCCAAGGCCAGGTGCGGGGGAAGCCCCGCGGCCAAGAGGGCTGGCACCGTGATGATGCCTCCCCCACCCGCGATGGCGTCAACGAAACCCGCCAAGGTGGCGGCCAGTCCGAGCATGAGGAGGGTCTGCACGCTCATGTCCCCATCCCGATGAACCGGTGGTCCGGGTTCCTCCGTGCGCCAACGCTCGCAGACGCCACGGGCACACGGTGTGCGTGCGTCGCTCGACGGCCGTCGTCGTCCCGCACCGCCAGGGGTGGCAACAAATGAGGGGAGGAGTCCCACGCAAGCGTGGAGGGAGGTCGGCAGGTAGAGGCGGAGGGCGCGAGATCGTAGGAGGCGTGGGGTGTACCACCTTGACAGGGTCGCTCAGAGGCCGAACTTGTCGAGGATAGCGAAGTCTGTGGGCGGGTAGCTCAGCTGGCAGAGCACCGGCGTCACAAGCCGGGGGCCACAGGTTCGATCCCTGTTCCGCCCACCAGTCCCTCCTCCCACACCGTTCGTACTCCCTGTCCCTCTTGGACCTGGTCAGGCGTAGGCATGGACGAGATCATTGAGCAGCTCCTCAAACTCCAAGAGATCGACACGTTGAAGGCGGAGTTGGAGAAGAAGCGGGCGCTCGTGCCGAGGCGCCTGGAGGAAGAGCGGGTCCACTGGGATGCGGCGAAGGCCGCGGTGCGCGAGCACAAGGAGAGGCTGCAGGCCCGTGAGCGGGAGAGGCGCGCGGCAGAGAGGGAGGCGGAGGAACTCGAGCAGACGGTGCTGCGCTACCAGGTGCAGCTCAACAGCGCGAAGACGAACGAAGAGTACCGGGCCCTCCTCAACCAGATCGCCCACACCCGGGAGCGGGCGAGCCAGGCGGAGGATCGGGTGCTGGTTGCCATGGAGGACATCGAGCGCCTCGAGCGAGAGCTGCGGGAGGCAGAGGCCGCGGAACAGAAGGCTCGCCAGGCGTTCCAGGAGCGGGAGCGGGAACTGAACGCCCTCGCCGCGAGCCTCGACGAGGGCATCGCCGCCAAGACCCTGGAGCGAACACGGGTGGCCGAGAGCCTCGATCCTGCGCTGCTGCGGCGATACGAGCGGATCCTCGCGGGCAAGGAAGGGTTGGCGGTCGCGGTCGTGGAGAACTACGTCTGCGGCGGGTGTCACGGCACGTTGCCTCCCCAGACGGTGCACGAGATACGCAAGCGGGAGAAGCTTTACACGTGTCAATCGTGTGGGAGGATCATCGTGACCCGGCGCCCTGACCGCTGAAGCCCACGGCGGAGGTGAGGGACGGCCCCAGGCGATCGCCCCTCGGGTCAGGCTGGGGGGAGGAAAGTCCGAGCTCCTCGGGGCAGGGTGCTTCGTAACACGAAGGCCGGGTGACCGGCGGAAAGCGCCACAGAAAACACACCGCCTCGCACGGACTGCGTGCGAGGTAAGGGTGAAAAGGCGAGGTAAGAGCTCACCGGTTCCGGGGGCGACCCCGGAAGCCAGGCAAGCCCCACCCGGAGCAAGGCCGAATAGGGAGGTGTGAGTTGCCCCGCTCGTTGCCTCCGGGTAGGCCGCTGGAGCCCGACGGCGACGTCGGGCCAAGATGAATGATCGCCACCCCGCACGCCCGTGCGGGGCACAGAACTCGGCTTACGGGGCCGTCCCATGACACACCACGCCGAAGACTTCGTCGCCGAGGCCCTTCGAGTCGATCCCCTCCTCGACCCCCACACGCTCGCGCGCGCCTTCGAGTTCGCGGCACGGATCCACCGTGAGCACGTCCGCGCCTCGGGCGAACCCTTCATGGTCCACCCGCGGGCAGTCGCGCTCACCGTGGCGACCCTGAAGCAGGGCACCGAGGCGGTCGCCGCCGCCGTGCTCCACGACGTGGTCGAAGACGGGGGCGTGTCCCTCAGCACCCTGCGGGACGCCTTCGGCCCCGAGGTCGCCGGGCTCGTCTCGACCCTCTCGAAGGTGCCCGTGATCGAGCTGCCTCACCGTGAGGCCCGTCAGGCCGAGTACTTCAGACGCCTCCTCCTCGCGTTAGGCGAGGACGTGCGCGTCATCGTGATCAAGCTCACGGACCGTCTCCACAACATGCAGACCTTGTCCGCCCTCCCGGAGGCCAAACGACGCGCCACCGCTGCGGAAACGCTGGAGATCTACGCTCCGCTAGCCCACCAGCTCGGCATGGGGTGGTTTCGGGTCCGCCTCGAGGACCTGGCCTTCAAGGAGCTCGATCCCGAGTCCTACCAGCAGATCAAGACCCTCGTGGCTGCCAAGCGTGAGGAGCGCGAGGCCCTCATCGAGAGGCTGAGGGCACCGCTGGCAGAGCTCCTTGAGGGGGAAGGGATTCGAGCGCAGATCACAGGCCGCGTGAAGCACTTCTGGGGCATCTACCGTAAGATGAAACTCCAAGGCAAGTCGTTCGAGGAGATCTACGACCTGGTGGGACTCCGCGTCGTGACGACCTCGATCGAAGACTGCTACCGTACCCTCGGGCTCGTGCACACGATGTGGCCACCGCTTGAGGGTCGGTTCAAGGACTACATCGCCTCCCCGAAGCCCAACCTCTACCGCAGCATCCACACGACGGTGCGCGCAGTGGACCAACAGGCCGTGGAGCTGCAGATCCGCACCTCCCTCATGGACTCCATCGCCGAGTTCGGCGTGGCTGCCCACTGGCGCTACCACCTCGAGCAGACAGGGTCGCGGTACGTCCTCGCGGACCACTTGCAGTGGTACCGAGACCTCCTCGAGGCCACGGCCCAGGGAACCGGGGGCGCGGACCTGCTCGGTGCCCTCAGGCGCGACGTGCTCAGCGCGGAGGTGATGGTGCTCACCCCCAAGAACGAGCTCATCCCCATGCCGGCAGGCTCCACGGCGCTGGACTTCGCGTTCGCACTCCACACGGACATTGGCCTGCACTGCGCGGGGGTTCGCGTGAACGGCAAGGCGGTGCCGATGGATTTCGTGCTGCGCAGCGGGGACCAGGTCGAGATCCTCACCTCCCCGTCTGCCCATCCCACGCCGGACTGGCTCTCGAGGGTCGCCGGCCCGAGTGCGCGGGCGAAGATCCGCCGATACCTGCGCAAGGCAGAGCGAGAGCGGCTCGTGGGGGTGGGGAAGGCGAACCTGCTGCGAGAGCTCCGCCGGCTGGGGCTCCCCCTCCCACGGACGACGGGTCAGTGGGAAGCGCTGGCCCGCTCCCTCGCGTACCCCACCGTGACCGAGCTCCTGCTCGGTGCCGCATCCGGAGCGGTCGGGAGGGCACAGCTCCTCTCGCTCTTGCCCCATGAGACCCCTCAACACGAGCGATCCTCGCCACTTCCCCCGTCGCGCGGGGTGCGTCTGGGAGACCTCAGGTCTCTGGCGGTGCGGTTCGCGGCCTGCTGTCGCCCCATCCCTGGCGATCGCATCGCGGCCTTCATCACGCGCGGGCGGGGCGCGAGCATCCACCGCTGGGAGTGCCCGAATGCCTTCCGTGGCGACGAGGCCCGGTGGATCGCGCTCGATTGGGACGTGGCGCCCGGAGAGTCGTTCACCGCCTACCTCTCGGTCCTCGCGGGACCGCGCCGCACGGTCCTGGCCACCCTCGAGGCCGCCATCGAGGGCGCCCACGCACGCCTCGCGGGGTTGGAGATCTTGACGGAAGAGCAGGGATGGGGCAGGTGGCTGCAGGTCGTCGTGATCGTGAGGGACACGCACCACCTCGACGAGGTCCTCGGTGCGGTCAGACGCATCCCTGGGGTCGTGGAGGCGATGCGGGGGAGGCCCGGGCTCCCCCCGAAGCCCCCGTGCGCCCATTGATGGATCCGTCGAGCCTCTCTACCTTGCGGGATCTGGCGAGCAGGACCGTTCGGAGGCCTCGTGATGCCACGTCCACCGTCTGACGAGCACTGGATGCGGAGGGCGGCGGCGCTCGCACGTCGCGCCGAGGGGTGTACGTCCCCCAACCCCATCGTCGGGGCCATTGTCGTGAAGGATGGCCGGGCGCTTGGAATGGGGTTCCACGCGCGGGCGGGCCTCCCGCACGCGGAGGTGGTGGCCCTCCGGGAGGCCGGGGAGGCAGCCCGAGGGGCCGACCTGTACGTGACCCTCGAACCGTGCGCGCACCACGGGAGGACACCCCCCTGCGTGGACGCGATCATCGCCGCAGGCATCGCGCGCGTCATCGTCGGGGTGCGCGACCCCAATCCTCTCGTCAACGGCCGCGGGGTGGCCGCCCTGCGGAACGCGGGGATCACCGTCACGCAGGGAGTGCTCGAGGCCACCTGCCTCGCCCTCGTGGCCCCCTACGCGCACTTCCAAGTCACACGACGGCCCTACGTGCACCTGAAGGTCGCCGTCTCGGCCGACGGGAGGATCGCCCCGCCCCGAGGCTCTTCTCGGTGGATCACGGGGAAGAGGGCGCGATGGCTCGGGCACCGCTTGCGCCGGCGTGCCGACACCGTGCTCGTGGGGGTCGGCACCGTCCTCTCCGACGATCCGGCCTTGAGCGTGCGCCTGTGCCCGTGCCATGGCCCCCCGCCACGGCCCGTGGTGCTCGATACCATGGCCCGGACCCCTCCCTCCGCGCGCCTCGTGCGTGAAGCCCGTGGGGTCGCCCCTTTGGTCTTCTGCGGAACCGACGCCCCGGCTGAACGCCAAGAAGCCTTGGAGGCCGCTGGGGCACGGTGCGTGAGGGTCGAGCGCGACGAGGAGGGGAGAATCCCCGTTTCGTCGGTCCTCGCGTGGCTGGCTGGGGAAGGGGTACAGAGCGTGCTCGTGGAGGGCGGCAGCAAGGTGTTCGCCTCCTTCCTCCGCGGTGGGCTGGTGGATCGAGTCACCCTGTTCGTCGCACCGGTGTTCCTCGGGGAAGGGGGTACCCCGGCTGTTGCCTCGCTGGGCGAGGTCGGCCTCGACGAGGTGCCCCGAGGCAGGGTGGTGGCGGCCCATCGCGTGGGGGCAGACGTGGTCATCGACATCGACATGGGGGCACGGTGTTCACCGGATTGATCGAAGCCGTGGGCACGCTGCACGCCTCCCAGCGACGAGGCCGTGTCGTGCGACTGTCGATCGCCGCGCCCCTCGCCTCCGAGCTCACGCCGGGACAGAGCATCGCGATCGACGGCGCGTGCCTCACCGTGGTGGAGGTACACGGGGACCTCTTCGAGGTCGAGGCGACGGGCGAGACCCTGCGCAGGACAACCCTCGCCCACTGGAGGGGGCCCCGGGAGGTGAACCTCGAACGGTCCCTCCGCGCCGACGGGCGGTTCGATGGCCACCTCGTGACGGGTCACGTGGACGGCGTGGTGCGGATCAGGGGATTGAGGCCCCAGGCGGATGGGCTGTGGATGGACGTCGCGTACCCCCCCGACCTCACCCACCTCATCGCCGCGCAGGGGAGCGTTGCCCTCGACGGCGTGAGCCTCACCGTCGCCGCGTGCCACGAAGACACCTTCGCCGTCTCCCTCATCCCCTACACCCTCTCCCACACCACCCTTGGCCGGAAGAAGCCTGGGGACTACCTTAACATCGAGGTGGATCTCGTGGCTCGGTACGTGGCACGGCTCTTGCTTAAGAGACCGCGACGCGAGGAGGGACCGGATGAGTGGGTTTAGCTCGATCGAAGATGCCCTCGAAGACCTTCGCCAGGGCAAGATGGTCGTGGTGGTGGACGACGAGCGAAGGGAGAACGAGGGTGACCTCATCATGGCCGCGGAGAAGATCCGGCCGGAGGACGTGAACTTCCTCGCGAAGGAGGCCCGGGGACTCATCTGCGTGGCGATCACGGAGGAGCGCGCGCGCGAGTTGAACCTGGCTCCCATGGTCGACCGGAACACGGCCCCCTTCGGCACCGCCTTCACGGTGAGCGTGGACTACGCGAAGGGCACCACCACGGGGATCTCGGCCTACGATCGAGCCGCCACGATCCGTGCCCTGGCCTCCCCAGACACCAAGCCAGAGGACCTCGCGCGGCCAGGGCACGTGTTCCCCCTCATCGCCCGGCAGGGCGGGGTGCTCCGTCGAGCGGGGCACACCGAGGCTGCGGTGGATCTCGCGCGCTCTGCCGGCTTGGCCCCGGCGGGCGTCCTGTGCGAGATCATGGACGACGATGGCCACATGGCTCGGCTGCCGAAGCTTCAGGCGTTCGCGGCGAAGCACGGCCTGCGACTCATCACGGTCGAAGACCTCATCCGGTACCGTCGCACGAGGGAGCGCCTCGTCCGGCAACTCCTCGAGGTCGACCTCCCCACCCGTCACGGCCCCTTCAGGCTCCACCTCTACGAGAGCATCTACGAGGCCGACCACCACCTCGCCTTGGTACGGGGCGAGGTACGGGGCAAAGAGCGGGTCTTGGTGCGCGTCCACTCGCAGTGCCTCACGGGGGACGTGTTCGGCTCGTTGCGGTGCGACTGCGGTGCTCAGCTCGACCACGCGATGCGCCTCATCGCCAAGGAGGGTGAGGGCGTCCTGCTGTACATGCGCCAGGAGGGCCGCAGCATCGGGTTGGTGAACAAGCTGCGCGCCTACCGCCTCCAGGAGCAGGGGCTCGACACGGTGCAGGCCAACGTGGAGCTCGGGTTCCCTCCTGACCTGCGCGACTACGGCGTCGGCGCCCAGATCCTCGTCGACCTGGGCCTCTCCTCCATCAGGCTCCTCACGAACAACCCACGGAAGGTGGTTGGCCTGGAAGGACACGGGCTCAAGGTCGTCGAGCGGGTCCCCCTCGAGGTGCAGCCCAATCCGTTCAACGAGCGCTACTTGGCCACCAAACGATCGAAACTCGGGCACCTGTTCGGCTGGGGGCCCCCCTTGACGGCCGAGGTCTCGCCCGACGTCATCAGGGAGTGCCTCGACGATGACCGAAGCCCGTGCGGCAGAAAGGAGCCATCATGAAGGAGATCCAGGGCCACCTCACCGCGAGCGGACTCTCCCTCGGGATCGTGGTGAGTCGGTTCAATGACCTGATCACCAAGCGGCTGCTCGATGGTGCGCTCGACTGTTGGATCCGCCATGGGGGGGCAGAGGATCGCCTCACCGTCGTGTGGGTCCCTGGGGCCTTCGAGCTCCCATTCGCCGCCAAGCGCCTTGCGTCCTCGGGGCAGTTCGACGCGGTCGTCTGCCTCGGGGCCGTGATACGGGGAGGGACGCCACACTTCGACTTCGTCGCCGCCGAAGCCTCCAAGGGGATCGCGCAGGTCGCCCTCGAGGCGCCCTGCCCCGTGATCTACGGGGTGCTCACCACCGACACCGTGGACCAGGCGATCGAACGTGCGGGAACCAAGGCGGGCAACAGGGGGTGGCACGCGACCTTGAATGCGATCGAGATGGCCAACCTCAGCCGCCAGATCCCCCGCTCCATCGACTAGGGTCCGTGCCGGGAACGCGCCACCGCATGCGCAAGGCCCTAGTGCAGGCCATTTACGCCTGGCTCATGGAGACCGATGCCCCTGAGGAGGTGCTCGACGAGGTCCTCGCCTTCCACGGGGTTTCCCCGGCTGACCGAGACCATGCGCACGCCCTGTTCCAGGGGGTCGTGGCCCACGCCGAAGAGGCGGATGCCACCTTGGCACGCCTCATCGAGCACTGGAGCCTGGAGCGAGTGGGGATGGTCGAGCGTGCGGTCTGCCACCTCGCCCTCCACGAGCTGAGGCACGACCCCTCCCTCCCCGTGGAGGTGATCGTGGACGAGGCGGTTCGCCTCGCGAAGGAGTACGCGGGGACCGAGTCCGCCCACTTCGTCAACGGGGTGCTCGACACCGCCTCTCGCTCGCTCCGTCCGCGGCCCAACCACGGGGAACCACGGTGAGGATCGCCGTTCTCTCCGACATCCACGGTAACCTCCAGGCCTTGGAGGCGGTGCTTGAGGCCCTCGCCCCCAGGGGGATCGACCGGTACCTCGTTGCCGGGGACGTGGTGGGGTATGGGGCGGACCCTGTCGCCTGCGTCGAACGGGTCCGTTCGCTCGGGGCGACAGTCGTGGCGGGAAACCATGACCGTGCGGTCACCGGCCAACTCGACCTCGCCACGTTCAGCCACGACGCCGCCCAGGCAGCCAGGTGGACGGCGCGGAGGCTTGGGGAGTCTGAGCGGTCCTTCCTCTCCTGCCTCCCCCTCGTGTACGACGACGAGGACCTCCTCATGGTGCACTCCTCCCCCCTCAACCCCGAGGACTGGCCCTACCTCGCGGACCTCTCCGAGGTGCGCCGAGCCCTCGCAGCCTGCCAGCGGCGGATCTGCTTCGTGGGGCACAGCCACGTGCCGTTCGTGTACGGGCGTGGCGAGGGCGAGGCCTTCGGCCGGCGGGAAGGCCGCTACGACCTCGAACCCTCGTGGCGCTACCTCGTGAACACCGGGAGCGTAGGACAGCCTCGCGACGGGGACCCGAGGGCGTGCTGCGTCATCGTCGACCTCGGAGAATCGTGGCTCGAGCTCGTGAGGGTACGCTACCCCGTGGAGATCGCCCAAGCGCGGATCCGCGGGGAGGAGGGCCTGCCGGAATTCCTCGCCTGGCGGCTGCGGTGGGGGATCTGATCGGGTGAGGATGCGCCGCAGCCCGCCTCACGGAGAAGAACCCTGGGAGACCTTCTGGCGTGAGCGCTGGGCCAGGCCGAACGATATCTACCCCAACTCTCCGCGCCTCCGGGACCTCCTGCGCGCCAATGGATCTGATCCGGTCCTCGAGGTGGGCTGTGGCACGGCCCGAGACAGCGTCGCGCTCGCGAAGGCCGGCAGGCGCGTCGTGGCGCTCGACCGTTCCCTTGGCGCCTTAGCCCTCGCCAGGGCGTTCGCGGCTCGGGCAGGCCTCACCCTCAGGGTCGTGCAAGCCGACGCCTCGAGGCTGCCCTTCCGGGATGGTTCGTTCGGCACCCTCTTTCACCAGGGGGTGCTCGAGCACTTCCGCGATCCACGCATCCTCCTCAGAGAGAACTACCGCGTGCTCCGCTCGGGAGGCCTCCTTCTCGTGGATGTGCCGCAGGCCTTCCATCCTTGGACCCTGCTCAAGAAGGTGCTCATCCCCTTCGGGTGGTGGTTCGGCGGATGGGAGACGCAGTTCACCCCGCGAGGCCTCGTCCGCACCGTCGAGGCGAGCGGGTTTCGTGTGGCGACCGTGTACGGAGAGTGGATGTCCCCGAGCCTGGCCTACCGCCTCGTGCGGGAACTGGGCAAGAGGACCCGCCTGTGGGACCTCCCCCTCTTCCCCCGTCTCCCCACGCTCATCCACCTCACCCGCCGGCTGGATCGACGAGTGTGCGGAGGGGCGCTCGAGCGCTGGACAGGGTACGTCGTCGGAGTGCTCGCGACCAAGCCATGAGGGTCCTCGTCATCAACTGGCGATGCATCAAACACCCCCAGGCGGGAGGAGCGGAGGTGCACGTCCACGAGATCTTCCGCCGCATCGCCCGGTGGGGCCACGAGGTCACCCTCCTGTGCAGCAGGCCCCCAGGCCTGCCCGCAGAGGAGGTGGTGGATGGGATCCGTACGATCCGGTGCGGGAACTGGATGAACTTCAACTTCGCCGCTGCGTACTACTACCTTCGGCACCTGCGCATCCACCAGTTCGACATCCTCGTCGAAGACATCAACAAAATCCCTTTTTATGCGCCACTGTACGCCCGACACAGAGTGCTCCTCCTCGTGCCCCACCTCTTCGGCACGACCGTCTTCCAAGAGGTCGCCTTCCCCCTTGCCGCCTATGTCTACCTTTGGGAACGTGCGGTGCCGATCGTGTATCGTCACACGCCAGTCGTGGCGATCTCCGAGAGTACGAAACGCGACCTCGTGGACAGGGGCCTGGATCCCGGTCGGATCTCCGTGGTGTACTGTGGCGTGGATCGCACGGTGTACCACCCTGGGCCACCCTCAGACCGTCGAGTGGGGTTCCTCTACCTGGGCCGCCTCAAGCGGTACAAGAACCTTGACACCCTGCTCGAGGCACTCGCCCTCCTGCGTGACGGGGGGCGCACGGTGCGCTGTGTGATCGCCGGGACAGGCGACGATGCTCCCCGCCTCAGACGTCGGGCGAGGCGGTTGGGTTTACTTGACGTCGTGCACTTCGCGGGTTACGTCACGCTCGAGCGGAAGGTTGCCCTCCTGCAGCACGCCCGCGCCGTGGTGGTGCCCTCCCCGAAGGAGGGGTGGGGCCTCACCGCGGTGGAGGCGAGCGCCTGTGGGACCCCAGTGGTGGCGAGCAGGAGCCCCGGCCTCGTCGAGTCCGTGAAGCACGAGGTGAGCGGCCTGCACGTCCCCCACGGCGATCCTCGCGCCCTCGCAGAGGCCCTGTCTCGCCTCATGGACGATGAGCGCCTCTGGCGGCGACTCTCCGAAGGCGCGCTCGAGTGGGCAGCCCGGTTTGACTGGGACGAGTCGGCACGTGCGATGGTCCGGGAGATGGAACGGGGAGGAGGTCTGTCGTGAGACCCTTCGTCAGCGTCGTGTGCCCGGTGTACAACGAGGAGGAGAGCATCCCCCACCTCGTCGACGAGCTGTGGGAGGTGCTCGAGGGCCTCTGCCCTGACCGCATCAGCGGATTCGAGGTCATCTTCGTGGACGACGGCAGCATCGATGACACGCCTCTGGTACTCGAACGCCTCCACGCGGAGAAGCCCTCGCTCGGCATCATCCGCTTCCGCACGAACGTGGGTAAGTCCGCGGCGTTGGCGCGGGGGTTCCGTGCCTCCAGGGGCGACGTGATCGTCACCATCGACGGCGACCTCCAGGACGACCCTCACGAGATCCCCCTGTTGCTCGACAGGCTGGACGAGGGATACCACGCGGTCTCCGGCTGGAAGGTGCAGCGCAAGGATCCGCTCAGCAAACGCCTCCCTTCGCGCATCTTCAACTGGGCCACGAGGGTGGCGAGTGGGCTCCCGCTCCATGACTTCAACTGCGGGCTCAAGGCGTACCGGAGGGCCGTCATCGATGAAATCCGGCTCTACGGCCAACTCCACCGCTTCCTCCCCGTGCTCGCCCATTGGCGAGGGTTCAGGGTCGGGGAGGTGCCGGTGAGGCATCGCCCCCGCCGGTTCGGCGTATCGAAGTTCGGGCCCTCGCGGTTCGTCGCCGGCCTGTTGGACTTCATGACGGTCGTCTTCCTCATGAAGTATCGCCGTCGCCCCCTCCACCTCTTCGGTCTCGTCGGACTCCTCCTCTTCGGCATCGGTGTTCTCGTGAACCTCTACCTCTCCATCGTCTGGCTCCAGACCCACGCCATAGGCGGTCGCCCCCTCCTGATTTTCGGCCTCTTGACCACAATACTCGGATTCCAGTTCGTCTCCATCGGCCTCCTTGGGGAGATGATGGTACACTTGCTGAGGAGCGAAGACGACGTCCCCATCGAGTGGCGCCGGGCGCCACGGGGAGGTGACCGGTGAACACCTTGGTGGTGATCCCGACGTACAACGAACGGACGAACATCGCCCAACTCCTCCCCCAGCTCCTCGCGTTCGAGGACCTGCACGTGCTCGTCGTAGACGACAACTCCCCGGACGGTACGGGTGAGGTGGTCGCCGGGATCGCCAAGGGCGACGAGAGGGTCAGCCTCTTGCAGCGGCCGAGCAAGATGGGGTTGGGTTCGGCTTACGTCGCGGGCTTTCGCAAGGCCCTCACCATGAATCCTCGGTACGTGGTCCAGATGGATGCCGACTTCTCCCACAACCCCTCGATGGTGCCGCAACTCGTGGCCCGCACCGAGACCGCCGATCTCGTGATCGGCTCTCGCTACCTGAACGGCGTGAACGTCGTGAACTGGCCTTTGGGACGGCTGCTCTTGAGCTATGCGGCCAACATCTACGCGAGGGCCCTCACCGGCGTGCCGGTCCGTGACCTCACCGGTGGGTTCAAGTGCTTCACGCTCGAGGCGCTCAGGAGTGTCCCCCTGGACAAGATCTCCTCCGACGGCTACGCGTTCCAGATCGAGACCACGTTCTGGTGCTACCGCAACGGGTTTCGCATCGTGGAGGTACCGATCGTGTTCGAGGATCGCCACTCAGGCACCTCGAAGATGACGAAAGAGATCGTGCGCGAGGCGTTCTGGATCGTCCTCCGCCTGGGGCTCTACAACCTCACCCACCCACGCCGGGTCCGTGGGTCGATGCCGGGATGAGGACGCCGACCTCTCCCTCGCTGCGTCTGACCGCCACGGGCAACGCGGGCTTCGTGGCCGAGGTGGGCGGGTTCAGGTTCGCGATCGATGCCCACTGGGGGCTTCCCCTTCGGTCGCGGGGTGCCGGAGGCGTGATCGGCCCGCCGGGGAGTCTTGACCTCATCCTCGTCACCCACGCCCACCGGGACCACGTCGATGCCCGGGTCCTCACCCGCGCGGCGGGGTCTGCCTTGGTCGTGGGGCCTCCGGAGGTGACGGGCGCGCTCGACCCTCACGTCCGGCGCGCAGAGGTCGGGCGCGCCTCGCGAGGGCCCTGGAGGATCTCGGAGGGTCCTGCCCACATCGACTGCTTCTGGACCTCCCACGGAAGCTCCCACGTCTCCTACCTCGTGGACATCGGGGGATTCCGCCTCTTCCACGACGGTGACAACGAGGACACGCGCATCCTCGACCCCTCCTCCCTCCGCCCGATCGACGTGCTCCTCCTGTGCCCGTGGCAGGGATCGGGCTGGCAGGACTCCGTGAGGGAGCTCGCACCCCGGTGGTGGGTGCTCGCCCACCTCACGGAGGAGGAACTCGCCGCCCACGACGAGGGACGCTTCCTCCCCGAGCTCTCCGACGACATCCCCTTCCCTGAGCGCACGGTTGGGCTCTGGCCCGGGCAGACGCTCGTGGTCCTGCCCCGGGGCGCGGATCAGAGGTAGCCGAGGGCGGCGAGCCTCCGGCTGTACAGGCTCGACTCCTGCCGCATTTCGAGCCGCGGGGGTAGCCTGAGGCTCAGGCGTCGCACCACCTCGGGGGCCAGGTCCACGAGGTTGCGCGTTTCGTGCGGGTCGGTCGCCAAGTCGTACAGTTCCGGCTCCCCGAGCCCGGGTGCCCTTCGGATGAGCTTGTAGCGGCCCACCCTCACCGCGACCCCCCCTCGCCTCAGTCCCCCCATCGCAACAGCATGCGCAGGGTCGTCGAACGCCGCGTCCTCCCACGAGGGCCGCGGCCTCTCCTCGTCCGAGCGGCTTCGGTCGACGCCGTCGAGGCCCTCGTTTGGCAGGCCCACGAGGCCAAGGAGCGTGGGCGCGAGGTCGAGGTGAGACCAGGGCGCTTCCCTCGCGAAACGGAGCCGGTCGAGTCCCCATCCCCACATGATGAGGGGAACCGCGAGCACGTCCTGGTAGAGGTCACCGTGATCGCCGGTGGGCCGGAACCCGTGCGTGCCGAAGTACTCCCCGTGGTCGCTCGTCACGATCAGGAGGGTCTCGCTCCCCCTGCTCCGCAGCACGTCGACGAGCCAGGCCACGGCGACCGCGTCAACGTAGCGGATCGATGCCTCGTAGTTCCTCCTGTCGAGGGGATCGTCGACGACCCGCCACGGCGGCGGGGGCCAATAGGGGTAGTGGGGCTCGATGAAGTGGACGACCGCGAGCCACGGGTCTGGCGTGCGCCTCATCCATGCGACGACCTGCTCCGTCGTCACCTCGCAGAAGCGGAGCGAACCCATGACCGTGCGCGTGGTAGGCGGCTGGTAGAAGTGGCGCCTGAACAGAGGGAGGTCGAGGGGCCGGTGCGCGAGGTCGTCGTAGAGCGGAGCGAGGAACGCGTCGTCGGCGAACTGGAACCCTCGGTACAGCCCAGTGGTTCGGTTCAAGACGGCGCTGGAGGGGAAGAATGCCGTCGAGTAGCCCGCCTGTGCGAACCGAGCGGCCAGCGTAGTGACCCCCTCGTCCAACGACGCGCCGACCAGGGTGACGAGGCCATGGCGGTGCGGCCCCACCCCTGTGAGCAGTGAGCCGACACTGAGCGTCGTGCAAGAAGACGTGCTCTGGCAGTCATCGACGACCAAGCCCTCGCGCGACAGCGCCTCGAGAATGGGGTGGGACTGGCTCGGTTCGCGCGTGTGCCGGTACGGCCCCAAGGCATCGCGCCGACAGGCATCGAGGATCACGATCATCACATTGGGGCGCATCGCTTCCGCCTCATGAGAGCGTGCACGGGGACCCTCGTTCCCTCCCCGGGCACGCAGGCAGGGGCGAGGCGTCCTCGGGCCTTGACGGAATGCCCAATGGGTCGAACTTCCCGGCACGTGTCCTTGCGCACAGCGCTCGTCGTTTCGTCACCCATCACCACGTCACCCTGTGTATTCTCCTCTGACGTCCGCGGAGGCATCACCTTGTACGCGACCCTTGGCATTCGGAGAGAAGACAAGAATCGGTGGGAGCGGAGAGTCCCCCTCATCCCCGCCGATGTCAAGACCCTGGTCGAAACGCACAACCTTTCCTTCGTCGTGCAGCCCTCCCCCATCCGGGCCTACCCAGTCGAGGAGTATCGGGCCGCGGGGGCGGTTATCGACGAGGACCTCTCCGCGTGCAACGTCATCTTCGCAATAAAAGAGATCCCGGTTGAGTTGATCGCCCGCAACAAGACCTACGTGTTCTTCGCGCACGTGATCAAGGGTCAGTCGCACAACATGCCGATGCTTGCCCGCCTCATCGAGTACGGCTGCAACCTGATCGACTACGAGAGAATGGTCGACGAGCACGGCCGTCGCCTCATCTTCTTCGGCAACTTCGCGGGAAAGGCGGGCATGGTCGACACCCTTTGGGCATTGGGGAAGCGCCTCAAGTGGGAGGGCTGGCGTACCCCCTTCGAGCGGATCCTCCCGGCACACCACTACGGAACGTCCCAGCGCGCGAAGGAGGTGCTCGCCGAGGTGGGCCGGGCGATAGGTGAGGGGCTGCCAGAACCTCTGTGCCCGATGGTCTTCGGGTTTACCGGCTACGGGAACGTCTCGACCGGTGCCCAGGAGATGCTCGACTGTCTCCCGGTGGAGGAGATCGTCCCCTCCGAGCTGCCCGAGGTCATGCGCCGGCGCGGTGCGACCGATCGCGTCTTCAAGGTCGTCTTCAGGGAAGAACACCTCGTCGAGCCCCTCGACCCGGCAGGGAGCTTCGACCTGGCGGACTACTATGCCCACCCCGAGCGGTACCGATCGGTGTTCGGCTCGTACTGGACCTCCCTCACCGTCCTCCTAAACGGCATCTACTGGGACGCGCGCTACCCGCGCCTCATCACCAAGGACCAGCTGCAGCGCGAGATCACCGGACCCGTGCGGCCTCGCCTCCGGGTGGTCGGTGACGTGAGCTGCGACATCAAGGGCTCGATCGAGTTCACGGTGAGGGCGACGAACCCCGACGAGCCGATCTACGTCTACGATCCGATTCACCACACCACGATCCCTGGGGTAGCAGGGTGCGGGCCGGTGGTCATGGCGGTAGACAACCTCCCCTGCGAGTTCCCCCTGGAGTCCTCAGCGGCCTTCAGCCGTGCACTGGCTCCTTTCGTTCCTGCCTTCGCCACGGCAGACTACGGTGCCCCCCTCGACGAGAGCGGGTTGCCCCCCGAGATCCGCCGCGCCACCATCCTCTGGCACGGCACGCTCACGCCCCCGTTTGCCTACCTCGAGCGTCACGTCGCCCATTTCCTCGTGGAGAAACCTCACGCCCATTGACCCGACACGGAGAAGGGAGAGCCTCACCCATGCGAAACGTGCTCGTCCTCGGCGCCGGATTGGTCTCCAAGCCGTTGGTCCGCTACCTCCTCAACACGGAAGCAACGTCGGTTACGGTCGCCTCGCGCACGGTGTCGAAAGCCGAGGCGATCCTCGGGGCCCATCCCCGTGGTCACGCCGTGGCCCTCGATGTGCAGAGCGTGGGGGGGATGGAGGCCCTGGATTCCCTCATCGCCGCAAGCGACGTGGTCATCAGCCTCCTCCCGTACGTGTTCCACATCGACGTCGCGAAGAAGTGCCTTGATCACAGGAAGCACCTCGTCACCACGAGCTACGTCAAACCGGAGATGCGGGCCCTCGACGAGGCGGCGAAGGAAGCGGGCGTGCTCTTTCTCAATGAGGTGGGCCTCGATCCCGGGATCGACCACATGTCCGCGATGCGCGTCATCGAGAAGGTCAAGGATGAGGGCGGCACGGTGGTGTCGTTCAGGTCCTACTGCGGTGGTCTCCCCTCCCCCGACAACGACGACAACCCCCTGGGCTACAAGTTCTCGTGGAGCCCCAAGGGGGTCGTGCTCGCTGGGACCAACAGCGCCCGCTACCTCGAGGACGGCATGATCCGCGAGGTCCCCGCCAGCCGTCTGTTCGCCACGCACTGGCCCGTGTTCGCCCCAGGAGTCGGCGAACTCGAGGGGTACCCGAACAGGGATTCGGTGAGCTACATCGAGACCTACGGCCTCGAGGGGATCAAGACGATGTTCCGCGGCACCTTGCGGAACCTGGGATGGTGCGCGACCTGGCAGAAGCTCGTGGAGCTTGGTCTCGTGGATCCTCAGCCCAGGCCCGACCTCCCCACCATGACCTTCGCGAGGATCATGGCGGAGATCGCCGAACGCAGGCCCGGGGAAGACCTCCGCGGGGCGGTTGCCCGCAAACTGAACCTGCACCCCTGGAGCAGGGAGATGCAGAGCATCGCGTGGATGGGGCTCCTCGATGACCGTCCCATCCCCCGCGGCGCCGAGAGCCTCGCTGACGCCCTCGCCATGCGCCTCGCCGAGCTCATGCCCTACAAGAAGGGCGAGAAGGACATGATCGTGCTCCTCCACGAGTTCCTCGCCGTCTACCCCGACCGTCCGTCTCCACGGCGCATCACCTCGTCGTTGGTGGCCTTCGGGGAACCCGACGGCGACTCGGCCATGTCCAAGACCGTGAGCCTCCCTGCCGCCGTGGCCACCCGCCTCCTCCTCAACGGCAAGATCCGGCTCACGGGGGTGCGCATCCCCGTCGTGCGTGAGCTCTACGAGCCCATCCTCGATGAGCTGAGGCTCCTGAAGATCGAGTGCGAGGAGGTCTGGGAACCCTAGCGGCCGTTCGTCGCCTCCCCGGCGGGTGCTCGCGCGCAGGGCGCGCCGGCCTCAGGCTCACCACCACGCCGGTAGATTCTCCGTCCGTGCGGGACGAGCCCCCACGTCCTCGCCCAGCGGCCGGGAAGAGACTCCTTGCGCCCGAGCACGAGCCACCCCCCGGGGAGGAGCGCGTCGACGACGCGGGCCATGGCCTCCTCGCGGGGCTTCCCGTGGAAGTAGGTCATGATTGTGTTGCGACAGAGGATGAGGTGAGCCCGCAGGACAGGAGGGTGATCCCATAGGCTGGCCCGCACGAAGGTGACCGATCGTCGGATGCCGTCGTCGAACACGACCCTGCCGCCTCGTTCGCTGAGGAACCGGCGTCGGAGGTCCCGATCCAGTCCCCGGAGCTCACTCCTCGTCCACTCGTCCTGGAGTCCGCGTCGGAGGGCGCGGTCGTCGATGTCGCTCGCCACGATCCTCACGTGGTGGTGCGCGGTGAGCCGCGGGGGAAGGCTCTCGACCGCCATCGCGAGGGAGAAGGCTTCCTGACCAGACGCACACCCCGCGCACCAGGCGACGAGTGGTTCCCCTGGGGGGAGCCCACGGAGGATCTCCGGGAGCACCCATCGTTGCAGGTGCCGGAACGCCGCTTCGTTTCGCCAGAACCTGCTGATCGTCACCGTGAGCTGCGGCGCGAGGAGGCGCCGGAGGGAGGGGGCGTGGGCTAGGGCGTCCCATGAGGGAAACCCTCGCCGCCGCATGAGCGCGATCAGCCGTCTCTTGATGTTCCGACGGTAGAACCGGGGCCAGGCATAGCCGAGCTGGGGCAGGGTCTGGCGGCAGAACTCCTCGAACGTCATCGGGGCACGACCCCAACGCAAAGGGCTCCCGGCCAAGGCCGGGAGCCCCACTGACAAGAGGGTGCCTTAGCGCACGACGATGATGTGCCGCGATGCGCGGGAGGAACCCTGCTCGAGGCGGCACAGGTACACGCCGTTGCCGACCTGGGCACCGGCATCGTCGACGAGATCCCAGCGCACCGTGCCGGAACCCGCCTCCACCCTGCCATCAAGCAGCGTGGCGACGCACCGGCCGTTGAGGTCGTACACCGCGATCCTCGCCTGCCCGGGCGTGGCGACCGAGTACCGGAGCGACACGTGGGAGGTCGCAGGCGTCGGGGTGGCACGGTCCAAGTGCAGCGCGTCGGGACGCTGCGCCCCATCGGCCTTGACCACGATGGAATCGACGCGGACGCACGCCTCGTCCGGGATGGGATACAGGTGGTGGAGATTGGCGTCGAACGGTACGAAGGTGTAGTAGCTCACGCCTGGCAGCGCGTTCTCATCCACCCACGAGGTAGGCACCTGCCCGGTGACAGGATCTGGCTCGAGGAGCACGACGTCGTCGTCCGGGTCGTACATCCAAGACCCGTCGCTGTCGAGCGGGATCAACCCACGCCTCAGGCCGACGAGGGTCGCCTTGCCGGTGGTCAGCCTGATGATCCGGATGCCGGCCAGGTCCTCGTCCGGCGGATTCTCCCACGTGAAGCTCACCGGGCCGTTCTCGACCGGCCGCTCCACGGTGATGTTCGTGAGCGGGCCTGGGGCCGTAAAGTCCGCCAGCCGCACGAACATCACCTTCTCCGGGCGAGTGCCATTGTAGCTCTCGTCCCACACGGCGCAGGCGCCGGTCGTCGGCATGCGCTCCGGTACCTTCGAGTACTTCACCCCGATGGTGTCTGGCCGCAGGTTGATGTCCGACCCGCGCGTCCACACCCACTCCCCGGAGCGAGCCTGGTCCTTGCACGCGATCCACTCCTCTGGCTGCCACCGCTCGCCACCGAGGTTCGAGTGCATGTCGCCAAAACCGGTGAGGTAGTCGCCATTGTAGTACTCGTAGGCGCGCGTCGCGACGTAGAGCTTGTTGTCCACATCCACACCGATCTGGGCGAAACTGCAGAACTGCAAGAACGTGGAGTCAGGATACACGCCCTCGAAGCCTTCGTAGTTACCATCGGTTCCTGGGTAGACTGGCTCAGGCTCGGACCAGTTCCCGTAGGTGCCGTGGACGATGAAGAGCTGGGCCGCCACCGGCATGCCCACGAGGTTGTCGATCCAGATGTACCCGGGCTGCGCGTTGGTCGTCTGGGAGTACAGGATGTAGATGGTCCCGTCGGGGCCGGCGGCCGCCGAGGGGTAGGTGATAGCACGGAACGGCTGATCGAGGCCCCCGCCGTACACCACTATCTCGGGCCCTTCCCACACGTCGAGGGCCTTGTTGTAGCGCCACACGACGAGGTCGTCATAGTCGTCCGACGGATCGAAGTAGGAGTCGTTGTCCACGAGGTAGACATCCCCAGAGATCGGGTCGACGCACATCGCACCGTAGACCCGCTCCCCTGCGCTGGTCACCATGCGTACGTTCGCGTCGCTCCAGGTGAGCCCATTGTCGGTCGAGGTGTTGACCGCATACCCTCGGTACTCGAGGATGCTCCCGGCTGCGTCCCGAAGGAACTCGGCCCACCTGATCGTCACGTTCCCGGCGTTGTCGACACCGACGTTGGGGAAGTTCGACTCGGTCGCGTCCGCGATCGAGACGCGCACCGGCGTAGTCCAGGAGAACCCGCCCGCAGGCAGCTGCGCGTAGAAGATCTCGTACGTGGACACGCCCTGCTGGTAGTTCTGGTGCCAGGCCGCATGCACGGTCCCGTCCGCCCCACGGGCAAGGTCGAGACGTCCTGCGTCGCTGACGGATTGACTGATGGGGATGGGATTCGTCCAGAGGCCGAAGAACGGATCCCAGCTCGTGATCATGATCTCGTTGTCGTTCTCGCTCCCCGACTCCCAGCCGGCGACGAATAGCTCGTCGTCACCTCCCACGACCTTGCGCGTGTTGTAGTAGCACAACGGGCCGAGCATACGGTTGCTCGAGCCGGGGGCCGGGTACTGGATCCCCTGCCCGAGCACCCAGTTGACCCCCTCGGTCGGCGGCTCCATGGGGGAGCGTGTCTGAGGAGGCGTGGGGACCGGGGCGGTCGGTGGGCCTGCGGGGTCCCTCGCCTCGAGATCGAGCGCACGCACCGAGGTCACGCCCGGTGCCACGCCCATGGCGTCCTGGCGGTAGGTCGCGGACGCCGTCCCCCCGAGGACCAGCGAGAACAGGATGAAAGCGATACTGAGTCTCAAGAGAACACCTCCTCTACGTGGTTGAGAGACTCGTCAAATCCCCACACGCTCACACTCCTCAACGTGCCCGGCATCAGCCCGCGTCGCGGAGGCTGAACCGGTAGGGGACGGCGACCCAGACCGCCACCGGCTTGTCGCGCTGCTTGGCGGGAGAGAAGAGCGACGCGAAGGCGGCAGCCCTCACCGCCTCATGGAAGATCTCCGGCCCGCTCATGATGCGCACGTCGTAGACCTTGCCGTCCGCGCCTACCAAGAGCTGCGCGAGTACCGTGCCCTCGAGGTTCGCCTTCCTCGCCATCTCCGGGTACTCCGGCGTGGCGTAGCGGATGAACTCGGGCTTCGTGTCATACGGGACGAACTTCCCGAACTCAGGCAGCTGCGGAGGCGGCTCGGGAGGAGGAGCGGCGGCGGTTGCCCGATCGAGGATGGTCTCCTGAATGGTGACATCTTCGGGCACGTCCTCGTCCTCCTCCGCCTCCACCGGGATGGTCGGACGTGGGACCTCGGCCTTCTGCTTCTCCGGGACGCTCATCTCTGGGGGAAGCTCGAGCGTCTCGATCTTCCGCTCCGTGACGGTCCTGATCTTTATCTTGTACTCAGGCACCGCAATCAAACCAAAGAGTGTGATAAGAAGAGACAGAAGCACTCCCTTCTTCAAGAAAAGGGGCGCCTGTTCCTTCAGGAGGAATGTTCTTATCTGCCCCATTCATCACCCTCCTGGTTACGTCTTCTCTCTTGTCGTGGCGAACTGAACCCTGAACGCTCCTGCGAGGCGACAGTTCTCCAAGATCTCGTTTATCACGTGGTACGGGGCATCGGCGTCTGCCCGGAGTCCCACGACCATGGTCGGGTTGGTCTGCAGTCGCTTGTTCAGGATCTGGGCCATCTGGTAGGGGTTCACCGGGATGTCGTTCACCGCGATGACGCCCGCCTTGTTCACCCAAACGTGCTGGATGTCCTGGCGGCGTTGGATCTTCTTCGTCATCTCAGCCTGCGGCAGGACGATCTTCAGCCCCTCCTCGGTCTTGAACGCGGTGCTCACCATGAAGAAGATGAGGAGGAGGAACGCCATGTCCGCGAGCGAGCAGGAGGGGATCGAGGTATCGACCTTGGTGCGGCGCTTGAACTTGCCCATGGTCCCTCCTATCCCTCGCCTGGCTTGAGCTGCCCGAGGGAGATGCGCTTCGCATCCGCGGCACGCAGCTCGTCCAGCACGTCGATCATCGCGGCGTACGGCGCGTCGGGCGCCGCCTTGAGGCTTATGATGAGATTCGGGTTGCGCTCCAGGCTCGCCTTCACGAACCCTCTGATCTCCGAAACCCCCATCGACCGATCGTCGTCCTGATGCCTCATCACCACCTGATCGCGTCCGTACACGATGAAGTACATCATGTTCTTTCTCGGTATCTTCACGGAGACCTGCTGGGGGTCACCCGGTTCGGGCAGGATGAGGCCGAGGCCTTTCTCCTCCATGAAGTTCGTGGTCACGAGGAAGAAGACGAGCAGCAGGAACGCGATGTCCGCCATGGACGCGGTGGGGATCTCGGCGGCAACCCTTGTCCTGCGCTTCATGGTTGCCTCCTGCTAGATGAGCACTCCCGACTCAGCAGGTTGCGCCCCAGAACTCCGCTCGAGGGCGTCGAGCAGGTGTGCAGAGCTCTCCTCCATGTCGAGGATGAGCGAGTCGATCCTCGTCACGAAGTAATTGTAAAAGATGTTCATTGGGATCGCCACGGCAAGACCAGTCACGGTCGTGATCAAGGCGACCTTGATACCACCCGCGACGAGCGTGGCCTCGACCTCACCCGCCAGCTCGATCGCGGCGAATGCCTGCACCATCCCGAGCACTGTGCCGAGGAACCCGAGCATCGGGGCGATGGTGGAGATGGTCGCCAGCCAGATGAGCCCACGCTCGAGGAACGCCATCTCGAGCGTACCCGCGTTCTCGATGGCCTTCGCCACCGATTCCGGGCCACGCTGCACCCTCCGGAGGCCGGCGAGCATGATGGCCGCAACCGGTCCGCTCGAGTTCTCGCACACCTCGATGGCCTGCTGGATGTTCCCCTCGCTGATGGCCTGCCGCAGGGCCTTGATCACCTTCCGGGAGGAGCTGCTGGCGCGCGTGAGCACGATGAGGCGCCAGAAGATCACACCCAGCCCGAAGATCGCGCACGCGAGCAAGGGCCACATGAGGTCTCCACCGTCATGGAAGAACTTGACCACGCGATTCCCTCCTTCTCTCCTGTCCCGCCAGGTACCAAGAGACGACCCCCCGGTTCACCCTTCCGGGGGCCACCTGGGGCCAACGACAACAAGCCAGTTATGCACATGAGCCAATACCGTGTCAACCCCTTTTCTGCCCCCTCGACCGCTCGCCTGCGCGAGGTCTTGACCGACACCACCTCGCCCGTTCACTTGCCTGGCTGTGGCCGCTGGGAGGGAATCCTCGTGACCGGTCGAGCATCCCTGGCCTTGTTCGCGGGAGGAGCGCAGTGGAGATACGTGTGTTCGGGGCTCGTGGGAGTCTCCCATTGGCGAGCGTCCCCTCGGCCTACGGGGGGAACACGCCCTGCGTTGCCTGTCGGGCCTCCACGGGCGAGGTCCTCGTCCTCGATGCGGGAACCGGCATCTTCCCCCTCGGGCGGCTGCTCGTCGCCGAGGACTGCCCGCGCGACCTCTTCCTCCTGTTCTCCCACGTGCACTGGGATCACATCCAGGGGTTCCCCTTCTTTGCCCCGGCGTACGACGCGGCCCATCGGCTCTCCATCCTCGGCGGGCCACCCACGGGGGGTACCTGGGAGCAGGCGCTGTGCGGGCAGATGCAGCACCCCTACTTCCCTGTGTCCCTCTCGGCCCTCCACGCCACCCTCGAGTTCGTGCCGTGGCCCGACGGGCCTTCCTGGCAGGTGGGCCCCTTCCTCCTCTCCCGGGCTCCCACGAATCACCCAGGCGGCGGCTTCGCCTACCGTGTCGAGTGCGAGGGAACCTCCCTCGTCTACGCCACCGATACGGAGCATCTCCCCTCCGGGGTGGATCCGCACCTTGCGCGCCTCGCCTCCGATGCCGACGTGCTCCTGTACGACTCGATGTACTTCCCGGAGGAGTACCCCGCGCACGTGGGCCACGGGCATTCCACCTGGCGGCACGGCGTGGGGCTCGCTCGGGCAGCCGGCGTGGGCAGGCTCGTGTTGTTCCACCACGATCCCACGCATGACGACTCCTCGCTGACTCAGATGGGTCGGTGCGCGTCGGAGGAGTTCCCCTACGTCTGGGTCGCTCGGGAAGAGACCCTCCCCCCCGTGTGACGCGTCACGTCCTCTGGCTCTTCCTCCTTGCCCTCGTGCTCCGCGTGCCGCACGTGGGCGGTCCCCTCCGATGGGAGGAGCGCGACCTCGTCCCCGGGCTGCGGGACATCTCCCTCGTTCCCTGGCGGTTCTGGATCCCCCCGAAGGTGGGGGATCATACCCCTCTCGCGGTCGTCGCCTCGGCGCCCCTGTTCCGGTTGGCTCCCCACTCCCCCTGGGTCCTGCGGCTCCCCTCGGTCCTCGCCGGCGCGGGTCTGGCCGCGCTCCTCGCCTGGGCGGTCATCCGGGCCGTGGGCACCACCGCGGGGGTGATGACCGGGATCCTGGTCGCCTCGAACAACTTCCTCATCGCCTGGTCCGCCTACTTCATGCAGGAGATGCTCTACCTGTTCTTCGCCGCATCCGGGTTCGTGGCCTTCGCCCATGCGGCGTCCTCACGCACGACGCCCTCCCTGTTCCTTTCGGCGCTCCTCTTCGCGCTCGCGTTCTGGACCCATGAGTTCGCCCTCCTCTGCGCGCCCATGGCCTTCCTCGCCCTCCTCGCCGATCCGTCCACACGAGGGTGGCTGCGCCGTCCAGCCCTGTGGTGCGCCGGGCTCCTCTGGGCGGTGCTCGTCGCCCCCTACGCCGTGTGGAACCTCCTCCTGAGGGACCAGTTCGCCTCGTTCGGCGGCATGAGCATCGCCCAGCAACACCTCGCCGCCACGATCCTCGCCCACCGTCGCGTCAACACACGGTTCCTCGAGTTCTTCCTGTGCGGCGGCCTGCGGGATCGACCCTGGATGCACCTCGAGCTGAACCACGTGGAACCGGTCGTCGGCGCCGTCCTCCTCGTGTGCGCCGGGCGCGCGCTCCTGCGGCTTCGCCACCCCGTCCTCCGGCTGTGCGCGATCGTGTTCTGGGCTACCGTGGTGCTGTTCACGTTCGTGGACTTGGACTTCCGCATCTACCGATTCTCCCTCTGCCTCCTCCCGGGCTGCGTCGCGGCGGGGATGACCCTCGCGCGCATGTGGCAGGCACGGTTCCCCCTGCGCGCCGTGGCCGCGAGCCTGCTCGCCTACGCCCTGGCCGGGAGCCTCTTCTTGCGCCCCTACGCCGCGGGAGCGGCGCACCAAGGCTTCCGGCTCGGGGGCAGGGGACCGCTGTTCTCGGAACGTCCCCTCATCGACCTCGTGGTGCAGGCCCAGCGTGCATCGCCCGCGTCGGTGGTGGTCATTCCCGCGCCGTTCTGGGACCACGTCCCCCTCCACGCGGAGTACGAGGCCGGGGTACGGTGCGTGGGCGGCAGCCGCGAGACGATCTACTCGAGCACCTATTGGATGCGGCCGTACGGGCCGAGGGAGGCCGAGAGGCCCCGGATCGTGCTCACTCCCTGGGAGGACGAGGGGGCATGGGGCGACTTCCTGTCGCGGGCAGGCTACGAGGCAACGACGGTGCGACAGACGCTGCAGTTCCGAGGGATCCTCGAGGACACCGTCGTGGTGTGTCCCCTCACGATCATCGACGCCCACTCGGCCTCCCCCCTCCCTGTGCAGGCGTTCATCCAGCGCGTGTATGGGAGGGGCGAGGGTCCGCGGGGCTCACCTCACCGCGTCAGTCCCAGAACAGCCAGGTGAATCCGGCACGAAGGGAGAACCCCTCACCGGGGCAGCCTCGTTCGTCTTCGTACCGCGCGTCGGTGAGGTTCTCGAGGCGCAGGCGGAGGGTGAGGTCGCCGATCGTGATCCCGACGTGGGCATCGATCTGCCAGAAGGGGTCGAGGGGCAGGGCCTCGTGCAGGCCCGCGTACCTTTGCCCCACGTAACGCACGAGCAGCTCCGCCTTCGGCGTGGCGGGCCCGAGGGGGCGTTCGTAGCCCACGCGCACCCGACCCACCACCGCCGGTCGGCCTGGGAGGAGGACCCCGTCCACCTCCCAGGGCACCCCCTCGACCGAGGCGTACGCCGTGACTCCTCGCCACGGCGACGTCTCCCACGACGCCACGATGCCCCGGGCCCGGATGGATCGGGGACCCCAGCGCCTGAGGCTCCCAGGGGGGAGGGTGTCGGCCTCGCACCAACCCCACGCCCTGCGCCCCCATCCCACCACGCCTCCGAGGGCGAGTTGGCCCAGAGGAGACCACCGACGAAGCGTCGCCCACGCCGCACCCACGGTCCCCGCGTCGGTCGGCACCTCGTCCCCCCAGAGGAGGCCACGCCACAGGTCTTCGAGCTTCGCCTCCCCGGCGGTGGCCGCGGCCCCCGCCTCGACCGTGAGGCCGGCGTGCGTGCGGTGCGCGGTGCAGCCCCACGAGAGGGCGGTGCCGGAGGACGTCGAGGTGACCGTGACGGAGGCGAAGCTCCCCCCCAGCCCACCTCCGAGGCCCACCCGCACACGGCTCGTCTCCCGGGTCGTGTCGCCTGTCCACGTGGAGTCGCCCTCCTCCCACCCGATGCGTGCCTCCCGCACCGCGCGGTCGACCGAGAGGCCGGCCCAGAGACTCTCCTCTTCCGCCTTGACGAGCACCGCGCGGGTCCACACCGCGCGGCGGTGCGAGGCGAAGTCGCCGTCCGCGCTACGCACGTGGGGGGGTGGGCCGAGGATCGGCACGCGCCGCTGACGGTGCCCATCGAGCCCCTCGTCGACCACCGCGAGGGTGGTGGGAATACCCCTCAGGGCGGGCTGAAGCTGGAGGGAGAACAGTCTTACCCCGAGAGACTCCCGATCCGAGGCCCACATCGCGTCAGGGGCACCGTGCCCCGCGGTGATCGCCCAGAACCCTGGGGAGAGGGGGTCATCGACCGTTGCCCACAGCCGTGGGTCAGGGCCTGGATACCCACGTTTGACCGTGCCACGGGAGGCCACGACGCGGCATGGGCCCAGGAGCCGGGAGCGCAGGTCGAGCCGCACCCCGTAGTGCCCGCGGGTGTAGTCGGCATTCGTCCGAGCGCCATCACCCTTGCTCAAGTCGAGCGTGAACACGGTGGAAAGCGACGAGGTGATGCCGGTCCCCAACGCGAGCGCGTAGGAGCGTTCGTTCTTGCTCCCCCTCACCACGTGCACGCTCGTGGTGGGGACCCCGCCCATGTCCTGCCACGGGAGGACGACGACCGTTCCTCCGCCCACCCCAAGCCATGGGGGCAACGGCGAGGAGAGGAGGCGTCCACCACCGGTGGCGGAGGCGACGCCGAGGTCACCCCCGAGTTCGAGGGGCCACTCGAGGGGCAGGCCGTGCCACAGGAGGCTGGGCGGAACCGGCAGGTGTGCCCCCAGGGCGGTGGAGGCCAGTCCCCTGCCCTGGCTCGTGACCCACCACGGGCCGTGGCGCATCGCCTCGTCGAGGCCGAAGGGCCACCACCCGAGCGTGTCGGTGCTCGCGGGGGGAGGGCACAGGGTAGGGGGCACGAGCGTGGGGCCGTGCAGCGCGGCGGTCGAATCTGCCCTCGGGGTCTGTGGCTCGCTCGCCAACCCTGCGAGCAGGACCACGCACTCAAGCAGCGTCGTGAACGAGTCCATCAGCCACCGCGCATGGCCTGCACCCGCATCCGCAGCCTCCGGACGCTCTCGAGGCTCACCACGTACCTCCCAAGGGTGGGCGCGCCCTCACGGTCGTTGCCGTGGAAATCCGACCCACCGGTGGGAACGAGCCCGTAGCGCTGGGCGAGACGGCAGTAGCGTTCGACGTCCTCCCTCGAGTGCTCTGGGTGCACCACCTCGATGGCGTGGAGCCCCGCCTCCACGAAGTGCGCGAGCCACTCGTCGTGGCCCTCGATGGCCGGGTGTGCCCACCCGGCGACCCCGCCCGAGCGCGTGATGATCCGGATGGCTTCCTCGGGACTCACCCGTTCCCGCCCGACGTAGGCAGGGCAGCCGTCTCCGATGAGCGTCTCGAAGGCCTCGGCCTCCGACCCCACGTACCCGTACTGCACGAGGGCCTTGGCGACGTGGGGTCTGCCGACGGCCCCTGGCCCCCCGAGGGCGATCACGTAGTCGCGCTCGAGGTGGATCCCCAAGGACGCGAGCCGTTCGAGCATGCGGTCGAGCCGATCGACCCTCACCGCTTGGAACCTCTCGAGCCAGGCGTTGAGCTCGGGGTCCTCGTGGTCGATGAAGTAGCCGAGCACATGGATCTCCTGGCCCTCGAGCCCGGCGCTGATCTCGACCCCCGGAATGACCTCGATCGTCAGCTCCTTGCCCCTCTGGAGCGCTTCGGGGATGCCACCCGCCGCGTCGTGGTCCGTGATGGCGATCGCCGCCAGCCCGGCCGCGGCGGCTCGTTCCACCACGGCCGAGGGGCTGAGCAGCCCGTCAGAGAAGGTGGTGTGGACGTGGAGATCGGCCCGCTCCTTCCCCGACGACGGTTCCCTCACGGCAGCACCCACGCCCCCTCACGCACGGCGGGGACCCCGCCCAGGACCACGGCGTGGGCGAGCATGACCCCGAAGTGGTAGGCGATGTCGCGGTGGTCATCCGTGTCCCACACCACGACGTCGCCACGCTTGCCCTCCTCGATGCTGCCCACCTCGTGGGCGAGGCCCACCGCGCTGGCCGCATTGATGGTCGCGCCCGCGAGGGCGTGCTCCACGGTGAGGCCCCCGTAGAGGCAGGCGAGGGTGAGCATGAGGGGGAGGTTCTCGCAGTAGCAGTTGCCGGGGTTCAAGTCCGACGCCACCGCGACGGTGAGGCCGATCTGGGTCATGAGCCGTCCCGGGGCGAACGAGGTCTTGCCTAAGCCCAGGCACGTGCCGGGGAGCATGACGGCGACCGAGCCCGCGTCTCGCAGCGCGGCGAGGTCCTCCCTCGAGGCGCACAGGAGGTGGTCTGCGCTCCTGACCCGAAGCTCCGCCCCGAGGCGGGTACCGCCGGAGCTCGCGAGCTCGTCGGCGTGGATCTTCAGACCAAGCCCGTGGGCCTTGGCCGCAAGGAGGATGCGCCGGCTCTCCTCCACCGTGAAGGCGCCGTGTTCGCAGAACACGTCGCAGAAGCTCGCAAGGCCCTCCCGCGCCACCTGGGGGATCATCTCCTCGACGACGAGGCGCACGTACCCCTCCCGGTCGTGCGCCCACTCCGGGGGGATGGCGTGCGCCCCCATGAACGTGGGAACGATGGTCATGGGGAGGCGCTGGGAGAGCCCGCGGATGAGACGCAGGCTCCGCAGCTCCTGCTCGGGGGAGAGCCCGTAGCCGCTCTTGATCTCGCACGTCGTGGTGCCGCATCGGAGCATGGTCTTGAGCCTCTGGACCGTCTGCGCAAGTACCTCCTCGTCCGGAGTCTGGCGAAGCGTGCGCGCCGAGGAGCTGATCCCCCCACCCTGCGCCATGATCTCCTCGTAGGTGGCGCCCATGACCCGCAGGGCGAACTCCCCCGCGCGGGACCCGGCGAACAGGGCGTGGGTGTGGCAGTCCACGAGGCCAGGGGTGACGAGCCTCCCGGAGGCGTCGAGCTCAGGGCAGTCTACGCAGGGGGCCCGGAGGGCCCGATCCGGCCCGACCCACGAAACCCTCCCCCGTTCGATCACCACGGCACCGTCGCGAACGAGCCCTAGGTCGGGAGGCTGGGGCCCCACCCGGGGTGGCCCCGCGCAGGTGAGAAGGGTCCCGGTGTGGCGGATGACGAGGTCCGCCGCGCCAAGCGCGGGGGAGGAAGCCATCGCGCCGCTCACGCCTGCACCATCGGGAGTCTCAACCCCTTCTCTCTCGCGAAGGCCACGGCCTCGGGGTAGCCGGCGTCGGCGTGCCGTACCACCCCGATGCCCGGATCATTCGTGAGCACCCGTTCGAGGCGTCGGGCCGCCTGTGGCGTGCCGTCCGCGACGATGACCTGGCCGGCGTGGATGGACATGCCCATCCCGACGCCGCCGCCATGGTGGATGGAGACCCAGGATGCACCGCTGGCGGTGTTAAGCAGGGCGTTAAGGAGCGGCCAGTCCGCGATCGCGTCGCTCCCATCCCGCATGCCTTCGGTCTCCCGGTTCGGGCTCGCGACGGAGCCGCAGTCGAGATGGTCGCGGCCGATGACGATCGGGGCGCGGATCCTCCCGGAGGCCACCGCATGGTTGAGCGCCTCCCCGAATCGTGCCCGCTCCCCGTACCCGAGCCAGCAGATCCGGGCGGGCAAGCCCTGGAACGTGACCTTGTCGCGCGCGAGGGTGATCCAGCGTCGGAGCGCCTCGTTCTCGGGGAAGAGCTCCAGGACGAGCTCGTCGGTCTCCCAGATGTCCTGCGGGTCCCCTGACAGGGCCACCCACCGGAACGGGCCCTTGCCGAGGCAGAACAGGGGCCTGATGTACGCCGGCACGAACCCCGGGTAGTCGAAGGCGTTGGCGAGACCGGCCTGGAACGCCGCCCCACGGAGGTTGTTCCCGTAGTCGAACGCCACGGCGCCTGCCTTCTGCATGGCGAGGATGGCCTCCACGTGCTCCACCATCGCCCGGTACGCCTCGCGCACGTAGGCCTGCGGGTCTTGCACGCGCAGCTGCAAGGCCTGCTCGAGGCTCATGCGGTTGGGCACGTAGCCGTTCAGGGGGTCGTGGGCGGAGGTCTGGTCCGTCACGAGGTCGGGGATCTCGCCCCTCCTCACGAGTTCCGGCAGGACGTCGGCGGTGTTGCCCACAAGACCGACGCTGAGCGCGGTCTTGGACCTCTTCGCCTCGTGGATCCACGCCAAGGCTTCGTCGAGCGAATCGGTCATGCGGTCGCAGTACCCGGTGGCGAGCCGCCTCTTGATGCGCTGCGGGTCGACCTCCACCCCGAGGAAGGCCGCCCCGTTCATGGTCGCCGCGAGGGGCTGCGCCCCCCCCATGCCCCCAAGGCCTCCGCTCAGGACGAAACGCCCCGCGAGGTCTCCCCCGAAGTGCTTCGCCGCCGCGGCCGCGAAGGTCTCGTACGTGCCTTGGAGGATCCCTTGGGAGCCGATGTAGATCCAGCTCCCTGCCGTCATCTGGCCGTACATGATGAGCCCGGCCCGCTCCAGCTCCCAGAACATCTCCCAGGTGGCCCAGCGAGGCACGAGGTTGGAGTTCGCGATGAGCACGCGGGGGGAATCCTCGGTGGTGCGGAACACCCCCACCGGCTTGCCGGACTGCACCAGGAGGGTCTCGTCGTTCTCCAACTCCCTCAGGCAGCGCAGGATCGCGTGATAGCACTCCCAGTTCCGCGCCGCCTTTCCCCTGCCGCCGTACACGACGAGGTCCTCGGGCTTCTCGGCCACCTCGGGATCGAGGTTGTTCATCAGCATGCGCATGGCGGCCTCCTGGATCCATCCCTTGCACGTGATGGTGCCGCCCCGGGGCGCACGGATCGGGCCGTTCATGGGAACCTCCTGCGGTGATCCTGATGACGCGTGTTGCCTAGCGCATCTAACAGCCCCTCCGGCGGTCGCGTCAAGGCCCCCATGTCGTCCGCTCGGGAGTGACCCCGGGCGGGTGGTCGTTGACATCGGGGCCTTGCCCCCTTTCTTCCATGAGCCTCGCTGATGCCGTCCCACGAGCCTCCTGAGGAGGTGCCTTGACGAACGACTCCCTTCCGATCCGCGAGTGTCCGAAGGTCCTGCTCCACGACCACCTCGATGGAGGGCTGCGACCGTCCACGATCATCGACTTAGCCTCAAAGGTGGGGTACCGCCTCCCTACGGACGACCCGGAAGCCCTCGCCTCGTGGTTCTCCCGAGGGGCGGACAGGAAGAGCCTCCCGGTCTACCTCGAGGGGTTCGCCCACACCTGCGCCATGATGCAGAGCGAGGAGAGCCTGCGTCGAGTCGCCTACGAGATGATGGAGGACATGCGCGCGGACAACGTCGTCTACGTGGAAACGCGGTTCGCCCCGGTCTTCCACACCCGTGGAGGTCTCTCGCTCGAAGCCGTGGTACGGGCCGTCCTCGAGGGGCTGGAAACCGGCAAGAGAGACTTCGGCGTGGAGTACGGCCTCATTATCTGCTCCATGCGCAACAAGCAGGACTCACGTAGGATGGCCGAACTGGCCGTCTCCTTCAGGGATCAGGGGGTCGTCGGGTTCGACCTCGCGGGGGAAGAGGGGGGCTACCCTGCCAAGAGGCACGTGGAGGCCTTCCAGTACATCCAACGGGAGAACTTCAACATCACGATCCACGCAGGGGAAGGGTTCGGCAAGGATTCGATCTGGCAGGCGATCCAGATCTGCGGCGCCCACCGCATCGGCCACGGCGTGCGCCTCGTGGAGGACATGACCTTCGAGAATGGGAGGGTCACAGGCCTTGGCCGCCTCGCCCAGTACGTGCTCGACAAGCGCATCCCGCTCGAGATGTGCATCTCGAGCAACCTCCACACCGGTGCGGTGCCTGACCTTCAGTCTCACCCCTTTCGTTTGTTCTACCTTTGGGGTTTCCGGGTCACCCTCAACACCGACAACCGCCTCATGAGTGCGACGACCCTCACGAATGAGTTCACGATCGCTCACCGAGAGTTCGGGATCGGGTTCAACGACATAGAGAAGCTTACCATCAATGCGATGAAGAGCGCGTTCATCCACCACGATGAACGGCTCAGGCTCATCTACGAGGTGATCAAGCCAGGGTACGCCCGGCTCCGCAGGACGACCCTCGAGGGGAGGATGGGCCCGCTCGGGCCCGGATACTGAGGTCTCCCGCCTGGGCCGCCGTGTCTCGTGTGCCGTGGGTGAGGGTGCGTGAGGTTCCCCGGGCCTGGGTGAGGGCGGGTGCCTGTCGGAGAGTCGCGGGATGGATGATCGACGCCTGATCATGGGGATCAGCGGGGCGCGCGGGGTGGTGGGTGAGGCCTTCACCCCGGAGCGAGCGAGCTCGCTCGCGGCGGCGTTTGGCCTCGACCGAGGAGGCCCCGTCCTCGTCGCGCGTGATTCCCGTCCCTCCGGCCTCTCGCTCGCGCAGGCGGTCTGCGCCGGGCTCGCGTCCGTGGGGTGTACCCCAGTCGTGGCGGGGGTCACGACCACACCGGGCGCCCAGGTCGCCACGGAGGCCTTGGGGTGTTCGGGGGGCGTGATGATCACCGCGAGCCACAACCCCGCCCCCTGGAACGGCCTGAAGTTCATCGGCCCGGACGGATCCTTCCTCACCGCCGGCGAACTGGCCCCTGTGTACGCGCGCGCGGAGGCGGGGGACATCCCCAGACGGGGGTGGGATGGGTGGCCCGCCTCGTGTCTGGCCCCTGACCTGACCGTCCTCCACCTTCGGCGGATCGTCTCCTCCCCCCTCGTGGACGTTCCCCGCATCCGCGCGCGAGCCCCGCGCCTCGTGGTCGACTGCAACCACGGCGCCTCGGGCCCCCTCGTGAGGGCCCTGTCGCGGCTCCTTGACCTCCGGGTGGACATCCTCGGGGAGGCCCCTGACGGTCGATTCGCCCACGACCCGGAACCCACCCCACCTCACCTCGGCGCCCTCGCGGAGGCGGTGGAGCGCACGGGGGCCGACGTGGGGGTGGCCATCGACCCGGACGGCGACCGTCTCGCCCTCTGTTCACCCCGAGGCCTGCTACCAGAGGAAGCGACCCTTCCCCTGGTCGTCGAGGCGGTGCTCGAGACCGAGGCGCGTCCGGTGGTGACGAACCTCTCCACGAGCAGGATGGTGGAGGACGTCGCCGCGCGGTTCTCGGTCCCGGTGATCCGCACGCCCGTGGGGGAAGCGCACGTGGTGGAGGCGATGCGCTCCCACGGTGCCGGCGTGGGCGGGGAAGGGAACGGGGGCGTGATCATCGCGTCCATCCACCTCGGAAGGGACGCGGTGGCAGCGCTGGCCGTGCTCCTCTCCCACATGGCCGCCTCCGGGCGCGACCTCGCGGAGCTCTGGGAGGCCGTGCCGCACTACGCGATGGGCAAGCGCAAGGTGCAGGCGCGCGAGGGGGCGTGGGAGGGCGTGGGGGACCGACTCCGCGCGAGGTTCCCCGACGCCACTCTGGACACGCACGACGGGTTCAAGCTGATTTGGCATGATCGGTGGGTCCACATCCGGCGCTCCAACACCGAGCCGGTCGTGCGGATCATCGCAGAGGCTACTCACGACGCGGAGGTCGCCGCCCTCATCGGTGCGGTTGCCGACGTGCTCGCCGAAGGAGGGGGATGATGTGTGGGATCATCGGATACGTCGGGCATCGGCCGGCGTTGCCGTTCTTGCTCGCGGGCCTGCACAGGCTCGAGTACCGGGGGTACGACTCCGCCGGGATCGCCGTCGCGAACGGGGAGTCGCTCGAGGTCTACAAGGAGGTCGGCAACCTCTCGAGGCTGCAGGAGATGCTCCGGGGCGTGGAGCTCCCCGGCACGACGGGCATCGGCCACACCCGCTGGGCGACTCACGGTGAGCCCACCACGGCCAACGCCCACCCACACACCGACTGCACCGGGACCATCGCGGTCGTGCACAACGGCATCATCGAGAACTGCGAGGAGCTCCGCAAGGAACTCCTCGCCCGGGGCCATCGCTTCAAGTCCGACACCGACACCGAGGTGCTCTGCCACCTCATCGAGGAGTACGCGAACGGCGACCTCTTCACCGCGGTGGGGGCGGCAGTGAGGAAAGTGATCGGCGCCTACGGGATCTGCGTCATCTCCGCGCGCCATCCCAACCTCCTCGTCGCGGCCCGCAACGGGAGCCCGCTCATCGTGGGCGTGAGCACGGATGAGAACTTCGTCGCCAGCGACGTGCCCGCCATCGCCCCCTACACGCGGAAGGTGATCTACCTCGACGACGGCGAGGTCGTGGCCGTCACGCCCGAGGGGGTCCAGGGGGTCGCCGGCAGGGACAACTTCGGTGACCGCGTCCACGCGGTGGGGTGGGAACCAGGGGAGATCGACAAGGGCGACTACCCCCACTTCATGCTGAAGGAGATCCACGAGCAACCCACCGCCATCGAGCGGACCATCAGCGGGAGGCTCCTCGAGTCCGAGGGAGACGCGCACCTCGGCGGCCTCAACATGACCCCCAAGGAACTCCTCGAGGTCGAGCGCATCGTGCTCGTGGGGTGCGGCACCTCGTGGCACGCGGCGTGCGTCGGGGAGTACATGCTCGAGGAGAGCGCACGAGTCCCCGTCGAGGTGGAGTACGCCTCGGAGTTCCGCTACCGCAACCCGGTGATCAGACGGTCGGATCTCGTCATCGCCATCAGCCAGTCCGGCGAGACCGCGGACACGATCGCGGCCGTGCGTGAGGCCCAACGCCGGGGGGCGCGCGTCTTGGGGATCGTGAACGTCGTGGGATCCACCCTCGCGCGGCTCACCAACGGCGGCGTCTACCTCAGGTCCGGTCCGGAGATCGGCGTGGCCTCTACCAAGGCCTTCACCGGGACCCTCGCCGTGCTCTTCATGCTCTCCCTCCACTTGGGGAGGCAGCGGCACACCTCCAACGCGGAGGGCCGCAAGCTCGTGCGCGCCCTGCAGGCCATCCCGGCGCAGATGCGCCAGGTCCTCGCGACGGAACAGGAGATCAAGGACCTCGCGTGCCGGTTCGTGCACAGCCGCAATGCCCTCTACCTCGGACGCGGCTACAGCTTCCCCGTCGCCTTGGAGGGAGCCCTCAAGCTTAAAGAGATCAGCTACATCCACGCCGAAGGCTACCCTGCCGCGGAGATGAAGCACGGCCCGATCGCCTTGATCGACAAGAACATGCCCGTCGTCGTCGTCGCTCCCCAGGACTCCGTCTACGACAAGGTCGTGAGCAACATCGAGGAGATCAGGGCCCGGAAGGGACAAGTCATCGCCATCGCGACCGAAGGGGACACCGAGATCGCGAGCAAGGCCGATCACGTGATCTACATCCCTGAGACGCTCGAAATCCTCACGCCCCTGCTCTCGGTGGTGCCCCTGCAGCTCCTCGCCTACCACATCGCGGTGCTCCGAGGCTGTCCGGTGGACCAACCGAAGAACCTCGCAAAGAGCGTCACGGTGGAGTGATGCCCTGCCCCATCATCATCGGCATCGCGGGCGGAACGGGCTCAGGCAAGACCACGGTGGCCCAGATCATCGCCTCCCGGTTCCCCCCAGGCACGGCCGTCATCCTCAGCCACGACTCCTACTACCACGACCACCGCACCCTGTCCGAAGAAGAACGCCGGGCTTTCAACTACGATCACCCGAAGGCGTTCGACACCGACCTCCTCATCCGACACCTCCAGGCGCTGCGGCAGGGGAAGGCCATCGAACGACCAGACTACGACTACCGTACCCACTCCCGCCTGCCCCGAGGGGTCCCCATCAGCCCCGCGGACATCGTGCTCGTCGAGGGGATCCTCGTGCTCGAGCACAAGGTGCTCAGGAGCCTGATGGACATCAAGCTCTTCATCGATACGGACGATGACGTCCGCTTCATCCGCCGCCTCCGCCGCGACATAGAGGAAAGAGGTCGGACGATATCGTCCGTCATAGAGCAATACCTGAGCACGGTTAAGCCCATGCACAGTGAGTTTGTGGAGCCCTCAAAGCGGCACGCTGATGTGATCATTCCCGAAGGAGCCCACAACCACGTCGCCATTGACTTGGTCGTGTCGCGAATCCAGGCCATGCTCCACGAGCGGGGTGCGAGGGATCGTGAATCTGGCGTTCCCAGCCCCAGCTAGGCGCTCGTCGATCCTTGGGCAGGGGTCTGTTTCGAGGCGCATGGGCACGGTGCACTGACCCTCAGCCTCCCCATGGCCACGAACCAGCGGCGGTCCCCCGTGTGCGCGTCGAGCTCCGCGCGGGGCTTGGCCGAAGAGACTGGCACGGTTGGTGGGGGGTCGGTTCGTTCCCTCTTCTTCGGGGTGCTCCTCGTCTTCCTCGCCGTGGCGGGGGGCCACCTCTACACCGCGGACGACTGGAGCAGGTTCCACGCGGCCCGATCTCTCCTCGTCCACGGTTCCCCCACGCTCCCGAACCTGCCTCACGTGTATGGGGTCGAAGGATCGGGGGGGAAGACCGTGAGCCATTTCCCCCCTGGTCTCTCGCTCGCCTGCCTGCCGTTCCTCGCGGCGGGCCACGTGCTCGGGAGGATGATCCCGGCCCACGCCGAATCGTTGGAGAGGGCTGCCTGCTCGGTGCTCAACCAGGTCGTGGTGGCCTGGCTCGTGACCCTGCTCTTCCGTCTCATGCTGCGCGCGGGTGGACGGTTCCGAGACGCGCGGGGGCTCGCGCTCGGTGCGGCGTTCGGTTCCTTGGCGTTCCCCTACGCGAAGCACTTCTGGGCCGAGCCTCTCCAGACGGCCCTGCTCGTTGGGGCCCTCCTCCAGGTGGGGCGCCTCTGGGATGGGGAGCGCACGCCTCATCGGTACGCCGTGCTCTCCGCCGCGCTCGCGGGGGCGGTGCTCGTGAAGTACGAGTCCCTCGTGCCGGCCGCGGTCATCGTCGGCGCCACCGTCGCGACGGCGCCGCCTCCCCGGCGTGCCTGGCCCCTCGTGGGAGCGCCGTGGATCCTGCTGGCTCTGCTCCTGGCCTCCTACAACCTCTGGCGGTTCGGCTCCCTCGTGCGTTCGGGCTATGGGGGCTTGGTCCTGGGGCCACCCTCGGAGGCGGGCGAGGCCTCCGTGCTCGCCAAAGCCGCGCGGCGTGTCTTCCTCCTGCTCCTCTCTCCCGGCCAGGGGCTCTTCGTCTTCGTGCCGGCGGCGATGGTGGCGGCCGCAGGGACGCTCCTGTGGTGCCGCGCGAGCCTCGCCTGCCTCGGGTCCGCGGCCGGATGGGCGAGTTTCCTCCTTCTGGTCATGCTCGATCGCTCCTCCACCTGGTGCTGGGGGCCACGCTACCTGTTCCCCTCCATGGTCCTGTGGTGGCCGGCCCTCCTCTGGGTTCCGAGGCGGGGGCGAACCCTCGTGTGGGCCCTCCTGGGGATGGGGGTGATCGTCGCAGTGCTGGGCGTGCTCGTGAACTTCCACGACGCGATTGAGGAGATACGCACGAGCGCCGGCTTGTCCGGGTGGGAGTGGGTGGGGTACGTGCAGCGTGAGCTTCGCGCCAGCCCCATCCTCTGGCACGCGAAGCTCCTCGCCCCCTACCTGCGTCGGACCGTGGCCGATGGGCTCGGTACGGCCCCACGGTCGACGGAGCCGGTCGCGTGGCGCCACCGCCACGTGGACATCGTCTGGCTCTCCCTCTGGGCAGGCGGGGCGTCGCCCCTCGTGCTGGGAGTGCCCGTCGTGCTCCTCGCGGGCGGGGCCTCGTTCCTTCGCCGCTTCCAGAGGGGCGAGTCGTGAGGGATCGCGTCGCCTACTGGTTCCTGATCCTCCTCGCGACGCTGGGGCTGCTCTTCCACTGTCTCCTCCTCGCCCGCTACACGGTCGACGACGCCTTCATCAGCTTCAGGTACGCGAAGAACCTCGTGCAGGGGCACGGGCTCGTGTTCAACCCTGGTGAGCGGGTGGAGGGCTACACGAACTTCCTGTGGACCCTCCTGCTCGCCATCGTGCTGTGGGTGGGGCTCGATCCGGAGCTGTTCGCCAAGGCCGCAGGCATGGCCGGGGCCCTCGGGAGCATGGTCCTCATCGTGCGGTGGGGAAGGCTCTGGGGGCACGGCTGCAGGCCCCTGGCCGCCGTGGGGCCGCTCCTGTGGGCGAGCATGGGGGCGGTGGCCATCACCGCGGTGAACGGGCTCGAGACGCACCTCTTCACCTTCCTCGTGGCGCTGGCGATGGTCTTGCTGGCGGATGGGCGTTCCTCGGTCCGAGGCACGGTCGGGGCCGTGGCCGTGCTCGCCCTCTCCACCCTCGTGCGGCCGGAAGGCTGGCTTCTCCTGGCGGTGACTCTCGCTCACCACGCGTGGCGGACGCGGGGCCTGAGGTTAACCCTGCCCCTCGTCCTCGTGGCGGCCCTCGTCGCGGGCCCCCACCTCGTGTGGCGGGTGACGTACTACGGATCGTGGCTCCCCACGACCTTCAGCGCTAAGACCGGCGGGGGCCTCGCCCAGGTGGCCCGAGGCATCGGCTACATCAAGAGCTTCGTGAACGAGTACGGCAAGCCCGGCCTGTTCCTGATCGCCTCCCTCCCCTACCTCCGCTGGCCCCTCGACGGGCCCCGGACCCTCTCGCTCCTCGTCATCGCGTCGGTGACCGTGGGAGTGGTCCTCACCGGCGGCGATTGGATCCCCCACTACCGGTTCCTCATGCCCATGATCCCGGCCCTCGTGGTGTCGTTCGAGGATGGGTTCCTCGGTCTGCGGTCGATGCTGCCGGCGAAGGGGGCTGGCCGCTGGCTCGTCCCCTCGATGGGGGTGTGGGCCTTCGTGGGGATTATCCTGTTCGACATCGCGAACCAGACGCCCTACCTCAAGGCCCACACCGACATGTGGGCTGACGGCTACCAGTACGCGCACCACCGCGTCGGCACGTGGCTGCGGTCCCAGGCGTCGCCGGAGGAGACCGTGGCCTTGATGGACATCGGGATCATCGGCTACGTCTCCGGCATGCGCGTGCTCGACATCACCGGGCTCACGGAGCCTCGCGTGGCCCATGCGCCGGGCGGCTGGCTCAAGAAGCGCTACCCCCTCGACTACCTGTTCGAGCGGGCACCGGAGTACTTCGTGCTCGTGAGCGCCACCGACTACCCGCGCGAGCCCTTCGGCTCGAGCTTCCCGATCGATCGGGCGATCTTCGAGGATCCTCGCTTCCTCGAAACGTACCGGTTCCTCTGGAGCGCGGACGCCTACGTGACGAGGAGGCCGCACACCTCGGGCTACTACCTGTTGGTGTTCCGGAGGAAGGCATGACCTCATCCGCGGCCCCCTCGAACCTGTTCCAGCGGTCGGTCCGCGGCGCCCAGATCATCACCCTCGCCACGGTCGCGTCGGCCGTGGCCCAGTTGGCGTCCCAGGTGGTGCTCATGCGCATCATGAGCCCCGACGACTTCGGGGCGGCGGCCTACATCGCGGTCATCGTGGGGACGTTCAAGCTCTTCACCTCGCTGCAGCCCGCGCGCATCATCATCCAGCGCCAAGGCGACGTACGCCGCATCGCCGACTGCGCGTTCGCGACGGAACTGACCCTCTCGAGCATCGCCTTCGCCGTGGCGGTGGCGGTGGCTGGCCCCCTCATGCGCAGCACGCACGAGTGGTTCTTCCAGCGGGAGCTGCAAGTCGCGGCCGTGGGCCTGCTCGTGGGCCCGTTCCTCCTCCCCAAGGTGCTCATGGAGAAGCGGCTCGACTTCTTCCGCTCCAGCCTCGTGTCCTTCGCGGAAGTGGGACTGGCGATCGCGAGTCAGATCGCGCTCGCCCTGGCGGGGCTGAGGCTGTGGGCCTTGATCCTGGGGACCCTCGCCGGGCAGGTGGCATCCGCGCTGCTGGCCTGGGTGCTCGCCCCCTACCGGCCCAGCGCGCGGTTCGACAGGGAGGTCATCAAGGAGATCGCCCTCTTCGGGTTGCCCCTCGCCACAGGAGGCGCCCTCGCCTACTTCTACTGGAGCGTGGACGGGGTCATCGTGAAGCTCGTGCTCGGCACCGCCGCGCTGGGCTACTACAGCAAGGCGTTCAGGCTCCCCCACTGCGGGTTCCGCATCCAGACGGCCCTGTCGACCATGGTGTACCCTGCCTTCGCCTCCATCCGCGATGCCGACCACTTGCGCAGGGCCTACGGGCACGCGATCCGCTACTCCTCCTACCTGCTCTTCCTGCCCACGGCCATGGTGCTCGCCTGCGGCAAGGAACTCGTGGTCGCCCTGTTCGGCCCCAAGTGGCTCCCCATCACCGTCCCGTTCAAGATCTTCATGGTTTTGGTCGCCATCCGGGGGACGTTCAACCACTGGGTCGACCTCTACATCTCGCGCGGCCGCACGCGGCTCGTCACGCTCCTGTCCGCGGTGAACGCCCTCTGCATCGTGACCCTTGGCTCGATAGGCGTGCGCGTCGCGGGCATCACCGGCATGGCCTGCGCCGTGTCGCTCACCATCACCGCCACGATCATGGCGGCGGTTGCCCTCATCCACCGCGAGTACCCCGTGCCCTTCTGGCTGCTGCTGCGGCCCGCCCTCCTCTCGGCGATCGCGGCGGGGCTGGCGGGCGCCCTCGCACGCCCTCTACTCCCACCCCTGTCGGGGGGCCTCGCCGCCACCTTGGCCCTCATGACGTGCGTCTATGCAGGCGGGCTCCTCCTCACCGACCGGCCCCACGTGCTCCAGCTGTGGCGCGCCGCCTGGGAACGGCTCGGCTCCCGATGATCCGTGATGGCGCCTGGACCAGGGTGGTGACCCGCCTGCGCGGTACGCTGCGGCGGGTGCCCGTTGGGTCGCGGCCCCTCGTCATCCTCGATGCCCTCGCCAAGAGCTTCTCGATCGTCGAGGACCTCCCCACCTGGGTCCAGGTGGAGACCACGAACCGGTGCAACTTCTCCTGCACGATGTGCCCGAGGAACGTGCATGAGCTCCCCGCCACGGACATGCCCCTGTCAATGTTCACGCGCGTGCTCGACCGTCTCTCCCTCCCGGAGGGCAGCCTCATCACCCTCTTCGGCCTCGGGGAACCCCTCATGCACCCCGACATCTTCTCCATGGTGGAGCAGGTTCGGCGTCGAGGCTACCGCGCCGCGTTCACCACGAACGGCGTGCTGCTCACCGACGCGGTGATCGAGCGCATCCTGTCCTCCGGTCTCTCCTCGATCAGGATCTCGGTGGACGACGACGAGTTCGGCTCCGCGGGTGGGGTCCTCCACCGTGCGGCCTCGAGGGTGATGGAGCACACGAGGCTCCTCGTTGCCAGACGCGCGGGGCCTGCCCCCGAGGTACTGTGGAACGTGGTGGCATCCGCCGCCTCGGTCCCGACCATCCCGCGGCTCATCGCCTCTGCCGCCCAGATCGGTGTCGATGGGGTGAACATCATCAACCTCGTGCCCCGGTTCTCGACCCTCGCGCCGGTGCCGGAGGACCGGCGTGCCCTCCTGTTCAGGGAGTGGCACCTGCAGGGGCGGAGGCTGGGGGTGCGGGTGCTGAGCACGTTCGGTGACCGGTTCGGGCTCCCCCGGTTCTTCCACGGCGGGGGCCTCGAGTGCCCCTCCGTCCTCTCCTACGCCTACGTGACCATGGACGGCGACGTTACCCCCTGCTGTCACCTCCCTCGACTGGCCATGGGGAACCTGTTCGAGGCCTCCCTGCGCGAGATTTGGCACGGCGAGCGCTTCCGACGATTCCGTCGGACCTACCGAACCTCCCGCACCTGCCGGGAGTGCCGGCTCCTCACGTGGCACTGACCCGCACCCTGCCCGTCGCGGCGGCCCTCCTCGGGTCCCTCGCGTTGGCGGTGCTCGCCTCGCGGGTACTCGCGCCCGCCTGCCCGTGGGCCCCTTCCTGCCTCCTGCCTCCCGAATCGGCCCCACACGCCGCGCTCCGCTGGGCCGTCGCGCTCGTGCTCCTTACCCACGGCCTCCTCATCCCTGGCTGGCTCCTCGCCTCGGCCGTCGGCGTGCCGCCCCTCGTGCGGCTCGGGTGCGCCCCCCTGTGCTCTGGCCTCGCCTGGGCCGCCTCGCACGCCCTGCTCCACCTCCTCTCGGTTCCCCGTGCGGGGCTCCCCGTAATCCTCTGCGTCGCCGGGGTGGAGGTCGTCGCCCTTGCGCTCGCCGCGCGCACCCCCCGCGGCTCGATCCCCACCTGGGGGGAGGCAGTCGCCGTCTCGGCCGGGCTGTGCACCATCCTCCTCTTCGGCCCGTCGAGGATCTCGCTGCAGAGCCTCGACGGCGACGGGGTGGAGGCGTTCGGCTTCGCCTCGAGCCTGAAGACGCACCTCCTCCCCCACTGGGACCTCGAGAACGGCACCTGGGGGTTCTACCCCGCGTTCATGAGTTTCGCCTACCCGCTGCGCCTGTCCATGGCGCTCCTGGGGGAGAGCGAGGCGGCGGTGCGCCTGCCGGTCGTGGCCCTCGGTGCTGCCCTCGCGGGCCTGCTCGGTGCCCACCGCGAAAGGATCCTCGCGGCCGGGCTCATGGGTGGCGCGGTGCTCGTCGTCGCCACCTCCGGGTTCAACTACACGTACGAGCCCTACGCGGCCGACCTCGCCGAACCCACCGTGACCGACCTGTGGTTCGCCCTCGCCCTGCTCGTCATGGCGTGGGCGTGGGGGGAGCGCCGAGTGGGGACCTTCTGCGCCGGGGCCCTGGTGGCGATCTCTGGGCAGCCGGCCGGGGTCCCGTTCGCGGCCCTCCTCGTGGGGATCGGCCTGTGGCAGAAGGAGACCCGCGCCTTCGCCCTGCGCGCCGCGGGGGTGCTGGGGGCGTGCGTGCTCGTCCAGGCGCTCGTGGGCTCCCTCGCCAACCCGCCGGGGGCCACCAAGTTCTCCCCGGCTACCTTCCTCGCCCACCACACGAAGGGGCCCTCGGTCCGGCTCGGCGGGCGGCAGATCGCCACGCAATTGTGGGCCTTCCTCGTCCAAACCGCGGGGGCGCCCGTCCTGTTCGCCGCCCCACTGTGCCGTTCCGCACGCCATAACCCTCGGCGACGGGCCGTCCTCCTCGCCACCGCGGTCTACCTCCTCGCCGTGACGCTCTCACCCAAGCGCCACCCCCACTACCTCACCCCAGTGGCCTGCCTCGTCCTGTTCCTCCTCCCCCCCCACTCACCCTCGGCGCGCCCGTGGCTGGCCTTCGTGGCGCTGTGCCTCGCGGGGGTCGTCCCCCTTCGACCCTGCCCACCTGACACGCGACCCGCCGCCTTCGGGCGCGCGACCCTCATGGTGGTGTCGAGCGAACGGGAGGCCGTGGAGAATGCGGACCTCCTCTACAGGGTACTCACGGTACCGCCCTGGCGCGACGAGTCCACGTGGGGGATCGGGAAGCACGCGTGGGTCGCCTATGCCACCAGAGTCGACTCCCTGCCCCCCGTGCCTCCGCCTGGGATCCACGTGCTCATGGCCCCCACCCCCGAGGCCTGGCCTCGGTTCGTGCCGGTGACGGACAACGGTCGCGCCTTCCTGTTCGAGCACCCGGAGGGCTGGATGGAGGCCTGGCGGGTCCAAGGGGGCGAGGTCCGATGCTGGGGTGAACTCTTGAAGGTGCCGTTTCGGCTCTGGGACCCGATCTCCCGGTGGAAGGCCTAGCCAGCCCACGAGGCATGGGGAGTCGGGGCAACGGTACCATGCTTTGGAGGTGATCGTGCACGCCACCTGGCTGCTCTACCGCCGCGAGATGCGTGCCGCCTTGCGGGAGCGGACCATCGTCGTCAACTCCCTCATCATCCCCCTCGTGCTCTACCCCGTGACCATGTGGGCCATGTTCACGGGCATCGTGTTCGTGCGCGGTCAGGCCTCGAAGCAGGCATCGAGGGTGATGCTCCTGAACCTCCCCCCCTCTCACGAGGCCTTCGCCGAGAGCCTCGAGGCCCGCAACGTCAGGCTCGTCGCACCGACCGATTCGCTGAAGGCCGCGTGCCTCATCGGGGAAGGAAGACTCGACGCGGTGGTCACGTTCGTCCCGGTCACGGACCCTCGCACGCCGGAGGCCTTCTCCGTTTCCCTCCTCGGCGACGGCTCCCGAGAGTCGAGCGCGGAGGCCCTCGGGAGGATCAGGGACGCTGTGGACCACTACCTCAACGAGCGCCTCCGCGCGCTCGCCCTCGCCTCGGGGATCGACCCCAGTCGGTGGCGCCAGTTCGAGGTGCGGCTCGCGAACGACGCCACCGAGAAGGAGATGGGCTCGTTCGTCATGGGGCTCATCCTGCCCCTGTTCTTCCTCATCATGACCGCGGTCGGGTGCTTCTACCCCTCGGTGGATGCCACCGCGGGTGAGCGGGAGCGATCCACGTGGGAGACCACCATGTCGTTGGCCGTCTCGCGCGTGGCGATCGTGACGGCGAAGTACCTCATGGTCGCCACGTTCGGCACCGTGGCCGGGCTCCTCAACATCGGGGCAATGACCCTCACGATGGGCACCGTGGTCAGGCCGCTGTTCGAGCGTCAGGGCGAGGGGATCCACTTCTCCCTCCCCTTGGGCGCGCTGCCGCTGGTGGTGTGCGGCGCACTCCTGCTCTCGGGCTTCATCGCGGCGGTGATGATGCTGTTCGCCTCGTTCGCCCGGACCTTCAAGGAGGGGCAGGCCATGATCACCCCCTTCTACATGCTCCTCATGGTCCCTACGATCGTCCTCCAGCAGCAGGGCCTCTCGCTCTCCTACGGCCTCGCCGCTATCCCGGTGGTGAACGTGGTCATCATGATCCGCGAAGCGATCGCCGGCGTCTTCCACTGGCCGCAGATCGCCCTCACCCTCGGGGTGAGCGCCGTCGCGGTCGCGGCGAGCCTACGCCTCGGGGCCGAGGTGCTCACGTTCGAGGACGTGGTCGTGGGCTCCTACGAGGGCAGCCTCACCACCCTCATCAGGCAGCGTCTCCTCGGACGCGCCGGCAAGGGAGCGACGACATGAACGCCATCACCGTCGAAGCGTCTGGCCTCACCAAGGTGTTCCGGGACGAGAGCCGAGGGGAGGTGCGCGCGGTGGAGGGGGTGTCCTTCGAGTGCCGCGCGGGAGAGATCTTCGGCATCCTCGGCGCCAACGGTGCGGGCAAGACCACCACCCTGCGTATGCTCGCCACCATCCTCAGGCCGACCTCCGGCACCGCGCGAATCATGGGCTACGACGTGGTGGCCCAGCCCGAGCAGGTGAGGCGATGCCTCGGGTTCTACTCCTCTTCCACCGCCTTGTACCCTCGCCTCACCGCACGCGAGACGATCGAGTTCTTCGCGCGGATCAACGGCTTCCCCCAGGAGCGCGTGCGCGAGCGCGTGAGGGGGCTCGTGGAGGAGTTCGGCCTCGGCGACTACGCGGACTCCCGGGTGGACAAGCTCTCCCAAGGGATGCGGCAGAAGGTCTCGATCGCCCGCACCGTCGCGCACGATCCGCCTGTGCTCATCTTCGACGAGCCGACCGTCGGGTTGGACGTGTTGAACGCCCTCGAGATGCAGCGCGTCATCGCCCAGTTCCGCGACCGCGGCAAGAGCATCATCTTCTCCACCCACGTCATGAGCGAGGCAGAACGCCTCTGCGACCGGATCGCGATCATCCACCGCGGACGCCTCCTCGCCTGCGACACGCTCCAGGGGCTTCGGGACGCCACCGGGCTCCGCTACCTCGAAGACATCTTCGTCCACTTCGCACAGCATCCGCATGGCGACTGAGCGCACGGGCCGTTCCGCCCACACGGTGTTCACCATCTGGCGCACCGAGCTTCGCATGCTCCTGCGTGACCGTCGGACCGTGGTGATCTCCATCGTCCTCCCGCTGCTCCTCACCCCGCTGCTCATCTTTGGGGCACGGTGGGTCCAGGAACGTCGGGAGCGCACCATCGAGGCGTCCGAGGCGAGATACGCGGTGGTGGGGACCGCGCGAGAGTGGGCCCGGGGGCTCATCCTGCGGCTGCAGGAGGGGAGCCCAGACTCTGGCGGACCGCGTCTTCCCCTGATCGAGGTCTCCCCACCGGATCCAGCCTCGGCCCTCGCCAGGGGTGACCTCGACGTCTACGTGGTCGCCGATTCCTCTGAGGCACCCCTCGCCGAAGGTGCAACGCACCAGGTGGAAGACCACCTCGTCCCCACCCTCTCCCTCCACTACCGGCAGGACCGCGACACGTCGGCGCGCGCCGCGCGCCTCCTCGCGGCGGGGCTGCGAAACCTGCGGCGCAAGGCTCGCCTCCAGCTCCTCGCCTCGCGCGGGATCACCGCCGATGACTACGGCCGGATCGTCTCGCATGACCTCGCCTCCGCGCGCGAGGCCGCGGGGCTGCAGGTAGGGCGCTACGTGGTCCTGTTCGTCATGCTCTTCATGCTGTCAGGCGGGTCGGTCGTGGCGGTCGACACCCTCGCCGGGGAGAAGGAGCGGGGCACGTTGGAGACCCTGCTCACCACCGGCGCGTCCCGGGCCGACCTCATCGCCGCCAAGCACCTCGTCATCCTCTCGGTGGCGGTGCTCATCACGATCATCCAGTCCCTCAACTTCCTCGCCTACCTGGGGCTCGAGCTCATCCCGCTGCCGAGGGGGATGGCCCTCGCGGTGCCCCCGGTCGTGGCCCTCGTGGTCTTCGTGATGCTCGTCCCGCTCGCCGCCCTCGTCTCCGCGGTCCTCCTCCTCACCTCGGGGTACGCGAGGAGCTACAAGGAGGCGCAGCTGTACTTCTTCCCCGTGACCCTCCTGGGCCTTCTGCCAGCCCTCGCCCCGCTGTTCCCCACCCTGACCCTGCGCTCCGCGGTCGTCGCGGTCCCGATCGCGAACCTCGCGCTGGCGATCAAGGAGATCCTCGCCGGACGATTCGACTGGCCGTTCGTCCTCGCGTCGTGGCTCGTCACCGCGGCCGCGGCGGTGGCGGTCCGAAGCCTCGCGGAGCGGACCCTGTCCACCGAACGCCTCATCGTTCCCTCGCTCGGGGAAGGTGCCGCCTCGCCAGAGCGGCTGTTCGCACGGCGCGTCCTCCCCGCCTTCGCGATCATGTGGTCCGTGTTCCTCCTTTTGGCCCTCAGGACCGAGGGGCGCCTCGACCTCCGGGTGCAGCTCCTCATGAACCTCTCACTGTTCCTGGGCGGATCCCTCGCGCTCATCAAGGCGCACAGGCTGTCCGTTCGCGAGGTGTTCGCCCTCCGTGCCCCGCGGCGTGGGGTGTGGCCCCTCGTGCTCCTGGGCGCCCCCGCGGGGCTCCTCGCCTCCACGGCGGTGTTCCGCCTCAGTAGCCACGTGCTCCCCGTGCCACCCGAGATGGTGGAGGCCTTCGGCAAGGCCCTCCTCCCCGAGGGGATCCCCCTCTGGCAGCTCCTCCTGTTCGTGGCGGTCTTGCCCGGCATCGTGGAGGAGCTCACGTTCCGTGGCACCCTCCTCTACGGGCTGCGGTCCTCCCTCACCCCGGTGCCCCTCGCCCTCGTCGTGGGCGCCCTGTTCGGCCTGTTCCACGTCGCCCTGTTCCGCCTCATCCCGACCGCCTTCCTCGGCGTCCTCCTCTCGGGCGTCACCCTGCTGTCAGGGTCGATACTCCCCGCCATGGCCTGGCACGCGCTCAACAACGGCATCGCCGTGGTCTTCGGGTGGGTGAAGCTTGACGTGGGCAGCCTTCCTCCCCTGTACTACGTGGCGGGGGTGGGGGTCCTCGCCTGCGTGTTCGCCGGCCTGTGGCACCTGCGTACCCCGTACCCAGGCCTGAAGAAACCCCCGACGTCGTCGAGGATGGCCGTCGAGGACCGGGTGGCCCGAGGCGGTGGCCTCGCTCCTTGAAGCTCCCGGCCTCGCCGGTGAGGCACACCAGGAGGGAGCCGCGCAGGATCAAGCGAGAGGATACGTGCATGGACGTCCGGATCTCTGACGTGGTGAGCCTGCGGGGGAAGGCCGCCCCGTTCCTCCTCTTCCGCCTCGCGATCGCGTTCGCAGCCGTGGTCGTCGTGGTCCTCGGTGCGGGGATCGGTGCCGCGCTCGGGAGCCTGGGCCACGCGCCGGGTGCGGGGGCGGCGTGGGGAGGTCTCACGGGGGTGGCCCTCGCTTCGGGCGCGGTCTTTCTCCTGCGCGAGCGATTCGTCCAGTCCTCGGTGCTGTTCGCCATCGACCGCCTCCTCAAGGGGATCCTCCGGGCATTCAAGCCCACGGCCCTCGTGCTCTACGCGCAGTCGTACAAGGCCTTCCTCACGAACGCCCTGTGGATGTGGGGTCTGACGATCCTCGTGTTCCTCGCGGTCCTGGCCCCGGCCCCCGCCGTGGCCTCCCTCCTCGGAGGCATCCCTGGGGTCATGACCGTGGTCGTCACCCTCGTGCTCGCATGGGGGCTGAAGCAGGCGGTCATCGAGCCGGTCGGCATGGGTGCCCTCCTGCTCGTGTTCTTCAACGTGCCGGCGGATCAGACCCCGAACCCGGCCTGGGAGGAGAGGCTGGCGAGCCTGTCGGGCAAGTTCGGCGAGCTCACCGCCAAGGCGCGAGGGTGGCGCAGGCCCGAGCCGGGGCCCACCCCTGCCTGACGAGGCCCGGGCACGACCGATGGGGCAGAACCCTGCGAAGTGGAGAAAGGAGCGAGGCCTCGCATGACGGGCTCGGGTGGGAGAGTGGACCCCACGACCTGGTCGTGGGCGGCTCTGCCTCCGCGCACGAGGGCCCCTTTCCCTCGAGCCTCGCGCCTCGTCCGTCCGCCGATGACCCACGGTGCCCGAGAGGCACCCCTCCGTCGGAGCTCATCATGACGTCGCTTCCGCTCGTGTTGAAGAGTCGGTATGGGATGCGCACCGATGAGTACTCCTCCCTCATGGCGTACAGGGTGCAGGAGATCCTCATGGTCGCCTCCCAGTACGATGCCTTCATCCTCCAGGAAGACGGCCAGCTCACCGAGCTGGTGCTGCAGGAGTATCGGAACCTCGAGCTGAACCTCCGGTACGCACCCCGGTTCACCCTAGCGGGGAGCGGGGGCGAGGCCCTGAAGCTCCTGTCCTCGCGGCCGTTCGACCTCGTGATCACCACGTCTCGCATCGGCGACATGGAGCCCGAGGCGTTCGGGCACGAGGCGAAGAGGGCGCGACCGGGGGTCCACGTCGCGCTCCTGGCCGCCCATGCCTGGGACCTGCCGCGCCTCGAGGGGGTGACGGAGAGGGGCGGGATCGACTGGGTGTTCCTCTGGCAGGGTGACATCAAGGTGTTCCTCGCCATGATCAAGCAGGTGGAGGACCGGGAGAATGCCGACCACGACGTGCTCGAGAGCGGCGTTCAGGTCATCATCCTCGTCGAGGACGAGGTGCGCTTCTACTCCTCGTTCCTGCCCCAGATCTACACCGAGGTCACGCGTCAGACCGGGCGATTGCTCGACGAGGGGTTCAACCTGTCCCACCGTCTCCTCCGCACGCGCGCTCGCCCGAAGATCCTCCTGGCCCACACGTTCGAGGCCGCATGGAGCCTCTACGAGCGGTACGCCGAGAACGTCCTCGGGGTCCTCTCGGACGTGAGCTACTCCTGCGGGGGCACCCATGACCCTGACGCGGGGATCAAGCTCACGCGCAGGATCCGAGGGTGCGACCCTGACGTGCCCATCCTCCTCCTTTCGACCGACCCCCGCAACGCGCAGCGCGCCCACGTGGCGGGTGCCTCGTTCGTGCACAAGGAGTCGCCGAGGCTGCTCGAGGAGATCCGCGAGTTCATCATGACCCACTTCGGGTTCGGGGATTTCGTGTTCCGCCTCCCCGACGGGCGCGAGGTGGGTCGGGCCCGCACGATCAAGGAGATGGTGGAGGTCTTGGAGGGGGTACCCGAGGAGTCGATCGAGTACCACGCGCGGCGCAACCACTTCTCGCGCTGGCTCAAGGCCCGCTCGGAGTTTGAGCTCGCCTCGCTCATCCGGCCCAAGCGCGTCTCCGAGTTCGCGAGCATCGCCCAGCTGCGCCGCTACCTCATCGACTCGTTCCTCGCGTACCTCCGCGAGGTGCAGCGCCACATCATCGTGGATTTCGGCCCGTCCCGCTACGACGCGTTCGTCGCGTTCGCCAAGGTCGGCCAGGGGTCGCTCGGGGGGAAGGGCCGAGGCCTTGCCTTCATGCACAAGCTCCTTGCCCAGGAAGACATCGGCATCCCTGGTGTGGAGGTCGCCATCCCGGAGACGGTGGTCCTCGCCAGCGACGTGTACGAGGAGTTCGTGGCCGAGAACGACCTGCGCGAGGTGCTCCTCGACCCAGGGGAGCGTACGGACGAGGAGATCCTCGATGCGTTCCGCAGGGGGAGGTTCAACCACGCCCGCCGCACCGAGCTTGGGGCCTTGCTCGACGTGATGCGCTGCCCCTTGGCCGTGAGATCCTCAAGCATCCTCGAGGATTCGGTCCTGCAACCATTCGCGGGCGTCTACGCCACGGTCATGCTCCCCAACTCTCACCCGAGCCTCGACGTGCGGCTCGCGCAGCTCATCGAGGCGATCAAGGTGGTCTACGCGTCGACCTCCTTCGCCGCCGCGCGGGAGTACCTCGCCACCACGCCGCACCGGATCGAGGAGGAGCGGATGGCCGTGCTCGTGCAGCGGCTCGTGGGCAGTCGCAGGGGCTCCCTCGTCTACCCCACGTTCGCGGGCGTGGCGCTCTCGTACAACTTCTACCCGATCCATGGCATGCGCCCCGAAGATGGGGTGGTGCTCGTCGCCATGGGGTTGGGCAAGAGCGTGGTGGAGGGGAGGGAGGTGCTCCGGTTCTGCCCGACCAGGCCCACCGTGCTCCCCCAGTTCTGCCGTCCGGCCGACGTCCTCCGCGGTGCGCAGCGGCGGTTCTACGCGTTGGACATGACGCAGGACAGCCTCATCCCGGGCCTCGACCTCGACGCGAACCTCGTGCTGCAGGACACCGTGGATGCCCTGCGCGCGGGGGTAGCCGATGCCATCGCCTCGACCTACCTGCCGGACGGCGAGCGCCTCGTGCCCGGCGTGGTCGAGGGCGGCACGCCGTTGGTGACGTTCGCAGGTCTGCTCGAAGGCTACGAGTTCTCCCTCCCGGACCTCCTCCACCGTCTCCTCACCGTCACCCAGGCGGGGTTCGGGATGCCGGTAGAGATCGAGTTCGCCATGGACCTGCCGGCCACGAGGCAGGGGCCCAGGGAGTTCCACGTCGTGCAGGTGCGTCCCATGGTGGTCGAACGGGTCGGGGAAGAGATCGATGCGGCCTTCCTGAATGGGATCGATCGGTTCGTGGTGCGGTCGAACGCGGTGCTCGGCCACGGGCGCATGTCCGTGGTCCGTGACATCGTCACGGTGGATCCCGCGCGGCTTTCCCGCTCCCACACGAGGGAGGCGGCGGCGATCCTCCAGAAGCTCAACGGGTCGCTGCGGGCCGACGGTCGCACGTGCCTGCTCATCGGCCCAGGTCGCTGGGGATCGAGCGATCCGTGGCTTGGCATCCCGGTCGCATGGCACCAGATCTCCACCGCACGCGCCATCGTGGAGACCGACTTCCCCGACCTCGAGGTGGAGCCTTCCCTCGGCTCCCACTTCTTCGACAACCTCACCACGTTCGGCGTGGCGTACTTCACCGTGCACCAGAGGCGCGGCGAGGGGAGCGTGAACTGGGCGTGGCTGCAGGAGCAGCCCGCCCTCGGGGAGTTCCTCGACGGAGCCATCCGCCACGTCCGCGTCGAAGAGGGGGTGCGGATCCTGGCGGACGGGAAGTCAGGGCGCGGGATCGTCGTGCCGTGCTGAACCGAGCACGGCCGTGAGGGCCTCGAGGAGCCCCTCGTCCTGCTCCCTCGTGCCCACAGTCACCCGAAGCCACGTGGGCAGCCCGAACGGTTCGAGCGGTCGCACGATGAACCCGTGCCTCTCGAGCCGTGCGGCGACGAGGCGCGCGTCGCTCCCCATGTCCACCGCCACGAAGTTCGTCTGACTCGGCCAGGCCCGCAGGCCGAGCCTCTCGAACCCCTCCGCGAGGAAGGTCCTCTCCTCCACCGCGAGGCGCACGCTCCGTGCGAGGTGGTCCGTCGCGCCGAGGGCGGCGAGGGCGGCGGCCTGGGCCACGGACGAGAGCTTGAACGGCCCACGCACCCGCGCGAGCTCGGCGATGAGGGAGGGGTGGCCCACCCCAAACCCCACCCTGAGGCCCGCGAGGGCGTACACCTTGCTCATGCTGCGCGCCACGATGAGCCGCGGGTGGTCGGCGACGTAGGCGAGGCCGTTCGGGTAGTCGGGCGCGGTGGCGAACTCGAAGTACGCCTCGTCCCACACGAGCACCACGTGGGGGGGCAGCCGCGCGAGGAGGTCCTCGAGTTCGGCTCTGGTGTGATACGCACCCGTAGGGTTGTTCGGGTTCGCCACGAACACGAGCCTGGTCTCCTCCGTCACGGAGGCGAGGACCTCGTCGACGGTAGCCTTGCGCGGATCCGCGCCTCGCACCCTCACGCAGGTCCCGCCGGCCATCATCGAGGCGATCACGTAGTGGATGAACGAAGGCCAGGGGGTCAGCCCGGCGAGCCCCGGACCCACGAACGACAGCCCGAGGATCTCGAGGAGGTGGCTCGCCCCCGCGGTGATGAGGATGGCAGATTCCTCCACGCCGAGGCGGGTCGCCAACGCACGGCGGAGGACGGGCGCTTCCGTCTCCGGGTAGAGGTGCACGCGCGACGCGGCCTCCCGGATGGCCTCCACGACCTCGGGCGCGGGGCCGAGCGCGTTCTCGTTCGACGCGAGCTTCGCCGCCACGATGCCGAGTTCGCGTTCGACCTCCTCGATCGGCTTGCCCGGCTGGTAGAGGGGTATGGTCGTCACGTGGGGTCGGAGGAGCGCTCTCGGGTCGACGGTCATGCGGCTCTCCTGCGAGCGGGGCCCAAGGGGCTCAGAGGATCCCCCTGGGGCCGAGGTAGTAGATCACGATGGCCACACACGCGGCCCAGGCCGCCACGGCGATGAGCAAGGGCTTGTCTTCGAGGAGGACTCGCTCGGGGCTTCCCCCGAGGTCTCTCTTGTGCACGAGGTAGAGGTAGCGGAAGATGCCGTAGAGCACGAACGGAATGGTGAGCGACAGGGCGTGGGTGTTGAACTTCGCGACGGTCTCCGGGCTGAGGGTATACAGGGCGTAGGCGATGACCGTCGAGGAGGTCACCACCGAGATCATCTGGTCCAGGAGCTCGGGGCTATACTCGGCGAGGATCGGGCGGTGATTCGCCGCCTCTGTCTCGAGCATCACGAGTTCGTGGCGTCGCTTGCTCAGTCCGAGGAACAACGACAGGAGGATGGTGCAGACGATGAGCCACGAGGAGATCGCCACGCCGATCACCACCGCTCCCGCCACGGCGCGCAGCACGAACCCTGCGGCGATGGAGAACACGTCGAGGATGACGGTGTGCTTGAGCCATCGGCTGTACGCGACCATGAGCGCGACGTAGCTCACCGCCACCAGGGCGAAGGGGAGACCCAACAAGACCGCGGCGCCAACGGCGACGGTCCCCAGTGCCGCCGCCAGGGCAACGGCACTGCGCACGGACACCGCCCCGGATGCGAGGGGCCGGCGACACTTGAGCGGGTGGCGGCGGTCCGCCTCGCGGTCCACCAGGTCGTTGATGATGTACACCACCCCGCTCAGCGCGCAGAACACCGCGAGGGCACCGAGGGCCTTGAGCAGATCCCCCAGGTGGGTGGCCCGTTGGGCGAAGGCGACCCCGGCGAAGATGACGAGGTTCTTCGTCCACTGGCGGGGACGCATGAGGAGGATGAGGTTGGTCATCGGCAGACCCACACGTGCACGGTTCACCCCGGGCCCCAAAGCGAGGAGGCCCCGGGCCGAGGGGACGGAGAGGGTGGTACAAAACCAGCTAGGTACGCGCGCAGGCCGGCGGTGTCAACCGTGGCGGTCCACCTTGACGGGTGCGGTCCGACGGGCTAACTGTAGCGGGCCAGTACCCCCTCGCGTCGTGGATGAGGAGAACGCAGCGTTCTATGGAGAGATCAGCCACCGCACAGGCCTTACATGATCAGGCCCTAGCCCTGTACCGCGTCAAGCGGTACCACGAGGCCCTCGCGCTGTTCCGCGATGCCCTCAGGGAGCAGCCAGGAGACCCCGTGCTCACCTACCGCGTCGGGGCGACGCTGTTCCGCCTCGGCGCCTACGATGAGGCGGAGCTCTACTTCCATCAGACCCTCGAGCACGACCCGGCCCACACGAACGCCATGATCAACCTCGCCCTCATCTACGAGCGTACCGGAAGGCCCGAGCGCGCGATCAAGACCCTGCTCGCCGCCGCGGAGTCCGACCCGACCAACCCGCAGATTCACTTCAACCTCGGCGCAATGTACGGCGACCAGAACGACCTCGAGCGCGCGGTCCGCCACTTCGAACGCGCCCTCGAGCTCGATCCCTTGAGCCTCGAGGCGTCCTACAACCTCGGCTTGGCCTACATCAAGCTTGGGCTCGCCCGCAAGGCCATCGACGCGCTGCGCAACACCCTGAGGCTCGACCCCCGGAACGTCGACGCCCTGTTCGCCTTGGGCAGGGCCTACCGATCCTGCCGCATGGTGGAGCGCGCGGTGGAGACCTACCAACGGATCGTCGAGATCGATCCGGGGGCGCGCCAGGCGTACTTCTGGCTCGGGGTCCTGTACGACGAGCTCGAGATGAAGGAGGAGGCGCGCCGCATGTACCGCAGGAGCCGAGGAGAGGATCCTGACCAGCCCCCCCCTCCCTCGGAACCACCGCGCGGCCCCTCTCCCCCGCTCACTCCCCCCTGACGACCATGCCGACCAGCGGCCTTGCCCCGAGGCATCGGTGGCCATCCGTAGCACGAACTTGCCTTTCATGGCACCACTCCCCATGACCCAGGAAGGCGTGCTGAGTCGGGTCCAGTTCTTCGACGAGCGCGCGGACCGCTGGGGCGAGGACCGCGCAAGGGTCGAATCCCTGCGCGAGGGGCTGGCGAGGCTCGGCATCGGGCCCTCGGAGGCCATCCTCGACGTCGGGTGCGGCACCGGGACCCTCGTGTCCTGCCTCCTCGACCTCCTGGGCCCTTCCGGCCGGGTCCACGCCATCGACATCTCGCCCCGCATGATCGCCAAGGCGTCGTCGATGGTGGCCGACCCGCGGGTATCCTTTGCCCTCACGTCTGCGGATCGCCTCCTGCTCCCCTCCTCTTCGGTCAACCGGATCTTCTGCCTCTCGTGCTGGCCTCACCTCGACGATCCTGAGGCCTGCCTCGACGAGTTCGCGCGCGTGCTCAGGCCGGCGGGCAGGCTCCACATCTGGCACCTCGTCGGCAGGGACACGGTGAACATGATCCACCGCAGGGCAGGTGGGGCCGTGGGGAACGACACCCTCGAGCCTGCGGAGGACCTGGCCCGGCTCCTCGACACCCGCGGTTTCGAGGTCTACGAGCTGGTCGACGTGCCGCAGGCGTGTCCGATCTCCGCCGTGCGGAGGGGTGGCCCGCGATGGTGAAGGGAGGGGTCTTCCACGGGACGTGGTCCGGCGCGAGACCACGTTCCCCCCTCGCAGCCTTCGACGCGCGTGCACGGGTCATCGCTGCCCTGCTCTCCCTCGTCGTGGCCTTCTCTGCCTCACGGTCTTCGCCGCTTCCCTTGGCCCTGCTCACCCTGTTCCCCCTGGGCGCACTCGCCCTCAGCCGCGCCCCGGCCCCATGGGTGATGCGCAGGGTGGGATTCGTGGTCCCCTTCGTGCTCCTGGCCGCGCTCTTCACCTTCGTGCTCCCGGTGAGCCCCCGGGCATCGGGGCATCGGTTCTGGGGGCTCGTGCTCGGCGGGTCGTTCGCCGTCGCCACCGCCGCGTGGCTCTCTTGGACCACGACTTCGGCCGAGGCCATGGACGCCTTGGCGCGCCTTCGGGTACCTCGCACGGTGGTGTGGACCGGGATGCTCGGGCTGCGCTACCTCCCGGTGGTGTTCGAGGAGGGCCGTCGGGTGCACCGTGCGGCCTCGGCGAGGGGCTGGACGAGGCGCGAGGTGCGGGCCCTCGCGTGGATGAGCGCCTCCCTCCTCGTCCGCGGGTTCGAGCGGGCCCTCCACACGGCCGACGCGATGGAGGCGCGGGGGTTCGGGTGGGGCCGCGTTGTGCGCGAGCCAAGACCGTGGCGCCTCAGCGACTGGGCGCTCGCCCTCGGGTATCCAGGCGTGCTCCTGCTCGTGCGGCTCCTCGTCGAGCGGGTCCTGCCATGACGCCTCCTGCGATTTCCCTCACCGATGTCCGCCTCACCTACCCGGACGGCACGAGGGCCCTCGACGGCGTCACGTTCTCCGTGGCCAAGGGTGAGCGGGTGTGCCTCCTCGGCCCCAATGGTGCAGGCAAGACCACGCTCCTTCACGCCATCCTGGGCTTCGTCGTCCCCGAGGAGGGGAGGATCGAGGTCGAGGGTGTGCCGGTGTCCCCGCGCACCCTCGGCCTCGTGAGGCAACGGGTGGGCCTCGTGTTCCAGGACCCCGACGACCAGCTCTTCTGCCCGACCCTCCTCGAGGACGTGTGCTTCGGCCCGCGTCACCTGGGCCTGGTGGGCCCAGGCCTCGAGGATCGCGCTCGAGAGGCGCTTGATGCCGTTGGCCTGTGGAACCTGCGCGACCGCCACCCCTCGCGACTGAGCCTTGGCCAGAAACGCCGTGCGGCGCTCGCGACGGTCCTCTCGATGGGGCCCGAGGTGCTCCTGCTGGACGAACCCTCCGCTTCCCTCGACGGCCCCTCGCGCAGGTCCCTGCGGTCTTTCCTCGCCCGTGTGCAGGCGACCCTCGTGGTGGCGACCCAGGACGTGGCCTTCGTAGCCGACCTGTGCACGAGGGCCCTCGTCATGGCCGCAGGGAAGATCGTGTGGGAAGGGAGCCTCGAGGACCTCATCACCGAACCGGCGCACGTGGAGGAGTGGGGCATCCCGGTCCTTTCGCTCTGCCCGCGGTGCGGCCGAGCCTCAAGGGGGTCTTCCCATGACGCATCGCCCTAGGGCCCACGAGGTCGCCATCGGCGGCCTGTTCCTCGCCCTCGCACTGGCCTTCCCGCCCCTGTTCCACCTCGCCGGACTCGGGTCCGTGTTCCTCCCCATGCTCCTGCCGGTGGTGAGCGTGGGGTTCGTCGTGAGCTGGCGCGTGAGCACCACCGTGGGGCTGCTCGCTCCCCTGCTCTCCGGCCTGCTCACCGGTATGCCTCCCTTCGTTCCACCGATCGCGTTCATGATGATGGTCGAGCTCGCCCTCCTGGGCCTCATGCCCTCGATCCTGTACCGGTCCCTCCGTTGTAGGCTCATGCCCACCCTCGCGACCACGCTCCTGCTCAACCGCGCCCTCGTGTTCGGCCAGCGGTTCGTGCTCGCCGAGTTCTTCGGTGTGCCCGGGATCGCCTACGGGCTCGCCACGATCACCTCGGGTCTGCCCGGCATCGTCCTCATGCTTGTCGCCACCCCCCTGATCGTGAGGACCCTCGAACACCGATCTGGCCCCCTGCGGGGCCGCGACCCTGATGGCCGAAAGGCTCCGGCACATGATGGTCGCAACCGGTCGCCCGACTGGGGCTGAGGCAGCACCCCGGGAGCTTCACTTTTCCCTTGCATGTTTCGCGGTGGGGTGCGTACATGCGTCTGTAGTGCATGCTTGCATCACCGTCTCCTCGGGGGCGTTCACAGGCAGGAGGGGTCAGCCATGAAGTACGAGAAGCCAACGGTCCGAGACCTCACGGCAAGGTCGGCAGCGGGGGGTCCCCCGATCCCACTGTCCTGCGCGAGCGGGAATACGCCGAGCGAGCAGTGCGCGACGGGCAACGTGCACGCGGGGCTGTGCAACACGGGTGGGTTGTTCTCAGGCGTTCGTCAGTGCACGGTCGGTGGGGGCGCCACCCACTGCACGTACGGCAACCTGGCCAGCCTCGCCGAACCGGAGTGTGTGGCGGGTACCATCGTGGCATAGGGGGGCGAGCGTCCTACGAGCCTCGGGTCCACGCGGCTTTCCTCCGTGCCCCCAGTGATCGCCTCGATCCGTCCGACGTTTCCCTGACTGCACCGCCGCGAGGGGGCGGTCCCTCGCCCGGGACGAGGGTGCCGTGGGCCAGGCTCGCCTGCTCACGTCACCCTTGCGCCCGTCTCCCAGGAGCCGTACTTGCCCCCTCCGTCGTTGGAGCCAGGATCCCTCTGACCCTGCGGTTCTCGACGGTGAGCCTCCCCGCTCCCGCTCCTCCTCGCGGAGCCAGCCACGGGAGTATCCTCACAGAGTCCGATTCGACGAGGAGCCATGAGCACCGACCGCACGATCTTCCGGCTGGGCAAGGCGACCGGATGGGCAGGCGTGGTCGCCACGATGATCCTCCTGGCCGAAGTCGTGTGGATGGTCCTGCCGTTTGTGGGGTTCATCTCCCTTCACGTGACCATGGACCCGTTCTTCCGGTTCAGGCGACGGTGGTTCGGCCCGTTCTTCATGCGCTCCTACCATCCCCTCGGCGCCCCGCTCGCCTTGGTGGGCATGGGGATCTTCTTCTCCGGAGCCATCCAGATCTACGGCAGGAAGCTCAGGGGAGGGGGCGCGGTGACAGGGGGGCTCTACCGGTGGGTCCGACACCCGCAGTACGCCTCGCTCGCGGTGGTGGGTTTGGGCCTCTTACTCTTGTGGCCCCGCTACTACCTCGCACTCGCGTTCGTCACCATGTGCTTCCTGTACGTGGCCCTCGCGCGCGCGGAGGAGCGCCAGATGCTCAAGGAGGCGGGCGAGACCTACCGATCCTACATGGCCCGTACCTCGATGTTCTTCCCGGGTGATCGGCGCATCGTCCGCGTGGGATCCCCCGGACCCGCCACGTGGGCAGGGGTGGCGCGCGGGTTCTTCTCGTGGATCGTCGCCATGGCCCTAGCCTTCGCCGCGGCGTTCGGGCTGAGCACCCTCACGATCCTCAACCGTCACCTCCCCCTCGTTGAGGCGCACGGGTTCGTCGCACTCGACCGCGCCGTGTTTTCCCTGGGCTCCCTCCCCCGAGGACTCACCGTCGCCGAGTTCTTCGGGAAGAATGCGGTGGAACGGAGGCTGCGGCGCCACCTGCGGTCAAAAGAGCGCCTCACCAAGGCGCTTGGCCTCCTCGAAGAGGATGGACACGTCGACGCCCTGCGTCGAACGGTACCTCCTCCTGCCACCTTCATGGTGATGCCATGGGAACCCGACCGGCCCATGTTCCGCGAGGAGGCACCCTGCGCCGACTCCCCGGACAGGGTGCTCCGTCTCTACGTCGTGGCGGCGGCTGCCCCTGGAAACCCGGAGCTTCCCCCCAGGCGGGCCTTCGACGGCTACCTCGCCGACAAGGAGATCAAACTCGTTGCCTCCGCCCTCGTGGACCTGGCTGAAGGAAGAGTCCGCCAGGTCGTCCGGCTCTCCGCAGAGCGGGCCTTCCTCGACGCCTGGGATCGGACCCTCGACAAGTCCACCTTCTGATCCCTCGGCCGGCGGGTCTCAGCCCCCGCACACCTCGGGCCTCGAAACAAGAGGCCCGGAGGGAGGTCCCTCCGGGCCAGGCCGACCAGGCGGAGGCTAGTGGGTCTTGCGGAAGTCCTCCATGAAGTTCACGAGGGTCTGCACCGCCTCGAGGGGCAAGGCATTGTACATGGACACGCGGATGCCCCCCACGGAGCGGTGCCCCTTGAGCCCGACCATGCCACGCTTCTTCGCCTCGGCGATGAAGGCGGCCTCCAGCTCCTCGCTCGGGAGCCGGAACACCGCGTTCATGTACGACCTGCTGTCCTTGCGCACAGGGGCGCGGAAGAAGTCGGGATCCGCGTCCACCGCCGCGTACAGGAGGTCTCCCTTCTCGCGGTTGCGCTTCTCCATGGCCGCGAGGCCTCCCTGCTCCTTCACCCAGGCCAAGACGTTCCGCACCATGTAGATCGCGAACACGGGGCACGTGTTGTGGAGGGAGTCCTTCTCCACGTGCGTGACGTAGCTCAGCATGGTGGGCAGGCCTGGCTTGCACTTCTTGAGCATGTCGTCCCTGATGATGATCACGGTAACGCCGGCAGGCCCCATGTTCTTCTGAGCCCCGGCGTAGATGAGCCCGAATGGCCGCACGTCGAACGGACGCCACATGATGTCGGACGACATGTCGGCCACGATGGGCACGCCTCCCGTGTCAGGGAACCGATGGTACTGGGTGCCGTAGATCGTGTTGTTCGAGGTGATGTGCACGTACACGGCGTTCGGGTCGAGGTCCAGCTCGGTGGGGATGTAGGTGAAGCGGTCGGGTTCGCTCGTGGCAGCAACCCTCGGAGTGCCGAGGATCTTCGCCTCCTTCAGGGCGAGCTTCGACCAACTCCCCGTGATCACGTAGTCGGCGCTCTTGCCCTCCCCGAGGAGGTTCATGGGCACCATGGCGAACTGGAGGCTCGCCCCGCCACCGAGGAAGATCACGTGGTAGTCATCCGGGAGGGCGAGCAGCTCTTTGATCAGGGCCTTTGCCTCCTGGTGGACCGCCTCGTACTCCTTCGAACGATGGCTCGTCTCCAGGATGGACATGCCAGTGCCCGCGAAGTCGAGGAGCTCATCGCGAGCCCGCTCGAGTGCGGGCAGGGGGAGGACCGCCGGGCCAGGGTTGAAGTTGAACACGCGCGCGCTCATCTGAACCTCTCCTTCACGACGTGGCGACGAACGACTCGATGATTCTCTCGACCTCCTCCCCGATGCGGAGCAGGTTCTCCTTCGTCTCCGCACCGATGTGAGGTGTCATGAACACGTTAGGAGCGGTGAGGAGCGGGCAGTCCGCGGGCGGTGGGTCGCTGTACCACACGTCGGTCCCGTAGGCGCGCACCTTGCCCTGCCGCAAGGCGGCCGCGAGATCCTCCTCCACGACGCACTTGCCCCTCCCGGTGTTGATGATGATCACCCCGTCCTTCATCTTCGCGATCGTTGCGGCGTTGATCATGCCCTTCGTCTCCTCGGTGAGCGGGGTGTGGAGGGAGATGAAGTCGGCCTGCGCGAGCAGGTCGTCGAGGGGCACGAGCCTCGCGTGCTCCGACTCCGTGACGTAGGGGTCATAGGCGAGCACCGTCATGCCGAACGCCTTGGCCCGCTTGGCCACCTCGGTGGCGATGCGGCCGGCCCCGATGAGCCCCAAGGTCTTCCCAAACAGCTCGGTCCGCTTCAGTTCCTTCTTTGCCCACTGCCCGTTGAGCATCGTCATGTGGCCCTCGATGAGCCGCGCCGGGATCGCGAGCATGAAGGCCATGGCGAGCTCGGCCACCGCGACGCTCGAGGCAGCCGGCGTGTTCTTCACCACGATCCCCTGGGCCTTCGCGTACTCTCGATCCACGTTGTCGAGGCCGACGCCCCCCCGGATGATGAGCTTGAGCTTGGGGGCGCCGTCGATGTACTCCTTCGTACACTTCGTCTTGCTCCGCACGAGCACGATGTCTGCCTCAGGCAGCCTCGCGTGATCCTCGGTTACCTCCCCGAACCGCGCGAGCTTCGCCGGCAAGCTCTTGTCGAATGCGTCGCTGATGAGGATGAGCATGCTTCACCTCCCGAGGCGCGCTCACTCGCTGAGCGGCCGTACGATGAGGCCTGACCTGAGCTTTGGTTCAAACCACGTCGATTTCGGCGGCATCATCATGCCGCGATCGGCGACCGCCATGAGTTGCTCCACGGTGGTCGGATGCAGGGCGAACGCGACCGCCATGCCCTCGTGCACCCGCCGCTCAAGCTCCCCGAGTCCTCGGATGCCGCCCACGAAGTCGATCCGGGCATCCGTGCGCGGGTCATGGATCCCCAGGATGGGCCCCAGCAGGTTGTCCTGGAGGATCGACACGTCGAGGCGCTTCACCGGATCGTCCTCGGGGAACGAGCCTGGGCGAGCGACGAGGCGATACCACGCGCCCCCGAGGTACATCCCGAACTCGTAAACCGCCTTGGGCGTCTCCCGCGCGCCCGGGCCGACCTCGAACCTCTCGCGGAGTGCCTCGAGGAAGGACTCCGGGGAGTGCCCCGCGAGGTCCTTCACCACCCGGTTGTACGGGAGGATCTGGAGTTGGTTGTGGGGGAAGATGACGGCGAGGAAGTGGTTGTACGGCTCGTCACCCGTGTGGTGGGGATTGGCCGCACGGCGCGCAGCGCACACCCTCGTCGCGGCGGCGCTGCGGTGGTGGCCGTCCGCCACGTAGGCACGGTCGATCCCTCCGAACGCCCGGCGAAGCGCCTCGATCTCGCCCCGATCCGCCACCACCCACAGGGTGTGCCTGATCCCATCCGGTGCGACGAAGTTGTAGGTCGGTACCGCCGCCCTCAGGCACGCGATGAGATGGTCGATCTCGGGACGCGCGACGTAGGTGAGGAACACCGGACCGGTCTGCGTGTCGAGGGTCTCGATGTGCCGGGTGCGGTCATCCTCCTTGTCCTTGCGCGTGAGCTCGTGCTTGCGGATGAGGTCGCGCTCGTACTCCTCCACGCTCGCCCCTGCCACAAGCCCGATCTGCACGTGCTCCCCCATCTGCTGCTCGTACAGGTAGAAGGCGGGGCGTCCCTCGCGGAACAGCACCCCTTCCGCCACCAGCCGGTCGAGGTTCTCCCTGCCCTTGGCGTAGACCTCCGGGCTGTAGAGGTCGGTCCCCGGGGGCAGATCGATCTCCGGCTTGGAGACGTGGAGGAAGGAGTAGGGGTTCCCTTCCGCCATGACCCGGGCTTCCTCGCTGCTCAACACGTCGTAGGGCGGGCTCGCCACCATCGATGCCACGTCCGGGCGTGGCCTCAGCGCCCTGAACGGTCGCACATCCATCGTTTCCTCCAGTGCACGGCCGACTCTATTGGGGGCCTCATCTTGCCTCCGCTGGCCGTGCCTGTCAAGGAACGTCAGGCGCATCCCCGCGCCAACCCGCCCTGCTCCCCCCTCGCAGTGGTTGCCCTCGAAGGCCTCCTCCCCTAACTCGCCTCGAGGCTGTCCATCGTCCGACCCTCACGAGGGGGTGCCGTGCGCGTCGCCATCGTCGGCCACATCCCTCACGACCGCTACGTGTTCGCCGACGGATCGACCCATGTCGGTTTCGGGGGGATCCTCTACGGGGTGGCGGCGTTGTCGGGCGCCCTCGGGCCGCACGGGAGCGTCGTCGCGATCTCCCGCATCGGAGGAGAGATCGAGCCGAGCGTGCGCGCCGTGCTCGAGCGCTACGGCAACGTCGAGGCGATCCTCCAGACCGTGCCGGGGGAAGGGTGGGTGGTCCATGCGACCTACCTCGACGGCGAGAACCGGAGGGAACGCCTCGTGGGCGGGGTGCCCCCATGGACCGCCGAGGAGCTCATCTCCGCCACGCGCTCCTGCGACGCCGTGCTCCTCAACATGGTGACTGGGTTCGAGACCACCCTCCCCCACTACCGCCGGTTCGCCGCGGCCTGCCCCTCCCTCCACCTCGACTTCCATAGCCTCGCCCTCGGCAGGGACGCCGACGGCCTTCGGTTCCCTACCCCCAGGCCGGATGCGAGGGCATGGTGCGAGGTAGCGTCAACCCTCCAGATGAACAGGGTCGAGCTTTCCTCCGTGCTCCAAGGCCCCCCTCTCGAGGCCGCCTCGAGGCTCTCCACCTGGGGTCCTCGTGCCGTCGTCATCACGGACGGCAGTGGCGGGGTGTACGTCGCCCATGGGGGCGAGGCCCTCCACCTCCCCGCGCCTGATCCGACCCCCACCCCTCAAGACCCCACGGGCTGTGGCGACGTGTTCGGTGCCTGCTTCCTCGTCGGGATCCTCAGGGGCCGTTCGCCTGTGGACGCCGCGTGCGAGGCCCAGGTCGTGGCACGTCGCAACGCGAACGTCCGAGGGATCCCCCTGCCCGAGACCCTCGACGCCTTGTTTGCGGGAACCCCCTCTCGTTAGTCCCGCCTCGGTCGCGACTCCTCGAGCACCCTGACCTCCTCCTGCGGCGTTTCGATCGGGGGCAGGCACCTGCCATCCACGCACACGTACGCGGCCGGAGCAGGCAGGCCGCGAGGCGCCTCCTCCCTGGCTTCAGGGGGGTGGAGGACCATGGCTAACCCAGGGATGAAGAGGCGCCTCGCGGCGTGGATGAGCCCCATCGTCCGGGGATCGGATCGTGCGCCCACGACCCTCACGACCGGGGGAGGGTCGAGGAGGCCCTGGAGCGCTGTGAGGAAATGGGCGTGGTCGGCGGGAGACCGGCGTACCCATGGGGCGGATGCTCGGGCGAGACGGTGGGCACGGTCCACGAAGCGTTCCTCACCCGTAAGGGCGCCTAACCGCACGAGGTTCGCCAGCGTCACCGAGGTGGCCGAGGGCATCGCCCCATCGTAGACCCTCTGGGGTCGAAGGGGAAGGGCTTCGGCGTGCCTGGGGGTCATGGACAGCCCACCCTCGTCGTGGGCGACGTCGGACCACAGAACCTCGGTGAGCGCGCGTGCCTCGGAGAGCCATCGCTCCTCGAACGTGGCCTCGTACAGCGCGAGCAATCCCCACGTGAGGTAGGCGTAGTCGTCGGCGAAGCCCTCGATGGCGGCCTCGCCCGCCCGGTACCGGTGGAGGAGCCTGCCGTCTGGCCTGCGCAGGGCATGTAAGACGAACGACGCGGCCGTGGCGGCCGCCTGCGCGAAGGCTGGCTCGCCGAGGGCCACGGCGGCCTGCGCCAGCGCCGCGATCATGAATCCGTTCCAGTCCGTGAGGACCTTGTCGTCTCGGTGAGGGCGCACCCGCGTCTGGCGGTGCCTGAACAACGCGGAGCGAACCTCCTCGAGGCGCGCCCGAAGCGCCGCAAGCGAGAGCCCCTCCCTCGCCGCCACCGCTGCGAGGGGCCTGTGCAGGGACAGAACGTTCAGCCTCGAGTGCGGGTCGAAGTTCCCCTCCGGGCGCACCCCGAAGACCTCCATGGCGAGCCGCGCATCTTCCTCGGGGAGCGGCGCGCGCAGCTCTTCCGCGGTCCATAGGTAGAACCGCCCTTCCTGCCCCTCGCTGTCGGCATCCTCCGCCGCGGCGAACCCGCCGTCGGGATTGGCGAGGTCCCTCGTCACATAGGTGGCGATCTCCCGCGCGGTATCCCCGAACAGAGGGGTGTTTGTGGCACGCCACGCCTCGCTGTAGGCGATGAGGTGCGAGGCCTGGTCGTACAGCATCTTCTCGAAGTGGGGGACGAGCCAGCGCTCGTCCGTCGAGTAGCGATGGAAGCCGAACCCGACCTGGTCGTAGATGCCGCCCCCTCGCATGGCCTCGAGGGTCCGTTCCACCATCGAGCGCGCGCGCACGTTCCCCGTGCGGGCCCAGTACGTGAGCAAGAACACGAGCACGTGCGGGGTGGGGAACTTGGGGGCAGACCCGAACCCTGCGTGGCGCTCGTCGAATCGCCGCGACAGCTCCCGGAACGCCGCGTCGAACAGGCCTCGGTCCACGTCCTCGCCTCCGGAGGGAGCGCCCTGGCGCAGGCTCTCCACGATCTGCCTGCCCGCCTCGAGGAGGACACCACGCTCCGTGGCCCATAGCTCCCGCACCCGAGCGCAGAGTTCCACCACGCCGATCCTCCCGTTCCGCGAGCGCGGGGGCAGGTAGGTGGCGGCGAAGAACGGGACCTTGTCCGGCGTCATGATGATCGTGAGGGGCCATCCACCGGCGCCCGTCAACGCCTGGCAGACCTCCATGTACACCGCGTCGACGTCGGGACGCTCCTCCCGGTCAACCTTCACCGACACGAAGGTCTCGTTCAGCGACGAGGCCACCTCCGGATCCTCGAACGACTCGCGCGCCATCACGTGACACCAGTGGCAGGTGGAGTAGCCGATCGAGAGGAACACAGGCCTGTCCGTCTCCCGCGCCCGCGCGAACGCCTCATCGCCCCACGGGTACCAGTCCACGGGGTTGGTGGCGTGCTGCAAGAGGTAGGGGCTCTTCTCCCCGGCGAGTCGGTTGAGGCGGTGGGACTCGCTCGTGCGCTCACTCTGGGCCACCGTAGGCTCCTCCTTCATGTCTCATGGGTCCCTGGCGGGCGGGGTGCAAGAAACGATCCCGAGTCATCCTGGCCGCGTGAGGCCCGAGTGCCCTTGATTTCCCCGCGTATCCGTGTGGATTGCGCGCGTCTTGCCGGGCATGCCACGTCATCGAGGAGGAGAAGGTGGAGCGCATCGCCCTCGAGGTCCCGCTCAGGATCGGCGTGGTGGCCAACACCCATGGACCGGCCCCCGAGGTGGTGCTTAGGAGGCTCGTTGGCTGCGACCTCATCGTACACGCGGGCGACATCGGGACGGTGGCGACCCTCGAGGCACTGGGCAGGATCGCGCGCGTGGTCGCGGTGCGCGGCAACAGCGACCGGCTTCCCCCGCTGCGAGACCTTCCGGAATCGGTCGAGGTGGTGGTCGGAGGTGTCCGCATCGTCGTGGTGCACAACCACGGTGCGCTGCCTCCCCAGGACCAGCCCGCGGACCTGCTCGTCTCGGGCCTGTGGCACCACCCCTCGATCACCGAGTGGCACGGCCAGCGTCTCGTGAGTCCCGGGAGCGCCTCCCCCGCCTGGCCCGAGATGCCGGTCAGCCTCGCCCTCCTCCTGGTGACCCCACAGGGGCTGGAGTCCGCGATCGTGAGGCTCGAGGCACCTCCGTCTCCCCCGGTGCCCGACGCACGATGACGCACTTCCTCGAGGCCAACCCCCTCGTGGTCTTCCGCGAGGATCCCGAAGGAGGCGGGATCCTGTTCGACCCGGAGACCGGGGCCGGATTCAGGCTGAACGCCGTGGGGGTGTTTGTGTGGCGGCACCTCGACGGGTTCCACACGATCGATGACATCGTCGAGGCCATGGAACGCGCGTTCTCCGACGTCCCTCCCGATGCGAGATCCCACGTGGAGCAGCTCGTCCAAACTCTGCTGGACAAAGGCCTCGTGGGGAGAGTCCTGCGCCAGGGCTAGCCACGACTGGGCTTTCGCGCCAAGAAGAACAGGCGCCCGCTCTCGGGCCGCGGGGGGGAAAGGTCGCGGAGGCTCGACCAGACGCCGAGCTCCTCGAACCCCACGTCCCGCAGCAGCCGGCTCACGACCTCCCGTCGGTAGCCGCGTTCGCGGTGCGTCTCGTCCACGCGGCGCCACCACTCCCCCTCCCGCACTAACGCGGTCACGTGCAGGGTCGCGACGCAGGAAGCCGGATCGTAGCTGCACCGGTGCACCTCGAAGACCTCGTCGTCGTCGTGCTTCACGGTGCACCCTGACCTCAGCCAGTTCACTCCAAGCCCCCACACGGTGTTCACGTCGAAGGCGTACACCCCTCCTCGCACGAGGGCCCGGGAGGCCGCCTCGAAGGCCTCGCGGACCCCCGATTCCTCGAGGAGGTAGTTGAGGCTGTCGTACCAGCAGGTGACTAGGTCGAACTCCTCAGAGAAGGGCAGGGAGCGCATGTCGGAGAGGGAGACCTCGATCGCGACCCCTTCGTCCTGGGCCCTGCGGCGCGCGAGCTCGACCATGCGGGGCGAGGCATCCACCGCACACACCGTCGCGCCCAGGCGCGCCATCGCGACGGCGAAGGTTCCCTCGCCGCAGGCCACGTCGAGCACCCGTTGGGGCCTCACCCCGAAACGCGCGAGCACCGCGGGCAGTAGCTCGCTCACCCGACGGGCAAAAGCGGGGTAGGCTCCTCGGGCGTAGACCTGCGCGAATCCATCGTACAGGGGCATGGTCCTCCTCGTGACCGACCCATGGGGCGAGAGGCCTCGAGTGTGGGGAGGAACGGCCTGCCCCGTCAAGCCTACCGTCGCGCCAATCAGACGGCGTATCTTCCTCGACGCACGTCCAACGCCCTGCCTCGCCCCGTTCATTCGCCGGCCTGCACACGGAGGACTCGATGCCCCCTTCAGGTGGGATCCACAAGGTGAAGGTGTGCCGCCACGGGATCATGGTGTTCAACCCTCGCGATGCCTACGTGGGCCGTTCCTTGGACCTCTACGGAGAGTTCGCCGAGGCGGAGGTTGCCTTGCTGTGTCGCGTCGTCCAGCAGGGAGCCGTGGTGCTCGACGTCGGCGCCTGCATCGGCACCCACACTTTGCCCCTCGCGAGGGCGGTGGGCGAGTCCGGCGTGGTTCACGCGTTCGAACCCCAGCGCCTCTTCTTCCAGTGCCTGTGCGGCAACCTCGCGCTCAACGGCATCACCACGGTCCGCACGTACCAGGCCGCCGTAGGCTCGAGGCGGGGGGAGATGTTCGCCCTCGAGGTGGATCCGCGGCACGTGGGCAACTTCGCGGGATTGTCTTTGCGGACAGCCCCACCAGGCGAGCGCGTCCCGGTCGTCACCATCGACGGGTTGGGCTTGGGCCGCGTCGACCTCATCAAGATCGACGCGGAGGGGATGGAGCTTGAGGCTATCCGCGGCGCACGGCACACGATCGAGGCCTACCGGCCCGTGCTCTACGTGGAGAACGACCGTCCCGAGCGTTCCGGCGCCCTGCAGAGGGCGCTCGTGCGCCTGGGCTACCGCCTGTTCTGGCACACGCCGCCGCTGTACGATCCGGCCAACTTCTTCGGGCGCACGGAGAACGTCTTCGGCGAGGTTGCCTCCCTCAACATGCTCTGCCTCCCCGCCGAATCGCGGTGGGGCCCCCACGACTTCGTCGACATCCGAGGCTTCCACCCCGAGCCGGTGTCCTGACGGGCGGAGTGGGGCGGCTCATGGGTTGAGCCTCCGTTGTTCCTTACCGCTGGGGTGAGCGGTGGCCCACTCCCCTGCGAGGGAGGCTCTCGCCGTCCAACGTGCACGGACAGGAGGCTCGGAGGCTAGCGGGGATCCGCACTCGTCGCCTTGACGAAAGAGCCTGTTGAGCCTACCTTGAGTTAACGGGTTGCCTGTGTGAGCTCTGCGTTCGGCATGCGCCGTTGCGACCATCCTCGGTGTGCGCTGGGAACTGACGCGGTCCCCGTTGTCAGATCGGCGGAGCACGCCCAAAACCGGCCTTTGTGCGCTGTGCGGAGAAAGGGCTCCCGTACCGCTTCCGGCCTTGGCGACTCGGACACCTAAGGGGCCGTTCGCGGGGGGATGGGGTCTGGGGCGTGTTCGATAGCCATCCGAGCCTGCGGAGTCCATAGGCTCCCAGACGCCGTGCTCGGGGGGAGAGGGCACACGGTGAGAGAAGCCGGGGGGACGAGCGGCAGTCGTGCGGGGGGGGCGAGGGGCCTCTTGGCTCCCACGCTCCTGCAGCAATACCCGTTCGTTCATCCGTTTTAGACGCGTACCGGCCGCCTTTGGACCCACTGACGCGATCCCCGTTGTCAGATCGGCGGAGCATGTCCATCGCTCCCATTCCCCCCTTTGCGATCTTCGCGTCTTCGCGAGAGCCTAGCGTTGCGTCTTTGCGATCTCTGCGCCTTTGCGTGAGCCTAGCGTTGCGCCTCTTCGTGCTTCCCCTCTTTGCGTACGACACTCCCTCCCTTTGGGGACAGCCATGGCAAACTTCGCCTTGACCGGCGTTGCTGGTTACGTCGCTCCGCGACATCTCAGAGCGATTCGTGAGACAGGCAACCGCCTGGTAGCCGCGACGGATCCTCACGACTCTGTGGGCGTCCTGGATAGCTACTTCCCGGAGGCAGCTTTCTTCAAAGAGTTCGAGCGATTCGATCGTCACCTCGAGAAGCTGAGGCGAGGGTCCGAAGAGCACCGCGTACATTACGTGAGCATCTGTTCTCCCAACCACCTTCACGATGCTCATGTACGCCTCGCATTGCGGATAGGTGCCGACGCTATCTGCGAGAAGCCCCTCGTCATCAATCCCTGGAACCTCGACCTCCTACAGGAGCTGGAGCGCGAAACCGGCAGGCGCGTCTACACGGTACTCCAGCTGAGGTTGCACCCTTCGCTCAAGGCACTTCGAGAGGAAGTTATCGCGAGCTCCGAACGTCGTCATGCGGTGTGCCTCACCTATATCACGGCGCGCGGCCCTTGGTATCGTTACTCATGGAAAGGGAATGAGGCGCAGTCCGGGGGGCTGGCGACCAACATTGGCATCCACTTCTTCGATCTCCTCGTGTGGCTCTTCGGCCATGCGAGAAGGGTGGAGGTGCACCGGCGGGAACCTGATCGAATGGCTGGCTTCCTCGAGCTCGAGCGCGCCGAGGTCTCGTGGTTCCTCTCCATCGTGGGTGCTGACCTCCCGTTTCCCATCGAACCCGGGGTTCGATCGACGTTCCGTTCCATCACCGTCGACGGCAGAGAGGTCGAGTTCACCGAGGGATTCACGGACCTTCACACCAGGGTGTACGAGGAGACGCTCGCGGGTCGGGGGTTCGGGATAGAGGACGCCCGGCCTTCGATCGAGCTCGTGTACCAGATCCGCACGACGCCACTGACGACCCCGGACCCTGCCACGATCCATCCCATCGCCTTGAAAGGGGACAGGACCCAATAGCGAACTCCCCCGAGGTTTCGCCATGACTTACTTCGTCCATCCTTCATCCTATATCGATGAGCCTTGCACGATTGGTGAGGGCACCAAGATTTGGCATTTTTGTCATGTTATGAAAAACGCCACGATAGGCAAGAATTGCATACTTGGGCAGAACTGTTTCGTCGCTAGTGACGTTGTGATTGGCAACAATGTCAAGGTTCAGAATAATGTCTCGATCTACACTGGAACAATCGTAGAAGATGACGTATTCCTCGGACCATCGTGCGTGCTGACGAATGTGACCAATCCTCGTTCCCAGGTGAACCGTCACGCCCTCTATGAGCGGACCCTTCTTCGGCGTGGCTGCACGATCGGAGCGAATGCAACTGTGGTGTGTGGGATCACGATCGGCCGCTACGCGTTCATCGCGGCTGGCGCGGTGGTCGCGAAGGATGTTCCTGACTATGCCCTAATGGTGGGGGTTCCTGCCCGCCACGTGGGGTGGATGAGCCGTCACGGTGTGCGCCTCCCTAAGCCCAACGAGGAGGGGATCATGGTCTGCCCGGAGAGTGGCTTCCGCTACCGAGAGGTGGAGCCAGGAGTTGTCCGGTGCCTCGACCTCGATGAGGACGCCCCCCTTCCCCCCGACCTTGCCGTCGGCGTCAAGCTCTACCGTGAGTTCCGTTGAGAGACCGTCTTTCCCCCTTTGCGATCTTTGCGCCTTTGCGTGAGCCGTCGTCCCCCCTTTCCTCGTTCCGCGTGAGGGTCGTTCCTTGAGAATCCTCACGGTTGTGGGGGCTCGCCCTCAGTTCGTCAAGGCTGCGGTCGTATCCCCTGCACTGCGTGAGGCAGGCATCGAGGAGATCCTCGTACACACCGGCCAGCACTACGATTAGGAGATGTCAGCGGCATTCTTCGAGGGCCTCAACCTCCCCGAGCCGAACCACAACCTGCGGGTCGGGTCCGGCTCTCACGGATCTCAAACCGGGCGAATGCTTGAAGCTCTTGAACGGGTCATGCTTGAAGAGAGGCCTGACTGGGTCTTGGTCTATGGCGACACGAATTCGACCCTGGCTGGGGCTCTAGCTGCTGCCAAGCTCCACATCCCCGTTGCCCATGTCGAAGCTGGCCTGCGTTCGTACAATCGACGGATGCCCGAGGAGATCAACCGCGTCGTGACCGATCACCTCGCTGCGTTGCTCTTCGCGCCAACCGATGCGTCCGTCAAGAACCTGACTGCGGAAGGTAGCACGAGGGGAGTTTACAAGACGGGCGACGTCATGTATGACTTGTTCCTGAAGATGAAGCCTCTGATCGATGAGAGGGCTCCGCGCATTCTCGATCGGTTCGACCTCCGGCCGAAAGAGTATGCGTTTGTGACTGCACATCGAGCCGAGAACACAGACGATCCAGCGCGCTGGTCAGGCATCCTGACTGGCCTTGCATCCATCGCCCGGAACGGCCTGCGTGTGATCTGGCCGGTCCACCCGCGGACGCGTGAGTTAGTGGAGAGGGTCTCCGAGAACAGAATCAGATTTCTCGAGCCACTCCCCTATCTGGAGACCCACGCCCTCCTCAGCCAAGCGAAGGTCGTGCTCACTGATTCCGGCGGCCTCCGGAAGGAGGCCGCGTTCCACGGAGTTCCGTGCATCACGATGCGCGATGAGACCGAGTGGGTCGAACTCGTCGAGGCTGGCGTCAACGTCCTGGCCGGCACCGATCCTGCCCGGATCGTGCACGCGGCCCGCGCCGCAACCTGGCCCACCGCCGGCCTGCCGCCCGACCTGTACGGCCGTGGCGACACAGCGGCGGCGATTGCGGGCATCCTGCTTTCCCGAGTGCCTGACAAGGTCTGCTGAGGGGTGCCCTGAGGGAATGTTGTTCCACATCGTTCGAATACCACGTTGAACGTTGTGCAGAACCTCCTCGCCTGTGTCCGAAAAGCGGTGACCCACCGTCTGCCTGCCGGCACGTTCGGGCGCCACGTCTTGCTGATCGGGGCAGGAACGGCCTTCGTGCAAGCGCTCGGCGTCCTCGCCGCGCCGGTACTGACCAGGCTCTGTAGCCCCGCGAACTTTGGCGTCATGGCCGCGTTTGGCGCGGTGGCCGTGATCATGGTGCTGCTGGCGACATTGAAGCTGGATTTGGCCGTCCCGATCGCGCAGTCCGGCGAGTGTCGCAGCGGAGCCGCGCTACATCCTCGCAACCCTGCGCCGACCTTCGCACGTGGGTGATCCCTCGTGGCTGGCAGAGGTCGTTGGCCTCTTGGAGGACCTTGCTGGCACCGTTCTCGTAGTCTTCCCGGTCCACCCGCGGACCAGGGCACTGCTCCACACGAACGGGGTCTGTCGGAACGGCACGAGAATCCGCCTTATCGAGCCCCTGGGCTACCTCGAGTTCCTGACGCTGCAGCGAGACGCCGCGTTGGTTATCACGGACTCGGGCGGGGTGCAGGAAGAGACCGCGTTTCTCGGCGTGCCGTGCATCACGGTGCGAGAAAACATCGAACGCCCGATCACTGTAGAGCTGGGCACGAACGTGCTGGCCGGCCGGAACCTCCCCACTATCAGAAAGCTCGCGGAGACGGTACTGGCAGCGCGCTGGAAGCAGGGCCACCGGCCGCCGATGTGGGACGGGCATGCAGCCCAGCGAGCGACGAGCGCCATCGCCAAGAGAATGGCTCGGTCGAGCTGAAGCCCCGCCGCTGCGGGACGGACTGAAGCAGCTCGGCCATGAGCGCATCGACTGACCCCGTGCCATCAGTTCTCATACCCTTTTCAAGATAGTCGCCACCGCCCGGGCTTATCAAGGTAAGATACCATGAAAGCAGACCCCCTTGCAGATGCGCTGACCGACCTGTACCGTCGCGAGTTGTTCGAATCGAGGACTCAGGTCAGCAAACAGCTATCTGACATCGAACTACTGAGAGCATCTCAAACAGCAGCCCTGGTCCCTAGAGAGTGGCGCACCGTCCTTGATGTAGGCGCAGGAGACGGCAGGGTTTCCGCAATGCTCCTTCAGCGCGGGCACGCAATAATTGGACTCGACTGGGCCGTTGGTCCCCTGCGGGACTTCCCTGGACATCGGGTAGTGTGCGACTTGAGGGCGCGCTGGCCCCTCAGAACCAGAGTGGATGGGGCGATCTGCTGTGAGGTTCTCGAGCACCTAACCGACAAAGAGGCAGAGTCGGTCATTGATCAACTCTCCGCCTTTACCATGAAGGGTTTCCTTGTGACGGTTCCTGCCAACGAAGATCTGCGCCTGCTCACTGTTACATGCCCGAACTGCTCAAGTCCGTACCACATCTACGGTCACGTCCGTTCGTTCCCAGACTACCGAGCGATTGACAGGCTGGTGGGTAGGAAAGGCACGCTTAATCGCCACGTAGTTGCCGGCCGGAGGGCCTCTTGGTGGCTTGCCAGGTTGCAGAGGGGCCTTGGGTTCCCGCCCTGGGCGCCAGGTTCGATCTGTCCTCGCTGCGGTCAATTGCTTCCGCCTCCAACCGCTTCTCGGAAAGCGAGGCGGTTACTCAATAAGGCTTTGGCGGCTCTGCAGGTATGGGGGTCGTTCTGTCGTCAGCCTGGCGGATGGTATGCAGTTCTCTACCTTCATCACAGCACATAGGACTTCGAGCCCCTTCGGATCTTCGGAACCTGCGTGAGAGGCTGCCGCGGTGGTTGATCCCGGCTATCGGGCGATTCTTGGACTGTTCCGACGATTCGGCTTCATTGGTAGGCAGACACTGTTCGCCGTGGCTAGCGATCGCACTGCCTTTCACCCGAAGGGTCGCGGAAACAAGAATCGCAGCGTGTTGGAAAGCAGGGCCTGCGACCGCCGCTATGGGACGGCGACGTGGCCCCGCGAGGTCGTCGTGCTGTCGGGCGGTGTGGCTCGCGCCGTTCCTTGTGGATTGGATTCCAAGTTGAACTTACTGCAGAACCTCCTCGCCTTTGTCCGAAAAGCGGTGACCCACCGTCTGCCTGCCGACACGTTCGGGCGCCACGTCTTGCTGATGGGGGCAGGAACGGCCTTCGTGCAGGCGCTCGGCGTCCTCGCCGCGCCGGTACTGACCAGGCTGTACTCCCCCGCGGACTTTGGCGTCATGGCCGCGTTTGGCGCGGTGGCCGAGATCATGGTCCTGCTCGCCACGTTGAAGCTGGACCTGGCCGTCACGATCGCGCAGTCCGACGAGGACGCCGCCGGCTTGCTCTGGCTCTCCCTGGCCGTGGGAGCGGCGTTCTCGGCCTTGACCTTGCTTGCGGTGGCGGTTCTTCCCGCGTCCGTCTTCGCTCTTCTTTCCTCAGACGAGCGGTTGTATCGGTTCCGCTGGTACCTCCCCCTCGCGTTGCTGGGCGGGGCCACCTACGCCACCTTCCTCGGCTGGGCCATCCGGAGGCAGCGATTCGGCACGATCAGCAGGTCGCGAGCCACCCAAAGCCTCGCGTCTGTGGGGGTGCAGGTGGCCGGCGGACTGGCCGGCCTGGGGGTGCTGGGGCTCATCCTGGGCGCAGTGAGCAACATGGCGAGCGGGCTCTCGATCCTCTGGCGCACGGCGAGGCAGGAGCTTCGCCAGCTCACGGCTGCCCGAGGCCCCGGGCAACCTACCAACCTGGTGAGGAGCTACTGGAGGTTCCCCGCCTTCTCGATGCCCATGGCCCTCTTGAGCCAGACCGGGCGCTCAGCGCCCACGCTGCTCATTTCTGGTTGGCTAGGCAGTGTGGTCACGGGCCAGTACTCCCTCGGGTCACGCATCGTGGGGCTACCAATGGCAATGATCAGTGGCGCCGTGTCGAGCGTTTTCCTCTCTCGCGCCCGGGAAGCGGCCGGCGCTGGCGGCCTTGATCGTCTCTCGCTGGACACCACGCGCCGCCTCTCCGGCTCTGCGGCGTGTCTGTTCGGCGCTCTGGTGGCCTACGGTCCAGCCCTCTTTTCCTGGGTCTTCGGTGCTCGATGGACCGAGGCTGGGCACTTCATACGAATCCTCTCGCCCTGGTACTTCGTGGTGTTCATCTTCTCTCCGCAGACAACGCTCGCCCAGGTGGCGCAGCGACAGGGCTCTGACGCGCTGTGGCAGGGGCTGCTCCTGGTCGTTCGGGTCGTGTCGATTGCGGTGCCAGCACACCTTGGGCTATCCCCTCGACACGTGCTGGCGTCCTTCGCCGCCACGAATCTGCTTTTCGGCGGCGCGTACTACGGCTGGATCATTTCGATCTCCCGGGCCGGGTTGGGTAGAATCCTCATGCAACTTACAAGAGATGTCGTTCCAGTTGCCACAGTCCTGTGCCTGGCCAAGCTGGGGGAGGCACTGGGCTTGCCTGAAAGAGCAGGAGTCGTCGTCGCGATCGTCGCTCTCGTTGCAGTCATGCACCGCAGGATTCTCGCCACGTGGCGCCCCGAGGCTGGCGAGCCTTCGTGCGCCGTTCCTCCCCCGCCCATCCCGTGAGTGACAACTCCGAGGTTCGTCGTCTCCTCTTCCTGTCCTATCCGTTCCCTCCCAACCAGGCGAGCGGGGCGGTGCGGGCGTGGAACCTCGCTCGCCATCTGGCGCGGCGCGGGTGGAAGATCACCGTCGTGACCGTCTCGCCGGATGGCTTCGCGAGCCGCGCAGCGGCAGACGAGGTCGCGGAAAAATGCCGGAGGGAGGGGATCGAACGGGTCTATGCGGGTACGGCACTGTTCCGACCCAACCAGCGGTTCCGGACGGCGCCGCGCCGATGGCTAGGCTACGCATTGAAGGCCGCGGCGCTGCGGCCGCTTCGCCCGCTGTGGATCAGCCACGACGAGATCTGGTCGCTGGCCTGTGTGCGGCGTTGCCGGGTTTTCCGAAAGGGTGATTTTGACCTCGTGCTCGCCACCGGCTGCCCGTACGGCACGTTCCTCGCCGCCCGCCACATCGCGAGGAGGCTTGTCATCCCCTACGTCCTCGATTACCGCGACCCGTGGACGCTCTCGCCGTTCGAGAAGCGATTCCTCGGGCCGTTCGCTTCACGAGCCGAGAGCAGGGTGCTGGACGGCGCCTCGGCGACGGTGATCGTCTCTCATCGGTGGGCCGAGGACCAGGCGGAAGGCTTCGGCATGGCCAGGCCCCCGGTGGTCATAGGTAACGGCTTCGATCCGGAAGATCTGGCCGCTGTGCAGCCGCGCGAATTCCCAGAGTTTGCCCTCGTCTACGCGGGGACATTCTACGAGGGCCAGCGTGCGATCGACCCGGTGCTGAAGGGGGTGAAATCGGCCGCCGAGCTGCTCGGGGAGCGTGGCAGGCCAATTCGTCTGCACGTCTTCGGCCCGGATCGGGAGCACGTCCTGCGCACCGCGGCCAGGCTCGGTGCCCAGGACCTCGTGGTTGCTCACGGGCGTGTGCCTCGGTCTGAAGCCCTGAGCGCGATCAGGGGCGCGGGTGCGGTCGCAGTCATCGCGAGCATCCATGACCACGCATCGCCGGCGGAACTCGGAATCGTGACCGGCAAGATCTTCGAGCCGCTGGGCATGGGAGTGCCGGTCCTCCTCGTCGCGCCCGAGGGAAGCGAGGCAACCGGAGTCGTTGAAGGCGTGCGGGCCGGCAAGAGCTTCAAGCCGAGCCAGGTTCAAGAGATGGGGCGCTGGCTTGCGGAACTCGCGTCGGGCAGGATCGCGGTCGCCTACGAGCCGCCTGCTGAGTTCTCCTGGCCGGTGCTGGCCGGGCGCTACGACGCCCTCCTGCGCTCGTGCCTGGGCAAAGGCCGGCACGTATTCGAGCCAGGGGGCGAGAGGTAGTAATGGCGAGTTGGGAGAGTAGCACTCCAGATTCTTTCGGAGGAACGACTGCCCGCGTGGGTGTCCATTCGGGTGTGTCCATTCGGAGTGTCGGCTGCCCCGAATCTGCGAAAGGGCTGAACACTTGATGAGGCAACTGGCTGCTGGCAAGCCGCGAAGGTCCAGGGGGGGCACCCACCCCGTCGCCGCCACAATAAAAGTTGCAGCCTTAGGAGTCTTGGGTGTTGCTCATCTTGGTCAGGGCTTGTTTCCAGCCATGCAACCGTTACTTCTGAAGGTTGTCGGCGGAATTATCGTCCTCGGTGTCATCGCACTGCTTGCAAGGCGGGCTCCGACGCCCACGGAGGTGAAGCTGTATTTTGCCTTTGTGGGTTGGGCAGTCATGAGTGCAATCGCTGTTGCAGCGGATCTCGATTTGGCGTTGAGGCACGGCTGGACCATTTTCCAGATGGGTTTGCTGTTCTGGGGGGTTGCGCTGGCGCACAGCGTTGACCCGGACCTTCGAATCACCATGTGGGGGTTGTATGGCCTTGGCGTTTTGAACTTGTTGCTCGCCTACCTGAACCCAGAAGTCATGGCCATGGTTCAGGGGGAGGGCGAAGCCTACGGGCGCCTCAGTGCAATGGGAGAAAACCCTAACGCAACGGCACAAGTTCTCGTATTTGCGCTGTTCTCAGCGCTCTACCTCGGAACGTGTGCAAAGTCATTTCGCGCGAAGGCACTCATCCTCAGCGCGCCGCCTGCCTTTATGCTGTTTCTGCTTTACACCGGTTCGAGGAAGATGCTCGTTGCAAGTGCCGTTGTCTTGACGGTGTGGCTGCTCACATCGAAGCGGGTGGTGTCGGCACGTGGAAAGACCCGCGGGGTGTATGCGCTCCTTATCGTCGCGCTCGCCACGTCGCTGGTGCTGGTGTCAGAGCATTGGGAGCAGACCGCCATGGCCAAGAGGTGGGAGCGCGAGTTCGCAGGCTATGAAGGTGGAAGTGCCGACAGGCTGGAACTGGCGAGGCAGGGTCTCGCTCTGTTTCTCGCGCACCCAATTGCTGGCGTGGGTCTTCAGAACCAGGTCGCCATCCATGGGCAGGTGTCCCACTCCGAATATGTGGATGTACCTGCATCGACAGGCATTGTCGGCGCTTTCCTCTATTTCCCCATCTACCTCATCGCCTTCCGACGTGCCCGCCGGGTACGTCGTCTCGGATTGAGCCGTGTGGGCGCCGACTGGCATGCATTTGTCACATATCTTGCCCTGCTGGCGTGGCTCATGGCCGGCTTCACGCGGTTCAACGACCTGTTGCACTTGCTGGCCTTTGGTGCATTCGTGGGGTTCTTTCAGGCCTTCACCGTCAGAGTACGCGCTAGCTATGGATGGTTGCCGATGCACCAACTGGGCTCTCTGCGTGGCTACGAGGTCGCAGGGCACCAATTGAGGCGCCCCGATCTGCGGCCTCCGCGGTTGGAAAGGCTCGCAGGCCGGCCCCGGTTAGGGTGTGCGCGCCCCGCCGGTTGTCCGAATTCCAAAGGCCTTCGAGAGGTAGATTCCTCCTTGGACGTGTCGTGAGAGGTTCTGACGCTGGCGTGGTGCAAGAGGTCCTCTCCGCCAAGATTTGTCCGGGCGATTTCATGTTGAGCCTTGCTCCAGGCTCTCCCCGGCCTGTGATGCTGGACCTGGGATCCGAGCTTCAGAAGGGCCTGCTCCGCTGTCTGATACCGAGAAACGGCAGCATCGAGGTTCAGAGTGATGCTGGCGGTCTCTTCGCCGTGTTCGCCGACCGGGATGCAGGGGTAGTTTCCTCGTCGCTGTGCGCTGTGCTGAGAGCTGGCCACCGGCGCTACGCAATCAACACAGAAGCGTTGCGAGAGCAGCTTGTCACCGGTGCTATCTCGGGACGCGAAACACTCTTCCACGGCATTGAGCGTCTTGACGGCGCGGGACAGTACCGCATTGGCACTACTCAGGTGACATTCACGCGACTGCCTTCCAAGACTGATGGGTTCCCGTTGACGTTCCGTTCGCGGCGGGCTTGCATCGACTTTCAGTTGGAAGTCCTTCGGAGCTACTTTGCTGACCTCGCTGCAACTCTCGGACATAAGGGCGCCAGTATGGGCCTGTCCGCAGGCTTCGACAGCAGGCTCATGCTTGCGTTAGCTCTCGATGCCGGTATCTCGCTCTCTCCCTTCACTTACGAGAGCTCTTCCCATAATGATGAGATTGTCATAGCCGAGCTCGTTGCGAGTCACGCTGGTCTTGCGCTAAGGAGAATTCCAGTGCGGAGCCTGAGTGCTCTGCAACCTGCAGACCTCGAGGCAAACATTGAAGATGCCATTCAGTACTTCGACGGGCGCACGAACCGTACGATGGGTACCTTCAATGATGTCCATACCGCGCGGGTGCATCGCCAGTGCGTTAGCTCGGCGGCGATCAACCTGAACGGGCTGGGCGGTGAGCTCTATCGCAATCGCGAGCGCCTCCCCTGGTACGAGTTCGATTTTTCGAACTGGTTCTGGCAGTACGTCACGGGACCAACAGCCTATGGCTTTTTCGTTTCCGATCGCAGTCGACAGGCATTCGAAAAGGCCATGACTAGGAAGTACGGTGACCAGCTCGGGGAAGGACCGCTGAAGAGAATGGACCGGGCGACCGCAAGACGATGGTACCGGGAAGTATGGCTGCCCTTCTTCGCAGGCCCCAGGCTCTCGGCTGAGAATAGAGTGGCCCCGGCCGTGATGCCATTTGCGGATGGCACAGTCTCTGCCGCCGCGCTGGCGGCGACCCCGTTCATTGGACCTCATGGCGAGTTTGAAGCAACGCTCATCGAATGCATCAATCGTCGCCTTGCCCGGCTGCCTTCGAGCTACCATCAAGGACCCGATTTCCTCCGGCGTATGCGCTGCGCCCGGGACGCCGTGGCGGCATCGGTTCCAGTGTCCATACGGCTGGCCCGACACAGACTGGTTCAGAGGCCACAACGCCCCCGAACTGGCATTGAATCCTCTTGGCAGGACCGGTTTGCCGGCCCCCTGAGTCTTCTCAAGAGGCTAAACCTTGGCCTCGATATTGATCTCATGCTGAGCTTCGAGGAGGAGCGAGCGCGAGTACTCTATGTTGCCGAGTTTCTCTTTCGGCATCGTGCATTCATTGACATCAACCAGTCATAGGGGTTCGGATGTGGACTTTTCATCACTTCTTCGCTTGAGTCTGATCCACTCCGACTCGCTTCGTCGGGTGGTACCCGCGCCGGTCAAGGCGCTGCTCAAGCGCCGGATTCCCTATGCCGACTATCGGGTTGAGCAGCTGAGGCGGTGGGCCGCCCAAAGGCTCGGTGGCTCCATTCCGTGGCAATCCGACTACGAGAGCCCGCATGATGTAGTGGTTGGCGTTCTCTTTGACTCCAGCTATTACTTTGCCTTTCACGTTGCAGCCTGCCGTGAGCTTCGTGTGCGGTACCGAGTCATAGACCTCCTCGCTGATGACTGGTCTCGACGAGTAGTGGATTCGGGCTGCCAAGCGTTCTTGGTCTCGATGTCGACCCTGCGAGGAGTTTGGCGACGGGTCAGCGAAGAGCGGCTATGGGTTATCGCACACGACCTCCGAATACCCCTGAGCCCCACATTCGAGGAGTTGTTTCTTTGGGAAAGCAAGCGTCGAATGCGGGACTGGCTCGTTGCGCACAGTGTGCCACATCCCGCGACGTGGGTCTTCCTCAACCAATCCGAAGCGCTCGAGTTTGTGAGGCATTCGAACTATCCGATAGTCATGAAGACTGATAGCGGAGCGTCTTCGGCCGGCGTTTTCGTGATTCGTAATCACCGTCAGGCCGTGCGCCTGGTTCGCAAAGCGTTTCGTGGCGGCATCTCACTGCGATCGGCGGATTCTCGCGAAGTCGAGGAAGGGTACGTCCTTTTCCAGGAGTTCATCCCTCATGACCACGAGTGGCGCATTGTCAGGGTTGGAGACTGGTTCATGTGTCGTAGGAAAGAACGTAGAGGGGATTTTGCCAGCGGATCAGGGGAAATCGGTTGGGCGAACCCCCTGCCTGGCATGCTCGACTTCGTCGAAGAAGTGACCAACCTTGGCGGATTCAGAAGCATGGCGTTGGATCTCTTCGAGAATCCCAGAGAAGATGCTCGAGGGCCTTTCCTTGTCAATGAGCTGCAGTCACTTGTTGGCGCCATAGAGAATGAGGGCAACGTCAATGCCGCTACCGGTAGGTGGCGAAGAGACCCGGCCACCTCCTCATGGGCATTTGAAAGCGGCTTCTTCTACCAAAATGCCTGCGCAAACCTGCGTTTAGTTTCTTTGCTCCAACGGATAGGGGTAGAAGGCGTTCACGTGGCCCTGAGCGCCTCGCCCGCGAAGAGTTGATAGAATGTGCGGAATCTCGGGATTCTTGAGCTCCGCGCCAACCGACGAGGGAGCGCGGTTCCTCGACCGCATGTCGCGCCTTGCGGCGCATCGCGGGCCTGACGACGCCGGTGCGGTGCTTTTCGCCCCGGGCGGAACAGCGCAGAGTGCCGATGCGGCAGGCCCCTCGGGGCCCTCTGTCGCAGGGCTGGCCCACCGACGGCTCGCCATCCTTGATCTCAGCGAGAGCGGGCGCCAGCCGATGGGTGACCCCACGGGGCGGTACTGGATCGTGCACAACGGGGAGGTCTACAACTACCGCGAGGTGCGCTCAGAGCTGCAGTCCCTCGGCCACCCGTTCCGGTCGCAGACGGACACCGAGGTCATCCTCCAGGCGTACCTCCACTGGGGGCCAGACTGCCTGGCCCGTTTCAACGGCATGTGGGCGTTCGCCATCTACGACAGCCTGGAGCGCCGCCTCTTCTGTGCCCGCGACAGGTTCGGGGTCAAGCCCTTCCACTACGTCGCGTTGCTGGGGCGCTTCGCGTTCGCCTCGGAGGCCAAGCAGCTCGTGGAGCTCGACTGGGTGCCGCGCAGGGCATCCATGCCACTCCTGGCCGATCTTTTCCTCTGGAGCCTCGAGAACCACACCGACGAGAGCTTCTTCGAGCACGTGGCCTGCCTGCCTGCTTCTCACTATGCAATCGTGGACGAGCGCTCGCTGACAGCCGGGCGGATCGAGCCGGTGAGGTTCTGGAAGCCGCAGCCCGAGTCTTTTGTCAGCGAGCACGAGGCGATCGAGCGGTTCCGGGCGCTTCTGCACGATGCCGTCGCGCTGCGGCTCCGCAGTGATGTCCCAGTTGGCGTGACCCTCTCGGGGGGGCTCGATTCGTCGAGCGCTGCGTGTGTCGCCGGCCGCCTGCGGTCGAAGGCGCCGGGCGAGGGCCTGACCGCGTTCCACGTGGAGTACGAAGGCGCAGGCTACTCGGAGCGCGCCTTCGCCGCGCGGGCCGCCGAGGCCGCCGGCATGCCGCTCGTGGTCCTCCGCCCCGGGGCCCTCGACCTGGCTCGCGGCTGGGAGGACTTCGTCTGGCACATGGAGCAGCCAGTCGGGGGGCTGTCCTATTTCTCCAACTTTCAGATTCTGCGGCTCATCCGCCAGCACGGCGTGCCGGTCGTTCTGAGCGGGCAGGGCGGCGACGAGCTGCTGCTGGGGTACGAGCGGTACAGGACGCACGAGCTGCTGTTCGCGCTCCGGCAGGGACGCCTCGGCCGGGTTTATCGCGAGATCCGCCACTCCCGGCGGCACGGCAGCATGCCGCTGGTCAAGCAGGTCCTCTACGGTCTCTACTTCTCGTCCCCATGGCTGCGAGCCCGGCGACGGCGCGCGCTTGTTCGGCCGTTCCTCCGGCGCGGCTTTTTTGAGGCGTTCTCCCGCCACGAAGCCCACCTGCGGCGGGAAGCCATGCACGCCAACCTGAGGAGTCTGCAGGAGAGCGAGGTCTTCCGCTACCAGCTCCCCCACCTGCTGCACCACGATGACCGGATGTCCATGGCTTTCGCCGTGGAAACCAGGCTGCCGTTCCTGGACTACCGCTTGCTCGAGCTGGTGCTGGGTCTGCCTTCTCGCCTGCTCCTGAGGGATGGATGGTCGAAGTATCTGCTGAGGGCGGCCCTCGACGGTGTCCTGCCGGACGAAATCCGGTGGCGGACCGACAAGATGGGTTACGAGACTCCGACCGGCAGGTTGATCCGTGCCAACCGGGAGATGTTCCTCGACCTTCTTGCCCGGCACGGTCGCGACGAGGTCGTCAACACGGTCGCGTTCGCAGAACATTTCGACGACCCCAAGCTCGACGAGCGGTTGCTCTGCACCGCGCTGACGTATCTTTCCTGGAAGGAGAGGTTCGGTCTTGCCTGAATCGCCCTCGGGCCTGCGCATCCTCTTTGTCACGGGGAACTACCCTTCTGCATCGCGACCCGCAGAGGGAACCTTCGTGCAGCAGTGCGTCTGGGCGATGGCGCGGCAAGGAAACGAGTGCACCGTGATCAAACCGACGAGCGTGTTCGACCGGCGCTACGGGCCCTACCCTCCAGAGCGGACGCGCGAGGCCGCGGGAGGTGGTGCAGCGGTCGACGTGATCCGGCCACGGTATCTTTCGTTCTCGTGCCGGAACCTGGGCGTGACCCATACCGGCCGATGGACGCAGGCCTCGTTCACCCGCACGGTCGTGCGGACGGCGCGCCGCTTCCAGCTCGCGCCAGACGTCGTGTATGGGCATTTTCTCTATCAGGCAGGTGCTGCTGCTGCCTGCCTCGCGAGGCGCCTCGGCGCAGCCTCGGTCCTGGGTGTCGGGGAAGGTACGTTCTGGACCGTGGATCCGTTTGGATGGCAGAGGGCACGCCGGGATCTCGGCGCTGTCAGCGGTTTTCTCGCGGTTGCCTCTCACCTCAAGAACGGCCTCATGAACCACCTCGGGGTAGCCGACGGACGGGTTCGGCTCGAGCCGAACGGGGTCGACCTCGGTCGGTTCGCCCCAACGGACCAGGCGATGGCGCGGCAGGCAGTGGCTCTCTCGCCGCACGCGTTCGTCATCGGTTTCGTGGGGGCGTTCGATGACCTGAAGGGTGGAGAAGAACTCATCGCGGCGACACGTGACCTTGATGGTGTGGAGCTATTCATGCTCGGCCATGGCCCCCGCGTTTTCGACTCGCCGCGGCTGCGCTTTCAGGGGCGCGTTCCCCACGAGCAGATCCCGAAGTGGCTCTGCGCCGCGGATGTCTTTGCGCTCCCTACAAGAGAGGAAGGCTCATGTAACGCCGTGCTCGAGGCCATGGCGTGCGGGTTGCCGATCGTGACCAGCAACGGATCCTACATGGACGACATCGTGGACGACGAGGTAGCGATCCGAGTCGATCCCACGGACGTGGCGGCGATCCGTGCGGCGATCCTCGCACTCAAGGACGATCCCGAACGGCGAAAGCGCATGTCGGAGGCGTGTCTGCGGAAAGCCAAGCAGTTCGACATCAACGAACGCGCGAAGCGTGTCACGGCCTGGATGCGGGAGCTTGTCAGAGATCACAAGGCAAGAAGAGCGACTGAGGCCTTATGAGAACGCTGGCGGGTCTCCGTGTTTGCCTGGCAACCAGCAGCCACCGTCCCAATGACGATCGCATTTACTTCAAGGAGGCGCGTTCGCTGGCCAGGGCTGGGGCCGACGTCGTTGTCGTCTACCCTGAAGGGAAGGGCGAACCTCCGGCCGATGATGCCGTTCGATTCAGCTCCTTTCAAAGCACAGGAACACTACGAAGCCGCGTCACGGCCCTGCAATGGCTTGAAGCCGCGTTGCGGGCGTCGAGGTTTGACGTGATCCACTGCCACGAACCCGACGCGCTGGTCGCTGCCTTGCGCGTGAGGAAAGAGACTGGCGCCAAAGTCATCTTCGACAGTCACGAGATGTGGGGCGCGGTGCTTGCCGGACGGCTTCCAAGACCACTCTGGGGTATGGCTGAACGTGCGTTCAAGCTCCTCGAGCGCAGGTGGCTGGCCCGGTGCGACGCGGCGATCGGGGCGAGCTGGGCGATCAGCGAGTATTTGACCTCCGTCCTGCCCCCTGACCGGGTCGTAACCATTCTGAACGTCCCGGTGGTCGATGTCTTTGGCGAAGGGGGCGAGAAGGTCTGGGGCGACGAGACCATCCTGTGCCACGACGGCCACCTGACGTTCGACCGAGGCCTGAAGACGATGGCCGAGGCGGTGAGGTTGCTCGCCGGCCGACACAAGGTCAGGTTCAGGATCGTGGGTGATGTCTTCGGCCGCGAAAGAGAGTGGCTCGAAAGCTTTATCCAGCGCCACGGTCTCGGCGGCGTCATCGAACGTACCGGCTGGCTCCCATACAACGAGGTTGGAAAAGCGTTGGCGCCGTGCCACATCGGTTTGGTGGCCCTCCAGAGGACGCCCAACAACATCGTCACCTCTTCCAACAAGGTCTTCAATTACTTGCTCTATGGCATTCCGTTCGTCGGACCTGAGTTTCGTCTTTCCAAGCAAAAGCTCGCCCGAGAAGACCGGTGTGGCGTCCTTGCGGACTCATCTTCGCCGCGCGCCTACGCAGCGGCAATCGAGCGCCTGATCCAGGATCGAGACGGCACCAAGGCTATGGCCCAGCGCGCCCTCCAGGCTTCCCGCCAGCGGTACCGCTGGGAGCACATGGAGCCGGTGTTGCTGGGACTCTACGACCGGGTGCTCACGGGATAGGTGCGGTGGCAAGAAAGGGCTTCTTTGCAGCGCCCATCGATTCGTCCCAGCTTCCTGAATGGGACCTGCTGGCGGCGGCGCACGGGTGCCTGTTCGATTCGGTGCGCTGGACCCGCCTGTTCGAGCCGCAGATTCGACGCGTGGGCTTGTTCGATGCGGGCGGCACGCTGCGCGGCGGGTTCTGTGTGTGGGAGCAGCGCAAGCTCGGGTTGCGAATCCTGCGCAACCCGCCGTTCACCCCGCATATCGGCCCCTTCTTCGAGTACCGCGCCTCCAACGCCGCAGCCCGCACCAACGAGGAGCGGGACGTCATGGAAGCGATGGCTGCCTGGCTCGATAGCCAGCACGCCGCCGTCATCTCCCTCGGCCTCGCGCTGAACGCGAAGGACTGCCTGCCGTTCTACTGGCGCGGCTTCAAGGTCGTACCCCACTGGACGTACCTGATCGACCTGGCACGGGATCCGGAAACCTTGCTGGCGGCCATTAGCACCGATCGCCGAAACGAGATCCGAAAAGCTGATCGAGATGGGTTGCGTGTCGAGTCTACCTCGGATACGACGGTTCTTCGATCACTCGTTGGCGAGACGTTTGCTCGACAGGAGAAACGTCTACCGCAACGAGCCATCGAGGCCGTCACCGCTGAGTTTGGTCCGGGAAAGAGCGGTTTCTGCCTTGTCGCCTACACCGACGGAGCGCCGGTCGCGAGCGTCTACGTGATGCATGACGAGCGCACGGCCTATTACTTGCTGGGAGGATATGCCGACGGCGCCCATCACGGGGCAGGAGCGCTCGCCATGTGGCACGCGATCCTCAAGGCCAAGGCGCTGGGGCTGCAGGTCTTCGACTTCGAAGGCTCGGTGATCCCGCCCATCGAGCGCTACTTCCGCGGCTTCGGCGGCACGTTGACGCCGGTCTTCAGTGTCCACAAGGCGTGGTTGCCGATCGAGATGATCCTCGGGGCCATCCCGAAGTACAGGAACAGATTCTAGGAGAGGTGGCACGTGTCTGGTGGCTGGTGGCTAGTGGTGGAGGGCGCGCGTTGAGTGGCCTGGCGAACGGGGGATCTGAGTGCATTTGAACGCTACGATGACATCAGGAATACATCTGGGGCTTGCCCGAACCCGACACCAGCAACAAGACGCCAGACACGCTTCCTGACCGTCCACATGACACCAGCCACCAGCCACGAATTTGCCTGGCCCGAAGGCCACTCATTCGCTCTCTTCCTGTCCCACGACATCGACCAGATTCATGATCGGGAGTTCTGGCGGATCCTCGCGGACCTCAATCACATCCGGCGAGTTGCCTTCGGCGGCGAGACCGGGAGCGCGCAATTGGCGGCCGCCCGGGTGGCGCGCGCCCTTTTCAGGCCCAAGCCTGCGACGAAGGACTTCGCTACGATCCTCGAGATCGAGGCGAGGTGGGGGTTCAAGTCGACCTTTTTCATCTTGTACGATCACTACTGGAAGAGGTACGGGGCTCGGTTCCGGATCCATGACCCGGAGATGCGGCAAATCGCGCGAATAATCCTCGATGCCGGGTGCGAGATCGGGCTGCACGGCGGATACTACCGATTCAACGACCCGGACGCCTACGGCGAGAGCCGGTCGGCGCTCGAAGACGCCTTGGGCACGAGGGTGGTCGGCATCCGGAACCACCTGCTCCGCTGGACAGGACGAGAGACTTGGGCCGCGCAGGCAGCCGCTGGTTTCTCGTACGATGCAACGTTCGGGTCCAACGATACGCTCGGCCCCCGCGACAGTGCCCTGTGGCCGTTCTGGGCTGTGCCGCCCACGTGCTCCGGCGGCGACGGCCTCGTCGAACTCCCCCTCACGGTGATGGATTCGACACTGTTTCGGCACTGCGGGTTGCGTGGTGAGGCCGCTCTCGATCGCGCGTGGGCGTCCATCCATCCGGTCATCGCGTCCGGCGGCCTGGTGACGCTCTCGTGGCACAACAACTACTTCAACGAGCCGGAGTACTGGGACTGGCAGTGGGTGTACGAACGCTTGCTGGAACGATTGGCCGCACTCAGACCCTGGTGCGCGGTAGGACGGGAGATCGACGCCTGGTGGAGGGAGCACGCCGTATCGTCCCGGTTCGGCTCGAACGCTGCAACCGCGTGAGATCTGCGTTCGACCACGCATGATCTGAACAGAAGACAGAGTATGTGCGGCATAGCTGGTGCGTTCGCTCCCGAGGGCGGCGTCCGCAGGGAGACCGTCGAGGCGATGACTGCCTGCATGGCCCACAGGGGTCCCGATGATCACGGCATTGCGGCATTCGGAGGGGCGTGCGGTGGGTTGGGGCCAAGCGTCTTGCTTGGCCATCGGAGGCTCTCCATTATTGACCTGACTGACCGAGCCCGCCAGCCAATGAGCTATGACGGCGCCACGATCGTGTAGAACGGTGAGATCTACAACTATGTCGAGCTGAGAGAGGAGCTGCGCCGCTTTGGGCATAGGTTCGCTTCGGATAGCGATACTGAAGTCTTGCTCCATGCGTATCGGCAGTGGGGTCTCGAGTGTCTGCCGAAGCTGAATGGGATCTTTGCATTCGCCCTGTGGGATGAGCGAGAACGGCAGCTCGTTTTAGCCAGAGACCGCTTCGGGGTTAAGCCGCTCTACCTTCACGAGTCAAGACAGAAGCTCGTTTTCGCCTCGGAGATTCGGGCGGTCATCGCGGGGGTGCGGATCGCGCCAGAGGTGAACGAGGGCCCTCTCTACGGTTTCCTTCTCAATGGCCGCCTTGACCACACCACGGAGACGTTCTTCGTGGGTGTTAGGAAGCTGCCAGCGGGCTCGTACATGGTGGTGAGCGAGCAGGGAAAGAGCGTGCGGCTGTACTGGGAGCTCCCGCGTCGTGCCAACGACGCGCCGTTCGAGGAGAACGTCGCCCGATTCCGGGAGCTATTCTTCGATGCCGTGCGCCTTCAAATGCGCAGCGACGTCCCCATCGGAGCGTGACTTTCAGGGGGGCTTGACTCATCGTCCGTGGTCGCGGTTGCCTCAAGACAGAGCCCGGCTCCGACTTGCGTGTTTACCGCGCGCTACCGTCACCGGAGGATGGATGAGTGGGGATAGGCCGGCGCCGTGCACGCGGAGTGCAATGTCAACCCTGTTGGAGTGTTTGCCGAACCGCAGGAGTTTTGGACCAGCCTCGATGAAGTCGTGGCGGCCCAGGAGGAGCCTTTCAGTGGTCCGGGGGTGTTTGCCCAGTGGCGGCTGATGAAGGCGATTCACGATGCGGGCATCAAGGTGGTTCTGGATGGGCAGGGAGGCGATGAACTGCTTTGTGGCTATGCCAAATACTTCTACTTCCTGATCCGCGATCTGATTGGCGAGGGCCGTTGGCTGAACGCTCTGTCCACTACTGCGCGTGCCATGGTGAATGGGGGGCCGCAGTTGCTGAACCTCTCCGGTGCGCGCAGGTATCTTCCGGGAGCGTGGTGGGCTCGGAGGATGAAGGCACGCCTCCTTCAGCCTGACTTCGCTCGTAGACACGAGGGTCGCGTGATCGAACACCCTGCCGGGACAGTGCTTGACCAGCAGGTGATGGACATCTTCCCGGCCTCCTTCGCTATGAAGACAAGAACTCAATGTGGCACTCGGTTGAGTCACGGGTGCCTTTCCTCGATCACAGGCTGGTGGAGCTCGCCGTGAGTCTTCCACCCGACCAGAAGATCCAGGGAGGGATGGCCAAGCGTGTGCTGCGGGAAGCACTCAAGGGGGTCTTGCCCGAGAAGATCAGGCGACGTCGCTCCAAGCTCGGCTTTGGGGGCCATTGGCATTTGTGGGTGAGAGATCTCAGGCCGCAGCTAGGAGAGTGGCTGAGCCGACCCAGGCTGGCCATCGACGCCTACGTGCAGAGGGAGGCGGTGCGCCACTGGTTCGCGTCGAAGAATCCGAGCCTGTTCGCCGTCCTTACTACGGACAAATGGCTTGAGATGAACAACTTCGGATAGTGTTCCAGCCAGGATAGCCCGCTGAAGTCCATGAGAGTTCTCTACATCATGCAGTTCTTCCCCGGTGAAAGATCCCCTGGGTCGCAGCAGCCCTTCCGGTTGGTGAGGGAACTCGCTGGGCGAGGACACCATGTGGACGTGCTCTCTGCCGACTACAACATTGATTCCGGTGCGCCAGAACCTGAAGTCTGTGAACAGACTGCGAACGGTAGCTTTCGCGTGTACCGGCTGCCGTGTCCGCGCGGTGGGCGCGGTTCCAACATCGCTCGTCTAAAGGCCTACTTGCACTTCATGTTCTCCGCGCTCCGCTTGGGCAGGAACCTCCCTCGTCCGGACATCGTGGTGGGCAGCATACAGCCGATGTTTACGGGGCTTGCAGCCTGCTGGCTGGCCCAGCGTGCCCGCGCACCCTTCTTGCTCGAAATCCGTGACCTCTGGCCTGACGCGTTGGTTGTGAAAGGCGCGGTCTCCCCCCTGCTGGCAAAGCCACTTCATTTGATAGTGGACTTCCTTTACGACAAGGCCTGCCGGGTCGTGAGCCTCACTCCCGGCATCAAGGCAGAGCTAGTCAAGAAGGGGATCCCGGCGCAGAAGATTGATGTTCTTCCTAATGGGTGGGACCCCCTCCTGTTCAGCGGCGACTGGAGCACCATGCGCCAGGACGTGAGAGCGCGTCTCGGATGGGGCGATGACGTGGTCGCGATTTATGCCGGTTCTTTCCAGGAAGTGACGTCCGTCGAAACACACGTACTCGCTGCCAGGAGGCTCCAAGAGCGGGAAAGGCTACGGCTTGTTCTTTTCGGTAACGGCCCGACGCGCGACAAGGTCGAGTCTCTCGCGAGAAGCGCGGGGATTCGGAATGTGACTTTCTATGATCCTGTCCCGAAGCGGGACGTGCCCGCTCTTCTTGCGGCTTCCGATATCGCTCTCATGGCGTTGTTCAAGACCCCGCTGGCTCACATCTACTTCGAGAACAAGCTGATGGACTACATGGGCGCTGGGCTCCCGATCGCTGCAGCCATGGATGGTGAGCAGTCGCGCCTGATCCGCGAGGTTGGGTGCGGGTTCGTGGTGCCACCCGCGGATGACAAGGGCCTGGCGGACAGCATCGCTCGTCTTATGGACCAACCACGATTGCGCAAAGAAATGGGCAGGCGTGGTTCCGAGTTTGTCAACAGCAAGCTGAAGCTTACCGACATCCTTAGGCGATACGCCGACGTGATAGAGTCCTGTGTCTGCGGGGTTTTCGACCTCCCTGCCTGGGAGCCGCTGTGACGACTGTCGACGTGCTCTGCACGGTCGTGCTCGGCTTTGCACTTCTGCTTCTGGTTCTAGTTCGGTGCTGGTTTCTTGCACCCACTCGAATGGGTTGGCTTTTCTACTTCCCCAACGCTGCATATGACTTTGTGTGGAGGCGATGGGGAAGGCCAAGGGCCTTGGTGGATGTAGCCTTGGCGCTTGTTGCTATTGCGTGTGTGACCTTGTGCCATACACGAGAGGCTTTCTCCATTGCCATCCTGGCTGTTTGCGTGATCCTTGTTCTCCAGCTCGTCGGCCTGTCGCAGGAGAGACGTTTTCTTGTGACATCCTGGGCCCGACCAGCGCCCCGTTGCCCGACTGGCAATGACCACGACAGCCCGCCGCTGCGAGGCTGCATCCCTGCCCCCTCGTGGCATCCGCTCCTCACCGTCAACCTCGAGGGGCCCTTTGTATCCCGACTTCCACACTACGATCTCGGGCACTTGCTTCCGGGCAGGCGATTTTCGGTCCGGGTTATCGTTGGCAACCACTCGGTTGTCCCTGCCCAACTCCCTGTCGAAGTGCATTGCTCGGTCGAGGGGGGGCTTCTTGTCCGAGGTGCATCCAAGGCCCAGGGACCGGTCTTGAGAAGTGGGGATGTGTGGCGACAGGCCTTTGAGCTGGTGTCGGTAGAGCCCCGAAAGGTAGGACAACTCACGATAGGCGTGTCGTGCGGTCAGTTCGTGCAGACACTGCAGGTCAGGTTCTCGTGTGATGGCCGACTCCGCCGGGTCGTCAGCGCGCGGATCGAGCGCTACCCTGGTGGATGCCGATCCGCGTTCGCCTGGCGGGGCGACATGGACCACTACGATACAATTACGTTCCAAAGCATTGAGGGGCTCAATTCAACCCTGAAGCTGGCCGCCCGGTACCGCATGCCGCAGACCATGTTTCTCTCGACAAGACTGACACTCGACGGGGGCGAAGTCGAGCGATTCTACAATCACTTCGGTGTCGATCGAGGGCAGGCCGAGGCTAGCAATTTCGTTGAGTGGATAGGAAAGCACGTCGAGCTCAGTCATCGCGCAACCTACCCATTCGAGAGTAGCAAGCCATTTCTGCTCGAGCTCGGCAACCACATGCACCTCCACTATGGCACCGACGCAGCGGCTGACGAAGGCAACGGTTGGCTGCGCGGCGCCGGCATCGCACAGGGAAACTACTCGTGGCAAGGGCCCGAGCGGGGCTCGCTCGCCGAGCAGCGCGACAACGCGCTCGAGGCCCGGCGCCGGATCGAGCGTGAGTTTGGCTTCTCACCGCGAAGCTGGGCGATGCCGGATAGCACGCGTGATACGAACACGCCGCGCGCTGTGGAGGAAGCAGGCTGCGACGTCCTCAGCGACTCCGACGCTCGAACAGTGGATACCGTGCTCTTTCAGCCACCTCCACATCATCCGGGCGGTTGTCACGCTGTGGAGCTCACCAAGCGGTACCCGGGTGACCCCGAGGATCTCACTCATGCCAATATGTTCATCTACTGGCTCCACCGGGGCCACCGCCGAGGCATCCCTGTCATCTTCATGTGCCACCAGCACATGAGGCAGTTTGCGGGGATCGCTTGCCGGCGTTTTGCCGAGTACATCTTGCGGTATGTGTTGAGCAAGTTCAACGGCGACTTCCATGTGACGACAGTGTGGGGGATTGGTTCGTACTGGAAGGCGGCACTCAGTCCAATCTTCAAATGTGTCACGGTCACCCACCATGGTCAGGGAGTCGTGGTTGAAAACTCTGGAGACATTGAGTTTCGCGCGGTACCCCTTGACCTGGTGTACGAAGGCGGAGGCCGTGCGACTGTGCTGGTGGATCTGAAACCGCATTCCAAAGTCTGTGTCCAGGCAACGGGAGAGATCACCGAGTGACTCCCAATCCGCTCTCAGCTTCCTCGTCGAACGATCTGCGGATCAGGATAGCCGGTGAAGAAGCCCTGGGCGCTGTTCACGAACTCGTTGTCGCCTGTTACGGCGATCGAGCCGAGCCTATCGAGTGGTGGAAATGGTGGTACTTCGGCTGCAGCGAGCGAACCTCCAGATTCGTGATTGCAGAAAGCGCAGGCCGGGTGGTCGGAGTGCAGCCGGTGACCACGATCTGGTTCAGCGACTCGGGCGCGCGCCGGCTCGGTGTGGAGCTGACGGGCGCGATGGTCCATCCCGCGTGGCGGGGCCGAGGTGTGTTCCGGTCTCTTGTGGTCAGGGCCTGTGAACAAGCGCGCGCAGATGGCGCTGCTCTTGTTGTCACCATGCCAAACGCACGTTCCTGTCCGGTCTTCAGGAGGCTCGGCTGGTCGCCCATGGGTCGGAGATCCCTTTTTCTCCGCTGGCCCTTTGCGGAGGATGATCGGTCAGAAGAGTGTGATTGCAGGTTCGAGGTTGTTGACAAGGTTGACTGGGCTTTGATGGCGGACATGGGCGTTGACGCCGAGCCGGCACTGGTTCGCTCGCCTGAATGGTATTCGTGGCGCTACGGTAGGCACCCATCCAGGCCATACAGCTTCGTCATGGCGACGAACAGCCAAGGCATCGCCACTGGTTGTGCCGTCTTCACCCGCAAGTGTCATCGTGGACTCGATGTCTTGTGGTTGGTTGACGTTCTAGCGGCGTCGCAAACTGTAGGAAGACGGCTGGTTTCGAGGCGGACTACGGGGCGGTTCTTTCCTCAATCCTTGGTCGTTGCAACCCTTGGTGTTGGCGAGAAGCTCTCCCGGCAGCTCGTGGGCATGGGGTTCCTCCGGGTGCCGCGACTGCTCTCGCCGAAGAGACTTTACGCCCTCCAATACGGTCTTGACGAGGAGATCGAGTTACCTTTGGACTGGAACCTCCCGATGGGGAGCTGGGATGGGATCTGAGCCGGTCCATGGCCTCAGCATCGACGTGGAGGACTGGTGGAACGCCACTGTCCTGCAAGAGCTGGGAAGCGTCATCCCGCCACGAGAGTCCCTGCAGGGGCAAGTGGGTCGACTGTTGGATCTCCTGTGCAAGCATGGAGCCCGAGCGACGTGGTTCTTCTTGGGCGAGGTCGCCGAGCGTTTCCCTTCCCTCCTGAAGAAGGTCGCGGAAGCTGGGCATGAGCTTGGCGTGCATGGCTGGCATCACTATCCGCTCTGGGCCCTTCCCGGGAGCACCATGGTCGAGCATATTAGACGCGCCAAAGCGTGTGTTGAGGAGGTGGGCGGTGTCCCTGCGTCCGGCTTTCGAGCAGTGGACTTCAGCCTCGACACCAGGACCTGGGGGCTTCTCGATTCATTGATCGATCTTGGGTTCAAGTACGATTCCAGCGTGTTCCCGATGCGATCGCTTCGCTACGGGATCAGGAGTGCGCCAGGTTCGTGCTTCCTTGCGGTCGCGCCTAGCGGTCGGGTGCTGCCAGAGATCCCCGTAACCGTGTACTCGAAAGGATGGGTGCGACTTCCCTTCGCTGGGGGAGGCTATTTCCGGGTCCTGCCTCGGTGGTTGCTCCTCCGCCTCATGGCTGATTCAGCACGGCGTGGCCCTGTCGTGTTCTACTTCCACCCGTGCGAATTCGATCGCAACGACAGCGTTCCAGAGCCGCCAGGCGAGCTAACCGAGCGCGAGTGGCGGCGTGTTCTTCGTCGCCGTTCGCTGGAGTCCCTTGGGCGTGCCGGAGGGTCCCGCAAGCTCGAGTCCCTGCTTGCTCGTTTTCGTTTCGGGGCGCTGGGAGATGTCCTGAAACGGGCCGCACCGGGGCTCAGCCTCCGTTGGGCTCCTTAAGAAGAGAAAGCCTGATATGAGAGATTTGCTCGACCGTGGCGTCGCAGCGGGCGGGGCGCCCAGAATGTGGCGCCGGATCATCCTGGCGTCGGTTCCCACGATCAGGCACCTCCTCCCACCAGGAAGCAACGTCCTCGAGGTGGGTCATGGTGACGGGCTGCTAACCTGTTGGCTCGCGGCTGAGCTGGGGTGGTCAATCACCGGCCTCGACATCCGAGAGCAAGCCTACCGTGATGCCATGTACCACGCAGAGATGTTCGGACTGAGTTCCAGGCTCACCTTCAAGCTGGTCAAGCCTGACGAGACGTGGCAGCACCAGGGTTCGTACGATGGCGTTTTCATCAAGACAGTACTGTATGCCTCCAAAGACCTGGATGAATACGGCCGTCGTCTTGATTGGGTTGCAACGGTGCTCAAACCGGGGGGCATCTTCGTCAACTTCGAAACGGGGAGGGCGAACGCCCTCACGCAAGCCTACCGACGGATCAGGCGCCGCGAGTACGCGGACCTGTGCCTGTACACCAGCGCAGTCGAGCATCTCTACGATGTACGGTTCGAGATCCTGGATCGGGAGTATTACGGCGGCTACAGCCAGTTCGTCGCTCCGTTTTCAGCACTGTATGAGCTAGCGGATCTGGTGGAGCGCAGACTCGCCCCCAGGAGAGCGGAGAACTGCTTCGTGGTTGCTATCATCGCCAGATCCAGGCGGGAGATCGGGGCCAGCTCGAGGAAAGGCGTTGCGTGAAGCGGGCCTTCGACATCTGCGCTTCACTGGCGGGTCTTATCGTGTTGTCACCCGTGCTTGTGGTACTTGCACTTCTTGTCAAAGCCTCATCGCCGGGTCCAGTCTTTTACCGTGGTGTGCGCGCGGGGAGGGGCGGGAAGCCTTTTCGCATCAGGAAGTTCCGCACAATGGTCCTCGACGCAGAGGCGCGAGGCGGTCCATCCACTTCTGACGATGATCCTCGGCTCACCCGGATCGGGTCATTCATGCGGCGGTACAAGCTCGATGAGCTGCCCCAGCTCATCAGCGTACTGCTCGGGGAGATGTCGTTGGTCGGGCCGCGGCCGGAAGTTCTCTCTGAAGTTATGCAATACACCAATGAACAGCGGAACGTGCTTGAGCTCAGGCCAGGCATTACCGACTATGCGTCTCTCTGGAATGCCGACGAAGGTGCCGTGCTTGCTGGTGCTGTGGATCCGCATCAGGCGTACAAGCGGCATATCCAGCCGACCAAGCTCGAGTTGCAGATGAAGTATGTGAGGGAGCGCTCCTTCTGGCTCGATCTCAAGCTCATCTTTTACACCCTCTACAAGATTGTTCGAAAGGGGTGGGTGCCGCCGGAGCTGAGGGGGTACCCGCCGCCTGTGGTTCCTGAGGAGGAGAGAACGTCTGGCACCCCTGCAGCAAAGGAGGCTTGATGGCATATCGAGTGCCTTTCGTGAACCCCGCCAAGAACTACCGCATGATCAAGGATGAGATCGATGCCGCGTACTTCGATGTCATGTCCAACGGCGACCTGATTGATCGCCGCCATCTCCGCCAGTTCGAGGAGAACCTGGCGAGGTTTGTCGGGACCAAGTACGCGGTGGGGCTCAACTCCGGCTATGACGCACTGCACTTGTCCTTGCGCGCGGCAGGCATCGGCCCGGGCGACGAGGTGATCGTGCCGGCCCACACGTTCGTCGCAACGTGCTCGGCCGTGGTCAACGTCGGGGCGACACCGGTGCTGGTTGATGTCGCAAAGGACTTTAACATTAACTGCGACTTGCTCGAGGAGGCCATCTCCCCTCGGACTAAAGCGATTATCCCAGTTCATCTAAACGGCTGGATGGCTGATATGCCTCGCCTAATGGAGATCGCTCGCCGCTATAACTTGGTCGTTGTTGAAGATGCATGCCAGAGCTTGGGATCGAGCATCAACGGTAAGCGCGCGGGCTCGTGGGGACTCACGGGATGCTGGAGCTTCTACCCATTCAAGATCCTTGGTGGCTACGGTGATGGTGGAGCCATCACGACAGACGATCTCGACGTGGCCCTCTTCGCTCGCAGGATGCGCTTCAACGGCGAGGATCGACAGACCAATGAGTACCACGGACATGGGTTTACGTGTCTTCTTGACAACTTACAAGCAGCGTTTTTGGATGTGAAGCTCAGGCATCTACCAGCATGGATCATGCGACGGAAGCAAATTGCCCAGAGGTACCGGGAGGCGCTGGGCGACCTGCCAGATCTCTTGTTACCCCACTACGATCGAGCTGGTTTTGATCACGTATATCAGAACTATACGGTCAGATCGAAGCAGGGGAACGAGTTCTCAGAGTATCTCAAGGCCAGTGGCGTTGAGGTGCTAACACAGTTCCGGAAGCCGTACTATAAACACCCGGCGTTGAAGCTGAACGACCGCGGGTTCCCCGAGACTGAGGCATTGAGTCGAGAGGTGTGTTCTCTGCCGATGAATGTGGAGTTGGAGGATGAGGATGTGGACTACGTGATCCAGGTCGTGAGGAGATTCTACCACAGATAGACTCAGAAAGACACGGATGACCAGCGACGACAAAGAACCACGGATGGACACGGCTACACACGGATGAGCAACGAAGAAGATGAACCACTGATGCACACTGATGAACACGGATACACAAGAAGGGATGTTGTTGGAAAAGAAGTAGACTGGGCGGATCACTCGCGCTTGCATGGAGATGGCCAATGAGTTGGGCGTGGGGTTTCTCGAGCGTGTTTACCACAAAGCACTACTCATCGCCCTGCAGGAGGGCGGGTTTGAGGCCGAGGCTCAGGTAGCGCACAAGGTGCATTATCGGCGTCAGACAGTCGGCGAGTGCTTTCCTGACATCCTCGTCGAGGGCAAAGTGATCGTGGACTAGAAGGCAGCGAAAAGCCTGGCCCCGGAACATGAAGCGCAACTCCTCAACAACCTCGAGGCCTCCGGACTCCGTCTCGGACTCCTCGTCAACTTCGGTTCTCCCCACCTCTAATGGAAACGGTTCGTCCTTTGACAGCGCTCGTGTTCCCTTGTCAGTACTCATCCCTGGTGTGGAGTAGGTCCCTGAGCATGGCACGTCGGCTTGAGCGATTCTACCCCTTGGCCCCGCTCTGGCTTCAGAACGATCGGAATCTCTCTACGGTCAGTAGTGGCGAGAGAACCAGCTCTGTGGTGGCTTTTAGCGGTCCGTGAAGACATCCCGCGCGATCACTGGTCTCCCGAGCAGATGCGACGGCACCGGAACGAAGAGCTGCAGCTCCCCCTCACCTACGCTTTCACAGGAATCCAGTGCCATCGTCATGAATGGTCGGATTGAGGAATCCAGCTCCGGACCTTCCTTCTATGACCACCCATGACCTTCCTCACCTTCCGCTCGCACCGAATCAGCACCTGCGGGAGAATCTGTTCCACTTCGTCGCGAGCAACAACTGAACCTCGTCGCTCACGGAGGATCATAGCAACGGAAGCACGGGAACAATCGTGGCGGTGATCTACGACGCTCAGACCCATCGCCAGTGGATTGATGGTCCAGAGGTGCGGCTCCTATCTTCCCAGAGACCTTCGACCACTACGTTGTTCCGTTCAAGCAGAAAGCCCCTCGACTTTGTTGCTTCGTTCCATCATCGCCCCTGGGATCGCCCCTGGGAACAATACTAGTACCTTGATGGGTGACGATTCTACCCGTCGAGAACTTTGTCGTGAGGTCCGTTGGAAATGCGAATGATCTCTAAGACCCTGGCATTGAGCTTTTATCGCAGCATGCTACGCATACGGACGATCGAGGAAGCCTTGGTTGAACCGATCATCAGCGGCGAGATAAGGTGCCCAGTCCATCTGTGTTCTGGTCAGGAAGGAGTTGCGGTTGGCGTTTGTGCCGCCTTGGGGGAACATGACTATATGTTTGGCACTCATCGGTCGCATGGCCATTACCTGGCCAAGGGAGGAGAGATGCGTCGCATGGTTGCGGAGATCTTCTGCAAAGAGGACGGTTGCGCGCGAGGTAGAGGGGGATCCATGCATCTCGTAGCGCCGGATGTGGGTATGGTGGGTGCAGCACCCATTGTGGCCGGCACGATCGCCCTGGCCGTTGGTGCCGCCCTAGCGGCAGCCATCCGCAAATCACGTCAAGTCAGTGTTGCCTTCTTTGGGGACGGAGCCACTGGCGAAGGAGTGCTCTTCGAATCTCTGAACCTGGCCGCTCTTCGCAAGTTGCCTGTCGTTTTTGTATGTGAGAACAACTTGTACGCCACGCACATGCCAATTAGGGAGTGCAGGCCAACGGACGACATCAGTACTATTGCCAATCCATTCGGAATTTGTTCACAACGAGTTGACGGCAATGACGTTTTGGCGGTCTACGAAGCGGCGGTGGAAGCAGTGAGCCGGTGTCGGCAAGGTGACGGGCCGGCCTTCCTCGAATGCCTCACCTACAGGCTCCGGGGCCATGTCGGCCCTGACGACAATATCCAAGGGACCCATACAGACATCAGGCCGCCAGACGAGGTCGCATCGTGGCGTCAAAGAGATCCGATCTTGAGGTTCGAGCGGGTGCTCAGGGAACATTACGGTATAACGGATGCGGATCTTAGAGTAGTTCATTCCAAGGTAAAGATTGAGGTTGAACACGCCTTGCGCTTTGCTAGGGAATCGCGATTCCCATCTGTGGAAGAGGTGACGAATGATGTCTTCGCGTGACCCCACGCTCACGTTCAGCCTTGCCATCAACGAGGCATTACATCAGGTGATGGAGTTGGATCCCTCAGTGTTCATCATCGGCCAGGGGGTCAAGAGTCCATGGTATGTGGGCAACACGTGCCGCGGCCTCCTCGAGCGCTTCGGGCCGGACCGCGTCATCGACACTCCCGTGTCTGAGAATGGCGTCACCGGGGCAGCCGTCGGGGCGGCATTGGTTGGCATGCGCCCCGTGGTGGTCCATCCCCGGATGGACTTCATGTTATACGCCCTGGATCCAATTATCAATGAGGCTGCTAACTGGCATTACATGAGCGGAGGGATCGGCTCGGTCCCTATTGTCTTTTGGGGAATCATCAACAGAGGTGGAGAGCAGGCAGCTCAGCACTCCCAAGCTCTTCACTCGATGTTCGCCCATGTGCCAGGCCTGAAGGTCGTCGCTCCTTCAACTCCGAGAGATGCCAAGGGACTGATGATAGCCTCCATACGTGACAACAACCCTGTCGTGTTCGTGGATGACCGCTGGCTGTATGGCCTCCAAGAGCCCGTGCCGGAAGAGGCCTACGAGACCCAGATCGGAAAGGCAGTTGTGCGGAGACAGGGCAATGACCTCTCCATCGTCACGTTTGGGTATCTGGCGCCGAAGGCAATCGAATCAGCCATTCTACTCGAACGGGAAGGCATTAGCGCTGAGGTGGTAGACCTGCGAACCCTGAAGCCTTTGGATGCGCAGGCCATCCTCGAATCAGTCCGAAGAACCGGGCGGGCACTGGTATGCGACGTGGGATGGCGTACTGGCGGGATCGGTGCAGAGATCACGGCACTGATCTCAGAGATGTGCTGGCAGATCATCAAGTGCCCTGTCTGTCGCGTCGCCCTTCCGGATACCCCTGCGCCGGCGGCACGAACCCTCGAGGCCGCATACTACCCTGGGACCGATCGAATAGTAGAAGCAGCGCGAGCAATGCTAGCGCGGCCCTGAGCGTGGCCGTTAGCTAGGCTTCGACACGTCCCGAATCTTCATGCCCGTACCCGGCACTTCAGATCACGAACGGGCTAGTGCGCTTTTAGCAACGAATCCACATACGAAAACTCTACTTTCATTCTCATAAGAAGGTGGTTGCATAATGACTCTCGGCAATCAGAGTCAGCGTTCGTTCATTGAACTCATTGCAGACCGAGACCGTATGCTCGCGCCGTGCCTTGCCAGTGACTGGCCCAACCTTCCGGTGGAGCGAGCGCAGGGCTCCTACATTTACGGCACCGATGGGAGACGCTACGTCGATTTCCTCGCGGGTTTCGGTGCCTGCAATGTCGGGCATGGACACCCCAGAGTCCTCGCTGCGGCTCGGGAACAGCTTGCCAAGTTGGTCCACACAGCTATCGGCGTGACCGCGTACGAGCCAATGCTCCGACTCGCGGAAAGGCTGGGGCAAATCATTCCTGGGGGCGCGTCGACCTTTTTCTTCTCGAACAGTGGAGCCGAGTCGGTCGATGGGGCGCTGAAGCTCGCAAGGTACGTCACGGGAAGGCGTGGCATCATTTCCTTCTTCGGAGCTTTCCATGGCCGGTCTCTAGGGGCAACCTCAGTAGGAAGCTCCAAGGCGCGCTACAGAAGCGGACATGGTCCCTTTCTCCCTGACGTCTACTTTGCGCGCTTCCCCTATCCATTTCGGTCATCAACACCAGAGGATCCGTCACGAGTTGTCAGTGAGTGCTTAGAGGACCTTGACCGATTGTTTGAGTACGTCGTCGAACCGCATGACGTGGCTGCAATGCTCGTCGAGCCAATACAAGGGGAAGGTGGATACATCATCCCTCCCCGCGACTGGCTCATTGCCATCCGCGAGCTATGTGATCGACATCGAATCCTGCTAGTCTTCGATGAGGTCCAAACCGGGTTTGGGCGTACTGGTGAGTGGTTTGCGGCGAGCCATTTTGGCGTCGATCCAGACATCATTGTTGTCGCCAAGGCAATTGCTAACGGTTTGCCTTTAGGAGCAGTTGCGGCGCCGCCTGAGATAATGAGTAAGTGGGGTGAGGCCTCCCATGGTACGACGTGCGGAGGCAATCCCGTCGCGTGTGCTGCTTCTCTTGCTGTGCTGGACGTTATTCGCGAGGAGAACCTGCTTCAAAAGGCGAAGACCACGGGGACCTATATGCTGGAGCGATTGCATGAACTGAAAGCTCGGGCACCAATCATCGGTGATGTCCGTGGAGTCGGCTTGATGATCGGGGTTGAGTTTGTGGTCCCGGAAACGGACAGGAGACCGAATCCTCTTGCTGTGGAGAAGGTGCTCAGAAGCGCCTTGCGAAAGGGCCTGCTCCTGTACCCGTGCGGTCACTGGACCCAGACCATACGACTGATCCCGCCACTAAACATCCTGCGTGAGCAAGTAGACGAATGGCTGGCCATCTTTGAGGAAGCCGTACTTGAGGCCTCCACACAATCAGCATAGTCAAACCAAGACTATCACTTTCTCTTCCACCCTCAAAAAGGGGGTTGCCCCTTTGGGGCGCATTTAGCTTCTTAGTTGGAGACTTGTTGCTTCCCATAAGGAGACAAATCAGGCGAAGACTTGCATAGTTTTCGAGCCATGGCGTTGGCGCGATGGCTCGCAAGCTCCCCCTGCCGTTCCCTCTTCGCCCCTAACGGCTTGGCACAAGACTGGTATTCGCGGCACGTGTCGATGGGACCTGATGTTGCCGACCGCTTGGTCGGCCTTCTGCGTTGCGTGCATTACGCTGCGGATGCCACAGCTATCGATTCCATAGCCACCGAAGACTGGCCGGCCGTCGTACGCGCTGCCAGCGTGCATGGGATTTCGCCCTACCTCTATGTTAAGCTTGCTGACATGGGTCTATGGGGGCTGGTTCCGGCCCATGTTATCTCCATGCTTCGTGATGAGTATCACCGCACTTCTCTTGCCAACATGAAGATTTATCATGAGCTTTCGGGGCTCCTCTCCTGTCTCGCCCGGGAGCATATCCCGGTTCTGCTTCTCAAAGGTGCGTACCTCGCACGGTTCGTGTATGCCTACGAGGCGATGAGGCCCATGGAGGACGTGGACTTCCTCGTCCACCCGGAGCACTACGCCAAGGCCATTCGGGTGTTGCTCGCCTACGGCTACGAGCGGGCGCACGAGGAGGAGCACTGGGACGGTATCAACCCGATCGAACGCCACGTTGCGGTGACCATCAGGAGAGGGACCACCTTTGAGCTGCATCGCACGTTTGACCTTTCTCCAACCGCCACTCGCGCCACCGCCGATGAGGCCTTTGCTCGGGCGGTACGCGTCGCTGTCGACGGTGCCGAAGCCTTCGCCATGTCACCCGAGGATCTCCTCCTCCACGTGGCCATGCACGCCTCTTTCCAGCACGGTTTCGCCCTGGGCGTGCGTGTCCTCTGCGACGTGGCCGTGATCCTCGAGCGCTGGGGAGATTCTTTGGATTGGGACGCCGTGGTGCGACGAGCGAGGGCCTGGCACGCGGACCGGGGCATTTGGCTCACGTTTTCCCTTGCCGAGGAACTGGCGGGAGTGACGGTGCCGCCTGAGGTAAGTGAGTCCCTCCGACCGACCGAACCGGCCGAACGCTTCAGGGCTGCTGCCCGTACTCGCATCCTCGAGGGCAAGGCCCTCGTTCCCACCACCTCCACCACGCTGACGGCATTCGCCGCGCACGGTTCACTCCACAGGAAGCTCCTCACCGCAACCAGACGCCTCTTTCCCGCCCCCCCCGAGCTCGCCCGCCTCTACCACGTTCCTCCTCGCTCGCCACGGGTGTGGCTCTTCTACCCGGTTCGAATCCGCGACGTGCTCCAACGCCACTTCCCCACGGCGTTGCGGCTCCTTCTCGGCCACGCCCCAACTCGCGCCCTTGCCGGGCGTCTGAACGAGGGAACTGCCCTGCGCGAATGGCTCCGCGCACCATCCCCGACCCTTGACACCCCCTCTCCCCCTGTCATGACCCCCGGTCCTCGATCGCGCCTGTCCGCGTGCCCACACTATGCCCCCTCGCCCCCCCCGCGCGTTTCCCCACCTCGCACTCGGCGCCCATGCATCCCTCCGTTCCACCACTGACCCGACTGCCCCCTCCTCCCTCCACGTCCGGAGTCCTCTCTCACCACCCCTTCGCCCTTCCATCAACTTCTCGTCCCCGCCTTCGTCGCGGGGTCAGGTATTGTATTGTGCCTTCCGAAGAGCCTCCCCCCCTCTCTCTCCCACGCCCTCCCCATCTCACCACTCCCGACTCCCCCCTCGATCCTCCACCGCGCCGCCGAATCCCCTCTCCCTCCGGCCCTGCTCATTAGGGTCAGGCATTGTATTGTGCTTTTGGGCGGTCTATCCGGCTTGCCTCTCACCTCCGGCCCCGTCCTCCCCCGCGCCCCCGCGCGAGACCCCTCTTGCGGCTTTGCGTAAGCTTTCCCCCGGCGGTCACCTCGGGAGGGCACCACGGACCTGCTCGATCCGCTCACGCAGCGCCTCGTCTCTCTCGAGCCTCCCCCGGAGCCGGCTCGCTCCCGCGGTCAAGGTCGACGTGTCGCGCCCGAACGCTCGCGCCGCCGACGTCACGGTGATCCCCTCCTCCTGCACGAGCATCGCCACAACCGCCCGCGCCTCGGCGGCACGGCGGCCTTTTCCCTTGCGAGCTAGGTCGTCTCGCCCACGGCCGTATACCGAACACACGGCCCCCACGACCTCCTCCAGGCTCACCCGCCTTCGTGCCCCTCCTCGCGCCGCGCTCTCCACCCGCGCAGCGAACGCCTCGCTCCCGATCACCCGCCCATCCGACCCTTCCCAGTCGAACTCCTCCTCCGCGTCCTTCGGCATGCCGCTCGCCACAAACCCGGCGTACGCACGTCGCGCGGTCCCCTCATCCTCGCCGAACGCCCTCAGCACGGTTCCCGTCTCCAGCCAAGGTGCCCCCGCACTCCCCATGTAGTACCGGTGGCTGCTCCACACGTGCTCCTCAGGACGCCTCACCACCCCTGCCCGCCACGGATTGAGGTGGATATACCTCACGAGCTGGAGGAGGTAGTTGTCCGGGTCAACCACGTTGGCCTTGTACCTTCCGTAGAACACGTGACCAAACAGCCCGTGCCGACGATTGTACCACTGGGTATACCGGAACAGGAGACTCTGCATGATCTTCGCCAAGGGCTGCTCATTCACTTGAAGTGCGAGATGAGCTTGCGTGTCAAGCAACGAGAAAGCGTACACATGGCATCCGAACCGCTCGATCCCTTCCTGGAGAAGAAGGCAGAATCTCGTACGGTCCACGTCGTCCGTGAAGACGGGGTGACCTGCGTTTCCCCGCAGGATCACGTGGTACAATGCACCGGAGTAGTGGATTCGTGGTCTGCGTGCCACACCGACCTCCTCATGATCAAGAATGCAATACACGACCCCGATCTCCCGCGGCCAGGACGCCGCCCTGGCACCCGGCTACAGGAGCTTCTCAACGCGGAGGATCGTGGACGGCGTGAGGGAGCCTCGCTCGACTTGTTCCTGCCCCAGCACCACCGCACCCTCGTTCGTTCCCCGTGCGGCCTTGACCTGCACCGAACGCAATCCCCCGAGCCACCAGCGGTGATCCGCGACGTACACGAGGTCGCCCTCCTCGATCGCGAGGTCATCCATCACCCTCGGGGGGAGGAGAGCCTTGCCGTCTGTGCTCGCGACGACCTCAAGACCAAGCCCGCTCACCGAACATCTGCGACCCCGGCGGAAGTTCGGGATCCCTTGCTTGAACGCGCGTATGGCGTCGTCGAGCGAGAATACCGTGAGGCCGCGGACCTTCTCCTCCGGCGGTTTCGGTGTCACGAGCGTCACAAGGATCCCGATCACGGCGGTGACGAAGCATCCGAACACTCCTCGGAACACGGAGTGATCCGGCGGAATCCCTTCCGGAGGATACGCGAGGAGGAACTTGCTCAGGGGATCCACCCATGCGGGGAACGTGAGGCTCAGGAAGTTCACCACGCTCCCGCCAATCATTGCCGCCATGGCGGCCTGCGTCGTGAACCGAGGCCAGAATGCCCCCATGAAGATCACGGTCACCATCGCGGGGATAATGACCATCACCCCCTTGTAGTGGAGGTTGAAGAGATCCTGCTCCATGGTGGTGAAGAGCCACACGAGGAGAAGTCCGATGCCCGTGGCCACCACGCTCACGATCCGCGCGACCACGAGGTAGTGCCGCTCGGAGCGCTCCTTGCGGCACAACCTCCGGTAGAGATCGTTCACGCCGATGGCCGCGCACGCGTTGATGAGCGTGTCCACGGTGGACATGAGCGCTGCGAGCAGGGCCGCCATGACGAACCCGAACACGATGGCGTTGTGACGCGTGACGGTCCACAACACGGTCGTGAACGTGTGGTAGGTGTCACGGAGCTCGAAGGGCAGCACCCCGAGTGCGGCTCCCTTGGTGACCATCGCCCTCCCGATCCAGCCCGCGCAGCTCACCACCACCGCGGAGAGCGGCAACAAGAACACCACGTTCGCGACCGCGGCCTTCCGCCCCTCGTTCACGCTCTTGGCCGCCAAGTACCGCATGATGAACCCCTGGTTCATGAACGTGAACGCGATGGATCCGGCGATGCCCTCCCCCCAGAACGTGTTCGCCGTGCCCAGCTTCGGGGTCGCGTTGATCGGCGGGAACGGCGACCGCAGCTCCACCGGGAGCCAGCCCCAGAACTCCCTCACCCCCCCCAGCCAGATGAGCCCGGCCACCAACACGAGCGCTCCTGCGAGGTACAGCATGATGCCCTGCAGGAGGTCGGTGAAGATCACCGCAGTCTGCCCGCCCGTCGTCACGTAGAACCCGATGATGAGGGTACACACAAGGACAGGTATCCAGATATTCAGACCCGTTATTCCTTGAATAGCGAGACCCATCGTAAACAAATTGTACCCGATATAGTAGAGCATGTAGGCGAGAATCACGATCATCGAAAGGTACCGCACAACCACGTTGAAGCGGCGCTCAAAGTACTCCGGAATCGAACGTACCCTTGAGTAGTAGATGATGGGGAGCCATCCGAACATGAAGAACGGCATGACGAACCAGTCGTTCAGGTACGTCATCGTGCTCCCGAGGCCGCTCTGGTACCCGGCTTGTGCGTACTTCAGGAAGGAGTATGAACCAATCCCGGTGGCAACCATCGATGCAGTGACGAGCCACCATGGGAAACGCTGGCCTGAGTAGAAGAAGTCGTGCGTGTCCTTGCTGAACCGGCCGAAGACGAGACCGAAGCCGAGGACCCCAAGGAAGTACACCACGCAGACGGAGAGCACGATCGCCATGGCGCCCGGGGGGAGGGCGATGTCGAACCTCCCACCCTCTCCCCCGGCCGCAGCCACCTGCGGGAGGAGCGCCGTGACCACGAGTGCGAGACTGAGTGTCGGGCCCAGGGCGCAGCGCGGGAGGGAGCACGGCCGGATCACAGGTGGCCCCCCTTGAAGGGCACCGCGTAGGCGAGCCAGACCAGAGAGCCGTGGAGCAGTGCGTAAGCAACGTAGCCCAAGATGAGCGCGATGAACCATGTCCTGTCGTCTGGCCTCCTGAGGTTGCAGCTTCCGCTCGCAACGATGACCACGAGGCCGATGCCGAACACCATCCCTCCGAGGAAGTACTGGTAGAGGAACGGGGCCCACTGGCCGTTGGGGCCTCCGACGCGGACCGCGAGCCGCGGCAGGGCCCATGACAGGAACACGACCACGGGGACACCAAACCAGGACAGATGCTTCGATGCAGACGCCATGAGAACCTCGGTGCATGCGTCAAGGCGAATAAGGGCGTGAATGCCGCAGTTTGAAGCCCCCCTCGGTGGTGTCAAGGCCCTGCGAGGGCCCCTGCGCCTCGACGAGAACCCCGGGCCCCTGACCCCGCGCACTCAGGGAGAAACTACGCGGCCTCGTCTCTCTCGTCGGTGCTCCCCCGCTCACCCGCGGCCAAGGGTGGACCACAGCCTCTCCGCCTCGGCGAACCAGGATCCCTCTTCCCCGCGGGCCCATGTGGGATCGGAGCCAACGTTCGACTCAGGGGACGCAGAGGCGACACCGATCCGATCGCGCGCGTGGTCCACCTCCCCTGTGTGTCCCTCCTAAGGTCCAAGACCGCGTGCTTCCCGAGCGAGCACCCACGGGTTCAGCCTCGAAGGGGGTTCTCGCCGCCCCGCTTTCCCCCGACTGGCTCCACGCCGCCACACGAGAAGCGCCCCAGACCCGAGCCTCACCGCTTTGACTTGGTGAGCGCAGGAGACGAGCCGGGCTCCTCGACTCGATGCACCGCTCGATGAGGCCATCCGCGCGCTCGTCCGCTGGGTGCGTCCCGCCATCGCGTGGGTCAGCGCTCGTGCCGCCCACGCACCCCCCATCTCCGCGTGAACGACCCCGGCCCTACAGCGGGAGGTCCCTCAGGCATAGGAACCAATCGAGGCACTCGTAGTCCTTCCCTGCTCCCTGAACCCGTTCCTCCGCCTGGCCACACGACCCTGGGGGCGGGATGATCACCTTGTCGCCCGGGCGCCAGTCGGCAGGAGTCGCAACCTTGTACTTGTCCGACGTCTGCATCGCGATAAGGAGCCGCTTCATCTCATCGAAGTTTCGGCCATTGGAGAGAGGGTAGTACACCAACGCCCTGATCTTCGCGTCTGGATCGATGAAGAACACTGCACGAACTGCTTGCGTCGTACTTGCCCCTGGCTGAACCATCCCGTAGGCCTTCGCGACTTCCATCGTTAAGTCTGCGATGACCGGGAACTTGACCTCAACGTTCTTCATCCCCTTCCACTCGATCTTCTCCTTGATCGTGCGCAACCACGCGATGTGGCTGTAGTGGCTGTCGATGGAAAGGCCGATCAGCTTACAGTTGAGCGCCTCGAATTCAGGCTCCATGGTCGCGAACGTCATGAACTCGGTGGTACACACCGGGGTGAAGTCTGCGGGATGGCTAAACAGAATGACCCATTTCCCCTTGTAATCATCAGGAAAGTTGATCTCACCCTGGGTTGTCTTTGCCTTGAATGCCGGGGCACGTTCACCGATAAGGGGGATTCGAGGAGTCTGTTCGTGGCTGTTCGCATCGTGACACATGGTTCTCCTCCGCGTGTGAGGGTGAGGGGAGCACGACGGTTGGCCCTCGTGAGACCAGAAGGCCGGGCTGCACATCGGGGCCGTGTTGAGACTGAGACAAGGAAGGGAGAATGCGACCAAGTGTCAATGACCGAATCGCCCCAGAAAGCGGGGTCGGCACGCGGCCCCTTTGGCGCCCAAGACGCCCACGGCGGGTGCGAACCCTCCCGCTGTTCGGTTGCATCCTGCCCGTCCGAACCGTATCTTCACCGTGACGAAAGGTCGTACCTGTGAGAACATGTCTCTCTCTCTTCCTCACGCTGGTGCTCGTGGCGGTGGTGTGCGTGGTCATACCGCTCCACCGCCATGCCGACGGGGAATCGCACCATGACTGCCCGCTCTGCGCCGTTCAGGGCACGGCAATAGTCCTTCCCACCGCGCCGGTGCTCGCGCTTCCGGCCCTCCGCGCGCGTGCCGTCCTCTCCTCCTCGCCTGTACCTCTCGCTTCCGCCCACGACGCCACCTGCGAGGCCCGCGCTCCTCCTCTGCCCCCCTCCTGATCCCCCCCTTTCGTCCATCCCCGCAGACCCGCGGGTCGCGTTCCACCTCACAGGGAGGAGCATCATGTGGGGACCCCTCGTCCTTCTCGTGACCACCGTACTGTGCACGAGTTCGCTCGCACAGCGGGTTGGTTCAGCCTTCGGTTACTCTGCAGAAAACCCCGGTATCTCGGCGGTCGGAGAGATACTGGCACGGTACGAGAATCATACCTGGGTCGGGGGCCTCGGGAGCGCCGAGCTGAGCCTGCAGGCCCCGATCGATCCGTTCGGCCGAGCCGACATCCTGCTCCACTACGCCTCCGATGCCATCCGCGCTGACCATGACGACGAGGCCCAGCACGAGTCCCACGAGCACGGGACAGGCATCGCCGTGGAGGAGGCGCTCGTCACACTCACGTCGCTGCCTGGCAAGAGCCAGCTCTCCGTTGGGCGGATGCGTTCCCGTATCGGCCTTGTGAACGTCATGCACGTTCACGACTTCTCGTTCATCGCTTATCCTCGCATCGTCACCGAGTACTGGGGCGAGGAAGGGCTCTCGGTGGACGGGGTGCGCATCTCGTGGCTCGTCCCGCTCCCATTCTGGTCCGAGGTGGTGGCGGAGGGCGAACGCACGGGGGACACGCGTCTGGCCACCGGCGGCCTGCACCTGTTCTTCCCCTTTGGCGAGAGCGTCGGCTTAGGCCTCACCGGCTTCGGATACCTGGACAAGCCTGCCCACGATCACGACGCGGTAGAAGGGCACGAGGATCATGGGTACGGCCTGCACGGCTGGGGGGCCGGATTCCGCCTCAAGTGGGCCCCACCCCAAAGCGCGTTGTACACCCACGTACTCCTCCAGGGCGAACTCATGTCGCGCACCCTCCACGAGGAGGATTTCCTTGGCTTCTACGCCATGACTGAGGGCAAGGTCTCTCGCCGGTGGACCGTGGGCGGCATGTACGAGCGCTTCGAACCCCGTCCCCACTTCGGGGAAGACGCCCACCCGGAGGCGGAGTCGTGCGCGACGCTGGCCGTGTCCTACCTGCCCAGCGAGTTTCAGCGTTTGAGGGCCCAGCTCGACCTTCCCGTCGATGCCGACGAAGGCCACACCCGTGTCAGCCTACAATGGACGTTCCTCATCGGGCCCCACAAGCCCCACTCGTACTGAGGGTGCGCGGATGAGACTCGCAGCCGTCCTCCTCGTCTCTCTCGCGGTTCCGGGCCTGACCTCCCCCCTGGTGGTGGCGAGCACGGAAGACTTAGCCGCCATCGCCCGCGCGATCGCAGGGGATGAGGTGAGGGTCGAGTTCCTCGCACCGGGTACGGCCAATACTCACACCATCGAGCTCAAGCCTTCCTATGCGATGAAGCTCGTCAAGGCCCGCGCGATCATCCGGGTCGGGCTTGGACTGGATAACTGGATGCTCTCCCTCATCGAGAACTCTCGCAATCGAGCGTTGGTCCCTGGTGCACCCGGCCACATCGACGCGTCCGAGGGGTGTGCGCTCCTGGACACGCCCGACGGCCCGGTGGATCGGTCGATGGGAGATGTCCATCCCTTCGGGAATCCCCACTACCTCTTGGACCCGGCCAACGGCCTCGTGGTGGCGCGAAACCTCGCGCGTCGGTTCTCCACCCTGTTTCCCGAGTCGGCGGAAACGTTTCACCGAAACCTGTTGGCCTTTGAGGCCGCCTACGAGGCAAAGCAGAGAGAGTGGGAACCGCTCGTCGCACGCGTGCGGGGCACCAAGGTCGTCACCTACCATCGGATGTGGGGCTACTTCGCACGCTTCTCTGGTATCGAGCCGGTCGCCGAGATCGAGCCGAAGCCCGGGATCCCTCCCACGCCAGGGCACACCAAGCGCGTCGTGGAGCTGATGAGGTCCCTGGGGGTCACGGTGATCGTCCGGTCGCCGTTCTACGAGGCCAAGACCCCCCGTGCGATCGCGGCCCAAACCGGAGCGAGGGTCGTCACGCTCGCGCCCCAGGTTGGTGCCCTGCCAGAGGCGAATGACTACTGGGCCCTCTTCGATGTGAACCTCCGTCGGTTGCTCGACGCGCTGCAGGAGACGAGGTGATCAGGCTCGCAGGCGTGACCCTGGGGTACGGCACCCAGGCGGTCGTGTCCGGAGTCTCGTTCGACGTGGAGCGCGGCGAGATCGCCGCGCTCCTGGGCCCCAACGGCGCGGGCAAGACGACCGTGCTCCGCGCCCTCCTCGGGGAGATCAGGCCGTGGGCCGGAAGGATCGAGGTTGCCCACGGGGTGAGGATCGGTTACGTGCCCCAGGTGGGAACCGAAGGCAGCTCCTGGCCGATCAGGGTTCACGATCTGCTTCGGCTCTTCTGCCGAGATGACAACGCGGTCCGACGAGCCCTCGCTGGCGTCGGCATCGGAGACCTCGGCCCGCGCACGCTCCAGGATCTCTCCGGGGGACAGCGCCAGAAGGTGCTCCTCGCCAAGGCGCTGGCCAACGAACCCTCGGTGCTTCTCCTCGACGAACCCACCCAGGGAATGGACGCCGTCGCCGAGGCTGACTACATCGAGCTCCTGAGGCGACTCGCGCGTGAAGGCCTCACCGTCGTCTTGGTCACCCACCTGCTCCACGTGGCCTTGTCGGCGGCCCAGAGGGTCGTGATCATCGACCGTGGCACGGCACGGGGGGCGACGATCGACGAGATCCTGAGGGGGGAGGTGTTGGACCAGATCTACGGCAGGCCCTTCCTCTCCGCCGTCCTGGGGGACACCCCCGTGATGGTGCCGGAGCGGAGGTCCCATGACTGACTACCTTTCCTACCCCGGGGCGCGGGGAGCCACCGCCGTCGCGGTCCTGTGCGGTGCGCTCTTGGCCCTGGTGGGGATACCCCTAGTGCTCCGACGCCGCGCTTTCACGGGGGTGGCCCTCGCTGAGGCGGCGGCCTTAGGCACCAGTCTCGGCTCCTGGCTCGGGACCCCGAAGTATCTCATGCCGTTGGTCATGACCGTGGGGGCGCTCGTGCTCCTCGAGTTCGCCACGAGCCGTCGCAGCGGCGAGGACGGCCTGGTCGCGCTGTGCTACCTCGCCGCGGCGTCCGGAGCGACTCTCTTCGTCTCGAAGCTGCCAGGGGGAGAGGCAGACATGATGACCCTCAGTTTCGGCAACCTCCTCGCCGTCACGCGGCGGGACGTCCAGGTCAGCATAGGGGTGGCGGTGGTGAGCGTGGCCCTTCTCTCCCGCCTTTTCCGGCCCCTGCTCGCCACGCTCAACGATCCGCTCAGCGCGCGTGCCGCAGGGATCCCCGCTCCTGGGGTACGCCTCGCGTACGCCGCGTTGCTCGCCGTGGCCGTGACGACTGGGCTGTCCCTCTTCGGCGTGGTGCCTGTGGTCGCCTACCTCGTGACACCGCCATTCGTAGGACTGAGGATGGCGTCGTCACCACGAGGCTGGGGCACGATGGCGATCGTCACCGCGCTAGTCGCCTCGATCCTCGGTCTCATCCTGTCTTTCGCGTGGGACTTCCCACCGGGACCGTTCGTCGCGTCCCTCCTCGCGTGCGCCGGATTCTGCGCCTGGGTCGCGAGGAGATAACCGTCCGTTGGGGTCAAGCCCTGAATCTATGACCTTGACGGTCCGCGTCTCCCTCGTACACTCGCTCGCCGCGGCCCCCTCCGCCCTGATGCCCTCATCCCCGGAGTCCCTAAGGCCCGCCCACTTCGCACCGACTCCCCTGGCGGCCACCCCCACATTACCGCTGGCGGCGTCGCGGCAGGTCCCATCTTCCTGGACGACGACGATCGCCTCGATTCCCTCGCGAGGCTTCCACGGCTGTGTGAACACTTCGGCTTCCTCGTCTATTCGTACTGCTATTCGTACTGCCTACCCACTCCCATCTCGGGCTCGGGACCCCTCAAGGCGACTTGAGTAGCGGCATTCAATGGCTCAACGAGACCTACGCATCGGCCTTCAACCGACGCCACGGCGGGTTGGCTCCCTGTGCCAGGGCCGGTTCCACAGCGTCGTGGTCGAGGCCCAAGCCCACCTCTGCGCCCTGACCCGGTACACTCACCTCAACCCGGTGAGGGCAGGGATGGTGAGGCGCCGATGGGAGTACCGTTCGCCGAGCGGTGGAGCCTACCTAAGGATTGTTGAGGCACCCCCATGGCTCACCACTGGGTGGGTCCTGCAGAGATTCGGTCACAGCATTCACGACCAGAGGGAAGGGTATCTCCGATTCCTCGTAGCTCCTGATGCGCCTTCTCCCCTCCATGGCGTTGTCCACGGTGTCCTGCCCGGGGGCGAGTGCGCGAGAGGCCCTTGGATCCAGACGTATCGAGGATGGCAGGGGCGGCGGTGGAAGTCGAGGAGATCGCGAGGGCCGTTGGGGAGGTGGACGGGTGTGGGCCTGAGGACCTGCGACGAAGGGACCGGAAACGAGACGAGGCGCCTGGTGTGGCCGAGTTCTTGGCCTGTCGGCTCGGCCGTGTGACGAACCGAGAGATAGGGAGCCATGTCGGAGGTATCACGGCCGGGGCGGTGAGCCATGCGTGCCGACGCGTTTGGGAAAAGATCGCCGCGGACCTCGCCTTCGCTCGGCGCGTCAGGGACGTCAGGGCCCAAATCGAGCGCCTCCCAGAGGTCGAGCCTGGGCAGTGCACTCCTGAAGAGCAGGGATTCAAGACTTTACCCCAAGACTCCGGGTGAGCCTCGTGCCTAGGTAGAGGCCTGCGAGGCTGCCGGCCGCGGCCATGGTGATGGGGGCATCTTCCCCTTTCAGGTCGAGGACGAGCTGCACCCCGAGGCCTGCGACGGCCCCCACGACACCCGCCATGTTGCAGATACGCACCCGGGCCCTACTCACGGGCGAGCCCTTGCCCGCGACGAGGCCGGCGGCGACCCCGAGGTCGCTCCCGAGGAGCATATCCCGCAGAACCGCGTCTGTCTTGTGGTCCGCCAGGGCCGCCGCGACCGCGCTGAGCCATGCCCCCCACAGCATGCCCGAGTGGGCGATCTCGGCGTGGCCAGGGGTCGGGTCGGCACCGGCCGTGAGCGCCGAGGAGGCGAGGACTCCCACGAGGCCCGCCGCCACCCCGCTGCCCACGACCTCGTGTCCGTCTCTGTCGGCGGAAGCGGCCCACCCGATCCCCTGCCATGTGCCAAGATGCCCGCCCAAGGTAATCATCCCTGCCCGGCCGTCGCTCACGCTCGCGTGTCTCGTCGCCTGGCTCGTCAGCAGGACGGAGAGGCTCGGCACCGCGAGAAGGGAGGCACCGAAGGCGGCGGCGTCATCCACGCGGGTCGCAACCGGGATGGCGATCCCCAGCCACACGCCGTAGTAGCCACTGAAGACGAGGAGCTCGGTGCGGCCACTGCGATCGTAGAGAGAACCCGGAAGGAACAGCCCCCTCGAGCGCCGCAGGATTGCGGCTGCCTCGCGGAGCGCCATGAGGGCCGAGTCACCCTGGGCTTCCTCAAGCGCCGCATCTGCGAGGCGCCACGCCGCATCGTACTCCCCACGCGATGCGAGCAGGAGGAAGGCTCGCGTCGCGCACGCGGCGGGTGGTTCCCCTGTGGCGCGCGCTTCCCAGTACTCCTCGACGAACCTCGCGTGGAGTCGGGTGTGCTCTATCGCCGTGGGCGAGACCTCAAGGGAGCGTGCGCGGCCCGATCCCGTGAGGTAGGTGAGACGAAACGCCCCGTGTGGTCCTCGAAGGAAACGGGCGGACATGAGGTCTCTCACGTCAGGGAGCAGGTGGTAGCGGGCCTGCGCAACGGCGTCGATCTCGCTCCCCAGCGAGTCGGTGAGCGCGACTGGCTGCCACGGACCACTCGCCACCACGGGGGCGAGGACGAAGAGGAGCAAGGGGTGCAGGCTCATGGTCACGCCCTCCTGAGGGTGCGAGACAGGGGAAGAGCTTCAGGATTCGATTCTTCTGTCGACCACGAGCGCGTGGGCGACGAGCTCGCAGACCGTCTTGATCTGGACGCCGAGTCCGTAGTGCTTGTTCAGTTCCGTGAGTTGGTCGATGCAGTTGTGACACGGGGCAGCAACGATCGAGGCCCCGGTGGCGCGGATTTGCTCGGCCTTGATCCTGCCCGCCTCGAGGCGACGAGGTGCGAAGTCCGTCATCGCGAGCTGCCCCCCTCCCCCTCCGCAGCAATAGTTGTCCGCCCGATTCGGGGTCATCTCGCGGAAGTCCGCGACGGCATGCCGAAGGAGAAAGCGCTGCTCTTCCACGACCCCACCCAGACGCACGAGGTTGCAGGGATCGTGGAGGGTCACCGGGACGGTGGTACGCGTCGGGTCGAGCCTGATCCTCCCCTCCCTGAGGTAGCCCGCCACCACCTGGAGGATGCTCTTGACCTCGAAGGGGAACGCCCGCCCAAGCCACTGGGGCGCTTCCCAGCGGTTCGCGTTGAACCCATGCCCGCACTCGGCGAGCACGAGCGTGGTCGTCCCTAGGCGCTCCATGGCGCGCACGAGCCTCTCGGACATCGCCCCCGCGTGGGCATCCGAGCCATCGTACAGGCCGTAGTTTGTCACGTCGAACCCGTCTCTCGCGAAGGTCCAGCTCTCACCAGCGGCGTGGAAGATCTTGCCAACCGCCACGATGGAGAGGGGGAAGAACATCACCTCGCGCGGATTGAGGGTGTACAGCACCCGACAGTTGGGCTTGTCCACAGGAAGGGATGCTCCCTCGAATCCGGGTTCTCCCCGCAACTCGTCCTCGAGCCACGCGATGGTCTCGAGGAAATCGCCTTCGAGAATACCCATGTTATTGCCCTTCGTGAGGGCTGTCTCCACGGTTGAGCTGAGCCCGTCCGGCACGAGGCCCACGGCCGCGAGGACACCGCGCGCCGCCCGGATCGCCGCGGTGATGTTGATCCCCATCGTGCAGTGGAGCGCGCACCTGCCACAGAGTGAGCACCGGCCGAACAGGGTATCCACCCAGGAGGCGAGCGTGTCTCGGTCAAGAGGCCGCGCACCCACCCACCCCCCGAGGAGTCTGCCGAGTGTTCCCTCCTCGTAGTGGAATGCCCGCGCGACGAGGCCGAGCTTGGAGGCGGGGATTGCCTCCACCTGGCCGCTGGCGAGGTAGTAGTGACACGTTTGGGCGCACAGGCCACAGCGCACGCACGAGGAGAGGGAGGCGGCCACCTCCCGGGTGAGCACCTCGCGCAACGCCCTCCGGGCGCGGAGGAGATCCTCGGTGGGCAGTGCGAGAATCCTTGTCTCGAGGGGAGGCGGGAGACGCTCAGGCGCCATGCGGACGTGGGTGGGGGATGACCCCTCGCCGGCCGAAGAACAGGCCGAAGAGGATGCGGGAGAAAAAGAAGAACACGCAGTGGCGGATCTTCCCGACCGGGACGTACAGGAGCATGAAGAGGGAGATCACGAAGAACGGGACGCGCGCCCCTGGGGTGAGGGAGTCTGCGATGGCAGCCACGAGGAACGAGTCCACGAGGAGGTTCGCGGCGTAGTCGTCCGGCGTGCTCAGCCTCCGGAGATGGGGGAGGGCGAGCCGCCGTGCGAAGAGGCCAATCCCCGAGGCGACGCCGACGACCATCGTCCCCCGCAGGATCGCGCCGAGGGGCACCCTTGCACTCCCCGCCACCGCCGCGGCGAGCCAGGCGAGCCCGGCGAACACCCCGAGGTGGTACAAGGTCCCCATGGCGAAGACCGCCCGATGCAACCGGGCGCTCTCCTTCGCCGAGGGAAGCATCCCCTCCCCGAACGCCCACACGATCCCCCTCGTGCCACTCCCCGCGGGCGAGGCCAGGGAGGGCCGAGGACGGAAGCGGAACGTGCGCGCGATGAGGACCGTGAGGCTCGCGACACACGCGGCCGCGGCCGCGACCACGGCCCAGGCGAGGGCTCGCTCGCCCGTCACCGCGGCCCCTTCACACGCACCCGTCCGGCTTGGGCAGCCCCGCGAGCTTGCAGGCTCCCTTGGCGGGCCCAGAGGGGAACAGCTCGAAGATGCGGGAAAGCCTCAACCCCGTGTGGGAGCATATCTTGCGGACCATGGGGGCCATGTCGTGCTCGAGGTAGTAGTCGCGGATGTAGGTGATGACCTGCCAGTGCTCGTCCGTGAGCGCCTCCAGTCCCTCCTGAGACCGGGCGAGGGCGAGGGCAACCTCACGGTCCCACTCCCCTGGGTTCACCAGGAAGCCCTCCTCGTTCAGTCGGACACAGCGGCCCCCCGCCTCGATGGTTCCCATCGTCCCTCCTTTCGGCGTACCGATTCCGCGCGCGCTCAGGCCTTGCGATGCCGGCGCGTGATCTCCCGAATGCCTTCGATGGCTGCCTCGATGTGCTCGGGCGTGTTGAAGACCCCGATCCCGAATCGCACCGCCCCATGGATGGGCAGCGTGCCCAACTGCTCGTGCACGAGCGGGGCACAATGAAGGCCGGTACGGCAGGCGATGTTGTAGTCCACATCGAGGATCGTGCCGACATTGCCGGCCTCCACCCCCTCCACGTTGCACGAGAGGACGCTAATATGGTCGGTGAGGTCGTCGGCACAGTAGACCTTCACGCCGTCGATCGTCACGAGGCCATCGCGCAGCATGGTACACAGCCGCATCTCCTGCTCGTGGATCGCCTCGACCCCACGCTCCAGCACCCACTTCAGGCCCGCGTACAGCCCCGCGATGCCGAGCACGTTGGGCGTCCCGTACTCCAGGCGGTAGGGGTATTCGTCCAGATGCCTCCTCACCGCAGACCGCACCCCCGTGCCGCCGGCCCGCGTGTGTCGCACCTCGACCCCCTCACGCACGTAGAGACCCCCGATGCCTGTGGGACCCATCAACGACTTGTGGCCCGTGAAGGCGAGGAGGTCCACGCAGTCCTCCTGGACATCGATCGGGATCATCCCCGCGGACTGGGACGCGTCGATCGCGAACAGGATGCCACGCTCCCGACAGAGGCGACCAATCTCGCGGATCGGCTGCACGGTGCCGATCACGTTCGAGGCGTGGTTCATGATCACGAGCCTCGTGTTTCGCTTGAATCGAGCGCGGATGTCGTCCGGATCGACGAACCCCCTGCCGTCGAACGGCACGTAGTCCACCTCCACCCCCTGCTCCTGCGAGAGGTGGTAGAGGGGCCGCAAGACAGAGTTGTGCTCGAGGCTCGTGGTGATAGCGTGATCCCCAGGCTGGAGGGTGCCAAAAATGATCAGGTTCAGGGCGTCGGTGGAGTTGTAGGAGAAGCAGAGCCTATTGGGGTCAGTTCCATTGAAGAACTTCGTGAGCAACTTCCGAGTATTCTCGACGAGAGACCCGGTCTCCATGCAGAGGTCGTACCCCGATCGGCCAGGGTTCACGCCGTACGCGCGGTAGAACCGATCCATGAAGACGTACACTTCCTCTGGCTTCGGAAACGATGTCGCCCCTCCGTCAAGGTAGATCAGCTTCTCCAATGGGTTCCTCCGACGTTGCGAGTCCACTGAGCACGACTCGGCGCACGCGGGCGAATGTACGGGGGGCGAGGGAGATTCGAAACCGATTCGCACCCTCTTGGCCGGGCCTTTCCCTCGCACTCGACCGCTCGCAGGGCACCCATCGGCGTCACGGCCCCTGGAAGCCGAGGTCACTCACGCGGCACCGAACGGCGTTGGCGAGGCGCTGCTCACCGCAGAACGCGAGGAAGTCGCCGGGGGCGAACTTGCGCCCGACGAGGAGGTCCGCATGCCACTGCCCCTCGTGCTCTCCTGAGGAACCCTCGAGCACGAGCCGCTTTTTCTTCCCCGCGGTGCTCACCACCGACCTCGTCGCGTCGAGTTCCCGGGTGGTGTAGCACGAGACGTGGCGGGCGCGGAGCCACCGGACGAATGCCCCCTCGGCATCCGGGAGGGCCTCCCGGGGGAGCCGAAGCCCCACGCGGAAGGTCTCCAGCCGCTCCGGGCCGCACGAGGGCTCCACCCCGAGGACAGCGATCCCCTCCCTGCACGCGCCAGCGAGGGACGCCACCGCCTCCTCGAGGGCGCTCCGATCGATGCCGCGCAGGGCAACGACCGTCTCGCCGAAGAACCCTGGGAACAGGCTCCGGCGACGCGGCGTGAGGAACAGGGCCTCACGCGCGCCGAAGAGGGAATCGGTGAGGACGGGACGCTCGGCGAGGAGGATCCGCACGAGCAGGGCCTCCAGCCATGCGGGGTGTAGGCCCGCGAGCCGTTCCTCGATGCGGACCCGCACGAACAGAGGGAGGAGCCGTCGCTTCGTCTCCACGAGCGCGCGCAGGGAGGCGACGAGCTGGGGCGAGGTCGGTGCTTTGGGAGAAGGGGCCCCCGTGTGGTCGAACTGCGTTCCGCTCGCTCCCTCCGCGACGCGCCCATCCCGTGCCCCGGAGGGCTGGAGGAGGGCCGCGCGCGCCCTTTGGAACTGGCGCCTGAGGGCCTCGGGGGACACCGGGCCTCGAACGAACGCCCCGTGGGTGAGAGAGGCCTCCTCGCACATCCCGACCGAACGCGCACGCTCTAGGATCGTCGTCGCCACGTCGGGGGGCACGACCCCGTCGAAGCAGAACCCTCGTCGCGCAAGCTCGACGAGGGTGGGCAGGAGCCTCCCATCCCCACGCGCGAGGAGTTGCCCCATGACGTACTCGGCCCAGGAAGACGACAGGCGGAACTCGAACCCGTTCGTCTCGCAGCACGACTTCATCCCGCGCACGAGCGGGGCCCATTCCTCCTCGTCGAGGATGGGGCGGTCGTACTCGAGGGGTGTGCCCGGCATGCGCACGAGTCGACCGGCGCTGATGATCACGCGGATCCCCTCGTTCCCCGCGCGTCGCCACGCCTTCAGGTTGCGGAGGAAGGCGCGGAACTCGGCCCAGTCCGCTTCCCCTTCGTGGCCGGTGAGGACGAAGGAGAGCTTGAGCTCTCGTATGCGCTCTCGGAGGAGGCGGCGCAGCACCGTCTCGATCGCACCAGGAGCGAGACGCTTCTGGAGGAACGCCCTGAGGCGCTCGCTCACCCCTTCGATGCCGAAGGTGAAGGCGAGCTTGCCCGCGGCTATCTGGGCGTCGAGGAGGGCCGGATCGGGAGCCAAGGCGTCGATCCGCTGGCTCGTGATGGTCACCTCGTCGAAGAGGCGGTGCAGGGCAAGGAGCAGAGACGCGAGGTCGCGGTGGGCGTTCGCGTTGAAGCTCATGAGTTCGACCCTCGTCGCCCCGTGGAGGGCCTTGAGCCTGCGCGCGTGACGCACGAGGTCGTCGAGGGGGACCTCCCGGTACGGCAGGCGATCGTGGCCTTCGAAGCAGAACGAGCACACGGTGGGGCACCCGAAGGTGATCTGCAGCCTCGCGGTGTGCGCCTCCTCACCGTTGAGGATCGGGTAGTTTAGGGGCAGGTCATCGCCGGTAGGGGCCCGCAGGATGCTCTTTGGCACGGGGTGCGCGTGCCTCCCGAAGACCCACAACCCCGGGAGGTCGACGCCGCACAGGCGCGCGCGTGTGCCACTGCGGCATGAGACGAGGGACCGCACGAGCTCCGGCACGACCCTCTCCCCCTCGCCGAAGAACAGACCATCGACGAGGCAATCCGAGCCCGTGCCGCAGACCACCGTCGAGGCGAGGGCGTTGGAGCCGCCGAGGATGATTGGGGGCCAGCCCTCCTGGCGGTCCTTGGCCGAGAGAGGGATGGAGGAGTGGTGGAGAAGGTAGGGCAGGTTCACGAGTTCGAGGACGTAGGAGGTGGAGACGAGCACGAGGTCGAACTCGTCCACGGTTCGGCACGACTCTCCCCCCACGAGCAAGGGGATGCCCGCCTCGACGCGACGCTGGCGATCGGCGCGTGGGGGCAGGAACGCGAGATCCACGTAGGCGTCGCGGAGACCACGCCGGACCGCGTCGGCGAGGAACAGGTGGGGAAACGACCGTTCCACGTCCCCAAACGGCGAGAGCCGCACGATGAGCACCTTGAGGGGAGAAGCCTCGAATGGGCCGTTGCGGAAGGTCGGATTCGGGTGGGGTCGCCACAGCGGGGCCTCTTGGAGCCGCCATCCGTGCCGGGAGAACCACGCGGTGAGGTCAGCCACGATCAGTGCAAGGCTTTCCCAAGCACGAGACCTGCCGAGAACAGGAGCCCGAACGTGAGGGCCAGACGGGCGGTGGCGGCGTCGAGCACCACGAAGGGAGGGGGATTGCCCTCCCGTGGTTTCACCCATGCGATGCGGAGGAGGCGTACCACCTGAGGAACCGTTCCCAGCACGAGGAGGCACGTCCATGGGAGGGGCGGTGTGAGGCTCCAGGCCCGGCTGAGGAGCGGCATCGCGGCGGTGAGTACCACGGGGCCTGCGGTGAGGAGCACAAAGTACCAGAACGAGCCACGCTCCCCGAGCCGCTGGGCGAGTGACCGGGCTCCGAGGTCACGGTCGCGCCCGACGTCCCTCCAGTTGTTCGCGTGGAGGATCCCCACGATGAGCATCGCCTGGGGGAGCCCCCACACGACCGGCGTCCAGGTGAGCCTTCCGGCCTGGACGAGCCAGCTCCCCACGGCCACACCGATCCCGAAGGCGAGGAGGATGACGAGGTCCCCGACGCCGCGGTACTTCAGCGAGAGCGGAGGGGCCGTGTAGCTCACGGCGAGGAACAGGCCCGCGAGGCCCAGGACCGCAACGAGCGGACCGCGCACGAGGGTGAGGTAGATGCCCACACCCGCTCCCCCGATGGCGCAGTAGGCGGCGAGGGTGAGGGCCTGGGAGGACGTGAGGAGCCCCCGCACCACGGCGCCACTCACGGGGATCACCTCACGGTCGATCCCCCTCGCGTGGTCGAACGCGTCGTTCACGAGGTTGCCACAGGCGTGGATGAGGGCCACCCCTACCCCCGTGAGGACGAGGTACACGGGCGAGAACGCCCCGCTCACACGCCACGCCCCCACGGCTCCGATGAGCGCCGGCATGAGGGAGGCCGGGAGCGAATACGGCCTGAGTGCGATCCAGAAGACGCGCAGCCTGTGCATAGACCCCTCCGAACGGTCGATTGCCCTTGCTCCCAACATGGCAGGCAGAACCCCGGAGCGCAAACGCGGGGTGACAAGGGAGGCTTGCGGCCACCAACGTGGGCGACCTGATTGACGAACGTCGAGCGTTCCTGTTCCGTTCCTTCCCGCCCGAGGACCGCCCTCGCCTCCCCCTGGCCCGAGGGGTCCGACGAATGGAGGGTGTTCGCGTGAACCTGGTGGCTCCCACGCCTTGTTGCCGCGCGTACCCACGGCCCCCACAGGATCCAGGTGCCTGGCTGCCCATGTCCTTCGTGCGGCGTCCCTCGTGGGGTCGGCCTGCCTCCTGGCCTTCCTCCTCACCACCGGGTGTGCGAGGCGACCCCTCACGTGCGCGCGCCCTGTTCGACTCGTGGCCAGAGGCGGGGAGGCCCTTGCCGTGGCGGGTCGTTTCCCTCACGAGGGAACGCGAGGGAACTCTCGACGATCCGAGGTCTCCGGGAGGTGACCGCCCGTCGGAGGGTCCCTGGAGGTTCACCGCCTGGCTCAAGGGCGGATCCCTCGCGTGTGGCGCCCAGTTCGACGGCCCGTGGCATGGGACCCTCGAGGTGCGCCTCTGCTCATCCGGCGGCATGACCGAGGCCGAGACACCCGTCAGGGGGCGGCGCTGCACCCTGCGGGTCCCCGCCCCCGCCCCGGGTGAGGCGACCCTCGCGGTGAGTGCGCGGGACGCCTCCGGGGAGTGCCGACTCCGTCACCTCACGATGCTCGAACTCGCCCCCGACACACCGGAGGAGGTGGTGCACCGTGCGACCTGGGTCGCCTCGTGGCTGCGCACGACCTACCTCGAGGGTGTGAGGCCTGGTCCCATGACGCCGGTCATGCCTCTGGCACTCGACGGCTGTACCCGCCGCGCGCTCGTGCTCTCCGAGGCAGACACCCTGCGTCTGGAGCTCCCCAGGGGGAGCAGGGGGACCGTGGTGGCGTGGTTCGCGGCGCTCTCGGCCCACCGGGAGGGTCACGCCGAGGTCACCTGCGAGGCGCAGGTGCGCGGGAGGTGGAGGCCATGCTGGACCGTGGCGGTGGACGAGCCTCTCCGCTGGATCCCCGCGGAGTGGGGGCTGCCTGTCGGTGCCCACAGCATCCGGTTCAGGGTCCGTGGGGCACCGGCCGTGGCGGTGGCCGAACCCATCGTGGTGCCCGGAGGTTCTCCCCGTGGCAAGGCCAACCTCATCGTCATCGTGCTCGACACGGTGCGGGCGGATCGCCTCGGATGCTACGGCTACACCGTGCGCCCTACCTCCCCTGCCCTGGACTCGCTCCTCGCCTCGAAGGGCTTCACCGTGTTTCGCCGCGCGAGCTCGCCCGGAGCCTCGACGGTCCCTTCGACCGTGCGCTTCCTCTCCTCCCGGTACCGCGAGGACCCGCCCTAAGAGGAGGAACTCCCTCGGTCGATCCCCCTGCTCGCGGAGCGAATCGTGCCCATGGCAACTACTGCATCGGCGTGACGGGAGGAGGGCTGCTCCGGGTGCCCGGGTTCGAACGCGGGTTCCACGGGTTCCACGAGTACCACTGGAGCGAGAGGTTCGGGAAGGTCGAGGATACGTTCCCCCGGGCAGAGCGATGGCTCAGGAGGCCTCGCGAGCCGTTCTTCCTCTTCCTCCACACGTACGAGGCCCACACCCCCTACGTGCGCACGACGTTCTGCGAGGGCCTCCCGCGGGGGAGGCTCCCAGAGCCCCACACGGTCCCCGACTTCCCGGAGGGGACCACACACCTCCAGCCCCTGTCTCCCGAGGAGCGGCGGTACATCGAGGCCGCCTACGATGGGGGGGTGAGGGCGGCGACCGACGCGGCAGCCACGCTCCTGGGCTCCCTCGACGAGCGAGGCCTCTTGGGGCGCACCGTCGTCGTCATCCTCAGCGATCACGGCGAGGAATTCTGGGATCACTTCCCCACCTACGCTCGGCATGGGCACTCCCTGTACCCTGAGCTGCTGGGGGTGCCATTCATCCTCCGTGCCCCTGGGTACCGGGGCCCCCAGGCGGTCGATGCGGAGGTGAGCACGGCTGACCTCGTGCCCACGGTCATGGACCTCCTTGGCCTCCCGTGCGAGGGCCCGGTGGACGGGGTGAGCCTCGTCCCGCTCCTTGGGGGAGGGCAGGTGCGCAGGCTGGTGCCGATCCTCGCCCAGGCCAAGGGCGGAGTCACGGGGCTTGCGGCGATCAAGGTGGCGACAGGGCCCCACTCCTACATCCGCATGGAGGGGCCTCCCGACCGACGGGGCAGGGAGCCGTTCCTCATTCGCGACAAGGAGCGAGGTGCAGAGCTCTATCGGCGCGACGCTGACCCGAGGGAAACCCGCTCCCTCATCGGCACGGATGCTGGGCTAGCCGCCGCGTTGGCCGAGACCCTCGCGCAGGCGCTCGCCCGGTCGGTCGAACCGGCACCTCGGCTCATCCGCCGGGGCCGGGCTGGCCTGTCACCGGTGTTGGCGGCCCAGCTCGAGGCGCTCGGCTACCTCGCGCGGGAGGGGGGAAAGGTGAAGCCCCTGCAGGAGCCCCAGGACCCGAGTGCCACGGGAGGTTCTGGGGCTGCGTCGCCGTGAGGTCCTGGGCCGGCGAGCCGCGGCGCAGCACGAAGATCCTCCATCCCCGCCCGAGGGTCGCGCAGGGAACTTCGCCCACGGTCTCGTAGCCTGGCAGGGGGCAAAGCGCCACGACGTACCGCGGGACGATCTGTGGCGCCCACAGCCTGATCCACCAGGGCGATGCGGGATCACGCCGTGGGAGGCTCACCGTCCCCCGCCAGGCATGGCGCCATCCCGCCCACTCGTAGCCAGCCTCGATCTCGTCCGGGGAGACGCCGTCGGCGAGGAGACCCTCGACCAGCTCCCAGCGGCACCTGTTCCAGGCGAGGTAGTCGTGCGTGCCGGCCGCGGACAGCACGCCGAGGGCCGCGAGCACACCCCACGCCCAGGCCCTCAATCGGCCGAGGCGTGGCACGAGGTCCACGACGAAGAGGGGGACGAGGGGCACGAGGTACCGATCGTAGAAGGGGGGGGCGGCGGCGAGGACGCCAAGCCACACGAGGGCGAGGGTCGAGGGCCCGAGGGCACGCAGGGTGCCCCTCAGGGTCCACGCCCACAGCGCGGCACAGGTGAGGCCCACGGCGATGGCCCTGAGGATCGACTGGCCCATGAGCACCCCTGCGACCCACGGGACGGCCGCGGTGGCCACGGCCACCCAGGGGGGGAGGCCCTCAGACCCCATCAGTGCGCCGATCAGGCCGATGGCGCTGCCTGCGCTCGCGAGCGAGGCGACCATCCAGAACCAGGGGGGCAATGCCGGGGGTGTCCCCTGCAGCCCCACGAAGCCCAGGCCACCACGGTGGAGCACATTCTCGAGGCTCGGCAGCGGCAGGGGAGTACCCGAGCCCAGCCACCACGCCTGGCCCCACACCCAGAGGATGACGCAGGTGGGCGCGAAGGTGCGGGAGGGGGAGACCCAGGCGAGGCCGCAAGGGAGGAGGAGGAGCCCAAGGGAGGGAAGGATTCCTGGCCTCGTGAGGAGCCGCAGCGGGACCTCGATTCCCCGAGACTTGTCGAGCCACATGCCGCTCATGGTGCCCTCCGTGCCGTGGAGGTACCAGGCGAGGAACGGGATCGCCGCCCCGAGGGCCACCAGGGGTGGAGCCAGGTCGCGCCACCGAGATCGGCTGCCCCGCCCCACCGGCGCGGCGAACAGGGCGCGCGCGAGGCACCATACCGGGACGAGCAGCCCCACCGGATGCACGAGGAAGGCGAAGGCGGAGGCGAGTGCGAGGGCACCCCCCCGCGCCACCGTCGGGCGCTCCTCCCACACGCCCAGCATGAGGACGGTTCCCGCGACGGCGGCCTCGAGCGCGGGTTCGGGCATGAAGGAACAGGCGGAGACGAGCCCAAGCGGTGAGAGGAGCACGAGCAGCCCGGCGAACGCAGCCTTTCGGGAGCCTGCCCTCGCGCCCACGGCGAGCGCGGTGCACAGGCTTGCGACGAGGTGGAGGGCGAACCCGGCGACGCGCAGGGACGTGTGGGAGAATCCCAGCACCACGGAGGTGGCCGCACCCCACAGGCTCTGGCCCACAAGGCTTGCCGCGGCGAGCTGGGGCTTGGCGATGCGCCCCGTGGCGAGGAACTCCTCCACGACCCTTGCGTACAGCCAGTCGTCGTTCAGGGGGAAGTCGCCTCGGAGATCGACGAGGCAGGCGACGCAGATGGCCACCCCGGCCACGGCGATCAGGGCATACCGCATGCCTACCCTGGCTGGCCCACGCCGACCAGGCCCTTGAGCGCGCGGACCTCCTGCGCGGAGAGCGGCCGTGTGGCACCCTCCGGGAGGTCGCCCAGCCGGAGGGGGCCGAAGCCCCACCGGAAGATCCTCCTCACCTCAAAGCCCATCGCCTCAAGGAGCCGACGGATCTCTCGCTTCTTGCCGGTGACGAGCACGAGGTCGAGTCGGTGGCCCTTCCCGTCGGCGATCCTCGCCTCCGTCACCGAGAGGAGCTCGCCCTCGACGAAGGCTCCCCTCTCGAGGTCCCTCAACCTGGAGGAGGGAAAAGCGGGGCTCACGTCGACCCGATAGTACCGCCTCACCCCCCAGCGCGGATGCGTGAGGCGGTACGCGAGCTCACCATCGGAGGTGAAGAGGAGGAGCCCCTCGCTGTCGCGGTCAAGCCGGCCGACCGGGAAGAGGCGCTCCGCGGTGCGAGGGAGGAGGGACATGACCGTCTTGCGGGCGTGAGGATCCGAGGACGTGGTGACGTAGCCCCGAGGCTTGTTGAGCATGAGGTAGACGTGGCGTCGAGGGAGGCGGACCGTCTCCCCCCCCACGACGACGGTGTCGGTTTCGGGGTCGACGTCCTGGAACGGCCCCTGCGCGGCGACCCCGTTCACGGTGACGATCCCCTCGGCGATGAGGCGTTCGCAGGACCTGCGCGATCCGAGGCCGCATGCGGCGAGGAACTTGTTCAAACGCATGGAACTTTACCCTTCGTGAAGCGTCATTCTCTCCGAACGAAGAATGATCCGACTCTCTCCAGGGTATACCGTCATCGAAGCCGGGCTCGATTCGGAAAGGAGGACCTGTGGGTCGATCACCACAGACTACTTGGAGGGTGTGCCGGGTGCAACCCGTCGTGGTCGGCGTGGCTGCCTCCGCGGTCATGGCTGCAGCCGCCCCCGTGCGACTCACGCTCGTGGACGTGGGCTACGGGTCGGCGGTCCTCGTGCAGGATTCCACGGGAGTGGCCGTGCTCGTCGATGGTGGCTTCCGTGAGGAGGAGAAGGCCCTCAGGGAGGCGCTCCTCCAGGCCGGGGTCGACAGCCTCGCGGTCATGGTTGCCACGCACGGGCACGGGGATCACCTTGAGGGCCTCACGCTCCTGTTAGAAGAGGGGTTCCCGATCGGCGCGGTCGTGGGGAACGTGCCGCACGGGCACCCGAGTTTCGCCCCTTCCTTCTGGGAGCACCTCGGCGCCCTCCCCTACCGCCAGGTCCGCAGGGGAGACGTGGTGGAGGTGGGTGCCATGACCCTCCGCGTCCTCCACCCCGACACCCTCACCGATGACCCGAACAACTCGAGCATGGTGGTGCTCCTTCACGCCGGGAACGTGAGGGTGATGCTGCCGGCCGACATCGGCCCCATGGTCCAGGACCTCCTTGTGGGGCGGGGAGAGGACCTGAAGGCAGACCTCCTCCTCGCTCCCCACCACGGCGATGAGGTGACCATGGGGTTTTGGGAGGCGGTCGACCCGTCGTGGGTCCTCCTCTCGGTGGGTCCCAATCCATGGGACCTCCCACAGCCAGGCTTCATGGAGGAGGCGAGGAAGCGCCCCATGGTCGACACGAGGATCGACGGCACCGTTGTCCTTCGGTGTGATGGGGGAGGGATCACCATCGTTTCGCGTGGGCGTCAAGAAGACGCGTCGCCCAGGAGGGAGAGAGACATGGAAGCACGACTGCGGAGGTGGCGAGGTGGTCAGTAGCATCCTCGCCCTTGTGGTGGGCGTCATGGTGGTCGGGGAGGGGCCGGCACCGACCTGGACCCTCGAGGACTGCATCGCCATGGCGCTGTCGCACAACCCGACCGTGCAGAAGGCGGCCGCAGCCGTCGATGCGGCGCGAGGCGCGCGCACCCGCTCGCTCGCGGGGATTCTCCCCACGGTGTCTCTGTACGGTGACGTGAGCAGGTACTCCTCTGAGCAGATGAGCTTCTACCAGGACAAGTGGAAGACGTCGCGCGAGCGCTACTCCGCGGGGCTGCAGCTCCAGCAGACCCTGTTCGATGGGGGAGGGTCGTGGGCATCGCTCGCCTCCGCGTCGGCGCGCGTGCGCGCGGCGGAGGGGAGGGAGGTGGCGACGCGCGGTTCGGTCGCCCGGGAGGTTGCGGACCTCTTCTCCGCGGTGCTGAGGGCTGAGGCCCTGCTCAAGGTCGCAGAGGAGGCGGAACAGGTTTCTCGGAGGCTGCTGGAACGTGCGGAGGCCCGGGAGGGGATAGGGTCGGCGTCGCGGCAGGAGGTGTTGCGCGCCAAGGTGCAGGTCCACGCCGACACGATGGAGCGGATGCGGCGTGCGAACGAACTCGCCTCGGCGAAAAACGCCCTCCTCCTCGCCCTGGGGATGAGCCCGGGGACCCAGTTTCACCTCGCCGAGCCTTCCCCCGTGGACGAGCCGGTGCCCTCGCTCGAGGAGTGTCTCGCCGATGTGGCACACCACCCCTCGCTCTTGGCCGCAGAGGAGAACGCCCGAGCCGCTCGGAGAGACGTTGCCTCTGCCTCTGCCATGAGGTACCCGTCCCTCACCGGCACGGCGAGCTACGGGTGGAGCGACGTGACGCTGCCTGGGAGCCGCAAGGCGTTCGATGAGTTCGACTCGTGGAGAGTCGGCCTCACCGTGAGCGTGCGCCTCTTCGACGGGCTTGGGACGAAGGGCCAGATCCAGACGGCCAAGGCGCTCGCGGCGGAGGCGGCAGCGGCCTGGACCGAGACGAGGCTGTCCCTCCAGCACGCGGTCCAGGTCGAGCACCAACGGCTCATCGAGGCCCTCGCCCAGGTCGAGGTCGCCCGGCTGGCCCTCGACTTGGCGAACGAGGAGTACCGCCTCGCCGAGGAGAGGTACACGCTCGGGTCCCTCTCCTTCGTGGACCTTGGAGACTCGAAGCTCGCACTCGAACGGGCGAAGGTGAGCCTCGTGGAGGCCACCACCGCGGTACGGATGGCCCGGGTGGCGCTCGAAGCGGCCCGAGGGAGACTGGGGGTGCACCCGTGAAGAGACGCTGGATCCTCATCGTGATCGTTCTCGTCGTGGTGTTCGTCGGCCTCGGAGGAGCCATCGGCAAGGGTCGCGGCAAGGCGGTCAAGGTGCGCACGGAGCGTGCCGCCCGACGAACCCTCGTCGCGGAGGTCTCGGGGCCGGCACGCATCAGACCCTCGACCGAGGTGAAGCTCAGTGCGGACGCCATGGGTCGGGTGGTGCGGATCGCGGTCAAGGAGGGAGAGCGCGTCAGGCGCGGGCAGTTCCTCCTCCAGCTCGACCCGGTGCAGTACGAGACCCAGGTGAACCGGAGCAAAGCCGAACTCGACCAGGCACGCGCCACGCTCGAGCAGAGCCGCGCTTCGCTCCGCCAAGCCCAAGAGGAGCTGGCGCGATTGGAGCGCCTGCTGGAGAAGAAGCTCATCTCCCCTGAGGTCGTGGAGCAGCAACGCACGCAGGTGGAGGTGCTCGCGGCCCAGCGCGTGGCAGCAGAGCGGAACGTGACGCGTGCCCAGGCGGTGCTCGAGGGTGCCACCGATGCGCTCGCGCGAACCACGTTCCGCTCCCCTATCGACGGGACCGTGACGAAGGTCAACGTGGAGGAGGGAGAGATGGCGGTCGTGGGGACCATGAACAACCCGGGGACGGTGCTCTTGCAGGTTGCGGCCCTTGACTCGATGGAGGCCGAGGTGGAGGTCGATGAGACAGAGGTCATCGACGTGCGCGTCGGGAGCCCCGCCGTGGTCGAGCTCGACGCCTTCCCAGACACGACCCTGAGGGCCATCGTCACCCAGGTGGGGTCGAGCGCCACGATCAAGAACCGGGGAACACCCCAAGAGGTGACCGTCTTCCCGGTCGTGGTGCTCTTGCAGGAATCGCTCGAGGGGGTACGACCGGGCATGACGGGGACGGTGCGCATCGAGGTCGGACGCCGCGACAGCGTCCTCTCGGTGCCGATTTCAAGCCTCGTGGTCCGGGACCCCGAGCGGGAGAGGCGCAGGGAGCGGAACGAGCGGGAACCTGACATCGCGCCGGATCGGAAGCCTCCCGAGAAGGAAGGGGTCTACGTCGTGGTGGGACGCAAGGCACGGTTCCAACCCCTCGAGACCGGCATCTCGGGGGAGCACTACGTCGAGGTCAAGGGAGGCCTCGAGGAAGGGGCAGAGGTGGTGGTCGGTCCCTTCGAGACCCTGCGCGACCTGCGCGCCGGGACGAGGGTCGTGGTCGAACGCGAGGACGAAGACTGATGCCTGAACCAAACCTCATCAACCTGCGCGGCATCCACAAGACCTACCTCGTAGGGACGGTGCCGGTCCACGCGCTCCGTGGCGTGGATCTCCAGATCCGCCCGAGAGAGTACGTGGCGATCATGGGGCCCTCGGGCTCGGGCAAGTCGACCCTCATGAACATCATCGGCTGCCTCGACGTGCCGACCGAGGGCACCTACCTGTTGGAGGGGGAGGACGTGTCCGGCCTCGACGATGACCGCCTCGCCTCCATCCGCAACCGAAAGATCGGGTTCGTGTTCCAGATGTTCAACCTCCTGCCCCGGGCGACGGCGCTCGCGAACGTGGAGCTCCCCCTCGTGTACGCCGGGGTACCGTCCAGGGTACGGCGCGAGCGGGCAGCCAGGGTCCTCGCGCAGGTGGGGCTCGCGGATCGGATGCACCACAAGCCGGCCGAGCTCTCGGGCGGACAACGCCAGCGGGTGGCGGTTGCTCGCGCCCTCGTCACCGACCCCAGCGTCATCCTCGCCGACGAGCCCACGGGCAACCTCGACACCAAGACCGGTGAGGAGATCCTCGCCCTGTTTCGCTCCCTGTCTGAGGACGGCAACACCCTCATCGTGGTCACCCACGACGCGAAGGTCGCCTCCGAGGCCCGTCGTATCATCCGTCTGGTCGACGGTAGGGTCGTGGAGGATCGGTCCGCGTGAACGCCTGGGGTGAGTGCCTCGCGTCCGCGCTGGATGCGCTGCGCATGCACCGGATGCGTTCCCTCCTCACGGTGCTTGGCATCGTGATCGGCATCACGACCGTCATCACCCTCCAAGCACTCGTGAACGGGCTCAACCGGACCGTGGAGCGGCAGTTCAAGTCCATCGGTTCGGACATGATCAGTGTGAACCTCTACGAATGGGGACTCCGAATCGGTCCCCGCGCGAGGAAGCCACGCCGCCCGCTCACCATGGAGGACGCCGCCGCGGTGGCCCAATGCCGGCTCGTGAGGGAGGTCGCCCCCACGATCTACGAGTTCCAGCAGGTCCGGTACCGAGGCAAGACGATCGGACCGCTCACGATCTGCGGCACGAGCGAGCCCTTCGCCCGCATCGAGAACTACGCGGTTGCCAGGGGACGCTTCCTCATCGAGGCCGACGTCGCGCGGGCACGCTGGGTCGCCGTGCTCGGCGACGACGTGCGCAGGGACCTCTTCGGCGAGGAGGATCCCCTCGGGAAGAGGATCATGATCGGGGCGCGGGTCTACCACGTCATCGGGGTCATGGCCCCGCGTGGGGCCATCTTCGGTCAGAGCCAGGACAACCTCGTCGTGATCCCCGCCTCCACGTTCCAGAACCACTTCGGCCATGAACGCACCGTCAACATCTCCGCACTCCCCCTCGCCAGGTCCTCCATGGAGGCCGCGAAGGAGGAGATCCGGACCGTGCTCAGGCGCCAGCGGCGCCTGAGGCCTGGCGACCCAGACGACTTCGCGCTCAACACGGCGGACCAACTGATCGTGCAGTTCCGACAGCTCACGGGCACGATCTTCGCGGCGATGGTGGGCCTGGGGGGCCTCTCCCTGCTCGTGGGGGGCATCGGCATCATGAACATCATGCTCGTGTCGGTCACCGAGCGTACGAGGGAGATCGGCATCCGGAAGGCGCTCGGCGCCCGGCGCCGTGACATCAGGAACCAGTTCCTCACCGAGGCGGTGCTCCTGTGCCTCCTTGGTGGGGTGCTTGGGATCGTGATCGGCGTGACCCTCGCTTCCCTCATCGGTGCGGTGAGTCCGCTCGAGCCGGCCGTGACACCGGGCACCGTCGTGTTGGGCGTGGCGTTCTCCTGTGCGGTCGGGGTCACCTTCGGGCTCCTCCCCGCCTCGCGCGCGGCGCGCCTCAACCCCGTGGATGCGCTGTGGTATGAGTAGGGCTTCACGCTGGGCAATCGTGCTCGAGAGCCTCCACCAGGCCGCCTCCGGCATCCTCGCCCACAAGTTCCGCTCCTTCCTCACCGTGCTCGGCGTGGTCATCGGCGCCACCACGGTCATCGCCATGCTCGCGGTGGTACAGGGGCTCAACGCCGCGGTCGCGAACGCGATCAAGGACATGGGCACGGCCACCTTCCTCGTCTCGAAGTACCCCCTCACGAGGAACGTCTCCTTCGAGGAGTACCTCAGGCTGCGGCGCAACCCCGATCTCACCGAGGGGGATGCGCGGGCCCTCGAGGCAGGTTCCCCCTGGGTGAAGCGCGCGGCCGTCGGCGTCACGGGGGCCTTCGACGTGCGAGCCGGGAGACTCGAGGCGTCGAACGTGTTCGTGAAGGGCCTCTCTTCGTCCTTCGCCGAGATCTCGGAGGTGAAGATCGCGCTGGGCAGGGTGTTCACCGAGCAGGAGAACGTGCGGAGGAGACGGGTGTGCATCATCGGTTCCACCGTCGCCAACCGGCTCTTCCCTGGGGTGAGCCCCTTGGGCAAGCACGTGCGCATCGCAGGACAGAGGTTCCTCGTCGTGGGGGTCCTCGTCGAGCGCGGCAAGATGTTCGGCCAGGACATGGACAGCGTGATCCTCGTGCCCCACCGTGCCTACGAGCAGGCCTTCGGGAGGGGCGACGCCATGCTAAGCGTGCAGGCCATCGACCCCGAGCACCTCGCACTCGCGCTCAACGACGCGATCACGATCCTCCGGAGCAGGAGGGGGCTGAAGGCCTCGGACGACAATACGTTCTTCCTCACCACCCAGCAGACCCTCCTCTCGAGCTACTACCGGATCATGGGGGGAGTCTACGCCGTCATGGTGGGGGTGGCCGCCATCAGCCTGCTCGTGGGAGGGGTCGGCATCATGAACATCATGCTCGTCTCGGTGACCGAGCGCACGGCCGAGATCGGGCTGCGCAAGGCCGTGGGCGCGACGCGGGGTGTCGTGGTGCTGCAGTTCTTGTCCGAGGCAGCGGGGCTCTCCTCGGCGGGGGGCATCATCGGGCTCCTCTTCGGCGCCAGCCTCGCCTCGCTCCTCGGCGCGGTGAGCCCCATCCCCGCGCGGGTCGTGAGCTGGTCGGTGCCGCTGGCCCTCCTGTTCGCTGCCTCCGTCGGCATCGTGGCAGGCCTCTACCCCGCCCTCAAGGCCGCACGCCTCAGCCCGGTGGACGCGCTCCGCAGGGAGTAATTCCCGAGGGAGGCCTCACTCGGGCCGATTTCCGATTGCCCCGGTGGCGCGGGCGTGGTACTATTGGCCGAGGGATTGGGGGGCCTGGCTCCTTCGATGGGTGGGGGGTGCCCATCACGCCTCGATTCGCTTCCGCCTTCGGATCACCGGCACACACCACGCAGGGAGCACACCGTGCCTGCGCACTCCCAGAGCCCCGACCTTAGCGACGCCCCGGGGCGCACGACGGACACTCGCTGGGCCCTCGAAGCACTCGAACAGTCGGAGGCCCGGTACCGAACGCTCGTGGAGAACATCAACGACGTGCTCTTCTCACTCGACGTGGACGGGCGCATCACGTACATCAGCCCGGTCGTCGAGCGGTTCGGCTTCGTCCCCGCGAGCGACCTCGTGGGGCAGCACTTCTCACGGTTCGTGCACCCCGATGATCTCCCAGGACTCACCGAGAGGTTCCGCGCCACACTCGTGGGAGACCCGAAGCCCCACGAGTTCCGGGTCCTCACCCCGGATGGCCAGATTCGCTACGTCCGGTCCTCCAGCCGTCCCTTGTACGAGCAAGGGAGCCTCGTAGGGCTCACCGGCCTCCTCACCGACGTCACCGAGCGCAAGCTCATGGAGGAAGAGCTCCGTCTGGGGCGCGAGTCGCTCGAGCGCTGCGTGAGGGAGCGGACGGCCGCGCTCGAGGAGGCGAATGCCCGGCTCAGGACTGAGATCGTTGAGCGCGCCAAGGCGGAGAAGGCCGCGCGAGAGAGCGAGGAGCGGTGGCGTCGACTCGTGGAGCACAACCCCGTGTGCCTCGCGGTGCATCGGGAGGGGAGGATCATCTACGTGAACCCCGCCTGCCTGCGGCTCTTCAACGTCGAAAGCGTCGAGGACGCCATCGGCAGGTCGATCTTAGAGTTCGTCCATCCCGACTACCGGGACGTCGTCGTGGCGCGCGTGAGAGAGACCATGGCGCGCGACGTGCCGGCTCCCCCGCTCGAGGAGAGGTTCGTGCGGCCCGATGGCTCGATCATCGAGGTCGAGGTCACCGCGATCCCGCTCACGTACATGGGCGAGCGGGCCATCATGACCGTGATCCGCGACATCACCCACCAGAGGGAGGCCGAACGAGCCCTGAGGGAGAGCGAGGAACGCTACCGCAGGTTCTTCGAGTTGGACCTGAGTGCCGACTACATCGCCCGCCCGGACGGGACCCTCGTCGCGTGCAACGCCGAGTTCGTGAAGCTGTTCGGGTTCGCCTCGCGGGAGGAGGCACTCGCGACGAACGTGACCGAACTCTACCCTTCGCCCGAGGCGCGCGAGGAGTTCCTCCGGCTCCTGAGGACGCGCGGCACGGTCGTCAACCACCGGATGCAGCTGAAGCGCCGGGATGGGAAGCCCCTCCACGTGCTCGCCAACACGACAGGGGTCTTTGGACCAACCGGGGAGCTCAGCCTCATCCAGGGCTTCCTCCTGGACGAGACCCCCATGAGGCTCCTCGAGGAGCAGTTCCTCCACGCCCAGAAGATGGAGGCGGTGGGGAGGCTCGCGGGAAGCATCGCGCATGACTTCAACAACATGCTCACCGCGGTGCTTGGCACCGCGGAGCTCATCCTCGAGAAAATGCCGATGGACGATCCGCTCCGGAGCCGAATCGAGACGATCCGCGCGGCCGCCTTGCGGTCGAAAGAGGTCGCCTGTCGCCTCCTCACGTTCGCCCGCAAGCACCCGATCGAACCACGGGTGATCGATCTCAACGCCTCCATCGCCGCCCTGCGCGACGTGATCCAGGGGCTTCTCGGGGACCGGGTCGCCGTGCGTCTGGACCTCGCGGACGGTCTCTGGCCCGTACGGATCGACCCGACACACGTCGACCATGTCCTCGCCAACCTCGCGTCCAACGCCCGCGATGCCATCGAAGGCCAGGGGGAGGTGGTCATCGAGACGGCCAACCTGCACGTACGCGAGCATGCCGTGGGAGCGCCGCTGGAGGGGAACGACTGGGTGCGCATGCGTTTCACGGACACCGGACGCGGCATGGACGAGGAGACAAAGCGCTTCCTGTTCGAGCCATTCTTCACGACCAAGCCACCCGGCCAGGGCACGGGCCTGGGGCTCTTCACGGTCTACGGGATCGTGACGCAGAGCGGGGGATTCATCCACGTGACCTCGGAGCCGGGCAGCGGCACCACGTTCGACATCTTCCTCCCGCGCGCTCCCCAGTAGGAGGACTCGGCCCTCCTCGGCGCTCGGGGACCCCGCCGCCGGTCACGACGGCCCGGCTACGGCGCGCCTTGTGAAAGCCCGAACTCGTACTCCCCGACCCGGTTCGACTGCCACATCACCTGGTTCTGCGGGTTGATCGCCACGACCAAGAACGTGTAGTTCTCATCAGGGTTCCCCAGTCCAAGCGTGGTCGACCAACTCGTCGCCGGCGCCTGCACGATCGCCACGCGGTTCGTGTACCCAGGCCCGAGGTCGGGCCGGAAGTGGGGTGCATTCACTCCGCCGAAGATCCAGTACTGGGAGGCCATGTACACGGGGGCCCAGGAGAGCTGGATCCCCTCGTCACCGAGTGCGAAGGAGACCGAGTTGGTGATCCCGTGCAGGAGCGCCCCCTGGTGGATGGCCCTCGTCTGGGGATCCTGGAAGAACCCGACGATGGTGCACGACTTGTTCCTCCAGCCAAGGCTCACCGAGAACACCTGGTTGACGACCTCCACCGAGTCCCCCGGTGCAAGCGCGAAGCACGTGTTGTCGCCGAAGTCGACCTGGATCACGGTGAAATAGAGGTGGGTCTGATTCTGCCACGTGTACGCCGTGTCGTCCCCCGTCACGTTCAGGTGGATACACCCGGTCACGTCGCCGGTGCTCACGTTCTTCACCTTCGCGCGCACCATGCCGAGCCCTGTGCGCGGGTTGTACCCTTGGAGCTGGAGAGACATGGTGACGGGGCTGGGAACGACTTTGCGCTGGTTGAAGTATGGCCAGTAGTTGACGGGAACGCTCGAACTCCCCCCGAGGTGGCGGACGGTGCCGTCGAACCACACCTGCGGGACCCCGCCCCCGCCGTAGTACTGGTAGCGCGCGTCGCACCCCGGAACCTCGAAGGGATCGGTGCCGTACGTGTGGTACGCGATGGGGGCGAGCGAGTCCCCCACGGCCATGTGCAGGTTGTGCAGGCCCATCACGGAGCCCGGACAGTACACTCAGCCAGTGCCGATGAACTCCTCGGCCACCACCACGCGCTGGACCGCCAAGGCGGGGGACAACCCCAGTGCGACGAGCACCGCCGCGCCCGCCATGAGTCGTGCGGCGTTCATCTTCGCACACCTCCTCGGGGAAGACGTTGACGCTTAGGCCTTGCTCGCGCAAAACCTCGGATTCCTTGCGGTCCTGATGAAGGAGCTCGGTGTGTGCCTTGTCAACCGCGGCGTGAGCTCGGGTGAGGACTCCTCCTTGCATCGGTCACGCCGCAGTTTTCATTGTCGCCCGTCCACCGTGAATCCCCCCTCTCGTCTCGGGCGAGGCGCGCCGTGAGCGAGGCACTCCACCCGTCTGAATGGCTCATCGTCCGCAAGGCCGCGGTGCACAACCTGCAGAGCATCGACGTGTGCATGCCGCGGAATCGGCTCGTGGTGATCACCGGTCCCTCCGGTTCGGGCAAGAGCAGCCTCGCCTTCGACACGATCTACGCAGAGGGCCAACGCCGTTACGTCGAGTCCCTCTCCGCCTACGCGCGCCAGTTCCTCGGCCTCATGGAGAAGCCCGACGTGGAGAGCATCGAGGGGTTGTCTCCGGCCATCAGCATCGAGCAGCGCAAGCCGGGCCACAACCCGCGTTCCACGGTGGGCACCACCACGGAGATCTTCGACTACCTGAGGCTCCTCTACGCGCGGCTGGGGGTGCAACACTGCCCCCGCTGCGACCAACCCGTGCAGCGGAGGACGGTGGAGCAGATGGCCGCGCACGTCCTCTCCACGATGGGAGGCCTCCGCGTCGGCATCTTGGCCCCGGTGGTGCGCGGTCGCAAGGGAGAGTACCGCGAGCTGTTCGAGCGCCTCTCAAGCCAAGGCTTCGCGCGCGTGCGCGTGAACGGGACCGTGTACCGCCTCGAGGAGGTCGCCGCCTTGGAGCGGCAGAAGAAGCACACGATCGAGGTGGTCGTTGACCGGATCGTGGTGGAGCCGGAGGCCCGCTCGAGGCTCGTGGACTCGATGGAGACGGCGGCGAGCCTGTCTGGAGGGCTCGTGGTCGTCTCGCCGGAGGGGGCCGAGGAGGTGCTCTTCAGCAGGAACAACGCCTGCCCCACCTGCGACCTCTCGTTCGAAGAGCTCCAACCCCGCCTGTTCAGCTTCAACAGCCCCTACGGTGCCTGCGAGGCCTGCGGCGGCCTCGGGGTCACGACGGAGATCGATCCTCGGCTCGTCGTCCCGGACCAGACCCTCTCGCTCGCACAGGGTGCGCTCGCCCCATGGCGCACGAAGGAAGGGGGGCTCGACCGGTTCCGCTCCCAGATGCTCTCGACCCTCGCGGCTCACCTTGAGTTCAGCCTCGAGACGCCGTTCTGCGAGCTACCGGAGCACGTGCGACGTGCGATTCTGTACGGGAGCTCGACCTCGATCCGCTTCGCACTCTCCGCTCAGGACGGTCGCCAGCGGTGGGAGTGGACCGCACCGTTCGAGGGGGTCATCCCCTTCCTCGCGCGGCGCTATGAGCAGTCATCGCCCCGGCGTCGCGCGCTCCTCGAGAGGTACATGAGCATGCTGCCCTGCACGGCGTGCGGCGGCACGAGGTTGCGCGCGCAGAGCCGCGCCGTGAAGGTCCGTGGGGTGCCGATCCACGAGCTCGCGAGGTGGAGCATCACCAAGCTCAGATCCTTCTTCTCCTCGTTCGATCCCGACGAGCGGGAGCGCGCCATCGGTGGCAGGATCCTCGCGGAGATTCAGCGAAGGGTGCGGTTCCTCGACGAGCTTGGCATCGGCTACCTCACCCTCGATCGAGCCACCGGGACCCTCGCCGGGGGGGAGGCGCAGCGCATCAAGCTCGCCAGCCAGCTCGGTTCCGGACTGGTCGGGGTGCTCTACGTGCTCGACGAACCGTCGATCGGTCTGCACGCGAGGGACCAAGAGCGTCTCCTCTCGGCCCTGTGCAGCCTTCGCGACCTCGGCAACACCGTGCTCGTGGTGGAGCACGACCGCCAGACCATCCGCGCGAGCGATTGGATCGTGGATCTGGGGCCAGGCGCCGGCAGGCGGGGGGGGAGGGTCGTGTATTCGGGTCCCCCCCAGGGACTCCTGTCCCAGGAAGGCTCGCTCACCGGCGACTACCTCGCAGGCCGCCGGTCCATCCCAGTGCCGAGTGTCCGCCGCCCCGGAACAGGGAAGGCGATCGAGGTGGTCGGCGCGAGCGAGCACAACCTCAAGGTCATCACGGTACGGTTCCCCCTCGGCTGTTTCGTGTGCGTGACCGGCGTCTCGGGCTCGGGCAAGAGCACGTTGGTGCACGAGATCTTCCACCGGGCCCTCGCGCGGAGGCTCTACGGCGCGAAGGCCGTGCCCGGGGCGCACGTCACCGTGCGCGGGATCGAGCACATCGACGACGTGGTCGTGGTAGACCAGGATCCGATCGGGCGTACCCCACGGTCCAACCCTGCCACCTACACCGGGGCCTTTGGCCCCATCCGTGATGTGTTCTCCCGCCTCCCAGAGGCGAGGGCGCGGGGGTACGGGCCCGGTCGGTTCAGCTTCAACGTGCCTGGAGGCCGCTGCGAGGCCTGCGAGGGAGCGGGGGTAGTGAAGATTGAGATGCATTTCCTGCCCGACGTCTACGTCACCTGCGAGCAGTGTGGGGGCCGCCGCTTCGGCGAGGAGACACTCGCGGTGACGTTCAAGGGGAAGTCGATCGCTGACGTGCTCAACACCACGGTGGAGGAGGCCCTCGCCCTTTTCGGGTCGTTCCCCGCCATCGTGCGCAAGCTCGGCGCCCTGCGCGACGTGGGCCTCGGGTACGTCACCCTCGGACAGCCCGCCACCACCCTCTCTGGGGGGGAGGCACAGAGGGTGAAGCTCGCGGCCGAGCTCTGCAAGGGGGGCAGCGGGAGGACGTTGTACATCCTCGACGAACCCACCACTGGCCTCCACTTCGAGGACATCAGGGTGCTCTTGTCCGTGCTGTTCCGTCTCGTGGACCGCGGTGACACCGTGATCGTCATCGAGCACAACATGGACGTCATCAAGTGTGCGGACTGGATCATCGACCTTGGGCCGGAGGCGGGCGAGGGAGGCGGACGCATCGTGGCCGAAGGGACCCCGGAGCAAGTCGCGGAGAACCCCGCGAGCTGGACCGGTCGGTTCCTCCGGCGAGAGCTCGAGGAGGCACGAGGGGAACGGTGGGGGCTGGCCGCGTCCTGAGGGGGCGCCCTCGCGTCCGAGCAAGGCACCGAGAGAGAGGCCAAAAAGGTGGCCCCAGAGTCGGCCTGCTGTTAGTTTGCGCGCCCGAGCAACCCACGTTTTTGTGTGCGGGAGTGCGGTCGAATCTCGAGGGAGGACGCGATGCCTTGGCTTAGGAAGACGCCCCTGAGCGCCGAACATGAGCGCCGCGGCGCCAAGATGGTCGAGTTTGGCGGGTGGTGGATGCCTGTCCGTTTCTCCTCGATCGTAGAGGAGCACCACGCGGTGCGATCCGTCGCCGGCCTGTTCGACGTCTCCCACATGGGGGAAATCCTCATCACCGGCCCTGATGCCCTTCGCTGCACGAACATGCTCGTGACGAACAACGTCGAGCGTCTCGAGCCAGACCAAGCGCTCTATACCTGCATGTGTTACCCCCACGGGGGCATCGTCGACGACCTCCTCGTCTACCGGTTGGCCGAGGGGTACCTGCTCGTGGTCAACGCCGCGAACATCGAGAAGGACTTCGAGTGGATCCTCCGCAACGCCGAGGGGGACGTGGAGGTGCGAAACGAGAGTGCCGAGTACATCCAGCTCGCCCTCCAGGGGCCCCGCGCCGCGGAGGTCCTCGCCCCGCTCACGGACGTGAGCCTCGACCCCATCGGGTTCTACCACTACGCGCGGGGGAAGGTCGTCGGGCTCCCGGCGATCGTGTCCCGGACCGGGTACACCGGGGAGGACGGGTTCGAGATCTACGTGAAGGGGGGGGAAGAGGAGGCCGTGAAGCTGTGGCGCGCCATCCTCGACCAAGGCGCGCCCCTCGGGGTCGTCCCAGTGGGTCTGGGAGCGCGAGACACCCTCCGCCTCGAGATGGGGTACATGCTCTACGGAAACGACATCACCCAGGACACCACGCCCTTGGAGGCCGGGTTGGGCTGGGTGACGAAGCTCAAGAAGGGGCCGTTCATCGGCCGGGAGGCGCTCCTCGAGCAGAAGGAGCGGGGGCTTCGCAGGAGCCTCATCGCGTTCACCGTAGAGGGACGCAGTGCCCCTCGCCACGGCTACCCGCTCCTGTTCGACGGGAAACCCGCGGGGGAGGTGACGTCCGGGGCCTTCTCTCCCTCCCTCGAGCAATGCATTGGGCTAGGCTACCTCTCCCTCGAGGCGCAGGCGAAGGAGGGAGTCCTCACCGTGGAGATTCGAGGCAAGCAGGTACCCGCAACCCGGGTCACCCTGCCGTTCTACAAGCAAGGGTCACACCTATAGCATCGTGGTACGCGACGAATCGACAAGGAGGGAACGCCATGGACGAAGCGATCCGCTGCACGAGTGAACATGAGTGGGTTCGGGTCGAAGAGGGCCTCGCGGTGGTCGGGATCACTGACTACGCCCAGGGAGAGCTCGGAGACATCGTCTACGTCGAACTCCCCGAGGTGGGCGCCCGGTTCGAGAAGGGCGAGGTCTTTGGCACGATCGAATCGGTGAAGTCGGTGAGCGACATGTACTCGCCGGTCTCCGGGGAGGTCAAGGCGGTGAATACGGAGCTGGAGGCCCACCCCGAGCTCGTGAACCAGGATCCCTACCACCAGGGTTGGATCATCAAGCTCGAGATGTTCGATCCTTCGGAGCTCGACGATCTCATGACGGACGCCGAGTACGAAGAGTTCATCTCCGGGGGCGCGGAGGAGTGAGCAGGCTGCCGCTCACCGACCGCGATCGGGAGGTGATGCTCTCCCGCATCGGGGTACGGAGCCTGGAGGAGCTGCTCGAGCCCATCCCGGAGGAGACGCGGCTTCGGCGGCCCCTCGATCTCCCTCCCGCGCTCGCGGAGCAGGCCCTCGTGGCGCACGTGAGGTCCCTCGCGGGTACCACGCGCTCCGTGACGAGCTTCGTGGGTGCGGGGAGCTACGAGCACTTCAGGCCGGCCGTGGTCGACTACATCTGTGGGAGGCCGGAGTTCCGCACCGCGTACACGCCGTACCAGCCCGAGGTGAGCCAGGGGACGCTGCAGACCATCTATGAGTTCCAGACGGCGATCGTGGAACTCACGAGGATGGAGGTGGCGAATGCCTCGATGTACGATGGAGGCTCCGCCCTGGCGGAGGCGACCCTCATGGCGGTGGCGACGACTGGGCGCCGCCGCGTCGCCGTGAGCGAGGGGGTACACCCTCTCACGCGCAAGGTCATCGAGACCTACGCCTGCCCCAACGGCGTCGGCCTCGTGAGGGTCCCGCTCCGCGGCGGATGCACCCCCGAGGATGAGGCCGCCCGCCTCACCACCGAGTGCGCGGCGCTCGTCTACCAGCAGCCCAACTTCCTCGGGTGCATCGAGGACCAGGCAGCGCTCATCCGGGCTACCCACGGAGCCGGGGCGCTCGCCATCGCGAGCGTCGACCCGCTCTCCCTCGCGATCCTCGAGCCACCCGGCGCCCTCGGCGCCGACATCGTGGCCGGCGAGGGCCAGCCCCTCGCTGCCCCCCTCTCCTTCGGGGGGCCAGGCGTCGGCTTCCTCGCCTGCACGCACAAGCTCATCAGACGCCTGCCCGGGCGGCTGGTCGGTGCCACGGTCGACTCCAAGGGGAGACCGGGGTTCGTCCTCACCCTCCAGGCCCGTGAGCAGCACATCCGACGCGAGAAGGCCACGAGCAACATCTGTACGAACCACGCCCTCGTCGCCTTGGCCTTCCTCGTCACCGTTTCGGCCCTGGGGACGAAGGGCTTGGAGGACATGGCCCATCTCGCGGCTCAGAAGGCGCACTACCACCAGCGGCTCCTCGCAGACACGGGGTTCCCCCTCCTCTACGATGCGCCGTTCCTCTGGGAGTTCGCGGTCAGAACGCCGATCCCCGCCGAGGCGGTGGTGGAGAGATGCCTTGACGCCGGGGTCCACCCCGGCCTCCCGCTGAGGTCGCTGGATCCTTCCCAGCCCGAGGGGCTCCTCGTGTACGTGTCGGACGTGCGCACGCGCGAGGAGATCAAACACGCCGCACGACTCATGGGGGAGGTGTGCCGTGGCTGAACCGATCATCTTCGAACTCGGTGCCGAGGGTCGCCAGGCCGTCGACCTCCCCCCGTTGGACGTGCCTGATCTGCCCCTTGACGAGATCGTCCCCTCCGCTGCCCGCCGGAGGGAGACCCCCATGTTGCCGCACGTGGACGAGCTGGAGCTCGTCCGCCACTTCGTGCGGCTCTCCACCCTCAACCACCATGTGGAGAGAGGGTTCTACCCGCTGGGCTCGTGCACGATGAAGGCGAATCCGCCCGTGAACGAGGTCCTCGCCTCCCTGCCAGGGTTCACGAGCGCCCATCCGCTCTGGCCGGAAAGCCTCGTGCAGGGGTGCTTCGCGCTCATGGCCGAGCTCGAGAGGATGCTCGCGGAGATATGCGGGCTTGCCGCCACCACCCTCCAGCCCGCGGCTGGCGCCCACGGCGAGCTCACCGGGCTCATGGTGGTGCGCGCGTATCACGCCTCCAGGGGCAATCCTCGCAGGAAGGTCATCATCCCGGACTCCGCCCACGGCACCAACCCGGCGAGCGCCTCGCTCGTCGGGTACGAGACCGTGCAGATCCCCTCGGATCGGGCGGGTCTCGTCGATCTCGAGGCCCTCGAGCGCGTGCTAGACGACGAGACCGCGGTGTTCATGCTCACCAACCCCAACACCCTTGGCCTGTTCGAGCGTCGCATCTGCCGGATCCAGGAGATGGTGCACGCCGCGGGTGCCTTGCTCTACATGGATGGGGCGAACATGAACGCCCTCTTGGGGCTCGTGCGCCCGGGAGACACGGGGTTCGACCTCGTGCACCTCAACCTGCACAAGACGTTCTCCACCCCCCACGGGGGGGGAGGGCCAGGGGCAGGGCCGCTTGTGGTCTCGGAGGAGCTCGCCCCCTTCCTGCCCGTGCCTCGGATCGTGCGGCGCGAGGACGGCACCTACGCGTGGGATTGGGATCGCCCCCACTCCATCGGGAAGGTGGTGACCTGGTGGGGGAACTTCGCGGTGATGGTGCGGGCTTACGCCTACATCCGGTCCAAGGGTGCCGCGGGGCTCGCGCAGGTGAGCGAGGCCGCCATCCTGAACGCCAACTACCTCCTTGCGCTCGTGCGTGACCGGTTCGACCTCCCCTACCCTGGGCCCTGCATGCACGAGTTCGTCCTCAGCGGCGACAGGCAGAAGAAGATGGGCGTACGGACGATGGACATGGCCAAGCGCCTCCTTGACAAGGGCGTCCACGCCCCGACCGTGTACTTCCCGCTCATCGTCTCCGAGGCCATGATGATCGAGCCGACCGAGACGGAGTCGCGCGAGAGCGTGGAGGCCTTCGCGCGCGCCCTTCTGGAGGTCGCCGAGGAGGTGGAGCGTGACCCCGCGCTCGTGCGCGGAGCCCCCCACACGACGCCGGTGAGCAGGTTGGACGAGACGCGGGCCGCGAGGCAGCCTGATCTGGCGTACACGCCTCGTCGCCAGTGACGAGGAGGGCCGCCCGTGCCTCCTGTGCGGGAAACGAGCGCGGCCCTCTGGAGGGACCCGTGGCGGGTCGTCCTCGACGCCGCCCGAGACCCGTGGACGAACATGGCCGTGGACGAGGCGATCCTCGCCCGAGTCGCCCAGGGGGTGTGCCCCCCCACCGTGCGCTTCTACGGGTGGGATCGCCCTGCCATCTCCCTCGGCTACCATCAGGTGGCCGAGGCGGTCCTCGACATGGAGCGCGTGCGGTCGCGTGGGATCGCAGTGGTGAAGCGGCCCACGGGAGGGCGGGCGGTGCTCCACGGGGACGACCTCACCTACTCGGTGAGCCTGCCTGAGGGCATCCCGTGGGCGCGGACGGTGACCGAGGCCTACCGCGTGCTCAGCGAGGCCTTGCGCTGCGGGTTCCGACGCGCGGGGTTAGGCGTCGAGCTCGCGCGAGGCCACGTGGGGCCGGTGAGGCTGGGACCCGCCCCCTGCTTCTCCAGCACGGCGCGCTACGAGCTCGTGTGGCGCGGGAGCAAGGTCGTGGGGAGCGCCCAACGGCGTCTGAGGGGAGGCATCCTCCAGCAGGGGAGCATTCCCCTGCGTCGCGGTGACATCGCCTTGGAGGAGCTCCTGCCCCACGGCGCTCGTGCGCGAGGACGGTGGGTCACGGTCGAGGAGATCGCGGGAAGGCCAGTGGACCCGCTCCTGCTCGCACGGTCCCTCGCGGAAGGGTTCGCGGAGCGACTCGACGTAGAGCTTGACTTCCTCCCCCTCGATCCGGGGGAGCTTTCCACGGAGGCGGCATGACCGCAGGGAAGGAACGAGAGGTCCCCCCCCTCCTCACGCGCCTGGCCCGCGAGATCGTGGATCGGAGCCTCAGCGCGCCCGCCATCATGTTCCTCGAGTCAACCAAGCCCTTGAGTTTCATCGGCAGTCAGATTATGGTATTCTTGTCTCCCTTCGTGAAGGCCTTCTGGGATGGGGCGAGCTACGATCAGCTCGCCTCCCTCCTGGAGGACAGGGAGAACATCGAGTTGCTGCTCGGGGAGATCGAGCGAATCGAGGCGGAGCGCTCGGCCGCGGAGAGGCAGGAGAAGGCCCGCCGCAAGGCCGAGCGAGAGCTGCTCAAGGCTCAGAAGAAGGAGAGACGGCTATGGCCGAAGAGAAAGGGATAGACCTCACCCGGCTCGAGAGCATCCTGGCCACCGATTGTGGCAGCACGACGACGAAGGCCATCCTCATCGAGAAGGAGGGCGACGAGTACCGTCTCAAGGTACGCGGCGAGGCTCCCACCACCGTGGAGAAGCCCGCCGAGGACGTCACGAGGGGCGTCCTCAACGCGGTGGGCGAGGTGGAGGAGCTGGTGAACCGCACCCTCCTCGAGGGGGAATCCATCGTGAAGCCCAAGCAGGGCTCCAAGGGGGTTGACATCTACATCTCCACGTCGAGCGCGGGAGGCGGGCTGCAGATGATGGTCGCCGGCGTGGTGAAGAGCATGACGGGGGAGAGCGCTCAGCGCGCGGCCTTGGGGGCGGGTGCGATCGTCATGGACGTGCTGGCCTCCAACGACGGCCGCCTCCCCCACCAACAGATCGAGCGCATCCGCAACCTGCGCCCCGACATGATCCTGCTGTCGGGAGGGGTCGACGGCGGCACGACGACGCACGTGGCGGAGCTCGCGGAGATCATCGCCGCCGCGGATCCGAAGCCTCGCTTGGGGCACGGATTCAAGCTGCCCGTCATCTACGCGGGCAACAAGGACGCCCGAGAGATCGTGAAGCGAGTCCTCGGCGACAAGGTCGACTTGTTCATCGTCGACAACCTGCGCCCCGTGCTCGAACGGGAGAACCTGGGCCCTGCCCGGGAGAAGATCCACGAACTCTTCATGGAGCACGTCATGCAGCAGGCGCCCGGGTACGCCAAGCTCATGCAGTGGACCGACGTGCCCATCATGCCGACCCCCGGGGCGGTGGGGCTCATCATCCAGACCATCGCCACCCAACGGGGCATCGACGTGGTCGGGGTGGACATAGGCGGAGCCACCACCGACGTCTTCAGCGTGTTCTCTGGCACCTTCAACCGGACGGTGAGCGCCAACCTCGGGATGAGCTACTCCGTATCGAACGTGTTCGCGGAGGCGGGGCTCGACAACGTGATGCGGTGGGTGCCGTTCGACATGGATGAGCTGGATTTGCGTAACCGTGTCAAGAACAAGATGATCCGGCCCACGACGATCCCCCAGCTCATGGAGGAGCTCATCGTGGAGCAGGCGATCGCGCGGGAGGCCCTCCGCCTCGCCTTCGTGCAGCACAAGTCCTTCGCGGTCGGGCTCAAGGGTATCCAGCAGGAGCGGACCATCTCGGATACGTTCGAGCAGAGGGCCACGGGGGAGACGCTCGTAAACATGATGAGCCTCAAGCTCCTCGTCGGCTCGGGGGGTGTCCTGTCGCACGCCCCGCGGCGCAACCAGGCGGCCATGATGCTCATCGACGCGTTCCTCCCGGAGGGGTTCACCCATCTCGCCGTGGATTCCATCTTCATGATGCCCCAGCTTGGGGTCCTCTCCACCGTGCATCCGGAGGCCGCGACCCAGGTGTTCGAGCGTGACTGCCTCATCCACCTCGGGACCTGCATCGCCCCGGTCGGACCGGCCAAGCCTGGCAAGCCGGTGCTCGAGGTGGAGATCGACCTTCCCGCGGGGAAGGAACGGTTCACGATGGAGTTCGGTCAGATGAGGCTCGTTCCCTTGGGCGTGGGCGAGAAGGCCCAGGTGAGGGCGCGTCCGGCGAAGGGGCTCGACGTCGGGGGCGGCAAGGGGGCCGAGGTCGTCGAGGAGGTCGAAGGCGGCGTCGTGGGGATCATCTTCGACACCCGCGGCCGTAACCCCTTCGTGCTGCCCGTGGAGGCGAAGGAGCGCGTCCCGAAGCTCGTGGAGTGGATCAGGGCGCTCGATGTCTATCCCCCCGATGCCCTCAGGAGGTAAGGCATGGCTCACGCATACACACCGGGTCTCAGGGTAGCCGAGCTCACCCTCGTGCGCAAAGAGCGCCGACTGCCCCTCCCGGGGGAGGTGCTCGTCACGGTCGGCGAGCGGGTGAAGGCGACCCAGGTCGTGGCGCGCACGGAGTTGCCGGGGAACGTCGAGAGCGTCAACGTCGCGAATCGCCTCGGGGTGCCGCCGGAAGACGTGCCGCAGTGCATGCTCAAGAAGGAAGGCGATCCTGTCCAGAAGGGGGAGGTGATCGCCCAGAGCAAGAGCTTCTTCGGCCTCTTCAAGTCCACGTGCCTCGCCACCGTCACGGGGTCGGTAGAGACGATCTCGGCAGTGACGGGTCAGGTCCTGCTCCGTGAGCCGCCCTTGCCCGTGGAGGTACGGGCCTACATCGACGGCGTCGTGACCGAGGTGAGGCCGTGCGAGGGGGTCGTGGTCGAGACACCCGCGACCTTCATCCAAGGCATCTTTGGCATAGGAGGCGAGACCCAGGGCCAGCTCGTGGTCGTGGTGGACAGCCCCGACGACGTGCTCGACGCCGAACGCCTCACCGAGGACCTGCGCGGCAAGGTCGTGGTGGGAGGCTCGTTGGTCACCGCCGCCGCGATCCGCAAGGCCATCTCCGTCGGCGCCAAGGGCATCCTCGCCGGAGGCCTCCACGACAAAGACCTGAAGGAGTTCCTCGGGTACGACCTCGGGGTCGCGATCACCGGCAACGAGGACAAGGGTATCACCTTGATCGTCACCGAGGGGTTCGGCAGGATCCGCATGGCGGACGGCACCTTCAATCTCCTCAAGCGCTGCGAGGGCATGGAGTGTTCGATCAACGGGGCGACACAGATCCGCGCCGGCGTGATCCGTCCGGAGGTCGTCATCCCTCGGCACGACGTCACCACGGTGGAGGAGACGACGAAGGAGGGCACGGGCAACATGGTGATCGGAAGTCCGGTCCGCGTCATACGCGAGCCGTACTTCGGACGCTTGGGCACCGTGACCCAGCTTCCCCCTGAGTTGCAGCGCATCGAGACCGAGACCATGGTGAGGGTCTTAGAGGTCCAGTTCGAGGACGGCACGAGGGCCATCATCCCTCGAGCCAACGTCGAGCTGATCGAGAAGTAGCCCGTTCGAGAGGGCGGGTCGCCAGGAGCGGCTGGGGAGGGACGCGATGAGCCCCGCGCTCCTCACCAGCCTCCTCGCCGGCTTCCTCGTCGGGATGGTGCTCGCCTTGCTCATGGTGCGCCTGCTCGTGCCGCGCCACGCACGGGAGAGACAACAGGCCGACGCCGAGGCGTGGGCGGCGGTCGTGAGCCAAGCGCTGCGGGAGCTTAAGTCACGGGAAGCGGAGGCGGAGTCGCAGCGCGCGAGGGCCGAGCTCCTCTACCGGATGATCCTCGATACCGTGCCCACCGGCGTCGTGACCTTCGACGCCGCGGGCGTGGCCATCACCGCCAATCCGGTGGCCAGGCGCCTCCTCGACGTGGATCCGCCCGCTCGTCTGGACCTCCCCTCCCCCCTCGCCGACCACCTGCGCAGCGCGCTCGAGGGGGTCTCGCCCCCCTACATGGAGGTGGACCTCTCATCCGGCGGCCAGAAGGTCCCCGTGGGCGTCCAAACGCGACCGTTGGTGGCAGGAGGGAGCACCGCCGGCGCCGTGATGGTGCTCGTCGAGCTCGTCGAGCTGCGGCGCCTCCAGGTCCGCGCACGACTCATGGAGGAGCTCGCGGATTTGGGGCAGCTCGCCGCGGGGATCGCGCACGAGTTCCGCAACGCCACGGGGGCCATGCGGGCCTCGGCGGAGTTCCTCGCCCGCCACGTGACCGGTCCGGTCCGCGAAGCCGTGGACGACCTCCTCACCGAGACCGAGCGGCTCTCCCGGGTCACCACCGACCTCCTCGACTTCGCGCGGCCGTGGGAACGGGGGGTCGAACAGGTGGAACTCGATGCCGTCGCTCGTGAGGTCGTGGGTCGACTCTCTGGGCTCTTCCCGTCGCACCAGATCGACCTGTCGCTCTCCTGCCCGGGCAAGACCGTCATGGGCAAGGCGGCCCTCCTCGCACGGGTGGTCGACAACCTCGTGCGCAACGCCCTCGAAGCCTCGCCCGAGGCTCAGGCCGTGCGGGTCGTGACCGACGAGTCAGGAGACGAGACCGGTCGATGGCTCGTCCTGTCGGTCATGGATCGAGGCCCCGGGCTGCCCCCTGGTGACCATGAGGACCTCTTCAAGCCCTTCCGAAGCGGCAAACCTTCGGGGACCGGCATCGGACTGGCCCTCGCCCGAAAGATCACGCTCTTGCACGGTGGGACGTTGACCCTCGTGAACCGAGAGGGAGGGGGGGCCGTCGCGACCCTCAGGCTGCCCCTGAGTGAACCCCAGGAGGCGAGGTAGTCAGTGCTCGTGAGCAGACAGGTTCGTGATGGAGTACCCGTCAAACTCGTAGCCGACCCCAAAGGGGCAGGTCGGCACCATGGAGATGAACTCCGGAGCCAGGAGGTTGAGCGAGGTCGAGGGCGTGCCGTACTTCGCGAAGTACATGGCAAGGGCGGAGTTGAGCGTTGCAATGTTCGCGTTGCACTTCGCCTTACGCGCCGTGGTCGTCACCTCCACGTAGCGAGGAACGAGGAGTGCGGCGAGGATGACGATGACGGCAACCACCACCATGAGTTCCACTAGGGTGAACCCTCTCCTGGGGTTGCCGAGGCGAACCGTGAGCATGGCCACTCTCCCTTCCCCCTGGGTGGGGCAGACATGCGAACCAACTGCCGCCCTTGGCAATTCGGGTATACGCCCCTTAGGGAAGCAAGGCTCGTGCCGTTGTGGAATCGTGGCCTCGCACAGAGGCCGAAGCCCTTTCGGGGGGCACGCGTGAGCCCTCACGTGCAGTTTGCCCGTGCGCGGGTGTTGCTCCTGGAGGATCGTGATACCCTGCGCCGATCCATGGCCCGGGTCCTCGCCGAGAGGGGGTATGAGGTGGTCGAGGCGGCGGACCTCGCCCAGGGCAGGGCGGCGTTGCAGGCCTCGTCGCCGGACGTCGTGGTCGCGGATCTAAGGCTGCCCGACGGGGAAGGAACCGCTCTGCTCCCGATCGCCCAGGCCTTGCCCAAGCCTCCTCCCGTGATCCTGCTCACCGCCTACGGTTCCGTGGAGACGGCGGTGCACGCGATGAAGCAGGGCGCCTACGACTTCCTCACCAAGCCCGTGGATTCAGACCACCTCCTCCTCGTGGTGGAGCGCGCCCTCGAGGACTCGAGGCGCCGATGGCGGTTCGAGGCCACGCTCGCCCGAGAGCGCGAGACCGAAGCGTCGATGGTGGGTGCGAATCCTGCTTTCCTCGAACTCGTCGCCCGCGCCGACGCCGTGGCCTCAACCGACACGACGGTCCTCATCCTGGGAGAGAGCGGCACGGGCAAGGAGCTGCTTGCACGTCGCATCCATGAACGCAGTCACCGGCGCGACGGCGTCTTCGTGCCGGTGAACTGTGCGGCCATCTCCCAGGCACTCGCGGAGAGTGCCCTGTTCGGCCACGAGCGCGGCGCCTTCACCGGGGCGAGGGACCGGCACCGGGGCTGGTTCGAGCTCGCACACGGCGGCACCCTCTTCCTCGACGAGATCGGTGACCTGGACCTCTCTCTCCAGGGCAAGTTCCTGCGTGTGCTGGAGGACGGGTCGTTCCAACGGGTTGGGGGGTCGGAGTTCCTCAAGGTGAGCGTGCGCGTCATCGCGGCGAGCAATCGCGACCTTCGCGCGGAGGTGGCCGCGGGACGGTTCCGTGCCGACCTCTTCTACCGCATCTCGGTCTTCCCGCTCGTGCTGCCTCCCCTGCGTGAGCGCATGGACGACCTCCCCCTGCTCGCAACCCACCTCCTCTCACGCCACGCGAGAACCCTCGGGAAGGGCACGTTGACGTTGAGCCCCGAGGCCCTCGAGGCGCTCGCGCGCTACCCTTGGCCGGGGAACATCCGAGAGCTCGCGAACGTGCTCGAACGTGCGGCCATCCTCGCGCGAGGCCCGGTCATCACGCCAGAGGTGCTCCCTCCCCTCCAGACCGCAGAGGCCCCGTCGCCCGGCGTGGACGAGCCCTTGCCTGCTCAGGTCGAAGCCGCCGTCGCCCGCATCGAGCGGGAGGCGATCCTGAGGGCCCTTGCACGAACGGGGGGAAGGCGCAACGAGGCGGCGAGGTTGCTGGGCATCACCTACCGCACCTTGCTGAACAAGATCAACGCCTACCGGATCGACCCCCGGTCAGGGGGGTCCCACACACGCGGAGGTCATCATGATTGATCCAGGAACCTTGAAGGGGAAAGACTTCCTCCTCACCGCGGACTGGTCTATCGAGGAGTTGGAGATCGCGCTCGAGTGGTCGTCGAGGATGAAGGAGCTGCGCCGGCTCGGGCTCCCGCACCGGATGCTCGAGTCCAAGACCGTGTTCCTGATCTTCTTCGACAAGTCCACGCGTACGAGGAACTCCTTCGAGGCCGGCATCACCCAGCTGGGAGGGCACGCCCACTTCATCGCGGCCGAGACCTCCCAGATCGCCCATGGGGAGAGCCCCAAAGACATGGGGATCATCCTCTCCACCTACGGGGAGGCCATCGCCATCCGGCACGACCTCGTGCCCGGCGAAGGGCAGACCTACATGCGGGAAGTGGCGCGCTACGCGTCGATCCCGGTGCTCAACATGCAGTGCGACGTGGACCATCCCTTCCAGATGCTCGCGGACCTCATGACGATCAGGGAGCGGTTCGGCACGAACACCAAGGGCCTGAAGGTGGCCGTCACGTGGGCGTACGCCCCCTCGTACGCGAAGCCCCTGAGCGTTCCCCAAGGGCTGCTCATGCTCTTGCCTCGGTTCGGCATCGACGTGACCCTCGCGCACCCGCCGGAGTACGGCCTCCTACCCGAGGCCCTCTCCCTCGCCGAGCGCGGGGCGAGAGAGGGTGGGGGGCGCATCAGTGTCGCCTCGACCATGGAGGAGGCGGTCGAGGGGGCCCACGTCGTCTACGCGAAGAGCTGGGGTGCCGCCGAGCTGATGCGAAAGCCAGAGGAGGCCCTGGCCCTCTCTCGCGCGTACGCGCACTGGATCTGCGACGAGCGCATCATGCGCATCGCCGGCCCAGAGGCGACCTACATGCACTGCCTCCCCGCGGACCGAGGCCACGAGGTCACCGACTCCGTCCTCGACGGACCCCGCTCCCTCGTCTACCAGCAGGCCGAGAATCGCCTCCACACGTGCAAGGCCATCATGGCCCTCGTCATGTAGCCCTGCGCGTCGGCGGTTCCCCCGTGGCTTCCTTTCGATAGAGCAGGTACGAGTACGCGACCGCGAAGACCGCCGTCCCCACGAGCGGCACGATGAGGAACCAGAGCCATCGGTCTTCGAAGGCGAAGCCTACGACGGAGAGAACCCCGCAGGCACGGAAGAGCACCCCGGTCACACGATGGGTCTTGTCCCACACCGCTTCGCTGCTCAGCGTCCACGGGGTACGTACCCCGATGAACCAGTTGGGCCTCGCGTGCCGGGTGAGGACGCCCGCGTAGTAGATCATGATCCCGAACGGAATCGGGAGGAGCCTGTTCGGGCTCACCGCCGTGCCAAGGTTCCACAGGAGGAGGTGGAGCTGGAGCACGAGGAAGAAGGCCATGACGAGGATCGCGAACGTGTCGTAGTAGGTCCGGAACGAGACGATGTTCCGCTTGAGGGGATCGATGAGCGGGAGGATCCACAGCAGAGCCGCGAGACCGACCATGAGGAGAGGAACGAGGAACACGCCCACCCCCTTCTCCATCCAGCCATCGACCCTGCCCGCCACGTTCCAGTGCGAGGCCACGCGGTCCGGCAGGCGCGGGTAGGCAACGAACGTGGCGACGAAGCTTAGGACGATGATCCCTGCCACGAGCGTGAAGGCGCGACGCGACGACATGGTACCTCCTCGGAGGGGGTGTGCGAATCCGCCCTAGGTTATGCTCCATCGTCTCGGGGCGCCACCCTCCCGGCGTGGGAGTCGCGGGCGCGAGGTCGCCCTTGTTGACGAGCATTCGCGACGCGCGCACCTTCTGTTCTTTGCCTCGGCGTGTCTGCGTCGTGGAGAAACATCCGTGATCGCACCAGGGATGAGTCGCAGAGTCTTCCTGGGGGTTCGTGTCCCCGACGCTCAGGGCGTGACGGCCTGGATTCTCTTCCCCGTCCTCCTCGTCCTCTCTTGGCCGTTCTTCGCCCCGAGCATCCGCAACGTCGCCCCCTTCGACGAGTCCTACTACGTCGACAGGGGAAGGCTCCTGCTCGAAGGACAGGTCCCGGAGTTGGCGGCCAACCCTGGGGTCGCCGCGTTCTACGCCGTGCTCCAGCTTCCCTTGCGCCACTCACCCTCCTGGCTCCTCCTCGCCGCGAGCGCCGGCCACCTCGTGATCGTGACCCTCCTGTGGTGGGCGACGCTGCGCCTCGCGAGGGAGCTCGGGGCACCCCTCTCGGAGAGTGCGCTGCTCCTGCTCGTCGTGCCCTCCTGGAGGAGGCTCCTCGAGAACCCTAGTGACGGCCTCTACGCCTCCTTGTCGGCCCTCTCATTCGGCTTCGTCTTGGCCTTCCGACGACGGGGCGCGCTCCGGGACCTCGAAGCCGCCTCGTTCCTGGCCGGCCTCGCCGCCCTCTCGCGCAACGACGGGTTCGCTTTGCTCCTCGCGCTCCCGGTCGCAAGCCTCGCCTCGAAGCCGCCGACCCTCTCGCCGCGCCGCGTGCTCGCCTCGGCCATGGTGCCCTATGGCCTGGTCCTGGGTGCGTACTTCCTCGCCGCCGCGCTCGGCCCCCACGGCATCTCGATCGGGTTGCTCCGCCGCACCTACGATGCCTTCGAGCAGGGAGAGGGGGTGGCGCACTTCGAGCGCTACCCCGACAAGAACCCCTACGTCGAGGGGTACGCGGCCTCGAAGGTCCTCTACGGGACGGGCGAGGACAACAACTACTCCATCCTCCGCGCGATCAGGCGGAATCCGGCCGCCTTCGCCGCGCGGGTGCGTGCGACGATCGCGAAGATCCCGGCCCAGATTCTCTCCGCCTATGGTGGCGGCAACAGGGCGGTAGGCCTCGTCATGATCCTGCTCACGTGCCATGGTGCCGCCACCCTCGTGGCGCAGGGGCGTGCGGTGCCCTTGCTCCTCATGGCCTTGTGGTGGGCGAGCCTCGGGGCGTACATGTGCACCTTCTATCGCGAGGGTTACTTCCTGCTCTCCGTCTCCCCGATCGTGACGTTGGCCTCCCTCGGCGCGGTGGAGCTCGTGAACCCCTCGGCCCCCCTGCGCGGCCGCATCCTCTGGAGCGTCGCGCTCGCCTCCGCGGGGTGGTACGAAGCCTCCCAGGGGAAGGCATGGTTCCTGCCCGTGGTAGGGACGACCCTGCTCCTCCTGTGGGCGTTGGTCCTCGGCGTGCGCCACTGCGCCTCCTCGGATGGGTGCGGCGCCTCTCGGTACGCCACCTGGGCGCTCGTGCTCCCCCTCGCGCTCGTCACGCCCCTGTACTCCAGCCTCCTCGGGGGGGCCAAGGCCCCCGGCCTCGGCAGGAGCGAGGAGGAGGCAGCGGCCCGGTTCTTGACGCAGGAGCTCCCCAAGGGGGAGACCGTGGCGACCTACCTCCTCCGTCCGGTGATGCTCGCCCGCATGCGCGCCGAACCCATCCACGCAGACGCCTCGAGACTCCAATCTCCCGAAGACCTCGCCTCGTGGCTGCGCGCCCATGACGTGAAAGCGGTCCTCGTCGACACCGCGTTCACTCGACTCGAACCCACGGTCGCTAGCCTCGTCGATTCGCTCCGAGGGACTTTTCTCTTGGACGCCTACTCATCCGACGAGGGAACCGTACAGGTGTTCCTGTTTCGGGAGAATCCTTCTGGGAGGCCCTCGCGATGACGTTGAGGGGTCGCTCGCGTGCGTTGCTCACGAACGGGGAGGGGGACTGTCACCAGGGGTCTTCGCCTCGTGTGCGCCGTGGCGAGGGGAAGAGGTGGCGGTGAATGGGAGCTTCAGACACAGGAGGAGCACCAATGGAGGAGCCACTGGTCGATGTCCTTGGGTTCGTCGGCAGCCCGAGGGAGAGAGGTAACACGCGCATCCTCGTAGAGACCGTCCTCGAGGCAGCCTCGGAGGCTGGCTGCCGCACGGCCGTGGTACCCCTCGCCCAGAAGCGGATCCTCCCCTGCATGGCCTGCGACGCGTGTCGCAGGCAGGGCGCCTGCATCCAATGCGACGACATGCCCGACCTCCTTCGTCGCATGGCTCACAGCCCCGTGTGGATCCTTGGGACACCGGTGTACTGGTGGGGCCCGAGCGCCCAGTTCAAGCTGTTCATGGATCGGTGGTATGGTGCGCAGGATCTCCTCTGGCCCAAGGAGAAAGCGGCCATCGTCGCCGTCACGCTCGGTGACACGGACACGGCCACCGCGCGGCACACGGTGGGGATGCTCGAGGATGCCCTCGCCTACCTCGAGGTCACGCTCCTTCGGGTCCTCGTCGCCCCCGGCGTGATCGAGGCCGGCCAGATTCGGTCATGCCCGAACGTGCTCGCGGCCGCCTCCCAGGCAGGGAGGGAGGCGGCCTCGTGGGTGCGGGGCCGGCTCTTCTGACACTGAGAGTCCTCGGGGCGAGAGCACCGCGCCAGCGCCATGCCTAGCGCTGGTACATGCTCATGATGACTCGGCGGTACTTCTGCTGGATGACGTTGCGGCGCTTCTTGAGCGTGTGGGTGAGTTCCTCCCCGACCTTGAACTCCTCGCGGATGAGCCTGAACTGGGAGATACGCTCGAAGGCCTTGAACCCGTTCGCCGGAGAGATGAGCCTCTTGACCTCCTCCTGGAACAGCTCGATCACCTTGCGGTCCTTCAGCATCTCGTCAGGATCGCTCGGGATCCCCAATTCGGCAGAAGCCTTTGCCAAGGCGTCGAAGTCCGGCACGATAAGGGTCGCGAGGGCCCGTTGATCCTGCCCGACGACGACCGCCTGCGAGATGTACGGGCTCTCCTCCAGCTTGGCTTCGATCGGGTAGGGCTCCACGTTCTCCCCCCCGAGGAGCACGATGGTGTCCTTCGCGCGACCCAAGAGCTGGAGGTCCCCAGTGACGGTGAGGTGCCCAATGTCTCCCGTGTTGAGCCACCCGTCTGGGCTGAGCACCTGCGCGGTCGCCTCGGGGTCCTTGTAGTATCCTTGCATCACTTGAGGCCCTTTCACGAACACCAGCCCCTTGTGGCCGGGGAGCACCTTCTTCGAGGGGTTCTCGAGGCTCCGGATCTCCACCTTCGTGAGGGGGATGGGAGGGCCCACGGTACGGAACATCGAGCGGCGCGGCATCCGCACCGACACCACCGGCGAGGTCTCCGTGAGGCCATACCCCTCGATGATGCGTAACCCTATCGTGTCGAAGAATTCGTCGACGTGCTGGGGCAGCGCCCCTCCCCCGGAGATGGCGAGGGTGATCCTCCCGCCCGTGCGTTGCCGAACGGCGGAGAAGATCTTGTAGTTCGCAAATCGGTAGATCGGCGCCAGAAGGGTGACGACCAGGATCGCCTTCGCGAGCCTCAGGAACTGCTCCCACGGGAGCGGAGTCGAGAACTGGGGTTCCCTCCCCTCGATGACGCGCCAGGACCGTGCGTACCACGTCGACAGGGTGAGGAGGGTAAAGAACAACTTCTGTTTCGATGGTGGCTGCTGGCGGACGTTGTTGATGATCCCCTTGTACAGCCCTTCCCACACCCGAGGGACGCTCGCGATGTAGTGAGGGCGGAGCAGCTCGAAGTCTCGCAGGAGCACTTGACGGACAGGCTTGGAGTACGCGATGCTCACCCCACTCGAGAGGATGATGTACTCGACCGTGCGCTCGAACACGTGCCAGGGTGGCAGGATGGAGAGGAAGATGTGGCCAGGCTTGACCCCGAGGTAGTCCGGGAGGACCTCCACGTTGTGCATGATGTTCGCGTGGGTGAGCACCACGCCCTTAGGGACCCCAGTCGTGCCAGAGGTGTAGATGATGGTCGCCACGTCCGTGGGCTTCACCTCTGCGGCGAGGTCGAGGAACCGCCGGGGGTTCTTTGACCGCTCCTTCCTCCCGACCCTGAGCAGGGTATCGAGGGGGATGGCGTTCTCTGGCCCGCCATGGTACTCCTCATCCATGACCACGATGCTCTTGAGATCCGGAAGCTCGTCCTTGATCTTGAGCACTTTGGAGAGCACCGAGGCGTTCTCGACCACGACGACCTTGCACTCTGCGTGCCGGAGGATGTACGCGAGCTCCTGGACCGTGGTATCGCTGCCCCTGGGCACGTCAACGGCGCCGATGCCGAGGATGGCGAGATCGGTGAGGATCCACTCGAGTCGGTTGTCGCTCACGAGCCCGACGTGGTCCCCGGGCTGCACGCCGATGGACAGGAGGCCGAACCCGAGCGCTTCGACGTCCTCGCCGAACTGGCGGTAGGTGAGGGATGAGAACTCCTCGGCGTCGCCTCGAACCATCAGCGCAGGGTACTTCGCGTACGTCGTGCAGGCTCCGAGGAACATCCCGATGATGGTCCCAGCCATGTCACTTCACCTCTGGTTTGCTCCCTCGTTGGCCCCATTGTACCAAGCCTGTGGTGCGGGCGCAAGGCCAATCTGATGCCGACGGCGACCCTCCTCCCTGCACTCGGCGTGCTCCTCTCGAGCTGCCTCGTCTGGGGCGTGGGAGCGGACCGCGAGGGCATCCGACGCTCGCTGTGGATGGGCGAGGCTCCCGGCAGAGCCGCGATCGAGGGGTTGAGCCAACCGATCACGCGCGATGACAGCGTGCTCGTGTCCTCGGTCCTGCTCGCCTTGGGCGACTCCGTGGGGTGCCTCGCGTGGCTATCGCGCCCCGACACGTCCCTCGCCTGGGAGGTGGTGGAAGCGAGGAGGCTCCACCTCCTGCGGGCCGCCGGGGAGGACGTGTCCGCCGAACTCATGGCGTTGTGGCGTCGATTCCCTCACACGGAGCTCGGCCGCTCGTGCGCCCTCGCGGTGCTGGAGGGCCCGCGCGCCGGGGAGCATGCCCGGACCATCATCCCGCACCTGCAGGGATGGCCCGCCCCCGAGCGCGTGAAGGCGTGGTGGAAGCTCGCGATCGTGTGGGGGGCGCAAGGGAGGCCTGACTCGTCCTCGCAGGCGTGGTGGCGGGTGGTCGAGGGGGGAATCCAGCCCCTCGCCGCCGCAGCGGCCGAGACCCTCCTGCGCCACCTGGAGATGGGGACGTTGCGCGAGACGTCGCGCCTCACCCTCGCCGAAGCTTTCCTCTCCGGGAACCGTCCTCACTGTGCGCTCGAGGTCTTGCCGGCGTCACCGGCCTCAGAATCCATGGCCCTCGTGAGGGCGCGGGCCCTCGTCGCCGTGGGTCGCACCACCGAAGGCCGTGATGCCCTCCGCCGCCTCGCGCAGGGCAGCTCGGCCACGGCCGCGGAGGCGATCTGGTACCTGGGGACCCTCGAGAAACGCCTGGACCGGGATAGCCTCGCCGCCGAGCACTTTCTCTCCCTCGTCCGGCGCTTCCCCGCCCATCGGCGCGCCCCCGAGGCGGCCTGGGAGAGCGCGTGGGCCTTCGAGCGAATCGGTTCGTACGACCGCGCGGGGGCAGGGTACCGCGAGCTCATCAGACGCTGGCCGCACGGCCCCAACGCGGACAACAGCCGATTCCGCTGGGGCCTCGTCGCCTGGCGCTTTGGCGACGTAGCCCTCGCCCTGCGACGGTGGGACCTCACGTGGCCACACCTTCGGGACGGGCGCGCGAAGGCGGCCGTGGCGTACTGGCGAGGGAAGGGCGCGCTGCTGCAAGGCGCACTCGAAGAGGCGACAACGTGGTGGGAGCGCGCGGTCTCCGCCGCTTCCGAGTCGTTCTACGGCCTGCGCGCTGCCCAGAGGCTCTCGGCCCTCTCCCTCGTGTCGAGGATCACGCCCCTGCCCTCGCGAGGAGCACCCGACCTCACCACGTGGGTCCGCGGATGGGCGGGCCCGTTCACCGGCAACCTCCGCTCTCTCGAGCGCGCCCGCAGGCTCTACGATCTCGGGTTCGCGACGGAGGCGCACGTGGAGCTGCGATCGGCCCTTGACGAGGCACGGTCCGCGGGCGCCCTCGCCGAGGTCGCCCACGTTGCCCTCTCGATGGAGGCCCCTGACGTGGTCGCCTCTGCGGCGTTGAGCCTCGCCCAGCTCTACGAGACGAAGACGGGCGGGTCACCACCCTCCTGGCTCATGCGGCTGGGGATGCCCGTGCCGTTCGCCCCCTCCCTGTGGCGGATCGCTTCCTCGTACGACCTCGATCCCCGTCTGGTGTCCGCGCTCATCCGCAAGGAGAGCTTCTACGATCGAACCGCCGTCTCGAGGGCCGGCGCCACCGGCCTCATGCAGCTGATGCCACGGACCGCAGCCGCGACCGCAAGGGAACACGGAGGGATCGATCCGACCCGCCTCGAGGAGGTGACCACGAACCTGACCCTCGGCTGTCTCCACCTCCGACACCTCCTCGATCGCCATGGGCGTTCGCTCACCCGCGCCCTGGCCGCGTACAACGCAGGGTCCGATCGAGTCTCCAGGTGGGTTTCCACCCTCCCACGAGTGGACGAGGAGCTGTGGGTCGAGTGCATCACGTATGGGGAGACGCGCGCCTACGTCAAAGCGGTCCTCGCCTTGTTCTGGCGCTACGCGGCGGTGTGGCCCGACCCACGCCGCCCGCACTGGGCCGACGAGCTCCCCCTCGCACACCCTTGAGGGATCCACCAGCTCGGCCCCTTCTCGAGGCCCCCTGTCCTAGGAGGACCCGATCGTCGAATGGAACCCATCGCCCCTCTCACTCGTCTGAGAGAGAAGAAGGCCGACTCGGTCAAGAGGCAGACGGCCCACCCTGGAGACCCGGGGGACCCCCTTGACTGGACGCTGCGTTGCCGCGTGTGACGCCCGGTCAATCCTCGTCTGCGCCCGGGCGCAGTCCCCACACGAGGTGGGCTCGCCTCCCTTCGTGGAGTGGGCCGAGATCGTCCTTGAAGCCATTGGCCTTTGAGTGAGGAGGTTCCCCATGCGCTCCCTCGCACGAGTCGTCGCCTCTGCAACGGTCGCCTTGCTCGTGCCGCCCACCCTCCACGCTGCCCCCCGTACGGTGGACCTCGCCAGACCCTTCACCCCTGAAGGCTCCGTCCGCATCGAGAACGTCGCGGGGTCGGTGAAGGTGAAGGGGTGGGACAGGGAGGAACTGAGGGTCATCGGCTCCCTCGGGGAGGGGGTCGAGGACGTCGCGTTCTCGGCTGGCGGGAGGCGGGCGAGGATCGAGGTGAGACTGAAGAAGGGCTCGAGGGCACGAGGGGGGGATGCGCACCTCGAGGTGTTCGTGCCTCGAGGGGCCAGCCTGCACGTGGAGACGGTGAGCGCGGACATCAACGTGGATTCTCTCGGCGGCGCATTGGAGGCCGAGACCGTCAGCGGGGCGATCCGAGTGGCTGGTGCCTCCACCTCCCTCAGCGGGGAGAGTGTGAGCGGGCCGATCTCCCTCGAGGACGTCTCGGGGGAGGTCAAGGCCGAGAGCGTGAGCGGCTCCCTCACGGTGAGCGGGAAGGGGATCCTGCGCGCCTCATGCGAGACCGTCTCCGGCAGTATCCACTTCTCCGGCCCGCTCAGCCGAGAGGGGAAGTACTCCTTCGGTTCGTTCAGCGGCACGATCGAGCTTCGCCTCCCCTCCCACACGGACGCTAACGTCGCCGCCTCGACGTTCAGCGGGCGGATCGTGAATGAGCTGTCGGAGGGGAGAATCGAGGGCGAGGAGTCGTCGTTCACCCTTGGCGAGGGGGGAGCGGAGCTTAGGATCGAGACGTTCAGTGGGGATGCATGGATCAGGCCTCTGGCGCCTTGAGGGGTCGCCCCGCCGGGCCCCCTTGCGGCAAGGACGACGGGTCTTGCGCCGCCTCGGGTGCTTGACTCAGGCCCTCATCACGCCCAACATGCGCCCCAACCGGTTGGGGGGTGGGGATCGTTCCCGCCCGTCGAAACCGGGCGACGCGGTCGGTCGGGAGGTATGGAGTGTGGTCGACCTCCCGGCAACCGCAAGGCCCAACCACAGGAGCGTGGGCGTGAAGAAGACCCTTGTGGTTCTCTGCGTGGTCTGCCTCGTGGGGGCGGTCGAGGCCCAAAGCGTGAAGGTGAGCGGCTACCTCGGTCCAAACCTGCGCCTCATCGACAAACGTGAGGGCTACTCGTCGAACCTCGGGTTCGGGATGGCCTTCAACCGTTTCACGCTGAGCGGTGAGGCCGAGGCCGGCTCGGTCGTGAAGAAGGTGGGCTGGAACGTCGAGATCGACGTGAGCGGATCGGGAGGGATCGCCCTCCAGAACTCATACGTGCAGCCTTCCTTCAACGATGCCCTGTCCTTCCGCATCGGGCATTTCAAGAAGGCGTTCGGCCGCGAACTCCTCCACCCGACCGCCAAGCTCCTCACGGTGGATCGCAGCCCCTCCTCTGGAAAGCTGAGAGATCGGGGCTACGGCGACTTCAACTACGGCCTCGAGCTCATGCTCACCCAGCCGAGGTTCAAGGTCACCGCCGGTGCCTACGCGGGCAGCCCCCCGCTCAAGGGAGTCGATGCGCAGGACCCCGGGGTCGACTTCGGGGCCCGTGCCATCTTCAAGGCGACCCCGTGCCTCGAGGTGGGGGCGAACGCCATGCTGATCTCCCTGTTCCAGGACGGCAACAACTGTAATGAGTACCCTGAAGACGTGGGTAAGAACACCGGGTTCGCCTTCGGCTTCGACCTCGGCCTGAACCGGGATTTCGGGAACATGAACCTCCAGGCCCTCCTCGAGTTCGGCCAAGGCGACAATCCGGACAGTGTGAGCAATCAGGCCGATCCGTTCGAAAACTGGGACTACAAGACACTCCGGTACTACACCGCCAAGGCCCTGCTCAAGGTCACCCCAAGCCTCGGGATCCACTTCGGCTACGCCTTCTGGGATCCGGATACCGACACGGATGACGACGGCGAGACGGTGATCACCCCGGGCCTCACCTACTTCTGGTCCAAGACCCTGCGGACGCAACTCGAGGCTCAGCTCGTCTCTCCCCAGGGCAAGGGCGACGACCTCACCCACCTCGTGCTCCAGCAGGTGCTCGTCTGGTAGGCACTCAGGCCGGACCCTCCCGAGGCGGCGTGGCCACCGGTTGCGCCGCCTCGTGCTTCCCCCTCCCCCTCCTTGACGCGCCGTGTGCTCACGCCTCAACCTCTGTGTGTGGTCAGTTCCCTGTTCACGTGGCCCCGCCTGAAAGGAGCGCTCCATGGGCACGTACGCCATCCTCCTCATCCTCGTGGCCCTCGCGGGATCCAGCGCGGCCGCCCCGCGCGTGGCGCTGGGCGAGATGATCACGAACTCGGGTTGACCCTCCTGTCCTGCGTCTGACCGTGAGTTGGACCGGCTCCATGACATCTTCGGCGATTCTTTAGCCCTGATCCGCTACCACGGGTGGTGGCCCGACAGTGGGGATCCCTTCTACCTCGCGAACCCAACCGAGTCGCGGGAGCGAATCCTCTACCTCTACCAGCACCAGCAGTTCCCCAACGACGGGCTCTACGCGCCGCACTTCTTCGTCGACATGCTGTTCGACGCGGACGCGAACGTGGCCCTCTACGAGACGAAGGTCCGCCAGGCCCTCGCCGTGCCGAGCCTCGTCACCATGGGGCTTGCCCTTGATCTGGACTTCGCCGTCCGCGACCTCACCGTCACACTGACCGGGGAAGCCGAATCCCCCATCGGGGGTGCGCCTCGGGTTCGCTTCGCCCTCACCGAGTCCGACCTGTCCCTCCCGTCCGGGGGGCCGGCCTTCCACCAGGTGATGCGCGACATGTTCCCCAGCAGCGCGGGCATCCCCGTGGACCTCACGACGACCCAGGCGTTCTCGGTCCAGACCTCGGTGGCCCTCAGCCCCTCGTGGGAGATCCACAACCTCGAGGTCGTCGCGTTCGTGCAGGAGGACACGCAGGGGAGGGTCTACCAAACCGCCAAGGCGCGCATGCCGAGCGACCTCCCGTGGTTCAGGCTCGTCAGGGCGGAGGCGAGCGAGAGCGGCTCGGGTGACGGCGATGGGGTGCTCAACCCAGGCGAGCACGGCACCGTGTCCCTGGTGATCCGCACCGACCCCGCCTGGGGCGCCGTCGCCAACGTGAGCGTCACGCTCGTAAGCCTCTCCGACCTCGTCACGGTGACCCAAGGTCTGGCGTCCCTGCCGGACATGGCCCCAGGGGACACGGCGCGGGTCGCCCCCGGAGCGCTCCTCCTCGCGGTGAGCCCGCTCGCAGGCTTCGGCTTGTTCCCGATGGAGGTGCGCCTGGAGGGTACGTACGGCTCGGGCTCTTCCTACGTTCAGACGATCCCGATCACGGTGCTCGTGTCGATGAACCAACACGGGTTCCCCGTGCTCACGGCGGGCGAAGTCCTCTCCAGCCCTGCGGTGTTCTCGCTCCCCTCCTCCCGTGGGACCGGGATCGCCATAGCCGTCGGCGACGAAACCGGACTCGTGCACGCGCTCGATGGCAGCGGGGCCTACCTGCCTGGGTTCCCCGTCCAGGCGGGTGCGCGGGTCTCCGCCTCCCCCGCGGTGGCCGACATCGACGGTGACGGAGTCCCCGAGATCCTCGTCGGCTCCTGGGATACTCACCTCTACTGCTTCGGTCTCGACGGCACGACGCGCTGGGCCCTCGACCTTGGTGGCTACGTGACCGGTCCTGCCGCCATCGGCGATGTGGACGGAGACGGAACCCTCGAGGTCGTCGCGGGCACGATGACCGGTGACCTATGGGTCGTCGAGGCAGACGGGTCACCCGCCCCGGGCTGGCCGATTGCCCTTGGGGCCACCCAGCGCATGAGCGCCGGGATCTGCCTCGCAGACGTCGACGGAGACGGTGCCCGCGAGATCATCGTCGGCACGTGGGGCAAGAACGTCTACCTCTTCAGCGGCGACGGCGTGGCCCTGCCCGGATGGCCCGTGTCGTTCACCAAGGAAGTCAAGGCCGGGATCGTCACCACGTCGCTGCCCGGCGTGGGCCTCGTGCTCTTGGTCCCGTGCCTCGACGACGCCCTCCACGTGCTCGCCCCTTCGGGCGAGGTGCTCGGCTCGATCACGCTGGAGGGAGACCTGATGAGCACCCCGGCGGTGAGCGACCTCGATGGCGACGGCAGGCTCGAGATCGTCGCCACGGCCGCCAACGGCTACGTCCACGTCCTCGGCGATGCCCTCCAAGAACTCCCAGGCTGGCCCGTGGCCCTCGGGACGAGGATCGAGACCTCCCCTGTCGTGGCCGACCTCGACGCGGATGGGGTACCCGAGGTCATCATCGGCGGCGACGACGGAGCCCTCCGCGTCCTGCGCGCAGGTGGCACGTCCCTCCTGGGTCCGCTCGCCCTCGGCGCGCGGATCCGCTCCACCCCGGCGGTGGCCGATGTGGATGACGACGCCGATCTGGAAGTCTTCGTGGGCTGCGGCACCCAGCTCGTCGGCCTCGACTTCAAGGCCTCAGGCGGGAGCACGCACGGGATGTGGGCACAGTACCGAGGCGTGGCCACACGAACCGGCGACTGGCGCGACATCGGGGCAGTCTCCACGCCGCATCCTCCCTCCCTCCCCACCACGTTGGCCCTCTACGGCGTGCGGCCCAACCCCGCCGCCTCTGTTGCGCTCGTCACGCTTGCCCTGCCCTCGCGCGGTGCGGTGCGCCTCGACCTGGTCGATGTGGCCGGTCGCCGCATGAGGACCATGCAGCAGCGCGGCTTGGAGGCGGGTGTCCATCGGATCCCAGTGGACGTCTCGGGCCTCCCCCAGGGGGTGTACTTCGTCTCCGTCTCCACCGAGGAGGGCATGAGCCGCGCACCCGTCGTGGTGCTTCACTAAGCCCGAGGGGCGGGGGCCCTCAGGATCCCCGCCCCTCGCCTGACCTCAGGAGGGCCTCGACCCCTACCTACGGGAGCACCACGAGCCGCCTCGTCTCGCCAAAGCTCCCCGCGCGCCACCTGATGGCGTACACCCCTGCACCGAGCCGAGCGCCCCCGGCGAGGGCTCGCAGAGGGGCCACGTGCAGGCCCGGGTCCTGCGGCCCAAGCGAGAGCCGCCCCGCGCATCGGCCCGCCACGTCGTACACCTCGATCGTCACCTCCGCCTGCTCCCCCAGCACGTAGCTGATCGTCGTCCCCTCCCGACACGGGTTGGGGGCCACGCACAAGAGCGACGGGCAAGGACCCCCAGCCGGAACCTCCCGCACATCGATGCTCAGGGGAAGGTCGAGTCGACCCCACCCGTAGACGGTGTCCCTCCCCGGCGGACCCATGTCGATCGCGTGCGAGGCGAGACAGTCCCCCACCTGCTGGAGGGACCAGTCGGGGAAGGCACCCACGATGAGGGCAGCCGCGCCGGCCACGTGGGGACTCGCCGCAGACGTCCCCGCGAATCCCGAACCTCCCGCCCAGGTCGCCACCCGCACGGGCCCCACGATCTCAGGCTTCACCCTGCCGTCGTACGTCGGCCCTTGGGAGCTGGACGGCTCCTGAGGACCGGTCGTCCAGTTCTCCTTGGCGAGCGCGCCCGCCGCGAACGCGCCCACCGCGTCCGCAGGCTGCAGCAGGCTGCCCTGTGGCGTGAAGAACTGCAGGGGATGAAACGCGCTCAGGAGCGTGAGCTCGTTCGGCCGCGTCGTGCGGTACGCGCGCACCGCGACCCCGTACTCCCCGGGAACGGACACCGAGTGCCCTATCTCCTCAGTCGGCGGCTGGGATCCTGTCTGCCTCGTCACCGACGAGGCAACCACGGTCCAGGCTCCGCCCTCACGCCGGCAGAGGTGGAGGTCGTAGTCCTCCGCCGTGGTCGGCCACGAGCGCCAGCTCAGGTAGATCCACAAGGTCTGGCCCGGTGAGAGCGTACCCAAGGAGTTGTGCTCGACCTGGGGATTCCCTTGGAACTCGTGGAGGCTATCGCCATCGGCATCGGTGAACGTTGCATGATAGTGGTTGAATGCGTGGTTCCCTGCGGCATTCGACCAAAATATCCCGTGCTGTGCCGCGTCATCGGCGATCGCGCAGACGACCCCTGTGCCGTCATGGCCCCCGGTGTTCGCATATCCAACTGAGTGATTTATGACACGAACGCCCGCTGAGACACAGTAGTCTTTCGCGTTTCCGAGGTCAACTTCGCTGTAGGTGTTGATGAGCACGAGGGAGGCGTCGGGGGCCATGTCGTGGACGATCTCTGCCACCGCGGTGCCGTGCCTGCTGAGTGACTCCATGCCGTAGCCCGTGAAGTCGATGGTGACCACGTCGGAGGGGATCTCCCCGGCCGCGATCGCCTGGGACAGCCCTTGGAACCCCACGTCGATGACGGCCACCTTGGTCGCGGCCCCGGTGAAGCCGTGGGCGTGCCATTCCGCCGCGCCGGTCAAGGCGACGCCTTGGCTCGTGATGCAGGGGATGGGCCGGTGAGGAGGCCGCACCCACGCGACTCCCTCCACGGCCGCCACGTCTGCGAGGGAGGCAACCGGCACGGCGCACAGGAACAGGCCCTCGTAGCGGGAGCGCACGGCTGCTCCCGCTTCGGCGAGCCTGGATTCGTCGAGGCCTGGATCCCCCTCGACGGTGACCTGCACCCGGTCTTCCTCCACCGTGAGGCCGAGGTCGTGCGCGAGGGAGACCGCGGCCTGGACGCCGGAGGATCGCGCCTCGAGGGCAACCCTCCCCAGCTGCGCGGTCATCCTCTCAGGTACGGTGGACGGATTCAGGGCCTCGGCCTCGAGGGGAGGCGAGGCCGGGCTCCCTCGTGCGAGGAGTGAGGACAGGAGCGTGGCAAGGAGCAAGGTCCGCGGTGGAGAGGAGATCCTTGGCATCACGAACTCCGAAAACGAACCAGGGGTGATACTCACGGGACGCACGCGAAGGAACGTGCGCAGCAGACGCGACGCAACGGCGTGGGGGGGCCTTCAGGGGCAGGGGCGCTACAGGTCGATCGCCTCGTCCTTGGGCGGCTCGACGAGGTCCCTCCGCCGGCGAGCGTAGTGGTAGCGGTAGTCGTAGCCCGAGTAGTAATAGTAGTAGTAGCTCCCGTAGCGCCCGCTCGGCTTGAGCCCATTCAGGACGCACCCGAGGATGCGCGAGCCCGTCTGGAGGAGGTGCCGCACGGCCCCCTCGAGGGTGTGACGAGAGGTGGCCCCAGGCCGGACGATGAGGAGCACGCCGTCGCATTTAGAGGCGACGATGCTCGTATCTGCCGCAAGGAGGGCCGGAGGAGTGTCGAGCAGGATATAGTCGAACTTTCCTTTGAGCTCGGAGAGCACCTTGTCGGCGCGTGCGGAGCTCAAGACGTCCGAGGGGCTGGGAGGTATCGTACCGCTCGTCATGCAGAAGAGGTTCTTGACGTTGGTCTCGAAGATGACGTCAGAGGAAGGGGTATCAAACACCACGACGTCGGAGAATCCAGGTTTGCGGGCATGTTCGAACACGGAGTGGAGCACGGGAGCGCGGAGGTCCGCGTCGATGAGCAAGGTGCGGTGCCCAGCCTGTGCGAGCGTGGCGCCGAGGTTGACGGTCGCCGTGGACTTGCCCTCGCCGGGTTCCGACGAGGTGACGGCGATCATGGTGCACGGATTGCCTATTGCGGAGAACAGCAGGTTCGTGCGGAGCACCCTGTAGGCCTCCGCCGCGGACGATGAGGGATCCGAGTGCGTGATCAGGTGGGCGGTGATGGGGTTCTTGCCCCAGCGTGCCTTGCCCGGAAAGAGGGGGATGTTCGCGAGCACGACGAGCCCCCGTCGCTCCACGTCTTCGGGGCCGCGCACGGTCGTGTCGAGGTAGTCGACCCCGAACCCAACGACCACGGCGAGCACGAGCGCGATGAGGGCTCCCAAGGTCAGGTCCCGGTGCACCAAGGGCTTCACCTGGGTTGCCCCACGAGCCCGGTCGATGATACGCACGGTCGAGATCCTCCCCGCCTCTTGGATCCGTGCCTCCTCGTACCGCTGGGAGAGCATGGCGTACACGGCGCGGTCGGACTCGACGTCTCGCGAGAGCTTCGCGAACGTCCTCTCCACCTCGGGCAGGTTCCTCAGCCTCGCGCGAAGGTCTACGATTGCCGCCTCCAAGACCTCCTTTCGCGCCGTGATGGAGGTGAGATCCGTCTCGAGCTCGAGGGCCGCCTCCCACAGTCCCCTCAATCGGCCCATCGGATCGATGAACGCCTGGTTGTCCAAGAGACGCTTCGTCTCCTCGGCGAGCTTGGCCCGCATCTCCGCGATCTGACGGTTTAGACGTTGGATACGGTCAGAGTCTTCCTTGTAGCCTTGCATGAGGAGGTTGGCGCGTTCGACCTCGTACCCCTCCAACGACGTCTGGAAGCTCCTGAGCAGCGGAGACGACACGCTCTCAAGCTTCTGGCTCATCCCCGCGCTCTCGGCGTCGATCTGGGATCTGATGTGGGTGAGCTTCGCCTGCACCCCCTCCATCTCGGTCTCGGCGGAGGCGAGGGCCACGGCGAGGTTGGACTGCTGGGTGATGAGGGCGTGGGTCTCGGCGTCCAGGTTCACGAACCTGTTCTCCCTCTTGAACTCCTCCAAGCCGATCTCGGCGAGGTCGAGCCGCCTCCCCACGACGTTCAGTTGTTCCTCGATAAATCGGCGCATGGACGAGACGTCCTGGCGACCACGATCGAGGTCATAGCGTTGGAACACCTCAGCGTACAGGTCCGCGAACGCGACCGAGAGGACGGGGGATGGGCTCGTGACGCTGATGGCGATCACATCCGTGTCGCGGATCGGTTGGGCGGACACGCTGATCCAGTAGGCAAGCTGCGCCGGCGAGAGCGCCACCGTGTCGGAGGGGAGGATCGCGCGGGCGTACTGCACGAGGGAATCGGGCACACTCGCGGCCACCCGCTCCCGCATCTGCCTGCTCAGGAGCAGGTGGATCTGGTTCGCCGTCTCATTGTCCTGGTAGTAGTATGGCCTGGGGAACTGGGAGAGGAGGTCGCCGCGGTTCGTTCGGTCGAGCATGATCGTGGTGGTGGCCTGGAACAGGGGACGCGTCCGATAGGTACGGAACGCCACCAAGGCGAAGACCGCCACGAACACCGCGAGCATGAGCCACTTGCGGTGCCACAGGATCCAGAGGTAGTGCTGCAGGTCTGGGCCCTTGGGCTCCCGGAACGCCTCCAGCGGATCCGGCGCGAAGCCCTCGTTCGCCTCCGGTGCGCTTCCGTTCATCTGGGCCTTCCGCAGCGGGCGAGGCAGAGGTTCACGCGTCCCCCCGAAGTCCGCGGTCTCACTTGTAGATACGGGCGATGGTGAGCGCGAGGTTGAGGATCGTCGCCAAGCCCGACACGAGGGTCAGCCCCTCGCGGAACCGAGGCCAAAAGTTGCGAGGGATCACCACGATGTCTCCTGGGCTCAGCGTCACCCCCTCGCCCGATTCGAGCTTCGCACGGAGGTTGAGGCGCTCCACCCTCCTGTCGACCCCCCGGATGATCTCGACCCTGCTGAGGTCCGCGTCTGGTGCGGGCCCCCCTGCCGCGGAGAGCAGCTCCGTGATCTCCGCCTGAGGACCCAACGTCTTCACCCCGGGGCTGCGCACCTCACCCCAGATGTAGTACTTGAAGCCAGGCACCGCCCCAGAAGGCACGCCGTCGAACGAGACGCCCTGCGTCCATGCGGGGAAGTCGAGGCCCAGCACCACGAGGAGCAACCCCAGGGTGACCCCGTGGAAGGACCGCGCATGCGGGAGTGAGCTCAGACGCATCGCGCGCCCCCTCCCAGACCCGTCCATGCTCGCCGTCGTGCCGCCATCCCGCCCCAGCGTGCCTCCGATGGTCCCGCCCTACTCGCTCACCACCCTGAACTCGACGCGACGATTCTGCCACCACGAAGACTCGTCGTGGCCGAACGCGACGGGGCGTTCCTCCCCGTAGCTCACGGTCGTGAGCCTCGAAGGATCGATGCCCAGGTTCACGAGGTAGCGCTTCGCGCTCTCGGCCCTCCGCAGCCCGAGGACCATGTTGTACTCGTTCGTCTGCCGCTCGTCGCAGTGCCCCTCGATGATCACCTTCAGGCCAGGATGTGCCTCGAGCACGGCCGCATTGTCCCGCATCGTCGCGCGCTGGTCCGGCCGGATGTCCCACTTGTCGGTATCGAAGTAGACCGTCTTCAGCACGGGAAGCACGGGCACCGGTGGTGCGACCGGTGTGGGCGCAGGCGCGGGGGCCGGAGGAGCGGGCGGAGGCACCGGCGGCACGGGTGGCGGCACCTCCCGGACAGGCACCGGGACCGCCGCCGCGGGTTTCCGCCTCGGGAACTCCGTGGTGTAGCTCACCCCGAGCCCGAGGCGCTGGAACTTGTCCTTCTTGTTCGACGGAACGTCCCAGTGGTTGTTCCACCCTTCGATCTTGTGGAGCACCACCGCCGCCGTGACCGGCCCGACCTCGGTCTTCAACGCCACGTTGTAGTCCCTGCTGTCGTACTCGACCGCGAGGGAGAGATCCCGCATCGAGATGGTCTCGATGCTGCCGAGACTCACCTCGAGCCCACCGAACAGTCCGAACGCGCTCACCGGGTGGTAGTCGTCTGAGAAGACATCAGTGTTCAGGTGCTCGTTCGGCCCGTCGTAGCCCACGTAGCGCCCCCTGCCGACCCCGAAGCTGTAGCGCGTGCCGCGCAGCACGGGGGGGAGCCGCTTCACGAACTGGGACAGCGGCACCGTCGCCACGGCGAAGGCCGAGAAGTTCTCGGGGGGCTTGATGAACCTGTTGGGATTGTCCGGGTCACGGAAGTCGTCGTCAGACCACACGGTCTTCGACCATTCCTTCCCGTGGCCGATCGCGGAGACGTGGTTGTGCCACGAGATGTCGTGGGCCCCGATCGAGAGCGACCAGTCGTCCCTCGAGGCCGGCTTCTTCACCTGGTAGTTGAACCCGAGAACCCACGTGTCGAAGGTGAAGGCGGTAAGGTCGAGTTCGAATCGGTCGAAGAGCCCGTAGCGGAGCCCGAAGTTCCCCTCCCACCAATCGATGGCCGCGGTCTTGTCCAGGGGACCCGTCACGGTGCCCGCGACGCACAGGCTGCCCTTGGGCATGACCAAGGCCGTGGGCGTGTCGATGAGCATGGCCGAACGCTCGAACTGGGCGAGCGCCGCGTTCGAGAAGATGAACGCGAGGGCCACAAGGCCTCCAGCACCGATGCGACGGGTCATCTCCCCCTCCTCGTGAATACCGCAAGACGAGAAACATCGACGGCTCATCATGCAAGATACCTGCCTGCCGACCCCTCGCAAGCCAAAACGCCTAGGGCGAGGAGGCCGAGGCTCTCCTCGTGGGAGGCCACGCCTCAGGGAACCACGACCAATGGGAGCGCCGGTCCCCCTTCCGTCACCGTGACCGCATAGATCCCAGGCCGCACCCCACGCACATCGAGCCACACTGCCTCGGGCGCGCCGCCTGTCTGCAGCGGAACCGACGCGACCACCCTGCCGGCCATGTCGACCAGGTGGGCAGTCCGGGTTCTCGCGGACGCGTCAAGCCCGAGGAGTCTCACCCTCGACCGTGCGGGGGTGGGGACCACTCGGAGGGAGAGGGATCCACCAGGCTCGAGGGGGAAGCTGACGCACGGCGGGTGGTACTCGTAGCAGCCCCGGTCGTACGCTCCGTTGTAGGGCCGAGGGAATCCATCGAGGTCGTCCGCGAGCCCCGTATCGAGGCCTGAATCGACCGCCGGCGAGGTCTCCACGAGGTGGAAGTCTCCCTCTGTCCCCCAGGCAGGACCCACGAACTGAGGATCCATGCACAGGTTGCCGAAGCCAAGGCTGCCGATCGTCTCCGATGTGTAGGTGACGCCGTGTGCGAACATGACCTCTTCGTCGTCGATGTCGAAGAGGTTCCCCTCTGCAACGACCTGCACGATGGGGCTCGCGTAGAACTGCCGACGCCCTGACACGATCACGTTGCGGAGCGCGAGCATGATCGGCACCGCCGTGTTGTCGTACTGCACGGTCGCGACGTAGTGGGGGGACCGATCCGGTGAATCCCACATGGTCACGTTCGTGACCTCGAACGTGCCGCCTGCATCCTCTGTCTCGATCACGAGCAGGCACCACGGCGAGGGCGTAGGATCCCCATCACCCGTACCGTAGATGAGGGTGTTCTCGACGCGGCTCGAGGCACCCCACAGCTTCACCCCGTCACCCCAGTTGTTCGCGACCACGCAGTGGTGGATGAAGGTGCGGCGCGCCTTCGAATCGAGCCCGTCTCCTCGGTTGTGCTCCGCCTTCGTGTACCGGACCTCCACCGGCCCTTCCGACGGCTCAAACCCCAGGCCGTCGGGCCGATCAAAGGGCGAGGGTTGCTCCTGGCCCTCAAAGTAGTGCCCAGAGTAGCTGAGCGTGCAGCTGTCGACGAGCACGTTGACCCACCCTTCACCCTCGGCAGGGGGCCCCCCGAGCGCCGTGTAGCCGTTGTGGTGGATGGCGCAGCGGCGGATCGTCACGTTGCGCGCGTCACCCCCCAGGTTGAACCCCATCTCCTCCACGTGGTGGATCTCGATGTCCTCGAAGCACAAGTCGCGCACGTGGGGCCCCGCGTCGATCCCCTCGCGGACACCTCCCGTGTACGGCGAATCGATGAGGCTCGTCAACTCCAGGTTCCGCACCTCGATGTGAGAGCCATTCTCGATGGCGATGCACGAGTAGAGTGAGTCAGCACCAAGGAGCCGAGGTCGGGTCACACCCTCACCCCGCACCACCGTCGGCCTGCCAGGCGAGCCAGACGGGGGAGTGACCATGTCATCCCAGTACTCGCGGAGCACGTAGTCTCCGGACAGGATGACGAGGGTATCTCCACCGGCGATGCGCTTGGAAGCCAGGCCAGGGTTCGCCCACGGCGCATCCGCCGTACCGGCAGCCCCATCGTTCCCTCCTGGCGCGACGTAGAAGGTCGACGCGAGACAGGCCTGGCTCACGAGAAGGCAGAGGGCGCGGACGAAGAGGTTCATGGCGCATCCCCTCCTGCAACCGGGAAGACTGAGGACAGGCACATGGGCCCGCGTGCCAGAACCAATCAGCCGCGGAGGGGGCAGTCAACGGCGCCGACGGTCACGGCCTCGAGACCTCACGCTGTGCGTCAGCCTGGGCCCGCCTGGCTCGTTCGGGCACCTTCGTGGCGACTCGGGTCGTGCCGTCGGCTCCCCACACAGCATGAGGCCCGGTGGCGATGGGGAGATGCCACCGGGCAGTGGGTCTGGAGGCTCAGTCCACGACGACGATCCTCGTGGCCAGGGATGCGCCGGCGCAGGCCAATCGGGCGAGGTAGACCCCTGGCGCGACGCGGGTGCCCGCCTCGTCGGTGAGATCCCACGTGAGGGAGTGCACGCCCGCGGCTTGAGACCCGTGCACGAGGGTGCGCACCACCCTGCCCGCGAGGTCCACCACGACGAGGCTGATCTGGCCCTCCTCTGGGAGGTTCCAGCGGAGGGTCACCGTCTCCCTCGAGGGGCACGGCCGCGCAGGCTCCAGATGCAGGACGCTGGGCGTGCCCCATGTGGGAGGCACGGTCACGCTCACCGAGGCGATCCATCGCTGGACCCCACGGAGCGACACGTCGCCAAGCGTGTACACGTACGTCGTCCCGGGTTCGACGTCGCGATCAACGAACTCGTACGTGCGAGGGATGGCCGTGGTGCCGGCCCCAGGGATCAGCCCATTCGTGATGACCTCATCCCCATCCTTCGATGCCCGGCGTATCATGAAGCCCGCGTTCTCCAGCTCGGACGCGGTACGCCAGACGAGGAGCACCCCGTCGCGCACGGTCCGCGCCTCAAACGCGAGGAGCTCCACGGGCGTCACCTGTCCGAGGAGGCCGCCCTGGAGGATCTCCCTCGTGGTGTCGTCCTGGAGGAAGGCGACGATGGTGCAACTGCGGTCCCGCCATCCCGAGGGGATCTGGAACGGGAGCTGGACATCGTACCACTGGCCAGGACCAACCTGGATTGGCACGCCGGCAGCGGAGGGGAAGAGGTGCAGCGCGGTGAAGTAGAGGTGGTTGAAGTTCTGCCAGGAGTAGAGGGTGTCATCACCGACCGCGACGCAGCGGAGCGCGCCCGAGACCGGGGCGTTCCCCGGCTCATTGAAGACCCGCACATTCACCACGCCTGCCCCTGTGGAACCATCGTACGTCACGAGGTCGATGTCGATGATCACGGGGCTTGGGATGCCCTCACGCTGGGTGTACTCAGGCATGTAGTTCACCGGTTGGACATCTCCGCCGACATGGACAACCACCCCATCGAACACCACGGTGGGGTACGCCGTGATGCCGTAGTACGTCCTGCGGTCGGTGCACCCAGGCACCTGGAACACGTCGTTGATGTGGTACGCCACCACCGCGAGGCGGTCTCCCACCTGTTGTTCGAGGTTGAAGAGGCCTTGCATGGCCGAAGGACACCAAGGGCACCAGGTCCCGGTGAACTCCTCCGCCACGACGGTGCGAAGGGCTGCGAGACTGGGCCCAGCGGCCAATACCAGTGCCGCCGCAAGAAGCGCGAGGCTCGTTCTCATCTCGACCTCCTCTTTCGAGGGTGATGCGACGCGTGCGCAAGAGCCCTCCCGTGCCGACTCTCTCCAGGCACTCGCCAGCGGAGACGACCAAAGATCGGGAACCTGGTGCGAGAGTCAATCACGTCCGGGCGCGTGAGCCCATGAGATGGCCGTTTCCCTGCCCACGTGCGCTCAGGGGAGACGAAGCGTCGCCCCCTGGAGGACCTCCCTGCGGGAGGCATCTTGCGCGAAGACCACGAGCTCTCGCTCGTGGCTGCGCCACCCCGTAGGGGTCTCGAACGCCACCTCGACCGTCCTCGTCTCGTTCGGGCCGAGGGAAACGGGCTGCCCCAGCCTCGTGGCGAAGCACGCGATCGCCGTGTGGTACAGGTGGTCGAAGCCTTGCCACACGTACGACGAATCGAGGGCGGTCATGACAGCCACGAGGCGCGCCTCGACCCCGGTGGCACGCAGGTTCTTGCAGGTGACCTCGATGCGCCCGTCGCCCCTCGGAGGGTCGTACGAGGACAGTGAGAGGCTGATGACCAACGGTGCGGGCACACTCGCCCGCTGGGAATACTGGGGCGTGTAGTCTATGGGGGCGTCAGGCCTGCCCCCGAGGCGGTCCACCGTGCCGTCGAACCACACGTGGGGGATGCCGCTCACCCCGTAGAGGGTCGCCCGATCTGCCCCGGCCTGGATGGCGAACGGGTCGGCGAGATGGTAGGCGACCACCGTGAGGCGATCCATCCCGACCCGTCTCTTGAGCTCCTGCAAACCCATCATGGCTCCGGGACAGTACTGACACCAGGTGCCGGTGAATTCCTCCGCCACGACGACCCGAGGGACACCCCCGCCTGACCCCACGGTGAGACTGATCTTCACGTCCCTTGGGGCAGCGGTGCTCTCCGTGGTGAGCAACTGGACGGTGCACTCCTGGATGCCGCTGGCCGAACCTGCCCTGAGGAGGAACGTGAGTGACCCGCTGGCCCCAGGGTCCAGCTCGAGGCTCTGAGGCGAGGCGCTCACCCAGTCGCAGCCTGCCGTGACGCTCGTGACCCCGCCAGGGGTTCCCCCGCGGTTCGTCACCGTGCAGGTGACGGATCCTTCCTCCGAGGGTGCGAGCGCGAGGATGAACGACGTCGGCGTCACGGTGATCGAGGGCGGACTCCCCTCGACGACGGTGACCGAAAGGCCGAGGCTCACGGAAGGCTGGTCCGGGTCGTTCGACTCGATCACGACCCTCCCCTGGTAGGTCCCGGCCCCCACCGACGTGGGAGTGGCGGTGAGCACGATGCGTCCTTCGCCTCGCGGGGGGACGGACAGGGCCGTCGGCGAGGCGCCGACCCACGAGAGGCTCGTCGCCACTCTGCTCACCTCGAGGTCGGCCTCTCCGTCGTTGGAGACGAGCACCTCCTCCGCGGCAATCCCCCGCTCGCGGACGTGCATGGACACCGTGGTGCGCTCGAGGCGGATCCGTGGGTGCCCCCCCTCCTCCTCGCCGCACGAGACGGCCGCGAGGGCCACCACCAGCAGGGTGCGCCCTAGGCGCACCCCAACACGGCCAAGGACTCCGTCGTCACGATGGTTCATCGACCCCCTCCAAAGGAACGGCCTCGTCGGGGGCCGGCCGCATGTGGGGAAAGAGGATCACGTCCTGGATGCTCTGCTGCTGGGCCAGGAGCATCACGAGCCGATCCACGCCCAAGCCCAAGCCCCCCGCGGGTGGCATGCCGTACTCGAGGGCGCGGAGGAAGTCCTCGTCCACCGGGTGGGACTCACCCGTCTCGGAGAGGCGTCGCTGGGCCTGGAGCCTGCGCCGTTGCTCGAGCGGATCGTTCAGCTCAGAGTACGCGTTCACGACCTCCCTACCTCCCACGTACAGCTCGAAGCGCGCGGCCGTGCGGGGATTGGACGAATCAGCCCGAGCGAGTACCGAGAGCTCCAACGGGGGATTCGTCACGAAGGTGGGCTCGATGAGGGTGGGCTCGACGGCGAGCGAGAAGAGCTTGTCGATGAGCCATGCGTGGGGAGGGTTCGGGGGGATGTCCTCCAATCCGTGTTCCACGCACGCCTCCACGAGGTCATCGTCGGGGGTCTCGAAGGGATCCACGCCGACCTTCTCCCTCAGGAGCTCACCCATGGGGCGCCGGGGGTAGGGGCCGGCGAGGTCCACCTCGCGGTCGGCCAGCACCACCCGCGTGCCACCCATGACCTCCTCGGCCGCACCACGCACGAGCGCCTCCGCGAGGTCCATCATGCCATCCCGGTCAGAGAAGGCCTCGTAGGCCTCGAGCATGGTGAACTCCGGGTTGTGGAACCGGTCCATACCCTCGTTGCGGAAGCACTTGCCGATCTCGTACACCTTCGGGAATCCCCCGACGAGGAGCCGCTTCAAGTGCAACTCGAGGGCGATGCGGAGGTAGAGGGTACGGTCGAGGGCGTGGTGGTGGGTGACGAAGGGTCGCGCGGCCGCTCCCCCGTAGAGCGTCTGGAGCACGGGCGTGTCCACCTCGAGGAAACCCCGCTCGTCAAGCACGCGCCGCAGGGCCCGGACGACCCGGGCCCGCTTCAAGAAGACGTCGCGTGACGTGGGGTTCACGAGAAGGTCGAGGTAGCGCTGCCTCGCACGAGCCTCGTGGTCCTTCAGGCCGCGCCACTTGTCGGGGAGTGGACGGAGGATCTTGGTGAGGAGGCGAAGCTCCCTGACGTCCACGCTGATCTCCCCGGTCCTCGTGCGGACGAGGGGACCCAAGGCATGAACCCAGTCGCCCACGTCGAGCCGACGGAACAGCTCCATCGCGCCTGCATCCGCGTGGCCAGCCCGGAGGAAGAGCTGGATCTTTCCCGTGCCGTCGACAACGTCGCCGAAGGCAACCTTGCCGTGGGGCCGGGTCGCCACGAGACGGCCGGCGACCCCCACGTCTTGGTCGGCCGATCCACGCTCGAATAGGTGCAGCGCTTCAGCGATCGTGATCCGAGGGGGCGTGTGCTCAGGGTAGGGATCGATGCCTGAGGCCCGGAGGGAGCGGACCTTCTCGATCCCCGCGGCGAGGGTCTGTTCGAGGCCCATGGCGGGTCAATACCAGCGGAAGATGTGCACGGCGAGCATGATACCCAACACGCTCGCCACGGTGAGGCGCAGGGTGAACCCGATGGTGAACCCGATGACACCTAGGTCGACGTTGAGGGGGCCGAACTGCGGGCTGAATCCCGTGACGAAGAAGTCCCGGATCACGCCCTTGGGCAGAACCAGGCCGATCAGCTCGCTCGCGAGCGCGCCGAGCACGCTGCCGACCACGAGCACAATGACGAGGATGCCAAGGGGGCGCGAACGGATGCTCATGAGTCACCTCGCTCTCTGCCACGCGTACTGCGCGATGAGATCCAGCGAATCCACGGCGCGAGAGGGGGCGAGGCCCGCGAGCATGCCACGGGCCTCCTCGCAGAGGGCGCGGGCCACCTCCTGCGCGTAGGAGACGCCGCCGAGGCGCCAGACCGTCGCAACGACCCCCTCGATGCTTCCCCCTGCTCGGGCCTTGCGTACCTCCTCGTGCAGAAGCGCCCGCTCGGGGCCCGAGCGCTCGAGTGCGGCGATGAGGGGAAGGGTCGCGATGCCATCGCGGAGGTCCACTCCGACGTCCTTGCCAAGCTCAGGTCCGGTGCCGATGAAGTCCAGGACGTCGTCAGTCACTTGGAAGGCCATGCCGATCCGTTCCCCGAACCGCTCGAGCAGGTCCTGGGTGCGCCCATCCACCCCCGCGACGATGGCCCCAACCCTGCAGCAAGCCGCCACGAACACGGCGGTCTTGGCCCTGGTGATCCGCAGGTAGGTTGCCTCGTCCGGCAGCTGGTCGCGGAGGAGGTACTCCTCCAGCTCCCCGCGGGACATGGCGTGGGTCGCGCGCGCCACCTCCCTCGTCACGCGGCCGTCCTCGAGGTTGACGAGCATCTCGAACGCCCTCGAGTACAACACGTCACCCAGCATGGTCGCCACGCGGTGATCCCACGTCACGTGCGCGGTGGGACGCCCTCGGCGAAGGAGCGATCCATCGATGCTGTCGTCGTGGATGAGGGTCGCGAGGTGGATGAGCTCAACGGCAGCCGCGACCGTGGGCGCGAGCCCGTTCCTCCTGCCTGTGAACCGGGCACACAGGAGCACGAGGGTCCCCCTCACCCGCTTGCCGGAGTTCTTCACCATCTCGGCACCATCTGCGCCCAGTACCCCCGCCACCTCTTCGCTCACTCCAGCCAATGCCCGCTCCATCACGTCGAGGTCGGTGCGTACCAGCGCCTGGGCCTCGTCGAGCAGGTGCTCCGTGCTCACACCGACTCCTTCCTCGGCTGCGCCGCCAGACTCGCGAGGATTCCCACCTCGTAGAGCACGAGCAGGGGCAAGGCGAGCAGCACCTGGGTGAACGCGTCCGGGGGGGTGAGGAGCGCGGCGAGTATGAAGATGAGCACGATGGCGTGCCGTCGTCTCCGACGCAGGAGGGCCGGCGTCACCACGCCCAGCTTCGTGAGGAAGAACATGGCCACCGGGAGTTCAAAGACCGCCCCAAACGCGAGCATCAGGTTGAGCACGAACGAGACGTACCTGGCGACACTCCATCGGTGAACGATCTCGGGAGGGCCGAAGCCCTGGAGCACGCGCATCGCATTTGGTCCCACGATTGCGAAGGAAAACAGGCCACCGAGCAGGAAGCACACAGACGACGAGACGATGAGCCCCAAGGCGACCCGTTGTTCGTTCCGATACAGTCCCGGCGCGACGAACCGCCACGCCTGGAACATCACGTAGGGGAACGCGAGGACCAGCCCGATCACGAGCGAGAGCTTGATCCTCACCCAGAGGGTCTCGAGCGGACTCAGTGCCTGGAGTTCCCCCGCGGAGCGGGCCAAGGAGGAGAGAACCGGCTTCGACGCACCGTATCCAAGTACCGCCCCAGCAAGGACGGCAATGAGGCTCCTGATGATGCGCGTGCGCAGTTCCTCGAGGTGATCGAGGAAGGACATCTCCCGTTCATCAGGCGGAGGTGCGCCCTGGGGAACTGGAGAAGAGGGCCTCACGTCCCCATCAACCGGACCCATATCTCGCGCTGACGAGGCCCGTCGAACTCACAGAAGAAGACGCGTTGCCACCTGCCCACGACGACCCGCCCCGACTCGATGCTCAGGCATAGGGTCCCCCCCACGAGCGCGGCCTTCACGTGAGCGTCCGCGTTGCCTTCGGCGTGGCGAAACGCCCACTCCGCGGGGACGAGCCGGGAGAGACTCCCCACGATGTCGGCGGCCACGTCCGGATCCGCCCCCTCGTTGATCGTGAGCCCCGCCGTGGTGTGGGGGCAAAAGAGCCAGCACAAGCACTCTCGGATGCCTGACTCCTGGACCATCGCCTGGACAGGCGAGGTGATGTCCACCAGGCAGGTACGTGCGGTCGTGCGGAGGGAGAAGCTACGTCGAGGGGTGAGGTTCACCGCGAGAGCTCGGGAGCGTACCCCGCGCGCACCGTGCGGAGTCGAGGAGGTGTGAAACAGAAGCCAGGGAACCGCGACAGGAGGCTCTTGCTGGTGCCGAAGGGGGGACTCGAACCCCCACGGGCTGCTGCCCACTGCGCCCTGAACGCAGCGCGTCTACCAGATTCCACCACTTCGGCGATGACCATAGTAACCGTCGTGCGCCTCGGCCTGTCAAGACCCGGCACGCCTCACCACCGTCGAGCCACGCCGACCGACACCGCCACCGAGACGTTGGTCGGGGAGACGCCCTCGACGTCCCCCGTGCCGTCCCTCCCGGCCTTCAGCTGGGTGATCCCCTGGGACGTATGGTCGCTCCATCCATGGAGGCAGACCTGCAAGGCAGGGAGCACCTCCCATCGCTCCCCCACGGCGAGCTCCACGCCACCCCCGAACATGAACGTCGTGGCGCGCCGTCCATCGCTCGTGATGGTGAAGTCGGGCTCGTCTGGGAACGGTTGGAACGGCTCCACGTAGTCCCACCCGAGCCACGAGAAGCCCAACCCCGCGGTCACGAAGGGTCGCGCATCCTCGTCCACGTTGAACACGAGGAGGGAGACGAGCGAGAACTGGCTGAAGCGTGCACGGTCGTACCACCGTCTGTCCGACTGGGAGAGACCCAGCACGTCTCCCTCGAAGCGGAACCCCATGGAGAAGCTCTCCTGCATGCGGTAACTCAGGTCGAGATACCCTCCGGTCCCGAGGGTAAAGTCGGCGCCGCCCACGGCGATGTCATCGCCGACGGTGCCGAGGAACTTGAAGACCGAGGGCCCGGCCTTCACCCGCAGGCCTGGCTCTACCGGGGAGGCCACCGACACCATGCAGAGCAAGAAGAGGAGCGAGTACCTCATCAGCCGCCTTTGCGAATGAGGCCGCCACGCCCTCCCCCGGCCGGACCAAGCCCTGTGGGCTGCTTCCCGTGCGCCGAGGGGGGTCTCCTCGGAGGCGGGCTCCCCTGGGGCGCGGGAGTCGCCGCCGGGTTGTTCGGGTCAGCGATGACCCCCCCCACCCCTTGACCTGCCCGCGCCTCGCTCTTCAGCCGATCGTACAAAAGCCGCGCCTTCGCGAGCAGGTCAGCATCCTCGGCCGTGTGGGGCGAGTTGAGGTAGTTCTCCAAGTGACGCATCGCAGTGACGCCATCCCCCTGGTCGGCATACGCGACACCGAGGTAGTAGAGCGCGGGCACGTTCTTCGGGTCGAGTTCTCTCACTTTCAAGAACTCCCAGACCGCACTCTTGTTCTTTCCGATGTCGAGGTAGATCAGCCCGAGTCTCATTCGTGCAGTGACGTTGTCAGGCTGGGCATTCAAGACCCTCTGGAGAGCACTGATGGCGAGGTCTGGGCGCCCCACCAATCGATAGTATTCCCCCGCGGCGAGCAGCACGTTGGGGTCGTCAGGGGCCAACCGCTGAGCCGTCTCGATCTCGAGGTCTGCGGCGTCGATCATGCCGCGATCGAGGTACGTGACGGCCAACCCTGTGTGGGCAGCTGCGTTGTTCGGGTCGCGCTCGATGACGACGCGGTACACGCTGTCGGCCACGACGAGGTCTCCCTTGAGGCGCAAAAGATCCGCGAGGCGCACCATCTGAGCAGGCTCGGGATCCGAAGCCGTCTGGGCCTTCAGGCGAGCGATCTCACGATCACGCAATCGCTCGGCGAGGAGGAGGCTCGCGTTCGGCGCGAGCGCGCTCGTGGGGTACATCTGCACGAACCGTTGGAGAGAGGCGACGCCTGTGTCGGCAGCGGCCCGTTCGAACCGTACCGTGTCCAAGGCTGCCGCGGCGGCGCGGATGAGCGGACTCTCGGGATGGCGATGAATGAACCGGCGGATGCGATCCTCGTTCCGGCTCTGCACCGCCTTCCGGTACTGGCTCTCGACCGAGGCGCACCCCACGACCAGGAGCGCACACAGGCTGGTGCACAGTGCTCGTGTCATGATTCCCTACTCCGGGGTGGCGGGTGGTGGCCCAAAAGGGGATCGCGCGCGGTGGGGGCCGGGCCTTGGGCATTCGGCGGGCGGAGTCTGGCTCGAGACGGATGCCTGTCGACTCCGCTGTTCGTCTTGCCCACGCCGGGCTATTAGTCCCTCACCGGCCCGTCTGTCAACGGCAAAGGGGCACTGCCCCGCTCCACGCATTGCCCGATGGCTCACCGCAGACGCGCACGAAGAAACACGCGAGGAGCGGGGAGAGGTTCCCACCCCTTGCCCCTCAGCTTGTCCCACAGGGCCCCCACCCCTAGCTTCCCCGCGCCGTGGCTCGTGTGCCCTCCCCGCTCCCCGGTGCGCGGGAACCCGACCCAGGTCCCCGCACACCCCGTGGGCACGCAGCAAGACACCGTCTCTGGAGGTTGTCATGAGAGCACCCTCTCTCGTCGCAGGGATGTTCGCGGTCCTTGTCGCCTGCGCGAGCGTCGGTCACCGGTTTCCGTTCGAGAAGATCGGCGCTTTGGTCGTCGGGAGGACGACCCAAGGGGAGGTGCGCGAGGTGTTCGGTCCCCCGTGGCGGGTGGGCTACGACGATGGACGAGTGACGTGGACGTATGCTCGCTACGCGTGGAGCCCGTTCCGTGGGGCCTCGGCCACGGATCTCGTCGTGCGCTTCGACGAACAGGGGATCCTCGTGTCGTACACCTACTCAACGACCGAACAGGGGACGCGGTGACCGACTGTCACCGTCCTGAATGCCCCAATCGAACAAGACCCCTCGCGCGACTCGTGGACGCACCAACGGAGCGGGCAGGCGCAGGGTACCGGTGAGGCACTGCCGCGTGAGGCGAGGAGGCAGCCTGCCGTGACGGATCTTCGGGTACGCCTGTACCGCAGCTTCCCGGCTTTCGGGTACCGGAGCTTCCGGCTCCTGTGGGTTGGTCAACTCATCTCCGTGTCGGGATCCATGATGCAGGGGGCCGCCATCCTGTGGCACGTCGCGACCCTTGTGCCTCCGGGGACGAAGGGATTGGCTCTCGGAGCCGTGGGCATGACCAGGTTCGTGCCGGTCGTGGTGTTCTCCCTCGTGAGCGGTGTGGCGGCCGACACGCTGGACCGCCGTCGGTTGATGGTCGTCTCGCAGTCGCTCATGGCACTGGTCGCCGCGGTGCTCTCCACCCTCACCTTCCGGGGCTTAGAGAGCGTGTGGCCGATCTATGCCCTCGCCGCGCTCAACGCCGCCGCGTGGGCCTTCGACGGCCCGGCACGCCAGTCGCTCATCCCCAACCTCGTCCCACGGGAGCACCTTCCCAACGCGATCAGCCTCAACGCGATCATGTTCCAGACGGCCTCGGTGGTGGGCCCCTCCCTCGCCGGGGTAGTCATCGCCACCGCGGGCATCGGGTGGGTCTACGCGATCAACGCGGTCTCCTTCTTCGCGGTCATCGCGGCCGTGCTCCTCATGCGAGGGGTCCACGGCCGCGCCCAGGGTGAGGTCGCACGGGTCAGCTGGCGATCGGCCGTGGAGGGCCTACGGTTCGTGTTCTCCACCCCCCTCATCAGGTCCTCGATGCTCCTTGACTTCTTCGCCACGTTCTTCGCGTCCGCGACGGCCCTCTTGCCCATCTTCGCCCAGGACATCCTGCGCGTGGGCCCACGGGGCTACGGGTGGCTCTACGCCGCACCGGCGGTGGGGGCCTTGCTCGCGAGCATGGTCATGGTGAGGATCTCCGACCACATCCGCGCCAGGGGCCAAGTGCTCCTGTGGTGCGTGGCGGCCTACGGCGCCGCGACCGTGGTGTTCGGCCTCTCGCGCACCTTCTGGCTCACCTTCCTCTGCCTCGCCCTCACCGGGGCGGCCGACATCGTGAGCACCATCCTCCGCAACGTCATCCGTCAGCTCCACACGCCCGACCACCTCCGGGGCCGCATGACGAGCGTGAACATGATCTTCTTCATGGGAGGCCCGCAGTTGGGCGAGGTGGAGGCCGGCGCCCTCGCGAGTCTCTTCGGGGCCCCGGTGTCCGTGGTGAGCGGAGGGCTGGGTTGCCTCGTCGTCACCGCCTGGATCGCCAAGACCACCCCCGAGCTGCGCCGCTACGGGGTCAGACACGCAGACAGGGGCCTATCCGCAGGGCCATGCCCGTGATCCCCACCAGGGCGGGCCCGCGCCTGCCCTCGGGCTACGGGATGTCGAGCACCACGTCGAACTCCCCCGTCCCGGTGGACAACGTGGAGACGTTGCCCGACCGGTCGACCGAGAAGAGCCTGTAGTAGTAGAAGTTCGACGGGTCTCCAAGCACGCTCAGCGTGTCGCTCACGCCCGTGGAGGGGTGGATGACCGCTGGCAGGGGCGAACGGTTCACGTCGAGCGGATTGTCGAAGTCGTGCCGGTATCGGAGCACGCGGTAGAACAAGACGTTTTCCGGCTGCCCGTTCGCATCGAGCGTCACGGGGCTCCACGAGAGGGTAGCGATGCCTGCGAGGTTGTACGTGGCCGAGAGGTCCGTCGTCCGAGCGGGGGGAACCACGTCGCCGCCGTAGTTGCTCGGGACCGCGAACACGGACCCCGCATCGTAGCCTCCGAAGGGGTCGGCGGCCGCGCCGATGAGGATGTCGGCCCGACCGTCGCCGTTGAGGTCCCCACCCGCCACGCTGCACCCGGCCCAGAACTTCCCATCGAGCCCGCGCCACTGGCCTTCGCTGTCCTCGATGTCGAGGGTCGAGGGCCAGCTCCCCCTCCCGAACACGGCGTACGCCTTCCCCGCCCCTGCATCGAATACTGGAGCGCCCACGGCGAAGTCGTCGAACCCATCGTTGTTCACGTCACCCAGAGGCGCCATGGCATCACCCGTAGACAGGTGCGCGCAGACGATGGTCGTGTTCGCGTTGGACACGGGCACGTTGGACGCCGGGAAAGAGAGCGATCCACCCAACAAGAGGAAGAGGTGCCCTTCGCCAAGGCGGGAGGCGAGGACGAAGTCGCCCTTGCCGTCGTCATCCACATCGCCGACACCGGCAACGCAGTGTCCCACCTCGGCACCGTCGGTCTGCCCTACGATCGAGTAGTCAGCGTTCGCGAGGCTCTCGTTGTGGGTCCACCCCGATGCACGCCCGAGGATGAGGTAGGCCTTTCCGCAGAAGAACCCGTTCGCGGAGGAGTACTTTGGTGCCCCGATGAGGATCTCGTCTCGGCCGTCCCCGTTGAGGTCCGGCACGCCGGCCACCGAGAATCCTGCCCTCGACATCCCCGTGGGGTCCATCTCGCCCACGAAGGACGCATCCGCTCCGGCGAGGGAGGCGGGCTCGTTCGACCAGGAGGACTTCCCGAGGATGAGGTAGACCTTCCCGCTGCCGATCATCGGCGCACCGACCACGAAGTCACCCTTGCCATCGCCGTTCACATCGCCGACCGCGGCGACGGATGCCCTCCCCATGAACCCCTCGCCGGTGAACGACGCATCCGCCATCGCGAGGCTCACCCCGTGGGCCCATCCGGACGTCTTGCCGAACAGGATGTAGACTTTCCCGTACTCGTACCCGGCCTCGTCGTTGCCAGGGGACACGACGACGATGTCGGCGAGCGCATCGTTGTTGAGGCTCTGCACGAGCGCAAGGCCAGCCGACCCTCCCTCGTCGGCCCCTCCTGGGTGATCCCCCCCCGCTTCACCCCAGTAGCTGGCCACCGCGCTCGAAAGGATGCCCTGTTCCGGCACCCAGCCCGACGTTGACCCCAACACCACGTAGACCCTGCCGAGCTCTTCGCCGTTGTGGTCTTCGAACGGTGCGGCGAAGACCATGTCGTGGATCGAGTCTCCGTTGAGGTCTTTGCCCGAGGCGATACACAGGCCAAGCTTCGACTCGGGGACCAGGCTCATCCACGACCAGGGCGCAGACCAGGTAAACTGGCCCTGCTCCCAGGCGGACGCACCGGGTACCCACAGCGCGGTGACGAGGACGAGGAACGCGAGAACACGCATGAGGGAGCCTCCTCTGTCAGGGGGGACGGATAGGGCACTGCGCGAAGTAGCCCCCCGCGGGTGGCACGCGCAAGCCTTCCGCTCGCGTGGGGGGCTTCGATCCAAAGCCGGAGGCGTTGCAGGCTGGGACCCTGGCCATGGTGCGCGAGCGTGGAGACGATCAGCGCACCAGGAGGCGGGTGCCGAGGCGTTCGGTGAGGTGGTAGGCGGCGGAGACCTCTTCTGCGGTGAGGGAGCGACCCACGACGGATGCCCACGCGTCCGGCAGGTGCCGTACGGCCCGCCTGAGGAACCCGACGACCCACCGCCAGGCTTCCCCCCCGGCGATGGGGCAGGACACCCTCACGTAGCTTGCCTCGTCCGGGGCGTTGAGCGAGACGTTGACACGATCCACGCAGCCGATGAGCCGAGACACGACGTCCCCACGGTGGAGCAACTCGGCTTGGCCGTTGGTGTTGAGCCGCACCGACAGCCCCTTCCCCTTCACCCATCGCGCGATCTCGACGAGTTCGTCGATCCTCAATGTGGGCTCCCCGTACCCGCAGAAGACGACCTCGAAAGGAGGTCGGCCTCGGCGAAGGCGACCCTCGAGGGCACGGATGTACGCCTCGGCAGGATGCTCTTGGCTGAGGCTGAGGTCGAAGGGCCCTAAGCGGAACTCTCCTCGGGTGCGGGCACAGAACACACACTCGTTCGTGCACCGGTTGGTGAGGTTCACGTAGAGACGGAGCGGTCGGTACTCGTAGATCAGGACATCCATCGTGTCAAACGCCCCACGCGCCGCAGGAGTGCATCGGCACCGTACGCCGCGGCGAGGATGAGGAGGGAGTCAGCGGGGATGCGGTAGCGAATCCCCCCGTGGAACAGCGCGTGCATCGCGAGGTAGCCGCCCCACGCGAGGAGGGACATGGCCACCACTGGGTTGCGCCACCCCGTCACGGCCCCGACCGAAGCGAGGAGGAGGAGGAGGCTGAACGACCCGGCGCTCACGACGTCTGCCACTGGGGAACGCACGTTCGAACCGACGAACCGCAGGTACCACCGTGTGCGCAGCCAGCACATGGTGAGGAAGTAGCGGGGGTTGCAGCGGACGTAGCGCCGGGCACGGTCGAGGAGGACCCTGTTGCGCTCCATCTCGCTCATGGTGTCGGGGAAGACCGGAAACGCCTCGAGCTCACGACAGGTGAGCCGATCGAGCACCGCGGGGGGAATGCTCAGACCGACCCTCTCGAGCTGGAGTCCCTGGATCCCTGGGTGGTTCTGCATCCATAGGTTCAACCCGTCCTTGGTGGGCATGAGCCGATACTCTCCCATGGCTCGCCCGTTGCGGATGACCCACGGTGCGGTCGCAAGCGCGAACCCGAGGATCGCGTAGGGGAGGGTTCGCAGCGTTGTGCGCATCGCGACGCGGGCGACCACACTCGCGAGGATCGCGATCGGCAGCATGGCCGCCCTGGCGAGGAAGGCGAGCCCGGACACGAGGCCGAACACGAGTCCTCGTCCCGCAGAAGGGCGCGTGAGCCATCGTACCCAGGAGGCCAAGGAGAGCGCCTGGAGGCAGATGAAGAGGGTCTCCGTGGTCACCATGCCCGTGTAGTAGACCGCGTGGGGGAAGAGGGCGAAGCCCAGCCCGGCGAGGAGGCCGACGCGGCCAGTTGCGGTGCACCCCACCCCCCACAAGGCCCAGGCGGTCACGGTGCCGAGCACGGCCTGTACGAGCCTGACGAGCGAGACATCGCCCGGGGAGACAACGTGGAGCACACCAAGGAGCAGCGGGTAGAGCGGCTCGATGATGGCGCTGGGCTTGCCCTCCTGGGCCACCCCCATGCCGGGGTCGTATGGATCGACCCAGTACTCGGGCACCTTGCGTTTCCACTCTCCCCCCTCAAGCGGGTGGTATTCGCGGGGGGTGAAGGTGAGCCCTCTCCCTTCGGCCACGGCCCGTCCCACGCGCAGGTACATCCGTTGGTCCTCGAGCGGCCGCATGAGATCGGGACCCCTCGTCGCGACGAACGCCACACGCACAAGGAAGGCCACCAGGAGGACAAACCCTCCCTGGGCCGCAGGCTGAGTCAGGATCCTCCGCCACGCCATCGGATGCCTCAGGCCGCGCGGTGCCCGGCGGGGCATGACCCAGGCGCGCCGGCGGTCGTGGTCTTCGGGGTCGCCCGAGTCAGGGAGGGAGCACACGTGGTCCGTCGTCCCATCGTCACCAGGGTCGCCACGCCCACCCCCGCGATCGGGAACAGGAGGTTGTCCGCGGGGAGGCGGTAGCGGGAGTAGGCGACGGACAGGAGCGCGGGGGCCGAGAGGAGGAAGGCTGCGAGGAGGAGGAACACGCCCCGTCGCGGCACCCTCCCCGAAAGGACCGCAAGCGCCACGAGGCACACCGAAGGCCAGAACAGGAACGGGAGCAGCCCCACCCGTTCCCAGGGTTCTGGCGGCGAGGCGATGGCCGCAAACTCTGACGTCCTCCTCGTGGTGAGCCGCAGGAACTCGCCAGGGAACACGAGGACGAAGAGGAGGGCCTTGCGCCGAAGCGCCTTGTCTCGTGCCACCTCGTCGTGGATGTCAACGGGAAACTCGTGCACGTGCGCGAGGTCGGCTGGACCGAATCCTGCGGCACGCAGCAGGGTCCGGCGAACGTGGGGGAGCGCGTCCCAGTCGGGGACGAGGACATCTGCGCGGCGCGCCGCATTGTTCCCCATGAACAGGTCCTTTCCCGTGAACGTGGATCCCACGATCGCCGCTCCCATGACGAGGCGGTTGCGGACGGCCCACGGCGCGAGGGTCGCCGCGAGGACGAGGGCACCGAGGATCGCACCCCACACCCGTCGCTCCTTCCGAAGGATGGCCACGGCGAGCACGAAGAGGGGGGCCACGCCCAAACCGACCGACCGGGTGAGGCCGGCGAGGCCGATCGCCACGCACGACGCGACGTGGAAGGCGGGACGATCCGCAAAGAGCAGGGCACACGCGAGCATGAGCAGGAAGAGGAACACCTGCTCGGTGAGAACGAATCCCGCGACCGCGACGTTCGGCGAGTGAAACAGGACCAGCGCACAGGAGGCGAGGCCTGAGGGGAAGCCCCCGAGGCGTTTTCCTACGAACCCCGCCAGGCACGCGGTGGCGATCCCGAGGAGGGCGTGCAGGGCGTAGATGGGGCGCACGTCGGTGAGGCCACACGACCGGAGGGAGGCGAGGAGGCATGGATATAGGGGTGGGACGGCCGCGGTGGGTTCACCCCGGCGTGCGACCCCGAGGTACAGCTCGCGATCCCACCACGCGGCGCGGAGGGTATCTCCGCGCACGGTCCCGAGCCCCTTGTAAACTCCGTCCGGCATGCGAAACCCCCGCCCGTGGGCGACGTGCTCCGCCATGCCGAGGTACACTCTCTCGTCCACGTCGCCTGCGCCCATCCCCGACGGCGGGAACGCCACGACCCGCGCGACTCCTCCCCACACGAGCACGGCACCGAGGGCGGCAAGAGGGGCGGTCGTACCCCGGGCCACGCTCGCGATCAACGCGAGGAGGGCCAAGGAGAACACCGCGGTCGCGAGCGAGACGCGGCCGGGCAGGAACAGGCGCGTGAGGGGGGAGAAGGCGGAGGGGAAGAGCACCGGGATGGCCGCCGCTCCCACCCACCACACCCAAGGGCTCGCCCAGGTACGCCGAGTCCTCCCTGGGAGCACGGTTGCCACGACGCCGCACAGGAGGAGGGCACGGTAGAGCGAGCCCTCCAACCCCGAGGGACATCCCCACGCGACGAGGGCATTTCCTAGGCGACGGTTCCCTCCGCAGGGCCCGATCCAGGACACGGTGACCCACTCCAGTCTGAGGGGGCCAGGGGGGTCGGAGGCGATCGTGAGCTCCCGGGGTGCCTGCCCCACGGAGAATCCCTCGTAGGCGACCACCTCGCCCGAAGCCGGGGGGCGCACCGTCAGCGCGGCATCACCTCGCACCGAAACCACCACCCCCGCGTCAGCCCTTCCGGGATCGAACCGGCCACCGACGGTGACCCATCCCCACAGGCCCTGCGCGTTCAACCTCACCACCCCGGCCCTGGACGCCGAGCCGGGGGTGAGGAGGGCCTTGGACGGCTCCCACACGAGAGGGAGGAGGAAGGAGACCGCGGGGGCGCACAGGAGGGCCAGAAGCGGGGCGAACCTTCGAGCGCTCACGAGCTGGCGAGGCGCGATTCCACCGTCCTCGCACTCGCCACCGACCGCTCGATGCTTCGGTCCGGGAACGACGTGAGCATACCCGCGAGGTGGAGGCCACGCAGGGGGGGCTCAATGGACTGGAGGGCCTTCCACGTCCCCGTCGCATAGACGATCCCAGCATCCTCGGACATCGCCAACGTCCGGTCGGTGACGGCGGAGGGGGGGATGTCGAAGTAGGTCTGGAGCCCCTTCTGGAACTCATCGAGCACTCGGTCGACCGAGCCCGGCTCGGGCAAGCTGGTGACGTACCGGGACGCGTAGACGATCCCGGGTGTCGTGCCCGGGGCCAGGGGGTCCTGGTGCACGACCACATTGAAGGGGGCGTCTCTTGCCGTGACGTTCGTCCAATAGGCGAGGCGCGTGGGGCCCTCGAGTGCGAAGATCCCGCACACGATGCACTGGGATTCGAACGAGGCGAGGCCGGGGACGAGTCCGGATCGGGACCCCAACAGCGTCCGCCACGAGGCCAGGCCCCCAGTGAACACCACGTGATCGCACGCGATCGTCCGATCGCCGACTGTGACGCCCACGACCCGCCCTTCCTCTTCCAGGAGACCTGTCACACACTCGCTGCACCAGAGGACCTCATCCACCTCACGCGCGAGGCGGGCGACGAGCACGTGGAAGCCGGGGACGAGGTAGCCCAGCCGCTCGCCGCGGAGGCCGCGGCTGGATCGACAGCCGATCCTGCCGGCCAGCCACGCCGCGGAGACATGGCGGGACGAGGGGCCGAACTTGGCCTCGACGAGGGGCCCGAGGAACCGATCCCACACCTCCTCGCCCGCGTGGGCGAGGACCCAGTCCCTCGCGAGCACCCCATCGAGACGATCGAGGGAGGCACCGCGCGCACGGTGGATGAGAAGGGCGAGGCGGGCCTTGTCCCCCATGCTGAGCCCCCGGAATCGAGCGATGTCCAGAGGCGTGGTGAGGGGGTGGAGGCCGTCGTCGTCGAGGAGGGCGGTGGAGGTGAGACGCCAGACCACCTCCCTGGCGAGGCCGAGCTCTTCAAGGAGTCCCATGGTGAGCGAATCGGTCACGAAGAGGTGGTGGTAGAACCCATCAACTGGGGAAGCGTGGAGCAGCCGGGGCGCGAGGAGCCCTCCGGGCGTGCCCGCTTGCTCAAGGAGGACCAAGTCCCTCCCGGCGGTGCGAAGCGTGCGCGCGAGGCTCAGGCCCGTCACCCCCGCCCCGACGACCACGATCTCGGCCCTGTTCGGAAGATGGCTCACGGTGGTCCTCTCTTCCTTGCCGCGGCGATCCAGATCGCCACCTCCTCCTCCCGCGGGGGATGCGTGCTCGGCCACCGCGCGAGGAGGGCCCTTGGCGAGAAGTCGGCGAGGTCCCTCACCTCGCGAATCCCCATTGCCTCCAGCTCCTTCGCACGTTCTAGCCCCATCCCCCGGTGGGCCGCCATGACGAGGAGCTTGCGCCACCGGACGGTCAGCTCCGAGGGAACGGACGGGAGGTTCGCGTCGAGGAGCGTCGAGGCACGGAGGGACGGCGAGCCCATCCATGGTTCCCAACCCGGCAGCTCCCCGGCGCGGGGAAGGTAGGATCGGACCGTCCCTGCGTCCAGCGCGGCGAACGCGGCGACGCAGAGGGGGAGCGTGAGCGCGATCGACGAGGCTCCAGCCCGCCACGGCGATCGTGCGCGACGGCTCCACACCCCCTCGAGGGCGTGCCAGAACGAGTAGGTGCCCACCGCGAAGGGAGGAAACCCCAAGAACCCCGGGGCGGGCATCTCGAAGACCTTACCCTCGGAGAACCCTGGGACCGTGTAGATCCATCGGGCGAGGGCACGGCTGTTGAACAGCTCCCACAGACCCCCGATCACCAACCCGGTGACGAGGAGCCGGAGGAAGGTTCCGGCACGGCCCTCGGACAGCTCCGTCAAGAGGCAGGGGTGCCCTCGCTCCGCACGAGTCGGCTCGATGAGCAGGGGCGCCCATAGCCACGTGAGCGGGAAGAACCACCGAGGCCACAGCACGGCGAGGCCGAAGCAGGCGAGCCCGGTCGCGCGAAGCGTCCGCAGGAGGCGAGGGGTGAGGGGGAATGCACGGGAAGGCGCGTGGAGGAAGAGCCCGGAGGCCTTCAAGGCGTCGTGGGTGGCGACCGTGAGGGGGATGACGGTGGCGAAGGCGGTCCAGAACCCCACCCAGCGCAGCGGCCGCTCCGGGGGGAGCATGACGTAGTACCAGTTCCGAAGGCGAAGTCCCATGAGTTCGAACAGCACCCACCACACGACCGACCACGGGAGCATCGACAGGAGACGCGCATCGAGGAGGGGGGAGGGGGCGGCACGAAGGAGGAGGAAGCCGGCGACGGCGGCGAGGTACGTCCACCACGCGGCCTGATAGAACCACACGCCGACGGCCTGTCCGCCGGCGAGAGCCCAGGCCACGCCGTGTGCGACGAGCCCAACGACGACGAGACCGAAGCCGACGGCCTTCCTCATCGTCCTCCTCCCCACCGAATGCCCCGTACCCATCGTCGAGCCTCTGGCCCTGCGTACGGGGCACGCCACGGAACGACGACGCGTTCTCCTCCCCGCGCGGTCGCCACTGGACCGATGGGTAAGGTACGGGGAGGGGACACACTTGCGCAAAGCGTCCCTCCGGGGCAACCTCGGGCGATCGCCCCTGCGTTGCAACCACGGAGGACCCGGGAGGCACGATGCGCACCACCCGAACCTATACGGTCATACCGCGACTCCCCCCTGCGCTGCGTCCCTTGGAGGACCTCGCCTACAACCTGTGGTGGACGTGGAATCCCGAGGCTCAGGAGCTCTTCCGCACGATCAACCCCGACCTGTGGGAGGAGACGAGGCACAATCCGGTCAAGCTGTTGGGGAGCGTGCATCCCCAGGAGCTCGAACGGCTCGCCGGGGACAGGCACTTCATCCAACGCCTCGAACGGGTGCACGGCACGCTCGCCCGCTACCTCGGCCACGAGACGTGGTACGCGCGGACCCACAAGGATTCGCCCGCGGGCACTGTCGCCTACTTCTCCGCGGAGTACGGACTTCACGAGTGCCTCCCCATCTACTCGGGCGGCCTTGGCGTGCTCTCCGCCGACCACCTCAAGTCCGCGGCCGACCTCGGGCTGCCCCTCGTGGGTGTGGGACTCCTCTACCTCCACGGCTACTTCCGCCAGCGGATCAACAGGGACGGCTGGCAACAGGAATCGTATCCCGAGAACGACTTCTACACGATGCCGATCCGCCTCGTGCAGGACGAGGAGGGGAGGGACGTGACGGTCATCGTGGATATCCTCGGCCGCAACGTGGAGGTGGGGATCTGGAAGGCGCAGGTCGGGCGTGTGCCGCTCTACCTCCTCGACACGAACCGAAGGGCGAACGCGCCGGAGGATCGGGCGATCACTGGGGCGCTGTACGGAGGGAACCAGGATACGCGCATCCGCCAGGAGATCGTGCTGGGGATCGGTGGGATGAGGGCGTTGGCCGCCCTTGGGGTCTTCCCGACGATGACCCACATGAACGAGGGGCACTCCGCGTTCCTCGCGCTCGAGCGGATCCGTACGCTCATGCGCGAGCACGAGTTGAGTTTCTCGGAGGCCTCGGAGATCGTGGCTGCCTCGACCTTGTTCACGACCCACACGCCGGTACCTGCCGGGATCGACAATTTCCCCCCCGACCTCGTCATGCGCTACCTCGGCCGCTACGCGGAGGAACTAGGGCTTAGCCCTGAGGAGTTCTTGGACCTCGGGCGGCGGGAGCAGGGCGACCCCGCCTGTCCCTTCAGCATGGCGGTGCTTGCCCTGCGGCTCTCCGGGTACGCCAATGCGGTGAGCGCGCTCCACGCGGAGGTGTCGCGGAATATGTGGGCGTTCCTGTGGCCCGACGTCCCGCAGAGTGAGATCCCGATCGGGTACATCACGAACGGGGTCCATACCCGCACCTGGCTGTCCGACGAGTTCGAGCGCCTCTACGACCTGTACCTCGATCCGGAGTGGATCGAGAACCCCGTGGATTCCCGGATCTGGACGAGGGTGGACCGCATCCCGGACACGGAGCTGTGGCGGAGCAAGGAGAGACTCCGCGAGCGTCTCGTGGACTACGCACGGCGCAGGCTACGTATCCAACTCGAGCGCCGTGGGGCGCACAAGAACATCATCCTGCAGGCGAGCGAGGCGTTGGACCCTCAGGCCCTCACCATTGGGTTCGCGCGCCGGTTCGCCACCTACAAGCGCGCCACCCTCATCTTCCGTGATCCCGACCGTCTCCACGCCATCCTCACGAATCCACAGCGCCCCGTGCAGCTCATCTTCGCGGGCAAGGCCCACCCTCAGGACCAGGAAGGCAAGGAGTTCATCCGGACGGTGGTGAAGTTCGCCGACGAGGAGCGGTTCCGCCGGCACGTCGTGTTCCTCGAGAACTACGACATGCTCTTGGCACGGTACCTCGTCCAGGGGGTGGACGTGTGGCTGAACACCCCACGCCGCCCCATGGAGGCTTCCGGCACCAGCGGCATGAAGGTGCCCGTGAACGGGGGGATCAACATGAGCGTGCTCGATGGCTGGTGGAACGAAGGGTATCAGCGGGACAATGGGTGGGCCATCGGCGCGGGCGAGGAGTTCGAGGACCACGCCTACCAGGACGAGATCGAGTCCATGGCGCTCTACAGCCTGCTCGAGCAAGAGATCGTCCCCCTGTTCTACGATCGGGGGCCGGATCGCCTCCCCCGCCAGTGGATCGCGATGATGAAGGCCTCCATGAAGTCGATCTGCCCTCGGTTCAACACGAACCGGATGGTGGAAGACTACGTCCGCGAGTACTACCTCCCCGGCATGATCCAATGGGACCTCCTCACGAGGGACTACATGGCGGAGGCCCGGCGCCTGAGCACGTGGCGTGAGGCTGTGCGGCGCGAGTGGGATCACGTGCGGGTCGTGGGCGTGGAGGCGCCGGTGGACCAGCCGCTGCCTATGGGCAGCTCCCTGGAGGTGAAGGTCCTCGTCGCCCTCGGTTCCCTCACCCCCTCCGACGTGGCGGTGGAGCTCTACCATGGCCCCGCCGACTCCGAGGGGAGAGTGGTGCAAGGGACCCCCATCCGCTGCACCCCCACGGGCGAACGCGAGGGCGATGCGTGGGTGTTCGTGGGAGAGACCCCCTGCGACTTCGCCGGCAGGCACGCCTTCTCCGTGCGCGTCGTGCCGTGGCACCCTGGGATCGTGCAGCCCTTGGAGATGGGCTACATCACCTGGTGGTGAGGCTCACGGGCCGTGAGCCGATAGAGCACACCGACGGAATCCACGAGCACGGAGCCTAGGCCGGGGAGCGCCTCGCCCCGGAGCAGGCGAGACACGAGGGGGTCCTGGCCCTCCGTGGTGCGCGCGGGAGCCGCTTCCACGTACACGTAGCGCGCCCCGTGGAACTCCCCGAGGTACCTCAGGGCAGCGGGGCTGAGGCTGAAGGTCGAATAGGGCCTGATGGGCAGTTGCACCGAGGGCCGGTTCTGGCAGAAGGCGGTCTTGAACGCCACGTTCGAGAGCACCGGCTCTTTGGGTGCGAGCTCCTCCAAGAGTCGGAGCGGCGCCGACGAGCAGTCCGTGAGCGGGCAATCGGGGGGACCACGGCGGATGCCCCCTGCCACGTCGTGCACGCGCGCCCACGCGAGCGTCCCGACGAACACGACCGTGAGGATCCCTCCCACGGCGCGGATCATGCCCCCCCGCCTCAGGGTCGCCCCGAGGTTGCCGACGAGCCAGAACGCCAGGAGCATGAGGGCCGGGGCCAGGGTCCTGCCACCCGAGGGGCTGTCGAAGGGGCCCTTGGTGCGCACCCAGGCGATGCCCACGAGGTAGGTCGCCCACCAGAGGGCGAGGACCCTGTGGGCGAGGGTCCGAGAGAACCCGAGGACCACGGTGAGCAGGCCGAGGGCCGGCACGACGATCTTCCACCAGCGGGCGGCGAGGTACCCCCACCGACCCACCGAGAGCATCTCCCACACGGCGCGCTGCACGCACGCGCCGAGCACCGGACCGAGTCCTACGCGCACGGGGGGCTCCTCGATGCCACTGAGTCCCCCGGTGGCGAGGGAGTTCCTCGCGACCCAGAGGCCGGCCGTGCCCAGGAACACTCCGACGGCGAACACGATGTCCCTCCGCGGGCGACGGCCCCACAGGAGCGTGAGCACGAGGGCGGGGAGGAAGATGCCCCCGGCGAGCCTCGTGAGCCCGGCGAGTCCCAGGACGAATGCGGCGGCGATCGGATGCTGGATCGTCCGCTCGCCCCGGACCAGGAGCGCGAGGGCCCAGGCGAGCAGGAGGAGGAAGAGCGGCTCGGACAGCGCTTGGCCCGAGAGCGAGAACACGGTGGGCCAGAGGGGAACGGAGAGTGTCGCCAGGCACGCCGGCCCCAGCCCCCACACCCTCGACCCAAGGGTGAGCAGGGGGACAGGGAGGAGGATGAAGGAGGCGATGCTCACCCCCCTGAGCGCGTGGAGCGGTGCGAGCCCCATGCGCATCGTGAGCGCACACAGCGTCGGATAGAGGGGGGGCCACCCGTAGAACGGCCGCGGGAGGTGCACGGGATCCGAGGCGAGGGTGATGTTCGAGCGCAGGCCTTGCCCTGCGGCGAGGAACCGCGCCACGTCCCCATACCATAGGGAGTCGGGCGTGAACGGGCACAGGATGGCGCCGTGGACTCCCACGACCGCCGCGTACACGAGGATGCAGCCCACGTAGGGGAGGGCCCTGCGTACCCAGACCCATACCGTCATGCGCGTCACTCCTGCCTCGGGGAGGGCGATGAGAGTAGGCTCACGCGCGCGCGTCGTCAATGCCGCATCGCCCCGCGGTGGCGCCGGGGGCGGCGCGGTCGTATACTCTCCGGCTCGCCGCGTCGGCCCGTGCGACGCGAAGTGAGGAAGCGGTGCGAGGAGGCGTCATGGCAGCTCCTTCCCTGGTGATAGGCCCCACGTTCGAAGAGATGCTCCACCCGTGGACGATCCCTCCTGCGGTGCGGGAGCGGGCGAGGCGTATGCGCGTGGAGGATCCACTCGACCCCCTCAACCTCTACAACATCACCTGGCGGACGGCCGAGGACGCGATCGCCTACCTCCTGCTCCCGCCCGAGTTCACGGGCGTGGAGGCACCGATCGCCGTGCTCTACAGCAAGGACTTCCCCACCGGGTCCCACAAGGTGGGGGCTGCGTACGCGGTCCTGGTGGAGAAGGAACTCACCGGGGAGGTCGACCCGTCACGCCACACGCTCGTGTGGCCTTCGACGGGGAACTACGGCATCGGAGGAGCGTGGGTCGGGTGCCGGATGAGGTTCGACTCGATCGTCATCCTGCCCGAACTCATGAGCACCGAGCGGTTCGAGCTCGTCCGACGCTACGGGGCGAGGCTCGTGCTCACCAAAGGGTGCGAGAGCAACGTGAAGGAGATCTACGACAAGTGCAAGGAGCTCGTCGCGGCGGATCCGGAGCGGGTGCGGGTGCTCAACCAGTTCGAGGTCATGGGGAACTACCGGTTCCACTACTACGTGACGGGGAACACAATCGTCGAGCTCGCCGAGGAGCTCCACCGTCAGGGCGTGGGCACGGGGAGGGTCGCGGCGTTCTGCTCCGCGATGGGCTCCGCAGGGACCATCGCGGCCGGTGATCTCCTGAAGCAACGGTTCCCCGAGACCCTCGTGGTCGGCCTCGAACCGATCCAGTGCCCGACCTTGATCCAGAACGGCTACGGCGGGCACGAGATCCAAGGCATCGGTGACAAGCACGTCACGTGGATCCACAACGTCATGAACATGGACGCTATGATGGCGATCGATGACCTCGAGTGCACGCTCGGCCTCCAGCTCCTCCTCGAGTCGCCCGGCCCCGAGGTGATGGCGCGCCGGTACGGGGTGCCGGAGGACAGGCTCCTGCGCATGAGGGAGATCTTCGGCATCAGTGGCGTGTGTAACGTGCTCGGTGCGATCAAGACCGCGAAGTACTACCGGCTCGGCAAGGACGACCTCATCGTGACCGTGTGCACCGACGCGAGGGATCGGTACGAGAGCGTCCTGCGGCAGCTCACCCTGACCCACGGGCGGATGGACGAGACCGAGGCGGCGGTGCGTTTCGTGAGCATCTTCCTCCGGCAGAAGACCGACTGGGTCCAGGAGGGTGACCGTGCGACGAGGTTGCGGTGGCACCACCTGAAGTACTACACGTGGGTCGAACAGCACGGCAAGGACGTACGCGAGCTCGACGCCCAGCTCTCCCAAGACTACTGGAGGGCCGAACAGGCCAGGGTCACAGAGGTCGACCAGATGATCCTCGCGGCGAGGCACGTATGATGACTCCTTCCCCTCCCTCTTACCCCTCGCTCGAGCGCCGCCACTCGGGCCGCTCCCTCACGGTCGTGTTCAATGGCACGACCCTCACGGCACCCTACGGCACCACGGTCGCGGAGCTCCTCCCTCAGCATCCTCACCAGGGGTCCTTCGCGCCGCTTGGGGCATTGGTCTCGTACCGGCTCACCGGGCTGCACTACCCCCTCGTGTCCGACTGCACGGTCCAAACCGTGGACTACGCGACGAAGGGGGGCGCCTCCATCTACCGTCGGACCGCGACCGTCATCCTCCTCGAGGCCGTCGCCGAGCTCTTCCCCGGTGCCCGCGTGGAGGTAGGCCAGTCGGTGGGGAACGGGTACTTCTTCGAGATCTGTCTCCCCAACGAACCCTTGCGTCCGACGCACGTGGAGATGATCGCCACGCGCATGCGTGAGATCGTGAGGCGCAACATCCCCCTCGTGCCGATCCGCATCGCGGTCGAGGAGGCGATCGCCGAGTTCGCCCACTCGGGCTACCCGGAGAAGGCCCGCCTCCTCCAGACCCTCCCCCACTCGAAGATCTGGTGGATCGACCTCGGTGCGTACAAGGACATCCTCCACGGCCCCCTCGCTGCGTCGACGGGCGTGGCGACGGTGTGGGAGCTGGAGCCCTACGAGCACGGCGCGATCCTTCGCTTCCCCGACGTGAGGTTCCAGATGCGCCCGCCTCGGGGCAGGCACGACAAGCTCTTCTCCGTGTTCCGCGAGACCCGCGAGTGGAACCAGGAGATCGGCATCCACAACGTGGCCGACTTGAACGACGCGGTGCTCCGGGACGAGACGGCCGACATCATCCGCGTCGCCGAGGGGTTCCAGGAGAAGAAGATCGCGCGCATCGCCGACATGATCGCCGAGCAGAAGAACGTGAGGCTCGTGCTCGTCGCAGGCCCCTCTTCCTCCGGGAAGACGACGTTCACCAAGCGCCTCGCCGTGCAGTTGCGGGTGAACGGCCTCCGCCCCGTCGCCTTGAGCATGGACAACTACTACGTCGACCGCGAGAAGACCCCGAAGAATCCCGACGGGACGTACAACTTCGAGTCGCTCGAGGCCCTCGACGTCGACTACCTCAACGATCACCTCCGCCGCCTCATGGACGGGGAGGAGGTGGCCACCCCCGTATTCTCCTTCACCGAGGGCAAACGGCGGTCGGACAAGACTATCCCCATGCGCCTCGGCCCGTCTGACGTCCTCCTCATGGAGGGGATTCACTGCCTGAATGACCGTATCTCCGCCGCGGTGCCTCGCGAGGCGAAGCTGAAGATCTACGTGTCCGCCCTCACCCAACTCATCATCGACTCCCACAGCAGGATCTTCACCTCTGACTCCCGTCTCATCCGTCGCATCGTGCGCGATCGACTCTTCAGGGGCTATTCCGCCGAGCAGACGATCACGCAGTGGCCAAGCGTCCGCGCAGGGGAGAATCGCTACATCTTCCCCTTCCAGGAAGACGCGGACGTGATGTTCAACTCGGCGCTGGTCTACGAGACGTCGGTGCTGAAGACGTACGCCCAGCGGTTCCTCCTCACGGTGCCGCGCAACACGCCCGCGTACACCGAGGCTCACCGTTTGTTAGCCTTCCTCGACTACTTCGTCCCCATCTTCCCCGAGGAGGTCCCGCAGAACTCCCTCCTACGGGAGTTCATCGGCGGGAGCACGTTCCGCTACTGAGAGGCGAGAGAGGGTTCCCATGGCGCTCGACCCAGTTTCGGCTCACCGCGAGGCCTGGCGGTGCCTGCAGTGCGGGGATGCCCCGTGCACGGCGGCCTGCCCGGCGCACGTGCCCATCCCCGAGTTCATCGCCCGGTTCCGCACGGGCGACCTCGTGGGGGCCGAGGAGCTCCTCCGAGGGGCAAACCCCCTGATCAGCACGTGCGGGGAGATCTGCCCCGACGAGCAGTACTGCACGCGCGCGTGCCTCCTCCGAGGCGCGGAAGGTCCGATCCGCATCAGGGAGCTGCACCGATTCGTGACCGAGTCGGCCCACGCCCCTTGGCCCACGTGGACCGCCTGGCACGACGAACCCGTCGCCGTGGTGGGGGCGGGGCCTGCCGGGATCAGTTGCGCGCGTGAGCTCGCGTGCCTCGGGTACCACGTGTCGGTGTACGAGCGCGAAGCGCTCCCAGGGGGCATCGTGCGCTACTACCTCGCCGCCAGCAGGTTCGACGGGCACGCCCTCGAGCGCGACCTCGCCCCCCTCGCCTCCGCGCCGCTCACGTGGCACGCCGGCACGCCGGTGACGTCTCTCAAGGCCATGCTCGAGCGCTACCGCGCCGTGTTCTGGGCCCCAGGCACCCACCGCGAGGTCACGCTGGGGTTGCCTGACGAGGGCCTCGTGACCTCGGGCATGGCCTTCCTCCGGTCCTTCCGCACCGGCACAGGACCCGACCTCACGGGGAAGGACGTCGTGGTCGTCGGGGGGGGAAACGTGTCCCTCGACGTGTGCCTCACTGCGCATCAGGCGGGGGCCTCCACGGTGGTGCTGCTCTACCGGAGGGGCCCACGCGAAATGCGCGTGTGGCGGCGAGAGCTGGAGGAGGCACTCGCGGCCGGCATCGTGGTCGAGTACTTCGCGCGCCCATCGGGGCTCATCGTGGTCGACGGTCGGGTGAGGGCCCTCATGTGTCGCCGCACGAGGCTCGTGCGCGAGGGTGACGAGAGGCCGTCCCCCAAGGACGTGGAGGGCTTCGACTTCACGCTCCCCACAGGCGAGGTCATCAGGGCCATCGGGTCGCAGCCGACCCATGAAGAAGACGTGGACGTGCGCTGGGGGTCGAAGGCCACCCTCCCGGTCGATGCGGACATGGCGACCGCGACGAGGGGCCTCTTCGCCGGGGGGGACGTCGTGTCCCGCGAGGGGACGGTCGTGGCCGCGGTTTCGCATGGCCTCAGGGCGGCGAGGGCGATGCACCGCTTCCTCAGGGCTGATTCGCCATGAACGCCCCGATTCGCCCCAAGCCCCGCGCCGACCTGCGCGTGCGGTTCCTCGGCCGCACCCTCGAGCATCCCTTCCTCCTGTCCGCCGGCCCCAGTACCGACGACCTCGACATGGTGCGGGCCGGGCTCGAGGCCGGGTGGGCAGGCGCCGTACTCAAGACCACGAGCGTGGAGGGAACGACGGTGTCCCTCGCCTACCCCATGATGTCTTCCCTCGAGTGGGCCGGCGTACGGGTCGTAGGCATGGGCAACATCGACCTCATCTCCGTCCACTACATCGACGTCGTGGAAGACCGAGTCCGGACCCTCGTGCGCGAGTTCCCCACGAAGCTCATCGCCGCGAGCATCATGGGGTCGCGCAAGGAGGACTGGCAGTCCCTCGTGCATCGGCTCAAGGATGCGGGGGTCCACCTCATCGAGTGCAGCTTCTCCTGTCCCCAAGGCTCCATGGGCGAGCGCCCCGGGGCCATGCTCGCCCAGTCTCCATCGGCGACCGAGAAGGTCACCGGGTGGGTGAAGGAGGCCGCGGGTGACCTCCCGGTGCTCATCAAGATCACCCCCCAGGTGGCGGACGTGGTGGAGATCGCTAGGGCGGTCATGAATGGAGGTGCCGACGGGATAACGGCGTCGAACTCGGTCCCGGCCCTCATGGGCATCGACCTCGAGACCCTCACCCCCATCCCCAGCCTCGGGGGGAAGGGCACCTACTCCGGGCTCACGGGACCGGCGATCAAGCCGCTCACCCTTCGCACCGTCGCCGAGATCGCGCGTTACGTCCCCCTCCCCATCAGCGGCAATGGGGGCGTCTCCACCTGGGGTGATGCGGTCGAGCTCCTCGCGGTCGGCGCCCACACGATCCAGATCTGCACGGCCGTCATGCACCACGGGTTCTCGATCGTCGACCACCTCACCTCGGGCCTCGCCCGCTACATGGACCGCAAGGGCTTCACCTCGGTCGACCAGATCGTCGGAAAGGCGCTCCCCTTCCTCGTCGACCACGACGAGCTCCCACGGCGCCGCGTGCGTAGCCGCATCGACGAGACGAGGTGCCTGCGGTGCGGGGTGTGCGTCGTCTCCTGCCGCGACGGGGGCCATCGGGCCTTGTCCATGACGGAGGATCGGGTGCCGGTGGTGGACGAGAAGCGCTGCGTGGGCTGTGGGTTGTGCCCGATCGTGTGTCCGGCGGCCTGCATCCGCATGGAGGAGGTCCAATGAGGCTCTACGAGCCCGCCTTCGTCATCACGAACGACGAGGCCGACCGCGTGCTCGAAGGGGGGTGCGTCGGGGTGGAGGGGGACAGGATCGCCTACGTGGGCACGCCCGAGGAGGCCCCTCGAGGCGTGGAAGAACGAATCAGGCTCCCCTCCGGCGTCCTGATGCCTGGCCTCATCGTGGCCCACACCCACCTCTACGGTTTCTTCGCGAGGGGCCTTGCCCCCTCCACTCCCCCCCGCGACTTCCTCGCGGTGCTCGAGGGCATGTGGTGGCGCCTCGACACGGCGCTCACCCTCGACGACGTGTACTGGAGCGCCATGGGGGCGGCGGTCGAGGCGCTCCTGTGCGGCACGACGACCCTCATGGACCACCACGCGAGTCCCTCCTGCATCGCCGGAAGCCTCGAGCGCATCGCCCAGGCAGTCGGCCAGGTGGGGATCCGGACCCTCCTGAGCTACGAGATCTCCGACCGCCACGGCCATGACGAGGCCCTCCGAGGCCTGGAGGAGAACGAACGGGCGATGCTCCTGGCGTCCCAGAGGCCGGGGTGGCTCGCCGCCCGCACAGGCCTGCACGCCTCGTTCACGCTCGAGGATCGAACCCTCGACGCGGTCGCGGAGCGCACGAACGCCGTGCACGTTCACGTCGCGGAGGACGAAGTCGACGTGCGGCTCTCGCTCCAACGCCACGGCGAGGGCGTGATCGCCCGCCTCGCGCGGCGAGGCCTCCTCACCCCCGACACCATCCTCGTGCACGGCTGCCACCTCTCGCGGCAGGAACTCGATCGCATCGCCCACGCCGGCGCAACACTCGTGCACAACCCTCGCTCCAACATGCACAATGGGGTGGGCACCCTCGACCTGGGTGCGTGCGCCGAGGCGGGGGTACGGCTCGCCTTGGGGACCGATGGCATGGGGCAGGATCCGTGCCCCGAGATGCTCGGGGCGCTGCTCCTCCACCGTCACCAGGTGCGTTCCCCATCCTCCGGCTGGGACGTGGTGAAGGACATGTACTGCCGTGGGAACGCCGAGGTTGCCAGTGCGGCCTTCGGGCTACCGTTGGGGAGGCTCTCCGTCGGGGCTGCGGCCGACTTCATCGTGAGGTCCTACGATCCACCGACCCCCCTCACGACCGAGACCTGGTGGGCACACCAGCTCTTCGGCCTCGGTCACGCCCCGGTGGAGCGCGTGGTGGTCGGAGGCAGAGAGCTCGTGCGGGGGGGGGAGCCGGTGTGGCTCGACCTGCACGCCATCCGGAGCGCGTGCCGCGCGCAGGCCGCGCGCCTGTGGGCCAGATGGTAGTCGGCCTCTCCTGCGTCACGTGTGGGGCGGCCGTGCCTGCGGCGCCTGGCCACCCCCTCACCTGCGTGCGGTGCGGCCCGGAGCGGGGCACCCTCGACTACGTGTACGACGTGGAGACGCTGCGCACACGGTGGCGCCGTCCGCGGCGGGTGGCAGGGATGGCCACGTGGCTGCCCCTGCTGCCGCTGCGCTCGAGGTCTTCCCTCCCGCCGCGCGCCGTGGGACCCTCACCGCTGGTGGAAGCCGTCCGCCTCGCGCGCCACGTTGGCATCAAGCGCCTCCACCTGAAGCTCGACTCCTTCCTTCCCAGCCTCTCCCTCAAGGACAGAGCCTCGGCCGTGGCCGTGGCCCAGGCGAAGGAATGGGGCAAGGACACCCTCGTCGCCGCATCCACGGGAAACGCCGCCTCCTCCTTGGCCACCCTCGCCTCGTGCGCGGGGCTCCACGCTGTGCTCCTCGTGCCCCACGACGCCCCCGCCCCAAAGCTCGCCCAGATCGCCATGCACGGGGCACTGCTCGTGCGCGTGCAGGCCTCCTACGACGTCGCCTTCGACCTCTCCATCCGGCTCGCCCAGTCCCGAGGTCTCTACCTCCGCAGCACGGCGGTGAACCCCGCACTCGCCGAAGGCAAGAAGACCGTCGCCCTCGAGCTCACGGCGCAGATGGGCTGGCACCCCGCCCAGGCCTGGTTCGTCGGGGTGGGCGACGGGTGCATCTTGGGCTCCTTGTGGAAGGGCCTCCGAGAGCTTCGCGCGTTAGGCTGGGTGGAGACGACACCCGCCCTCGTGGGCGTGCAGGCAGAAGGGGCGGCCCCGCTCGCGTCGGCATGGCGGAATGGCACGGCCCTCGTGCCGTGGCCTTCCGTGCGGACCTTCGCCGATAGCATCGCGGTGGGGCATCCCCGCGACTGGGCGAAAGCCCTGCGCGCGACACGGGAGAGCAGAGGGGGCATCGTCGCCGTCCCCGACGAGCTCATCCGGGACGCCATGCGCCTCCTCGCCCGCCTCGAGGGAGTGCTCGCCGAACCCGCGGGGGCCGCCTCGGTTGCCGGGATCCTCGCCCGGCGCGAGACCAGGGATGTGGGACAGGCCGACGAGGTGGTGGCGATCATCACTGGGCATGGGCTGAAGGACGTCGTATCCCTCGAGCGCACGTTCGCCGTCCCCCCCGCGGTGGAGCCCACGCTCGACGCGGTCCTCGCGGCCCTCGGGCCTCAAAGCACGGGGAAAACCGGCGCGCCACACGAGAGGAGACACCCATGAGCCCCTTCGTCAGCCGCAGGGCGCGCGGCATCTCGCGCGCGTGGATCATCGTGACCATGCTCGTGTTCCTCACCATCGAGCTCCTCCTCGGTGATGCGGTCGGCACGCTCGTCAAGCGACACCCGGGCCACGTGTTCCACATGAAGGTCGAGGTGCTCGTCATGCTCGCGAGCTACTTCCTCGGTGGCATCGTCGTCGGGTTCGTCTCCGGGGGATCCCGCCTCGACGAGCCGATCATCGCCGCCTTCCTCGCCGTGCTCGTGACCTTCCTCCTCGCCGCGTTCACCCCCCTTCGCTTCTTCCGATTCTCCCTCGGGCGCATCCTCCTCGGCGGCCTGGTCGCCGCCGGCGTCGCGGTGGTGGGTGTCGACCTCGGTGCGCGCGCCGCAGGGAGGATCCGTCGCACGAGCCCTTCGTGAGCACCCAGGACTCCGCGGGGGGAGCCGCCGAGGGAGGCCCTTCCCCGGGCCCCACCGTCCCTGCGGGCCCCTCCCCGGTCTCCCAGGGTACCATCGCCCGGTTCTGGGCCCCTTTGGCCATGACATGGCTGCTGATGGCGGTGGAAGGGCCCTTCCTCACGGCGATCATCGCACGCGGCCCGGATCCCACTCCCAACCTCGCGGCCTATGGCGTCGCGTTCGCGATCGCCATCCTCGTGGAGGCCCCGGTCATCATGATGATGAGCGCCTCCACCGCCTTGGTGGACTCGTGGCCCGCCTTCCTTCGCCTGCGTCGGTTCGCCCTCGGGCTCAACGCCGCGGTGACCCTCGTCATGGCCATCGTGGCCACCCCCCCGGGATTCTCCACGTTGCAGGGTCTCATGGGGCTGAACCCCCAGGTCGCCCGTTTGAGCCACGTCGCGGTGGTCCTTCTCCTCCCGTGGCCCGCGGCCATCGGCTACCGTCGTTTCTACCAGGGCCTCCTCGTGCGTGCCGGCCTCACCCGCAAGGTCGCCTACGGGACCGTGGTACGCTTGGCCGCCATGGCGGCCACGGCCTTCACCCTCGCACGGACCACACGGATGCCCGGTGCCTGGATCGGGGCCTCTGCCCTGTCCGCAGGGGTCTGCGCCGAGGCCGTCGCGAGCCGCCTCATGGCTTCCCAGACCCGCCGGGCGCTGCGTTCCCCGCGGCCCCACACCCTCCCCCCAGTGCCCACCTACGCGCAGATCGGAACCTTCTACGCCCCCCTCGCCATGACCATGGTCCTCACCATGGCTGCCTCCCCCCTCGTCACCTTCTTCATGGGCAGGGCCCGCCACCCTCTCGAGTCCCTCGCCGTGCTCCCGGTGGTCAATTCCCTCGTGTTCATCTTCCGCACGTTCGGAGTGAGCTTCCAGGAAGCGGCCGTGGCGATCATCGCATGGGGACGACAGCACCAGGGGCCAGTGGTCCACTTCACCGCGATGCTCGGTGTCCTCACGACCGGTGGGCTCGCCCTCCTCGCGTGGACCCCCCTCGCGTCCGTGTGGTTCGAGAAGGTCTCGGGCCTTGCCCCTGAGCTCGTTCCCTACGCCACGGTCGCCACGCGCATCCTCGTGCTCATGCCGGCGCTGGGGGCGTTCCAGTCCCTGCAGCGCGCGCTCATGATCCAGGTGCGGCGCACCGCACCGGTGAACGGAGCCACGGGTGCAGAACTCGTCGGCATCCTCGCGGTCCTGTGGATCACGGTGGGCCCCCTCGGCATGACCGGGTCGACCGCTGCCGCGCTGGCCATCTTCCTCGGTCGCCTCACGGGGAACCTCTACCTGCTCGGACCGAGCCTTTCGGCCCTCCGCCCGTCCACACCGCGCCCGCCAGTGACGTGAGCCTTGGCAGGGCTTGCCTCACGGGCTGCGCGGTGTTTCTTCGCCAAGGTGAAGCGGCTGTCCCCGAAGGAGCGCCCGTCATCATGAGACCCTTCGTCGCCTTCTGTGTCGTCGCCAACCTCGCGGCGTGGGCCACTGCGCCGCAGCCGCAGCGTATCCCCCTCGTGCACGGTGCATCCCCACCTGCAGGGATGATCTCCCTGGTGCGCGCCGACGAGCGAGGCCTCTCGTTCGAGGTGCGCTTCGAGGCCGTCGACCTGGAGGAGCGCTCGGTTGAGGGCACGACCTACCACCGATTCTCCCTCCCCTCCGGGGGTCACACCGCGGACGTCGGCCTCCCAGAGCTGCCGTGCCTCGCTCGGCTCGTCGCGGTGCCGCGCGGGGCCTCCCCCCGTGTGACCTTCGTCCCGACGGATAGCGTCGACCTCGCCCCCTTCGTCGTCTGGCCGGGTCAGGAGCCCGTCACAGACGAGGCGAGCCCTGGGTCGTTCGCGAAGGACGAGGGGTTCTACGCCGGGAACCAGCCGCACCCACGCGTGCGCGCAGCGGTGGCGAACGTCGGCGTGATCAGGGGCTGCCCGGTCGCGCTCGTGGCGATCTTCCCGTTTTGCTACGACCCCGCGCGTGCCTCCGTGCGCGTGTACACGCGAGGGAGCGTGACCGTGGACTTCGAGGGGGGAAGTGGGGTCTTCGTGCCTGACCGGCTGCGCTCCCGGTTCTTCGAGCCCTTGTTCGAGAGGCTCCTTCTGAACTACCCCGTCCTCGGCGGGTTCGACCCCCTGCCCCACGTGCGAGAGGGCGAAGGCGAACTCCTCGTCATCGCCGCCGACCCCCTCGCCCAGGCGGTAACCTCACTCGCCCAGTGGCGCACCGCCCAAGGGCTGCCTACCGTGGTCGTGACCCGGAGTGCGGCCGGATACACGTCCCAGGGCATCTGCCAGTACATCCAGGACGCGTACGACACGTGGGAGACGCCGCCGAGCTTCGTGCTCCTCGTCGGAGACGCCGAGCTCCTCCCCACGAACTACCGCTACCAGCACCCGGTCCAGCTCAACATGACCGCCGCCGACCTCTGGTACGTGACGGTCGATGGCCCGGACTACTTCGCGGATATCCACTACGGCCGCATCTCGGTGGACAACGTCTCCCAGCTCTCCCAGATCCTCACGAAGCTCTCCCTCTACGAGAAGACGCCGTTGCCCGGCGCGTGGAATACCCACGCCTTCCTGGCCTCCTACGAAGAAGCTGGGATGTACTTCACGATCACGTCCAACGCGATCTACTCCTACCTCACCTCGATCGGCTACGACGTGGATCGGGCCTACGAGAATGGCGTCCCACCGGGGACCACGCAGGACGTGATCGACAACTTCAACCAGGGGTGCTTCCTCGTGAACCACCGGGATCACGGGGGGCGCGAGAACTGGGTCCACCCAAGCTTCTGGACCTACCATTTCCCCCAGGTGCAGAACGGGCAGATGATGCCGATCGTGTTCAGCATCAACTGCCTCTCAGGCTACTTCGACGCGGAGACCGACGACACGCCCGGCACCTTCGAGTCGTTCTCGGAGGAGCTCCTCCGTAAGTCGCCCGGGGGGTGCATCGGCATCATCTCCTCCTCCCGGACGAGCTACAGCGGGTACAACGACGAGCTCGACAAGGGCCTCATCGATGCCATGTGGCCGGGGTTCGATCCCTCCTACCCTGGCTCGACCCAGAATCCGTGGACGAGCCCGACCTTCCGTCCCGGTGCCGTCGTGAACTACGCGAAGTGGTACATGTACGACAAGTACGTGCTCACGGAAGGTGCCGGTTACCCCTGGGAACCCACCCCGCAGCAGACGAGGCTCCAGATGGAGATGTACCACTGTCACGGCGACCCCACCCTCGACGTGCACACTGGCGAGCCATCCCCCATGCTCGTGTCGCACCCGGCGAGCATCCCTGCGGGTGCATCAAGCTTCGACGTGCACGTGGACGTCGAGGGGGCGCTCGTGGCGATCTCCCAAGGGAACACATTGCTGGGGCGCGCCTTCGTGGACGGAGGAATCGCCCACGTCACCTTCGCACAGACCCCAGCCCCAGGCACGGTCACGATCGTCGCGACGGCCCACAACCGCGTCCCGCACCAGTCCGAGGCCACCGTGACCTCCGCGCCGGGGTGGTACGTCACGGTGGCGTCGGTGGTGAACCAGGACGTGGCGGGGCACGTGGATGGGGTGATCGAGCAGGGCGACTCGGTCACCATGGTCATCGCCCTGCGCAACACCGGGACCCTCCCGGCCCCGGACGTGGTCGCAAGGTTGCTCGCGCCGAGTGGGGGCGCGGACGTCGCGGTGGGACTCCAGACCTACGGGACCATCGCTCCTGGCGCCACGAGCGGTGGCCGGTCCTACCGCGTGAGGGTGTGGGGTGGGATCCCGGACGGCCACGTCGTCCCCCTGGTGCTCCAGGTCACCTCGGGGGACAGCGCGTGGGCGAGGCCCCTGTCCCTGCAGGTCTGCGCCCCGGTCCTCCGCGTCGCCCAGGTGATGGTGGACGACGCAAGCGGCAACGCGAACGGGTGTGCGGATCCAGGTGAGACGGTCACCCTCTGGGTCCGCGTCGCCAACAGCGGAAGCGGAACGGCGAGCCAGGTCCAGGGGCAGCTCTCGTGCGAGAGCCCCTTCGTGACCGTGCTCCAGGCCACGGCTTCCTACCCCGACATCGGGCCGGGTTCCTCCCAGGTTCAGGCCTTCCCATTCACCGTGACGTTCTCGCCGGACTGTCCCACAGGGGCGGTGGCGTTCGCGGAACGGGTCGTGGCGTTCGGTCCGTTCGAGGCCTCCGTCCCCTTCGCCCTCAACCTCGGGCTCGTGCCCGTGCTCGTGGTCGACGCGGACGAGGAGCCGACGGAGCAGCGGCTGCTGGATGCGATGGAGCAAGTGAGCTTCCCCTACCGGATCTGGCGCACCTATGGGTCTAACCCCGTCCCTGCCGACACGCTCTCCCTGTATCGGGTCGTGGTGTGGACCGGCGGCGACAACAACCTCACCTCCGCGACCCTAGCAGACCAGGAAGCGCTCGCCCAGTACCTCTCGGGCGGGGGCTCGCTCTTGTTCTCCGCCGAGAACTACCTCACCACCCACGGCAACGCTTCCTTCACCGCGAGCTTCCTCCACGTGCAGTCGTACCAAACCGGCATTACCGTCAGCTCGGTGAGCGGCGTCTCAGGCGACCCCATCACGGACGGATTCGCCAGCGGCGTCGACTTCCCCCCCGAGTTGTCCGCGACCCCAGACGCCCTCACGCCCGACCCCGAGGCCACCGGCATCCTCGTGGCCCAGCCCCACTCGCGAACGGTGGCGATCCGTTACCCCGCGAGCGGCCAAGGAGAGTACCGGGTGGTGTTCATGGGACTCCCGTTCGAGGCTCTCACGCCGGGAGGCAGCAGCCCCAACAACCCGGAAACCTTCCTCGAGCGGGCCCTGGTCTGGCTCATGAGCGGCGCGGACCTCACCCCGCCCCACGCGGTGACAGGCCTTTCGCTCGTTCCTTCGGGGAGTTCCGCCCTGCTCACGTGGCAGCCGGCGTGGGATGACGTGGCGGTGCACCACTACGAGGTGCACAGGAACACGGTCCCATACTGCGTCCCCACTTCCTCGACGCTCCGTGGCACTACCACCGCGACCTCGTGGCTGGAACCGGGGGCGATCGGCGACCCGGCGCTCGACGCGTTCTTCGTCGTGACGGCGGTGGACGCGGCGGGCAACGTCTCGGCCCCATCGCCCACGGTGGGGAAACGAGACGTCACCCTCGAGATCCGATAGCGCGTGGGAGTGCCTCCCTCATCGGTTGACACCCCCAAGGGCGCCGCCTAACTCATGGGTAGGTCACCATCACGGTCGTTTCGCTCCTTGCGCACCGCGGAGGCGTCATGATCCTTCTCTTCCTCCTCGTCACGCTCTCCCTCCCGCTTGGCCCGACTGCGGCGGTCGAACCAGGCGAGGAGTCGATCGTGCTGCAGGGCTGGCTCATCGACCCGCGGACCGATGGCCCCGCGGTCCCTGCCGAGCTCACCGCGCGCCTCTCCCCCGGCGAACCCTGCTTTGGCGTGGTGAAACTCGGGGGGCCCACCACCGAAGCCGACCTCGCGCACCTTCGTTCGAAGGGCCTCGAGCCAGTCCGCTACCTCCCCTACCACGCCTGGGTCGTCCGGGGCGATGGCGGGGACATCCTCGCCTGCCGAGGCAGCGCGAACATCACGTGGGTGGGGCCCTTCCACCCCGCGTACAAGGTCTCCCCGTCGGTGGGGAAACAGACCTACGCGAACCCCGTCCGGGCCCAGGATCCCTCGCTCTGGCTCAAGATCAGCCTGTTCCCTGGCGAGAGCGGTCCCCTCCTCGCCGCGGAGGTGGAAGCCATGGGGGCCGAGGTGAAGGAGGTCATCACGAAACCCTTGGGCGACTTGCTCGTGGTCCACGCGCCCCCTGGGCTCATCCCCGCGCTCGCCCGGCTCCTCCCGGTCGAGTGGATCGAGGAAGTCCCGGAGTGCTTCCTCCTGAACAACCGGACGCGCTGGGTCCTCCAGAGCAACCAGACGGATTACACGCCGGTGTGGAACAGGGGGCTCCACGGCGAAGGCCAGATGATCGGCATCATGGATTCCGGCCTCGACTTCAACTCGTGCTTCTTCCGGGATCCAGAGGGCGATCCGATCGGGCCCAACCACCGCAAGGTCCACGCCTACCGGCTCACCGGCGGCGCGGCCTACGACGGCTGCTCCACCGGCCACGGCACCCACGTCACTGGGACGGTCCTCGGAGAAGACATCTTCGGCGCGAACAGCACCTACAATGGCCTCGCCTACAAGGCTCGGGTGACGTTCCAAGACGTTGGCCAAGACGACTCGTGGTCGTGCACGACTGGTTCTGTCAACATCCCGAGCGATCTTGAACCATCATACCAGAATACTCTGAACGATGGCGCCTACCTTCACACGAACAGTTGGGGGTCGTCGTCCAATTCCTACGATTCGATGGCGCAAGACGTCGACAACTTCATGTGGAACCACAAGAACTTCCTGATCTTCTTCGCGATGGGGAACTCCGGGCCGAACTCGGGTACCATCGGGAGTCCGGCCACGGCGAAGAACTGCGTCTCGGTCGGGGCGACGCAGCAGGCCCCCTCGCAGGACCAGATGGCATCGTACTCGAGTCGGGGACCGACGTACGACCAGCGGCGCAAGCCCACGATCGTGGCGCCAGGGGGGGCATCCAACAACTACATCAACTCCGCGGACAACCACACGGGAAACCCGCCTTCGCCGACGTGCAACGTGCAGGGCAACCCGTTCATGGGCACGAGCATGGCGACTCCGGCGGCCGCGGGGGCGGGGCTTTTGGTGCGCCAGTATTTCACCGAAGGGTTCTATCCGACGGGGTCCCCGGTCCCTTCGAACGTCTTCGTGCCCTCGGCCGCGCTCATCAAGGCGGTGTTGGTGAATGCGGGCACCCCCATCGGTGGCTCCTTCCCTGACAACAACCAGGGGTGGGGGAGGATCCTCCTCAACGATGCCCTGTACTTCGCCGGTGACGCGCGACGGCTCTCGGTGGTGGACGAGACGGTGGGGATCAGCACGGGTCAGACGCGGACCTACACCTACCACGTGGGGGCCTCCCAGCCGTTGGAGATCGTCTTGGTGTGGACGGACTACCCGGCGGCCCAGGGGGCCGGGGTGGCGCTCGTGAACGACCTCGACCTCGAGGTGAGCGCGCCGATGGGGTTCTACCTCGGCAACGTGTATGCGAACGGGCAGTCCACCACGGGGGGCAGTGCGGATCGGCGCAACGTCGAGGAGTGCGTGCAGTTCAACACGCCGCAACCCGGCACGTACACGGTGACGGTGCGGGCCTACTCCACGCCGCACGGGCCACAGCCGTTTGCCCTCGTGGTGACGGGAGACCTCGCCGGCGGGCAGTCGGACGAGGAACCTCCTGGCACGATCACGACCCTGCAGATCACCCCAGGGGTCATGGGCGGGGTGCGCCTGACGTGGGAGAACCCTGGGGACAACGTCGGGGTGGTGAGGTACGACGTCTACCGTGCCACGCTCGCCCACTTCCTCCCCACCTTGGGCAGTGAGGTCCACACCCTCGTGGGCAACCCACCGCCCACGACCTGGACGGACACCTCCGTCGGTGGGGTACCAGGGGTCTCGTACTACTACCGGGTGGTGGCCTCGGACGCGGCGGGGAACCACTCGCAGCCGTCGAACACCGTGGGGGCGGCCGTGTGGGAGCTCGACGCGCCCTAAGATCGGGGGTGTTCCGCTCCCTGGCGGCCTTGCTCCCCCTGGGCGTAGTCGCCGCGGCGGTGATCCTCCAGGCGCAGCGGGGGGGACCGGAGGAGGAATCCCTCTCCTTCCTCGTCACCGATCCGGGGCATGAGTGGCCACGGCTCGAGGCGGCCATGCTCGGTGAGGGGTGGGAGGAGGGCTTTCCTCCCGAGTCCTTCGGGCCTCAGGAGCTGTACCTCAAGATCGACGGGGCCGCAGACGCGTACCTCGCGCATGGCTTCAGGTGGCTGCGCGTCTACTCCTTCGCCCACAGGACACGGGGAGACGTTGTCGACGTGTACCTCTTCGACCAGGGGGACCAGGCGCGGGCCTTGTACGAGAAGGAGAGGCCGCCTGGGGTGGAGGAGGATCCCTCCCTCGGAGGGTACTTCTCTGGGGCGAGCCTCTTCATGGTGAGGGGCCCCTTCTACGTGCAGATCCAGGGGGCGCCTGACACCCCTCTCGTGAGGGAGGCGGTGAGGGCATTGGGAGCCTCCCTCTCAGAGGCGCCCCCATGATGCCCAACCGGCGGTCCTTCCTCGTCCTGCTCGCCAAGGCGTGCGCCTCGGGCCTCGCCGCCACTGGCCTCTTCGCCCTCATGCGCGGGCGCCACGAGCGCCGTGGTCCCACGCCCCTCTCCCTTCCGGACTACCGCAGTGGCCTCGACCCCGACGTGGGGTTCGCCACCGCGGATGCCGCGGACCCCCGACGTGCGGTCGAGCACGTCATCGGGGCGCTGGGGGGGATCACGCGGTTCGTGCGGCGGGGAGACCGGGTGCTCGTCAAGCCGAACGTGGGGTTCGACCGTCCGCCTTCCTTCGGGGTCACGTCGTCACCGGAGGTCGTCGGCGCGGTGGTGGGGCTGTGTCGGCGCGCGGGGGCGTCGGAGGTGTGGGTGTTCGACAACCCAATCAACAACCCCCGCCGGTGTTTCGCGGTCAGCGGCGTGGGGGCGGCAGTGGAGGAGGCGGGGGGATCGGTGCTGCTCCCGAGGCCATCGGACATGGTTCCCCTCCGCATCGGGGGGAAAGCCATCGACGTGTGGGTCGGCGCGGGATCGCCGCTCGCCCGCGCGAATCGCCTCATCGGCATCCCCACGGTGAAGGACCACAACCTCGCCGGCCTCTCGGTGACGATGAAGAACTGGTACGGGTTCCTTGGCGCGGGGCGCAACACCCTCCACCAGAGGCTCCACGAGGTGATCGTCGACTTGGCTGCGGCCTTCGTGCCCACCTTAGTCGTTGTGGATGGCACGCGCTCCCTCGTGCGACATGGGCCCACGGGCGGAAGGGCCAGCGACGTGGTGCGCACCGGGAAGGTCGCCGCGGGAATCGATCAGGTCGCGCTCGACGCGTGGGCCGCCGAGCTCATGGGACGGTCTCCGGAAAGTATCCCCAGCATCGGCGAGGCGAGTCGGCGTGGGCTCGGCACGGCCCAGTGGCGGGCGTTGCGTCCGGGTGCGGCATGAGGGACCACCTCGAACGCGACGCGCCAGGGGCCTGGACGCCTCACCACGGATCGCCCCGGTGACGCACCGCGCCATCCGTCGGACCTACCAGGCCTTCTTCCTCCTGCTGTTCCTCGTCTTGCTCGGGGTTGCACGCACCGGCTGGATCAGGGCGTGGCCGGTCGAGCTGTTCTTCCACCTCGACCCCCTCCTCGCCACCGGCTCCATGCTCGCGCACCGAACCCTCGGCCAAGGTCTGGGTTTGTCCCTCCTCGTGGTCCTCGCGACCCTCTTCGTGGGCCGTGCGTTCTGCGGCTGGGTGTGCCCGTTGGGGACCCTCAACGATGCGGTGGGCACACTGCGGAAGCGTCCTCGGGCCACGCGCAGGGAGGTGAACCTCCCTCGTCCCCTGTTCCGCTCGAAGTACCCCCTCCTTGCCACGCTCCTCACCGCGGCCCTACTCGGGACCCTCCTGCTGGGGCTCCTCGACCCCCTCTCCCTGCTCGTCCGTGGCCTGCAGGGCATCCTTGGGCCTCTCGCTTCGGGCATCGGGCTGGCCCTCTACCCCCACGGAGCGCCCCCCGGAGACGTCGTGAGCGCCTCACTCCTCGCAGCGATCCTGCTTGGCAACCTCGTGGTGCCTCGGCTGTGGTGTCGCTCCTTGTGTCCGCTCGGGGCCCTCCTCGCCCTCCTCTCCCGCTGGACACCCTTCGGCATCAGGAGAGACCCGAATCGGTGCACCCGCTGCGGGGTGTGCGAGGAGTCGTGCGGCGGCGCCGCGACCCCCAGCGAACAGGTGCGGCGCCCCGAGTGTGTCCTGTGCATGAACTGCCGCACCGTATGCCCGGAAGCAGCCATCACGTGGGGCCGCGTGGGACCCCCGGTTCTGGAGCGCCGAAGCACCGACGTTGAGGGCAGACGGGTCGCGCTCGCGACCCTCGCCGGCCTCGTGGCGTGGCCTCTCATCCGCGCGGCCTCCCCTCCCGTGACGTCTCCCGCCGAACGGAGGGTAAGGCCACCTGGCGCCCTTCCCGAGCGGGAGTTCCTCGCCCGGTGCGCCCGGTGCGGCATGTGCGCCCGCGCCTGCCCCACGGGGGTCATCCGCATGGCGACCGACGAGGCCGGCCTCGAAGGCCTCCTCACCCCGGTCATGCGGTTTGACAGAGGGTACTGCGAGGTCTCCTGCGTCCTGTGTGGGCACGTGTGCCCCACCGGCGCGATCCAGCCGCTGACCCTGGCCCGCAAGCTCGGGACCGACTCTCCCCCGGTGAAGATCGGTACCGCCTTCCTCGACTTGGGTCGGTGCCTGCCATGGGCCATGGACACCCCCTGCGTCGTGTGCGAGGAGGTGTGCCCGGTGTCCCCGAAGGCCATCTGGACGAGGGAGGTCACGGTCACGACCCGGGAAGGGCTCCCCCTCGCGCTCACGCGTCCCCAGGTCGACCCTGCGCGCTGCATCGGCTGCGGGGTCTGCCAGTACCACTGTCCGGTTGAGGACAGGCCGGCGATCCGGGTCTCCGCCGTGGGGGAATCGAGGGGGAAACCCCTCCTCGTGCCCTGAGGCCCCCGGCGCCCCTCCGCGAGCCGCCCAGAGAGGGGGGCTTCCTCCGCATGATCGGTGACCCGGGTCACGGCTCGTGCGTGACCTTGTTCCTTTCGCTCCCCACAGGGGCGCTGTATACATGTCATCAGGTTGGGAACACCGCTCCGTGCGACGCTTGCACAGGAGGGGCCTTAGGTCGTACTTGTCTCTGGCCGGAGGGAGGGTCCACGCCGAGGGGTGGCGTGATCCTCGGTTTCCTCGTTGGGCAAAGGAGGGTCCCATGCGTCGGGTGGTCATCGCCTGTGCCCTTGCGTCCATCGTGCTGATTCCCACGGTCGATGCGGGACCGATGTCGGCCGAGGCGGCACGCAAGGTCGATCCGAAGCTCCTCATGCTCCACCAGGATCCGGTGCTGTTCGCCAAGGGGTTCACGAACGCCGCGCTCGGGACGGCGATCGACCCTGAGGCGATCGTCGTGCCGGTCGTGCTGAAGACCACGGCCTCCCGGAGCCACCTGGAGGCCATGGGGGCAACGGTCGGATCCATCCACGGCGACATCGTGACGGCCCGGGTCCCCTTGCGCCTCCTCGAGACCCTCGCGCTGCGCAGCGACGTCGAGGCGATCGAGGCCTCGTACCGCCTGTACAACTGCATGGACGTGAGCGTGCCCGAGTGCGGGGGGAGGGCGGTCCAGCAGCAACTTGGCTTCGACGGCAGCGGGGTGATCGTGGGCCTCCTCGACACCGGGATCGATCCCGTGCATCCAGACTTCCTCGACGCGAACAACAGGACCCGAGTCCAGTTCATCTGGGACCAGTGGTCGCAGACAGGCCCGGCTCCTTCCGGGTTCACCTACGGTCGCGAGTGGACGAAACAGCAGATCGATGCGGGCCAGTGTACCATGACCGACGAGGGGGCTCACGGTTCCCACTGCGCGGGCACGGCGGCGGGTGACGGCAGCTCGTCGAACGCCGGCTACATTGGGATGGCCCCCAAGGCGGACATCATCATGGTGGCGAACCTCGCCGTCGACATATTCACCTACGGGTTCGCCCCTCCATGGTTTGGAACGCCATCCACGGTGGGGTCTCTGGATGCCCTCGCCTACCTCTACGCGAAGAAGACCCAGCTCAACAAGCCCATGGTCATCAGTTGGAGCCAAGGGGTCGCCATGGGTCCCCACGACGGTTCGACCCTGTTCGAGCAGGGTGTCGACAACTTCATCTCCCAGAGGAACATCCCCGTCTGCATCGCGGCGGGGAACGAGCAGGAGCGGGGCTGGCACGCGAGGGGCCAGGTCAGCACGACCTCTCCCCTCACCATGTACTTCACGACCGGAACCCCCGGTCAGGATCAGCTGAGCGGGTCTGTCACCTTCGAGGTCTGGTACACGCTAGGTGACAGGATGAACATCGAGATCGGTGATCCGTGGGGCGGCGTGCTTGGGGTGTTCGGGCCAGACTTCAACAACCTCTCGGGCCCTCCCGCGATTGCCACCACCGGGGACACGGTCTGGATCTACGGGACCAGCAACCACCCCATCAGCCACAAGGGGTACTTCCTCGTCGTACTGTGGGACTGGCGGGACGGCATCACCCAGGGCACCTGGGGGGTTCGCCTCTCGGCAGCCAACTCCCTCCCGCAGGGTGGGCAGGTCGACGCCTACTTCGAGCGGAACCAGTACGCGGTGCGGTGGCTCGACCACGTGTCGCTCACCGGCAACGTTGGCATGCCGGCGAGCTGCAGGAACGGGATCGCGGTGGGTTCGTACAACACCAAGGTGCAGTGGACCGACGTGGACGGGAACACCTACGCGATCAACGAACCAGTGGGTGAGGTCTCGAGCTTCAGCAACTGGGGACCGACGTCGGACAACCGTCAGAAACCTGACATCAGTGCACCAGGTCAGATCATCGCCTCGGTCATGTCGCGTGGTTCCAAGCCCAACTACATGGCGAACGAGCGCTACTTCGTGGCTCCGGACCAGCAGCACGTCTACATGCAGGGTACGAGCATGGCGACGCCTCACGTGGCCGGCTGCATCGCGCTCATGCTCCAGAAGAAGCCAACTGCCTCGTACACGGAGATCAAGGAGATCTTGAAGAACACGGCCCGTCATGACCAGTACACGGGCCAGGGGTGGCAGAACGACTTCGGATGGGGCAAGCTCGACGCCTACGCCGCGGTTCAGGCCATCGGAGGCGGGGGCCCGGGGCAGACCGTCGAGCTCATCTACGACGACGAGACCCCAGGTGGGGGCTACTACTGGCCACTCGCGGGGCAGGGCTCCGGGGTGCGGGTGACCCCGCCGGGCTACCCCGCGACGATACGAAAGCTGAAGTACTTCATCTGGAACATCTCGGCTGGGGGCAGCTTCTCGGCCCGGGCACTCGACTTCACGGGGACACCAGGGGGGAACATCACGACCCCGGTCGCGGTGAATGCGACGAGCACCGGGTGGTTCGAAGTGGACGTTTCTGGCCAGAACAAGCAGGTGAATCGGGAGTTCGTGGTGGCGATGATTTACGACGGGATGAGCACACCGTCGTTTGGCTTCGACCCGACAGACAATGGCCGCGCGTGGGACTACGATGGGTTCAGCTGGAGCCCCTGGAACGAGACCTACTTCATGAGGGCCATCGTGTCCGTCGGAAGCCCGGTGGACTCGGGCATCGAGGTAGCAGGCCTCACGGCAAGGGCACTCGAGGGGGCGGTGATCCTCTCGTGGTCACCGTCGGTCACGTGGGAGATCCTCGGGTACCACGTGTACCGGAACACAGCGAACGACACCGAGACGTGGTCGCAGCTCACCCCCACCATGCTCACCGGAACCTCCTTCAAGGACGAGACGGTCGAACCGGGAAGGACGTACTTCTACTGGCTCGAAGCGGTCGGATCGCACGGGGTTGGCACCCTCTTCGGCCCGGTGGAGGTGACCGCAACCGGTGGTCCCACCACGCTCTGGCTCATGCAGCCGCAGCCGACACCGACGAGCGGGATGGCGTCCGTGCGGTTCTTCCTCCCAGGCCCAGGGACCGTGTCCCTCGGGCTGTACGACCTGGCGGGCCATCGCGTGGCTCCCGTGCTAGGGCCGGTCGAGATGGGCTCGGGCTGGCGTTGTGTGTCGTGGGCTCCAGCCCCGAGTGTGCCCTCGGGCCGCTACGTGTGCAGACTCATGTTCGAGGGTGACGGCCTCCACCTCAGCGCGACGAAGCCCTACATCCTCATCCGCTAGTCCTGCTCCCTCACGCGAGGGGATGGCAGATCCTGCCATCCCCTCGTGCCGTGCTCACGCGGGGACGTGGCCCTCCAGGCTGCGCGGCGCCTCCTCCGCGATGAGGCTCTTCAGCGCCTCGTGGATCGCGCCGTTGGTCGCGAGGGTTTGGGGGGTGAGGATCGTCACCTCGTTGCCCGCAAAGTCCGTCACCCTCCCGCCTGCCTCCCGCACGAGCAGGAAGCCTGCGGCCACGTCCCATGGCGCCAGCCCCACTTCCCAGAACCCATCGAAGTAGCCGGCCGCGACGTAGGCCAAATCGAGGGCGGCGCTCCCAGGGCGCCTGATGGTCTGCACGCGCTGGTGCACCCGTTCGAAGGTGGCAATCTGGCGGGTGAGTTCTTCGCCCTTGTGGTAGTAGAAGCCCGTGGTGAGGAGGCAGGAGGAGAGGTCGCGGTGGGGGGAGACCGTGATGGGCCGGCCATTGCAGAACGCCCCCCCTCCACGCACGGCCGTGTAGCACTCGGCCATCGTCGGGTGGAAGACCACGCCCAAGACAGGCGCTCGATCCTCCACGAGGGCGATGCTCACCGAGAACCAGGGGAACCCGTGCGCGAAGTTCGTGGTGCCGTCGAGCGGATCAACGACCCAGGTCGGCCCCTGTCCGAGGTTCCCTCCTGACTCTTCGCCGAAGAAGGACGCACCTGGCACGAGGGGCGAGAGGGCTTCTTTAATGAATCGTTCGCTCGTGGTGTCGGCCTCGGTGACCGGATTCGCCACGCCCTTGTAGGCGACCTCCATCGGCCGTCTGAACCGAGACAAGAGCAGGGCTCCTGCCTCCCGAGCGATGCGTTCGACCTCGGTGAGGAGGCGATCGCTCATGGCCAGCCTCCTCCGCGGGACGCCGCTTCGACGAACGCGCGGAAGAGGAGGCGCGCGCTCGTGCTCCGAGCCATCCGCTCCGGGTGCCACTGCACCCCTACGAGGAACCGCTGGGTGGGGGCCTCGACCGCCTCCACGATGCCGTCGAGGGACCATCCGACCGGCTTGAACCCCGGGGTGAGGCGCCTCACCGCCTGGTGGTGGCTGGAGTTCACGCGCAGGTTCACCCCAAGGAGGTTCCCGAGCCTGCTGTCGGGTGCGAGACGCACCGCGTGGTGCCTCCCCTTGTGAGCCTGCGCCCCGGGCACCTCGGAGGCAATGTCCCGGTAGAGGCTCCCCCCGGCCCCGAGGGCCATGAGCTGCATGCCCAAGCAGATGCCGAGCACCGCGTGGTGGGTCGTCGAGAGGACACGCCAGAGCGCGACGTCTCGTCGTTCCCTCGCCGGGTGGGAGAACTCGCACGTGGGGTGCGTGCCCGCGACGCGGTAGTCCCGCCCCCCCACGAGGAGCACGCCGTCGGCGCGCGCGAGCGCCTCGGTGAGGGAACCCGGGTCCACGCATGGGAGCAGCAGCGGCATCCCCCCTGCGCGAGCCACCGCCTCCACGTAGGTGGCGTGCGTGCAGTCTGCGAGACGAGGCGGATCGCCTACGATGTCCCGGTCACACGTCACGAGGATGAGGGGCGCGCTCACGGCCTCGTCCTCCGCGGCACGACGGCCCAGACGAAGGCGAGGGCCCCGAGCCATCCCACCCAGTCACCGAGGATCGCGTAGGGGGTAAGGTCCCTCCGAGGCGAGACCGCGCCCACGATGACGGCGCGGTCGAACAGGCCACCACGGGCGTGCACCCTGCCCCAGGGGTCCACCACCATGCTCACACCCGTGTTGGCGGCACGCACCATCCAGCGACGGTGCTCCACGCAGCGGATGAGGGCGATGGAGGCGTGCTGCTGGGGGGCTCCGGTGTTCCCGAACCAGGAATCGTTCGTGATGTTCACGAGGAGCTCGCCTCCTGCGCGCACGTGTCGGCGCACGAGTGAAGGGAGGATGGCCTCGAAGCAGATGAGCACGCTCGCGTCCATGCCCCCGACTCGTAGCGGCGTGGGATCCTTCCCGCGTGCGTAGTCGCCCTGGCCGAAGTTGATCCGCTTCAAGGCGGGCACGAGGTCCGAGAACGGCATCTTCTCGCTGAAGGGCACGAGGTGCATCTTGTCGTACCGGCCCGTCACGCCCGCTCCTGGGGAGACGACCACGGCCGCGTTGGTGAGCATCTCCTCGCCGCGGAACCAGGTCGTGCCGAGGGTCCCGGCAATCAGGGGCACTCCGAGCTCGTCCACGAGCCGGGTGAGCCAGAGCTCCGCCCCGCCGTGGGGGCGGAGCACCACCGGGAGAGCGGTCTCCGGCCACACGAGCAGCCGTTGACCCGACGACCCGAGGGACGCTGCCGCGGCGAAGGAGAGGTCCTCCAAGTCGCCCAGCACCCTGCTCCTTCCTCTCTCGTGCCACTTGAACTCAGGGAGGGCATTGGGCTGCACGATGGCGACGTGCACGGTGCCGCGCTCCTCGCCCATGAGGGCCGCGCCGAGGAGACCCCACGCCACGACCCCGAGTACCCAGGCGAGGCCCGCACGTCTGCGCCGCGTCGCCTCGAAGGCCAGGAGGTTCATCGTGGCAACGCCGAGATCGAGGAGCCAGACTCCTCCCAAGGCCGCGGGCTGCAGGAAGAGGGGCTGTGTGGCGAGGGCGTTGGCGAGCACGGTCCATGGGAAGGCGAGCGAGGTGAGGGACCGGGCGTACTCCGTCGCCACCCAGACCCCGGGCCACAGCCATGGTCGGTGGGCGTGCACACGGTGCCACGCCCAGAACGCCGCCCCGTAGAACAGCGCCTCGAAGCCCGCGAGGGCCAGCATCATGGGCAGGCGCATCCACGGGTAGGTGATTTCGGTGGCGTAGAGTCGGGCGATCCACCAGAGCAGGCCGACGTGGGCGAGGAACCCCATGGCGAACCCGGCGCGGAAGGCTTCATGGGGGCTACGGGCTCGGGCGGTGACGACGAGGGTGGGGGCGAGGGCCACGAAGGTGAGGGAGGAGAGGCTCGTGCGGGGGAACGCGAGGACGATGGCCGATGCCGACAGGACGAGGAGCGCGGGCGCTGCCCGACTCACACCAGGCTCCTCGGGCCCCGTGCCACCCACCCCGCGCGTCTCAGGCAAGGCGGTGGGTCGAAGGCTCCCTGCGGAGGTCGAGGGTAGTCAACCTGCCGAACTCCACCGCCCGTGCCTCGACTTCCTCGCGGGTGAGGGACACGAGGCGGCGCACGCCGAGGTTCTCGACGCTGTAGGAGGCGACGACCGACCCATACATTACCGCCCGCCGTAGCTCCGCCTCTCCGATGACCTCGCACCCTGCGAGGTACCCCATGAACCCGCCGGCGAAGCTGTCTCCCGCACCGGTGGGGTCCACGACGAGCTCGAGGGGGTAGGGAGGGGCGAAGAAGCAGCCCTCGGGCAGCAGCATCATCGCCCCGTGCTCCCCCTTCTTGATCACCACGCTCTTAGGCCCACGCAGGAGCACCTTCCGCGCCGCGCGCACGAGGTTCTGCTCCCCGGTGAGGAGTCGCACCTCCCCGTCGTTGAGCATGAGCACGTCGAGGCGCTGAATGACCGCCATGAGCGCCTCTCGCTTGCCTTCGATCCAGAAGTTCATGGTGTCACCGGCCACCAGGACGGGGTCTCGGACCTGGTCGAGGACCACCGCCTGGAGGTCAGGGTCGATGTTGCCGAGGAAGACGAAGCGGGCGTCACGGTAGCACTCAGGAATGGTGGGGCGAAAGTGCTCGAACACGTTGAGCTCGGTGAACAGGGTCTCCCGCTGGTTGAGGTCATACCCGTAGGAACCGCCCCACCGGAAGGTGCGTCCCTGTGCCCGCTGCAGGCCTCGGAGGTCGACCCCCTTGGACTCCAGCAGCGCGAGGTAGTCGTCGGAGAAGTCATTCCCCACCACCCCCACGAGGCTCACGGGGGTGAAAAGGGAGGCCGCGAGGGAGAAGTAGACCGCGGAGCCCCCCAGCATGTCGGTCCCCTCCCCGAACGGGGTCGACACGGAATCCAGCGCGATCGACCCCACGACCACCAGGGGGGTACACGCGCGCTCCTGCGCCATCGCCTAGTCCCTCAGGTAGGGGGCGAGGATCGGGCGAAGCCGCTCCAAGGTGGCGTAGGGGGCGGTCCGAAGGTCGGTGACGAGCGCCCTGCGGAGGGTGCTCCCGCACGCGCACGTGCGCGACGGGGGCAGGGTGCGCGCGATGGCCCGCACGATTCCTTTGGCGTTCTCGGCGTTCTTCCTCAGGTACCCGAGGATCATCTCCGTCGAGACGGGCTCCTCCGTCTCGTGCCACGCATCGTAGTCGGTCACGAGGCTCACGAGGCAGTAGCACATCTCCGCCTCGCGCGCGAGCTTGGCCTCGGGCATGGCGGTCATGCCAATGACGTCCATGCCCCACGAGCGATGCAGGAGCGACTCGGCACGCGTGCTGAAGGCGGGGCCCTCCATGCACAGGTACGTGCCTCCCTCCTGCACGGCGCCCACCACCTCGCGCACCGCCTGCGCGGCCACCGAGGCGAGCTGCGGACAGGTCGGTCTGCTGAACTCGACGTGGGCAACCACCCCCTCCCCGAAGAACGTCGAGGGCCTACCCCAGGTTCGATCCACGACCTGGTCGGGCACGACGATGTCCATGGGCTTCAGGCGTTCGGTGAGGGAACCCACGGCACTGATGGACACGACGCGTGTGACCCCCAGGAGCTTGAGCGCATACACATTGGCGCGATAAGGGATTTCGGAGGGGAGGAGCCGATGCCCCTTCCCGTGCCGGGGGAGGAAGGCCACCGTGTTCCCCTCGAGTCGGCCTATGGTGATCTCGTCCGACGGCGGACCATACGGGGTCCGTGGCTTGACTCGCTCAAGGATGTCGAGCCCCTCCATGGCATAGAGTCCGGTCCCCCCGATCACCGCAAGATCGACACGCTGCATGCTCACTCCTACATCCGTTCGGGTGCCTCCACACCGACCAAGGACAGGCCTCGCGCGAGCACCATGCGAGTCGCGCGCACGAGCGCCAAGCGCGCTCGCGAGAGGGCGCGATCCTCGCCGATGACGCGATGATGCTGGTAGAACTGGTGGAATGCCGTCGCCACCGTGCGGAGGTACACGGTGAGCTTCTGCGGCTCCAACGACTCAGTCACCTGACGCAGGGTCTGCGGAAACTGGAGGATCTCGCGCATGAGCGCAAGCTCCTCCGGCGCGCCCAGCAGCGAGGAATCGAACGGTTCGTCCTCCCCGAACCCGCGCTCGGCCGCGAACCGCAGGATCCCCGACGTCCTCGCATGACCATACTGGACGTAGAACACCGGGTTCTCCTCGCTCTGCTTCAGGGCCAAGTCGATGTCGAACGCGAGGTGACTCGACCTCACGCGCAAGAGGAAGAAGTACCGGACCGCATCCACCCCGACCTCGTCGAGGAGCCAGTCCAAGGTGAGGAACTCCCCCGACCTCTTGGACATGCGCACGTCCTGACCACCGCGCTTGACCGTCACGAACTGGTGGATGAGCACCGTGATGCGGGAGGTGTCGCCGCCGAGGGCCTTCACCGCGGCGAGGACGACCGGGTAGGTGTCCTGGTGGTCGGCCCCAAACACGTCCACGATGAGGTCGAACCCCCGCTCGAGCTTGTGGCGATGGTAGGCGATGTCCGGGAGGCGATAGGTGGGTTCACCCGTGCTTCGCACCATCACCCAGTCCTGATCGAGGCCGAGGGACGTGCCCGCGAGCCACATGGCCCCATCCTTGTCGTAGGCGATCCCGGCCTCGCGCATGTCCCGGATCGTCGCGTCGATCCGCCCGCTCCGATAGAGGCTCTCCTCGCTGTAGAAGGAGTCGAACGACACCCGCAGGCGCTCGAGGGTCCTCTTGATGGCGGCGAACATCGTCTCCTTGCCGAACGCGGCGAATACCTCCGCATCAGGCGCCGGGAGCACATCCCCGTGCGCCGCGCGAAACGCCTCGGCGATGCCTGCCACGTAGTCTCCTCGGTATCCACCCTCGGGCACCTCGGTCGGCTGTCCCAGAGCCATGAGGTAGTGCGCGCGGATCGACTCGCCCAGCATCCTGATCTGGCGGCCGGTGTCGTTGAAGTAGTACTCCCGCTCGACCGCGTATCCGGCGTTGGACAACACCCGCGCGATCGCGTCCCCCAGCACCGCCTGCCTCCCGTGCCCGATGGTGAGCGGGCCGGTCGGGTTGGCAGAGACGAACTCCACCTGGGCCCTCTTGCCCTCGCCGAGGTGGAGCCGGCCGAACCCCTCGCCCTGGGCCAGGGCAGCCAAGAAACACCGGCGGATCGTCGTGGCGGAGAGCCTCACGTTGATGAACCCAGGGCCGGCGACAGACACCTCCTCGACGAGATCCTCCGGCAGGTCCAGCCGCCGCACGATGGCCTCCGCGAACTCCCGAGGGGACTGCCCGCCCCTGGGTGCCATGAGGGCGATGTTGGACGCGAAGTCCCCGTGGCTCTCCTCCTTCGGCCGCTCCACACTCACGGGCACGTCCGACAACGCCACGCCCGCCGCGGCGCACAGCCGCTCCGTGAGGAAGAGGCGGATGTCCTCAAAGCTCGTCATCGTCGCCTCCACCCGAGGGAGCAAGGCCTTCAACCGCGAGGCGCCTCGACTCGATGCGCGTGAGAGGCGCGTCTCCCCACAGCTCCTCCAAGGCGTAGAAGGCACGCGTGGACGGATGCATGAGGTGCACGACCACGTCGAGGTAGTCGAGAAGGATCCACCGGGCCCCTGGTTCTCCCTCTCGGTGGGAGACCATGATGCCCGCCTCTCTCAGCTTCGTCTCGATGCCGGTGGAGATGGCATTGAGGTGCATGTCCGAGTCGCTGGAGGCGATCACGAAGAAGTCGACGATGTCGCTCAACCTCCGGAGGTCCAGGATGACGATGTCTGCGGCGAGTTCGTCCGCGGCGATGAGGGCGACCGCCCTGGCCAGCTCCTCCGAATCTTTCACGCGCGCTCCTTTCTCGGCTGCTAGTGCCCATGCGTGGTGTGTGCGTGCGACGTCAGCATGGAACGCCTTGTGGCGCTCCTGTCAAGTATGCAAAGGAGGGAAGCTCTCGGCCAGCCATGCCCAAGGACGTTCCCCCCACGGCGCTTCGCGCCTTCCGGGGGCGGGAATCCTTGTTGTCGGCGTGGTGCCCTGCGCTATCTTCCTGGAAAGGAGGTGAAGGATGGGGTTCGTCGCTGCGGCACTGATGATCCTCGGGCTTTCGATCGCGGAGCCGATCGCTCCCTCGGCCGACACGACCACGGTCTTCTGGGTAACCTTCGTGGACAAGGGGCCGAATCCCGACGCGGCCCCTCCCCCCGTCTCGGAGCGATCCCTCCGTAGGCGCGCCAAGGCCAGGCCGCGCGGTCCGGTGGTGTCCTTCGAGGACTATCCGGTCTATCACCCCTACGTGGCCGAGGTGGCGCGCCACGTCACGAGGATCCGCCACGTCTCCCGGTGGTTCAACGCCGTGTCCGTGGAAGCCACGGACGAAGGGATCTCGGCCGTGGCTGCGCTCCCCATGGTGCGGAGCGTCCGCCGCGCCGCCCGCTTCCGCCGCGCCGTCGAGACACCCCACCTCCGCGCGGCCACCGAACCCGACTACGGCGCCGCCGCCTCCCAGCTCGCCCAGATCAACGTCCGCCCCCTGCATCGCCTCGGCTACACGGGCAGGGGGGTGCTCGTGTGCCTCTTGGATACGGGGTTCAGGAAAGATCACGAGTCTCTTCGCACCCTCCACGTCATCGCAGAACGAGACTTCGTGTTCGGAGACGACAACACACAGTACGACCCGTCCACCCCGCAGGACTTCAGCGACTCTCACGGGACCGCGGTCTGGAGCGCCCTCGCCGGGTACGCGCCAGGCAGGCTCATCGGGCCTGCCTACGGTGCCTCGTTCCTCCTCGCCAAGACCGAAGACCTCAGGTGGGAGCTCCCGGTGGAGGAAGATCACTGGGTGGCGGCAATCGAGTGGGCAGACTCCCTCGGCGCCGACGTGGTGAGCAGTAGCCTGTCCTACACCGTGTTCGATGACGGCAGCGGGTACTCCTGGCAGGACCTCGATGGCAACACGGGCGTCACGACGAGGGCCGCCGACCGCGCCGCATCCGTGGGCATCGCGGTCGTGGTCGCCGCGGGCAACTACCGCCAGACCTCGTGGGGACACATCGGCACCCCGGCCGATGCCGACAGCGTGGTCGCCGTGGGGGCCGTCGACGCCTCGGGCCTCGTCGCGCCCTTCAGCTCCCCAGGCCCCACCTTTGACGGCCGCATCAAGCCCGAGGTCTGTGCGAGGGGCGTGGGTACGGCCTGCGCCTCGTCTTCGAGTCCCTCGAGCTACGGTTCCGCGAGTGGCACCTCGCTCTCGACCCCACTGGTCGCGGGGGTCGCCGCCCTGCTCCTCGAGGTGAATCCCCACTGGACGGGCCTCGACGTGCGTGAGGCCCTCATGGCCACCGCGGACCGCGCGTCCTCCCCCGACAACGACTACGGCTGGGGCATCGTCGACGCCTTCGCCGCCTCAGGCCTCCACGCACCCCTCGTGGAGGTCGTGCGCCTCCGGGTGGACGATGACGCCACCGGCGCAAGCCTCGGCAACGCGAACGGCACGATGGAACCGGGGGAGAGGATCGAGCTGTTCTTCTCCCTCGCGAACCTCGGCAGCGCCTCGAGCAGCCCCCTCACCTGCTGGCTCTCCTCCCCAGATCAGGCGGTCTCGCTCGTGCAAGAGGTGGTGACGGCCCCTGCGCTCGCACCGGGAGACACGGTGGAGACACCGGACCCCCTCGTGGTCGACTACGCCTCATGGGGGGCGATCGACACGCTCGTTCCGTTCACCCTCACGCTGCTCGACTCCTCTGGGGACACCGCAACGGTGTTCCCCTTCACCCTCCCGGCCAGGCTCCTGTACCCCTTCGAGGGCCTCTTGGTGGAGACCCACTCGGGCATGCCAATCCCGTTCGGGACCGTGCGCCTCGTGGGAGGAGGGGGCGCACCGCCGGATACCCTCCATGCCGCCGTCGATGGGACCTTCTCCACGTGGCTCTCCCCTGGTCGCTGGTACGTCCAGGCCCGTGCGCAGGGATTCGTGAGCCCGGACGCCACCCCGATCGACGTGCCCGGGGCCTCCTCCCTGCGCCTCCACCTTGGCCGACCCGTGCTCGACGGTGCGCTGGAGAGCGTGTTCGTGTCCCTGCCGCCAGATTCGGCGGCCTCGGCGTGGCTGCGCCTTCGGAACGTGGGCACCGACACGCTCCTCTGCACCCTGCACCTCGCCCCCGAAGGAGAACCCACGCGTCTCCCCGCTCCCTTCCTCCCCCTCCGCGGCGATCCCTTCGAGGGAACCGCTCCTGACCTGCGTGCGGTGGCCGCGCGGGCGAGTGCCGACAGCATCCTCCTGCGCGTCTCGTTCCTGGGCCGATGGCCCGACGGGGTACGGCTCGTCCTGGGCCTCGACGCGGATGGGGATCCCACCAATGGGCTCCTCGCCGCGGGGCTCTTGGCAGACTATGCCGTGCACTGGCAAGGCGAGGCATGGGTGAGCGCGGCACTCGGCGGCCGATGGATACCCGTGGGCGAGGCGCACGCACTCGTCGACGACTCGACCCTCACCATCGGCGTTCCCTCCTCCCTGCTCGGCCGCACCATGAGCCTCGTGCGCGTGGCCGCCGCGGTCGAGTCAGGGGGAGTGGGCCCCCGGTGGACCCTCGACAGGCTCCCCGACGACGGGGGGACCGATCCGGTCGTCTGGTCACCTCGCGCCCCCGCGTGGATGGTCCAAGACGCGCACGAGGCGGTGCTGGCTCCCGGGGACTCGACGATCATCCCCATGACCGTCAGCACCCTCGCCCTCCCGCAAGGAACCTACCGAGCCACCCTCCTCATCCAAGGGGGCATCCCCGTGATCCTCGCGGTGCCCATCGTGCTCGAGGCCATCGGTGCGGACAGCGCACCGGCCGAGCGCCCAACCCGCCTCGAGGTCGGGCTGCCCACCCCCAACCCTGCGGGCGACGGATGCCGGCTCCGCATCGGGCTCCCCAGCCCGGCACCGGTGTCTCTCGCCCTGTTCGACCTCGCCGGACGAGAGGTGGACGGGTGGTCGGTCGGGGTCCTCCCCGCGGGGTGGACCGAGGTCGAAGTCCCGCTGCGGGGTGCGAGGCGTGTGCTCCTCCTGCGGGTCGCGACCCCCTCCGCGCAGGCGACACGAATCGTGGTAGGAGGCTAGGTGGCACTCCGCGCGCTCCTGCGTACCGTCGGGATGGCGCTCTCAGGGTCCCCCTCCCTCGTGCCTGACTTCGTGCTCGAGCGCATCGAGGATCTCGACCCCCACGAGCTCTCCCGTCTGGGAGTCCACCACGTCCTGTTCGACTTCGACAACACCCTCGCCCACTGGGCGGCCAAGCGCATCCCCGAGGGTGCGCGGCGCGTGATCGATCGGCTCCTCGAGGCGGGCATCGACGTCGCGGTGGCCTCGAACGGTTCCTCCTGGCGGTTCGGGAGGCTCGCGAGGACGTGGCAGGGTCGGGTTTCCTTCCTCGGCGGATGTCGCAAGCCCGACGGTGCGAGGATCAACGCGTACCTCGCCGAGGCAGGCTGGGATCCACGCGCGACCCTGTTCGTCGGCGACAACACCCTCACCGACGTTGCGGCAGGCAGAACCGTCGGCTGCCTCACCGCCTTGGTCCGTCCCCTCTCCTTCTGGGAGGCTCCTCCCACGAAGATCTGGCGCCTCTTGGAGCTCGTGCACCGCCGCCTCGCACCGGGCTGGCGCCACGTCTCCCGCCTGGGCGCGGCCCCCTTCTCGTAGGGGCCTACCCTCCCCTTCGCTCGTCCGCGCGTTCGATCCCTCGCGAGGCGCCGAACCGAGGCGTCATGGCGCGAGGAGGCGTCGTATCGGGAACACGGTCCCAGGCCTGAGGTACGCGGCGAAATGCTCGGCTCCCGCCGCCTCACTCGAGCACAAACCCCTCGTCGAGGCAGGTTCGAGCAACAGGGGAATCAACAGCCCCGCCGGCTGATCCAGCGGCACCACCACCGTCCCTTTCGCAAGGGGAGTGCGCGAAGGCTGGCGCCACGCGTCCACATCGAGGACCTCGAGTTCCTCCTCGGTCGTGGGAGTGACGTGCAGGATGAGGTACTCCTCCGCTTCGCCCGTCCACCCCTCGCCCAAGGGACGCGTCTGCACCCCGTGGCGAGCGAGCACCTCAAGGAGCCGATCATGGCCCGGCTCGACGAGGTAGGCAGACGGGCGCAGGAGACTGCGGGTTGGGCGGACCGACGCGTGGAAGTTCCCCAGCGCCCGCTCGACCCGACGCCACCCATACAGGTCGAACACCGGGACCGTCACCGACGCCTGCGACGAATCCGGGAAGTAGTCGTACCGAACGTGGACCCAGCGGGAGCCGTGGGCAATCACGCGATCGCGCGCGCTCCTCACCTCCCCGACGATGGACTCGGCCTCCTCGGCCACCACCTCGAGGAACGCCTCCATCGCCGCCTCCTGAGACCGCACGCGGAGCTCAAGGTGCTCGGCGCCGTCGCCGTAGCGCTTTCCCTCCTGGATGAACGAGAGCGTGTGGTAAATCCCGAACGAGTTCCTCCCGTCGTTCAGGTCCGTCGTGCTAGGCCGGAGGCGGGCCCCCTCCCCAGGTGAGCCTACCACGTACCGACAGCACGAGTAGCCTCGCGCCCGGACCCGCGCGCCAACTCGTTCCATGAGGGAACGCGCCATCGCGCGGAGGGATTCATCGATATTGGGATTGGTCATCTCACCGATCATCACGTCGGCATCCTTGACCATTCCATGTGCAATCCAGGAAGAGGTGAATGGGAAGTACTCGTGGACATCGAGGGTAACCTCCGGCATTTCACGGAGGAAGAGGCGATGAAGAGCCTGGGTTTCAGGTGCACTGAGGGAAACATGGTCACGGTTCAGATCGATTCCCAAGGCATTGTCTCGAGTTCGGCGTTCGGCTCCGTCCGGGTTGACTTGAGGGACGAGGAGGACCTCGAGTCGAGCCCTCACCGTGGGCTCATGGGCGAGGTGGCGCGCGAGGAGGAGGGCGGCCTCTTTGCCGGAGGGCTCGGTCCCGTGCTGTTGGCAGAAGATGAGCACCCGAGGCTTCACCCTGGTGGAGGGAGTCGGCTCCCCAGCGAAGCGCATGAGCACGATCGCCCTCCCCTCCGCGCTGAGCCCGATGGTTTCCACTCGCGCCACCCCGAGTGTCTGGAGGCTCTCCACGTAGGCACACAGTTGGGCGTGTGAGGTGAGGGTCTCGAACCGAGCGCGCTCCACGGGGGTGGTGGGGGGATCTGGGACGAACAGGGCGAGCACAAGCAGGAGCGAGGTCATTCCTTCTCTCCTCCGGGGCGAATCGAGGGGGAGCGAGGCGTGGGAACCCAATGGCCACGCGAGTGCTCCGGTACGGTGGCGAGCGTGTGCGGGGCACGCAAGAGGTTCGTGGGCGAGGGAGTGGGCTCGGTCGCCTGAGGCTTCGGGGGGCACGCGGGGGAGGTCGAAGGCTTTGCGCAGTCTCGTTTCGGCGCGCCGGCCTCCGCCTCGTGTGCGCTCCCTCCCCTCGGGTGAACCCTGCCCCTTGACAGGGGCACGGAGGTACCTATCTTGTGAACCATCGTTCACATTTTGAACGAATGCTCTCAGCGTGAACGCTGGTTCTCTCCTGGGATCGCATTGCGCGTGGTCTCCCTGCATCCCCGGCTTTGTCCCTCGCTCAAGTCCAGGGCGGTGAGAACGTGATGGCTCCAGTGGATCCGGGCCTCTCGCGCAAGGAACGCGAACGGGAACGCCACAGGCTCGAAGCCCTCCGGGCCGCGGAGGTGCTCCTCGAGCGGCGCCCCTACCATGAGATCTCGGTGCAGGAGATCGCGGCGGAGGCCGAGTTCAGCGTGGGGTACCTCTACAAGCTTTTCGCGAGCAAGGAGGAGATCTACTCTTCCCTCCTCCGCCACCGCTGCGAGGAGCTCGAGCGCCTCGTGGCGACGCAGAGCACCCGCAAGGCTCCGGTGGGAGAGCGGATCGCCGGGGTCGTGCGCGGGCTGTCGACGTGGTTCAAGAACAACCCCGCGTTCGCCTCCAACTACCTCGTGGCGGTGCTCACCCTCGCGAGGACGCGCGAGGCGATCGCGGCTGAGCTGTCGCGCCACGAGGAGGCGGTCCGGGCCCCTTTGGACGCCTTGTTCGAGGAGGCGATGGACGAAGGGGTACTCGCCCCTGGCGATCCGTCCGTGCTCACGGTGACGCTCCGTGCGCTCCTGTGGGGGTTCGTGGGAGAGAACCTCCTGAGCTGGTTCGACCCAAAGAAGAAGGAAAAGTGGACAGACTATGCGCCGACCATCGTTAAGATCATCACCAGCACCTTTGCGCCCGAGAACCACTGACGTGCGCTCTCGTCCATGCGCCCTCGCACCCGAATGGCGTGGGGCATCGAGGGGGCTGTCCTGGTTCTGGGCTGTGGCCTTCGTCGTCGCGTGGGGAGCCCCTATGCGAGGGGCGGCGCGCACGCTCTCCCTCGACGAGGCGCGCGCGCTCGCGCTCGCGCACAACGAGCAACTCCTCATCGCAGAACAGGACGAGCGCAAGGCCGCGGGTGCGGTGACCGAGGCCTACGCGGGCGCCCTCCCCAGCATCACGTTCCAGGCCCAGTACACGGGCAACTTTAGGAAACCGGCCTTCTTCCTCCCTTCGGGCCTCTTCGGTGGGGGGGGCGACTCCACCCAGAACGGTGAGGGGGGGCAGCCGTCGGATGGGCCGATAAAGATCGAGATCGGGTCTGATACCGAGTTCGCCGGTGCAGTGCGTCTCGATCAGACGTTGTACGCCTTCGGCCGCGTCGGCAACGCGGTGAAGTTCGCGCAGATCTACCGGGCCATGGCGGGCTCGGGGGTGGCGCGGGCTCGCAGCGATGTCGTGTACGCGGTCACGGAGGCGTACTTGAGGGTCTTGCTCATGGACAAGCTCGTGCAGATCCAGCGCCAGGCCCTCTCCCAGGCGCGTTCGCACCTCCAGGACATCCAGGAGAAGCACACACACGGGGCAGAGTCGCGCTTCGCCGTGCAGAGGGCGGAGGTCGAGGTGAAGAACCGTGAGCCGGAGCTCATCCGGGCGGAGAACGCCCTCGCCCTGGCGCTCCAAGATCTGAAGCGCATCGTGGGCATCCCCGACGAGGAGGATCCGGTGCTCACCGACTCCCTCTCCTTCACTCCGGTGGAGGTCGACCTCGCACAGGCGCTCGCCGAGGCGGAGCAGAACCGGCCCGAGCTCCGTGCGCTCGCGCTCAACGTGAAGGGGCAGGAGCGCGTGGTGGCGATCTACAAGGCCAACAAGCTCCCCGTGCTCGGGGGCTTCGGGCAGGTCACCCTCCAAGGCCAAGCCGACAGGGACGATCTCGGCGCGACCTTCGACGAGAACAGCCAGGTATCCGTGTCGGCGGGCCTGGTGTTCAGCGCGCCGATCTTCGATGGATTCCGCACGAAGGGCAAGGTGCAGCAGGCCCTCGCGAGCCTTCGGCGTGCCCAGTACGAGTACGCCCAAGCGCGCAAGGCGATCCGGCTCGAGGTCACCAAGGCGGTGCAAGACCTCGAAGGCCTCGTGCGAGAGTACGAGGCGCAGCGGGCCACCGTCGGCCTCGCGGAGGAGATGTACGCGATCGCGCAGACGAGATTCCGCAGCGGCGTCTCGACCCAGCTCGAACTGAACGATGCAGAGCTCGCCCTCAACCTCGCGCGCACGCACTACGCAGAGACGATGTATCGCTACAACGTGGCCCTCGCCACCCTCGAACGTGCGGTGGGCAGGACGGCGTGGGCTTCACACCCGGATACCGGGGTTCAGGACCCGACGAGATAGGAGAACGATCGATGAGCGCAAAGGTCCGTGTGGTTATCGCCCTGGCAGCGGTCCTCCTCGTGGTGGCCTTCGTCCTCACGGGAAGCCGAAGGCTGCGACGGGAACCCGTCGAGAGCATCGACCAGATCCAGGCCCGGTTGGGCGTCCCGGTTGACGTAGTCACCGCCCAGGTCGTGCGCGTGGAGGACTGGAGGGAGTTCACCGGAGTGGCCCAAGGGATCGAGCAGGTCGACCTCATGGCCGACTACCGCAGCAGGGTGATCGAGGTACGGGCGCACGTCGGGGACGTGGTGCGCAAGGGAGACGTGATCGTGTCCTTCGATGCCTTCGACCCCGTCCGTTTCGCCACGAACTACCAGACGCTGCGCGCCTCCTACGAGGCCGCACAGAGGGACAGCGCGCGGATCGAGGAGCTGTTCAAGACCGGGGCCGTGTCGGTCCAGGATCTCGACCGCGCCAAGACCGCCACGGAAGCCGCTCGTTCGGCCTACCTCATGTCGCGGAGGGCCGTGCGGCTCGATACCCCGATCAGCGGGGTGGTCACCGCGACCTACGTGCACCCAGGTGACTACGCAGATGCCGGCCAGGTGGTTGCCACCGTGGCCTCCTTCGACCGCATCAGGGTGCCCCTGATGGTGAGTGCCGCCGAGCGAGCCCTCATCGAGGTCGGACAACCGGTGCGCATCAGGCTACGGGGTCCTGCCGCATCTCGCAGGTACACGGGGGGGGCGACGGGGGACTCCCTCGCTCCTCGAGACGAAGCCGTCTTCACCGGGAGGGTCACCAAGGCCGCGCTGAGCGCGGATGCGAGCTCACGGCTGTTCAGCGTGGAGGTCGTGGTGGAGAACCCCGACCGCATCCTCATGCCCGGGATGCTCGTCTGCCCAGAGATCCTCGTGGCTTCGTCGAACGATCTGCCTGCGATCCCGCCCGCGGCTTTGTTCCAACGGAACGGCGACGAGCTCGCCTACGTGGTCGTCACCGGCGCAGATACGCTCCGCGCTTCCCTCCGCAGGGTCACGCGCGCCGTGAGCAACAGCCGCCTCGTGGCCATCGCCAGCGGCGTCGCTCCAGGTGACCTGGTCGTCATCGCGGGACAGACGAAACTCGAGGCCGGCCGCAAGGTTACGATCCACAAGGACCTCACCGGCGGGTACTTCGCCGCGGGGCCGAGGGGCTAGCGCCGATGTTCATCTCCAAGCTCTCTGTGAGACGCCCGGTGTTCATGACCATGCTCACCGCGGCGTTCGTGTTGCTCGGCGCCTATTCCTACCGCCGTCTCGTCATCGATCTCATGCCGAACGTCGAGTTCCCCGTGGTCATGGTCACCACCGTCTACCCAGGTGCGGGCCCGGAGGAGATGGAGACCCAAGTCACGAAGAAGATCGAAGACGCGGTGAGCACGATGTCCGACATCGACCGGCTCGAGTCCTACTCCCGCGAGAGCGTCTCCTTCGTGATCGTGCGCTTCAAGCTCGAGGTCGACGTGAACGAAGCGGCCAACGACGTCCGGGCCAAGGTCGACGGGATCCTCCCCACGTTGCCGTCCGGGGTGGAGAAACCCAAGGTCCAGAAGTTCGAGATGGGCGCCTTCCCCATCGTGTCCCTCTCGGTCTCGAGTGACCGACCGATAAACGAGACCTACGCCGTCGCAGACCGGGTCATCCGCGATCGCCTCGTGCAGGTCAAAGGCGTGGCGAACGTGGAGATCATCGGGGGGCAGCGCCGTGAGATCCAGGTGGGCATCGACCGCAGGAAGCTCGAGTACTGGGGGATTCCGATCTCTGCGATCACCTCGGCCATCGCGGCCGAGAACGTGAACATCCCACAGGGACGCATCGTCCAACGGGAGCAAGAGTTCATGGTGCGGACCGTGGGGGAGTTCCGGTCCCTCGACGAGATCGGAGCCATACGGATCCCTGTGGGTGAGAAGGCCTTCGTGCCCCTTCGAGACCTGGCCACCATCCGCGACACGTACGAAGAGCGCCGCTCCATCGCGAGGTTCAACGGCAGACCGGCCGTGCAGATCGATATCATCAAGCAGAGCGGAGCGAACACGGTCGCGACCACGGATGGGATCTACAAGGCAGTCGAGGCACTCCGTCGTGAGCTCCCCGAGGGATTCGTGATCGAGTATGCCGATGACAGTTCCACCTTCATCCGCGATGCGGTAAAGGATGTCCAGCAAAATATGCTCATCGGCATTTTCCTTACCTCTATCCTTCTCTACCTTTTCTTGCGGAACATCAGGGTCACGCTCGTCGCCGCGGTTGTGATGCCCGCGGCGATTGTGTCGACGTTCATGCTCATCGGGGCCTCGGGGTTCACCCTGAACGTGCTCACCTTGATGGCGCTGGGGATCTCGGTTGGTGTTTTGGTGACGAACTCCATCGTGGTGTTGGAGAACATCATCCGGCACCTCGACATGGGTGAGAGTCCGGACGAGGCAGCGATCAAGGGGACGGACGAGATCGCCCTGGCGGTCTTCGCCTCGGTGATGACGAACGTGGTGGTGTTCGTGCCGGTCGCGTTCATGCGGGGGATGGTCGGCAGGTTCTTCCTCCAGTTCGGCATGACGGTGGTCTACGCGACGTTCTTCTCCGTGGTGGTCGCGTTCACGTTGACGCCCATGCTCGCCTCGGTGGTGCTCAAGCGCGTGAGGGTCGGGGGTGGGCGTTCCGGGGCAAACGAGAACCTCCACCTCGCCGCCCGGTTCGTGGACCGCCTCATGGTTCGCCTCGCGACCGCGTACCGCGGGGCCCTCGCCTGGTCGCTGGCGCGGGGCAGGAACCGGGCGCTCCTCGTGGTCGCCACCGTCGTGCTCCTCTTCGTCAGCCTCGTGCTGCTCGCCTTCTCTGGGGGAGAGTTCATGCCCAGGATGGATCAGGGCACGGTCACCGTGTCGCTGAAGCTCCCGACCGGCACCTCCCTCGCCCAGACGGATCGCCTTGCTGCTGAGGTGGAACGAAGGCTGGCGCAGGAGCCGTACGTCACGTCCGTGCTCACGACCGTGGGCGGGGCGGATCGGGGGGTGAACGAGGCGGTGGTCCTCGCCAAGCTCGTGCCGGCATCCAAACGGAGGCTCTCGGATCACCAACTCGCCAACAGGCTCCGCGCCGCGTTCGCCACGTTGCCGGGGGCCACGGTCTCGGTCGCCGGCTCGCGCGGGGTTGGGCGCTCGAGCGCAGACCTGGAAATCGAGGTGCTCGGGTGGGAGAACGAGTCCCTGCGCCTGCTCGCGGACAAGGTGCAGCGCATCGTGGCCCAGACCCCTGGCATCGTGGACGTGCAGTCGAGCTGGGAGCCTGGAGCCATCGAGCTGCGGTTCGTACCGAATCGAGACGAGCTCTCCCGCAGGGGCCTCTCCACCGCCGCCGTGGCGATGCTCCTGCGCAACGCCTATGAGGGCAACGACCAGTCCGTGTTCAGGGAAGGGGGCGAGGAGTACGCGATCCGCGTCCAGTACGACGACTCGGATCGAGCCGACGTGAGCGGGTTGGAGGCGCTCCGGCTGCCCCTGGGGCAGGCCAAGGTTCCCCTCACGCAGCTTGGGGAGATCGAACGTCGTCGCGGAGAATCCGAGATTCAACGCCGCGATCGGCAGCGCAGGATCGTGATCACGGCCAACCTCGCGCGCGGGACCGTGAGCGAGGCGGTCCGGGCCATCCACGCGAGGGTGGACACCTTGCAGATGCCTCCCGGCTCGCGCGTGCGCTTCGCGGGCATGTACGAGATCCAGGAGGAGAGCTTTGCCTCGCTGTTTGAGACAATGGCGATGGCCGTCCTCCTCACCTACGTCGTGCTCGCCATGATCCTCGAGTCCTTCATCCACCCCATCACGGTCATGATCACGCTCCCCCTGGGGCTCATCGGCGCCTCGTTCGGCCTGTTCTTCGGTGGGCAGACCGTGAACGTCCTGAGCCTCATGGCCATGATCATGCTCGTGGGCATCGTGGTGAACAACGCGATTCTCCTCCTGGACTACGTCGCCCAGCGACGCCGGGACGGGCTGCCCATGCGCGAAGCCATCCTCGATGGGTGCCCGGTGAAGCTGCGGGCCATCGTGATGACGAACCTCGCCATCGCGGTGGGGATGATTCCGCAGGCCTTGGGAGGTGCCGGTTCCGAGTTCCGGGTCGCCATGGCGCTCGTGACCATCGGCGGGGTCCTCGTTAGCGCGGTGTTCACCTTGTTCCTCATCCCCACGCTCTACGCGTCCTTCGAGACGTGGGTGGAGAGGATCCGCGCACGAAGGGAGACGAGGCGCCCTTCCGGGGGGATCTGAGGGCTGGCGCGAGGGCCGCGACTGCGGCTGCCTTGGGGTGCGGCCCCACCGCCTCGCCTCTGCGAGACGTGGTACCGGCCCCTAGGGTCTTCCGCCATACTCGCCGCTGATCAGGCTCCCCACGCCGCGAAGAGACCAACCCGCGCCTCTGCGGGCAGGGGCCTCCACCATGCGCCACATCCCCCACAAGGGGAAGCGGCGATGGCCGCGAACATGAGGGCACGGGCCACGAGCATACGGAGCACCCCCCCGACGGCCGTGCGGCTGATGGGCCCGCTCTCGCTCTTGGACGCCGGCTCCCCCTCATGGTGCCGAGGCGGCCCCGGATCGGGGCAACGCTCCGGGCACACGGGCCTTCCACGCACGCGGCAAGTCGTGCCCTTCCGCCATGCCCTCGATGCCAGGCCAGGCTCTCTTCCCCAGTCGAGCCGGGTCAAAGGGGGCCGCGTGGGGCGGAGGGTCGGAGTGCCCCCGGAGTCCCTCGGCCTGCCACCTGTCTCGATGGCTCCCTCGATCGGAACTTCACCCCTCTCTCCACTCCTGTGCACCTTCTCATCCATCTCGTCCTCCTTCCCCCCTCTCCAAGCCTCCCCGCCCAGCGGATCGGGGTCAGGTATTCGATTCTGTCTTCTCGTCGCACTCTCCCCCGCCGCAGGGTGTGCGGTCACCCCTCAGGGCACCCCCCACGTGGGTCTGGGGTGCGGCTCCTGGATCCCGGGTGCACGATGGGACGCTCCTGAGCCTGGGGCGACCATGGGTTTAGGGAGGGATCCTCTGCAGATCGTTCCCGTACCCGCCGCGGATGCTGGTCAAACGAGCACCCATTGCACAATTCACGCCCCCCCTCATCGCCCCCCTTGACGTGAACCGATCGGGGTTCGTGCTTGCGGGTAAACCGGCCACGCAGGCTTGCCGAGGGGCCCCCATACGGGGGAGCTGATCCTTCGGGGGAACACTTGCGGCGCCTCACCGAGGAGGAGTGTACCATGAGGGTCCCTCGGACGATCTCCTTGGCCCCGTTCATCCTCACGCTCGTTGCCTCGTCACACGCCGGACCCCCGCCTCGGGTGGTGAGCAGCATACCGGCCGACGGGACACAGGACGTGCCGGTAGACATCGGCAAGATCGTGATCGTCTTCGACCGCACGATGAGGACGACGTCCCATACCCTGGTGGAGGTGAAGGGCGTCACGTTCCCGCCGGTAGTCTACGACGATGACCCCTGGCAGGATCCGCTCACCTTCGTCATCCGGCTCCAGCGGCTGCAGCCGGCCACGACGTATGCCATCCAACTCAACACCGAGAGACGGACAGGTTTTGCAAGCTCCAGAGACCAGACCCCGCTGCCTCCCACACGTCTCAGCTTCAGGACCGCTGGATCTTCCTCACCCTCATCCACTGCTCCGCCCTGCGTGTCGCAGGGTTCCGTCAAGGGCGCGCACCAGCCCATCGTCTACCGGAGGATGTGGGAACCACGTGAGCGGGCCTTCTGGCTCCTCGCCCCTGATGGCTGGAAGATCGAATGTACTACGTGGACCCGATGCAGACGAATGGGCCTGGCAATACCATCGAGCCAAAGTGCGACATGATCATCAAGAAGGATGATGCTGGCACCGTACTGCTACATCTCGTCCCCAGCTACAACTACGCGGACCTCACCGCCAGCCCCCAGTTCGCAGTGGGCACGGGGTTTTTCCCTTGGGGGTCATACTATCAGGGCATGCTGGTGAAGCCTCTCCCGACAGTCGAGCAGTTCCTTGAGGAGGTGTTCGCGTACTACCATCCGCAGGTCACGGGCGCGCGCCCCGTACAGCGCATTCCCCTCCCCGAACTCATCAGCTACGAACGCAAGGTGTACGAAGCATCGGAGATGATCGCGCGTCAGATGGGCTATCCAGGCATAGGCATCGACGCAGGGATGATTGTGAAGGAGTACTCCGAGGGACAGATTCGCTACAGGGAGGCCCTCGCCTGTGCCCTCATCGACTTGCGCCTCACCGCGGCTATGTGGTGCAACCAGTACACCCTACGGCTCCGTTCCCCCGCATCCGAGGAAGCACAGTGGCGCCCGGTGCTTGATCATATCAGGCAATCGATCACCATCGACCCCGAGTGGAACGCTCGGGTCCAGCGTGCAATCCCACAGCGGGCGCAGAACTGGCGGGAGACCCAACGCTACCTCCAGAAGATTGACAGGGAGATCTGGGAACACCGCGCCCAGACTCACGCCGAGATCATGCACGAGAGCTACCTTTTCATTAGCGGTCAGGAAGAGTATGTAAACTCCTTCACGAAGCAAGTTGAGCAAGACACCAACGAGTACAAACGTCGATGGACCAACTACGCCGGTGACGTCATCTACTGCGACGACGAGCGATACGATCCGAACAAGGATCGGGCGTTCAACCACGTGGAGTGGAAGCTCACGCCGGTGAGACCACGGTAAGAGGACCGGAGGAGACTCGAGTCCTGCGCTCTTCTTACCGCTCGGGCGTCGGGAGGGGAGGGAGTGGGGTCTGTGCAGGCAACCCCGCGCTCAACGGGAGCATCACCCCGCGCGGACCGCGAGCGAGCCGCACGAAGGGCCCGCACCCGGCGTCCTTGAGACGAGCCTGCCCGCCGGCACTCGCACGGGCTCTCGTGGGAGAATGAGTGCCCGACGACGGCATGGGGATTCCCCCGTAACACAAGGCCGTCGACGGCGTACCCAAGCTTCCTGATGCCTGTCAAAACCACGCACGCCTGAGACCAACGGAATCGACTAGACGTAACACTCGCGAGTCCGTCAAAGGTCCTTCCCAAATCTTTGCAGGTCGGTCTGACAGACAGGCAATGTCCTGATCTCCCGGACACCTTTCCCCAGACTCAACGCTCCTCTTTCCCTGGTCAATGACCTCGTCCCCTCACCCGCCTCGCCCTGTTCGTTGCGTGGGCTAAAGGCATCGCATCCTGTGTCGTGACTGGATGCCTCCTGATCACGCGCAACACCAGCCATTCCCCGGCTCACCCTTCTCGCCCCCCGCCCCCGTCGACCTCTATTACGCCATATCAAATACCTGACCCCTGGCCTCCCCCAAAGGACGCTGGACGCCGTTCGCCCCTCTCTCCGATCGTCAGGAGTCACCGCGCGTCGGCTCACCGCTCTCCTCTCGCCTGATACGGATCGGAATCGAGGAGAAAGACCTCGCCAGTCCGGCATGCCGAGGAAAAGCCCTTGACAAGACCTGCATTCTGGAGCGAGTCAACCATGCCGCTGAAGCCCGGTTCGAAACGCCTAAAGAGATGCTCAACGAACACCGCCCTCACCTCCCGTTCACGAAGCCATGACTCCAGTGCTGCAGGAGACTTGATCTAGGCTGCATCTGCGTGAATCGGCATGTAGCGCATGCGTGCCATCATGGCGGGAAGCAGGGCGTATGTGGCGACGTTGCTCCCTTCCGGAAGGGCGCGTACCAGGAATCGGCCGCCGTCCTCCTCTTCGGTCGTCCCAAGCGTTCGGGGCAGAGGTCTGGCGACCAGTCTCGAGTAGTGAGGGGTGAGCAGAGCCAGTAGCAACACCATCGCGCATGCGAGCAGATGCCCTGCCATGCGCTCTCCGCAGACGGCTGAGAGTTTCCGTGCGTTCCTTAACGACGCCCATAGGGCTTCGATGATGACCAATGATATCTGCAAGAACCACGCATTCCCGTTCGCTGCCTCACAGCACCCGACACCCCCAAACACAAGCGTCCAGAATACACGATGCGTGTGCGACGAACGATGGTCGACAAGAGACACAGCGCCAAGCGCCGCAAGGCTCAGCACCTAGGAGCAAGGCAGAAGGAAGTAGCCCTCTCGATAGAACGTGATCAGGTATACGAGCAGGTTGAGAGACCAGAGGCCAAGCAGAACCAACGTAGCACTGCACCCCAGCGCGATGAGGTGCACCGCCCCCTGCCCCGCGGGAACAAGGAGGACGAAGCCAACCGGCCAGTCGCCCGATCAGTACGCAGACAAGACCTGCGAAGAACCTGGCGGATCGTCGCCCTCACCCGGAGTGCGAAGGCGCGGGGGTTCCGCCGAATGGCCCGAATGACAGAGAACTCGTTGTCTTCCCCTCTCCCGTACAGCCACCTGGAGGCTGCGTAGCCCTCTACGTGAGGATTCTTGCCTCCGTACAAACTCAGCATGCGCCACACCTTTGCCTTGTTCGAAGGCGTCGTACGTCCGGCGGGCGATACCGACTCGAATGCCCTTTCCGCTGGCCGCAGAGAAGAGGAACCTTGGCCCTACGACGAGGCAGGCGGGAACGACCGCCAGGAACAGCGCCTTGAACGATCCCAGGGTCTTCGGTCTTCTGGCGAGGATGAAGGTCGCTAGGACAGGAATCAGAATCAGCCCGTCATTCCGAGTCAGTGCAGCAATCCCCGCAATAGCTGACGCACTCCGAAGATCACCTAGCTTGTGCCGTCGCAGGAAGGCCAACACATGGGCGAGCGCCAGGCCGGATAGCCCGACATAGAGCCCATCGCTGGAGTTCTCCAGCAACTTGGGCCACAGCGGGAGTACAAACAGAATGAAGGCCGTGACAATAGGGGAGGCGCTCAGCTCGCATGCGACGCGAAGGCTGGCCCACCAAAAGAGAATCACGATGACGAGATGTCCCACACTTGCCGCAAGTATCAGCCACAAAGGACAATGACGCAACGGGAGTTGCAGAATTGCGTAGAACGTCGTCACTGCGGGGATCGCCGTGAGCTCCGGACAGCGCCCTTCCAGCATCAACCGGCTGTTGTTGATGTAGTACGCCTCATCGAAACTGCCGACACTGTCAACACTGGGCATGAACGCGGGCCACGAGAGAAGAAGTGCGCCGGCCAACAGGGCCGCCGTCACCCATCCCCCAGGCCAGCCACTGCCCCCCGCTGTCACGACCTTGCCCGGGTTGGGACAGAGTGGCTCTGAGACGTCCACGACAGACCTCCTCAACGAGCGATCCGGCCTCCGGCGAGGGCCCTGGTGCTGGCCCTGCCAACCCTTCTCACTTCACGTTCACGAAGCCATGACTCCCACGCCGTTCCTGAAGGTTTCCAACCGGAGGGACCCAATGCTCGATTCACATGCGTTGATCGTTAGGACTTGCCTTGCCATCAAGATCTTGCGAAGCCCCTCTCTCTGAGCACCATTTAGGGGACGCTGATGTGCCGCGGGCCGGGGTCAGGTATTTGATTATGTCTCCCCGTCGCGCCCTCCCCCACCGCACGGAGTGGAATCACCCACAAGAGCACCCCTCACGTGGGTTTCGGGGTCAGGCATTTCATTCTGGATACTGACATCCTCTCACCTTCCTCGACACGACCCATTCCCCCGCTCACCCCTCTCCCCTCACGCCCCCGTCGACCTCTATTACACCATATCAAATACCTGCCCCCGCGTCTCCTCCGGGAGCCGTTGTGCCTTGATGGGGACCTTGACGTGGGGCGATGCAGGAACGTGTCTTCTAGGACGCGTTTCCGGGCAAGGCCCAGTGCGAGGGGCCGGTCCCGCGACGAGTGGTCCCCCCTCGTGCCTCCCCTCACCATGGAGAGGCCCAGACCGTGCGCACCACCCGCTACTTCACCGGACCACGGGACGTCTCCGCCGCCACGTGGCTCGCGGAGATCAGGGCGAAGGTGGCCACGCGGCCTCACCTCCGCCTCGATCCTCGTCGGTGTGCACTCGTGGTAGTCGACATGCTCCGCTACTTCGTCCACCCCGAGGGCCGATGCTTCCTCCCCTCGGGCGAGGCCATCATCCCCAACGTCGCCGCCCTCCTGCAGGCGTGGCGCCGGCAGGGGGCCATGGTGGCGTTCAGCAGGCACGGGCACCGTGGCCCCCACGACGTGGGGATGCTTGGCAGGTTCTTCTCGGACTACATCCGTGCGGACGAGCCAGACGCCCACATCGTGCCCGAGCTCGCTCCTTCGCCGGGGGAGCTCGTGTTCCGCAAGACGACCTACGATGCCTTCCTGGGTACCCCCCTCGAGGAGACGTTGCGTCGCGTGGGTCTCACCCAAGTCCTGCTCGCGGGGGTCCTCACGCACATGTGCGTCGAAACCACCGCGCGGAGCGCCTTCTGCCGAGGGTTCGAGGTGTACGTACCGGTGGATGCGACGGCTTCCAGCGACGAGGCGCACCACGTGTCTTCGCTCCTCAACATGGCGGATGCCGTGGCGGTGGTGATGAGCGTGGAGGAGGTACTCGCCCTATGCGGCGTGAGCGAATCGTGATCGTCGGGGCGGGCCCGGCCGGAGTCGCGGCTGCCGTTCAGTGTGGGAGGCTTGGCGTCATTCCCCTCATCCTGGACACGAACGGCCACGCCGGTGGGCTCGTGGCTAACGCATGGCGGATCGAGAACCTTCCCGGGGTCGAGCCCCTGGATGGCCAGTCCATGGCGGCACGCCTGCGTCGACACCTCGAGACCGTGGGCATGGAGGTGGAGCAGGCCACGGTCGAGAGGGTGAGGCCCGCTGATGCTGGGTTCGTCATCCACGGGACCTCGACGGTGATCGAGGCGCGGGCGGTGATTCTCGCGGTGGGCACGCGACCGGTACCGCTTGGAATCCCGGGCGTGCACGCCGCGAACGGGGTCTTCTACGAGGTGCGCACCCTCCTGCGGCATCACCCATCGCCCCAGTCGGTGATCGTGGTCGGCGGGGGAGAGGCCGCGCTCGACTCGGCGCTGTCACTCGCCGAGGCGGGGGCGTGCGTCAGCGTAGTGGTGCGGGGGAAAGAGCCGAAGGCGTGTCAGCGGCTGCTCGACGAGGTTCGTGGGAACGCCAGGATCTCGATCATCCCGGGGGCCTCTCCCGTCCGATACGCGGAGGGACAGGGCGGCGTGCGCCTCGAGGTCTGCTCGTCGCACGGGACGGACGTGCTGTGCGCCACAACCCTCCTCGTGGCGATCGGGCGCGTGTCCACGGTCCCGGAGATCCTCGGGGAACTCGCCTCTGGCGTGCGTCACGGGCTCCTCCAGCCCTTCCCTGATCAGGCCTTGTTCGTCGCGGGCGACGCACGGCACGGCAGGTTGGGCCAACTCGCGATGGCGTTCGGAGACGGAGTCGCCGCCGCGGGAAGGGCCATCTCCTACGTGACGGGCGCTTCGTGAGGAGGGGCCATGCTCGACGTCGTGCATACCACGCCCCCGAATGACCTGGCGAGGGTCCTTGTCGGGAGGCTCAGGGATGGATCGCTCGTCGAGATGGTGGAATCGGTCCAGCCTCCGGTCCCCCGATCAGACAAGTGGGTGCTCATCGTTTCGACGCTTAAGGGCTGCCCGGTGAGGTGTGCGATCTGCGACGCGGGAGGGAGCTACCGCGGGAGGCTCACCGCCGAGGAGATCATCGCGCAGGTGGATGCCCTCATCGCGACGAGGTACGAGCCGGGCGTAGTCGTGCCGGTGCGGCGCCTCAAAGTCCAGTTCGCGCGCATCGGGGAGCCCGCGCTCAACGATGCGGTCCTCGACGCGCTCGAGATCTTGGATGACCGACCGGATCTGCCGGGGTTCTTCCCGAGCATCTCGACCGTGGCGCCCGCTGGGCGAGACCGCTTCTTCGAGCGACTGCTCCGGATCACGCGAGAGCGATTCCAGGGGGGGAGGTTCCAGCTCCAGTTCTCCATCCACACGACCGACGAGCGGGCGAGGCGACGCCTCGTGCCCGTGCGTACCTGGAGCTTCGCCGAGATCGCCCGCTACGGGCGCAGCTTCGTCGGCCCCTGCGATCGCAAGGTGACCCTCAACTTCGCCCCTGCCTCAGGCCTGCCGCTCGACCCTTCGGTCATCGCCTCGTTGTTCTCCCCCGCGCATTTCCTCATCAAGCTCACCCCCATCAACCCGACCAGGGCCGCGAGGGCCGCACGCCTCATCGGGCTCGTCGACCCCCATGACGGCTCCGGGGAAGCGATCGCGGAGCGTTTCCGCCGGGAGGGATTCGAGACCCTCGTGAGCATCGGGGAACTCGAGGAGAACCGGATCGGCTCCAACTGCGGCATGCACCTCGCCTCTGTCGGCTTCCCCTGTGAGGGGGGACGGGAGGGCACACACGCGCCAAGGGGGTGAGGCGCCCCAGAGACGCTCGGTCAAAGCCGACGACGAGGGCCCGATCACTGGCCGCTCGGGGGACCTGAAGCGTTCGTCTCGCCGAACTCCCTCAGGAGGAGGCGGGACGGCTCAAACGAGGGATCCGCCGTGAGGCTCGCGCGCAGGTGGGCGCGCGCCTGCTCGCGCGCCCCTCGTCGCAGCTCAAGGCGCGCGAGCTCGTAGTGGGCGAGCGGGCTGTGGGGAAAGAGCGTCAGGGAACGGGTGAGCGCCTCCTGGGCGAGGAGGTCGTTGCCCCGCATGGCGTGTGCCGCCCCCGCGAGCTCCAGGGCACGCGAGGAGCGGCTGTCATGGGCGAGCGCGGTCGCGAGGAAGCCCAAGGCCTCCTGGGGTCGCCCCTCGTTCAGCAGGGTCGCACCGCGCGCGATGAGCGAGGCGACAAAGGGGAACTGGATGTGGGTGACGCCTGGCACGAAGGCGTGGACGGAGAGGATCTCCGGCTCCCATGAGGGCACGAAGAGCAGCGGTGCGTGCTCGGGCACGAACCAGTCGCTCAAAGTGACCGTGTGGGTCACGCCCGCGCGGGAGAGGAACTCGTCGAGGTAGGCGGTGAACCCCGGCGCGCTGATGTGGGCGATGACCTCGGGGGTCACGATGCCCACCATGTCCACGACCCGGCGGCCCCCGTAGAACGCGATGGCCCCGATGTCGTGCGTGGCGATCCGTGCGTCGGGTGGCGTGTGGGCCGCGATCCAACGCGCCGCGGCGACGTGGTGGCTCGCGTGGTAGGCGCAACAGACCCGGTACACCGCGGCGAAGGAGCGAAGGCCCGAGGCCCACTGTGTCACCACGATGGCCAATACGACCGCTCCCACGCCGCGCGCGAGCCATCGCGGGTGTGGCGTGCGACCCCTCACCCACGACGCCAGGGCACGGATCCCTGACAGGGCAAGGATGAGGAACGAGGGGAGCGCAGGGAGCAAGTAGCGACCGAACCGGTGGGCAAAGGGGAGGGCGGCCAGGTAGGCGCAGACGAGCCCCACCAGGAAGAACGCGTGGACGAGTCCCGCCGGTGGATCACCTTCGAGGGTGCGCCACACGATCACGCCGAGGTACGCGACCGCGAAGATCCACACGAAGGAGAGCTCATGGCGCCCGAAGGCCTCGGTGACATCGTGGGAGAGGAAGTGCTCTTTCGTCATGGTGAGCCGGTAGTAGGCCCCCTTGGCCCCAAAGGTGGTGGGGAGGGGAGAGCCGGACAGGGCCCAGTTGAACACGCCGTACGCGATCCACATTGCGGCGCCGATCCCCTGGGCGCGGACCATGGAGCGAGGGAAGAAAGGCCCGGACCACGTCCGATCGATGAGGGAGCGCATCAGCCAGTCCCCCACGAGGGCCACGACGAGGACGAACCCGTCTGGCCTGCACCACACCGCAGCCCCGAGGCAGACGCCAAGGGCCGCTGGACGCCCCGCCCGGTATGCGAGGAGCGCTCCGAGGATGAGTGCGATGAACAGGGTGGTCTCCATCCCGGAGAGTGCGATGAGCACGAGTCGGGGCTGGGTGGCGAGGAGCAATGCTCCCACCACGGCCATGCGCCCGTCCCCCCACTCCCGCCTTCCGAGGCCCCAGAATAGGAGACAGGCGACCACGAACCCCGTAATCCCAAGTGCGTAGCTCACGAGGTACTCGTTGCGTCCCAGGCGCATGAGGGCCGCCAGCAGGCCCGTGTAGAGCGGCGACGTAGACCCAGCCACAGGGGGGTCGCCTGGGTAGTACGAGAAGGAGCCACAGAAGGCGAGGTTGCGGGCGAACGTGAGGTGGATCCAGGCGTCGTCGAGGGGGAACCCAAGACCGTGGTTCGCACGCACGGCGTGGAAGGCAAAGCCCACGCACGAGATGACCGCTGCGAGGCCGACACCGACCGGCGCCCATGCTCGGGACCATCGTCTCGGCGCAGCGGCGCTCACCACAAGACCCTCATCTCCCCCATGGGGCGCAGGCATCGGCGGGACATGCGCTCGCTCCCTGCGGTTACTCACCCTCACCAGGCTCCTCCAACGCGCTCGGATGCCTCGGCCGCATCGTAGCTCGCGCGCTCCTCCTTCTCGATCGACCCTTGAGGGCGTGTCAGGATTCTGCGCACTCGTGCAGCCTCCGGCGTCCCGGGGGCACCCCCGCGCGTGGACGGGACGTCGGGCTACTCGAAGGCCCCCAGCGTCCTCATGAGGGCTATCGCCTCAGAAGGCTCCAGCCTGTACGGGCTGCCGACCCCACCGAAGAACCCGTGGCTTCGGATGAGGTGGATCGAGAGCGGCGAGACCCGCAGGACCCGATCGTGGCACATGATCGTCATGTCTCCCTTGGGGAGGATCCCCGGGTGTCCAAACGGGCAGGGGAGACGTCCGCGCACCTCACGCACCTCGACGGTGACCCCAGGCCGGGGTTCGTACGGTTCCCCCATCGTCGCGCGGGCACGGTTCCACAGCTCCTGGAGCATGCGCCCGATCTCCTCGTGCGAGAGCCCTGCGTCGGCGAGGATCTGCCGATCCCACTCCATCCGGTCCAGCCCGAGAGGGTCGTCACCCAAGAACCCATCCCTCGTGAGCGCCCCCTCTGCCATGCGCGCCTCGGCGCACAACTCCTTTGGGGTCCTCTTCATGCTGGCCTCACTCGAACTTGTCGTAGAAGATCCTGTCTGGCGGCATGCCCATCGCCTTGAGGGCCGAGGCGCAGCCCTCGATGAGCCCTGTACCCCCGCAGAGGTACGCCTCGGCGTCCTTCACCCGCTCGCCGATGACCTCCGCGATGAGGCCAGGCACCCTCCCCCTCCTCCCCGTCCAGCCCGCGTCCTCCTCCGAGGGACGGGTGAGGGTCGGGACAAAGGTGAAGCTCGCCAAGCGCTCCTCGAACCTCCTCATGAGGTCGAGGTGGAAGAGCTCCCGGCCCGTGCGCGCGCTGAAAAAGAAGGTCACCTTCCGCCTGCTGCCCTGCTCCTCCAAGGAGTGCAGCATGCTCTTGATCGGAGCCATGCCCGATCCGGCCGCGATCATGATGATCTCCCGGTCAGAGTCGGTGAGCGCGAACTCCCCGAACGGTCCGGTGATCTCCGCCGAGTCGCCGATCGACAGCACATCGCACACCCACGTGGAGCAAATACCCCCCTCGACCCTCTCGATAATGAACTCGACGGCCCTGTCGTCGCTCGGCGAGGACGAGATCGAGTACGAGCGGAACACCGAGTCCCGCGCCTTCCCGTAGGGAGCCGACTTGAGCTGCGCGTATTGGCCCGCCTTGAACCGGATGCGCTCGCCGTCGGGTAACTCCCACCGCAGCTCCACCATCCCGGGTCGCAGCTCCCGTTTCGCCACGAGGGTCGCACGCCACGAGCGGATGTTGAAGATCTCCTCGGGGATCCAGATCGCGCAGTCGGAGCGAACCTTCACCTGACATGACACCCTCACGCCCTCGGCCCGCTCCTTGGCGGTGAGGTAGGGGGTTTCGGTGGGGAGCACGGGGCCTCCGCCCTGGGTCACACGGACCTTGCACACCCCGCACGACCCGCGCCCTCCGCAGGCCGACGGCACGAAGATCCCCTCGTCACGCAACGTCGCCAGGAGCGAATCCCCTCCGGGGGCCCTGATGGTCCGCGCGCCTGCGTTGATGTCGATCGTGACCTCGCCGTACTCGGCGAAGAGCTTCCCCGCGAGCTCCAAGAGGACCGCGAGCACAATCCCAAGCGCGGTCACCGACCCCACCGCGATGGCGACCTCGCCCACGGGATCCCTCAGTTGATCCTCACGAGCCCCGCGAGGCCCACGAACCCCAGCGCCATGATGCCAGACATGATGACCGCGATGCCCGTTCCCTGCAAGGCAGGAGGCACCTTGCTCTTCCTGATCCGCCAGCGAAGGGCAGCCAGCGCCGTGATGGCCACGAGGAACCCGACGCCCCCACCGAACCCATACCCAACGGACTCGAGGAACCGGTACTCCCGGATCACCATGAACAACGCGACGCCGAGGACCGCGCAGTTCACCGTGATGAGGGGGAGGAAGATGCCCAAGGCGAAGTACAGGGCGGGTGCGAGCCGTTCCATCGCCATCTCCACGAACTGCACGAAGGCGGCGATCACGAGGATGAAGACCGCGAAGCGAAGGTAGACGAGGTCCAAGGGCACAAGCACACGGTGGTACACGAGCCAGTTCAACCCCGTGGTGGTCGTCATGACGAAGGTGACCGCCATGCCGAGGCCTATCGAAGACTTGACCGTCCGCGACACGGACAGGAAGGAGCACAACCCGAGGAAGTTCGAGAGCACGACGTTGTTCGTGAACACCGCGGCGAACATGATGACGAGCGGGGACAGGGACGCGTGGCTCATGTGCGCGGGGCGTCCTTCGAGGGGGGATCGAGCGCGTTCATGGCCCATGTCACGAGGCCGAGCATGAAGAAGGCCCCGGGGGCCATGGCGAGGACGGTCCAGCGGGTGAACCCCTGTGGCATGACCGTGAATCCGAACAGGGAGCCGAAGCCCAAGAGCTCGCGGACCACCGCGATGCTCGTGAGTACGACTGCGTAGCCCAAGCCCATCGCCAGGCCGTCGAGGAAGGACGGCCAGGGAGGGTTCTTCGTCGCGAAAGCCTCCGCCCGACCCATGATGATGCAGTTCGTGATGATGAGGCCAACGTAGGGCCCCAGCCTCCGGGAGATTTCAGGCAGGAAGGCTTGGAGGAGCAAGTCGATCACGATCACGTACGTGGCGATGATCATGACTTGCACCATCATCCTTATCCGAGCGGGAATCACCCTACGAAGGAGGCTCACAGTCAGAGAACTCATCGAGGTGACGAACACGACACCAGCGCACATGACCAGGGTATTGCTAAGGAGGTTGGTCACCGCCAGCGTCGAGCAAATCCCGAGCACTTGTCGGTAGACGGCGTTCTGTCGGAGGATCCCATCGAGGAAGGTGCTGCGTCTCGAGTTCATGAGGCACGAGCCCTCGCGAGGGACAGGAGAGCCTGTCGTACGTCGGTGTCGAACAAGTGCTGGATCTTCTTCGAGGTCTCGGTCGCTCCGGTGATGGCGTCCACGTCGCTCGGTCTCTCGCGAGCCCCAGGCCTCACCAGTCGCACGAGGGGCCCATCTCGAGAGGGGTTCAGTGTGATGCCCCTGAACTGCGACGTGAACCACGGTTCCGCGATCCTGCCCCCGAGGCCAGGGGTCTCCTCGTGCTTGGTGAACAGCACGCTCACGATCGTGAAGTCATCTTCGCGCACCGCAACGATACCGTGGATGGGACCCCAGAACCCCGGCCCGCGCACGGGGAACGCCACGACTCCTTCCGAAGGGGGGCTGATACCGAACCAGAACGGTCGCCCGTCGATGTGTTCCTCGCGCACACGGGAGGCGAAGCTCGCTTCCAGGGCAGTGCGTTCCACGCCGTGCACGGGGAAGGAGAGGGCCTCGAGGACGTTGCGGAAGGTGGCGAGGCGTTCCAAGGTGGCGACCCTGCGGGCAGTTGCGGCGCGCACGGCCGCCGGCACCGCGGTGCACACGGCACAGACGGCGGCCATGAACAGGGCCGAGCGGAGGATCTTCGGCATCAGGCTTCCTCGGGCTTCTTGCGGTCGGTGACCCACCAATCGACCACGGGTCCCACCATGTTGCCGATGAGGATGGCGAACATCATGCCTTCCGCGAAGGCCCCGAACACGCGAATCACCACGGTGACGGCCCCGATGACGACCCCATAGACCCATGCACCCGCCATCGTCTTGGGGGAAGAGATGGGGTCGGTCGCCATGTAGAAGGCACCCAGGACGAACCCTCCGGTCAGCACGACGTAGAGAGGGTCAGGGGCGGTGGGAACCCCCGCCGCCCACAGCACGGTCGAAAGCGCGAGGGCCCCCGCGAACGTTGAGAGTACGAACCGCCACCGGGCGTACCTTCGCACGAGGAGGTAGATGCCCCCTGCCGCGAGGAGGAGGCGAGCTCCCTCCCCGAGGGACCCGGGCTCACGGCCAAGGAGCAGACCGAGGTAGGGCGCCGCAGTACCCTGCTCGACGGCTACCATGGGCGTGGCCCCGGTGATCGCATCCTGTGCCCACCTCCCGAATCCACCTGGGATCCCGGAGCAAGGGTGTGCCCAGGCCCCGGTCATGGCTACAGGGAACGCGAGGTAGATGAACGCCCTCCCCACCATGGCGGGGTTGAACGGGTTCATGCCGAACCCGCCGAACACGATCTTCCCGAACACGATGCCGAAGGCGGCCCCCACCGGCCCCATCCAGAGCGGGAGGCGGGGGGGAAGCGACATCCCCAGCAGGGCACCGGTGACCAGCGCGGCTTCGGACACCGGCTTGCCCACCCGCCAGAGGAACGCGCCCTCCGCCGCGACCGCGGCGGCCATGGTGAGGCCCACGAGGGCGGCGACGCGCCAGCCGTACGCGTAGAGGGCCCACAGGAACGCGGGAGAGAGTGCCCACAGCACGCCCCGCATCATGGGTTGGGGCAAAAGCAGCCTCTTGGGCCGTGTGGGACTCATCCTGGCTCGGGAAGCACTCCTCTGCGCTCGCCGATTCGAAGCGTCAGGACCGAGGCTCGAAGGGTCACGTTGCCCGACCCTCGAGGATCAGAAGGGCGCGAACCCTGCCTGGGCCCAGTACTCCTCCTTGAGCGCGCCCTCCTGTCGGAGCAAGGCGTGGAGATGGCCGCGCTCCCAGTCTGCGAGTTCCTCGTAGAGGCTCCGCGCCTGAGGATCGTCCACGGACTTGGCCTGTGCCTCGTAGAAGGCGACCGAATTCTGTTCGAGCATGATCCCAATGGACAGCGCGCTCATCTCGTAGTGGGCGTCCTTGATGCGCTTCCTGATCTGCGGTGAGAAGATCGGGCTCTCGGCCGTGAACCGCCTCTTCGCGCTGAGCGAGATTGAGGTATCTGCCCGCCCTGTCTCCATGTAGGAGGTGTACTGCCGGCGCAAGAATTCCATGTGCTCGCGTTCCTCGTCGGCGAGCATCTCGAAGACGTTCCTGCCGAGCGGGTCCTCCGTGTTCTTGGCCGCGGTGAGGTAGAAGTAGTGCCCGTCGTGCTCTGCCTTGATGGCCTTGAGCAGCCCCTCCGCGACGAGCTTCGTCGACTCTTTCATTGTTCCCTCCGTCGTGTGGGCCGCTGCTCCTGGGCGTGAAGCCGGCCCAAGGGCCCCCGTACCTGCGAGATTCAGGGAAGATGCGCCAGGCGAGGGGAAACGCAAGGGGCGCCGCGGCACCCAGGCTTTCGGTCCCGTGGAGAACTCAGTACCGCAAGGTGATGCCCCCAGCGAACGTCGCGCCCGGCATCGGGTAGCCGTGGTTGATCTCGTACTCCTCGTCGAGGAGGTTGTCCCCCTCGAGGAAGGCCTCGACCGCCCCGCGCGGTCGCAGCGCGAGCGTAACCTTCACCAACGTGAAGGCCTGCTCCGAGACCTCGTCGCCGCTCACCCGAGTCACGAGCCCCGCAACGCGCCGGGCCTGGAGGGTGGCGGTCACCATCCCGCGGGTGGCCGTTGCGCCCACGCTCAGGTGGTGCCTCGGCGCCGCGATCACCGGGTCTTCCGTGTCGAGGAAGGCGTAGCTCGCCCAGGCATCCACCGCCCTCCACCCGTACCGAGCTTCGACCTCCAGCCCCCGGTGCGTGAACTCCCCGGTATTCTCGTTGCGGACGTTGGGGAACTGTCCCACCGTCTGGATGAGGTTGTCTCCCGTGCTCGTAAACCCCGTGACCTCCAAGGACCCCCTCTCCCCAGGGAAGCGGTGGAGGAGGCTCGTTTGATACGTGCACATCCTCTCTGGCTCAAGGTCGGGGTTCGCCGAGCGGAAGAGGTACAGCTCCCGGATGGTCGGACTCCTGAACCCTTTGGCGGCAGACGCCTTGAGCGCGGTCGTCGGGGTGGCGTGGAAGGCGAGGCCCGCCTGCGGGACCGTCTCCGTGCCGAACTCGGGGTGGCGCTCCACCCGAATGCCCGCGTGCAGGCCGAGCGCCGGCACGAGGCGGTGATCCATCGAGAGGTAGACCCCGGTCTCGGTCACGGTGTGGTCGCCGAGCTTCGTGCGCGAGAGGGTGATCTCGGCCTCCCCTCCGTACCGCTTGAGGTCCAACCCAAAGGTGAGTGTGGTTCCCGGGGCGAGCCGCAGGCCCTGGAACGCCACGACGCCGCCCAGTGCATCGGTCGAATGGAACCCATCGTACAGCTCATGCTCCCCGGTGTTCACGAAGAGCTTCACCTCACCCTCGGCCCGGCCGAACGAGGTGGAGAGGGCCAGCGACGCCACCGCACGCTCGATGTCGGCCCAGTGAGGCGTGTCGTCGGGGTGGGGAGACGCCGCCGGCCCGGGATCCACCGCCCTGAAGGAGGCGACGCTGCCTGAGGCGGTGATCCCGAGGCCCCGACCGAGTCGGTAGTCGGCCTTCACATACCCGTTCGTGATCGTGAACTCGTCGTTGCCGCGGTGTCCATCGGTGTGGTCGTGGTTCACGGAGGCGAAGGCACCGAACCGATCGCGCCGATACCCAAGGGAACCTGCGTACCTCTCGGTGCCGTGGGAGCCCAGGGAGGCGCGCGCCTCCCCCGCGAGCCCCTGCTTCTGGGTTCCTCGCGTGACGAGGTTGATGGCGCCACCCATCGCGCCCGTCCCGTACAGGCACGAGGCCGGGCCGCGGACGACCTCCACCCGCTCGATGCCCGAGGCTGCATACGCGTCCGGCAGGGGATGACCGAAGATGCCCATGAACTGAGGATGGCCATCGATGAGCACGAGCACGCGAGTGTTCGGCGAGCCCCCGACCCCACGGATCGAGATGCCTCCCGCGGCACCCTCCGCCACGCCGAAGCCCACCACGCCCCGTTCGGTGACGAACAGGCCTGGAACCTTCTCCGCGAGCACGGGCAGCACGTTGGACTCCCCACTTTGCACGATCGCCTCGCGGTCCACGACCGACACGGCGTGGGGGATCTCCGAGCGAACCGCCGGCAACCGTGTGCCCGTCACCACGATCGGGTCCATCACGTAGACGCGGGTCGTATCGACTTCGCCCGGATCCGGGCCGGAGAGCACGAGCATGCCGGAGAGCGCGAGCAGGAACACAGCCGACCTCCTCGAGGAACGACGATCGCAGACCCGGGAGTTGGTAAGACGAATTTGGATTTCGTGCTACGCAACCTAGATGCCCGCTCTGCGCCGTCAACCCCGCCTCGCGAGGCCCAAGGCCTTGGGTGTCACGGGCTCGAGCCGGTTCCTTCTCCCCCCACCCGCGCTCAGATGAGCAAGACAGGGGCGAACCCCTCGCCTCTCGGGAAGAGAACCCTTCGCGCCCTCGCGTGAGACCCCTGCCTCTCCGCGCGTAGCGTTCGTTTCGGACCTCGAGTTGCGCCCTGAGGGGCCTGAGGATCGGTAAGCCAGACTCACGCCCTGAAGGGATTCAAGCCCTCCTGCTGGCGGGCATCTTGGTCAGGTCGATGCGGGACCAGCCATAGATGAGACATGTCCTACGCGCGGTTGAGCGGATAGGTTTGGCCGCCCCGGGCCGGTCCTGGTTTGGGAGGTCTGTTCGGTTACACAGGCTCACCCAACCTACGACGACTGCGGCTGGACTCCCTAGGCGAACGCTCCGCATCCGGCGGTGCAGGGGCAACCGGGGCCAAGCAAGGAACGCAGTACATCACGCAAAGCCGCGAAACACGCCGAGGCGAATCCCACCACAGAGGCACAGAGGGCACAGAGAAGTCATTTCACTTGGATTCTGAATGTTGTCCCTCGTCCACTGTCGTCCTTTCTCCTTACTCCTATCTCCTCGCTCCTCTTGTAATCAAAGGGTCGCGGGGATCGATCGAATGCGGCAGACTCACACCCCTGCAGGATTTGCGGCTCGAATCCGGGTAAAGGTCTCGGCGGAATCTATATAGGACGAGTCATATATGAGACATGTCCTATATGCCGATGAGCGGACAGGTTTGGCCGCGCCTGGCCGGCTGTGGATTGGGAGGTCTGTTGGGTTACGCAGGCTCACCCAACCCACGTGGACTACGTGGTCTGACCCCACCCATGGGGACTACTGTCTCGCAGTGTCACCAGCCGTGCACTGGGCAGCGTAGTATCCATAGGAGAGACAGCTCTCGGACGCATTCACCGTGAGACCGTTGGAGCACGCGCCAGCGAATTGTCCATTCGCCACGCAGTCCCCAGCATTCCGTCCGTTCCGGCAGTCTCCCACCCAAGACCCAGACGAGCATGCTAACGGGATCGGCGGTCCGCCTGCGACTGAGTATATCGTAGTGCGGTCAGGCATTCCGCCCAAGTCCCTCGCCCACGGTGGTTCGTACTTTGGTCGTTCGCGGTGGTGAGTCATGACGTCCTCCCCTCAGGACGGCTCAGGCGGAACGGATCCGCGAGGCCGGGAAAAGCCCAGCTTCGTGCGCGATGTCACAGAAGAAGTAAGGTGCGTTCAGGCGCCCCGCAAGATGGAAATTGTTCGCGACGCACTCACCACGGCACATGTCGCGGTGCAAGCAGTCGCCGCAGATGCCCTCAAGCTTCAGCGGGATCAAGTCCCGCAAGAGTTTCAGGCCTTGGCTCTCGCACCAGACATCGCGTAGGCTGTCGCTCGCGATGTGGCCGTAGACCAGCTCCGGGACCGTGACCCCGATGCCGCAGAGCGCGAGCTCCCCCCCGGCGAGCATGCCGAGGATCGTGAGGATCCCGCAGGTGCCAAGGCTCCCGCTGTGCAGCTCCCGGATCGAGCGGAACGCGAAGGGGATGTCGAGGAAGATCGAGATCTTCGTCTTGGGGCGAAACTCGCGGTTGAGGTAGCGGTTGAGCTCGATGATGTCGGTGATCTTCACCCCGTGGTCCTTGTGGAACGCCTCGCCGCGGCCTACGAGCTGGACGTGGTTGAACTTCACCGACCCCGCGCCGATCGACTGGGCGAACGCCACCACCTCGTCGACATGCCCGATGTTGCCCTTGTGCAACGTGCAGATCACCTGGGGACGATAGCCGACCTCGACGAGGTTCTTGATGCCCGTCACCGCCCGGTCGAAACAGCCCTCGACCCCCCGGAGATACTCGTGCATCTCGGCCGTGGCCCCATCGAGGGAGACCGAGATGAACCGCACCTTGTCGTGGCTCTTGAGGAAGCGCGCCATGTCCTGATCGATGAAGGTGCCGTTCGTCTCGATCGTGATCGAGAGGCCGGCGTCGCTGATGAGCTCCACGAGCTCCCTGAACTGGGGATGCAGCATGGGCTCCCCGCCCGTGAGCTTGAAGGCCGACAGGCCCAAGGGCCGTCCTTCCTCGATGGCCTTGCGCACGTAGTCGAGCTTGATGTGCTCGACGTCCCTGCCTTCAGGATCGTACGACGGCGTGATCCAGCAGTGGCGGCAGGCCAGGTTGCACCCGCCCGAGGCATACAGGTAGATCGAGCCCAAGGGCGGCACGCCCCCCGGGAGATCGATGGTCGGCCGAGCAGGGGCCTCAGCAACCGCAGTCTGCGGCTTCTCGTCCAAACACGACATGGGAGCCTTCCGTTTCGGCGAGGAATCGCCGGTAGCAATCCTCGGGGTTCGCCCGGTTGAAGTCGCCGGTGAGCTGGTGGGCCATGCCCGGGCAGCTCCCGTTGCAGTACTCGTTCCACTCGCAGTCCTCGCAGCCGGGCACCTCCCGCATCGGGATCGACCGACGTTCGCGCAGCGCGATGAGGGTCGGGTGAGTGTGCCAGATCTCCTCGACGGAGTCCTTCAGGATGTTCCCCAGCACCAGGCCTGGGAGCATGTTGCACGGCACGATGGTCCCATCGTGGAGGATGTCGAGACGGTTGAAGATGCACCCACAGGCGGTCAGGTAGCCCATGGTCCACCGAGTCGTCTTCACCCCCGTACGCCGGGCCTCCTCCATCTCTGCGTAGGACCTGAGCTTCGCCTGCGGTCCGGCCTGAGCCTGGAGCCTGCCCGGATACTTCTTCAAAAGGCGCGCCATGATCGCCATCGCTTCGGCCTTCTCAGGGTTCGTGAGTGAGACGTCGTCACGATTGCGGCACCCAGAGCCCAAGGGCATCGCGTCGTTCGTACCGAAGGATGGTATGCCGATGTCCTCGAGGAGGAAGCGCGCCACATTCTCCAAATCGTGGAGGTTGTGGCGGTTGATCGTGCAGCGCACGGCGATCGGGAACTTGCGCTCCTTGAGCAGCCTCAAGCCCCGCACGGCCCGGTCGAAGGAGCCTGGGCGGCTCTTGTTGTGCACTTCGGCGCAGGACCCGTCTATCGAGACCTGAATGTAGTTCAACCGCAGCCTCCGCTTCCCGACCTCGAACTGATCCAAGAGGTACTCATCGATCAGCGTGCCGTTGCTGAGAATCTCGTACCGCATCCGGTTCGCGATGATGCCGTCGAGCAATTCAAAGAAATCTGGGCGGACAAAGGGTTCACCCCCGCTCAGACACACTTTCGTGATCCCGAGACGGCCGAGATTCTCGAACACGCTCAGCCACTGGCTCGTGCTCAGATCGGAGAGCGCGGTCATCTCATTCGCATAAAAGCAGTACTTGCAGTCAAGGTTGCAGGCACCAGTGATGGAGATGTTTATCTCCATCGGTGTTTTCATAAGGCCGTACCTACGAGGCATCGGAGACCCTTAGGTGGCAGCGGGAAGAGTCGGAACGAGGGGCAAAGATCGGGGCACGCGTGTAGGGCAGGTCGATCCGCCTCTAACCGGCGCGACGAGGGCACGGATGCACGGCGGATCGTGGCGAATACCCCTGAGGGGCCGTCGGAACATCGTCGGCGGACTGGTGGCTCGAACACCGCCGGCGCCCCCCGCACTCATCACCCCGCTCTTCAGTCGCCCGCCGGCACGAAGAAGCCAGAAGAGGACATGTCGTCGATGAAGGCGGCGGCGTGACCTTCAACCTCATCCTCAGGAACATCCTCGAATGACTCTTTCAGTGCCGCCACGATCGAGGCAAGGTCCCTCGTTCCGTCCATAAGCTTCCAGATGAACAAACCGGTGCTATTCAGGACACGAATCTGATTCGTGTCAGGATTGAAGAGCAAGGCCCCGTCCGGATCTTCCTCCCTGAGCACCACGTCGGGATTGATCTTGTAACGGGGAGAGGTGATCGGCGCGTCCATAGTGCCCCCGGGTCTGTTGGGGTCGGCGGGGAAGTCGTCATCAGAAACCGTTCACCAAACAAGAGGCTCCACGCGAGGTTGTCAACGGGGAGGACGGTGCGCCCGCGGCAACGCTCCACGGGCTGATTCACGCGAGGGTCTGGCCTGGTGTGCCCTCGTGTGCCAAGGCCTCCCGCTCGTCCGTGTAACCTTCCGGTCGCCTCGCGGGCCGTCACTCGACCGAGGGAGGAGACGAGCCTTGTGTTTGGCGCGCAAGACGCGTAGCCTGTGGTCAGTCAAGAGGCCGCAAGTCCCTCGTGCGGGTCGACCGGTCGCCGTCTCACCAGGGAGGAAACATGGTTTCTCCGCGTTGCCGTGTCGGTCGAGGACGCTCTCTGCGGGCGCTCGGTGCGACTGTCGCCTTTTGCTTCTCGGCGCTCACGTGCGGTGCGCCTGAACGTGCACCTACGCCCGTTGGGGACCTCGCGGGCAACGCACGGTTCGTGAGCCACGTGACCGGAGGCTCCATCTCCCGGACGGGTCAGATTCTCCTGCGTCTCACCGGCACGTTCGAGGGTCGAGAGACCGACCCTGCCAAGCTCACCTCCGCCTTCTCCTTCACGCCCCCGATCCAAGGATCGGCCTCGTGGCTCAACGAGCGCACGGTCGCCTTCACGCCGGCCAAACCCCTCGTCCCAGGGACCCGGTACACGGGCGTCGTCCACCTGCGCCGGATCCTTCCCACCGCGGAGGGGGCCGGATCTTTCCGGATCGGCTTCACCGTGGAGCCCACCAGGGTGCTGGGCATACGCGGCACGGTCGAACCGCTCACCGAGGGTGACCCACGCACGGTGGTCTTGGTGGGCACCGTGGAGTTCAGCGACAGCGTCTCCCTCGCCGATCTGGAGGCTCACGTACCCCTCAAGGTGGACGATGCACGTGCTCGTCTCTCGTGGACCGGAGGCCCACGGGTGTTCACGTTCCGTTCGGACCCGATCGCTCGTACGGATGCGGTGCAGCGCCTCAACGTCGTGGTGCCCGTGGGACCGTTTGCGTTGGACCGGGAGGCGACGTACACGACGGAAGTGCGTCCGCAGGGGGAGATGGGGGTGATGGAGGTCACGACAGGAGGGGAAGACAGGGACCTTCGTATCACGGTAAAGTTCACGGAGCCGCTCTCCGAGACCCAGGACGCCTCCGGGTACGTGGCGATCGAACCCTACGTCCCATTCGAGGTGAGCGTGGTCGGCAGGACGCTCCACATCATGGGGCGCTTCGACCGTGCGACCCGCTACACCATGGCGATCCGCAAGGGGATACGGAGCAGGTGGAACACGACCCTGAGAGAGAACTACGTGCGCGAGGTCGCGTTCGGGGACCTGCCGCCACGGCTGGAGTTCTCGAGCGCTGGGGTGTTCCTCCCCTCCAAGGGCGAGCGGAAGGTCGGATTCCGCACGCTCAACGTGCGGCGCGTCGGCGTGACGGTCATGCAGGTCTTCGAGTCCAACCTCGGGTTCTTCCTCCAGGAGTACGACCTCGCCTCGGCGAAGGACCGAGGCGAGCTGTGGGGGGATCTGGACCGCGTGGGCGTCACGGTGGCCGCGGAGACCCTCGAGATCGGGGCGGTGCGCAACAGGTGGGTGCAGAGCACGCTCGACCTCTCCCCCTTGTTGGAGAAGAAGCTGACTGGCCTGTTCCTCGTGGAACTGTCGGTGGGCAGGGAGGACGTCCTGTTCACCTGCGAGCCGACGGACGAGTGGATCCCGTGGGACCACCCCTGCAGCAAGGGCTACTACTACCAGTACGGCACCGTGGTGAAGCCTGTGGTGATCTCGGACATCGGGATGCTCGCGAAGCGGGAGGGAGACCGTACCCTCGTGGCGACCACCCACCTCGGCGATGCGAGCCCCTTGCCGGGCGTCAAGGTCACCTTGTTCTCCTATCAGAATCAGCCGCTGGAGAGCCACGTCACCGATGGGGAGGGGATCGCCCGGTTCGATTCGACCGGGGGTTTCTACCTGTTGGGCGAGTGGAACGGCCAGCGCACCGCCCTAGAGTTCAGCGAGACCGCCCTGAACTTCGGGAGCTTCGACGTCGGTGGTGAGGCGGGGTCTGCCCAGAAGGTACGGGCCTTTGTGTATGCCGAACGCGGCGTCCACCGGCCGGGGGATCCCGTGTACCTCGCCGCCATCGTGCGAGACGAAACCGGGACCTTCCCTTCCGGGAATCCCCTCACAATGAAGGTCCGCAACCCCAAGAACCAACTCGTGGCCGAGGTGGTGAACCGCGAAGGCATCAATGGGCACTACGGGTTCACCTTCACGACGGCACCGACCGACCCGACGGGGAACTGGTACGCGGAGTTCTACAACGGGAATCAGCTCATCGCAAGGCACCGGGTGCGTATCGAGACCATCGTGCCCAACCGCCTGAAGGTGACGCTCGAGCTCCCGTCCGACTCCCTCGGCCCAGCGGATCGGGCCGTGCCGATGCGGCTGCGCTCCTCCTACCTCTTCGGCGCACCGGCCTCGGGGCTCTCCGCGTCGGTGCTCGCCCACCTCTCGTCGGTGGAGCGACGGTTCCCCCGTTTCACGGACTTCCTCTTCACGACCCCTTCCCGGCGGTTCGAGGGTGACCTGGTGTCGCTGTTCGAGGACGAGTTGGGGGCCGATGGCACGGCCTCCTTCACGTGGACGCTCCCACCATTCGGCGAACCTCCCTCTGCCGTGGCCGCGGTGGTGACCGCCCGGGTCTTCGAGCGGGGAGGTCGTCCAGCGACCCAGACCTACCCCGTGCTCATCGACCCGTACGAGGCCTACGTGGGGATGAGGGCTCCGGCATCGAGCTTCCTGAAGGTGAACAGCGACGTCGAGGTCGCCCTCGTGGTGGTTGACCGCAAGGGAAGGCCCCTGCGTGGTCGGGAGGTCACCCTCAACGTGTACCACAACCCCCGGTACTGGTGGTGGCAGTTCGACGAGGACCATGGTACCCTCAAGTTCAAGACGGACATGGCGACGAACCTCATGTCGACTCAGACGGTCACGACCGAGGAGCAACCGATCCTCGTGCGGTTCAGACCTGAGGCAGAGGGACAGCTCCTCGTGGAGGCGGTCGATGTCGCGGGGGGGCACCAGAGCGGGTTCTTCGCCTGGGCCTCCGGGTGGGGCGAGGCAGGCGCACCCATGGCGGCGGGGACTCACCTCCAGCTCGAATCGGACAAGGGCACCTACCGACCGGGAGAGCGTGCGAGGGTCACGGTGCGTACCCCTTCCCGGGGCATGCTGTTCTTCACGGTGGAGAAGGGCGCGCGCGTGCTGAGCCACCAGTGGGTGAGGCTCACCGGCCCGACGACCTCGTTGGACGTGCCCATCACGCCGGACATGCTCCCCACCGTCTACGCGACGGCGATCGTTGTCCAACCGTACGAGCAGACGGCCAATGACAGGCCGATGCGACTGTTCGGGGTCATCCCGCTGCGAGTCGAGGATCCTACCACCAAGCTCGCCGTCGACCTCGAGCTCCCCGATGAGCTCAAACCTCTCCAGGACTTCACGGTGAAGGTCCGCGTCCCGAAGGGATTCTCCCCCAGCGTCACGGTCGCGGTGGTGGACGAGGGGCTGCTCGACCTCACCTCTTTCGCCACGCCCGACCCATGGTCGTTCTTCTACGCAAAGGAGCGGCTCGGGGTGACCACGTACGACGTGTTCGACCACGTCATCGGCATGCTCGTCGGTGACATCGAGAGGAGATTCCAGGTCGGGGGCGACGAGGAGGCGTTCCGGCTTCGTGGTCAGGCGCCGGTACGGGCAAAGCCCTTCGAACCGGTGGCGATGTTCAGGGGGCCGGTCACGGTGGATCGTCGGGGTGAGGCGAGCTTCACCTTCACGATGCCCAACTACATGGGGTCCGTGCGGGTCATGGCCGTGGCGGCGGACGGCCCACGTCTCGGCGCGAAAGGCCTTGCCGTGCCCGTGAGGGAACCGCTCGTGCTGCTGCCGAGCCTCCCGAGGGTCATCGGCCCTGGGGAATCCTTCGTGCTCACGGCCACCGTGTTCGCGACGACGGACGAGGCGAGGGACGTGTCGGTATCCGTGCGGACCGAGGGGCCCCTGTCCGTGGAGGGGCCCACTGAGCGCTGCCTCGAGTTCGCCGGGAAGGGCGAGCAGGACGCGGAGTTCACGCTCCGAGCCTCCCCTTCCGCGGGAGTCGCGAGGGTGCGGATCGAGGCGCGCGGCGGGGGTCACGTCGCGTGGACAGAGACGGAGCTGCCCGTGCGGCCCGTGAACCCCCACCTCTACGACAGCAGGGAGTTCACCATCTTCCCGGGGGAGCGCGCGGAGTTCGAGCTCCCCGCCCTCGGCATCGAGGGCACCCGCCGTGCCTCCCTGAGGATCGCCTCGATGCCGGGACTTCGCTTCGGCGCGCGCCTCGCGCGGCTCACCCGGTTCCCCTACGGGTGCGTGGAGCAGACGGTCTCGGCTGTGTTCCCCCAACTGTACCTCAAGGACTTCATGACCTTCCTGCACAAGGGCGCGAGCACCCGACACGAGGTGCGCGTCTCCGTGGATCGCAACATCAACGCGGCGGTGGATCGCCTGCGGCGGTTCCAGACCGCAGACGGCGGGTTCGCCTACTGGCAAGGCGGGAGCGCCGCCGCGGACTGGGCCACGAACTACGCAGGGCACTTCCTCCTCGAGGCCAAGGCGCAAGGCTACTTCGTGCCCAGCGACATGCTCTCGCGGTGGCTCGCCTCCCAGAGACGCCTCGCGGCGGCCGAGGCGGGCGACTACCTCACCCGCTGCTACCGGCTCTACCTCCTCGCCATGGCAGGCGAGCCGGCCCTCGGTCCGATGAACCTCATGCGTGAGGAGCGCCTCCAGCTCCTCGATCCGGTCTCTCGCTGGTACCTGGCCGCCGCCTACCTGCTCTCGGGCATGGAGGGTGCGGCCCACGAGATCCTCCGCATCGCCGGCACGGAGGTCCGCGACTACCGCGAGTCTGGGGGCACCTACGGCTCCACCCTGCGCGACAAGGCGATCCTCCTCGAGCTGGCAACCTTGACGGGCAAGGACGAGCTGGCCATGCGCCTGTTCGACGAGGTGAATACCGCCCTCGCGTCGCAGGACTACCTCTCCTCCCATGAGGCCGGCTACGCGTTAGTCGCGGTCGGCAAGTACCTCAAGGCGTTCTGGCGCCACGACGCGCAGGTGAAGGGCACGGTGCAGGTTGCCGGAGAGAGGGAAACCCAGCGATTCGACGTGCGCGGGGAGGCCTGGGAGACCGACCTCACGCCCTACACGGGCAGGACCGTGACCGTGACCTCCCTCGGCCCTGATCCGATCTACGCGGTGTTCGAGTGGGAGGGGATCCCGCTCGAAGGTCCGACGGCTGCGGAGGCGAGGAACCTCAGCCTGAGCGTGCGCTGGCTGAGCGAGGGCGGCGCGCCCATCGACCCCACGCGCCTCTCGCAGCACACCACGTTCTGGTGCCACATCCGAGTGGGCCTCACGCAGGGTGGGACCGTGGAGAACGTCGCCCTCACCCAGATCTTCCCGTCGGGCTGGGAGATCGAGAACACCCGGCTCACCGGCGAGGCCTCCCCGGTCTGGGCCCGATCCATGGCCCTCGGATCCGAGGACTACATGGATGTCCGCGACGATCGCGTCATGTGGTTCATGCGCCTTGACGGAAGGCGGGCCAAGGACTTCCTCGTGCGTCTCGTGGCGGTCACCAAGGGCTCCTTCACCCTCGCGCCGACCGTGGCCGAGGCGATGTACGACCCGGCCTACCGTGCGTACGTGCCAGGAGGCAGCGTCACGGTGCGCTGAGGGCGGGGCAGGAGGGACGAGGAGCGCGCGGGTGACTCGTCCTTCGGCCACGGTGAAGAAGGTGCTGGGCCTTCGCGCCACCCGCGCGGGTGCGGTGGTCATCGTGCTGCTCGGGGCCCTCTGGTTCGCCGTCCCCTTGCCGGATCCACCGTTTCGACCCTGCTACAGCCCGGTGGTCCTCGACCGTACCGGCACCCTCCTCGGTGCCTTCCTCGCCAGAGACGAGCAGTGGAGATTCAGGGGCGATGCCTTGCCGGTGTCCCAGAAGCTCGTCGAGGCCGTGGTCACCTTCGAGGACCGCCGATTCTGGCACCACTGGGGGCTGGACCCCCTCGCCCTCCTGCGTGCGACCCTCAGCAACCTGAAGGCGCGGAGGGTCAAGAGCGGGGCGAGCACCCTCACCATGCAGGTGGCGAGGCTCATGGCGCCCAAGCGCCGCACCTTCCCCCACAAGCTGCTGGAGATGGCGCAGGCCCTCAAGCTCGAGGCTCACTACCGCAAGGAGGAGATCCTCGAGATGTACTTGAGCCACGCCCCCTATGGGAGGAACATCGTGGGCGTGCACGCGGCGAGTTTCCTGTACTTCGGGCGTCCTCCCTCTCGGTTGACCTGGGCGGAAGCGGCGACCCTGGCGGTGTTGCCGAAGGCTCCCTCCCAGGTGAATCCGCTCTCGCGCCCCGACGAGCTACGCGCACGGAGGGACAGTCTCCTCCGCCTCCTGCACGCACGGGGCAAGATCTCGTCGCAGGAGTTGGCCGCGAGCATCGCGGAGCCGCTCCCCACCAAGGTGTCCCCCATGCCTCACCTCGCCCCCCACCTGTGCCGCCGCTTCGCGACGCGCCCCGTGACCCGCACGACCATCGACGCCCCGCTCCAAGAGTCCGTCGAGTCGGTGGTGGCCCGCCACGCGGAGCTCTTCTCCCGCCAGGGGATCTTCCACGTCGCGGTCCTCGTGGCCCAGACCCAGACCGGCGCCGTACGGGCCTACGTGGGCTCACCCTCCTTCTGGGATCGGGAGCACAGTGGCCAGGTGGACGGCGTCCGGGCACCTCGATCCACGGGATCGCTCCTCAAGCCGTTCCTCTACGCGCGCTGCATCGACGCGGGGCTGCTCCATCCCCAGACGCTCGTGAAGGACGTTCCTGTCCACTATGGGAGCTACGCGCCGGTGAACGCCGATGGGTCCTTCTGCGGCATGGTGCGCGCCAAGGAGGCCCTCGTGCGCTCCCTCAACGTGCCTCCGGTGATCCTCCTTCGCCTCCACGGGGTCGCCCCCTTCCACGACTTCCTCCGGAACGCGGGGATGACCACCCTGTTCCGTTCTCCCGAGGACTACGGCCTGACCCTCATCCTCGGCGGGGCCGAGGGCACCTTGTGGGACATGGCCACCCTGTTCCGGGGCCTCGGGAGGTACGGACGGTTCGGCCCCCTCCACGTCGTGCAGGGGGAGGAGGGGGGGAGGGAGGCCTCGCTCCTCTCACCCGCGGCCGCGTGGATGACCCTCGAGATGCTCACCGCCGTGCGCAGGCCAGACGACGACGGGGTGGATTGGACCGCGTTCCCCTCGCGCAGGCCCGTGGCGTGGAAGACTGGCACGAGCTTCGGCAAGAGGGATGGCTGGGCCGTGGGCGTGACCCCCCAGTGGGTCGTCGGGGTATGGGTGGGGAACTTCTCCGGCGAGGGGAACGAACACCTCGGAGGGGCCAGGTGCGCCGCGCCGGTGCTCTTCTCCATCCTCGAGCTGCTGCCATTGGATGAGCCCGCACGGTGGTTCCCTCAGCCGGCGCACGCCTTCAGGAGGATCCTCCTGTGCGAGGACACGGGCTACCGCGCCGGCCCCGCGTGTCCACGCCCCGTCGAAGACATCGTCCCTTCCCACGCGCCACCACTGCCGATCTGCCCGTTCCACCGCCTGTTCCGCCTCGCACCCCGGGAGGACCTCGAGGTCTGCTCCCGGTGCTGGGCCGACCCGGAGTCCGTGCGTGAAGAGGTCCGGCTCCTCTACCCGGCGGACGTCCGACAGTACCTGCGTTCCCAGGGCTTCACCCTCCAACGTCACCCTCGTCACAACCCCTCCTGCCCAACCCTCACGGCCGACGTGCCGGCACGCATCGTCTATCCCCCAGCGGGCGCACGGCTGTTCGTGCCTCGGGATGTGGACGGGACCCTCCAGCAGGTTCCCCTGCGCGCCGCGCACAGCGCCTCAGATGCCACCCTCTACTGGTACCTCGATGGCCGGTTCCTCGGCACCACCATGGGCGACCACACCTTCGCCACGCAGCTCGCGAGGGGCCGCCATGCCCTGCAAGTCATCGATCAGGACGGGCACGCGGCCCAGGTCTCGTTCACCCTACTCAGGCGCGAGTGAGGCCCCTCTCGTTCCCGGATGCGGCGCCTCCAGGTGAGGCCTGTCCGTTGACCCCAGGCTCCTTCTCGCCCGGCGCCTGACCGGTGTGTCGCCATGGCGAACCCAGGCGCTCCCTGGGCCTTGAGCCGTGTCGTGACGAAGGGTACATTGCCTCTGTTCCATGACCGTGTCCTCACCGAAGGAGGCCTTTCCCATGCGCTGGTTTGTTCCCGTGGCCGTTGGGGTCCTCACGATCGTTCCCACGCACCAAGTGCACGCCGCTCCGCCTGCGCACGTCGAGGAGATCGGGACGCACCTCGAGTTCCTCGGGTACGAGGTCACCACGACGGACGAGTACCTCCGCGCCACCCACCCGTCCAACCTCAACGTAGCCCTCAAGGAACACCGAGGAGGCATCCTGCTCCTCAGCTACCTTGGCGCCAGCACGTACGGGAAGGAGCACCCCGAGGAGGTGGCGGAGCTGGCGAATGCCCTCAACGTGAACGCCACCGTGGCCCGGTGCTACCGGGACAAGGACGGGGATCTCGCCCTCGAGGCATGGTACCCTGGGACGTACGAGAAGACCCGCTTCTCACGCTTCATCGAGGAGTGGCACAAGGACACCATCAACCAGCTCCGCGAGCACACCGAGGAGATCGACAAGCTCTTCGACTGACGGGTCTGCGCCTGTTCGGGCATCCGCCCCTGTTCCTCGATCGCCTCCCTCGGCTCGCCCCCTGGCCGGGCACCGACGGGCCGATCGGGGAGGGAGCCCCCGGACCGTGGTGAGCTAGGCATGGCCGGGCCCAGAACGCGCAGTCCCCGTTGGGTCCATTGGTGTCTCGCCGCGGGGGGGTGCTGGGCGGTCGCCGGGGCGGCGGAACTCGTGGGCCAGTGGCGCCTCCTCTCACCGCCGTTCCGCCCGTTCTTCGGCCATCCGGTCGTCGCCCTCGTGGTGGGGGCTTACGCCCTGTGCGGGGCCTTCCTCGGGCTGGGCCTCTCGGCCGTGCGGTGGGGCTTCGCGCGGTGGCTTGGGCTGCTCGCACCTGCGGCTGTCGTGTCGGTCTCCGGTCTCCTCTTCCCCGCGGGAGGCCTCACGACCCCTGCCGGCGGACTCGTGGCCCTCGGCGTGCTGCTCGCGTGCGCGGTCGTGGCCGTGCCCCTCCGAGGCGCGCTCCCCTCCCCCGTGCTCGGCTTCCCGATGGCCGCCCTCGCCGTCCCCTTCCTCCTCTCGGCGCACTCCCCCCTTTCCCCCTCTCGACGTGTCCCCGCGCCCCAGCCGCGTCCCAACCTCCTGCTCGTCACGCTCGACACCCTTCGACCGGATCACCTGGGGCTGGCCGGGTATGGGAGGCCCACCTCCCCGGGGTTGGACTCACTCGCACGGGCAGGCTGCGTGTTCTCCCAGGCGTACGCCCCCGCGCCGAGTACGTCGCCGTCGCACGCGAGCATCCTCACCGGCCTTTCAGTCACCAACCACGGGGTGCGCCGCAACGGGTGGCCCCTCGGCGGCGCACCGCAGACCCTCGCCGAGATCCTCTCCTCCCACGGGTACGCCACCGGCGCCGTGGTGAGCGTCGCGCACCTCGCCGCAGGGTTCGGATGGGCACGAGGCTTCTCGTCCTTCTCCAACCAAGGCCGCCTCGACGTCCTCTTCCCCTACTCCGGGGCACGCCTCGTGAGGGGTGTGTTGCGCCTCGTCCCGGTCTCGTTCTCCTGTCGAGCCGAGGCGTCCGTGGCGCGGGCCCTGGCGTGGTTGGAGGGCGAACGGGAACCCTTCTTCCTCTGGCTCCACCTCTGGGACCCCCATGACCCCTACGAGCCTCCTGCCCCCTACGACCGCCTCTTCTCTGGCACGGTGGCCCCTCCCGTGGGCTCGCGCCACGACACGGCACAGATCACGCGATGGGTCAACGGGTACGACGGGGAGATCCGGTACGTGGACGACCAGCTCCAACGCCTGTGGGCCTTTCTCCGCTCCCGGGGCCTCGAGGATCGTTCGATCGTCATCGTGGTCTCCGACCACGGAGAGTCCTTGGGCGAGCGCTCCTACCAGGGCCACTCGATCCTCCTGTACGACGAGCAGGTGCGCGTGCTCTGTCTCCTCGTGGGCCCGGGCATCACTCAAGGCGTCATCGATACCCCGGTGAGCCTCGTCGACATCACCCCGACCGCCCTGCACCTGTGCGGGATCCCGCTGCCTGAGGGCCTCGACGGCCGGGTGCTCGTGGGCTCAGACCTGCCCGTGCTCCCGGTGGGGTTCGACGTCGACATGTGGGGGTTCGTGGGCGCGGGGGTGCGAGTCGGCCCGTGGAAGTTCATGCAATACGCGCACACCAACCCTCGTCACCGGGGGTTCGCGCCAGGAGCCCCTGCCCCTGGTGCCTCTTGCCCAGAGCTGTACGAGCTCTCCACCGATCCTCTCGAGGCCAGGAACCTCGCGTCGACCCACCCTCACCTCGTGGAGAGGCTCGAGTCCCTCCTCGGGGTTCCCACGCCCACACGCGTCCCCTCGATGCCACCGGCCGTGCGAGAAGCGCTCCACAGCCTCGGCTACGTGGAGTAGGGGGCCTCAGCCGAGCTGGCGCCGGAACCGCAGTCGGGCGAGGACGAGGATCCCTAATCCGAGGCCAAGCAAGGAGAGGGCCTCACGCCACAGCACGGACAGGCCGACTCCCTTGAGGAAGATGCCGCGCAGGATGGTTACGTAGTAGCGCAAAGGCACAAAGGTGCTGATGATCTGGAAGATACGTGGCATGTTCTGCAGGGGAAACACGAATCCTGAGAGGTAGATCTGGGGCATCATGAACACGAACGCCGTGATCATCATCGCTTGCTGTTGGGTCCGGGCGAGCGTGGACACGAGGAGACCGATACCCAGCGTGCACAGCATGAAGAGGAGCGAGAGCCCCATGAGGGTCACGAACGACCCTCGCAGAGGCACCTTGAACCAGAACAGCACGACCGGCAACGCGGACAGCACTTCCACGACCGCGACCGCGGCGTAGGCCGCGAGCTTACCCACGATCAGGGCTTCGGGCCTGAGGGGAGTGACGAGGATCTGCTCCATGGTCCCATGTTCCGTCTCTCGGACGATGGCCATGGCGGTGAGCATCATGCTCATGACCATGAGGATCATGGCGAGGGTGCCGGGCACCATGAAGTTCCGGCTCAGGAGGTCGGGGTTGTAGCGCACGACCGGACGCAGCTCAAGGAGGGGTTCCGCTCCCTGTGCCGTGGCGGCGGCCACGACCGTGGCCGCGTACGCGAGGCCAAGGGTGCCGCTCGCGGGGTCGGCGCCGTCCGCGACGACCTGGAGGTGGCCGGGGCGTCCCGCGAGGCGATCGGCCCCGAACCCCGCGGGGATCGTGAGGGCGACGCGCGCCGCCCCACCCTGGAGCAGGCGGTCGATCTCGTGGGGCGAGTCGAGCCACGCGGTCACACGGAAGTACCGTGAGCTCGTGAAGGATTCGACGAGCCTCCTGCTGTGGGGGGAACGATCGAGGTCGCACACCGCGAGCTCGAGCCTCTTGATGTCCGTGGTTGCCGCGTAGCCCAACACGACCATCTGGAGGACAGGGGCGACGAAGAGGAGGGGGAGGATCCTCGGGTCGCGTCGAAGCTGCGTGAGCTCTTTTCTCACCACCACGAGCAGGGTACGCACTACAGGCTCCGCACGGTACGGGCGGTCGCCACCGCGAGCACGACGGTCGCGAACACGCCCAACCCGACTGCGTGAGGCCACCACACGGTCACCCCCGCCCCCTTCAACACGACTTGGCGCAGGGCGGCGAGGAAGTGGCGGGCGGGGACCAGGAGGGTGATGGCGCGCAGCACCGGAGGCATGGACGAGATGGGGAACACGAACCCGGAGAGGATCATGTTGGGCAGCATGGAGCTGATCACCCCTATCTGGAACGCCACCTGTTGGGACTCGGCGACCGTGGAGATGAGGACCCCCCAGCCGAGGCTCCCGGCCAGAAACAGCACCGTGATGCACAGGAGCCATCCCACGGACCCCTCCATGGGCACGTGGAAGACCAGCCACGCGGCCACGAGGCACCCGGCTGCGGCCACGAGTCCGATGATGAAGTAGGGCAAGGTCTTGCCGAGCACGAGCTCGATCGCCGCCAGTGGCGTGGCGCGCAACGACTCGAGGGTCCCCCGTTCCTTCTCGCGCACGACCGCGAGGGCCGTTGCCACGACCGCCGAGATCGCGATGATGAACGAGACCAACCCAGGAACGAGGAACACGGGTGAGGAGAGCGTCGGGTTGTACCACACGCGAGGCGTCACGACGATGGGACCCACACCACGGGGGAGACGGCGCAGGGGCTCAAGCGACATCACGATCTGGCGCGCGTAGCCCAGCACCGTGATGGCCATCCGCGCGTCGGAGCCGTCGAGCACGAACTGGAGGGAGGCGGGGCATCCGGCGTGGAGGCAGGCGCCGTAGTCCGGCGGGATGACGAGGGCGGCCTGCACCCTGCCTGAGTCGATCAACCGGTCGAGGGTGCGAGGATCGTAGTGCTGCCAGACGAGGTCGAACGACCCGCATCGGAGGAAGGCATCCGCTGCCTGCCTGCTCAGCGGGCTCCGGTCCTGGTCGATCACCGCGAGCCTGATGTGGGTGACGTCGAACGAGAGGGCGAACCCGTAGAACACGAGGAGCACGGCGGGCATGCCGAGCAAGAGGAGGGTCGTGCGCCGGTCACGACGGAGGTGGAGGGCCTCATTCACCGCGATGGCGAAGATCCGTCGGATCATGCCCCTTGCCTGCGGATCATGTGGATGAACACATCCTCGAGCGAGGGTGTGATGCTCTCGACCTCCACCGGGGAGAGGCCCGCGGCGACGAGGCGATCGCGCACCCGTACGCCCAGGTCGGGGCTTCGGAGCACGACGTGGATTCCCTCGCCGAACAAGGCAGCCTCCTGCACTCCCTCGATCTCCTGGGCGATGGTCAGGGCCCGCTTTGGATCAGGGCAGAGGACATGCACCACCGTGTCCGGAGCGAAGACTCCCCGCAGTCCGGGGATGCTTTCCAGGGCGAGGAGCCTCCCGGCGTGCATGAGGGCGATCCGGTGACACCGCTCTGCCTCGTCCATGTAGTGGGTCGTGACGAAGACCGTGGTGCCACCAGCCGCGAGGCCGTCGATGAGGTCCCAGAACCGTCGGCGGGCCTCGGGATCGACACCGCTGGTGGGCTCGTCGAGGAAGACCACCGCAGGCTCGTGCAGGAGCGCACATCCCAAGGCCAACCGTTGGGCATACCCCCCGGGGAGGTCTCGGACGAGCATGCCCTCCACCTCACCCAACCCCCCCGCCTCCATCGCCCAGGCGATCCGCGAGGCGAGTCGCGTGCCCCACAGGCCGTAGGCCCCACCCCAGAAGCGCAGGTTCTCCCGCACGGTCAGGTCTCGGTAGAGGGAGAAGCGCTGGGACATGTACCCGATGCGCCGCCTCACCTCCCGGGGCGACTTCCGCACCTCGATGCCCATGACGAAGGCGGTTCCTGCGCTCGGAGGGAGCAACCCGCAGAGCATCCGGATCGTGGTCGTCTTGCCCGCCCCGTTGGATCCGAGGAACCCGAAGATCTCACCCCGTTCCACCTCGAACGAGACGCGATCCACCGCGACGAACGACCCGAACCACCGGCTCAGGCCCTCGGCGACGACCACCGGGGACGACGCGGCCATGGCGATCCCTCACGCGAGGCGCGCCGAGTTCGTGTGAGCCACCTTCGTCGAGGCCACACTCACTGGCTCACCGCGTCGCTCACTCCCCCACGGCGCGACGGAGCCTCGCGGAGGCGATCTGGGCCCCGGCGCGCGTCTCGATTACGAGACGCTCGGCGGCCGAGAGGTCGGCTTCGGCCTGGAGCAGCTCGGTGGTGGAGGCCAGGCCTGCCCCGTGCCGGAGCCTCACCTCGCGCTCACGCTCGACCGATGCGGTGAGGGCCTCATCGGCAGCCCTCGCCGCCGAGAGGCTGCTGAGGAGGTCGTGACGCGCCATCTCCACCTCGAGGAGGACCCCCCGCTCCAGCTCCGCGAGCTCCCGGGCCGCGGCCTGGGCAGACGCCTCGAGTGCTCGCGCCTCCGCACGCGTCTTGCCCCCGTCGAGGATGACCCATGAGCCGAGCAACCCGACGCTCCAGGACTCCTCCCACTCATCGCGCGGCGGCATGACGCGCGGGTTGGGCCTCGCGTAGTCCCACTGCGCGACCGCGCTCACGCGTGGCCATGTCCCCGCCCTCGCGGCGCGGCTGTGGGCCCGGAGTGCGCGCACGCGCGCGACTGCGGCGTGCCGCTCAGGCCGGCCTTCCAGCGCACGAGCCTGGAGCACCGAGAGCGTGTCAGGAGGCGGAGGGAGCGGCCCGCCCAGAGAGTCGGTGAGTTCGAGCATTGCCCCCTCCAGACGGAGCAAGGACCGGAGGGCCGAGAGGGCACGCTCTTCAGCGGAGCGCGCCGTGACCACCTGGACGCGCGCCGATGCCGCCTGCGCCCGGGCGCCGGCCACGTCCGCGGGGGTCGCCATGCCCGCGGCCGCGAGGGCCTCGGTGGTGCGCAGCACGGCGAGCGCACGACGCTCCTGCGCCTCGGCCGCGACGACCCCGGCGCGGGCCCGCACGGCCTCCCAGTAGGCGACGGTCGCCCCGAGGGCCACGTCCGCCCGGGCCTGGTCGCGCCGCCGCATGGCCACCTCCACCTCGTGGCGCGCCGCCCGACGAGCCCCGGAGATCGCCCCGCCGGTGAAGAGGGGGTAGTCGAGCCGAAGGCCTGACGCGAAGGTCTCCCTGATGTCGGGGAACAGCTCGAGCGAGCCCCAGGGCAGGGAGAGGCTATACGGGGGTACCCCGCTGCGGTGGGAGGCGCTGCCCGACGCACTCACAACCGGCAGGAGCCCGGCATCGGCAGCGGCGCACCTCGCCTTCGCCGCCCCCACCGCGAAGTCGGCCGCGGCGGTGACCTCGGAGACCTGCAGCGCCCGTGCGACCACCGACGGTACGTCGAGGCGTACCGTGGTCCCCGCGGGGGCCACGAGGGACATGAGTGCGAGGACCAGGCCTGTCACGGCGGTGCACCTCGGGCGCAGCGCGCCCCGCGGGTGAGGTGGAGGAAAACGTCTTCCAACCGCGGAGACATCGCGCGCACGTGCCTCACCTCACACCCTGCGGCCTGGAGGGACCCACGCAGGTGCGCCGCATCCGTGCCCTGGGAGAGGAGCCGCACGTGCAGCCGCGCGCCGAAGGCCTGCACGTCGACGACATTCGGGAGCTCTTCGAGCAGTCTCCTCGCTCGCTCGCGCGGCGAGGCGTCCACCTCGAAGAGCTCCCCGGGGACGAGGGCCGCCAGGGTCCGCGGTGGGCCATCGGCCAGGACCGTCCCCTCGTGCATGAGGATGACGCGCGAGCACCGCTCCGCCTCGTCGAGGTAGGGTGTGGCGACCACGAGCGTGAGCCCCTGGGTCACGAGGTCGGACAGGAGGCTCCACAGCTCCCTCCTGGTGACCGGGTCGACCCCGGTGGTCGACTCGTCGAGGAGCAGGAGGGTGGGGGCATGGAGGAGGCATGTGGCCAAGGCGAGCTTCTGTCGCATGCCGCCCGAGAGCCGATCCGCCACACGGTCCCGAAACGGCGCAAGCCCCACCCTCTCGAGCAGCTCGTCCCGCCGAGGCTTCCAATTCGGCACGCCAAAGAGGAGAGCGAAGAAATGCATGTTCTCGTCCACCGTGAGGTCACCGAACAGGGCGAACCTCTGTGGCAGGTACCCGACGGAGCGGTGGAGCCTCCGGCGATGTCGCCACGGTTCCATCCCGAAGACCCGGACGCGTCCGGCCGAGGACCGGAGCAACCCCGCGATGACGCGAAGGGTCGACGTCTTGCCCGCCCCATCCGGCCCGATGAGGCCCACCACCTCCCCCTCCCACACCTCGAACGTGACCCCTCTCACCGCCTCCTGCCCCCCGTACCGCACGACGAGGTCCTCGACCCGTACCAGGGGATCCCTCATCCGCCCTCCCTCGCGCGGCGCCTGAAGAACGCATCGGCGGGCATGCCCGGCTTGAAGATCCCTCCGTCGTTTTGCAGGGAGACCTTCGCCCTGAACACGAGCTTGGCCCGCTCGTTGGGGGTCTGCACGTTCTTCGGGGTGAACTCCGCGACCTTCGCCACATAGGTGAGCACCCCGGTCAACGGACCGCCTCTCCCATCGACCCGCACGAGGACCGAGTCTCCCAGCCTCACCTGGCTGAGGGAGGGTTCGTCGAGGTAGACGACGAGCCACGGGTGCAACAGGTCGGTCACTACGCACAGCACGGTCCCTGGGGCGACGATCTCCCCAGGCTCCACGATGCGCGCCGTGACCACCCCAGACAACGGGGACCGGACGGTGGCGTCGCGCAGTCGCTGTCGCGCCGCCTCCAGGGCGGCTGCCGCGGCGTCCCGCTGGGCTGCGGCCATCTCGATCTCCTCGCGGCGGGCCCCCGCGAGCAGGCGTTCCTGGGCAGCCCTCGCGGCCTCGACCACGCACGCGGCGATCTCCCTCCGTGTGCGCGCGTCGTCGAGCGCCTTGGCCGTCGTCGCGTCGCGCGCTGACAGCGCCTCCACCCGTTCGAGGTCGCGTGAAGCAGCCGCCAGCTCTGCCTCCGCCCGCGCGAGCTCCTGCACGCCTCTCCTCACCTCCTCCGGCCGAGGACCGGCCTCGAGGAGGCGGAGGTGCGCCTCTGCCCGGGCGAGCTCCGCGGAGAGCCGCCTCACGTCGAGCGCGAGGTCCACGGTGTCGATCTGCGCTAGCACGTCGCCGGCAGAGACCGAATCCCCCTCCTGCGCGGACACGGCCACGACACGTCCACCCACCTTCGCCGGTACGCGCACGTCCGTCGCCTCCACGTGGCCTGAGGCGTGGATGAACCCGCGGTCGCCTCCCCCGCACCCGGCCAGGGCCACGCACACGAGCAGCCCCAGGACCCTGCTCACGATGCCCCTCCCACCTCCCTGCTCCGCAGGCCGTTCATGAGCACGTCCGCGAGGAAGGCCGCGGGATCCCCGAGGGCAGCCCCGTGCGTGTCTGGGGGCAACAGGCCGCTCTCGTCCAGCCTCGAGCGCAAGGGGTGGGCGGCGGTGGCGATGACCCCGCCCATGAGGAGCAAATGCGTGAGGAGGGGATCCGTCGCACGGAACACGCCCCGTTCGTGCCCCTCCTCGAGGAGACGCCGCGTGAGCCCGATGACGCCGACGAGCCGTACGAGGATCTCGTGCTCGAGGTGCGCGCCACCACTGGCCATCTCCCGGAGGATGAGCCGGTGGTAGGCGGGAGCCTCCCTGATGATCGTCGTGAGGGCCTCGAGCATGGCCCGCAGCCCCTCAGCTGGACCGGAGGCCCCGTTGAGGGCCCTCTCGATCACTCTCCTTGCGTGATCGATCGTCCTCGCGAGCACCGCGGTGTATAGGGCCTGCTTGTCACCGAGGTGGTAGTAGAGCATCGCCTTGTTCGTCCCCGCACGCCTCGCGATCTCGTCGACGCGCGCGCCGGCAAACCCTCGCTCGGCGAACACCTCTGTGGCGGCGGCGAGGATCCTCTCCGGTGCGTCTGAACGTCGTCGTGGCCAAGCCTGTCCCATTGGGGCCTCCGTTCTCGAGGGATCACCAAACTATCCGTCCAGTTTAACCGGATGGTTGACTCAAGTCAACGGCTCGTGCGAGGGCCCCTCAGACAACCCTGGGACACGACCGGGGGATGGGCCCGCGGCCCACCCCCACCCGACCTCGAATCAGGCGGACGTCTTGAGCATGACCCCCAGGTCTTCCAACAGGTTCTGCAGGTCCTCCTCGTGCTCGACCTCGTCCTGCAGGATCTGCAGCGCCATGTTGTACGTCACCGGGTCCTTCAGGCCGACCTCCTCGATGAGGGAGTTGTACACGCTGATCGCGCACTGCTCCCCGGCGATGTTCTGCTCGAGGATGCGCTTCACGAACGGATCACGCGGCTCGTCGTAGCCACAGTTCGTGTGGTCGTACCACGCCTTCGGGGAGGTCACGGGCGTGCCGCCGAGCTGGATGATCCGGTTGGCGACCATGTCGGCGTGACGCAACTCGTCCGCCGCATGCTGCATGAGCTCGGCGATAACCGCATCCTTCATCGGCCCCGAGACGACCTTCGCCCCGAGCCAGTACTGGTAGTAGGCGAGCCACTCGTCTGCGAAGGCCTTGTTCAAGAGCTCAACGACGCGTGCGACGTCCATCTTCACGATGGCGCGACCCTTGGTTCCCATGGAGAACCTCCTTTCGATTCACTGGGCGGCATTGAGGTCACCCCGTCAACAACGGTGGAACCCCTCTGCGCAACGAGGGGTGTGGTCAGGCGAATATGAAACTGAACACCCCCTCCCCCGTCTCGGATCCCATGCCCGGTGCTCCAAGGACAGGGATCAAGGGATTTGTCAAAGCGTCCGCGACTCATCCACACGACCTTCTTCGGGCACTCGCACGACCTCTGCCACGGACCGTGCCAGCCTCGAGGCGATCTCCTCGATGATCTCGTCGGGGACCCCGTCCGGTGCGCACGACCTGAGACGGAGGTCCACCGGGTCGTTCACGTAGTCCACGACCACGAGGGATCCACCCGGGACCCGTGCGACCTCCGTGGAGAACAGGTCCAGGCCGCACACCCAGGCGATGACCCTCGCGACGTCGCGCAGCCCGCCCAGGCCCAGACGCGCCTCATCGTCGGGAGCGAGTGGGTCGTACTGGTGGGTGAGCGGGTCCCACCAGCACGGGAAGACCGCACCCCCGCAGTAGAGGATGCGAAACCAGGCAGGCCGGCCGTCGAGCTGCTCGGGCACGACCCACGCCTGGACGAGGTACGGATCGGAAGGGAAGGTCTGCCTCGCGCGCTCGATGTCGGCGACCGTGGTGGCGGAGCGGATGACCCCCTCCCCTCCCCCGCCATGCGCTGGTTTGACGCAGAACCTCTGCCCCAGCGGTGCGAGGTCGAGGGGGGGGAGCCCCGGGTGTTCGTCGAACGGGGGAAGGATGATCGTGTAGGGCGTGTGCAGCCCTGCGGTGATGAACTCGAGGTGCATGGACGCCTTGTTCCGACTCGCGACCGCACGGTCATGGGGATTGAGCTGGTACCTGCCATGCTCCTTGGCCCAGCTCACGAGGGGGAAGAACCGACCATCCACGTCCGACGCGCGGTCCAAGAGAACCCGAAACCCAACCTCCCCCGAGGCAAGCCGCGCCAGCACAGCCTCGAGGCTCTCCGGCCTCACCGAGAGCATCCTCATCCCCTCCCGCGCGCACGCGCGCTCGAGGAGAAAGACGAAGGGGCCATCGTGTTCCCAGTTCCACGCCACGCACAGGTCGAACCATTCTGCCACCGGCGTCAGAACCCCTGACTCCGCCACGTCTGCTCTAGCTCCTCCATCCACCGTCGTGCGAGGTCGAGGCCGTCCTCGACGAATCGACGCGACGTGATGTCGACTCCCATGCGTTCCCGCAGGAGACGTGGTCCGTCCGCATCGAACGGGCTCGACAAGAACGAGACGTACCGCTCGAGGAACGAGGCATCGTCCATGTGCTCGAAGAAGAAAAGCGCGAGAAGCTGGGCGATGACATAGTTCACGTAGTACATCGGAGCAACGTAGTAGTGCGAGACGAGCTGCCAGTCCTGCCTGGACTCCGGATGGAGGTCCGCGAACACGGAGAAGACACGATTGTGCGCCAGGGATATGCTATCCAGCAGATCTGGCGTGAGGGTCCTGTCGAGCGCGCATCGGTAGATGTCCCTCTCCTGCAGCGCCGTGTTGACGATGTCGAACACCCCCATCGCGTTCCCCACAAGCCGTTCGAGGAAGTACGCCTCCTCCTCGGGGCTTGTCGCCGTGCGGCGGAGGTAGTCGGTGACGAGCACCTCGTTGAAGATGGCCACCCCCTCCGTGAGGTAGCCGGGGCCATCGCTCAGCAGCGGTGGAACGCCGTGGTTGTAGAGGAGCTGGTAGTGGATCGCGTGGCCCGCTTCGTGTGCGAGGGTCATGAGGTCGCCGTAGAACCCCTCGTAGGAGAACGAGAAGAACTGCCACGGGGCCCCGTGGTAGCCCCACGCGAAGGCACCGGGTTCACGGTTGGGACCGGCGACCACGTCGAGCCGCCCATTGGCCGGATCCAGGAGCGCGGCGAGCTCGCGTCGGTACTCGTCCCCGAGCACTCCCAGGGCGTCCAGCAGCACCTGTGACGCCTCCTGGATCGTCCACCGAGGGTGCACGAGCCCAGGGGGCAGGAGGCTCATGTCCCAGGCCAAGACCGTGTCGAGCTGGGCGAAGGACGCGATGCGGCGCCGCCGCAGCTCCTGGTAGGCGCGGCCAAGATCCGCGCTGCGCGAGACCCGCGCGTAGATCGAATCCACGTCTGGTACGGTGAGGAAATCGTGGAACAGGGACTCTTCCACGTAGTCGCTAAACCCCCGGATGCGCGCGAGGCGGTTCTTCGTCGTGACCCGCGTCCGCAGCGCGAGCGCGTACAGATCCGCGTGGCTCTGCATGGCGGCCATGTAGCCGTGCCAAGCAGCCCGTCGCACGGATCGGTCCGGATCGATGCGCAGCTGCCCGTAGGAGTAACGCACGCTCAGAGTCTCTCCCTCAGACGAGACGACCCTGGGGAACGTGGTGCGATCGAGGCAGGCCTGGTAGAGGTCCTCCGGCCAGGGCTCAAACGCGGGCTCGAGCCTCGCGAGGAGCTCCTCCTCGGGGAGGGACAGGAGGTGATCGCGGCGGCGCATCTCCCGCTGGATCGGCCAGGCGAACCGCTCGAGGCGGACATCCCTCGCACGCCACGCCGTGAGCGTCTCGGGGGCGAGATGGGCAACCTCGAGGCCAACGAAGCTGAGCTCGCTCGCGAGGTCCCCGCTCACCTCGCGGATCTGGTCCATGTACGCGCGGTCCTCCGTGTTCACCGCATGACGGAGGTGGGCGTACACGTACGCCTTCGTCCACAGGGGCTGGAGGCGCTCGAGCATGAGGTAGGCCTCGAGGAGGTCGTCGCTCGAGACGGTCACCCGTCCCTTGAACGTCCTCGCCGAGTCCACCATCGCCCGCAGGAGCGCGACGTCACCGTGGAACGCCTCCTCGGTCGGGTAGAAGGTGGCGGAGAGGTTGAAGCGGTAGAGGCGCTCGACCTCCTTCGGGATCGGAGAGAAGGGCATCACCACGGCGAGGAGCCACCACACCAAGCCCGCGATCATGGATCACCTCCTGTCGCCCTCACGTGGACGCCCACACGGTTGGTGCTCCACCAGGCCTCCACCCCCTTGCACGCCCGCACAACATAGCAGACGAGTCGCCCAGGGGCCACGACCGCCGTCGTGTCCGTCCACTGGATGCCAGGGTCCTCGCCGAGGTCGTCCCCCGGCGCGACCAGGGCCGCGCGGTTGGAGAACCCGAGGGTGTCGGGCGCGACGTACGCGAGGGAGTCTCGGTAGACTTCGTACCGCGAGGCCCCGGCCGCCACCTCCCAGGAGAGCCCGACCCCCTCTGCACCCGCGGCGATCCCCGTCACCGAGAACGACCTCACCAGGGGCTCCACGTACAGCTTGCCACACCCCCACTTGTCCGAGGGGAGGGCACCCCCGAGCGCCACGAGCGGGTCGACCCTCGCCGCCCGGGACAGGGTCGCCCTCAGACCCTCCGGGGTGAGGGGCCCCCACCGGCCCATGGCCAAGGCCACAGCCCCGGCGACGTGGGGCGCCGACGCCGAGGTCCCGGAGAACACCGCGTACCCCCCGCCGGGCGTGGCCGTGTGCACGGACGTGGGGGCGCACAGCTGTGGTTTCGCGCGTCCGTCCCTCGTCGGACCCCGGCTGGAGAACGCGTACGCCTCACCCGTATCCCTGTCGAAGCCTCCGACGGTGAGGCATCGGGACGCGGTTCCCGGCATCACGAGTGTGCGGCTCGAGTCCGGGTCGAGGAATGCGGTTGCCCCATGGCTCCGGAAGAAGAGCCACGCGTCCCATGCGCCAGTCCCGCTCCCCTCCAGGCGCACGAGCCACTCGCCCGCCGCCACGCTGTCCGCACTGCCCTCATCCGTCACGAGGAACACGGCGTGGTAGTCGCCGTTGAGGGGCCTGTCGGTCGCGTTCGCGACCCAGATGCATCCAGACGGGCCATCCACCCGGAGCGTGTCGCCCATCGTGACCGGCCCCCACCACGATTCCCCCGGATCGCGCAGCCCCACGGCGAGCGAACACCCCGCGGGGTACCACAGGTCGATCCCGAAGCCTTCGACCAGGGGCCCCTGCGGGTAGTCGCCGAGCACGACACGGACGGAATCCACCGCTCCCACCTGGGGCACGGACCCCGTCGCGTGGAGGGGAAGCCCGTCGCTGTTGCCGGCGGCGCAGGTCACCACGAACCCAGGGCCAGAGAGCGCATCGATAGCGAGCTCGTCGGCCCTCGAGCCGTCGTGGGCCCCATAGTGAGAGCCGAGGCTCACGTTCACGGAGACAGGTTGGTCCGTCTCCGAGGCGACCTGGGCGATCCACACGAGCGCATCCACGAGCTGGTCCGTGAAGCCTCCGGTCTTCACCAGCAGGAGCTCCGACACGCTCGCCACCCCCCGGTACCTCAGGTCCGGCATCCCACTCCCATCCCCCGCCGCGATAACCCGCGACTCGAGTGCCGTGCGCCGCGGGGACCTGGGTGCACGATCCCGCGTCGATCTCCTCCCGAGTCCAGAGGCTCCCGTAGTCGAACCCCTCGGGCGGTGGATTGTCCGCGGCGGTCTGATCCCACAGCTTCACCACACGGGTGGCCCCGGAGACGTCGAGGAAGTCAGGGTGGGTGAGGTCAAACCCGTTGTCGATGAGCGCGAGGAGGCAGCCGAACCCGCACCATCCCGCGGCCTGTGCCCCGTCCGCCGCCACGCCGAGGTACGCCACGAGGCTGTCGCCCCGCACGAGGGCGGAGTCGGACGTGGAGACGTCGAGGCAAGGGTCCAGGGGCACCGAGGCCTCGACGTGGCGGACCCATGGGAGCGAGGCCCACGCGAACGCCCCGCCGGGGTCAGCAGGCCTCACCACCTTCACCCGATCCCCCTGCCTCGTGTGCACGATCATGGCCTCCCCACACCAGGGGCCAGGGTGCAGCAGGAGCGGATCCACCGATGGCTCCAAGCCCCCCAGGAGGAGGCTCATCACGACGAGGATCATGCCCCACCTCAGCGTCGGTCCATGGCACGAATAAAGCCCCCCGCCTTCCCCGTGCAAACGCTTCGGGCGGCCTTGCCTCCGGGTAGGGGGATCCTAGCTTCGGATCGACTCCTGCTGGGTAGCACTCTCACGACCCATCGCCTCGGAGCGTCCCTTGTTCCTCACCAGGATCGAACTCGTGGGCTTCAAGTCCTTCGCCGACAAGACCGTGTGCACCCTCGGCGAGGGCATCACCGCCATCGTCGGCCCCAACGGCTGCGGCAAGTCGAACATCGTGGAGGCCATCCGGTGGGTGCTCGGCGAGCAGCGCCCCTCCGCGCTGCGGGGCAAGGCCATGGGCGACGTGATCTTCAGCGGTTCCTCCTCAATGGGCCCGGTCTCCATGGCCCAGGTCACCCTCGTGTTCGACAACGCCTCAGGCACCCTTCCCTATGACGCACCAGAGGTGTCCATCACCCGCCGGCTGTACCGCGACGGGGAGGGCAAGTACCTCCTCAATATGCGCCCATGCATGCTGAGAGAGATCAAGGAGATACTTTATAACTCTGGGCTCGGAGCTCCCGAATATGCGATCCTTCAACGTGAGATGACTGATCTCCTCCTCGCGAATAGGGCCTCTGAGCGACGTATACTCCTCGAGGAGGCTGCCGGCATTATGCGGTATCGTGCCCACATCAAGCAGTCGCTCTCGCGGCTCCAGGGCGCGGAGGCCTCGATCGTGCGGCTGGCGGACATCGTGCAGGAGCGGGAGCGCGTGGTACGCAGGCTGAAGGGGGAGGCTGCTGTGGCGCGCAAGGCCAAGGCGTGCCTCGAGGAGGTGGCGCGCCTGCGTCGCGAGCTCGCCGCCTCATCGCTGCGGGCCCTGCGGTCAGAGGCCGAGCGGTTGCGGGAGAAGGTGAGGCGGGCGAGGGAGGAGGGGCAGGTGCGAGGGGCGCGTCTTGCGCGCCTCGAGGCAGACGTGCAGGAGTACCGGCTCCGTCTCTCGGCGCAGGAGGCGCGGGTCGAGGGACTCGTGGGGGAGCTCGCCCGGGCCAGGGAGGAGGTTTCGTCTACGACCGCCGCGTGGGAGGTGGCGCGCGCGCGTCGGTCGGACATGGCGCGAGAGCGGGATCGGCTCCAGGAGGAGGCGGAGGCCGCCGCCGCTCGCGAGACGCACGCGCGAGCGCAGCACGCGCAGGTCGAAGCCGAGGCGGAAGGTGTCCGGAGGGAGAGGGACGCGGTGGCGGCCGAGGTTGCCTCCCACGAGGCCGAACGGGCGGCCGACCTAGAGGCGGTGCGCCGCGCGAGGGACGAGGAGGCGAGGGCCCGCGAGGCGTTGCGCGAGGCGCGGGAGAGGCTTCGGGAGGCAACGCACGAGAGGGACAAGGCCTCCCTCGCGGCATCCCACACCCAGGAAGTCCTCGAGGGGGTGGGGCGAGAGCTGGAGGCGGTGGCGATGCAGCGGGAGGAGGCGCGCCGAAGGGCTGAGGAGGCGACACGGGTGTGCGAGGCCCTCCACGTGCGTCTGAGGGAGCTCTCCGTGGCCCTCGAGGGGCACGCGCATCGCGCGAAGCGGTGCAGGGACCTCGCGGCGAGGGCCGATGCGGTGGCGCAGTCGGCGGCATTGGCGCACCGAGAGGCGGAGGCGCGCCGGGACGTCCTGCAGGCGACCCTCGAGAGTCACGAGGGGTTCAGCGAGGGGGCGCGATTCATCATGGCGGCGAAGCCGGAGGGACTCCTCGGCCTGTTGGGGGAGGAGGTGGTGGCCAAGCCTGGGTACGAACGTGCGGTGGAGGCCGCTCTTGCCGAGGGCGTCGACTCCGTGGTCGTGGCGCACCGGGATGCGGCCCGTCGGCTCTTGGAGCTATTGCGCCTTGCGGGAGCGGGTAGGGCGAGGGTGGTCGAATCGGCCTTGGCGGGCCGTCGCAATGGGCCGCCCCCCGAGCCGGTCCAGGGCCACGGGGTGGTGGGGCCGCTCCTTGACGCGGTGGAAGCCCCTGATCCCCTCTGCCCCGTGGTCCGGGCCTTGCTCGGGCGTTCTCTCCTGCTCACGCACCTCCCCCCCGACGAGGAGGTGCACGACCTCTGGGCGTGTGGGTGGGAGCAGCTCGTGACCATGGAAGGGGACGTGCTGCGTGCCGACGGCATCCACCAGGGAGGGGGCGAGTCTGGGCAGGGAGTACTCGGCCGGCGGCGAGCCCTTGAGCGGGCCAGGCGCCAGGTCGCGCGCGAGGCGGCACGGCACGAGAGATTCCTCCGCCGTGCCGCGCGCCTGCGCGCGCTCGCGGACGAGGAGGAGGCCCACCTTCAGCGCCTCGGTGCGGAGCGGGGGAGGCTCGCGCTCGAACGGGAGCGCGCCGTGGCGCAGCGGGAGGCCGCCGTCGAGGCGGCCAGTCGGGCAGATGCCCAAGAGGAGCGCCTCGAGCGCGAGGCCGCGCGCCTCGAGGCGGATCTGCGTGCGATCCGAGAGCGCCTCGCCCGCGCGCAGGAGGAGGTAACGGTCTGGGGCCAGCGGGTCGCCGATGCGCTCGCCCTCCACGAGCGGGCGGTGCGGTGCCTCGAGGAGGCAGAGACGACCCTCGCCGCGCACGAGAGGGGCTGGGGGGACCTTCGCGGGCGGTTGGGAGCGCTCGAGAGCCGGCTTGCCGAGGCCTGCACCCAGGCCGAGACGCTCGCGCTCCGGGTGGAGGCCGAGGCACGGCTCCTCCCCCAGCTCACCCAGAGGCTCGCCTCGCTCGACCGTGAGCTCGAAGCCGTGGCGGGGGACGTCGTCGCGCGGGAGAAGAGGGCGGAGGAGGCGCGAGTCAGGGCCCAGGAGCTCGAGTCCCTCCTCGAGGAGGCGCGCGCAGGACGGGGGCGCCTCGTGGAGGAGGGACTCGGGCTCGAGGAGCGGGCAGAGGGGGCACGTCGCGAGGTCCACCGCGCGCGCGAGGAAGCACACGACGCGGAGCTCGAGCTCGCGCGGTGTGAGGCGAGCCTCCATGACCTCGAGAACTGGGTGAGGCGCGAGCTGCAGGTCGACCCACGTACCCTCTACGAGCTAGACCCCACCGGATCGACCCAGGAACTGCAGCGCAGACTGGAAGAGGTGCAGGCCCGTTACTCCGCGCTCGGGGACGTGAACGTGCGGGCCTCTGATCAGTTCGAGGAGGAATCGGCCCAGCTGCGGAGGCTGAAGCAGGAGCTGGAGGACGTGCGCGAGAGCCGGGAGCGCCTGCTCTCGAGCATCGACCAGGCGAACCGGAGCGCGCGCGAGCGATTCGCCCAGACCCTCGCGCGCGTGAATGCGCACTTCCAGGATACCTACGCGACCCTCGTGCCGGGGGGCCAGGCGAGGCTCGAGCTTCGGGGCGAGGGAGGCCTCCTCTCCCAGGAGATCGAGATCATGGTGCGGCCACCGGGGAAGCGCCTCCGTTCGGTGGACCTCCTCTCCGGCGGGGAACGCGCCCTCATCGCTTTGGCCTTCCTGTTCGCCGTCTACCGCGAGAAGGCCGGTCCCCTGTGCGTGCTCGACGAGGTGGATGCCCCCCTCGATGACGCGAACATCGCTCGTTTCATGGACATGCTCGAGGGCATGAGTTCGGCCACCCAGTTCATCGTCGTGACCCACTGCAAGCAGACCATGGCCCGCGCGTCCCGGCTCATCGGCGTCACGATGGAGGGAGGCGTCTCGAGGCTGGTGCCGGTGGATCTCAAGACAGGAGGACAGTGATGCACCCGGATGCGGCGCGGGAGCGGATCGAGGAACTCCGCAAGGTGCTCACCGAGGCGAACTACCGCTACTACGTGCTCGACCGCCCCACGATGTCCGACGCGGAGTACGATGCCCTGTTCAGGGAGCTAGTCGAGTTGGAGCGCCGGTTCCCCCAGTTTCAGACGCCCGATTCCCCGACCATGCGGGTGGGCGCGCCGATCGCGACGGCCTTCGGGGCCGTCCCGCACGAGACCCCCATGCTGAGCCTCGACAACGTATTCTCCGATGGGGAGCTGGAGGAGTTCGTGGATCGTGTCCGGCGCCTGCTCGACGGGGAGGAGCCCCGCTGGGTGGCGGAGCCCAAGCTCGATGGCCTCTCGGTGGAGCTCGTGTACGAGGGAGGGGTGTTCGTGCGGGGAGCCACCAGGGGGGACGGTTTTGTGGGAGAAGACGTGACCGCCAACCTCCGCACGGTGCGAAGCGTCCCCCTCCGGTTGCGCGAGGAAGGGAATCCTCCCCCCCGGCTCATCGTCCGCGGGGAGGTCATCATCGGCCGGAAGGCCTTCCGCCACCTCAACGAGGAACGCCTCGCCGCGGGGGAACCCCCGTTCGCCAACCCAAGGAACGCCGCCGCCGGTTCGCTCCGGCAGCTCGACCCCCGCATCACCGCGTCGAGGCCGCTGGACATCTTCCTTTACGACGTGGTACGGCCCGAAACCGTGGGCCTCTCCACCCAGTACGAGCTGCTCCAGACCCTGCCGACGTGGGGCCTGAAGGTGAACCCCCTGTTCTGCGCGTGTGGATCGGTGGACGACATCAGGGCCTTTTACCGGCAGATGGTCTCACGGCGCGAGGAGCTCGACTACGAGGCCGACGGGATCGTGGTGAAGCTCGACCGCTTCGACCAGCGCGCCCTCGTCGGTCAGCGGAGCAGGAGCCCACGGTGGGCGGTGGCGTACAAGTTCCCCGCCCAGGAGGCGGTCACTGTCGTGCGGGACATCGTGGTGCACGTCGGACGCACGGGTGCGGTCACCCCGGTGGCGATCCTCGAGCCGGTCTCGGTGAGCGGCGTCGTGGTCAGCCGGGCGAGCCTCCACAACGAAGACGAGCTCCGGCGCAAGGACGTGCGCGTCGGCGACCGGGTCGTGGTCCGCCGGGCGGGAGAGGTAATCCCCGAGGTGGTCGCCGTGCTCGTGCCCGACGATCCTTCGACGAGGGGCCCCGCCTTCGTGATGCCCGATACGTGCCCCATGTGTGGCACTGGCCTGGTGCGTAAGGCGGAGGAAGTGGTGCGCCGGTGCCCGAACGGGAGGTGCCCGTCTCGCGTGCAGGAGGCGATCCTCCACTTCGCCGGCCGCAACGCCATGGACATCGACGGTCTCGGCACCAGGCTCGTGGAGCAGCTCGTGCAGCGCGGCCTCGTGCGCGACGTGAGCGACCTCTACGTCATTACCGCCGAGCAGCTGAAAACCCTCGACCTCGTGGGAGACAAGAAGGCCCAGAACCTCCTCGCGAGCATCCGCCGAAGCGCTCAGACCACCCTGCCCCGGTTCCTCTACGCGCTGGGAATCCCCGAGGTGGGGGAGGTGACGGCCAACCTCCTCGCCACCGAGGCGGGCTCACTCGAGCGGCTCATGGACATGACGGAGGAGGAGCTTCAAGCGATCCCGGGGGTGGGGCCGGAGGTGAGCCGGAGCGTGCGCGAGTTCTTCGAATCCCCCGAGAACCGCGCCCTGATTGCCAGGCTCCTCGAACGGGGAGTGACCTGGCCCAAGGTACAGGCCGAGCCCTCGGGCCCCTTGGCGGGCAAGACCTTCGTGTTCACGGGTGGGCTGTCATCCATGACGCGCGAACAGGCCAGCGAAGCGGTCCGAGCGAAAGGGGGCAAGGTGGCGTCCTCGGTGACTGCGTCGACGGACTACGTGGTCGTGGGCACGGACCCAGGGAGCAAGCTCGAGAAAGCCAAGCGGTTAGGCATCCGCACGCTCACCGAGGAGGAGTTTCTCGCCATCACCCGAGGCTGAGGCCCGGTGAGGCCGCGAGGGGGCATGGTGAAGGCGGGCTGGCGGGAGCTCGGATGGGGGAGCGATGCGGCCCTCCTCGTGTGGGCACCCAGCCTGGAGGAGTTGCTCGTGCAAGGGGCCGGGGCCATCGTCGGATTCTCCCTCGCCGAGAGCGAGCCCACGTCTCGTGCACGCGGCCCCAAACTCTCCCTCGAGGCCCCCGACACCGTGGAGCTGTTCATCGACTGGCTCACCGAGGTGAACTACCGGCTCCAGGTCGACCGATGGGTCGTCGTGGATCCTGCCTTCGTGGCCCTCACGGACACGTCCCTCACCGCCTGGCTCGACGGCTACCCCCTTCACCCCGCGCGGACCCGATTCCGCCACGAGGTCAAGGCAATCACCCGTCACAGCCCGTTCTTGCGCCGTGCCCCGGACGGCACCTGGGTGGCCAGGGTGACGCTTGACCTCTGACCGGGGTTCAGGGAGCGATCGGGTCAGGGTACTCGAGCCACATCGCCACCACCCGAGGGTTGAGGGCCCGCATCGCGGGGTGAGCCGAAGAATACACGCGATCGCCCTCCACCTCGCGGACGAGCCTAGCGGTGGCCGCGCCTTCAGCCCGCTCGAGGCCGAATCGCAGCCGAAAACGACAGGATGAGGAGTCTGGGGCCTGCAGCGCCCCTCCCTCCCAGGACACCACGGTTCCTTCCCCGTCCCACCCGAACCCCGTGAGCCTGAGGGGCCTGCGGTAGGCCCGTTCCACGGCGCGCAGGTCCATCCCGAGGGTCACGCCGAGAGGGCCGGGCCAACGGCTCTCCCCACCGCGCACGCGCACGATCCTCGGAGCTCGTTCAGCGAGGGTGTCGGCCCACAGGATCTCGACCCGAAGCTTTGACGAATCGGGGAACACGACCGTGCCTCGTTCCCAAAACCCCTCCCCGAGCCAGAGGGGTTCGTCCGCCACGTGCGCGTGGCCGAATCGCCGCACGAGCTCATCCCTCGTGATGGGCTGGCCGAAGGGGCCCTCGCACGACAACACCCACGCTTCGCTCCCCGATGCCGCACCGACTACGAAGAGCACCACGAGGATCATTCCGACTCCCACCACCATAGGCGACCTCCGGGAGATAGGTTCAGCGCGCACCACGCGCACGGGTCGACAAGGAACATCCGGAGTGTCCCGCGCGAAACAGGCCCCACAGGCCCACCCGTGGCCTCGTCCGGCGCGACGTTAGGGCCTCTTGCCGCTCCTGGCGGTCTCGCTAGATTAGTCCGTTTGGTCGGGATGGAGTCCCCGGAGTCGCCCTTCGTGGCTAATGACTCCTGTTCAGTCTTGTCCTGACTCGCCGAGCATGCCCCCACCCGGCGGGTTTCGGTTCCGTCGGTCGCGAGGAGTCATCATGGACGCGGCTTCATCCCTCCCCCTGCTCTTCACCGAAGGTGGCGCTGCTGCGCCCACGCCACACGCTTCTTCCCCCCACCCTCCTTGCCCTCCTCGACCGTTCGGCCGAGATACTCTCAGGACTGGGCGAAGGGTACGAGGAGTGCCTCCGGGGGCTCGGGGCCTTGCGCGGGAGGCTCGAGCAAGGACGGTTACACCTCCCGGTCCTCGGGCAGTTCAGGCGGGGCAAGAGCACCCTGCTCAACGCGCTCCTCGGGGAGCCTGTGCTGCCGACGTCGGTGGGGCCGGTGACCGCGATCCCTCCCCTCGTGTTCTCGGGCGAGGTCACGGCGCTCGTGGTGCATGTCGATGAGGGCCTTCCCCCCGTCGTGGCCGCCCCGGGGGAGCCCCTGCCGAGGTTTCTCGATCGATTCGTGACCGAGGGGGCGAATCCGAAGAACCGCCCCGGCGTCTCCCACGTCGAGGTATGGCACCTTGCGCCCATCTTGCGCGCGGGCGTAGTGCTCATCGCCACGCCAGGGATCGGCTCCACCTTCCGCCACAACACCGAGGCGACGCGGCCCTGTTCCTCGTCTCCGCCGATCCGCCGCTCACCGAGGAAGAGGTCACCTTCCTCCGAGAGGTGCGGGCGAAGGTACGTCGTCTGTTCTTCGTGCTGAACAAGGTCGACTACCGCACCGGGCCCGAGCGGGAAACGGCCCTCGCCTCCCTGAGGCGCACCCTCCACGAGGCGGGCCCCGGGGAAGACGTGCCGGTGCCCTGCGTCTCGGCACGCGAGGGCCTCCAGGCGCGAATCTCGGGGGATCCGGTCCGCTGGGAGCAGAATGGGGTGCGACAGGTGGAGTCGCACCTCGTGGACTTCCCCGCACGCGACAAGACGCGGCTGCTGCAGGATGCCCTCGCGCACAGGGCGAGGGACGTGGTCTCAGACGCCCTCATGCGCCTCAACCTCGCGATCACCTCCCTCAGGATGCCCCTGCGCGACCTCGAGGATTGAGCGGCCCAGTTCGAGCGGCACGCGGCGGACATCGCGCGCGAGCACGTCCTCGGATCGGACCTTCTCGCCGGCGACCAGCGTCGTCTCCACGAGTACCTGGAGGAGCATGCCGCAGAGCTCCGCTCCCGCGCGCGGACCTACCTCGAGGGAGTCCTGCGGGAAACCGTGGCAAGGGCCGGCCCGGCTGACCCGAGCGAGAGTTGACCGAGGCGTTGGCCGCAGCGACCCCATGGTTCTTCGAGCACCGCCTCGGGGAGATGACGGCTCTGTTCGAGCGCCGGACGGCCGAGGTGCTCAGGCCACATCAGGAGAGGGCCAACGAGCTGATCGAGTCCGTCCGTCGCACCGCGCCTGAACTCTTCGACGTGCCGTACCGAGCCCCCGAGAACTCCAGCGCGTTCGAGATGGTGAGCCAACCGTCCTTGGTCACCCACACATGGAGTGCGTCGCTGGGTCCGATCCCCGCCTCCCTCGTCGACGCGGTGAGGCCCCCCAGCCGAGGCGTCGCCGGCTCATGAAGCGAATGGCGGCGCGCGTCGAGGGCTTGGTGATCCCGAACGTGGAAAACCTCAGGTGGGCCACGTCCCAGAGCATCAACCAGACCTTCCTGCACTTCGGCCAGGGGCTCTCCGAGCGACTCACCGACACCATCGCCGCCACGCACGGTGCGATCCGTGGGACGCTCGCACGACGCAGCCCCCACGCCGAGGCGACGGCGGACGAGATCGCCTCCCTCGAGGCGGCTTCCAGGGGGCTCGAGGAGATCCGCGCGGGCCTCAAGGGGATCTGAGTCATGCTGCGCTTCACGTGCGTGCGCTGCTGGCGAGAGTTCACCACGGACCACGCCACCTGCCCCTCCTGTGGGTTCGAGATCCACAGGGCAGCCCCACGGATGAGCTACGTCTAGAAGCTCCTCCTCGCCCTCGCACACCCTGAGCCGGAGACGGTCATGCGCGCCGCCTGGCTCCTGGGAAGGCTGCGCGCTCCAGAGGCGGTGCAGTCGCTGGTTCGCCTCCTCGATGGCACAAACGACCTTTCCGTGGTCGACGCCGTGCTCTCGGCGTGGGGCGAGATCGGCCTCCCCGATGCGCTCGAGGTGGTGCGTCTCTACGTCGACCACCCTGCCCTCCCCCTCAGTGAGGCCTCGCGCACGGCCCTGAACGGTGCATCTGAGGGGTGATCCATGCGCGTCTGCCTGCCCGAACAGGCCCCCTGGGCTCGCAGGCGCCGCCTCCCTCTGGCTCCTGACCATGGTGGTGGCACCCCCCACGCACGACGCGCCGCAAGGCCCGGACAGGATCATCGAGCCGCTCCGGCGCGGCATCGCCACGACCCTCTCCCTCCTCGACGAGGCCCTGTGTCTGTTCGAACGCTCCGCAGGCAGCGCCGCAGTGCATGGGGTGCGCTCCTATGAGGTGAACGCGCGCTCGGGAGGAGACGTGGAGGCCATCTCAGAAGCCTCCGCGCGATCTGACAGGAGCTTGGGGTGCTCCGCGACAGGATAGGGACTGGCACCGCGAATCCTCGACGTGGTCGCCACGATCCGCGGGTGGTGCGCCATGCTCCGCGACGCTCCCCTCCGAGTGGCCGTCCGCGCCGTCCAGGAGCGCCATGCCCGGGCGCTCGCCGAACAGTTGGAGGAGTTCATCTCCCGCCATGACTACCGCCGCGCAGGGGAAGGGTTCGGCGAGCTCGCCGACGTGTGGGTGAGGGCGGTACGATTCGTGGTGGGCGAGATCCCATGAAGGCCGGGCCAGCCCCTGTCCAAGGAGGACCCTGACGATGACGACCCTCGTGCTCGTGCGACACGGCGAGACCGAGTGGAACCGCGTCGAGCGGTTCCGTGGCCGCGCAGACGTGCCCCTCAATGAGACCGGGCGCGCCCAGGCGGCAGCCACCGCGCGCCGCATCCGCCAGGTGTGGACCCCCAGCGCCGTCTACACGAGCCCCCTGAGCCGTGCCCTCCGCACCGCGGAGGCGATCGGTGCCGAGGTGGGACTCCCCGTCAATCCCCACCCAGGCCTCCTCGACATCGACTACGGTGCCTGGCAGGGCCTCACCCCTGATGAGGTGAGACAACGCTGGCCAGAAGAGGCGCGTGCGTGGTTTGAGCGGCCGCAGACGGCGCTCATCCCCGGGGGGGAGACCTTCGCGCAGGTGTGCGAGAGGGGCGGCCACGCCGCAGGCGAGCTCGCGGACCGTCACGACGGCAAGACGATCGTGCTCGTGGGCCACACGGTCGTCAACCGCGCCATCGTGTTGAGCCTCCTCGGCCTGTCGGGTGACCTGTTCTGGCGGATCCGGCAGGACCCCTGCGCCGTCAGCGTGTTCGACGCCCAGGGGGGTGTGTTCACCCTCGTGACCCTCAACGACACCTGCCATCTGCCCACCGGGGGCTGAGGCGCGTCCCCTCTCCCCCGGAGAGGACTTCCCCGCACGCGCTCGCGCCTGCGAGGGGAGAGTCCTCACCGAGGGATCACGGTGGACCTTCGCGAACTCGGCACTATCTTTGGCTCCCAGCGGTCTACCCCCCGTTGCGATGGCAGGGCCCGTGGCTCCCGGAGGCTGCCCCGATGGATCTCGTTGAGCGTATCGCTTCACTGAAGGCCGACCGCAACGCGGTCATCCTCGCCCACAACTACACCCTCGGCGAGGTGCAGGACGTGGCTGACTTCGTCGGTGATTCGCTCGAGTTGGCCCAGAAGGCCTCCACGACGGCAGCCGACGTGATCGTGTTCTGCGGCGTGCATTTCATGGCAGAGACCGCTGCCATCCTCAACCCCGGCAAGACGGTGCTCATGCCGGATCCGGCGGCGGGATGCCCAATGGCCAACATGATCACCCCAAAGGAACTCGATGCACGACTTGAGGAACTACCTGATGTCAAGGTCGTTGCCTACGTGAACAGCACTGCGGCGATCAAAGCCAAGAGCGACATCTGCTGTACCTCGGCGAACGCGGTGAAGGTCGTCCGTTCCCTCGGGGATGTCGCTGTCCTGTTTGTGCCAGACCAGTACCTCGGGCTCTACGTGCAGACGCAGCTCGGTCGGAAGCTCCACCTCTGGCCAGGGTTCTGCCCGACGCATCGCCGGATCCGTCCCAGGGACGTGATGGAGGCAAAGGCGCTGCATCCCGAGGCAAAGGTGGTCGTGCACCCAGAGTGTATTCCTGAGGTCATCGCCCTCTCGGACCACGTCGGAAGCACCTCGGGCATCCTCCGGTACTGCCGCGAGTCGCAGGCTCGTGAGTTCATCATCGGCACGGAGTCTGGCATCCTCCACCGCTTGAAGAAGGAGAACCCGGGCAAGGAGTTCTTCCTCGCCTCGGACCTTGCCGAGTGCTCAAACATGAAACTCACGACCCTGGAGAAGATCTTCTGGTGCCTCCGCGACATGGAGTACGAGATCAAGGTCCCTCCGGACATCGCCGAGCGGGCGCGCGTTCCCATCGCCCGCATGCTCGAGGTGGCCTGAGGTGGGTCGTGGGGCACCGCGGGTGTGCGCATCGAGGCCGGCGCCGTGTCCGAGGGGCGAAGCGCGGGCCATCGGCGCGGCGGGGGGATCCTCGACCTCGTGCTCGAGGGGGTTCGATTCGGGGTGACTCGGGAGGGGTGCACGTGACGGAGGTTGTCCCACGGTGGGAGTGGCGCTCCTTCGCCCCTGGGTTCGGTGGGGCCGAGTCACTGATCCTCGCCGGGGAGCAGACCCGCGCCGTCGAGAGCGGCGAGGTCTATGTGCTCTCGCGACGAAGCGACGTGAACGTGAAGATCCGCGAGGGCGTGCTCAACGTGAAGGTCTTGCTTCAGACGAACGACCATGGGCTCGAGAGGTGGAGCCCCGTGCTCAAGGCCCTCCTCCCGCTTGAACCTGACACGGTCGCCCAGGTGCTGCGTTTCCTGCACGTCTCCCAGCGCCGGGGGGTGGACTGCTGCGTCAACCTCGACCGGTTCGTGGATAAGATCGTGCTCCCCAATCCCGATCTCGCCGCGGTGCTCGTGACGAAGCGACGGTCCTGCCACTCGGTGAACGGCTGCAAGGCCGAGGTCGCCGACCTGTCGGTCGATGGCGTACCGATCCGCACCGTGGCGGTTGAGCACGAGGACCCCAGGCGTGTGATCGTGACGGTGCACATGCTCGGCCTCGCGGATCGGGAGAACGTCAACTACGTGAGGGGGCTGAAACGCCTCAAGGGGTGGGACGCATGATCCGGGCAGCCGCGATCGACGTCGGCTCCAACTCCGTGAAGCTCCACGTCGCGGACCTCGGGCCTGGGTCGCGCTGGGCGGTGGTGGTGGACCGCACCGATATCACACGGCTGGGCGAGGGGTTGAGAGACACTGGCCTCATCACCGAGTCGGCCATGGAACGCACCCTCGCCGCACTGGCGCGGTTCGTCGCCGAGGCACGCTCCCTGGGCGCGGTGCACACGGTGGCCGTGGGTACCATGTGCCTCCGCGAGGCGGCAAATGCGGACCGATTCGTGGAGGTGGCCAAAGAGCGAACCGGGCTTGCGATCGAGGTGATCGATGGGGAGGAAGAGGCGCGCCTGTCCTACCTCGCGGTCGTCTCGGGGCTCCCGGTGTCACAGGACGTGGTCGTGTTCGACACGGGGGGTGGGAGCACCGAGTTCACCCTCGGGCGCGGGGGGGGCATCGAGCGGCGGTTCAGCCTGAACCTCGGTGCGGTTGCCCTCACGCAGGAGTTCCTCAGGTCTGATCCAGTCACGCCAGGGGAGCTGGAGGCGCTCCGCGCCCACCTCGAAGGTGCCTTGTCAGGGCTGGAGGCGCCGGGCAAGAGGTGCACCCTCGTGGGCATGGGCGGGACAGTGACCACGATGGCGGCGGTGAAGCTCGAGCTTGCGCCCTACGATCCGGACGTAGTGCACGGAACGATGCTCACGCGGGCGGAAGTCCGCTCCCAAGTCGCCCGCTACCGGGAGACACCTCTGGCCTCGCGGCGCGCGATCGTGGGGCTCCACCCCAAGCGGGCAGACATCATCCTCGCCGGTGCGGCGATCGTGCTCGCCGTCCTCGACCGTCTCGACGCGGACCACATGCTCGTGAGCGACCGGGGCCTGCGCCACGGCCTCCTGTTCGACAGGTTCGTCGGCCAGGTGCCTCTATCCTCCTGAGACTCCCCCGCAAGGCGGGGTGGAGGCTCTCCAACCTACTTTACGAAATGAAGTTCACCTCCCCTCCGGCCGCGTTGCTTCCCCCTTCTCCTCCCCCCTCGCCCCCGTGCTCAGCTCGAACTCTCCCACCGTCTCCTCCGACAGGGCGGACTGATTCCCATACTGGTCTTCCGCCCGAACCCGATAGTAGCTGTTCACATTCGGGTCTCCCACGGTTCCTGGCCGCTGCGTGAACGTCGTGTCCGGCGCCACCACGGTCCCCACCTGCACCCCCCAGCTCGCCTGGTACGGTGCACTCCCCCGATACACTCGGTGCGCCGCAACCACTCCGGCCTCCCGTACACGTCTTCCCGCACCCCGCCCCACCGTATCCGCAGGCTGTCCATCCCTACCACCTCGATCCCCTCCACCCGGGGTCTCTATGGCGGCACTCCCTCCACGTACCGCCCCGTCCTGACCGCATCATGCTGCACCTGCGGCCACTCCTGCCCCGCCGACCAGATAGTCCCGGGATAGTCCCAGCAGTACACCACCGAATCCATCCCTGCGAGCACCACTTCCAAGTCGCCATCGGCATCCAGGTCGCCCACTGCCGGCGTGGACCATACGGCGCCACTCACTGACCGACAGAACGCGCTGTCTACCTCCACGCCCGTCGTGTCGATGTTGAGCACATACGCCTTCCCCGTGCATCCCACCACCGCCTCCATGGTCCCATCCCCGTCAATGTCCACCAGCAATGGCGTCGCCCGGATCTGATACGCCGACACCCCCAGGCTCCATGATTGGGTTCCTGCTCCCGTGTACGCACGCACGTCCCCACCCCCGTTCGTCATCACGATGCACGGCGTCCCGCTCATCCCCAGGTACACTACCGCCGCCGCCCGCTGGAACCAGCTCCCCACCGCCTTCCCGTTTTCCCATCCCGTAGCGTCGCTCCCGTTCTCCCCGTTCAGCACGTACAATTGCGAACTCGACCAGGATGTCCCACACACCACCTCTTCCTTGCCATCGCCGTCCACATCCCCGATCACCGGCGATACCCACGGCACCCCGTACGCCGGTCCTATGCGCGTCCACTTCGTCGTCCCATCCGCCTCGAGGGCATGAATCCGTGTACTCCAATCTCCATATCGCCGGGCCGCTACCAGTTCAGTCGCGCCTTCGCTATCAATGTCGGCCCCAGCGATTGTGGTCAGCTCCACGTTCCCGCCCAGGCCCACCGGCCATCCCGCCACCAGACTCCCATCACTACGGAATACTTACACCGTGGCGCTCGCATGTTGCACCCCCACCACCACCTTCGACTCCATCCCCCGTCACGTCGACAAGCGATACCCCGCCCGTGCTCTGCGCCGCCACGGTCTGCGGCCATCCCTCCGCCACGGTCCCATCCCGCTCCAGAAGCCACACCAGACCGCGATCCGAGCATGCGGCAGCGATCTCGAGCTCGCCGTCCCCGTCTGGATCGCCCACCGCAGCGGTCCCCTCCACCTTTCCCCCGCATGCGAACGGAAACCCCGTGCGGTGCGTCCCATCATGCCCCAGGACGTACAGCATGCTGTCTGTCGCGCCGATGATCACGCTCAGCTCTCCATACCCGTCTAGATATGCCACGTCCCCTCAGGCACCCCGAACACACGCCAGGACAGCGTGTCCGGCGCCTGGTCATCGTTCTCAGGCCCACTCCACAGCACCGGCCCGTCTCCCCCCTCGTCGTCATCGTCATACCCTATGGTCACCGTCGCATTCCGCTCCGGGCACCAGTGCTCCCACCGGATCACATAGGTCGTCCCCGCGGTATCCGCCATCCCCGACGCCGGCGCGGTGATCAGCAGCTCCGGCGCGACCCGCACATTCAGGCACAACTCCGTCTCCCGCTCCAATGTCTGCGCCCCCAGCTCCCCCCGAACTCGCACCCGGTAGTGCCCCGCCTCCTCGAACGTGTACGTCCCCTCATACACCCGGATGTCCACCTCTTCCAGCGCCAGCGGCGCCACCACCTCGCCCTGCTGGTCCACCAGCTCGAACTGCTCATTCTCCAACGCCGCCCACTCCAGCTTCACCCGGATCGTATCCGTCGCCCCCCCCGCGATCGATCCCAGGCTCAAGAGCTTCAGCTCGATGAGGCTGCCCCCACGCGCTACGACGCTGTACTCCACATCCGGCAGCTCGCTGATCTCCAGTACCCACTGGCCCGCCACAGGGCTTACCACCTCCCATTGGATCACTCCTGAGTTGCTCAAAACCGGCGCCACCGGGCTCCCCATTGGGTCCTTCAGCACATACGTGCCCCTCTCCCGCACAACCCCCTCCGCCTTCGCCTCCCGCTCCTTCGCGATCCCTCGCCTCGACCACGCCGCGTAGGCCACCATCACATCCAGGCGATTCATCGTCGAATCGGCCTGCACCCTCACGGTGTCCGTTCCTGCTCTGTCCACGTAGGCCAGCACTGCGCGGCTCTCGATCACCGGCGGTATCACCCGGTACAGCGACTCCACCTCTGCTGCCCCGAATCCCTCGAAGTACCCTCCCCCCGAGATCCTCGCCGCTTCCCGCATCTCCTCGCTGCACTGGTGCCCGTACATCGCCGCCCTGTTCGCGAACAGGAAGATCGGGCCCCACTCAGCCACCTGCTGGAAGGTCGCCTCCACCTCCGAGTCGCTGCTCCCGAAGTTGTGCCAGAAGTCACTCCAGATGCAGATTACCTTCGGATCATCATGCTCCGCCATGGCATACGTCGTCGCCTCCAGGAGCGCATTCTCCACGTCCGTCATCGCCATGGTCGGCCCAAACGGGTATGTCGGGTTGTACTGCCCCGGTTCGTGCACATCCACGAACTGCGGCACCGCAAGCCCCACCGCGGCCCGCGCCTCGTTCAGATCCGAGCCGTAGCCCACCAACTGCTGCACCGTGTTCCAGAACCGCCACGCCGCCACACGCCAGTCCTCGCTGTCTTCCTGCGCCATCATCCATTCGATCAGCCGCTGCGGCCCATGCACCTGGCTCAACTCCCACCCCGCCAGATTCATCGAGCTGCTCGCATCCACCAGTAGGCACACATCCTTGAACGGCGCGATGTAGAACGAATGGATCCTATCATAGTGTTCCCCGTCGCGGCTATCCGACTCATAGTCGTGCCATGCGGCTGTGCTGTCCCGATAGGCAGTCGTTCCCGGATTCGCGTCCAGCAGATTCCCTTGACGATCGCGACCATACGCCCGGTTCCGCCGCTCGCCCGCCATCAGGTTCCTTAGCGCGTCCCACGTCACGAACGGCACCGCGCCACGCCACCAGTACGACGTGCTGTCATACTCCACCATCTCCGGGCTGCATTGCTCCAGCGGCCCCGCTCCCACCAGCCGCAGGTCGAACGAATCCACCTCGGCCGGCTCGTTCAGCCAGATATCGACCAGGAGCGAGTCACCCTGTTGAGGCTTCGCTGGCTCCATCTCGACCTGGAGCTCGCCGCGGCTCCAGGTCGCGTGGTAGACAGGAGCCCTCTCGGAAACAGAAGCCCGGGTGCGCGGCAACACGGCCTCCATCTCCCTCGAGGGCTACAACGCGGTCCTGCTCATCACGCGAATCGCCGGATGATCGACTCCCCCCGTGGAGCCGGCTCTCCGAGCATCCAGGAGAACGCCCTCGAGCGGGCCGTGCTCGCGGAACACCCGAACAGAGGGGTCATGGTCACGCCCCAGAACCGAAGCCTGGAACAGAGCCTGGATCGTCGCGTATGCGGATGCGCCGACCGGCCTCGCCGTGGCGGCCAAGCTGCGCATCGAGGGAGGCTCGGGGAGCCTCGGTCACACAGACCGCTCCTCCCTCGCGTCGAACGACTGACCATGACGGACACGAACCCATGGGCACTGCGGGCGCCACCGCGCCGGCTGCGATACCCTCCTGACCTTGCTCGATGGCTCTCGAGCCCTCCATTCCCACGGTTTCGTGCCACGCCGGTGGGCTTCTCGTGCGACAGGAACACGTACGAGCCCGCGGTCGAGACCTACTCCCCCTTGGGCCAGGGGGTTGCTTGCGGGACCGGCTACGACCCCATCGTCGGACTGAAGACCGGCGTTGTCCGCCACGCCATTGCCCCAGGGACCTTGCCCTGATCTGGGCTCCTTGGACGGCACCGACACCCACTCCACCACCCCCGACGAACAGCCCCTCCGCCACGTCAGGTCCTGCGACCCGACGCGGGCACTCACGAGCATGACCATTGTGCCGGGATCCTTCAGGGGCTCGCCGGGCGTCGCACCTCACCACCCAGGGACCCGCCATCCGCATGCGCGACGTCACGGTCGGCATGGCCAAAGGCCGGGGCAAGGAAACCCTCACCTGCGAGGAGGCGAGGTTCGGCACCCCGAATGAGGTCGTCGCGGACCGCGTCCTGCGCGCCCATCCCCTCGAGGGGGAGACCACGCTCTAAGGCCAGCGTGTGCCCCCCTGGTCGGACGGCACCCACGACGACATCCGGTCTGGCAGGACCGACCACGACGCCCTCTCCGCCTTTGCCATTCGGGCTCCTCCTTCCCCCTTCTTGGTCACGGCCTCCACCACGCAGGCAGGTGCTGAGCCGGCACGCGTGACCTACCCAAGCCCTGACCGCTTCTGTCACGGATTGCTCCACGCGCACGCAGCGCGACGCCCACGCCCTGGACAGCCCCGCACCTCCTCGAATCCGACGGCGACGGCGAGGGCGATACGCGGCATCTGCCCCTCGCCTCACCGCGACACGGACGGGACGGTCCGTCCGTATGGGAACAGATCCTCTCTGCCCCAAGCTTCGCCCTCACGCTGGCCAAGGATGGCCTCAAGGCGACCGAGCCCGCTGCTTCGGGCCAATGCAGGCCCATGTCCGAGACCGGACAATACTTCACAGAATGAAGCTTTTTGTCGTCGCCAACAGGGTCGTTGACATGCCATGCTCGCGCCTTGCGCCGATCCTCTCACGGGCGTGAGGTGCCTGGACGATGTGGGAACCTCGGCTGCCGCGAACCTGTGCCCGAGGTTTCCTGCGAGCGATCGTCACCTCTTGTTCGCGTGCGAGACTCAGGCGAACCCGCAGGACCGAGGTCGTTCAGCGGCCGACGAGGAGGGCGTGGACGATCCCGCATGCCGCTCCGCCGAGCACCAGCCACGGGGTGTCGAGCCTGAAACGAAGGAGGGCCACGAGGCTTGCGATCAGCACCATCGCCGTCCACGCATCCACCACCGCCGAACGGAACAGGGCCACGGCAACCGCGAGGATGAGGGCCACCACCGCGGCGTTTACCCCGCGCAGGAAGGCCTGGGCAGTGGGTGCCCGGCGCAGGCGGGGGATCCACGGCCCCATCAGGGCCACGATGAGGAACGAAGGCAGGAAGACCGCCACGGTTGCCCCCGCCGCACCTGGGACCCCCGCCACGAGGTACCCGATGAAGGTGGCCGAGGAGAGCACAGGCCCAGGCGTCATCTGTCCCACGGCGATGGCGTCGAGGAGTTGTTGCTGGGTCAGCCAACCGAAGCGGGCCACCACGTCGCGCTGGATGAAGGCAAACAAGACCATCCCGCTGCCAAAGAGCAACGCCCCCACCTTGAGGAAGAAGAACCCCAGCCGCACGAGGCGGTCATCGAGCCACGCCGCGGGAGGGGCGACTGCCCCCACCACGGGCCACCCGGTCACCAGAGCAGTCGCCCGCCATGCCCCGCGCCCCCTGATGGCCCCAAGGGTCACTGCGGCAGCCCCTGCGCCTAGCATGAGCAGGACCTCGTTGACGCCCAGAAGCGCCGCGGCCAGACAGAGGATGCCCATGAGCAGGAAGCGCCAGTCTTTCAGCGCGGCCCGGCCCAGGCGGTACGTGGCGGCGAGGACGAGCGCGAGCACGGCCGGGTTGATGCCGTAGAACAGCGCGGCTGCCTGAGGCAAGGTGCCAAGGCGAACATAGACCACGCCGAGGGCCAGGCTGATCAGCGCCGCCGGAAGGGTGAATCCCACCCCACCCGCGATCAGCCCCCGCCACCCGGCCCGTACAAACCCGATGTGGCTGGCCATCTCCACGGCGTTGGGACCGGGCACGAGGTTCGTCGTGGCGAGCTGGTCGAGGAAGTGATCACGGCTCAGCCACCGCCGTCGGACGACCGCCTCCTGCTCCATGAGCGCGATGTGGGCCGCCGGACCACCAAAGCTGATGGTCCCAAGCTTCAGGAACAGACCCGCCACCTCTCCCAGCGTGTCTCGAGGGGTCCACGCCTGCTGCTTCACGCGACAGGACACGCCTCTCCTCCCAAGTGACCATTCACGGATTCGCTCTCTTGAACCCATCTGGAGGGCGTTTCTTCCCACCTCGCGGACATGAGGCGCACCGGCCGCAAAGACGCAAGGGAGCACGGGCGCCCGAGGGCAGGACCCGTTGGGCCCTGCGAGCGAGGGCGTGACACAACTGGAAAGGAGCACCAGGAGAGGGATCGGCACATGGGAAGCCAGCTCCGTCGGGGAAGGGCCTTGCGGGGGCCCCTGCTCGTCCCGAAGGGGTGCGGCGACCAGGCCCGCGCGTCGACCCAGGGCCGTGGCGACCCTTGACGCAGGGGCGCCGGAGAGGACCTTGTGGCGGGTGCGCGGTGTGTGCCACGAGGCCCATGGCGGCCATCACGATGTGGGTCTGTGTGCACACGATGCGTGGGTGGCGCTGCGTGCCTCGCAGAGATCCGCCCAGTCACTCTCTCCCGTGCAGTCCCCCGTGTGCCGCACGATCCCCCGCTTCCCCTCACCGCCACATCCACCCGACTGCCCTCGCACCTGGTGCGTCTCGCGGAGGAGGCGGCCGACCTGCGGACTCGCACGCGTCGTCCTCCTGTTGTTCCTCGGGCTCACCTCTTTGGCCCTCCCCCAGGAGTTGCCCTTCGTGCACTACGGTGTCCGAGAGGGATTGCCCGGGTCCATGGTGGTAGCCGTGGCCCAAGGCCCGGATGGGCTGCTGTGGCTCGCCGGCAGCGCCGGCGTCGTGTGCTACGATGGCAGCGCGTTCACGACGTGGAGGACCCGCGACGGCCTGCTGAGGAGTGGACCCAACGACGTCGTGGTGGATCGGCGCGGCACGGTCTGGATCCTGTTCACCGACGCAGGTGTCCAGTACCTCGATCGTGCGGGGCAGGTGCACACCGTACCCTCGGACACCGTGTTCCGCACCGACCGCCTCAAGGCACTCTTCGCGATGGGCGACTCCTCCCTCGCGGCCGTTGGCACCCGCGGCTATATCGCATCACCGAGGGTGGGATCTCGGGCCCCCTCCATCCTCTCCCAGGGGACTCGGTGCTCGTCGACTGCGTCCTGGATCTCGGCCCGGAGGGGGTGCTCCTCGCTTCCACTGCCGGGTTGCTCCGATGCGAGGGTGACACCACGACTGTCGTGCCGCTGCCCTACGAGGAGATGGGAGGGCTGGAGGTGGACTACGTCGTCAAGGGGCGCGGCGATACCCTCTGGTGCTTCGGCCATTACGGTCGTCTCGTCGCATGGACCCCTCGGGGGGCGCGGGTGATCCCCTTCCACCCACCCGCCTCGTCCCTCGCCCCCACGGTCACGAGCGTGGGTCTCGACGAGAACGGTGCCCTGTGGGTGGCGACCTTCGAAGGGCTGTTCCGGGTGAGTGGCACACGGGTGGACTACTTCGACGAGGGAGCCGGGCTTCCCAGCGCGTGGATCAACGATGTACTCGTCGATCGGGACCACGTGCTCTGGGTCGCCACCGAGGGGGGACTCTGCAAGCTCAGCCAGCCCGGCGTTCGGAACTACGTGGCCCGTGACGGGCTGCCAGTCGGTGCGGTATGGGCCATCGCCGAGCTTCCGGGCGGGAGGGTGTGCCTGGGGACCAACAAGGGCATCGTCGTGGTGGATACGTCCGGTGCCCCCACCGTGCTCACCAGTCGAAACGGGTTGCCGGAGGAGGCGATCGTGGACATGGAAGTGGGCGAGGATGGAAGCCTGTGGGTGCTCGGGTTCAATCAGGTGTTCAACTGGAAAGAGGAAAAGTTCATCTCCTACCCGTACGCGCCCTTCCAGCGGATCATCCTGAGCAGCATCCTCCCCGTGAGCTCCGACGAGATTTGGGTCGGAACCGCGGCGGGCACCTACGTCTTGGACGTGCGGACCCACACCTTCTGCCCCCATCCGATGATGTCCCAGATCCGGGGGTCACCGCGCGTGAGAAGGCTCGTTCGGTCTCACCATGGTGGGGCGTGGGTGCTGGGGAGCAGGTTGTGGCGGTGGTCGCCTGACGGGAGCGTGGAAGAGGTTGAGCCCCCCTTCGGTACCGATGTCGGCGCGATCATGGTCGTCCTCGAGTGCGATGACACGGTCCTGGTCGGTACGACTGAGGGGCTGTTCATCAAGGAGGGTGCCGAGTGGCGGCGTGTTGATCTTGGGGATCGATTCCCCTTCGAGGTGGTCCGCGACCGCGGTGGCGCCTTCTGGCTGGGATGCAACGAGGGGATCGCCCGTGTGGCAGGCGATTCCGTGAGCGTCTTCGGTACGTACGATGGCGTCGCGCTCGTGGAGGCGAACACCAACGCCGCGATCCTCGCGCGCGACGGGAGGGTTTGGTTCGGCGGACGGAATGTGACGGTCATCGATCCTTCACAGGTACACCGGCCGAAGGATCAGGCGCCACTCGTGGTGGAGGCCGCGGTCGGCACCCGCCTCGCATGGCTTCCCACCGGGGTGACCTGCGAGCCCGGCGCGCGCAGCGTGGAGCTTCGCCTCGCGTGCCCGAGCTTCTCCAACGAACAAGAGATGGCGTTCCGCTAGCGTATCCGGGGCATCGATCCCGGCTGGCAAGCCGCAGGTCCGGCGCGCACGGCCCGCTACACGAGGCTGCCTCCCGGGAGCCACGTGGTGGAGGTGCAGGTGCGCCAGAAGCACGGCGGATGGGACGGCCCCACCTCCGCTCTCGCTATCCGCGTCCTGCCGGCCTGGTGGCAGACAGTGGCGGCACGAATCGGCTTCGGGGCCCTGCTCGTGGGGATGGGGTTCCTCGCGAGCCACTGGCGGGTGCACAGCATCGAGGCCCAGCGCAGGCGGTTGGCCCGTTTGGTGGATGAGCAGACCGTGGAGATCCGCAGACAGCGGGATCACCTCGCCGAGCTCGCTACCGTCGATGAACTCACCGGGTTGCCCAACAGGCGCAAGGTGTCGGAACGGGTGGATCTGGAGCTCACCCGAGCCGTGCGGTACGAAAGGCCCCTTTCCCTGCTCATCTCCGATATCGATCGCTTCAAGCAGATCAACGACACCCGCGGACACGCCGCGGGCGACGAGGCCCTGAGGGCCATCGCCCTGCGGGGCTCACCCGTGATCAGGGAGACGGGCATCCTCGCGCGGTGGGGAGGCGACGAGTTCGTGCTCGTGATGCCTGAGACGGACCACCCCGAAGGTCTCGCGATCTGCAGGCGACTCAAGGAGGCCATCGAGACCTCAACCGGCGCGCCCGAGGAGCCCGCCCTCACCATCTCAGGGGGCATGGCCACGTGGACCCCCGCGGAGGGGCCGACGACGTCCTGCGAGCTCCTCTCCCGTGCCGAAAGGGCCCTGTACCGGGCCAAAGAGTCGGGCCGTGATCGCATCTGCGCCGACCACGACACCTCGCCGAGGTCCCAGCCGAGCCTCACCCCGAGACCGCCCGGGTAGTCCGTCTCGACCCATGGTCGAGGTCCCGTCACAGGCCGCCAGCCCACCCCTCGACCGTCTGCTCCCCCGCCGCGTGCCCTGGCATCAAGCCGCACCACGCGGCCATCGCCGACCCCCAGTCGCCGGGTAAAGCAGAACACCGGGCGGTCCCGGGAGGGACCACCCGGTGCCTCGCTCCGCGTACCCTACTTGATGGAGATCGGGATCTCCTTGGGTCGGGCAGCCTCCGACTTCGGAAGCTCGATCGTCAGCACCCCGTTCTTGAACGTGGCGCTGATCTTGTTCGCATCAACGGCCGACGGGAGCGTGAAGGATCGCTGGAACTTGCCGTAGACCCGCTCCTGGCGGTGCCAGTTCCGCCCCTTCTTCTCCTCCTCCAGCTTCTTCTCACCCTCCAACGTCAGCGTCGACTCGTGGACCGACAGCTTGATGTCGTCCTTCGTGAGTCCAGGCAGTTCAGCCTCGACTACGTACATGTCATCGGTCTCATGGATGTCGACCCTCGGACCCCACATCATCGCTGCCGGTTCTGGCTCCCCAAGGAACTCCCGACCGAAGAAGGACTCGATGAGACGATTCATCTCGTCCTGCAGCGTTGCCAGTTCACGGTAGGGTCTCCAACGAACGATCGCCATGTTTCATCGCCTCCTTTCTAGCCGGTGATTGTGGTCTTTCGTGACCTTCCGTACCCTTTGTGGGGAGCAGGAAGCGTGCCAGATCCTCACCCCCGGTTTCGTGGGGTCCTCAGCCGGGGCCTGCCGGTCAGTTTGGCATCGTGTGTCAGGAAGAGGATGCATAGTCTGCCATTCTGGCAGCATTGCGGCATCACCCTCGGTCCGCCCCTGCCAAGGGGCAAACAGGCGGTGAGGCCCTGGTGAACTCTCACGAGGTGCCGTGAGGGCGGAGGCGGCTAGACGATCGGGGGAGAGACGCGAGGATCCCCTGACGGGGAGGCGGGAGGGGCGGCCTCGCTCGGAGCTGCGGGCCAGAACACGAACGGGCAGCCGCGTGGTGGCTGCCCGTTCGTCGCGCGAGGCTTCGGTCACGTGAGGACGATCGGAATCTCCCGTGGCTTGGCCACTTCCTTCTTCGCGAGGTGAATGGTCAGCACACCGTTCTCGAACTTCGCCTCGATCTTGTCAGGATCGACGACGGAAGGGAGCGAGAACGAGCGCTGGAACCTGCCGAAAATCCGCTCCTGCCGATGGCAGTCGCAGTCCTTCTGTTCAGCGTGAGGATACTTCTTCTCGCCTTCGATCGTGAGCGTGTTGTCGTGGACGGTGAGTTTGATGTCATCCTTGGTGACACCAGGAAGCTCGACCTCGAAGATGTACCCATCCTTCGTCTCGTGAATGTCCACGCGAGGACCCCAGGTGGGGCCGGATTCCTCCGGCTCGCGGCGTCCGAAGAACGATTCGAGCAGGTCGTTCACCTCTTCCTGGAGCGTGGTGATGTCGCGATACGGTCTCCACCGCACGAGCGCCATAGTGACTCCTCCTGTCATGGGGACGTACGAACCATTGTCAACGTCTGACGCTGGGCTGTTGATGCAGCAATCGTGCCACGGTTCCACGACAGGCGCGGGATCGCCCTCGGGGGGAGGGCCCACGGCTTGCGTTTCCCATACGTCGCCCTAACATGGGGGACTCGTTTCACCGTGTCACGAGGGAGACACCATGGACCTCCTCTCCTTGCCGAAGACCGAGCTCCACCTCCACCTCGATGGGTCGATCCCCATCGACCTCACGTGGCAGCTCATGACCAAGTATGGGCTCAACCCTCGTCCGACGAAGGAGGAGACTGAGCGGTTGCTCACGATGCAGCCCGAGGACGAGACGTCCCTCTTGGCGTACCTTGACAAGTTCAGCTATCCACTGTGGATCACGCAGTTCTACGAGAACATCCAGGAGGCGACGATCGCGATCCTCGATCGGCTCGCGGCCCTCAACGTGACCCTCGTGGAGCTCCGCTACTCACCGATCGTGCACACCTATGCGGGCCTCACCGTGAGGCAGGCGATCCGAGCCGTGCTCAGCGGCATGAACCACGCCCGCAGGGTGCACGGCATGCGGGTCGGCCTGATCGTGATCGCCATGCGGCAGCACGGGCCTCACATCGCCAAGATCCTCGCGCGCCAGGCGATCGCCGAGAGCCAGCAGTTCCACCGTCGAAGCGGGGTCGTCGGGTTCGACATCGCGGGAGCCGAACGGGGGAATCCGCCCAGGCTGTTCCGTGAGGCCTTCTTTCTCGCACGAAGAGGGGGGTTGGGCCTCACGGTCCATGCCGGCGAGGATGAGGGGACTCGGGCCGTGTGGGAGGCGGTGGACGAGCTTGGCGCCCGGCGGATCGGCCACGGATGCTCCGCCGTGCAAGACATGACGCTCGTGCGTCGTCTCGCCCGCGACAGGATCCTCGTGGAGTGTTGCCTCACCTCGAACTACCAGACCGGGGCGGTGCCTAGGGGGACACGTCACCCCATCTTCACCTTCCTTGAGCAGGGGGTGCCCGTGGCGATCTGCGTGGATAACGCGACCGTTTCACGCACCGACAGTCTGCGGGAGAGCGAGTTGGTCGCCGGGGAGATCGGAGTGGAGGCCGTGGTGCGAATCCATGAGGAGGCGCGCCGCTACAGCTTCATCCGGGAGAGCAGCGAGGGCTGGGAGGAGGGGGCAGCGTGAGCGTCTTGGCGTGCGTGGTGGCACTGGTGGTGAGCCTCGTGCCCCCCTCGCCGCGGCGCTCGGCGACGCTGGATCACCTTGTGCCGTCGAGGGTTCGGCCAACCCTCTCGGGCCCAGAGTCCTTGCTCGTGAGCCCCTCCGGCTCCTTCCTCGTGCACTACACCACCGGCGGGGTCGACTCCACGAGTGCCTCGTATGCGACGCAGGTCGCGCTCTGGGCGGACGTGTCGCGCGAGGCGTTCATGAGCCTCGGGTGGCTCCCCCCTCCGCAGGATGGCTCCTCCGGGGGCGATGCGCGGTACGACATCTACCTCATGGGGCTTGGGCTGTCCCTCACGGGCTACACGCAGGTGGAGACCTCCCTGCCGGGCGGCTTCCCGGACGACGCGACGAGCTACGTCGTGCTCGCCACCGGGATGACGACGGTGGAGGCCCAGGCCGCGGTCGCGCACCACGTCCACCAGGCCTGCCAGTTCGCGTACTCGGCGGCGGAGCTGGGCGCGTGGATGGAGCAGACCGCCGGGTGGATGGAGGAGGCCGCGTTCCCTTCGGCCGATCAGTGGGCCCTGAGGACGGGGGCCTACCTCGGGAACGCCCACAAGTACCTCTACGTCACCGACGGGTGGACCGAGCAGGGCGCGCTCTTGTGGCCGAAGTACCTCGCCGAGGCGTCACGTGATGCGGACCTCATTCGGCGGATCTGGCTCCGGTGTGCGGCGGTGGCGGGGACCAACACGATCACCGCAACCCAGGAGGAGCTCGCCTCCTCGGGCCGGCCGAGCCTGCAGCGGGAGTTCCAGACGTTCACCTCGTGGAACTACCTGTGCGGGGACAGGGACGACGGACTGCACTACCAGGAGGGCGACTTGATCACCGGGTCTGTGCGCCTCATCGACAGCCACACCATCTACCCTGCGACCGGTGCGAGCACGCTCCTCACCTCGCCCTGGGGCTTGGGTGCCGCGTACGTGGAGTTCGTGCGCACGACGCCGGGGGCGCTCCGGGTCTGGGTCGACGGGGCGGACCTGGCAGGGCCGTGGGGCGCGGGAGTGATCGCCGTCGATGGGCAGGGGGATGCCTCCTGGGGCCTGTTCGCGCTCGATGAGGAGAGTGGCCAAGGGGACACGACCCTCACGGGATGGTCAGGCCTCCAGCGCGTCATCCTCGTGGTCCAGAATCTCCGTGTCGTCGCGGGGACGCAGGGGCAGTTCTCCTACGGTGCCGAGGTCGTCTCGTCCGCGCCCCCCACGGCGCCCACATCCCTCGTCGCCTCCGTGTCGGGGGACTGGGTCCTCCTGAGCTGGGCTCCCTCGTCCGACCCTGACGGCGACCTGGTGGGCTACCACGTGTACCGATCGAACCGGGCGTTCGTGCCGCTTGGGGCCATGACGAGGGTCGCCGAAATGATCACCGACCAGGATCCTCTCACGCCTGGCGTGCAATGGACGGACGAGGATACCCTCGGCGCGGACGTGGTGGGCGACTGCGGGACGAATTACGTGTGGGTCGTCACCGCGGTGGATGCCGCCTCGAACGAGTCGGGCCCGAGCAACGTGGCCGGGGAGTTCGACTTCTGCACCTTGGGGGCGCCCTGAAGGGCTCCCTCGGCTGAGGGTTCAGTACCTCCTCCCGCGCAGGTACCCGAGGGCACCCGCGAGGAGGCCTGCGCCCACGGCGAGCATGTCGAGCCAGAAGAGCACGAGCGAACCCAGCGCGGTGAGCCACCCGTGGGTCTTGCCCACGTGGAGGAGGAACCCCCCGGCCAAGCAGGCGAGGAGGGCCCACGCTCCCGCGAGGGAGGCGAGGCGGTGGGGGCTGGGGTCCAGCACCGCCCACCCGGCCAGCAGCAGGATTCCGAACGAGACGGGGATCGCCGCGATGATCCGCCGGGAGTGGTGGGTGAGGTTGTGGCCGATGTTCGCGTAGCGGCGCAGCAGGCGGAGCCGCACGTTGCGCAGCGCGCTCTTCATCTGGCTCTTGCCCATGAGGAATCGGCGGGTGAGGAGCCGAGAGAGCGTGTAGTCCGCGAGGTGATCCACCTGGAGGTCGCGGTCGAGCAGGATCGTGTGCCCATGGTCGACGAGCTCGTAGCCGAACTCCTCGTCCTCCACGGCGGCACCGGGGATCCGTTCATCGAACCCTCCCACCTCGAAGAACACGTCGCGGCGCACGGCCGCGCACCAGGTGGCGAACACGCTCGTGATGGTGCCAGGCACGCGGCGGAGCGAGTAGTGGTAGTAGTCGTTCTGGTACCGGCTCCATGGGTTGTTCATCGGGCCTGGGCACCGGTAGAGCGTCTGCACGGCCGCAAGGCCGGGATCCCGCGCGAAGTGCGCCCGGATCTTGGAGAGGAGGTCGGGAGGCACGACCACGTCGGCGTCGACGAAGAGGATGATCCTCCCGCGCGAGGCGCGCGCCCCAGCATTGCGCGCGGCGCCTGCGCCGCTTCTGCGCCGAAGTGACACGAGGCGATGGCACAGCCCCTCGGCGATGCGTCGCGACTCGTCGGTCGAGGCGTCGTCCACGACGATGAGCTCCGCTCCCTCGAGGCCGGCGAGGTGGAGCGCCTCAAGACAGCGCGGGAGGGTCGGCGCCGCGTTGTGGACGGGGACCACGATCGAGAGGTCGGGGGAATCCGGAGGGCCAAGGGCCATGGGGGGTGTCCTCGAGGGAATCGTCACTGCCTCGTCCCGCGAAAGAAAGGATGGACGATGCGATGGGATCGGCGTGGCGTCAATCCCTCCGATCGCCTGAAGAGCCCCGCTTGCCGTCCGTCCTCACCTGGAAGTGGCTCGGGGCCCCGGGGGATGCGCCCCCCCCTCTCACGGGGTGGGGGGCGTTCCCCAGCCCCAGCGACAAACCGCACGTGCCCAACGCTGAAGAGCTTGTCCCCTTGACCGGCGAGAGCCTCATGCGATCGAATCCGCTGCGCAGGACACGCCGTGGCACCTCGACCGTCACGAGCTCCAGTTCCCCTTCGTGGCGGCGAGGTAACCGCAAGACCTTCGTCCAAAGGCGCCTGCGGCCGGCATAGAAACCGAGTTCGTACCTGAAGCCCCCGCGCAGGCTCACCTCGTTCCTGGCCGAAGGGGGCGGGCCATCCAAGGAGATCTCGATCGCCGCCCACCGGACCACGAGGTGCCGAGGGTCGTCCCAGCGAGTCCCCTCGGAGGGGGGCGCACCGAAGGACGTGCCGTGGATGCGCGCGCCGGTGGCGATCGTGATGGCGTCGCGGTCGATGAGGGCGTCAAGAGCCTGGGTGTTCATGAGCAAGATGTCTCGCAACCTCGCGAGGCTCAGCAGCGGTCCTCGCGTGATCCGCATGAGGGCCCGGTGGTACAGCGCGAGGTCTCGATCGACGAACCGATCAGATCCCTCCTCGAGGGTGGCCGATACCCTTCCGGGATGATCCGCTCGAAGTGGCCGATGCAGAGGTCAGGGGTGCGCCGGGCCGGGAGTCGAGCCAAAAGGGGGTCGGAGAGGGCCATCTTGTCGACGATGTGCGCCTGGGGACCGGCGAAGAACCCGAAGAAACCTATGGAACCGCGCGCGACGACTACCCTGCCGCGCCGCTTCGCCCGCATGGCGAGGTCTCTTCCCTCGAGGGCCCACGGATGGTTGGGCATGGGCACCCCGGCCGTGGCCCGCAGGAGGCCAGTTTCCCGGTAGAAGTAGCCTCGGGCGTCGGCGATGCAGTGAGGATCCCACTTGTCACAGCCTTCCCCTCGGTAGGAGGGGCCTGAGGAGACGACAGGACACGAAGAGGCCATCCCGAGGGCGATCGCCAGCAGGGTGGCCGGGATCCCAATGGCAGGGCGCAGGCCGGTTCGGGCCAAGAGCACCGTGGACACCACAACCGGCGCGCTCAAGAACCTCCCCCCATGAAGTCTCCGCCGATCCACACGAGGTAGGCGAGGAAGAGGACGATGCCCGCGCACAGGGCCGCCCATGCCCCTCGCGCCCCGAAACCGAGGGCGAGGGCCGAGGCGATGACGCCCACGGTGAGGGGCTCGACCCTCACGGAGTGCAGGAGGTAGAGGAGGCCCTGGCGCACGAGATCCGCCCTGTCGATCCCGACCGCGAGCTTCGCGTAGGCGGTGTTGGGGAAGGGGAACCCGTAGTAGAGGAGCGAGAAGGCCTCCCAGGCGGCGAGCGGGATCAGGGCACCGCGCAAGAGCTCGGCACGCCCACGAGGGTCTTGGAACGCGCGCCACACGATCGCGGGCACCACGAGCAGGAGCGCATCCATACGGGTGAGGCCGATGGCGCCTGCGGCAAGCCCGAGGAGGGCGGGACGGGGACGAGAAGCACCGTCGCCCTCGTGGAAGGCGAGGAGGAAGAGGACGAGGAGCAGGTGGAGGAGCGGGTTCTCGAGCCCGGAGGTGGAGTAGTCGACGAAGGCCTTCGAGAGGCACAGGATCACCCCCGCGAGCACGCCGGCCCAGGCGCCCCGTGCGAGGCGCGCGACCACGAGGGCCACCGTCCCTGCCGACAGGGCCATGGAGAGCAAGAGGCTCGTGTAGTAGACCTCGCGGCTCCACACGTAGGCGGCGGAGACCAGGAGGACCCACAGCGGACTCGTGAAGGCCTGGACCCTCTCGTCTGGGTTCCAGGTCAGGCCCCTCCCGTGGACCACGTTGTCGACCGTGCGGAAGGCGATGTACGCATCGTCGCACACCCAGGCCGTTCGGACGAGGAGGACGACGAACCCACCCACGAGCCCGCTGCACATGGCCCACCAGAGGAGACGGCGTGACGGCCCGGGCGAGAGGGACTCATCGACCATTCGAGGGGATCCGCATCGGGGCACCCGGTACGCTCCTGAGAGGACTGGGGCAGGCGCAGCTACCGTGCCGTTCGCGGACCTGTCAAGCACCCGGCGAGGGAGGTGGCCGTGGGGGCAAGGCCGGCCTCGACCAACGACACGGGGCGACCTAACCTCACGTTTTCGAGATGTCCCCGGTTCGTGATGCACACGTGAGGAAGACCTTGGCTCGCAAGCGGCTCAGATGTGTCCTCGTGATGCCGGCGTGGTCGCACAGGTACTCGCACCCCACCGGCTTGCGCAAGATGGGGACCGGGTTCTGGACGCCCATCAGCCTCCTTTACCCTGCCGCGAGCGTGAGGCAGGAGCACGACGTGGCGGTGTTGGACGGCGGGTTCTTCACGCCCGAGGGGCTGATGCGCGCGATCGCCTCCCTCGACCCAGACGCCGTGGGGTTCTACTGCAGCACGGTGCTGCGGAACCTGTCTCGCGAGCAGATCGCCGCCTGTCGGGCGGCTGTGCCGAAGGCGCACCTCACCGTGGGGGGCCGCTGCCCACTATCATCAAGCAGGAGTACCTCGAGCACGCCCCCGAGTGCGACTCCCTCGTCGTGGGCGAAGGAGAGCACACCCTGCGGGAACTTCGCGGAGGGAGAGACGCTCGAGGGGGTCATGGGCCTCCTGTACAGACGGGACGGCGAGATCGTGGAGAACCCGCCTCGGCCCTTCATCACCGACCTGGACTCGCTCCCCAGCCCCGCGCGGGACCTCATCGACGTGAGGAGGTACACGCCACCCATCGGCCTCTACGCGAAGAAGCCGGTGGTGACCGGGCTCACGTTGCGGGGATGCCACCACCGCTGCCTCTACTGCTACAAGTGGGGCGGGTACACGATCCGGTTCCGTTCCCCCGAGAACGTGGTCGAGGAGATGGCCTACCTCGTGAAGACCTTTGGGGTGAGGGAGATCCGTTTCTGGGACGACACGTTCGCCGCGGACCGAAACAGGGTTTTCGCTATGGCGGAACTCGTGGCGAAGCGAGGCGTGAAGGTCGACGTGAGCATTGGAACCCGCGCCGACACCCTCGACCGCGAGCTGCTGCGCGCCCTCAAACAGATCGGCGTCTACAACATCATCATCGGCGTCGAGAGCGGTGTCGCCAAGAACCTCGTGACCCTCCGGAAGGAGCAGACACTCGAGCAGGTACGCGAGGCGGTACGCCTCACCCACGAGGCTGGCATTCGCACCTTCCTGACGTCCATCTTCGGCATCCCTGGGGAGACCTACGAGGAGGGCCTGGAAACCATCCGCTTCGTGCGGAGGTTGAAGCCCGATGCGGCCCACTTCTTCACCATGTGTCCCTTCCCTGGCACCGACCTCTACCGTGACCTGGCCAAGTACGGCAAGGTGGTTGAGGGCGACTACTCGGTGTTGGGGATGCACACCCTGCCGTTTGAACCCTACACGATGACGCGGGCAGAGATCGAGGCATTGCGGCGTAAGGCTTTCGTTACAACCACCCTGTACCCGGAGTTCATCCTCAGGAGGATCCTCCACCTTCGATCCTTCGAGGAGGTAGAGATCCTGTTCCGCGGTGCGGCGACGGTGTTCTTGAGCATGCTGCCGGCCTACATGCACACCCTCCGCGAAGGTCGGACGCGTCCCACGCAGCCGACGGCGCAGGGCATCGCCGACTGCTAGCGTCGCGTGGCCGCTCACCCCGAGGGACCCTGCGTGCGCCCCGGTTCTGGGGTCGTTGCCCTCCTGAGTGCTTCGTGGCCCGCCCTGGTCATTCTCGCCTACTTCGGCGCCGCCGTCATGTGTTGCAACCCGCTCTACGACGCGCCCCTGTACGACGACTGGGCCTACATGGACAACGTGAAGCGGTTCCTCGAACGGGGGGAGCTCCGCTTCATCTGGACCCAAGTCCCCTTCCTCGGACAGCTCATCGGGGGCGCGCTCCTCGTGAAGCTCTTCGGCTTCTCGTTCGGCATCCTCCACCTGTGGGGGCTCGCGTGGGGGATCCTCGGGACGTTCGGCGCGTACGGCCTCGCCCGTGCCTTCGGACTCGCGCGTGGGCTTGCCCTCCTTGTGGCCCTCGCCATGGCGAGCATGCCCCCCTTCCTCCACCTTTCCTTCACCTTCATGACAGACGTGCCCGCAAGGGGTTCCTTCCTCGTCTTGCTCGCGACCTTCGCCTGGGGGGAGAGGCTCGCCGAGGAGCGGCCGGGCCGGGCGCGGGCGCTCTTCCTCGCAAGCGGCGTGATCGTGGCTTTCTCGACCACGGTGCGGGACTTCACCTTCCTTTTCGTCCTCCCCCTGTTCGCGGCGTGGTACCTCAACAGGCGCCTCCTCGCGCCGTGGGTCCTCCCCACGGGCGTTGGCCTCACGGCGGTGAGCCACGCGTTCATGTACACGCGTGTCCAGATGCCGTATTCGGATCTTCAAGCTCGACGCATCCATCCTTCGGCCGGAAGCGATCAGGCTCGCCTACGTGATCGTCGCCTACGTGGGGCTGGCGCTCGCGGCCGTGGTCGGAGGCCTGCTGCCGTCCTTCGTCCGGCACGAGCTCGGCCGATCGTGGAGACGGCATGGCCTCTGGTGGCTTCTCGTCCTTGTCTTTCTCGCGGTGGCGATCCACCAGTACGCGTGGTCGTCACGCCATGCCCCAAACCTCGCGGACGAGCTGATGTCCTACCGGCCAGGATTCATCTCACCCTTTGGCATCTACAATGCCTTCCCGCTCCCGGGCGCCCGTCCGATCGTCATCCCTTGTCGGTTCGCTTCCTGCTCACCGCCTTGGGCATCGTGGGAGCCGCCTTCCTCACGTATCACGCCCTCTCGTACGCGCGCGCCCTCCTCGAACGAGCGAGACATCGAAAGGAGGCGGTCGTGCTCACCGCGGCGCTCGCGGTCGCGCTTGCGGTGCTGGGGGCTGCGGGAGGCGTGCTTCCCCGCGTCGGCGTGAGACTGCCCCTGCGGGGAGGCAGCCTGGGGGCAGGGATCGAGGCGTGCCTCATCTTCGCAGGAGTGATGTCGGGAGCGGTCCTCTGGAGGCGCTTCGCCCGGCGTCGCGGCTCCCTCGCAAGCCCCATCCCACTCCCCCTCACGACCGCAGGCGCACTCGTGGTGGGTCTGGCCGCGTTCACGTACTACGTGTGCAGCATGAAGTTCTTCATGCGCTACCTCATGGCGATCTCCCCTGGGGTGCTGTGCCTGCTGCTGGCGAGGGTGCAGCCATTCCGTCCAAGCCGCGTGCTCATGGGAGCGGGCATCGCCGCGTGGACCGCCACGAGCCTCGTGTGGACCCATGACCAAATCGCCTTCAACGAGGCGAGGTGGGCCGCCGGGCGCTGGCTCCACGCCCGAGGGGTCCCCCCAGACGAGGTCGTCGGGGGATTCGAGTTCGACGCGTGGTTCAATGGGTTCCAGGGGCCACAGCCTTCTCCCTCCCACGTGCGGGCCGGGGACGTGTGGGTGAAGCCGAACTACCTCCTCACCCGCGACACCTTCCGCCAGACCTACCGGCCGGTACGGGGCGAAGGCAGGGGGGTGCGGTATTGGGGCGTGGAGTACCGCCGGATGGTGGGGCTCGACGTGCCTGTGTTCCCCTACCGCTCGATCCTCGAGGGCAGGGAGGCTGAGGTGCAGATCTGGCGACGGTACGAACCGGTGCGCTGAGTCGAGAGATGGATGGGCTCGTCGCGGTGGTTCCCATGCGGAACTCCGCGCGCACGATCGAGACGACGCTCGAATCCCTCGCCTCCTCGACCGTGGTGCCCGAGAGGATCCTCTGCGTGGACGACGCGAGCACGGACGGGTCGGCGAGGATCGTGCGAGCGTGGGCCTCCACCGCGAGTGTGGACGTCAGGCTGATCACCCTCCCGAGGCGCTCCGGGCCGGCGGTCGCGCGGAACCTCGGGGCACGCGAGGCCGACTGCAGGGCAGTCCTCTTCGTCGACAGCGACGTCGAGGTCACCCCGACCGCCGTGGGCTCCTCGCCTCTGCCCAGACCCGTCAGCGGGGAGGCGCCACCGTCTCCCGCTACCATCCGCGCAACGCGTGTGGCGGTCTCCTCTCCGACTTCACCACGTTCAACTCCTCCTTCGCTCATCGCCCCATCCGTTCAGGGGCTCCTTCCCTCTTCAGCAGCCAGTGCGCCCTCATCGAACGACGGGACCTCTTCAAGGTGGGGGGCTTCGATGAGCGGTTCCGCCTCCCTACCGTGGAAGACATCGAGCTCGGGCTGCGGCTCGTGGACGCGGGGATCCCGGTGACCGTCGTCCCTGAGGCGGTCGTCATTCACCACAGCCGGTACACGCCGAGCACGTTCGTCATGAACTACGTGCTCAAGGGTTTCGACTTCGGCTGGGTGATGAGGCAACGCCACGCCGTGCCCTCGGCTCGCTGTGGGTACGGCGGGATCGATGACCTCGTGAGCCTGGGGCTGGTTGGCGCATTGGCCCTCTCACTCGTGGCGTGTGGGCGAGGACTCCCCCCAGCGGCATGGCTATTCCCCCTCGGCGCACTCTTGTTCCACTGGCGCCGCTTCGTCGGTGAGGCCTGGCGCTGCCTCGGGGCATGGGAAGCGGTCTGGTTCCTCCCGCTGCGCGCCGCGGCCCTCGTGCTCTCCAGCGCCGCAGCCTGTGCGGGTGCGTTTCGCTCCCCGGCACACCCCGCCCCCTGGCATCGGCGGTAGGTCGGCATCGAAGCGAGGGTTCAGTTTCCTGCCTCGCCGAGACCCCCGACGAGGCGCGGGTCGAGCGCATCCATGAGCCTGTTCGCCAACCCGATGCACCCCGCGATCGTTTGGTCGTCGGGCAGCAGGAGGGTGTGGTCAAGGGCCCACAGACCCCTCACACCCGTCTCGACGGACGGGATCGTGCGGGAGAAGCTCTTCGCACATATCGGCTGCCGTAGCGCTCCGCGAATGCCGCGCAGCCCGATATCCAGTCGTGCCGGAACCGTGGATTGAGTCGGGGCAGACACGCGACTGCCTCCTCGAGGATCGCGGAAGTATCTCCCAGAGGGGCGGCACGATATAGGTCGCAGTAGGTGGGGAGGTAGGCCACGGTCTTTTGACCGGGGTGAGAGGTGGGCGCGAGCGCGGTGAACTCGACGACGCCGGTCTGGGGCGTTGCCGGGTCCACGATGTTCGTCCAGAAACGCCCGGTGAGCGGACGCGAGAGTTGGATGACCACGCATACGAGCCCAAGGTTCTCGAGCCGTTCGAGCCGTTGCCTGTAGCCGGCTGGGACGGGTCCCTGGAGGATCCGCGACAGGAGGATGAGCTGGCCGGTGTGATGACGGTCCTAGCCCCGAGGCGCTCCCCGCCTGCCTCGATGGCCCGCACGGCTTTGTCCTCTCCCACGACGATGCGATCCACGCGGGTCCTCAGACGCAGGCACACGCCCGCTCGGTGGAGCCTCCTCACGAGCTCGTCCACGAACACCCCTGTCCCGCCTTCCAGGTAGCCCAGCCGGTCGTACAGGAGGAACCTCCGAGAGCACGCGTTGCGCTTGATCCTCGCCCATATCCAGGCGGCCGACAGGCCCTGGGCGTGTTCACCGAACTTGCGCCGGATGAGCTCTGCCCAGAACGCCTCAAACCCGCGCCGTCCAAGCACGCGGGACAGCCACTCCTCTGCGGTGAGGTCCTCGAGGTGCCTCCAGTCGCGGCCGAGGCGCACCATGGCCACGAGGGCCGCGTACCGGAGCTTGGTGCCAAAGTCGATGCGCGGATAGCGGAGGAGGTCAAGGCCTCCTGAGAACCGAAGGAGCCGTCCCTGGTCGAAGAACGCCATGTCCGACCTCCGCCACTACGGTCGATGTCCCAGCCCGAGTTCGCGGAGGAGGCGGACGTACGCGTGGTCTGGCCCGCAGAGGAAATGGTAGAAACGATCGAGGCGCACCCCGTTCAACCAGAAGCTCCTCGCCATCCCTCCTGGCTCGGGCTCGGCCTCGAAGATGGTCATGAGGTGTCCTGGCACCCCCCTCCGCAAGAGCCGCCATGCGACGGACAGGCCCGTTACCCCGGCACCGACGATCGCGACGGGGAGCGTTCGGTCTTCACCCATACGATGTCACGCGCCGGGGCGTGCGGCTCTCGGCTCAGGTAAGGTGGAAGCCTCGGTGAGTCTCGCGAGGAGCGCGCGGGGCATGCGTACCTCCTCCCTCACGAGGCGCACGAGGCCTGAGGGGTCGGTGGACGACCGCACGAGAAGGACCCACTCTTGGAGCTGCGTCTCGACGGTTCCCTCCCGGGCGAGCGCTAGGATCGTGCGCATGGCGTCGACCAGGCCTCGGACGCCGGCGTCGGTGCGGCCGGCCTCGAGGGCCAGGCGCGTGACCGCGAGGGAGCGGGAGACGTAGGTCGCGGGGCCCAGTCCGAGGAACCGAGCGGTGGCCAGGGCGCGCAGGGCATCCTCGTAGCGCGCCGCCCCGCTGTAGGCCTCGGCGAGGTCGCTCCAGTACCGGGGCCAGGCGGCGTCGAAGTAGGCTCGGGGATCCCAGGAGAGGGCCGCCTTCTCGAGGTGAGGGATGGCTTCATCGTAGCGCTTCCGCCGGACGTAGAGCATCCCGAGCCGGTGGTGGAACAGGGGGTGCTCGAAGGACTCGAGGGCGTGGCGGGCCTCCTCGAGGGCCTGTTGGGAAAGGCCAAGGTTCGCCAAGGCGCGGCTCCGCTTGCTCTTGATTCGGGCGGCCGCGAGGGTCCGAGGAGGTGTGATGGCCTCGAGCGAGTCCAGGAGCGTCCGCACGCGGGAGGGCACCCCGCACCGTTCCCACGCCACCACGGCCGAACCCAGGGCGTGGCGAGCGACGATGGTGTCGTTGGGTAAGGGGTGCACGAGGGGACCGAGGACCTCGTCCAGCTCGAGGGTTCCGGTGGCGTCGCAAGGCCTCACGTGGGGGTCGAGGCGTGTGGCAATGAGGGCCGCAAGGTCCTCCGACGGCCCGCCCGGGGGATCGAAGGCCGGGTGAAGGGTCACCCGCTCCCCCACTCGACACCACAGTGGCGGGCCGAAGGAACCGGGGTCCACCAGTGCGGCGTCACGCAGGACCGCCAGGCCGTCCGCGCGCGATCCCGCGGCCACGAGGGCAATCCCCAAGTCTGCCACCGGGGTACCACCGTCCAGCCCGAACCGGTCCAAGGACGCGGCGAGGGAGAACTCGGAGAGCGCGGCCTCGAGGTCGCCTTCGGCCCACAGCTCCCACGCGAGCTGGGAGCGGTACGGGGCGAACCAGGGCCTCAGACGCACGGCTTCTCGCCACCAGTGCAGGGAGGAGGTGCCCTCGGAGGAGCGCGCCGCGAGTGCCCGCAACTCCGCATCCAGAGGGGAGAGCCGCATGGCCCAGGAGAGGCGCGCGGGCGAGGTCGAGGGGGCCTTCCCGCGGGCCTTGGCGACCGGGGCACCGAGGACGAGCATGAGGCTTGGCCGCGCACAGAACAGGAGAGCGCCGAGGAGGACGATGCCGAGGGCCACGCCCCTCCCGAGGCGCGCAGGCCGGGAGCCGGGGGTGGATCCCGTGCCGGCGAGGGCGCCGAGGAGGACGAACCACTCGGCGGGCAGGAGGGTGCCGGCGCCGAGGCACAGCTCTCCCATGTGGGCGATCACCATGCTCGCGAACGCGGCCGCGAAGGCGGCCCGCATCGGGGAGCCGTCTCGACCCGTCCGCCCCACGCAAGAGACGGCGGCACCGGTTGCGATGAGGAGGACCAGTCCCACGAGCCCGGTGGTCTCGGCCACTTCGAGGAAGACGTTGTGTGCGTGCCACCCCACGGTCCTCGTGGTGGCGAGGAAGTCCTTGGTGGGCAGTGGATCCTCGCGCCTCAAGAAGGGCGGGAGGTCGCTCAGGAACGCAGGCGGGAGGTGGGTACCAGGGCCCGTGCCCACGAGGGGACGCTTGGCGACGACGCGAAGGGTCTGGGTCCAGATCGTCCACCGTCCCTCCAGCTCCCCCTGATCTCGTCGGGAGAGGAAGACCACCCCAGTCGCGACCACGACGGCTGCGACCACGACCCAGGCGGCACGCACTCGGGGCCTCGTGGCGACCAGGGCGACGGCCAAGCCTCCGAGGGCTCCCACCACGGAAGACCGGGAACCCGTGAGGACCAAGACGACGAGGAACAACCCCGCGGCGAGGGAGGAGGGGAGCCGTGCCCGACCCGACCAGGCGAGGCCGGCAGCGAGCAGCGTTCCGGAGGCGCACACGGCTCCCAGCCCGTTGGCGTGCATGGTAGCCAGGCCCGCGCGCGCGGTCAATGCCGCCCATACCCCCATGGCCTGTGCGTAGGCAACGACACCTGCGATGGCCCCACCGGCCACCACGACCCAGGAACCGAGCACGGCGGCCGAGACCAGGCCCTCCCCGCGCGCATCCGCGGCGATGTGCGCCACGAGGAAGAACGAAAGCCCCCACAGCAGCAGTCGCTCCACCACCGTTGCGCTGTCGTGGGGGTAGACCGCGAAGGCGACCGATACGGCAGTCCACGCGAGGAACGCGGCCACGGTGAGTCGGGTGAGGCGGTCACCGCGCCAGGGTTCTCCCTCCCGAAGGACGGCGATCACCCCGAGGAGGCCGATGCCCCACAGCAGGCCCACGCGTGCCTCGAGCACCGCGAACACGCGGCCATTGAGGGCCGAGTGTCCGATGAGGGCCACGAGGCACACCTCGCTCATTCGGAGCCTCGCGGTGGTGGCTGCGAGGGTCACCACGGCGACCACGGCGGCATGGACGGCGAGGCAGAAGGGCCCGAGGGAGACCGCGTAGGCCGTCGCCCGATCCACGAGCCGAGGCAGGTCGTGGAGGGAGGAGGCGGTGAGCACCAGGCTCGAGAGCACGAGCACGATCCCCTCCAGGGCTCGATCCACCCGCCTCACGCGGCAGAGGATGCCTGTGGTGAGGGAGAAACATGCGCCAACCGCCGCCACGGTGCCAAGGATCCGAACGGGGATCCGCGCCGCGTGCACGGCAGCCGCGGCCATGATCACGAGCAGGGCCGCGGCAGCGACGAACCGCTCCAGAGGCGTCCGGTACGCTTCGCCGCGTTGGTCCCGTCCCCGGTCGCTCATCCTCTGGCCTCCGCGTAGATCCTCCGAAGGCGCTCCCAGTGCGAGGAAGGGCTGAACTCGTCGAGGAGTCGTCTCCTCCCCTCTTCACCCATGGACGATGCCTCGGTGGGGTGGTCCCACAGCCAGGAGATCGCCTCGGCGAGGGCCGAGGGGTCGCCGGGGGGCACGAGGAGCCCGTCCACGCGGTCGCGCACCACGCTCGCGAGGCCGCCGATGCGACTGGCTACCACGGGAATCCCCCACGACCAGGATTCCAAGGTGCCCAAGCCGAACACCTCGTACCAGGTGGAGGGGATGACGGTGAATCGGCACGCCGCGAGGAGCTCCCCGAGCGCACGATCCCCGAGGTGTCCGACGAACCTCACGTTCGAGACCTCCTCCCGAACGGCCTTCTCCCGGAGAAAGGAACCCAGGGGGCCCTCCCCCGCGACCACGAGGGGGATGTGGGGCAGGCGGCGCATGGCCTCGAGCAAGACCTCCAGCCCCTTCTCGCGGGAGAGCCTGCCGACGTAGGCGATGACCTCCCCTGTGCTCCGACCGTGTATCGCGGGGGCAAAGTGCGGCACGCACGAGACCTTGTCGCGGGGAATCCCCCAGTCCACCACGAGGTCCCTGAGGAAGCCCGAAGGGGCGATGAACCGCCTCACGTGCCGAACGTAGACGCGAGTGAGGCGGTGGACCGCCATCTCCAAGGCGGCCAGGGCACTGAAGGCAGGCGACCCGAGGCAGGAGTGGAGCAGGGCGTGGACGTAGGCGCCCCCGCGACAACGGGTGCACGGGGCGCCGTCGGTGAACAAGAGGTAGTTCGGGCAGACGAGCTTGTAGTCGTTGAGGGTGTGGACCACGGGGATGCCCCTGGCCCGGAGGGGGGGGAGGATCGAGGGGGACAGGTGGTGGTAGACGTTGCACAGGTGGGCGACGTGGGGCCTGAACTCGTCAACCAGTCGCGCGATGCGGCGAGCCGCGAGGGGGTACCAGACGACCCTGATCGGGGCCTCCATCCACGCGCGCGCGGTGAGCCGACGGAAGTCGATGGGAGGCACGAACAGGTGGTGGAACCTGGTCGGGACGTTCCTCGGGTCAGCGGTGGAGAACAGGGCCACCTCGTGGCCCTCGTCTTCGAGGAGCCGCCACAGGTTGAAGAGGTAGCGCTCCGTGCCTGACCTGAGGTAGGCGAACTTGTTGACGAGCAAGACCCTCACGCGGCGCTCCCTCGCCTCCGGACTACCCGCCTCATGGTGCCATGGATGATGCCGGCCATGGTGCCAAGGTGGATGGTTGCGAGGATGAGCGGGACCCGGTAGGAGGTCCGCCACGAGGGCACGGCGAAGCACCCCTCCTTCGCCTTGCGCACGAGGTAGGCGGCCGTGCCCGCGAGGAGGGCGATCCAGGCGACGGGAGAGAGGAATCCGACGATGAGGAGGGAGAGCAGGGCGAGGCTTTGGGCGAGGGTGCGGGCGTGGAACGTCCTGCTCGCACCGAGCTGTGCGAGGCCTCGGGCGTAGTCGTGGAACTGTCGGAACACGGCGCGGTAGGAGCCTCTCGGCCGCCACCCCACACGGGCGCGCGGTTCGAGGACAAGCCCCCCCTCGCTCGCCGCCCGCTGGATGAACACGCCGTCTTCCGCCCTGTTGAAGGGAGGGTCCTCGGGGAAGCCACCGCTCCTCTCCCACACCTCCTTGCGGAAGGCGAGGGACCTCGCCGTGGGATTGAGGGTGTGGCCCCCGATCCGGATCCCCGGTGTGAGGGAGCACCGGGCCACACAGGCCTCGAACGACGAGGAGGGGTTCGGCTCGACCTCCCCCTGCACGATTCGCACCGCGGGATCCCTCAGGCGGTCGTAGAGCGCCTCGACCCACTGAGGGGAGGGGATGCACCCCCCGTCGGTGACGGCGATGAGCTCCGAGTCCGCCCGTCGGATGCCGATGTTGCGCCCCCTGGCGATGTCGGCGCCCGGGGCACGGAGGACCTGGAGGCGTGGCAGCCTCCCCGCCCACGCGGAGGCGCGCTCGGCCGTCCCGTCGGTGGAACCGCCGTCCACGATGATCACCTCGTCGGCCGGGCGCGTCTGTCGAGCCAAGGCCTCGAGGAGCGAATCGATCGTGGACACCTCGTTTCGCACCGTCACGACCACCGCGAGCCTCACCGTGCCCCCCACACGCGCAAGTAGTGGCCCGCCAAGGCGTCCCAGGTATGGGCCGCGGCGAACCGGAACGCCTCCTCTCGCCTCGCCGGAGACACCCCCTCGCGGAGCACCACGCGCACGTGTGCGGCCACCTCCTCGGGGGACCCGGCCACGAGGTACAACGACCTCGCCCCCTGCATGGAGCGGAGGTAGGACTCCTTCACCCAGGTGTGGTACGCGGTGACAAGCGGCCTCCTCCACGCCATGGCCTCCAGCATGGCGAGGTACCCGGTCGCGAACACGATGGTCGAGGCGGCGATGAAGGGCGTGGGATCCTCGACGAACCCATGGAAGGTCGCCTCGACCCCGACCTCCTGCGCGAGCACCTCGAGCTTCTGTCGCCACGGCCCATCGCCACAGACCGCAAGCGGCAAGGTGATCCCTTCGCGCGCGAGCACCCCGAGGCCTCGCAGGATCAGGTCGAGGCCGGTGTCCGGTGCGAGGCGGCCGACGAACACCGCTCGAGGTTCCTCGGGCGGAGGCACCGGCTCCTCAGGCACGGTGCACGCCCCGTACGTGATGACCGAGGGGGAGAGACGGAACAGGGGCACGAGGAACTCCCCAATCGCGATGGACCCCCGCACGAGCCGCTCGCTCACCCGGTGGTAGACCCGGTCCTTGAGGGGAACCGGGACCGTCATCTGGTAGCCGTGGTACGTGACGTACCGCGCGGCGCGGGGGGCGAGCACGAGCAGGGGGAGGCTCAGGTGGAGGAGGCTGTAGACCCCGTGGAAGTGGAGCACGTCCACGTCGAGCAGGTGGCGGTGCCGCGCCCACCAACGCCAGGCCCTGAGGTACCGGGTCCGTCCCTGTGTGTAGGGGATGCGGACGGTGGGCGCACCCCCGAGCGACCCCTCGAGGGGGAGGGTGGGGTCGTGCGCGGGCGCGACCAAGGTGAGGCTCAGACCGGCGCCACGCAGGTGGGGGACGATCCCCGCGATGTGACGCTCGACGCCGCCGATGGCCGGAGGCAGCCGCTCGGCCACCATCAACACGCGCACGCCGCTTTCCCCCTCACCACCACGCCTGTTCCACCCTCTGTCGATACGCATCCACCACGCAGCCTCTTCGGGGAAGGAAAGACGCGAGGATCCTCCTCGCCTCCGTTGGTTCCACGCCCTTTCGCCGCATGATCCGCACGGTCTCCGACGCGAGGAGATCAAGGCTCGTGCGCACCCCCTCGTCCACCCTTCCCTCCCTGTGCAGGGCTTCCACGCCCGTGGCGATGAGACGCAGGGCAACGTCGTACTGGGCCTGACCGTACGCGGCCCGGGCGAGCCCGAGGAGCCGCTCAGCGTAGTGAGGGGTGGGCATGAGGAGGAAGTGGGCCATCGCATAGGCGCGCGCGGCGTCGTCGATCGAGCCTGATTCCTGGTACAGGGCACCGAGGTCCCTCCAGACTGGCCACCACGACGCGGTCGCCGGAACCCCTGGATCCCAGGACTGGGCCGCACGTTCCAGCTCCCTTCGGGCGAGGTCCAAGTCTCCCTGGCGGGTGTGGATCGTCGCGAGGAGGCTCCTGCCCGCGTGCCCGTCCGTCGCCCGCAGGGCCTCGCCCATGGCCTGCGCGGCGGCCTCGAGGCTGTCCGCCGCCGCGAGGGCCCTCGCCGCGTACCACGTGAACGAGGCCTCCTCGCGACTGCCCGGCGGTGCGCGTCGCCGCAGGGTCATCGTCGCCTCGTAGGCCTTCTCGTGGATCCCCCACCACTCGTACACGAGCACCACGTGCGCCGCGCGCGCCGTCGGCGTCCCCCACGCGGGTCGGGCGAGGCTGTCCATGAGGATGGATGCCACGGGTGCGAAGGCGAGCGATCCGGCCCTCGGTGGGTGCTTCTGGGTGTCGCTGGCCCGTCCGAGGCGCGAGGCGACGAGGAGGGCCGCCGCGGGCGGCAGAGGCACACGGCCGAGCTCCCCGACGGCTTCGGTGACCCACAGATCGTTCCCCTCACGCACCCAGGTCCCAGGCTCGATCGCCTCGGGCGAGAGGGCAACCGCCCAGGCGAAGGATTCTGCCGCGTCGGCGACCCTGCCCTCTGCGACGAGGAGCGTGGCGAGGTCGGCGTGGTGGGACCTGAAGGACGGCCCCACCCACTCCGGGAGCGCAAGATCCTGTGCCTCTCCGATCCCCCGAGGGCCCAGCACCCCCTGCTGCGTCCTCGCCGCACGCGCGATGTGGGCCTTCCCCTCCTCGAACCGTCCCTCGCCGACGAGGAGCCACCCGAGCCTCGCCTCGTAGGCCGGGTGGGAGGGCCGGAGCCGGCAGGCCTCCCGGTACCGCTCGATGGCCCCACCTGGGTCGAGGTCTCCGGCGAGGACCCTGAGCTCCGCGTTCAGGGGTGAGAGCCACGTCGCCGCCCCGACCCGTCCGGGAGAGGGGACCGAGGCTTCACCGCCGCAGCGTGGGCCACCGTACGGCTGCCGCACGAGTGTCCCTGCCACGAGGGGGCGTGCCACGAAGACGAGCATCGCGATCGCACCGAGGGCAGCCTGCCCGAGGCGGGGAGGGCTCGCTCCTTCCGTGCCTCCTCGCGCCGGGTTCGACGCATCGAACGAGGCGAGGAGCATGCCCACGAGGAACCAGAACTCCATGGGGAGGAGGGTGGGGGCGCTCAGGGTCAGCACGAGCAGGTGGGGGACCATGAGGGCCACGAGGGCGGCCATCGCGCCAGCGCAGGCTCCGTGGGGCGTGCGCCGCAAGGCCCGCACGAGGCCCTCGGTCACCGATCCGAGCAGGCCGCACAGGAGCAGGAGCCCGACGAACCCGGTGCCCTGCAGCACGTGGAGGAACACGTCGTGCGGATGCCATCGCGCGTGCCTGGGGCTGAACGGATCAGGGTAGGTCCCCCGCGCCCACGCGACGCGGGTGGCGTCAATCCCTCGCGGGAGCGGGTCGTCGAAGGCTTCCGGTGGGGAAGACGCGAGCCCCAGACCTCCGAGGGGGGAACGGAGGGTCTGGCGGAGGGACATGGACCACACCGCCATGCGCCACGTGGCCTCCTGCTGCCCCCGCACCGTCCAGACGGCACCAACCACGACCGCCGTGGCAACGAGAGACCAGGCCGCCCACCGGAGGGGCCTGTCCCACCCCGAAGTCCAGCGTGCAACCCCCACGGCGCACAGGGCAAACACCCCGGCGACGAGGCCGGCGGCGGCGGAGCGGGAGTAGGTGAGCGCCAGACACACCACGAGCGAGGGGATGCTCGCGGCCGCCACCGCCGAGAGCAGGCCGTGGCGGCGCGCACGGAGGGAGAGGACCACGGTGGCGCCGGCGAGGACCCCTGCGAGCGCCCCCGCCACCCAAGGCCGGAAGGACTCGGGCGCCTGCCAGCCGGATCGCACCAGGGCCGAGAGTACGACCGTGCACAGCCCGAGCACCCCGACCGCCGCCACACCGGAGGATCGGTGGGCCGTGCCCTGCCTCCGCGCCCCGAGGGCGAGGAGGAGGGCGCTGGCGACCACGATCCCGCTCGCGTTGGGGTGCGCGCCCCCGATGGACAGGCGCGCCATGAGGGCGTGGCGCCACGAGGTGTGGGCGGCGAAGACCGCCGCCCCCGCGAATCCGGCCCACGAGGCCAGGAGGGTGGCGCCGAGCGTGACCCCCGTCAGCCGCTGCGTGAGCCCCGGGTAAGCCCCGCATCGCACCACGAGGTGGCACAGCCCGTACCAGGTCGCAAGCTTTACCCACACCTCGAGGTTGGCGTGGACGTACCCTCTGAGGAAGGAGGTGAGGAAGGCCCACCCGAGGAATCCAGCGGCGAACCACTCGACCCTCCGAGCTTCGAGTGAGCCTGCGGCACGCCGAGGCGCCCGTGCCAGTGCCAGGGTGACGATGCCGGTGAGGATGAAGAACCGTTCGTCGCAAAGCGCGAAGAACTGGCCGTTCACGAGCCCGTACACGAGAACCGCCCATATCCCCGCCTCCGCCGCCCCGATCCACCGACGGGCCACCGCCAGCCCCATGGTGCCCACCAGCCCGTAGTGGAGGAACCGGCAGACCCACGCGAGTGGGCAACGCCACACGGCAATCTGCGTGATGGTGCGGGGGAGGGAGGCGAGGACAGAGGCGGTGATCGTGGCCCCGGCAATGCCGAAGACGACGAGGGCCAGGACATCCCCCCACGGGACGAGGGTGCGTCGTGCCGCCCAGGCGGCGACCGAGAGCACCACGATGGTGATCGCGAACTCGCCCCTGAGGGATCCAGGTACGAGCGGCCACGTGGCGACACAGGAGGCGAGGAAGAAGGCGGTCGCGATGCCGAACAGCAGGTCGGGCAGCCTCATGGCGAGACGAGCGTGAGGTAGAGGGACGCGTGGGACTCGGCGACCGGCCCCCACGCGTAGGCACTCAGCGCCCGCACCCGCAGCGCCTCCCCCATCGCGCGTACCTCCTCTGGGGCATCGAGCAGGGCCTGCAGCTTCGTCCGCAGGTCGTGGACATCGCCCGTCCTGAACGTCGCGCCCATCCCTCCCAGGGCCTCGAGGTGCGGCGGGATGTCACTGACGAGTACCCCGAGCCCGTGGCTCATGGCCTCCAGCAGGGTGAGGGGCAGGCCCTCCACCTCCGAAGCGGACACGAACAGGAAGGCGTTGGAGAACAGCTCCTCCAAGGCGGCACCATACGTGAAGCCGGTGAAGAGCACGCGCGGATCCCCCGCCCGCTCGCGCAGGCCCGTTGCGTAGGGGCTGCTGTGGCTCTCCCCCCCCGCGATCACGAGCCTCTTGTCCGTGTGCACGGACGCGAAGGCATCGACGAGCAGGTCGAACCGCTTCTCGGGCACCAACCTCCCCACGGCCAACACGTAGGAGTCACGTTCCAGGCCCCAGGCGGTGATGAGGTCGGGCGGCCGATGCACCGCCTCGTTCACCCCGTTGGGGATGTAGACGACCCGCGTGGCGTGCGTCGTCTCGAAGTGGCGCTGGAGGTCGCGCGAAACCACCACGGTACGGTGCGGCACGTGGGCGGCGGCCCACTCCCCCACTCGCAGTACGGCCCGGGCGATCAGTCCCCACTTCTTCCTCTGCCAGTCCAGGCCCTGGACGGTCGCGACCGTCTTCCTCCCGGCGAGGCGAGGGACCCCGGCGAGGAGGGAGGGGCCAAGGGCCTGGTAGTGGACGACGTCGTCCTCCTGGAACAGCAGGTGCGCGGTCGACAACAGGGTGTGGGTGATGGCCTCGAGGTGCTTCGTGCGAATGCAGGGCAGACGCCGCAGCTCCACCCCTCGGTAGGTGCCTCGAACGCTCGTGTAGTGGGGCCGGCAGTACACCGAGACCCCGAATCCCAACGCGGCGAGCCTCACGCCGAGCTCCTCCACCGCGCGCTCCACTCCCCCGTACGTGGCGGGGATGCCCCTGGATCCCACGAAGGTGACCCGAGGCTTCTGGAGGGGATCCACGTCGTGCTCGAGGGTATGCAGGAGCCGGGCGGCCACCTCCTCGCCGAGCGCTTCCCCCGCGTCTCCGATGGGAGCGAGCGCTTGCAGGAGCAGATCGAACGACGACGTGGGTACGGCCCACCGTACCCCCTGAACCTCGCACGACTGCACGAGGTCGAGCACCCACTGTGGTCGGTCATGGGGCCAGGCGAGCCAGACCACGTCGATGCGACGCGCCCCGAGGGCCTCGCGCACCTGCTCGACGGGGACGATCTCGGTGGGTGCCTCGACCCGCAGGGTCACCACGTCCCCAATCCAGGGGTTGCCTGCCAAGGCCTCCGCGAGGGCCTTCACCCCACCCTCGTCTCCCACCACGAGCGCCCGCCTCACCCCGACGCCTCTGCGTGCGAGGGCGAGGCTGCCCGAGGCGAACGCCGTGCGCCACGCCACCCCGAGCGCGAACGTGGCGAGCCAGCCCGAGGCAACCACCGCCCTGGAGTAGAGGAACGGCTCTTCGGACCGGTAGGTGCCGAGGCGGAACACTAAGAGGGCGAAGGCCACCGCGCCGGCGTGGCAGGCCGTGACCCGGAGCAGGAGCACCGCGTGACGCCACGCCTCCGGCCTGCGCTTCAGGCGGTAGCCCCCCATCAGCGCCTGCGCGACCACGAACACGACCACGCTCGTGCCCCCAAGGAGGATGTACCGAGGCACGGAGGGCACCACGGCCGAGAACAACCCAGAGTGGAACCGGAGCGTGAAGGCAGCTGCCTGGGCGAGGATCACGACCGCCGCATCGCCGGCCAGGAGGATCACGAGCCGAAGAGCCCGGTAGCGCATGGGGCCTCCGTTCCCTATCCGCAGCCGCACACCGCCACGCCCGACCCCCTGTCATCCCGCTCCCCTCGGGCACCTATCGGGCAACGACGAAGCCCAGACCACTCCCACCCCTCCTGCCGAGGCGTGGCGACCCGCCAGTAGATCACCCTCCCGGCGGTGATGGGGGAGAGGGCCTTCGGGAGGGGGCAAGGGGGCGATCCCCACACGGCCGCGGCGCCGAAGGAGAACAGGGGATCCGCGGAGAGCTCGAGCCGGTGGCTCGCTCCAGGGGCGGCATCCCAGTCGAGGGTGCGGCCCTCCTGGGGCACCGTGCTCGTCCGCCCCGCGCGTCGGGCGCGCCAGCGGACTCGCTTCTCCCAGACCGCCGCGGCGAGGGGCCGTCCCCGGGCCCTGAGGTAGCGCCGGCCGCTGGTCGCGAGGTGGGCCTCGGCCCAGGACGTCCTGCCCCCGCCCACGTGATGGATGGCCCCCGCCGAGGGGAGGGCGAACAGTCGCCATCGGCCAGCCCGCAACCGATCGCTTACGTCCACGTCCTCAAAGAAGAGGAAGTAGCCTTCGTCGAACCCTCCCACGGACTCGAAGGCGCGGCGGCGCACCATGAGGCAGCCGCCTGACAGGCGAGGCACTTCGACGGGCTCGTCCTCGAACCAGATCCTCCACCGGATCCGGGCCTCGTGGTCCAAGGGTGCCCGAACGAGGCCACGCCGCGCGAGCGGTCCCAGGAGGAGGCTCCCCACCCGCGGCGGGGGAGGCACGACGCTCCACTGCCACACGAGCGCTTCGTCGATCCACTGCCGGGGCCCGACGGCTCCGGCATCGGGTGTGTCTTCCATGAACCTGCACAGGGCTTCCAATGCCCCGGGCAGGAGGCAGGCATCCTGGTTGAGGAACAGGACCAAGGGGGCCGAAGACGCCGCGACCCCTCGATTGCAGGCGGCAGCGAAGCCCCAGTTCGAGGGGTTGGCGATCAGCCGTACCCTCGGGGCGAGGGAGCGCGCGAGCTCGGGGCCGCCGTCGGTGGAGGCGTTGTCCACCACCACGACCTCTGCCGCTTCCCCGACGGAGGCGAGACACCGCTGGATCCACGGGGCGCCATCGTGGAGTGGCACGACGACGCACACGGGAACGCTCATGGCCGTGCCGCACCCTCCCGGGGCGCAGGAGCGACCCGTGCGAGGGCCCACAGGATCCCCGCGTAGGCCGCCGTCGCGGGGAGCAAGGCGCCCCAGAATCCCCCAGGGAACAGGGCGAAGACGACCGCCGCGATCGCCGCCGCGACGGCGGGTTGCCACGCCACTGACACGAGCGATGCCTTCGCCGACCCCACCAGGCCCCGGATCCACCACGTGCGCACCGCGAGACTCGCGAGGGCGGTGAGGAAGGCGGCCGCCGCGGCGCCCACGTGGGAGGATCGGGGCACGAGGATGATGCACAAGGCTGCCTTCATGACGACTTCCCCCGCGGCGACCGGGACGAAGGCCGCGAGCCGGGTGCGCGACACGATGATCACGAGAAGGACGGGACCACTCAGGACCGTCGCGAGCATCGACCAGGCGAGGATACGAACCACCGGTGCCCCCGGCAAATAGCTCTCTCCGACCACGAGGCGGACGAGGTCGTCGGCCCCGAAGGAGAGGATCGTCGCGATGCCGAATCCACCCGCGGCGAAGGCGCGCAGGGCCTGGTTGTACCCTCCAGCCACGTCCTCCTTCGCGTGCGCCCACCGTGCCGAGAGGTGGGGAAACAGGGCGCCGAGGGCCCCCATGCGGAGGATGTTCACGTACTCCATGAGCCGCACGCCCGGCATGTACCACCCGACGGCCTGGGTGCCGGAGAGTCGGCCGAGGATCAGCACATCGACCCGGCGGAGGGCCACGTCGATGAGGCTGAGGGCCAAGAGCAGCAGCCCATCCCGGATGAGGGCACGGACGCAGGACCGGACCGGGCGACCCGTCAGGGGCGTGACGGCGAGGTGCACCACGCACACCATGACGAGGGCCTCCACCCAGGCGGCCCCCACCTGCACGGCGACCAACGTGCGCACGCCCGCGCCGCGAAGGGCGAGGGCGACGCTGACCCCTGCCGTGAGGAACGACACCCCGATGCGGATGGCCCCCACCAACGCCATCCTCTCGAACGACCGCGCGATGGCCTCGCCCAACCCCGCGACCGTCGCGCCCATGAGGATCCCCCCGGCGAGCAGGAGGAGGGAGGTGACCTCGTGCCCGTAGCCGAGGGCCCACGCCACGAGCGGGACGAGGGCCCACGCACCCAGTGCGGCGGGCACGGTGAGGGACAGGGCGCTGGCGAGGTAGGTGCCTGCGAGGCCACGGTTCTGGGCCACGTCGCGGATGACCACCTGCGGAAGCCCGAGGAGCGAGACGGTACGGGCGAAGAGGGAGAAGGTCATCACGAGGGAATACAGCCCGAACCGGGCCACGCCAAGCCTCCTCGCGACCACCACGACGAGGGCGAGGTTGGCGAGCTGGGCGAGGAGCTCCGCGCCCGAGAGGATCGCGGTGTTGCCCAAGAGCCGCCGTGATTGGCTCACGACAGGCCCCAGACCGGGGCCTCGTGCGAGGCCTCCTCGTCGGCGGGGGGGTGCGGCAGCGTCCTCATGCGCGCCCCTCCACGGGGAGTCCGTCCGGGCTCATCACGCCCAAGAGCGCCTCGGGGGACACGACCCGCGTGCGCTGGATCCTCCGGCGCTTCTTGAGGGTCTGGGGCAGACGCAGCAGGGCCTCCACGTAGCCCCGCAGCGCGGCGCAACGGTGGGGTGCGTGCACGAGGGCCGCACCCCACGTGCGCGCGACCGCTTTGAGCCTCGGTCGCACGAGCTCCCACGGCATGTCCTTCAGGTACACGGTCACGCGGTTGCGGTAAATCAGCCTCGTCTGCCGAGGGGTGCCCCGGCCGAAGGTGACGCTGCGCTCGTGGTGCGCGATGGCGTCCGGCACGTAGAGGCAGCGGAACCCGCCCAGCCGGGCGCGGAACCCGAAGTCGACGTCGTCGCTGTAGATGAACAGGCTCTCGTCGAGCCATCCGACGCGCTCGAACACCTCGCGCCGGTACGCGGAGGCCGCCCCCGTGGCGCTGAAGACCTCCCGCGGCTCGTCGAACCGAGGACCATCCGGCTCCCCGAACCCTCGCATCACACCCCCGAGGAGTGGATCGAACGCGTCGCCGGCGGAGTCGATACGGGTGGGATCCGCGGCGAGGAGGAGGCGGCAAGCCGCGAAGGAGAACCGCCGGTCCTCCTCCAGGGCGCCGACGAGACGCTCGAGCCACTCGCCAGACGGGTAGGCGTCGCTGTCGAGCGTCACGAGGAAGGCCCCCCTGGCTGCCCGCACACCCGCGTTCACGCCCCCGGAGGTGCCCTTGTTCCGGGGGAGCCGGACCACCTCGACCCACGGGAAGGTCGCCGCGAGGGTCGAGGACGTCCCGTCTGTGGAAGCGTTGTCGACCACCACCACCTGCTCGGGGCGTCGTGACTGCGCCTCCAGGAGCGAGAGGGTCCTCTCGAGGCGATGGAGGGCGTTCCAGGCCGGGATGATCACCGTGACGTCGTGCACCCGCTCACCCCCCGAACAAGGGGCTCCCCTCCATGTGCGGCGGGACCGGCACCCCGAGCAGGTGGAGCACCGTCGGCGCGATGTCGGCGATCCGAGGCGCTGCCCGGGCCGGCACGCTCACCCTCGGTCCCCGCGCGATGAGGATCCCCTCGGGCCTGTGGTGGCCCGTGGCCGCGCGGGGATTCTTCAGTGGTTCCACCTCCTCGTCTTGGGCGAACAGCCCGAGGATGCGCGTCCCTTCGTCGTCCACGCGGAGGATGAGGTCGCCCCACTCCTGCGCGTAGGGGCCCTCGACCATCTCCTCCGGCGGAGCGACGGCTGCGAGCGCGGGACGCCCGTTCGGCATCCGCACGGCGAGCAAGCCATCGGTGAGCTCGCGCAGGAGCGCGCGCGCTTCCTCCTTCCGGACCACCCCCCGTGGCTGACGGCCTCTCATGTTGAGCCAGAGGGCGTGGGACTCGACGTAGAGGGCAGCGAAGGCCTTCGTCTTCGCCCAGTTAATCCGGCGATACGGAGGCCCGATCGAGACGCGCGGCAGGCCCCGTTTCCACGTGAGGCGACGAGCCCAGACCTTGTGGGGCCATCGCAGCCTCAGGTAGCCGTGGCGCCTGAGCCAGACGTTCGGATACAGCTGGTAGTCACACGCGCCGAATCCGTGGTCCGAGACCACGAGCACGTGATCCCCGTCGGCCTGGCCCGCGACCAGGGCACCGACCGTCTGGTCGAGCAGGCAGTAGCAGTCCTCCACCGCCCCGCCGAACGGGACGACACCTCGGGTCTTCCCCTCGACGACGTGGGCGTGCTGGCGCCAGAACGTGTGCTGGATCTTGTCGGAGAGCGTGAACACGACCATGAAGAAGTCCCACCGCTCCCTCGCGAGCAGGTCCTCGACGATCTGCGCCCTGCGGCGATGTGCGAGGAGGTAGCGGTCGAGGACCTCCTCCCACGGGTCGTCCTTGGCGTCGGGGAGCGCATCGACCGGCCACGTGGCGACACGCTCCTCGACCAAGGCGTCCTCCGGCCCCACCCAGAGGAGCCCCTCGCCCTCTGAAGGCGCAGGCAGGCCCGCGATCACCACCCCGTTCACCGGCTGGGGAGGGAAGGTGAGCGGCACGTTCACGGTGCACACCCTGAACCCGCGACGGCTGAGGATCTGCTCCACGGTGGGAGCGCGGACGTCACGACTCGAGGCGAACGTCCACTCGTACCCGCGGAGGCGCCAGAAGTCGAACACCCCGTGCATCCCCGGATTGACCCCGGTCCGGCAGGTCGTCCAGGCGGGGGCGGAGCTGGGGGGAAACGTCGAGTGACACACCACGCCGATGCCCTCCGCCCTCAGCCGGTGAAGGTGAGGGAGGCGGCCCTGGGCCCCCAACGGGTCCATCACGGCGAACGTGGCCCCATCGAGCCCGATGACGAGGACGCGTGCGCTCATCCTAGCCCACGTAGCCAAGGGCCCGCAGGTGGGCCTCGATCCGGGCGTGGTCCTCGTCCGAGAGCCCCGGCCCAGGGGCGGGCCGATCGTAAGCCGGGACCCGAACCGGTGGTCTCTCCTCGAGCCGAGAGGCCCCGACCAACCCTTCGTGTACCATCCCCTCCATGTGGCCGGGGATGGGGACCCCGAGCAGGGAGAGGACCGACGGCGCCACGTCCACGGTCCTCACGCGCCCCGACGCCCCGTGCGTCGCCACGTATGCCACGTCGCTCGTTGCCCCTGAAAGCGCGAGGAGGATCGCCGTCTCGACGGGAGGAAGGAACGGGACGAGGGCCTCCAAGGCCCGGGCAGGGTCGCCTCCACCCTCGGCCGAAGGGAGGGCAATGAGCAAGAGGTCCCACCCTCTGCGTGCCGCCAGCCACCGTGTGGCCCCAAGCGTGGCCGTGCGCAGCAGGAGAGGATCGAGAGGTTTCTGGGTGATCGGCTCCCCGACCTCTCGCAGGAGATCCTCCCTCCAGCTCGGCGGATGCAGGAGCACCGTCGGCCAGAAGCGCACGAGGGCCCCGTGGAGCACGTCCTCGGGCTCGACCCCGGGGAGAGCAACAACTCCCACCACACACCCAGCCTCCGCCGCCACGCGCACGCACGTCGGGGCCCAGGGGACCTTCGGGCGGGGCGAGGCCTCGCCGCCAGGGGAGGTGGCAAACGCCTCAGGGAGGTTTACCCCAGTGAGGAGCACCGTCCAGGCCTTCTGGCGCGCCCCGGCGTTGGGGACGGGAGGAGTGGACGGTCTTGGGCCGCGTACGCCACGGACCCTCGGCACGGTCCGTGATGCCACGGAGGCGTCCTCCACCACGACGAGCACCTGTGTGCGGTCCATGTTCCTCCTCGTGGGTTCTCGCCGCTCGAGGGCTCCTCCCCGATGGCATGGCCCCCACCCTACCGCCGCGCGACGTGATCGCGGAGGCCGAACATCGCCTCGGACCCACGGGGTGTCAACGAGGCCGGTCCGTGCGACGGTCTTGCGCGGAGGGAGGCGGCATCGTACCTCGTGGCGTGGTCGGTGCGACTGGTTGCAGGCCGCACCCCGCGCGAAGGAGGCACGGCATGGTGGTTCCTCTCCCCCGCATGAGTCGAGCCAGGAGGCCCCCGTGGGCACGGTCAGGGTGGGCTCGGCGGGTGGAGGGTCGAGGCGCGGGGACGTGAGGTCCCACCTCCTCTTCTGCGGCTTCATCGTCCTCGTCGCGGCGTTCCTGCGATTCTGGGGCCTTGACCTGAGCCAGTTCGACGGGACCGACGACGTGCGCGACTGGAAGCGTGCGGGGGGCATCCTGCGGGGTCACGAACCATGGTGGCGGGGCCCGGAGGCGGCACTGTCCACGGAGATGGGGGTCCGTCCTCCCGGGGGAGCCTACTACCTCATGCTCGCGGCGGCCTACCGCCTGAACCGCAACCCTCTCTCAGGGTTCGCCCTCGTGGCAGCCTTGGGCTCGTTGGGTGCGCTGCTCGTGTATCCCCTCGCCCTGCTCTTCGTTCCCCGGGGCACCGCGGCCGTCGTCGCCCTCCTCGCCGCCACCGCCCCTGGGTGGGTCCTCGCCTCGCGCGCCATCTGGAACCCCAACTTCGTCTTCCCCTTCGCCGCATCCTTCCACCTCGGCCTAGGCCTCTGGCACCTCCGGCGAAAGCCGTGGGGAGCACTCCTGGCCTTCGCCTCGTGGTCGATCCTCCTCCAGCTCCACCTCTCCGCCCTCGCCCTCCTGCCCCTCGTGGCGTGGACGATCTGGGACATGCGGCGACGGGGCCGCCTCGTGGCCCTCTGCCTCCTGGCCTGGTTCCTCCCCCTCGCACCGTCCCTCGCGAAGACCTCGCGGGAGGAATGGGCCGCCACCGCTCGGCTCGTGCCTGCCCTCACCTCGATGACGCGCGATGGTCTCGCCACCCCGCAGCGCCGGGCATTCAGGCCCCTCTCATGGCCGATGCCTGCCCTTCCTCCCCTGAGCTTCGCGACGTACGGTGCCGAGTACCTCGACCGCTACGCGGCCTCCCTGCTCCTCGATGGCGACTCGACCGCCGACGCCGCGGCTGCCCTCGCGCAGTACTGGAAGGGTCCCCTGTCCGAGACGATACGGTCGTCGAGCCCCTTGACCGTGCCAGCGAAGCTGCGCGCCCATACCGTCGTGCCCGCGGGCCTTCGCGTGCGATTCGGCCTCGACGTGGCCGCCTCCTTCCCCGTCTGGATCGCCCTCCATGTGGGGGCGCTGCTGCTCTTGGTCGACTGCCTCAGGCGCAGGCTCGCCCCTTTCCTCGTGATCGGCGTCGTGCTCATGGGGGTGGTGGGGCTCGTGCCTGGGCTGAACGATACGCACCACTTCTTCTTCGTGTTCTACCCCCTCCCGGTCCTGCTCGTCGGGTTGACCCTCGCCCGGTTCGGCCGGTTTCGCACCGCCGCCACGGCCGCCATCCTCGCCGTGGCCCTCACGTGGGTCGTGCTCCTCGTCGATCGGGCCCACGCCCTCGCGACGCTCGGCGGCACCCCCTCGGTCGGGGTGCCGCACCGGTACCGGGTCCAGGCCGCGCGGTGGCTCAAGGAGCACCGCTGCACCAGGCTCGGCGACGTCGAGGTCGTGGGGCCCGAGGCCCCCTGGACCTTCTTCCTCCGTCGGGGTGGGGGTCCGCCGCGGTACCGAGTCGTCGAGATCTCGGACGTGGCGCTGGGACTCGTGTGTCCCTCTGGTCCCCAGGGATGCCTCCAACGGTGGCGCCGGCTGAGGGACGAGTGGGCCGGGCGCATGGTCTTCACGACCGGCGGCATCTGGATCTACCGCCTGGACTAGCCTCGTGCGGCTGGGCATCCTCGCCGTGCTCGCGGGTGCGGTCATCTTCTCCGTGCGGTTCCTCTCCGTCTCCTTCACCACGGACGACGCCTACATCACGTTCCGCTACGCCCGCAACATCGCGCAGGGCCACGGACCGGTGTTCAACCCGGGCGAGCGCGTCGAAGGCTACACCAACCCCTTGTGGACCTACCTCCTCGCCTGCGGGATCCGTCTCGGTCTCGCCCCGCAGGTCCTCGCCCAGGCCTTGGGGTGGGCATCCGGTGTGGGCGTACTCGCATCGTCGTGGTGGCTCGCCGCCCAGCTCGCCGGATGGTCTGCGTGGGCAGGGCTCGTCCCGCTCTCGCTCGCGACCTCGCGCGACCTCGTCGCGTGGTCGAGCAGCGGCCTCGAGATGGGGCTGTTCACCCTCCTCGTCGTGCTCACCCTCGCCCGGTCCCTCCACGAATCCCGCGCCGGGGGTCCTCCTTTGTCCGCGTGGCTGTCCGCCCTCGCGGCCCTCACGAGGCCCGAGGGACTCCTCTGGGTCGGCGTGGGCTGGTGGGTGAGGGGCCAGAACAAGCGCTGGATCGCGCTGGCGGTGACGCTCCTCTTGCCCTTCTTCGCCTTCCGTCTCCTGTACTACCGGGCCCTCGTGCCGAACACCTACTTCCTGAAGGCAGGCCTCCACCTGTCCCGTGGGGTGTTCTACGTGGGCGAGTTCCTGAGGACCCATCCAGGCGCTCCCCTCTGGGCCGCGGGCGCGGCCCTCGCACTGGACATCCCCCTCCGCGTCGTCGGAGCGGGGCTCGCCACCCACCTCCTCTACCTGATCGCCGTAGGTGGAGACTTCATGGAGTTCCGTTTCATGCTCCCCCCCCTCGTGGTCTCGGTCGCCCTCGTGCCGGCGTTCCTTAGGCTCCTCCGCCCCCACCTCGCCCTCGGCCTCGGGGCAACGGCCGCCCTTGGGGTGGGCTGGACGAGCCTCGTGCCCTACGTGGAACGAGAGTCTCCCTACATGATCGAGGGCGTGGAGGAGCTGCGGGAGGCCGCACGGGAATGGGAGGAGTTCGGGGCCTTCCTCGGGTCGATCGCCGATCCGGGGGACCTCATCGCCGTGGGACCCGCCGGTGCAATCCCCTACCATTCGGCCCTGCCCACCGTGGACATGCTCGGCCTCAACGATCCCTGGGTCGCGCGCCACGGCGACGTGTCCACGAGGGCCGCAGGGCACGAGCGGGTCGCGCCGTGGTCCTACCTCGCGAGCCGCCACGTCGTGTGGGTCGTAGGGCAGCCCAAGGTCGCTCGCCACCCAAGCCCCGCGCCCGAGGAGATCTCGGTCCGCATGCCGTCTAGCCGGTGGATGATCCTCCGCACCACCCTCGATGCCGACAGCCTCCGCGCGGTGCTCGCCTCACGCGGGGCGGTCGTGGCCCCCGTCGATCGGGCATCGACCGACCAGAGAGGCGAGCACGCAGCCGCGCGGCTTCTCGAGGCGTGGCGCCTCTTCGGCCGAGGGGAACTCGAGACGGCGTCGGCCATCGCGGCCGAGGTCATCGATGCGGCTCGGCCCTTGGGAGCCTCGTGGCGATGGCTCCTTAGGGAGGCGGGCTTCCTCCACCGCGCGTGCTCGGCCGGTGGCCGCGGACCCGAACGGGAGAAACGGTGGGAAGACATCCCCGATCCGATCCCAGACCGGTGGCGCGCGCGGTTCGACGACGCCCGACGCCTCGTCGGATCTCCCCGCTGACCCTGAGCAGGCAGGTCTTCAGAACGAGCCGAACTTGAAGGCGAGCGACCCTGTCAGACCGTCGAGGTCCTTGTTGTGCACCGTGGGCAGGTCGGGGAGATCGAACCCCGTGACGAACCGGTAAGACCCCCCGAGGGCGATCCGGAAGCTGCGGATCACGTTGAGCTCCACGGTGAGCCCCGGTTCCATCACGAAGAACGCATCGGATGCTATCGTCCTGTCCCACCCGCGGTCACGGTACCCCGCACTCCCTGCCCCAAGCAGGAGGAGCACCGACCCGTGCACCACGTCGAGGGAGCGGTACACGTACTCGAGCTCGAGGCCCCCGTACCCCATCTCGAGCCGGCAGTCACGGGGTGAACCCCCGGCCGGGATCACCCGGATGTCCTGGCTCACGAGGCCATACCCTCCTCCTCCGAGGACGAAGGAGTGGTTGATGATCCATCCTCCGCGTCCCCCCACGAAGAGCGCGTCTTCGCCGGTGAGACGGCCCCACTTGAGCTCGAGCGCCCCGAACCCTCCGCTGTGCAAGGGTTCCCCGACGAGGGTCCGCGGCTGCTCCTGCACCGAGATGGCACACAGAGCCGACACGAGCACGAGGATGGTTGCGGTCATGGGTTCCTCCTTCCTGGCCGACACGGCGCGTGCGACGAACGAAACGCTCTCCAAGATTCATGACCCCGTTCCCCTGCAGAGGATCCTCAGCTTGACCCGTGCCCACGCCTCACGGGCCCTCCCCCAGGGCGTGCGGCGTAGGTAGGGCTCGATGTCTGCCTGTCCACCCCACGACCAGGTGGCTTCCCCCGCCGCAGGTCTCCCGTCGACCTCCACCCGCACGCACGAGGGGAACAGCAGGCACCCTCGCAGCCTCACCCCTCCCTCGCATCCCTGCCTCCGATCCAGGGTCCACCTACGGTCCCCCTCCTCCTCGCGCGCGCGCAGGACGACGGGCGCTCCCTCGCGGATCCCCCCGAGCCTCACCTCGAAGCACCCCGGGGGCACCCTGCGCCACGCACCGGCGGGGAGGACGAGGCTGTCAACCGGAGGCGCGGACCGCACCACTTCGAAGACGCTCTGCCCCTCGACCTGGGGCATCGGCCTCAGCTCGGCGCGCTCGAGGAGCCGAGTCACGAGGAGGGAGTCAGACAAAGAGGTCATACCCCCGCAGGCAGGATAGGCCCACACGATCGCCTCCCACACCTCGGCCTCGCTCACGCGCGAGGTCTGGATCCAGTGGAGGAAGAAGTTCTTCCGGAAGTCGTCCCTCATCCACCACGCGTTCCTCTCGTGCAGCTGCAGCACGACGAGGTCCCCCGGCGCAAGGGGCGCGACAGGGGTGAGGAGTCGAGCGTCCGCGCCCCGTGCCTCGTAGGCGACGGTCCAGTGCAGGTAGAGCTGGGGAGAGAGGTAGGCCCTCCTCCCCTGCGCGGCGAGGAACCTGCCGAGGCGTGTCTCGGGGCGGTGGAACCCGAACAGTGCCTCCTGCGCCTCATCGAGCCTCGCGAGGCTCGCGGGCCACAGCACGGCGTAGCGTGCGAGGTTCGCAGACGCCACCGCGAGCGCGAGACCAACCCCCAGGGTCCTCACGGAACGCCCTGTCACCTCGCGTCGAGCCCACGTGATCCCCGATGCCGCCAGGAGGTAGGGCGCCGGCAGCACGCCCAGCGTGCGCAGGCAGTGGGGGGCCTGGCGCTCCACCGAGAAGACCCCCGGGAGGAGCTGGAGTGCGAGCCACGAGAGCAGGAGCCGGTCGACCCTGTCGCGTCGGCCGATCGCCACGCCGAGGCCCACGACGAAGAAGAGGCCAGTGAAGGGGTCGAGCTGGGGTTCTCCCGAGAGGTTGTGCCGCGGGTTGCGATCTCCCTCGATCGTGAACATTCCAAGGTAGCGGACGAGGTTGCGGAGGATGCCTATGGCGGGATCTGGGGTCTCGGTGAAGAGCGAGGCCATGGAGGTGCGCGCGCCGACGAGCTCGGGCATCCGCGCCCACGCGGCCAGGAGCGGCGCGACCCCGACGAAGAACGCCCCGGCGAAGGGGCCCAGAGACCACGCCCGCCTTCGAGACCCCAAGAGCCACAGCGCGGGCAGGAGGGGAAAGAGGCGAAACGCGGGGTACGTGTACCAGAGGGTCGAGGCCACGAGGCCGGCGACGATCCCCCTCCACGGAGAAGGCCTCCGGGCGTGCGACTCGGCGAGGAGCAAGGCCGCCACACCGAGGGTGGGCCCGAGGTTCGCCCGGAAGCCGATCCTGCTGAAGTGTATCCCCCACACGCCGAAGGCGGAGAGGATCAACGCCCAATCCGCCTCCTCCCTCCCGCGCGTCTGACGCACCCACACCCACGTGAGGAGCACGAGGAGGGAACCGGAGACGGCGGCTGGGAGCCGCACCGTGGCGATGCCGGGGCCCCGAAGCAGCGTCACGAGCGCGACGAGGTACTTGTAGAGTGGCTCCTGCCCGCAGTTGCCCGGGAAGAACACGGGCCGTGGGCCCCCCTCGATCATCCACGACGCCTCGAGCCCGTGATTCGCCTCGTCGCTCCACAGCCCTGGGGGCAGGCGATCCAGCCCCAGGGTGCGCACGGCGGTGGCCGCGGCGACGATGGCTATGACCCACCCGAGGCGCACAACGCCCTCCACGCCGCGGTCCCTGGCCTCACGTACACCCACAGCGTCGGACGGTCGAAGAGGCGAAACGTGAGCTCGGCGCGCGCATCGTCGATCTCGAGAGGGCCCAGACGCGCCGGGTTCCGGTACACCCGCACGCACGCGAAGCCTAAGGCCCCACCGTCGAGCTCGCGGTAGAACCTCGCCATGGCGGGGAACCTGTGCGGCAGCCTCGCGTATTGGTCACGGTACCTGTTCCCCACGATCACGACGTCTGCCTCATCGAGCGCCTCGAGGATGCACGCCCACTGCGCCTGCGGTTCGCGCACCACCTCGTAGAGGTACACGTACGGGTCGAGGTACAGGAGCTCGAACTCGCCACAGCGACGCACGAGGGGCAGCCCGAGCCTCGGGAGGTAGCTGCCGAACAACCCCTTGCGGTAGTCCTCCTCGATGAGGGGCGGGTTGGAGTGGGTCGTCTCGAGGAGTACCCTCGTACCGGGAGGGAGCTCGCGCGCGAGCTCCCGGCCTGCCCGAATGCGGGGGTCTTCGCGCAGGAACACGCCCGCGTAGGCGAGGCCGACGAGGACGTGGATCGCCAGGAGTGCCCCCACGAGGGCCCGCGAGAGGCCACGTCCCCCCCAGAGCGTGGCGAGGAGGAGGCCTCCCCCGAGGGCGAGGACCGGGTGCACGGGGAGGGAGAACCGCATGAACTTCTGGAAACCCGCGCCCATGACGAGGAAGTAGGGGACGCCTGCGGCGAGCACGAGGCGCCCTGGGCGTCCCCGCACGGCGAGGAGGCCGACCCCGGCGAGGCCACATACCCACAGCACCGGCCCCGCCCCGTACCGCAGCAGGTTGGTCACCCAGTAAAGCCACGGGGCAGTCTCGACGAACTGAAGGTCCGCCTGACGCACCGTGCCACCGCGCGCCCAGGAGAGCAGCGTGCGGAGGCTCTGGGCGAAGGCGTCCGGCGCCAAGAGCACGGGCCAGTTCCCCGCCACGAAGGCCGCGAGCAGTCCCAGGGCAAGGGGTGTCCTGCCCTCTCTCCTGCGCCACCACACGAGCGCGACTGGGGCGAGGGCAGGCAAGGCGCTGAGCTTCGTCGCGAGGGCCAAACCCGCCGTGACCCCGCAGCCGGCCATGGCCTTCACGCCACCCGTGCGCTCGGCCCAGAGCGCACACGCCAAGGCCGCGGTGACGAGGGAAGTGAGGAGGGGGTCAGGGGTGAAGAAGTGGGAGTCGCGCAGGTGCAGCGGCGAGAAGGCGAGGAGGAGGGCGGGGATGACCCCCTCCCAGGGCCCAAGGAGCCAGGTACCCACGATCCCCACGATCGCGACGGTGAGGGTCCCCACGAGGGCCGAGACGCCCCGTGCGACGAGGTAGTAGGCGCGCACCTGGCGCTCACGCGTTAGGTCGAGCCTCCCGGCCAGGCGCGCCGCGAGCAGGGGACCGCCCGCGAGCAGACGCGGGAAGGAGCCGTAGTTGAAGAAGTACTTCTCCCTCACGGCCTCCTTCGGGCGCTCGATGAGGGAGACGGTCGAGACCATCAAGAGCTGCTCGTCGATGTGGAAGTGGAACGGGACCGAGTAGCCCAGCCCCGAGAATCGCACCGCGGACGCCGCACACACCACGGCCACGAAGGCCCGCGCGTGGGCCGTCATCGTGGTGCCTCGCGCCGTCCCCAGAGGGCGTAGGTCAGCCCTCCCGCCGCGCCGAACAGGAGCATGGCCCCGAACAGGAGCCCACAGAAGGCGACCGCCCCCTCTCGCGCGACGCCAACCCGGCCGAGGAGCACGACGAAGGCATTCTCCCGTACCCCGATCCCGTTGATGCTCGCCGGCACGAGGAGGAGCACGCTCACGAGGGGGACGATGAAGAGGAAGGTGCCCAGGCCCACCCCCAACCCGAGTGCCTCGGACAGGCAGTAGTGGTGGACGACGACGTTGCACTGGAGGAGGAGGCCGACCACGAAGGCCCGGCCGAATGCCCCCCGGTGGTGGCGGTAGGCCACGATCGCCTCGTGCACGCGCCGCACCCGGTCCTTCACCCGTGCGAGGATCCCCTCATCGAAGAGCCTGCCGAAGAGCCGCAGGAAGCGATCCCAGAACAGGAGCATCGACCCAAGGGCGAACAGCCCGGCGATCACCACGGGCGCGATCGCCACCGCCCCCGCGCCGAACATGCGAACCGCCCACGGCGTCGCGAGCACGGCGAGGAGCACGAGGGCGAACAGCCCGCTCACCCGCTCGACGAGCAGGATGCCCACGGCCTTCTCCGGCTGGCGGGTATACCTGCCCGTATCGTACGCGCGGTACACGTCGCCGCCCACGCTCGTGGGCAGGAAGTAGTTGAAGAACGAGGCGATGAGGAACGAACGAGCGAGGTAGAGGGTCGGCACGTGGAGCCCTTGGGCCTCCAAGAGGATCCGCCAGCGCCACGCGGTGAGGAGGACGCCGGTGACGTGCAGGGACACGCCGAGGACGAGCCACACGATCCGCACGTCCCGCACAAAGGCCACGATGCCCCCGAGGTCCGTCCGCGAGAGCAACCATCCGAGGAGGAGGACGCTGAGGCCGACGCGCACGAGGAACGCTGCGCCCCGACGCACCTAAGCCCTCGTTCGGATGACCCGCGCGGGAGCCCCCACGGCGACGCTGTAGGGGGGGAGGTCCTTCGTCACGAGTGAACAGGCGCCCACGACGCTCCCCTTGCCGACGGTGACCCCGTCCAAGACGACCACGTGCGCCCCGAGCCACACGTCCTCTTCGAGCACCAAGCCCTTGGACACCACAGGCTGGGCCATCATGGGGACATCGAGGCGCCCCGTGCCGTGGTTCCCCACCCCCACCAAGTAGCATCGGGCCGCCAGCAGGGCGTACCTCCCGATCGATACCGGCCCCCCCGCGTGCACGAGGCAACCTATGGCGAGGTTCGCCTTGTCCCCGATGGTGATCGATCCTCCTTTGCAGCTGAGGATCACCCCCCTCGACAGCACCACCCCGTCCCCGATCGTGATGCCCGTCTCGGGCCCTCCCTTCGCGTCCAGGATCACGCCGTCGTCGATGACCACGTTGCACCCGATGCGGATCTTGTGCGGGTGCCGCAGCACCACGTCGCACCCGATGGAGCTGCCCGCACCCAGACTCCCCAAGAACCGGCGGTAGGCCAGACGCCGGAGGGCGTACGCGACGGCGCCACGCATGGGACCAAGGAACGAGGTGAACGCGTCGAACGCGACGAAGCCCGCCCACGAGGCTCTCCCGTACACGACGTCCCGATACACTGCCAACGGCGATCGTCGCGCCGACGTGATCTGGGCTTGGAACTCGGTGCCGATCTCCTCCATGGCTCCTCCGGGCTGAGTCCTCCCAAACAGAAGGCGTCATCCCCCGCTGACAAGGGTGTCCGCCCCTTCGCCGCTGGCGCACCGAGGTTCTCCCACGCACCGCCAATGCAGACGCAGCATGAGGGAGGCAGCGGCCAGAAGGAGCACGGCGCATGCCGCGAGCGCGAAACGAAACCCGACGACCTCCCTCAAGAGCAATCCGAGATAGGGAGCCACCATGGCACGCACCCCCACGAGCGTGACGTGCACCGCCATGTAAGACTGGACATGACCCGGCGGGGCGAAGGTGTTCGCCCCGAGCATCCACGCCACGTCGACCCCCGCCATCCCCATGCCGAAACACACGTACGCCCCGCAGGCCCCACGCACCGAGCGCGCGAGGGCGAGCTGGAGCGGCCACAACGCGAGGACCGCGTAGGAGAGGGCAGCTACCGGCGCCGCCCCCGCACGATCGAGCAACCTCCCGTAGACAGGCAGGAATACCACCATGACGAGAGGATGGATGACTCCAAAGATACGGGAGGCCTGGCCCCAGTCAGCCTTGAAAACATCGTTGACAAGCATGGGGACCAAAGGCTCTGCTATCATGAATCCTACACCGTATATGAAGAAGTTGATCTCGTACTGCCTGAAGAATGAATCACGCCTAAGTATGTCAACGAAATCGGCGTAGGGGAATCGGCGCGACCTCCTGGGGGGAGGCGCGCCGCCCGGGTTGGGCATGCTTTGGTAGGTCACGTAGGCCCCGAACCCGAACAGGGCCGCGGCGGCGAAGACGAAGGGGAAGGCATTCGAGCGCCACATGAGGAACCTGCCCACGAGCCATGCCGTGAGGCTCGCGGTGAGCAGCGCGATGATCTGCGCGCGGGCGTAGCACACGCCCCGGCTGCTGCGTCGGTAGTTGGAGCGGAAGATCATGTTCTGGGCCGGGAGGTAGACCGCGTGGCAGAGGCTCACCCACGCCGCGATGGCGATGAGGGAGGAGGGTGTGTGCCAGACCATGACCCACAGGTAGGAGCACCGGCCGAGGAGACCGGCGAGGAGCATGACGCGGCGGTGGTTCGAGGGGGTGATGAACGACGCGCCCACGGACGAGAAGGCGAACATGGACATCTGGAGGGAGTAGAGGAGGGCGATCTGAAGGGCGGTGGCGCCGAGCTCCTTCCTCAGCACGTAGGCGGTGAGGGACACGAGCCCGGCGTAGGCGCCATCGAGGAAGGCGGCTAGGAGGTGGCGCCGGAAGGTGTGCCGCTCGATCTCGTTCAGGTCCGCGCACTTCCCCCACCGCACCCACAGCCTCTTCACACCCTCACCCCCACACCTCGTGCCCGTGGCCACCAGGGACACGCACCTGGTCCTGTCCGGGTCGACCACGGGGGCGCACGGACGCTCGAGACCCCCGGTGTAGACCCCAGCCCATCCCCTCGATCCTCGAGGCCTTTGGGGTTGCACTGCACACCGCCTTGCGTAAAATACGCGTGATCGTGTGCCGCCGCAGGCACAGGATCACGTGAGAGTTGCTGAGTCCTGCGAGGAGGATGATCATGGCGAAGAGCCGCGAGACGAAGAAGGAAACGAAGAAGCCAGCCACGAAGACCATCAAGGAGAAGCGCGCCGAGAAGAAGGCGAAGAAGGCCGGGGCGAAGACGACCTGAGGACTCTTCGGCCCGTTCCGCGGGCGGGGGCCAGCCGGGGCCAAGCCCCCGATCGGGGTGGCGACGGTTCCCCTCCGGTCCCCGGGGGAGGGCTGCGCCCCTCCCTCCTCTCATCGCGCCCCACTTCCCCTCCCTCACCTGTTCCCTCCCCCGGTGATGCCCCGAGGCCGACCCGGAGCCTCACCCATGAACCCTCACGTCGCCCAGCTTCAGGCGCATTTCCCCCGGAGGCATGCGGGAGCCGTCGGTCGGTGCCGGAAGGAGCCGACTCTCTCGGTCTGGGGGGGTCCACAGGCCGGTGTAGACGGTGTAGCGACCCGGGGTGAGGTCGCGTGGGAGGACCACGCGTGTGCTCGCCGTCGCGACTTCTCCGACGGCCCACGCCGCCGTGGCGGTGCGTCCCGGCGCGGGCCAGAAGTCGGCGTTGACCCTCCGGCGTGGGGGAGTCCCGTGATCGAGGTGAAGGATCACCTGCAGGGCGGGCAGGGGTTTCGTGGGCTCCCACGCGAGCCGAACGCACAGCGTGTCACCGGGCCTCGCCGGATCAGGCGAGGCGTCCCAGCCGAGGAACCGCACCGCGTTCCCCAGGACCACCCCATGTCCCTGTCGTCGCGGTGGGAGGGGGGGAGGGGGCAGGCCCGCTGCCTGCCGCAGGCGTCGGTGCAGAGGAAACCTGCGTGCCCCGACCCGGATGAGGCTGTCTGAGAGCCCCTCGAGGCCACGCCTCGACGCAACCATGGCCGCGCGGAACATGGTCTCTCCCGAGGCCGCATCCAGCGCCAAGAGGAGCCCGAGGGCGAGGCTGTCGTCTCGTGTCTCGTAGGCGAGCCACCCATCGAGCTCCGCGGCCTTGGCGCACGAGTCGCGCCACGGACGAATCTTTTCCCTCGCGCGTGGGCCCAACTCTTGTCGCCACATCTCGACCGCATATGCCACCGCCGCGTCACAGGAGGGAAGGCGAACCGATGCGTGGCCCGCGGCCTCCAGCCTCACGACCTCGCGCCATCGCCCGAGCGCAACGCCGACGTCGGCGAGGGGCCGCGAGCACGGGTTCGTGGCGCTGGGGCGCGCCGCGTACCCCTTGCGCAGGGCCTCGTAGGCCGGGTCGAGCTCCCCAGCCACCATGTGGAGCTCGGCGAGGCGTGCCCAGAGGTGGGGAGCCCAGGGGTTCACGCGGAGCCGCTCCTCGAGGTGTTCCGGTCGTTCGTGGTGCGGCACGGCGTCCCCCAGGCGCGTCCCTCCCCCGGCGACCCCACCCCACAGGAGCCAGACCGCCAGGGGCAAGGCGGGGAGCCTCGCCCAGGAGAGCACCCTTGGGGACAGGGCGGCCCGGCTCGTGGCTCCCACGAGCCACAGGGGGACGACTGCCATCGGCGGAGGCGAGAGGGTCTGGAGGCGCCCCACGACCGTCACTCCCCACATCACCACCACGAGGCCCGTGGCGAGGAGGATCGCGGGACAGAGGGCACGTTCCTCTCGCTCGAACCCCGCCATGGCCACGGCCGCGCAGGCGAGGGACGCCATGACCGCGCCCAGGGCCGGCGACGCCGAGGGGGCCAGAGCCGTCGCGAGGGTGAGCCACGAGAGCCGCACGGCCCACTCCTGCCTCCTGAAGCTCAGGAGCCACGAGACGCCGACGCAGGCGAGGGGTGCCACTCGCGGTTCGCCCCGGAGGAACGCGACCCATCCCACCGCGAGCGCCAGCCCCAGGAGTGGGGGCACGAACCGGATGGCCCTACCGTTGGCGCGGACGCTCGCGTACTTTCCCATGCGGCTCGCTCTCACACGCTCGGGTGAGCAAAGGCGCCGCGCGCCCACACCCACCTCGCCCCGGTGGCATGGCCTTCATCCGCGGAGCCGGCCGGGCAGGAGGTGATCCACGGCACGTGGTCGCACGGAGGAAGGAAGGCGATTCTCTCTCGCGAGGATGCGAAGATAGACAGATCTGCCCTGGTCCGCATACTCCTCCTGTCCGCGATGGTCCTCGCCGCCCAGCAGACCCCCTGGCCCGGCGCCCCGAACCTGCAGAGGCTCACGCCCCTGGCGGCCTCCGTGGCGGTCTTCGCCGGGGTGGTGCTCGGCCAGATCCGGATCGCCTCGCTCAGGATGCCCCTCCCCCTCACGTTGCTTCTGTGCCTGGGGGCCCTGGGTGCCCTCTTGTCCCCGGCCCCGTGGCTCGCGGTGCCGAGCTTGGCGGAGAAGGCGGGGTGGATCATCGGCACGGTCGCCCTCGTTCGCCTCTTCACCCCCGCGGTTGCCCGCCGCATCGCGACGTGGGCCCTCGTGGCCCTCACGCTCGAACAGGTGGGCCTGGCCGTCTGGCAGGTTCTCTCCGGGCACCGCGAGGTCTGGGGATCCTTGGGAACCCCCAATGCCCTCGCCCGCTACGTGCTCATGGTCTGGCCGGTGCTCGCCCTCCCTGCCTGGAGTTCGCGCGACTCGACCACGCGGTGCCTCGCAACGCTCCTCGGCCTCGCGATGGGCGGGCTCCTCTTGGGGACTGGGTCCCGGATGGCGTGGGCCGCCTTCGCCGCCCAGGTCCTCTCCCTCGCCTGGAGGTCCCACCCGCGCGTGGTAGTGGCGGCGCTCGCTGGCGCAGCGCTGATGCTCGTTGGCGCGTGGGATCGCCTCGTCTTCGCCGACGACCTCCAGAGGGTGCTCGCGTGGCGCACGGCGCTCTCCCTCGCCTGGGCCTACCCCCTGTTCGGCACCGGGGTGGGTACGTTCGGCTCCTACTACGCGACCTTCCTCCCCTCTGACGCCGCCGTGCCCCTCCTCACCCCCCACAACCTGGCCCTCCACCTCGCGTGCGAGATGGGCCTGCTCTCCCTCCTTTTGGTCGCGTGGCTCCTCATCGATGGATGGAGGCGCCTCCTCCAGGCGCAGGAACGTGCCAACGCCTGGGACGCGGCCTTCCTCCGCGCCGCACGCGTGGTGATCGTGGGGTTGGGGGTGCAGTCCCTCGTGGAGTACTGAGTGACCTCGCTGGGAAGGGTATCGGCTCCCCGCTTCGCCCTCGGTGTCCTCCTGCTCGCACTCGTCCTGCGGGTGCCCGCGCTGGTGAGGCCCATCATCGACACCGACGAGGCTGGCCACGGTGTGGGGGCACGGGAGCTCCTGCGGGGGGGAAGGCTCTACGTCGACTACGCGGACAACAAGCCCCCGCTGCTCTACTGGATCTACACCGGGGTCATGGCGGTGGGCGGGCGCAGCGTGCTCGCGGTGCATTGGTTCGGGCTCGCCTGGATCCTCGTGGGTGCCTCGGCGACCGGCTCGCTCCTGCGTCGCACGGGGTTTGGCCTCGTAGAGGCCCGCTGGGCCACGCTCGCCTACGTCGTAGGCTCGTCCGTCTACCTCCCCAACGACATGCTCGCCACGAACGGGGAGCAGCTCATGAACCCGTTCCTCGTGCTCGCGGCCCTCGCCTGGTGGCGCCAGCCCGAGTCCTTCGTTGGCGGCCTCTTCGCCGGCATCCTCGCCTTCGCCGGAGGGTGCTGCTACCAGAAAGGCTGGGTCATGCTCCCCGTGCTCGCCCTCTGGGCGGCATGGAGGGCCCTGTCCCCCCGCCGCCTCCGATGCGGGCCCTCGGGCCTGGTCGGACTGGCGGTGGGGTCCGCCCTCAGCGCCGGCGCCGTGGCGTGGGTCCTCGCCCGCCAAGGCGTGCTCGCGGAAGCGCTCGAGTGGAACTTCGCCTCCAACGCCCGCTACATCCGGGCAGGCCAGGGCATCCTCTCGTTCTCGCTCGAGGATCGTCAGCCACACGGCACCGTGCGCGTCCTGTTCTACCTCGCGGCCAACCTCCTCCCGCTCTCCGTCATCGTGCGAGGAGTGCGCACCAGAGAAGCCTGGCCCAACGGGCGGATGCGTTCGTTCCTCCTGCTGTGGCTCGCGGCCTCGTTCGCCGCGTTGAGCCTGGGAGGCCGCTACTTCGGCCACTACTTCCTCCAGACCGTGCCCGCCTGGAGCGCCTTGTTCGGTGCCTCCGCCCCCTCGGTGCTGTCGGCGCTGGACCGCCAAGGCCTGCGACGTCTCCTCTGGAAGGGGCTGCCCCTCGCGGGCCTGGCGGTGTTCTCCCACGTCTGGGTCGCCGCAGGAGGCCTCGAGTCGCAGCATCCCCTGCTCCGTGACCTCGCCAGACACGCGGCCACCCATAGCGCGCCACACGAGAGGATCTTCGTGTGGGGCTACGCCTCCCCCGTGTACTACTTCTCCGCCCGTCAGCCTGGCACGAGGTTCGTGTACCCGCAGACGCTCGCCGGCTACGTCCCGGGTCTGCCCGCGAGCCTCAACCAAGAGACCGATCCCATGCCTTTCGTGGTGTGGAAGAACTGGGACCTCGCCTTGCGCGATCTCGAAGAGAAGAAGCCTGTCCTCATCTACGATACCGCCCCGAGCCGATTCCACTACTGGGGGAAGTTCCCGGTGAAGAAGTATCCCCTCGCCATGCTGCTCGAGGCCGCCTACGCCCCGATCGACACGATCCGTGGCGTGGTGGTCTATCGGCTTTACCCCTCCCCTCGTGAGGAGAGCACCGACGTCGTCCCTTGATCCCTGCTCCTCGGAGGCGAAGGCCTGAGAGACGCGTGGCACGACGAACACGACGAGGGTGTGCCGCGATCCCGAACGGTCCCCTCCTTGGGCTCGTCCGTTGCGCTCCCCCGAGCGAGGGCGTCCACGGGCAGGCGTGGACCCTGAGATGAACGTTCGCGCACCGTCGTGGATTCTACGAGTGACGCACGCGTGACGAGGACGCTTCACCGAAACAGAGGAGGATACCATGCGTGCCGCGTCGCTCACCCTCATGCTCTGCCTCGTCGCCTCTTGCCTCGCCCAGGCCCCTGAGCCGGTGGTGAGCCTTCGCGAGAAGACCCTCTCCCAGGCGTCCTACCGCGCGCTCGCCCAGCAGTGGCGGGCGCACATGGAGCGTTACGGGGAGAGCGCGGAGGGCTACGTGAATCTCGCCCAGGCGTACCGCTATGCGGGCGAACCCAAGGAGGTGTACCTCCCCCTGTACGAGAAGGCGGTCGCACTCGATCCGGCGAACGCGCGTGCCCTGGATCTCTACGCGACCCAGCTGTGGCTGCGAGGGGCAGAGGCGGACGCGGACACCGCGCTCTCCCTTCTTGAGCGAGCCCGGATCCTCGACCCAGGGTACGCCGACGTGCTGTACAGCCTCTATGGACTCCACGCCTGCCGCGGGAACCTCGCGCGGGCAGAGGAGGTGGCGAGGCAGATGTACGAGCGGCGGCTGATCCATGGCCCCGTCTGGGACTACGGGTACAACATCCTCGTCGGCTTGCCCCAGGGGGCGGTGCTCATCACCAACGGCGACAATGACACCTACCCGCTCGTCTCACTTCAGGCGGGAATGGGATTCCGCACGGACGTCACCGTGGTGAACCAAGCCCTGCTCGGGTGTACCTCCCACGCCCGTGCCCTCCGAGAGCGCCACCCAGACTGGTTCCCCGACATTGAGAAGGACGTGCAGAGGGGGCAGTTCACCGGAGCACTCGCGCTCGTGCGCGAGCTCGTGCGGACGAAGGCGCGGCCCGTGTACGTGTCGCTCACGTGCCCTCTCGACCGCCTCGGGCAGGATCGTTCCGTGACGGTGCAGGGCCTGTGTGCGCGGGTGGATGCCCTCTCTGGCTCGAAGGAGCAGATCGACTATCGGACGACCTTCGAGCTCTTCCGCGATGCGTATCGGCTGGACAGTGCGACGGATTGGTCCTATCCTTGGGACGTTCGCCCCGCGGAACGACAGCTCCTCTTGAACTACCTCCACGTCATCATCCTCGCCGCAGAGAAGGCCAAGGAGAAGGGCGACAGGGTGGCGCTCCGGGGCCTCGTGCGCATTGGCGTGGAGATCGCGCGGTTCCACGATGAGTCGCTCGCGGCGCAGCGGCTCGGAGAACTGGTTGCGCGGTGACCGAACCGGTCCTCCCCCAGGGTGCCGAAGGGCCGTCGGACGACTCCCTCGCCGTCCAGGCGGGAAAGGGTGACGCGAGGGCCTTCGGCACCCTCTACGACCGGTATGCACCCCGCGTGGCACGGCTGCTGAGGACGTTCGCACGCGATGACCACGAACTCGCGGACTTGGTCCACGACACGTTCTGCCGCCTCATGGTCGCCTTGCCGTCGTATCGTCCGAAGGGGACGTTCCGTTCCTGGCTCTTCACCATCGCTCTCAACGTGGGGCGCCACGCGTCGTGTCGTGCGCGCACGATCGTCCGGGCCACCCCAGATGAGCCCGAAGGGCTTTCCCACGGGCTGTATCCCGCAGAATCCAGGGCGCTCGCCCGCCGACTCCTCTCCCTCCTGCCGGAGGAGAAGAGGGTGGTGGTGGTCATGCGAATATGGCTTGGTCTCCCGTACGAGGAGATCGGCGCGATCCTGTCGATCCCACCGGCGACCGCCAGGACGCGCATGCACGGCGCCATCCATGAGCTTCGCGCCCTGCTCGAGGACGACGAGGCAGAGGAGGTAAGGGCTCGATGACCGAATCGACGGGTACCCATCTCACCGACGAGGAGCTCCTCGCCCACATCGAGGGCCTTGCGACCGCCCGCGTGAAGGCGCACGTCGCGGCATGTCCCGCCTGCGCCGCGCTGTGTCGGCGGCTCGAGGGGCTCAGCGAGGCGTTGCGCTCCGACCTGGCACCCCAGCTCCCGGACTCGCTGCGCGCGCGGATCATGGCGCGCTACCGGCACGTGTACCGTCCCAGGCACGCGATACTTCGGCTCCTGACGTGGCGCGTCCCGCTCTACCAGGTCGCGGCCGCCGCGGCACTCCTCTTCGTCACCCTCACCCTCCTCCCCCGTGGACAGACACCCCCCACGCGGTGGCACCCCGCCTTCGCCGAGGCCCAGTCCGACCTGTGGGGAGGACACCCCCCGAAGTAGCTCGCCCGTCGTCCCCGCCTTTCCTCGCGCCCCATGATCCTCATCGCCACCCTGCTCGCGCTTTCCCTCTCCGCCGCGGGAGGCCAGGCCCCCACCGACCCGACGGCCCCCACCGGCGCCCTCCGGGCAGACTCCACCCTCGGGGGCCCTCGCGAGAACTTCTTCTTCCACCCGAGCCGGGAAGGGAGCAACCGGCTCATCACCCCTCTGAGGCTCATCCTCAACGGCGGCTTCGGGATCATGCAGCTCGACAACGTCGACAACCACGTCTTCGACGTGCCGTATCGCGAGGGGTTCAGGAACGTGTGGCGCAACATCACGGATCCGATCCCCGCCATCGAGAGCATCGGATGGCGGGCATTCCTCTTCCAGGAGATCCTGCCGTTCAACGTGGAGAAGAAGAGAGCACAGTACTGGCCGAACTCCATGAACCACCTGATCGGCGGCGGCATGAGCTTCCGGATGATGACCGAGTGGTTCGGGTCCCAGGGCTAGCCCGCGCCCGTCGTCTGGTCGGCGGGGACCATCATGGTGTACCACCTGCTGAATGAAGTCGTCGAGAATGGAGCGTACGAAGGGTATAACACTGACGCCATCGCAGACCTCCTCTTCTTCGACCCTGCAAGCATGGTGCTCTTCAGCTTTGACTCAGTCTGCCGCTTCTTCTCTCATACGCTCCACATGAACGATTGGTCATACCAGATATGCTACGATCCCTTCCACAGGACCTTGGAGAACAACGGGCAGAACTTCGTGGTGAAGTGGCGCATTCCCCGGCATGAGGGGTGGGGGCTCTTCTACCACTGGGGAACCCACGGGGAGTTCGGCGTCTGTCGGACGGATGAGAGGGGCGAATGCTGGTCGTTCGGGGTGGGTCTCAAGGCCGGTGAGGTCGTGCGCCTCGGTCACGGTCAGAAGACGGTCGACCTCGTGATGGTGGCGGGGGCTCGGGGTACGCGGTGCGAAAGGGAAGGAAACGTCGAGCGGATCGCGCGGGCGACTACTCGATGCGGTCGAGGATCTCCTCGAGGTGCACCACCTCCTCGTGCTGCGCGATGAGCTCCTTGGCCTCGCGATACCCTTCCCACACCTCTGCGATGAACTCTTGACTCCCCTGGCGAGTCGCCACGCCCGAGTCACTGCGCTTCTTGCGCATGAGCCTGAGGTACGATCGGTACGGATCCTCCGACGTGTAGATGTTTAGGGTATACCGGGCGACGAAGGACCCACAGGTCGCGCACTCCACAAACACCTCAGTGTCGCGGCCAGGCTTCACCATGACGAGGTTCTGCATGAGGACGCCGTTGCACTTCATGCAGTGCTCACGTTTCGAGCGGCCGACGAGAGCCATGGCATTCCTCCTTCAAGAGGGCACAAGTCCTGGGAAAAGGTGGAACAACAGCGCTTCCCAGGCCACCGTGACGACTACCGCCACCACGGAGACGACTACGCCGAGCCTGAACATGTCCTTGGCCGTGAAGAGCTCCGATCCGTACGCGATGGCGTTGGGGGGAGTACTGATGGGCAACGCCATGCCGAAGGAAGCGCATATCGCCGCGGTGATCACTAGCTGCACGGGGGAGTGCTCCGAGAGGGATACGGCGATGGGGAGCACGATTGTGGCGGCGGCGGTGTGGCTCATGAACGTGGCGATGAGTGCGATGAACGCGGGCAAGAGAATGAAGACCCCCAGCCGAGGGAACCCGGGCGGCACCACGTGCTGCACGATCGTCTCGGCCAGGCCTGTTTCCTTGATGCCGACCCCGAGCGCGAGGCCTCCACCAATGAGAAGCAAGATGTCCCACGAGATGAGCCGAAGGTCTTCCTTTGAGAATAATCCGGTAATCGAGAACACCAACACAGGCACCAAAGCTACCAGCGCAGATGGGACGTGGTGAAAGGCATCAGTGAGCCACAAGAGCACCGTGATTCCGAACGTCGTGTAGACGATTCCACGGTGAGCGGTCGGATGATCCCGAGAGACTTCGAGGGTGAACTCCGTCACATTCGTCCTGAACATCACCCACGTGAGCACGAAGGTGATGAGCAGAATCACGATCATGAGAGGGAAGCCAGCGATCATCCACGTGAAGAAGGGGATCGAGTAGCCCCTCTCCGCCAGGAGTCCAAGGGCGACGGCGTTCGGTGGCGTGCCGATGGGGGTTGCGATGCCCCCGATGTTCGCCGCGAAAGGAATGCCCAGCATCAGCGCCTTCGCGAGGTTCGACCCTTTGCGCAGGTTGCGAATAGCCGGCAAGACCGTGGCAACCATGATGGCGGTGGTCGCGGTGTTGGACATCCACATGGACATCAAGGCCGTGATGGTCATGATGCCAAGCATAATCACCTGAGGCTTCTTGCCCAGCCTCGCCAAGATGAAGTCGCAGAACTCCTCGTCAAGGTAGTTGCGGGAGAAGACGCGCGCGAGCACGAACCCGCCGAACATGAGGACGACCACGGTGTTCGCAAACGGGTTGAAGAAGAGGGACACCGGCATCGGCTCGGCTCCGAAGAGCCTCGCTCCCTGACCGAGGAGGAGCGCCGAGAGAAACGCGGAGAGGATGGCCGTCACGAAGATCGGGATCACTTCGGTGACCCAGAATGTGACGGTGAGCACGAAAATCGAAGCCATGACCCGCTGGCGTGGCGGCAGCGAGCCGAGCAGCTCGTACGTGACCACTGCAAGGAAGACGCCCATGACAGCCAGGAGAAACCGCCTCGGAGTCCATCCCTTCATACCCGCTCCTTTCCCTGCGGAGGCCGCGAGCACCGCCCCCTTCAAGAATCTCGGGGGTGGGGCGATCCGGCCGCGTCGCGCGAGTATGCGCCGCGCGGGGAGGCGGTGTCAATCCCTCGGTCGGAGAGGGCCGCGCCCGGGTACGAAGCCAAACGCCGACACGTTGGTTTCCCCGAGTCTCTCGACGGTGTACCTTGGGGCCCGACGTGCGTGGCACGACGAGAGGAGGAACATGGAGAAGGTTGCAACGGAGTACCTTAAGTATTTCTGGCCAATGCGCCACTATCTTGTGACCTGTGGTTCACTCGAGAGGCCCAACATCATCGCTATCAGTTTCTGCATGCCGGTCTCACGGGACCCCCCAATGGTCGCATGCGCGGTAGGATCAACGACCTACTCATTTGAGCTCATTCGTGAGTTTGGAGAATACGTGGTCAATGTCCCTCCAAAGGGGCTCACCAGGGAGGTATACTACTGTGGGTTCCACTCGGGGAGGACCGTCGACAAGTTCCGGGAGACCGGCTTGGTGCCTGGGCCCGCGCGTCGCGTACGCCCTCCCATCATCGAGCAGTGTGTCGCCCACGTGGAGTGCCGCGTCACCCAGGTCATGCCCGCGGGTGACAAGGCCCTGTTCGTCGGGCTCGTGGTTGACGCGTACGCCGACTGGGACGTGGAGCGTGGCGTGAGGCGGATCGAGTATGGATTCGGGGAGTTCCCCCAGAGGGTGTACGGGACGAGGTTCGGCCCGGGCGGAGCATCGGACTGAACGGCCGTTGGCCCTTGCTGCCAGGGGCCTGGGGGCGCGAGGAACGTACACCAAGTCTGAAAGCTGGAGGCGGGAACCATGATCCCGGAGCAAGTGTATAATTTTATTTACGGCAGGCTCTCCAGGAGGGTCGAGGCCGTCTCTGTCCGCCTTGGTTCCCACATCGCGTGCTCTCTCTCGAGAGGAGGATCTGGTGAGAGGCCTTACTGTCCCCTTGTTCGCTCTCGTGCTCCTTGTGGCCTTCGGGTGCTCCAAGGACGACTCAACCTCCCCGACCCCTGGGGATCAGCTGGGCTCCCTCTCCGGCGTGGTGGAGGACGTGTGGGGCTCGGGGCTCTCGGGGGTCACCGTGAGGGTCGGCGCACTCACCGTCCAGACGAACGAGCAAGGCTGGTTCCACGTCTCGAACGTCCCGGTCGGTTCGGTCAACGTCGCGGTTCAGCGCACCGGGTATCTCCCGACCTATCGATCAACGATCATCAGGAAAGACCAGACGACGCACCTTGGCACCTTGGTGCTCGTGAGGACCCAGACGATCTCGGTGCAGTCAGAGGGAGGCGGGACCGTCGAGACAGGTGATGGGACCGGGACCGCGACTTTCCCCCCTGGTGCGTTCGTTCGAGGCGGGCAGCCCTACGTGGGAGAAGTGCTCGTGGAGATCGCGGCCATGAAGCCCGGTGATCAGGGCTTCTATGGTGCGTTCCCCGGCTCCTTCGAGGGCATCAGGACGAACGGGACCACCGTGCCGTTCCAGTCGTACGGGTTCATGGGCGTGAGCCTGTTCACCCCCGACCAGAGTCCGCTGGCGCTCGCGCAGGGCAGGCCTGCCGATCTCACCATGCTCATCCCCCCTGAGCTGTTGGCAAGTGCACCCGAGAGCATGCCGATGTGGTACTTCGACGAGGCCACGGGCCGGTGGCGAGAGGAAGGGATCGCGGTCCGCGAGGGAAACAGGTACCGAGCCTCGGTCGCCCACCTCACGATCTGGAACTGGGACGTTCCCCTCGACGACATATGCAGCGTGGCAGGGACGGTCGTGAACCAGCAAGGCGCCCCCGTCGCAGGCGCGCTCGTGCAGAGCCAGGGGATCTCTGTCACGCATGCCGATGAGGCGTTCACGAACGACACGGGCCGCTTCCTGGTGCGTGCCCTGAAGAACTCGACGGTCCTGGTCGTGGCCCGCAAGGGCACCTACGCGAGTTCCCCCGTGACCGTGAACGCCGGAGTCATCTGTCCCGTGGAGCTGGGTGAGCCCCTCGTCCTGAGGGAACCCACCTTCTCCATCGTCCTGCGCTGGGGCGAGAACCCCAGTGACCTCGACTCGCACCTATTCATCCCCATGACGTGGGATGCGAACTGGGACTTGTACCACATCGCCTACTACAACATGGGCTCCCTCACCGGGGATCCCTACACCGCCCTCGACACGGACGACGTGTCCTCGTTTGGTCCGGAGATCATCTCAGGGTTCGAGCTGTACCAGGGCACCTACTCCTACTTCGTTCATCACTTCTCTGGTTCGGGGACCATCGCGCAGTCACCCGCGGTCGTCGAACTCGAGATCGGCGGGTCTCGGAGGACGTACGAGGCTTCGCGCGCGAGCGGGACCGTGGGTGACTACTGGCACGTGTTCGACTTCGTCGTGGATGCGAACCGTCGCGTCAGCGTCAGGGACGTGAACCGTTTCGAGGGGTGGGACTTTGGGAACCTGAGGATCTACCCTCACGGCGCCTCCGGCAGCAACCGAACCGACCTCCCGCAGAAGTAGAGGCATGGAGCGCCCTCCTGCGCGTCTTCGGCGCGCAGGAGGGTTCCGCGTCGCGGGCATCGAAGGTCACGTGAACCGCCCGGCGAAGGGCCAGGGCCGATCAAGGCTGGGGAGACGGTTCGGGTGTCACCGGCACGTACGAGGCCTCGAAGCATCCCGGGGATGTCTGGCGGACCTGGGCCGGTGCCTCGAGCAGGAGGTGGCGCTCCTGTGCCGTCACGACCTCGAACCCATGGTGCACGGTGCGATACGCCAAGGCCTCTCCGGCCGCCTTGCGACGGGCAACGAACTCCACGTGGGCACGAATCCTCTCCTCGCACCGTTGCCGTGCCCAGGGGAGCGCCCCTCGGATCGTGGATGACGCGATCTCGCACAGCCCCTCGTCCAGTTCCCACCCCACGCTGTTGCGGGCGGCGGCCAGTGCTGCCACCGACGTCGTGCCGGTCCCGAGGAAGGGATCCAGGACCGTGTCCCCTTTCACCGAGTACATCATGATGAGCCTGTAGGGGATCTCGGGAGGGTAGGCGCCGCTGCGGGCACGGGCCGCATGAGCGGGGAGGTCTTGCCCTGCGCCCCGCATGTCCATCCACACGTCCGAGAACCACGCGTTTCGCTCCTCCCAGAACAGGGCACTCTCGCGTCGAAGCCTCCTCTGCTCCTCCGAGGCGAAGGTCCGCTTGGGTCCCTTGCGCGCGATGAGGAGGTACTCGTGCTCGAGCGTCACGTACGCTCCTGCGGGGAGGACTCCTGAACCGAGGAACTTGTTCGGTGCGTTCGTCTGTTTGCGCCAGAGCACGTCAGGGAGGGGGACCAGCCCCAGGGACTCGAGGCTGGAGAGTATCCGCACGTGGTTGGGGAAGAGGCGGAAGACGCCGCCGATTGTGCGCGTCGCGTCGCCAACGTTGATGCACACGAATCCGCCTGGCTTGAGGACGCGGGCCACCTCCTTCCAGATCGCATCGAGGCAGGCGTGCATGAGGCCGAATGCCTCCTGACCATCACCGGAAGCGAGCGCGTCCCGGATGGTCGGGTCCAGCGTCGCGAACAGCGCATCCCACATCTGGATCATCGGGTAGGGTGGGGAGGTCACCACCAGATCGATGCTCTCGTCCGCGAGGGAGCGCATGTGGCGCGCGTCGCCGTGGTGGATCACATGGGTCGTGGTCACGGGAGCCCTCGCGTTCCCCGCCGGGGCTGCTCTCTCCGCTCGCGCGGGCCCAGGCTACGCGAAGACGCGCGCGAGCCTGAACCCTCCCGCGATCATCAGCACGGCATCCAGGAGGCGGAGTACGCCCTGGAGCACGGAGGCGGGGAAATGGGAGCGCATGTGCCGAAACAGGAGCAGCACCGCGCCGAACCAGCCGAGCACGCCCAGCCCGACCCCGAGGACGAACGCGGTCTGGGCCGCCAGCCCGCCGATTCGCAGCTGTGCCGCGTGCATCATCGCCACTACCACCGACCAGCTCACCACCACGCCTGGATTGAGGGCCACGAGGGAGGACCCGAGGGCGAAGTGGCGCCATGTGCCCCCGCCAAGATCCATCTCGTTCCCGGAGAGGGGGCACTTCAGCCGCACGAAGAAGACGAGGTAGCCCCCCACGAGCACGGCGATCGCCGCACCCCAGGCCTGGAGCGCCTGGCCGGCCCCGGGCCAACGGTCCACCACCAGTTCCCGTCCGGAGAGTGCGAGCGCGCAGTATGATGCCCCCATCACGCTCGCACCAAGGGCCAGAGCCGCTCCCTCCCGCACCCGGCCGGCCATGCCACGGTGCACCACCAACGCCGACACGGGGCCTGCCACGGGCACCGATCCGACCGCCCCGAGCAACACCCCAAGCGCGCGAGAGAGGAGGGAGGGGAGTGGCATCAGGAAGCGGCCCGTCTCAGGGTGATCCCCCGAACATGCGCCGCGCGGTCGCGAGATCCTCGGGGGTGTCCACCTCCACGCACACCCGCGCCCCCAGGTCCACGGCGAAGAGTGCTTCCCCTCGCCTGATGAGCTCGAGGAAGGAGGCCTCGTAGAAGTCCGTGACGCGTCCCTCCACGGCGACGCGCCGACGGACCGTATGGAACAGGAGCCGCGCGGCACGCGCGGAGAACAGCTCGATCCCCACGGACTCCCCGAAGCACGTGAGGGGCAAGTGCTTCCTGATGTCCACGATCCGACCCTCGCCATCGACCTCCACTTTCATGTCCTCGTCGTCCAGCGGGCCCTGCGTGCGCACCGCGAGGCGGTTCTCATGGGGATCCTTGAGGACCAGCGACAGCACCGCGTCCTCGAACAGGATGTCGCTGTCCAGGAGGAACAGGGGACGACCGTCGTCTCTCTGGCCAGCCAGAGTGACACCTCGTTGCTCGTGGAGGCGTACGCGTCGTTCCGGCGGAAATCGAACCATGAGGCGGGGAACTCCGAGAGTATGGCCTTCTGGAGGAGGTCCCCCATGAAACCGTGGACCACGGTGAAGCGCCTGCAGCCAAAGGCCGCGAGCGACCCGATGGCACGCGAGATCATGGGGCGACCGCCCACCTACCAAGAGACACTTGGGGAGACGTTCGGTGAGGGGAAGCAGCCTCCTCGCGCATCCGGCCGCGAGGATGACGACTCGCAGTTCAGACGGTCTCGGGTGCACGACCGACGCAGTGGCGGCGAGCGACGTGTTCGGCGAGGGGGAGGAGCGATGCGGAGAGGATACCCACCACCGTCGCTCCCACCAGGTACCACTGGATCCTGTTCACCGCCGCGGCGACAACCAACGCGGTGAGGTGGAAGGTTGGCCCCGTCATGATCGCGGCCCGGTGGAGGGGCCTCTGGACGACCGCCCATCTCCTCTGATCGCACCCCCTGCCCGTTTCCTCTCGAGGCAGGACCCAGTCACCGAGCCTTCGGTACGCCGCCAAGAGGGTGAGCAGGCTCTTCACTGCGGCCCGAGCGAGGCCGGACCGCTCCTGCGCGGTGCGCTCACGAATGGCCCGGAGTTCGCCCTCCTCGTCGGGAGTGCGGCCGATGGCCCGCCTCATCCACTCCTGCCTCTTCCGGTCCACCAGGAGAGAGGACCACAGCATCGAGGCCCCGGCTGAGGCTGTCATGCATACCCACAACCCCTTGTGGGTGAACGACGCCGGACGGCCATGCGCGATCCCGACGAAGACCGCGGCCGCGCTCAGGGTATCGACCGTCCCGTCGAGGATGTAGCCCAACACCGAGGTCGTGCGCCGAAGCCGCGCGAGCTGCCCATCCGCGCAATCGAGCACGTTGCTCAGGAAATAGCTCAGGGCACCTATGGCGTACCCTTTGGCGGTGCCCTGCCAGAACCACATCCCGGCGGTGACTCCCGCCAAGAGGCTCGCCACGCTCACCTGGTTCGCCGTCACCGGCGCGTGGCGCAGGACGCGCACGAGCAGGAACGCGAGGGGCCTGTACACCATCACGTCGAGGGGCTCCTCGAGTTCACGCGGCTTGAGGCTCGCTCGATACTCGTCCGCGAGGGAGTGGAGGCGACCGATGATCAGCATCCGGGAAATGCTGCCTCGAGGCCGAGGATCCTCGCGCACACATCCAGCAGACGCGTCGTCTCCTCGGTCGTCCCGAGGCTGATGCGGGCGCAGTCCTGCAGCCCTGGCTCACGGAGGAACTTGATGCGGATGCCCGCCTCCTCCAGGCGGTCTTCGAGGAGGGTCCGCACCTCGTCCGGGAGGCGCACGAGGACGAAGTTCGCGTCGGATTCGTACGGGCGCACGCCTGGGATGGCTCGGGAGAAGCGAATGAAGCGACCCTTGTCCTCACCCATGCGCCGTCGGATGTCTCGATAGTAGTCCGGGGAGTCGAGCGCGGCCAGCGCGATGAGCTCGGAGAGACGGTTGTACCCCAACACCGGTGTCCACGCACCCATCGGGTCGGCCAGCCTCTCGAGCGCGAGGGCATAGCCAATCCGCACCCCCGCCAGACCGTAGAGCTTCGAGAACGTCCTCAGCACGAGCAGGTTCGGGTACCGTGCGACGAGATCGCCGTCCCGGTCCTCTCCCTCGATGAGTCCCCAATAGGCCCGATCCAGGATCACCGTGACGTGCCAAAACCGCTCGAGCGTCTCCACGAGCGAGGACCATGGGAAGCTGTTGCCCGTCGGGTTGTTTGGTGAAGCGATGAGGAGCAGGGCAGTATCTTTGGGCAGGGAAGCCAAGCACTCCTGATCGTAGGGGTACGTCGTCTCCGTCTCTACGAGGGGATAGGTGACCACTGAGGCGCCGACGGCCTGGAGCAACGCCGTGTAGTACCACCACGCCGGCGAGGGCACGGCGGCCACTAGCCCCGGGGGCTCGAGTCGCCGGATCGCCTCCGCGAGGATCGCCTCGCACCCGTAGCCGAGGATGATCCGCGAGGGCTCCCCCCCATGCGTAGCGGCGAGCCTGTCCGTCAAGGGGCTCGACCGACCATGCCCGCCACCGCCATACGCGAAGAGGACCTCGGGATCGGCCCCCTTGAGGACCTCCATGCACGCCGGTGCCGCCCCATACCGGTTCTCGTTCTTGTCTAGGAGCAGAGCCATCGCCGGAAACCTCGTCGCCTCAGCCGATCGTGTGTGTCGTGGGTGGGCCTCCATGAACGCTCCCCAGCAGGCTCGAATCCGGCGAGGTGTCCATGCCCCTGCCCAAAGCCTGCCCCATGTTCCCACCCGCCCGGCCTCGACGCAACCCGAACCTCACGGGGGCACCGGAACGGTCGTCACACCCCCTCATGGGGCGTGAACGCCGAGGCCGAAACGAAGCCCGAGGGCCTTGCTCCGCGAGGGGGGGATCCGCAATCCCGTCACCTCAAGGAAGAACCTGCCCCACGCCGGGGTCACGGCGGCGCCGGCGGACAGGCCGAAACCTTCGGGGCTCCCGAACCCCCCACGCACCCACGTCGTACACCACGACCGGGCCTCCCATGCGGTCGCAAGGCCCAGCCGCGGCCTCGTGGTGACCCCTGCCCACCGACGGAGCCCTTGGTCCAAGGAGAGGGAGAGTTCGCCCCACCGGAAGCAGCGGCGCGCGAGTCCACGGAGCCTGGTGGGCAGGGGTGTGGACCACCGCGACACGGAGACGGTCGTGTCCGTGGTCGTGTACGCGCTCTCGCCCAGCTCGGCGGTCCAGCCTACCGCCTCGAATCCGAGGATCCGTTCCTCGGCCCCCGCCCAGGAGAGAGACGGCCCAAGGTCTCGAAGGGCGAGCTCGATCTCCCATGGCCCCCTGCGCGCTCCACCTCCCAGGTCAAGCGCCACGGTGAGGGGGGCCCGGCCAGCCGTGCTCCGCCGCACGACCGTCGTGCCCGAAGCCGTGATCCCCCCAACCTCCGTGAACACGGATGCCTCGCTCCTCATCACCTTGGCGGCGCCGAGCCCGATCACACCCCGCGCACCCGCTCCCACGGAGACCTCCCACCCGACCACCGGTCCGATCGTGCGTCCGTGGGCGATGCCGACCGAGGCGCAGGCGAGAACCCCACCCTCGTTGGCGAGTTCGTACCGCCGATCGAGGGTGTTCCCGAAGAAGGCGAGGTCGAGGAGGTCCTTGTCGACTTGGAGGTCGGCCCCGACGTAGCACGCGGTGGTGACTGCGACGTCCCCCACCCTCACGGAGGGCCCGATCCCCTCTGCCACGAACGCACCGCGCACCCCATCCCCTGGGATGCACCCGAGAATGTCCCGCTTGGCAACCTCGTCGAGGAAGGCCCCGTTGTAGGTCTCGTAGAGCGTGGGGGTGATGGTGTTGTTCCGGAGCGCAACGTCACCCATGAGCAGCCACGCCTCCCAACCTCGTGCGGCGGCGAGGAGGGAAGGGTTCGCTGCCCAGGCGGGCTCGAGGGATCCGCCCTCGATCTGGCCAGCCCACACGAGGAGGCACACGAGGAGTCTAGCCGCCATCGCCCGCGTTCACCTCAGACGTGAGCCCCATGAGGATCCAGACCGAGAGCGAGTCATCGCCGCAGATGCAGACGCGGCGGGGACCGGTGCCGTCGAGGACGTAGTCAACCGCCGCATACACCGTGTCGACCCCCGGTCCCGGGTTCGTGAAGACGAGGAGTTGTCGTCGGTCGAGGGACACCGTGCTGCGCGTCGTCACCGTCTCCACCGGCTTGCCCGCCTCGTCGGTCGCCGGTGCGGCGAAGTCGAAGGGACCGATCGTGAGCTCGGGCTCCTGCCACAGCTTGAGGGGGTCGTGGTCGATCCGCACGAAGGCCCGCCCAGCTAACGGGAAGTTGTTGGCAACCTCGGCCACGAGCACGGCACGTCGGAGCTCCTTCGTGAGATCGCCGGCGATGTCGGCCTCACCCCTCTCTTCCCCCTCTGGGGCGATGGTGAATGTTCTCACGACCGAACGCCGATCCACGTCCGCACCGTCGAAGCACATGTCCAGTGCGGTGAGCACCGCCACCCGAGCCGAGAGGGTAGGGTCTTGCCCCAAGGGCCTGCCGGTTCCTGTGTAGCGCAGCGTCACGGTCACCGCGTAGCTATCGGGGACCCCGTGGGCAGGGGACGGGTTGAGGAACGCGAGGATCTCGTCGTTCGCCTCGGTGACGCACGTCTCCCTCTCCACCCCGTCGGGTGAAGGGCCGGCGGTGGCTTCCAGTTCGACCGGCCCACACGGGCGCCAGCTATCGTCCCAGCCCTCGAGCCTGAGGGCCAAGGACACGGTGCCGGGGAGGTTATGACGGATCAGGACCTCCACCCACCCGCGGAAGAACCGCGGGTTCTCGAGCTCGTCCAGAGGGTTGCCGCCCCACCCCGCTACGCCCAGGGGAAGCGCCACGCAGCCGCTGTCGGGAAGGCTCTGGAGGAGCACGGGATCCGCGACAACGGCGCCGGAGGCCTCGCTGGTGAGGACGTCATCCTCATCCATGAGCCTGAACGGGCCGTACTCGCCGAAGAAGAAGTCCCCTTCCCTGCCCACGACCTCGCGCGCGAACACGGTCCTGGCGACGAGCGGGATGTTCACGCTCGCGTCCCAGGAAGGTGCGTGGGGACTTTCGAGCACGCAGCTTGCCACGAGGGCGATGAGGGGCAGGAATCGCATGGGTGCCTCCCCATGGAGAGGTGTGGAACCGAACGTGCATCGAGAGCTCCCCGAGGTCAAGCTCGTCAGCGGCTCGATGCCCTCGTGCGCGCACGTCCGCGAGGGTTGACGGGAGCGCCCACCCCCGCGAGGTTTGAAGCGACATGGGGGAGATCCTCCGTCGGGTGATCGTGGGCCTCTCCCCCGGCATCCGCAAGCAGGGGCACATGAAGCTGCTTTCTCTCGTCCTCGGTGGACTCGGCCTCATCGCCGCACTGCTCGCGGCCATCGGGCGCTTCTTCGGGCCCTCCGTCGTGTACCTGTTCGGTGATAGCTTCTCCTCCGCCACGATGCTCCACGTCTCGAGCATCCTCCTCACGATGGGGGTGTTCGTCCGGCTCTTGACGCTGAAGTGAGGTCTCCGTCGCGTCGACGGCGGGGCCTCCCTCTCGCACGCGAGCCACGCTCGTCAGGGGGTGCGCGCCCCTTGACCGGCTGAGGAGAAGAAGACTTTTTCGCCGACCTCCCCCGTCATCTCTGGAAGGGATCACCCCATGTCCTCATCGATGCTCCGCGTTCCACTGCTTGACCTGAGGCCCCAGTACGCCGCGTTGCGAGACGAGATCCGCACCGCCATGGATCGAGTGCTCGAGTCCCAGCAGTTCATCTTGGGGCCAGAGGTAGAAGCCTTGGAGGAGGAGATCGCGGCATACTGCTCGTGTGGATTCGCGGTCGGGGTCTCCTCCGGTACCGACGCCCTCCTGGTCGCGCTGATGGCCGCGGGGGTCGGCCCGGGGGACGAGGTCGTCACGACGCCGTATACCTTCTTCGCCACGGCCGGATGCATCGCACGACTGGGGGCTCGTCCCCGGTTCGTGGACATCGACCCCCTCACCTTCACCATGGACCCGACCCGGCTCGAGGAGTCGCTCACCCCTCGGACAAAGGCGATCATCCCCGTGCACCTGTTCGGCCAGATGGCGGAGATGGATCCGATCAAGGACCTCGCCTCTTCACGCGGCATCACCATCATCGAGGATGCCGCGCAGGCCATCGGCGCCGAGTACCATGGCAGGAGGGCCGGCTCCCTCGGATCGATGGGCACGTTCAGCTTCTTCCCCTCGAAGAACCTCGGCTGCTTCGGCGACGGAGGCATGGTCACGACCCACGACGAGGGCCTCGCGCGCCACCTGAAGATTCTCCGCAACCATGGGGCCAGCCCCAAGTACTACCACCGGTTCGTGGGAGGGAACTTCAGGCTCGACGCCCTCCAGGCAGCCATCCTCCGGGTGAAGCTCAGGCACTTGGACGGGTGGACGCAGGCACGCCAACGCAACGCAGAGACGTACCGCCTGCTGTTCGTCGATGCCGGGCTCGCGTCCTCTGACGGGCGCGAGGGATACCCGATCGTGCTCCCGCACGAGGCGCCCGCACGACGCCACATCTACAATCAGTTCGTCGTCCGCGCCGCCGACCGTGATCGGCTCCTCGAACACCTGCGGTCCTCTGGCATCGGCCACGAGGTCTACTACCCGGTGAGCCTTCACCTCCAAGAGTGCTTCCGGGGGCTGGGCTACCGGGAAGGCGACTTCCCCGAGAGCGAACGGGCCGCGCGAGAGACGGTGGCGCTGCCCATCTTCCCCGAGTTGACACGCCCGATGCAGGAGGCGGTGGTGTCAGTGATCGCCGCGTTCTACGGTGGGTGACGCCGGGCCAACACGCAGGCGGGGCACGGGGGGTCACGTGAGAGACGCAACCCACACACAACCGGAGGGGTCATGACTCAACAGTCGATCAGCCCGACAGGGGAAGCGTTCCCATTGCCGGAATCCGAGGACTACGCAGGAGAGTTCCGACGGGTGGCCTCCCTCGCGGAGGCGGCCCGGGCGGAGGGTAAGGAGATCGTGGTGGTCATGGGCGTGGGCTTCGTGGGGGCGGTCATGGCCGCGATCATCGCCGACACCGTTGACCCCACAACCGGTCGACCCAGCAAGTTCGTCATCGGGTGCCAACGGCCGAGTACCCGCAGCTACTGGAAGATCCCTCTCCTGAACCGAGGCGTGGCGCCGGTCAAGGCGGAGGACCCGGAAGTCGAACCCATGATCAGGCGGTGCGTCCTCGAGAAGAAGACACTCACCGCCACGTTCAACAGTGACTGTCTCGCCCTCGCCGACTGCGTCGTCGTCGACGTGCAGTGTGACTACAAGAAGAACTCCCTCGGTGACATGAGGACCGGCGAGGTGGAGATGAGCGCGCTCGAGGCGACGATGCGCACGATTGGGCAGAAGGTGCGGCCGGACTGCCTCGTGCTCATCGAGACCACGGTGGCCCCGGGCACCACGGAGTTCGTCGCCTATCCGATCATGAAGAAGGAGTTCCAGAGGCGGGGCATCGAGTCCTCACCCCTCTTGGCGCACAGCTTCGAGCGGGTGATGCCGGGGCGCCATTACGTGTCGTCTATCCGGGATTTCTGGCGCGTGTGCGCGGGGTGTACCCCAGAGGCACGTGACCGGGTCGTGAAGTTCCTCACCGAGGTCCTCAACACGAAAGACTATCCCCTCACCGTGATGGACCGGCCCATCGAGTCCGAGACGACGAAGATCGTCGAGAACTCCTACCGTGCGACGATCCTCGCCTTCCTCGACGAGTGGAGCGTCTTCGCCGAACGGAACGGCGTCGATCTCATCAAGGTGATCCAGGCCATCAAGGTGAGGCCCACGCACAGCAATATCATTTTCCCAGGGCCCGGAATAGGTGGGTATTGTCTGCCAAAGGACGGCGGGCTCGGCCGATGGGCCTACCGTCACATCCTCGGGTTTGAGGATGACATCTTCAAGATCACGCCCCTCTCCATCGACATCAACGACACCAGGGGGCTCCGAGCGGCGGAGCTCACGCGCGATGCCCTCCGCAACATGGGACGGTACATCGCCGGGGCGACGGTGCTCTTGTGTGGGGCCAGCTACCGAGAGGACGTGGGGGACACCCGGTACAGTGGGTCTGAGCTCGTGGTGCGCAAGCTCGCGGAGATGGGGGCGGAGATCAGGGTACACGACCCGTACGTGGAGCACTGGTACGAGCTTGAGAACCAGGGTACCTACCCTGGTCCAGGCCTGTCGTTGGCCCGGTTCTTCAGGAACCAGGAGGAACTCTCGAGCATCCGGGTGCAGAAGGACCTCCCCTCTGCGGCGCGGGGCGTGGAGGCGGTGGTCCTGGCGGTCCGCCACCAGCAGTACCTCGCGATCGACCCCGACGAACTCTTCTCATGGGTGGGGGGACCCTTCGCGATCGTCGACTGTTTCGGCATCCTCGATGACGAACGCATCCGGCGCTACTTCGAGCTGGGGTGTGAGGTCAAGGGGCTGGGCAGGGGGCACATCGTTCGGATCAAGAAGGAGGTCGCCGCCCGGCGCCGGGAGGTGTGAGCCCTGTGGACTCCAGGGTGCTGGGCGCGGGGGACAATGACCCACGCGGGAGGAGGGGGGATGATGGCCGCGAGCGCGAACCGTCGGCTGTGGCGGTCGTTCCGCCACGCATTCGCGAACGGGCGCGTGCGGCGCCGGCTCCTCAACCTCTTGGCCGCCTTTGTGTTCTCCACGGTCGTTGTGGCCGTCGCCGCCGCGCTCCTGCCTCAGGCGGCCACTCAGGCGGCCACCGCGCAGCTGTTCAACGCGGTCGATCGCGGGAGCGTGGAGCAGGTGAAGCTCCTCCTCCGCCTCGGGGTGCACCCCGACACGCCCGACCCCTACGGCTACACCCCGCTTCACCGTGCGGCTTCGGGCGGCTCGAGCGAGATCGTCCGGCTCCTCCTCGCGCACAGGGCAAACCCGAATCGGGCGGGGTATGGGGGCCGAACCCCTTTGCATCTTGCGGTGATGTACGGGCACCACGAGGCGATGCGCGTCTTGCTCGAGGCGGGTGCGCAGGCCACGGTCGTGGACAGCAGGGGGAGGACCCCGCTCTACCACGCCCTCACCCGCGGCTTCGCGGCGATGGCCGACACCCTCATCGCGCGGGGTGGCGACCCCTCCGAGCGGGATCACCTCGGCAGGTCTGTGCTTCACGCGGCCGCCGCGAGCGGTCGTCTGCAGGCCATCGAGCTCGCCTTGGCACGGGGGGCGCCCATCGACGTGCCGGATGAGAGCGGAGCCACGCCGCTGTACCTCGCGGCCGCAGCAGGCCGTGCGGAGGTCGTCTCCTCCCTCATCGGCAGGGGCGCGAAGGTGAACGTCGCCTTGCCGGATGGATCGACCCCGCTCCACGCCGCGGTGGTGGCCGGCCACACGGAGGTGGTGAGGGAGCTCCTGTCCGGTGGCGCAGACCCGAACGCCGCCGCAGACCACGGGATCAGGCCGCTCCACCAGGCGGTCATCGGCGGACGGGAGGACCTCGCGCGACTCTTGCTCGACCACGGCGCGGCCGTGAACCCCAAGACCGACAAAGGGTGGACCCCGCTGCGCTACGCGGCGTCTTCCGGCCACGCGGGGCTCACCGCACTGCTGCTGTCACGCGGGGGAAAGTACTCCTGAGGGACCTCCCGGGTCTGCCCGCGAGGTCAGCGGTAGGCGGATGCCTGCAGTTCGTACATCCGCGCGTAGGTTCCCCCCCGGCGCACGAGCTCGTCGTGGGTGCCACACTCGGTGATGCGGCCGTGCTCGAGCACGTAGATGCGGTCCGCGAGGCGCACGGTGGAAAACCGGTGGCTCACGAGGATGGCGGAGCGGCCCTCAAGGAGCTCCTTGAACCCACAGAAGATCTCATACTCTGCTCGGGCATCGAGTGAACTCGTCGGTTCGTCGAGCACGATGAGCTGCGCATCCCGCAGGAACGCCCGCGCGAGCGCGATCTTCTGCCACTGCCCGATGCTGAGCTCCTCGCCTTCCTCCAGCCATTTCCCGAGGATTGTCTCATACCCCTTCGGCAGTGCGACGATGGCATCGTGGATGCCTGCCTTCGTCGCCGAGGCCACGATCGAGGAGTCATGCTCGTCACGGCTCACGTCTCCGAACCAGATGTTCTCCCGCGCCGTGACGGGGTACTGGGCGAAGTCCTGGAAGATCACGCCAATCTGGCCGCGCAGGTCAGCCACGCCGTACTCTCGCAGGTCGTGCCCGTCGAGGAGGATCCTGCCACGACAGGGGTCGTAGAGCCGACAGATAAGCTTGATGATGGTCGTCTTGCCCGACCCGTTCTCTCCGACGAGGGCGACGACCTCCCCTGGCGCGATGCGGAGGTCGACGTCCGTGAGCACGTCGTGGTGCCCGCTCTCGTAGCGGAAGCACACGTGGTCGAACTCGATGCCACGCCGCATGGGCCTGGGCACGGGGCGGGGGTGAGGGGGATCCACGACGCGTGGTTTCTGCTCGAGGAACTCGAAGAGATTCGAGAGGAACAGGTTCCCTTCGTAGAGACCCGCGAGACCAACGAGGATCTGGCGGACCTGCGAGAGCCCTCGCTGGAAGGCTTGGTAGTACATGACGACCGAGCCGACGGTGAGCCGGTGGGCGATCGCGCCCCGTGCGATGAGGGCGAAGGCGCCGAACACGACCACGGTCCCCGCGAACTGCGCCGCGAGCTCGGCGATGGATTGGCGGCGAGCCAAGGCGAGCCGCTCGGTCCGCAGCCTCACGCGCAGGCGCTGGTAGCGTTGGCGGAACAGCTCGCCGAGGTGGAAGAGGCGGATCTCCTTCGCGAACCGGATACCGCAGATCATCCAGTCGTAGAACGCCACGAGCCGCTCCGCGTTGGTGCGCTCTCGCTGCCATTGGTACATGCGCTCGGAGTACCGGAGTTTCACCATGACGACGGGTGCGGCGGCGAAGAAGAGCGCGACGGCCATGAGGCGGCTGAAGGACAGGATGAGGCCGAGGATCGCGAACAGCCCGATGATGTTCTGCACGAGGGAGGTGAGGTTCCCGAGGATCATGACGGGCCTGCCGCCCCCCTCACGCTTGGCGCGGTGCATGATGTCGTAGTAGGTGGGGTTCTCGTAGTGCGCGAGGTCGAGCTCGAGGGCGCGACGGTGGATGAGGGACTGCACGTGATCCACGAGGCGCTGGCCCTGGTCGTGGCTCACGAGGCCCGAAACCGCCCCCAGGAGCCCGGAGACGATCGTCACGACCGCCGCGAACACGACGAAGATCACCGCTTCGTGGAGGTGATCCATGGGCGAGGGGCTCGCGAGGGCGACGGCGACGGCGTCGACGATCCGTTTCGTGAGGTAGAGGTTGACGATCGGCATTACGCCTTGGACCGCTTGGAACAGCGTCGAGGCGACCAGATGTGCGGGGGCGCTCGCCCAGGCGAGCCGCACGGCGCGGTCGACCCTCAGGGCGAGCCGCACCTTGTCGCGCACCCGCCTGGGTCGGCCGTCAGGGTGAGAGTCGGTCGCCACGGTTCACTGCTGGACGAACTCCTGCCTCGCACGACGGAGGAACGCCCGGTCCACGAACGGGAGGTAGAGGAAGCGGATACTCCAGAAACGCCCGGAAGGCGCGGCCCGGCCGATGACTTTGGCGCCGAAGACAAGGAGCAGTTCCGTCCCGCATGGCCGGCGCACGGCGAGCACCCTCGGCCTGCGCGAAGGAGGGAGCACTCGCCACAGGGCTAATCGGGCAAGCCACATCCCAAGGCCGCAGCGCCGGAGTACGGCGGAGATGGCGCGTCGCCACAGGCGACACAGGCGCGCGTGATGTCGCCGTATCCGATGCGAGGCGAGGCCCACGGACCCTCCCCATACGCGGCGCACCCTCCCGCCCCGTTCGACCGACTCGACCCGTCCCACGACCTCCGCGGGACTGAGTATCCACGGATCCACGGGGCTGTCTGGGTTGTCACCGCACGTGACGAGCCCGTCCTCCCTGGCCTCGACCACCCGGTGGGTGATGAGGTCGCCGCTCTCGGGGGAGCGGAAGACGATGACGTCGCCCGGGCGTATCCGCGTGGAGTCGTAGGGCCGCACCGTGAGGAGATCACCCGGGGCGAACGTGGGCACCATGCTCGAGCGGTAGTAGAAAAGGCTCGTGGAACCCACAGGGGAGACCTCTCGCATTGGCTCGCTCTCGTGTGGTCGAGACGTCGCCTGCCGCCGTGTCCATCGCGGGCGCGATGATAATGCCATCGTCGAACCGGCGAAAGCGCTCTGCGGCGCGCGTCCCTGCGGGGGGCTCTTGACACGGGGGTGCTCGGTCGCCACGTTCGCCCCGGCGCATGACGACGGGTCGTCGCTTGGCGGGAGTGCCCCGGTGCCACGACGCCAGGCTTGCGAGGAACCAGGCATGGGAAACGGCAACCTCGGCACACGGGGCTTTTCGCACCGTATGCCTCTCGATGCGGCACAAATGGAACAGGCGCGGTACTGGCTCACGCTCCGGACGAACGCGCACAAGGAGTACGCAGTGCGGGATTTCCTCGCGGCGCGAGGGTACGAGGTCTACCTGCCTGAGGAGTCCAATGCGTACCGCCGCAGGGATCGCCCTCCGAAGCGGCCATTCTTCCCCCTCTACCTCTTCCTCCGCTACCCGGGGAGCGAGCGGCTGGAGGCCCTGCAGTGGACCCCAGGCCTGCGTACCATCGTGACCTTTGGCTCTCATCCGGGGCTCGTCCCGGACGAGGTGATCGCCGAGATCAGGTATCGCCTCGCGGTCATGGAAGCCTCTCGCGAGGGTCCCTACAGGTCTGGGGACCAGGTCGTGATCACTCGGGGACCCTTCAAGGGGTTGGACGCCGTGTTCGATCGACACCTGAGCCGGGCGGACAGGGTACGCGTCTTCCTGGAGTTCGCGAGTCGGCTCGCCGTGCCCGTCGAGCTCGACATCGGCTCCCTGAGGCCCATGCAGGACCGCTAGGGTGAGGAGGTGCGCGGCCTTCGTTCTCCCCTCTGGCCCGTGCGGCCCGAGGCCTGTCGGCGCGGTCGTCTCCTCCTGCGTGTGAGGGCGTGATGCCTGACCTCACCCACCACGATCGTCCCCTTCTGGTGACCGGGAGCGCGGGGTTCATCGGCTTCCACCTCGCGCGGCGTCTGCTGGAAGAGGGGTTCGAGGTGGTGGGGTACGACAACTTCAACGACTACTACGCGCCTCGGCTCAAGAGGGATCGGCACCGCATCCTTGAGTCGTATGGCGGGTACCGGGGCATCGAGGCCGACCTCACCGACCGCGTCACCCTCGACCGCGTCTTCGCGACCTATCGGTTCGAGATCGTCTGCCACCTCGCCGCTCAGGCGGGGGTCCGGTACTCGCTCATCCACCCCGAGGCGTACGTGGCCTCCAACCTCGTCGGGTTCGTGAACATCCTCGAGGCGTGTCGGCTCAGCGGGGTGCGACGCCTCGTCTACGCCTCCAGCTCCAGTGTCTATGGCGGGAACACCAAGCTCCCCTTCAGCGAAACCGACCCGGTGGACACGCCGGTGAGCCTCTACGCGGCCACGAAGAAGGCCAACGAGCTGTTGGCCCATACCTACAGCCACCTCTGGGGGATCCAGACCGTCGGCCTGAGGTTCTTCACCGTGTATGGCCCCTGGGGGCGCCCAGACATGGCGATGTGGCTCTTCACGGAGGCGATGCTCGAGGGGAGGCCCATACCGGTGTTCAATCACGGGAACATGCGGCGGGATTTCACGTACATCGACGACATCATCGCCGGAACCCGTTCGGCCCTGTTCGCCGAGGGCCTCAGCAGGTACGAGATCATCAACCTTGGCAACCACCGGCCGGAGCATCTCCTCGACATGATCCGCGTGCTGGCGGAGACCCTCGGGGTGACTCCCACCATGGAGCTCCTCCCGATGCAACCCGGTGACGTGGAGGCGACGTTCGCCGACATCGAACGAGCGCGGAAGAAACTCGGGTTCGAGCCCACCACGCCGATCAGCTCGGGGATTCCCCGGTTCGTGTCATGGTACCGGGAGTACCACGGCATCTAGAGAACCCAAGAGGAGGATCGTCGTGAGGCGGCTCATCGAGAAGCTGTTCGGCATCTCGCCCTTTGGTCCGCTCGTGGAGCACACGAAGAAGGTGCACGAGTGTGTGAAGCTCGTGCGACCCTTGATGGAGGCGTGCGTGCGAGGGGACCATGAGGAGATCCACAGACTCCAGGATCAGGTCTCGAGGCTTGAGTACGAGGCAGACCAGGTGAAGCACGCGATCAGGGAGCAGCTCCCCCGCCAGTACCTGATGCCGATCGACCGCGCAGACCTGGAGCGCTACCTCCACAGCATCGACGACGTGGCCGACTACGCCCAGGACTTCGCCGTCGTGCTCCTCATCCGAAAGACGAAGGTCCACCCGGCCCTCGTGGAGCCGTTCTTCGAATTCGTCGATCAGATCATCACCGTGTCCGAGATGCTCATGGCCGCAGCCGAAGAACTCGGTAACCTCGCCGAGGCCTCGTTCAAGGGTGCGGAAGCGGCCCTCGTGCTCCAGAGGGTGAGCGGCCTCGGGGAGGCGGAGTGGAAGGCGGATCGTCTGCAGCGGTCACTGAGCCAACGGGTGTACGAGCTCGAGTCGGAGTTGGACCCGATCACGATCATCTTCTACGAGAAGATGATGCGTGCCTTGAGCGGCATCGCCAACGCCGCAGAGAACAGCGGCGACATCCTCCGCCAAATGATCGTCAAGGGCTGAGGGGGAAGGGCGTGATGACCCTGCTCCTCGGCGGGACCTTCCTCCTGGGCCTGTACCTTGCCTGGAGCATCGGGGCGAACGACTTCGCCAACTCCATGGGCGACGCCGTGGGATCGCGCGCCCTCTCAGTGCGGCGAGCCGTGATCCTCGGGGGCCTGTGCGAGATCGCAGGCTCGATGCTCGCGGGAGCCCACGTATCCAAGACCCTTCGGTGCGGGATCGTGGACCCCTCCCACTTCGCCGCGGCCCCGGAGCTCTTCGCCCTCGGGATGCTCGGGGCCTTGCTCGGCACGGGGCTTTGGCTCAACCTCGCGAGCTGGTTCGGCCTCCCGGTCTCCACGACCCACGCGGTCGTCGGCGGCGTCGCAGGGTTCGGGCTCGTGGGCGCGGGCTTCGCCGCCGTCTCTTGGGGCAAGCTCGGCTCCATCGTCGCCAGCTGGTTCATCTCACCCCTCGTGGGCGGAATCCTCGGGTGGACCTTCTTCCGCCTCATGACGCACGCGATCCTTGGCCGGGAACGACCGATCGCGTCGGCGAGGCGCGCGGCGCCCGTCGTGGTGTTCATCGTGGTGGCCATGGTCACGTTCTCCATCCTCTTCAAGGGCGTGGGATCGGTCGTGAAGGGAACGCCCTTGGAGGCAACCCGGGGATCCGGGGTTGCGGCGTCTGTGGCCCTCGGGGCCTTGGCCGCGATCCTCACGCGCCCGGTCCTGATCCGCCGCCTCTGGGCGTCCGAGTCGCTCCCCCTTGGACAGCAGCTCGCCCAGATCGAACGGGTCTTCGCCCCCCTGGTGGTGCTCACCTCCTGCAGCGTCGCCTTCGCGCACGGCGCCAACGACGTGGCAAACGCGATCGGTCCGGTCGCGGCCATCCTCGACATCATGCGGGCCGGCACGGTCGACGTGACCACGACCGCACCCACCTGGCTCCTCGGATTGGGCGGCATCGGGATCGTCATCGGACTCGCGACCTACGGGTACCGCGTCATGCGCACCATCGGCACCAAGATCACCCAGCTCACCCCGACCCGCGGGGTGGCAGCCGACCTGGCGGCTGCCCTCACCGTGATCTCGTGCACACTCCTCAGGCTCCCGGTCTCGACGACCCACACCATCGTCGGCGCCATCATCGGGGTTGGGTTCGCCCGTGGCCTCGGCGCCGTGAATCGGAGGGTGACGCAAGACATCTTCGGCTCGTGGCTCCTCACCGTTCCCGCCTGCGCCGCCCTGTCCGCAGGCTTCTTCCTCCTCGGGAGATCCGTGGGCCTCGGTGAGGTCATCCGAGCGTCGTTCCGCGGCTAGCCGATCGTCCTGATCAGGCCCGGGGACCAGAGGGGCCCCCCCCGTGTAACGGAATCGCGGGGGGTGCGTTGTACGATGAGACGCCTTGGTGAGGAGGAGGGAGTGGAGAGGGAAACCGAACGACGCCTCGTGAAGGCAGCACGGACGGACGCGTCGGCCTTCGGCGCACTCTACGACGCCTACGTGGGGCGGATCCTCTCCTACACCTATCGTCTCCTAGGCTCCCCCACCGACGCGGAGGAAGCGACGGCGGAGACGTTCTTCAAGGCCCTGCGCGCGATCGGTCGGTTCCGATGGCGACGGTGCGGTGTCTTGCCGTGGCTGTACCGTATCGCCGCACACGAGGCGGCCAACCTCCAACGCCGCCGCGCGCGGGGTGTTGAGAGCCCGCTGCCCCCTCAGCTGCCCGGGCCGGTGAGGGACGAGCTCGAGGAGGCCGAGGCACGGGCGGCGGGGAGGGAGCTTGCGAGGGCCCTCTCCCGAGCCCTCGCTTCCCTGCGAGAGGCCGACCGCCAGATCGTGACGCTCCACTACCTCCAGGGCGAGCCCTACCCTCTCATCGCGCAGGTCCTGCGCATGAGGGAGGGTGCGGTGCGGGTGAGGGCCATGAGGGCTTTGCGAAAGCTGGAGGTGCTGTTGGAGAAGGAGGGCTGGGACCGTGGAAGAGTGCAGGATGCAGAGTGGGCCACCGCCGTGTGTGGAGGTCCCCCAGTTCGAGGCGTACCTGAGGGAGCGGCTCCTCCTTGAGCACCGAGTGCTCAGGATCGAGCGGTCCCGGAGCACTTGGCGCACCACCGCCCTCGTGGCGGTGGCGGCGTGGGTCGTGAGTGTCGTCGCCCTCGTGGGATCCCCGCGAGGAGGGACGACGCGCGTCCCGGTGCTCGGGCACGCCCCGCAAGGCAGGCTCGCAATGTCCTCTCCCCCCGAAGGCTCCCTCGAGAAGGCCCTCGCCGCGAGCCTCGCGCAGGACCGTGCGCTCGCCCGCCGGCTCGCGGGGAATGCGGTCCCTGACAAGGCGTTAGTCGTAAGTCGGTTCCCCCTCGTGGGCGGAGGGTCGGTGAGCATCTACACCCAGATCGCCCCGTGGGGAGGAGCCACCAACGCTACCCATGGTTCTCATGGAGGTGAATGGGAATGAGATCCGCCCTCATCGTCGCGCTGCTCGGCACGGTCATGAGCGTGGGGGCGTGGGCCAAGGACACGGCCCACCTCGGCGTCATGCTCGGCACCATCGAGGACGCTCCCCAGAGAGGATTCGAGGGCCGCGGCGCCTACGTGCGGGACGTGATGGAGGACGGCCCCGCGCATGAGGCGGGAGTGAGGAAGGGCGACATCATCGTGGCCATGGACAAAGAGGCCGTCATCGGCCCTGGCCACCTCCGGGACCTCCTCGACTCCCGCCGGCCCGGCGACGAGGTCACCCTCACGGTCTGGCGCAAGGGCAAGAAGCTGGACCTCAAGGTCAGGCTCGGCCGGCGGCCGCCTCCCGTGCCCGAGCTCGGCCAGCTCTCCAAGACCATCGTCATCCGAGGCGAGCCCAGGGCGTGGCTTGGGGTACGAACCCAAGAACTCTCCGAGCAACTCGGAGCGCATTTCGGCGCGAAGGCCGGCGTGCTCGTGTCCGAAGTCATGAAGGACAGTCCTGCCGCCGAGGCCGGGATCCAGGCCGGAGACGTGATCGCCAAGGTCGACGACGAGGCGGTGGACCACCCGTTCGAGCTCACCAGGATCTTGGGGGAGCACGAGCCTGGGGACAAGGTCACGCTCGCACTCGTGCGTGACGGCAAGGAGCTGAAGAAGGAGGCCACCCTCCGCGAGACGCCGAAGAAGTGCCGGAGGGGCCTCCCCCAGGTCTTCTCATGGACCGACGAAGGCAGGCCTCTCGACCTGCGCGGCCTGGCCGACCTCCCGTTCATCCGGCACCTCGAGGGACTCGGCGAGCCTTCGGTGGGCATCGAGGAGCTCAGGGATGAGGTGCGGGCCCTGCGCGAGAGGCTCGACGACGAGATGCGGGCCCTCCGGGCAGAGCTCGAGGAGCTCAAGAGGAGCCTGGAGCACACGGACTGACCCGTCCGCGCACGCTCGGGATGCCCTCCCGAGCGTGCGTCGTTCGTGGTGGATCCCTTGGCTCGGGTGGATATCTTCTCGGACGTGTGCCTACCCCTTTCTCAAGAACGAGGATCCCCCATGAACATGAGAATCACCTTCCCCGGTCGGGCCCGGGTCAACGCGGAGTTCGATGGTTTCGTCGTCCAGACCGACCAGATACCCGCAAACGGGGGCGAGGGGTCTGCCCCTACCCCCTTCCACCTGTTCCTCGCCTCCCTCGGGACCTGTGCCGGCATCTACGCCCTGTCGTTCCTCACGAACCGGGGCATCCCCGCGGAAGGTCTCGGCCTCCTGCTCAGCACCGAGTCCGACCGCACGCGCGGGATGCTCACGAAGATCACCCTCACCCTCTCCCTGCCCGAGGGGTTTCCGCGCAAGTACGTGCCTGCACTCGTGCGCGCGGTGAATGGCTGCACGGTGAAGCGCCATCTCCACGAGCCGCCCGCCTTCGAGACCCTCGTGAAGATCGGGGACGAGGTCGTGCGCGTCTCGCCGGAGTAGTCGGTGGGAGGGACGTCGACGATCCTCGCGGCCCTCCTGGGCCTCGTCGGGGGGGCCGGTGCGTGTTGGCTCCTCCTCCGCAGGCGCCTCCATGCGGTGCACGAGCGCCTGCGCGCGTGTGAGAAAGACCGCGCGGTGCTCGACGAGCGCGTCGGTGCCACGGAAGGGTGGCTGAGGCTCGCACAGGAGGCGATCGACGCGTCCCAGCGCGAGCTGAAGGAGCTCGCCGCCCGTCTCCAGGAGGAGACGGCCCGGCGCGCCGCGGCGGAGGAGCGTGCCGGCAGGATTGGGCCACTCGAGGCATCGTTGGGTGCCCTCCAGGAGGAGAACGAGACCCTGCTCAAGCGCCTCGCCGAGCTCGAGGCGCGCGCCGAGGAGGAACGGAAGGCCACGGCCGAGAAGCTCGCCTTGCTCGAGGACGCGAGGACCAAGCTCTCCGACGCCTTCAAGGCCCTCTCCGCCGACGCCTTGCGCGCGAACGCCCAGTCGTTCCTCGAACTCGCCCGCGCTCAGCTCGAACGCCTCCAACAGACCGCCTCGAGTGATCTCGAGACCAGGCGGCAGGCCATCGAGGCGATGGTGAAGCCGGTCACCGAGTCCCTCGCGAAGGTCGACTCGATGCTGCGCGAGCTCGAGCGGGCCCGGACCGGTGACTACGCACGGCTCAGCGAGCAGATGCGGGCGCTGGCCATGAGCGAGGAGCGCCTCAAGGCGGAGACGAGCAAGCTCGTGCAGGCCCTCAAGGCGCCGACCGTGCGTGGGAGGTGGGGGGAGATCCAGCTCCGCAGGGTCGTGGAGATCGCCGAGATGGTCCCCTACTGTGACTTCGAGGAGCAACCCTCGGTCGCGACCGCCGACGGCCGCCTCCGCCCCGACCTCATCGTGAAGCTCCCCGGTGGCAAACGAGTGGTGGTCGACGCGAAGGCACCCCTCGATGCGTACCTGCGCGCGACCGAGGCTCAGAGCGAGGAGGAACGCATCGCCTGCCTCGAGGCGCACGCCCAGCAGATCAAGGCGCACATCAAGCGGTTGAGCTCCAAGGGCTACTGGGATCAGTTCCGGCCCACGCCGGAGTTCGTCGTGCTCTTCTTGCCAGGTGAGACCTTCTTCAGCGCCGCCCTGGAGCGCGACCCCACCCTCATCGAACAGGGGGTCGTGGAGAAGGTGATCCCGGCGTCCCCCACGACCCTCATCGCGCTCTTGCGCGCGGTGGCCTACGGGTGGCAGCAGGAGCGGATCGCGGAGAACGCCCAGGCCATCAGCGCCTTGGGGCGTGAGCTCCACGACCGGCTCGCCGTGCTCGTCGACCACCTCAACAGGATCGGGAGGGGCTTGGACACCGCCGTGGATGCGTTCAACGACGCCGTGGGTTCCCTCGAGAGCCGCGTGCTCGTGTCGGTCCGACGGTTCAAGGAACTCGGTGCCTCGGGGACGAAGGAGATCGAACCCCTGCTCCCCGTCGAGCGCGCTCGGCGCCAGGTACCCACGCACGCGCTCCCCCCGGCCGAACCCGCGGACGCAACGTCCCCCACGCTGTTCGGCGAGGAACCTCCCCCCCTCACACCGCCGCACCGCGGCTAGTCGGTGCCGACCGTCCCGTCCTCGCGGCCGAACAGCCGCGTCTTCCAGCGGGTGTACCCCAGCAGGTTCTCCACGAGGAACACCGCGAGGTTCGTGGCGGGCAACCCCGCGGCCCTCGGCCTCCTCAGGCGGTCACACCCCTCGCACGGGTCCAGGCCTGCGAAACGCCGCGCCGCCATGGCCGCGCGGAGCTCCCGCATACGCGCGCCGCGCCAGGCACCGAGGAGCCCTTCCTCCCCGATGCGCCCGAGGGGAATCCGGCAGAAGAAGTCTTGCGGACACGGCACCACGAGTCCGTCCCAGCACACGGTGAGCGAGTACCAGGGGAAGGTGCACGGGGTCAGCGGGGGCCCAGGGTACTGGTCGACCGGGTAGGAGCCTGCCCAGTTGCTCGGTTTCTTCACGTAGAGTTCGTCGACCGGGAGATCCCTGAACGACTCGATGAACCTGCGCCGCTCGTGATTCGACGCCTCGAACCCCGGGACCTCGATGACCTGGACGATGACGTAGGGGTGCCTCGAGCGGGCACGCGCCTTCTCTTCGAGGAATCCGAGGATGTTCCCCATGACCCTGTCCCACGAGCCGCCCACGCGAATCCTCTCGTAAGCGCTCCCCGTGAACCCGTCTACCGAGAACGAGACGAGGTGCAGCCCGGTGCCGATGAGGTCCCTCGAACGTTCGCGCGTGAGGGTCATCGCGTTCGTATGGAGCCTCATCTTCGGGCCCGCCCGCACCCCGTAGGCGATCATCTCCTCGAGGTGAGGGTTGAGCAGCGGTTCCCCCCGATGGGTGAGGTTGACGTCGTACGCGAACCCCTTGCACTCGTCGATGACCGCCCTGAACGTTTCGAGACTCATCGTGCCGCGCATCGCAGGGGGGAGGTCTCGATTCGGACACATCACGCACCGCAGCTGGCACACGCTCGAGGGTTCCACCCAGAGGCGAAAGGGGGCGTAGGAAGGCGCGATTCCCCTCCTGTACGCGAGGTAGGTCCGGGCCATCACGAGCCAGTGGCGCGGCAGGTTCACCGTGCAGCCCCTCGGAGCCGTCGAAGGAGGTGGCGAGGGGTAGGCGAGCCCAGGAGCCTCACCCACCCGAAGGGCAGGAGGCGATGGAGGGCGAGCGACGCAGGCACCACGCAGTTGAACCAGCAGGGAGGATGGTCCCCGCGGGCGATCCGCCCCCTGATCTCTCGGGCGGGTGCACCCCACCAGATCTCCTCCAACGTCGAGCGGCGCAGAGAGCCGAGCGAGGCGAACTCAACCGGGCAGGGGAACACCTCCCCGGTGCTCCCGACCACCGCGTGGAGGTAGCCGGCCACGCACGGGACCCGCTGGGCGAGCCGGGGATCTCGGACGTAGTCAGGCATGGCATCGAGGTAGCGAGGGGGCAGGGGGATCAGGGGCCCCAAGCGCCGGCGGATCCGGCTCAGGGTGTCCCGGAGCGCACGCGCGTCATCCGGCGAGAGTACGAGCGACGCATCGGGCCCCAGGCCAACCTCCCGAGCGACTTGGGCAGGCTGCAGGGTGAGGCCATCGACACCGTCTTCGATCGTCTGGGCGGCGAGGGCCTCCAGGTCGCCGAGGTTCTCCCTGCTGATCGTCGCGTTGTAGAACACGCGCGGCCTCCCCCGTCCCGCGAGGGACCGAGCCACAGCCGTCACCGCCCTGAACGCACCCGGCACTCCCCTCATGCGATCGTGCGTGGCCTCCATCCCGTCGAGCGAGAGGTAGATCGTGCCAAGCCCCGAGGCCACCAAGGACTCCACCACCTTCGGACGGAGCAGGAGGCCGTTCGTCGAGACGCTCGTGTGCAGCCCGCACCTGGAGGCTTCCGCAATGAGCAGGGGAAGATCAGGCCGCAGGAGGGGCTCGCCGCCCGAGAACGAGAGCGTGAGCACCCCCATGGCCGCGGCCTGCCGCACGAGGGAAATCCCCTCATCCGTGCCCAACTCATCGACGCGCGCCTCACGACGCGCACAGGTGAGGCAGCGGGCGTTGCAGCGTTCGGTCACCTCCCAGGCGAGCTTGGCGGGGCCGCGTACGGGAGTACGGCGTCCGAGAGAGAACAGGAGGGCCTGGAGGGCCTGGGGAGCGAGCCGAGTTCCCATCTGACCGATCAGGCACGAGGCTCGGTGAAGCCTACCGTCTCTCGAACGACGTAGATGCGCTTGTTCTGCGTCTCATGGTAGGTCCTGATGCTGATCTCCCCGAGCAGGCCCATCGTGATGAACTGCATTCCCATGAGAAGGAGCATGATGCTGATGAGGAACAGGGGGTTGCCCGTGATGTCCACGCCGTGGAGCCGGAGGATGGCGACCGTGACGAGCCCCGCGATCGCAAGCCCGAAGGCAACCACGCCGAAGAACCCGAAGACCTGGATAGGGCGCGTCGAGTAGGTGAGGAGGAACTTCACGTTGATGAGGTCGAGCACGACGCGGATCACCCGCGAGAAGTCGTACTTGGACTTGCCGTGAATCCTCGGGCGGTGGTTCACCTTCACCTCCGCGACCTCGATCCCGAGCCAGGAGGCCAAGGCAGGGATGAAGCGGTGCATCTCGCCATAGAGACGAACGGACTTGAGGACCGAGGCGCGATACACCTTGAGCGTGCACCCATAGTCGTGGAGGCGGATACCAGACAGCTTCGAGATGAGGCGATTCGCCACCATCGAGGGGACCCTCCGCGTGAGGAACGGGTCCCGTCGCCGCACCCGCCACCCGCTCACGATGTCATACCCCTCCTCGAGCTTCGCGAGCAAGGCGGGTATGTCCGCCGGATCGTTCTGGAGGTCGGCGTCCATGGTGATCACGATGGAGCCCTGTGCGTGATCGATGCCGGCCATGAGCGCCGCCGTCTGGCCGAAGCGCCGGCGGAACCGGATGACCCTCGTCGTGGGGTGAGTGGCGGCCAGCCCCTTGAGCAGCTCGAATGATCCGTCGGTCGAACCATCGTCGATGTAGAGGATCTCGAACGGCCTCCCGAGGCGCTCCATGACGCCGTGGAGTTCGGAGTGTAGCTGCGGGATACTCGGCGCTTCGTTCAAGACGGGAATGATCACGGTGAGCTCGATCTCTGACACTAGTAGGCCCCCTTCCCCATAAACACGGTGGGAATCGTCTTCAAAAGGATCGTGATGTCGAGCAAGAGAGACTGGTTTCTGATATAGTAAAAATCGTACTCAAGGTTCTCTTCAAGCGGAAGATCCTTGCGACCCATGACCTGCCAGAGCCCAGTGATCCCTGGTTTTACCGTGAGCCGCTGGGTCTGCCATCCCTCGTAGCGTGCGACGATGAAGGGCATCTCGGGTCGTGGGCCGACGAAGCTCATGGTGCCGGCGAGCACGTTGTAGATCTGCGGCAACTCGTCGAGGCTCGTGCGGCGCAGGAACCGCCCCACTCTCGTGATGCGGGGGTCGAACTGGTCACGCGGGGCGGGCTGGAACGGGTCCGCATCGGCGTACATGGTGCGGAACTTGAGCATGGTGAAGGGCTTGCCGTCCTTCCCGATCCTCGTCTGGCGGAACAGGACTGGGCCCGGGGAGTCCAACCTGATGGCCACGGCCACGACGGCGGCGAGCGGCAGGCTCACGAGGCCGAGGGCGAAGGCGAGCACGAGGTCCAGGATGCGCTTGGCGACGTACTCCCCGGAGGAGAGCGCGCCTGGGCCGAGCTCGAGCACGGGCATGCCCACCACCTCGTCAATCGTGCCCTGCAGACCCACGCCCTCCCCCAGCCCTGCAGCGACCTTGAAGGTCACCCTCGCGCCGTGGCACTGCGCGACCATGGCGAGGAGCTCGCGGTGGGGCAGGTGGGGGAGGGCCACGTAGGCCTCGTGGATCGAGTGCTTCTGGAGGATCTCGGGGAGCTGGGACACGTCGCCGAGCCGGGGCACCGGCATGGGAGGTTCCGCGTCCTCCGGGCCGACGTAGCCCAGCACCGCCATCCACCCTGGACTCGTCTTCAGCCTGTGTACGATCGCCCGTGCGAGCTCCCCGCAGCCCACGACGAGGCTGCGCACGAGCGGCCCCGACCTCTGGGCGGTCCGCAGGGCCCACCGTCTCACCAAAGACCGCTCGGTGGCGACGAACGCGAGGGTGAGACCCGCCGCGAGGAAGACCACCATCCGGGCGATCTCCAGCTCCTTCAGCACGAACGAGAGCACCATGGACGCCATGAGCGCGGCGACGGCGGACTGGAGGAGGAGCTGAAACTCCCTGAACCTCGCGGGAGGGCGACGGTAGAGGCCTCGGGATGCGTTCGCCGCCACCCATAGGGGGAGGAGGAACGGCAGCAGCGCGAGGTGGTTCTTGAGCGGGCTCACCGGACGGGCGAGGGCGCCGTCGAGGCCGCGCCTGATCCCCCAGGCCACGACCCACGCGAGGGCGCCCAGGGCCGCATCGCCGAGCGCGAGGGCCCGGTAGGCGCGGTCGAGCGCGGTCGCGGCCCTCACCCTCGGGGCAACTCCAAGGAACCGACAGGCGGGCTCACCCGTGGGGGCACGCGGAGCACCCTCGCGCCGCCCACCCTTCTATCGCCCCACGCGGCGCACGGCGATCTCCACCCGGGCATCTCCGATCGTGCACGAGGTCCTCGGCGCGCCTTCGGGTGGCTCGCCCACCTCCACGGACACGGCGAGGACCTCCTGGGCGAGGTAGTCTCCCTGGGACTCAAGCACCTCCCGAATGCCGGGCGACCCACTCAGGAACAGGGCGATGCGGTCGGTCACGTCCAATCCCGCCTTCTTGCGGAGGTTCTGGACGTGGCGGACGAGATCCCTCGCCGCCCCCTCCAGGGCGAGCTGGGGCGTGACCCGCACGTCGAGGAGCACCTCGTAGGTCCCGTCGGTCTGGTAGGCCCAGCCCTCAGGGGCCACGTAGTGCACGGTCGCCTCGCTCGGACCGATCTCCACCTCTGCGCCGTCCACCTGCCCTCGCCACGGCTGTCCCGAGGCGATCGCCGAGGCCACCGCAGGGTCGTCCTGCGCGAGCCGTGCGACGGCCTTCATCCTGCTCCCGAGGCGAGGCCCGAGGGTGGAGAAGTCGAGCTTCACGGTTGGGGTGGCGAGGCGTTGCCCCTCCTGTGCCCGGGCCACCTGCTTCACGTTGAGCTCGTCACGGATGAGGGGCTCGAACTCCTCCCACGCGTCTTCCCACGCCCGCGGCCAGCCCTTCGCCACGAGCTGCGCGAGGGGCTGGCGTACCTTGATGCCCGCCTTGTTCCTCGCGGCGTGCCCGAGGGTGACGATGGCCTGCGCGGTGCGCATCCGTCGCACGAGCTCCTCCCCCTCCGCCGTGGGCACGTTGGCCGGGTAGTCCTCGAGGTGCACACTGAGCCGCGAGCAGGGGATGCCTCGCGGGGCGAGGATCTGGTAGATCTCCTCGGTGAGGAACGGCACGATGGGGGCGAGGGCACGGCAGGTCCACAGCAGCACGTGGTACAGGGTGGCGTAGGCCGAGAGCTTGTCCGCGTCGTTCTGGCTCTTCCAGAACCGCCTCCGAGACCTTCGGATGTACCAGTTCGACAGGTCGTCGATGAACGACTCCGCGTCCCTCACGAACCCGGCGAGCTCGTACGCCTCCATCGCCTCCCTGCCCCGCGCCGCGAGCTGATCGAAACGCGCGAGGATCCACCGATCCATGAGGCTGGGCTCAGAAGGGTTCTGCGGCAGGGCGGAAGGATCGATGCCATCCACGTTCGCGTAGGTGACGAAGAACACGCACGAGTTCCACAACGTCCCCAGCCGTCTTGCCGCCTCGGCGCAAACCCCGAGGCCAAAGTTGAGGTTCGCGTAAGGGTTCTGACGGGCGAAGACCCAGCGCATGGCCTCCACCCCCACGGTCTCGGCGGCCTCGTCGAACCAGATGGCGTTCCCCTTCGACTTGTGCATCTCCTCGCCGTGCTCGTCCCGCACCAAGGCGTGCCCAAGCACGACCCGGAACGGCTCTCGGTTCTCCATCACCGTGCTCATCGCGAGGAGGCTGTAGAACCAGTTGCGGAACTGACCTGGGAAACACTCGGTGATGAAGGCGGGGGGGAACCACCTCTCCCACGTGGGAAGCCCGTGGCGGTAACCCAAGGTGGAGTACGGGACGATGCCCGCGTCGAGCCACGGGTTCCCCACGTCGGGGACCCGGGCCGCGGGGGCCGCGCACCTCGGGCAGGCGATCTTCACGGCGTCGATCCACGGGCGATGGGGCGAATGCCCCTGGAACCGATCCCAGCCCTCCACCGCCCTCTCCCGCAGCTCCGCCTCGCTGCCCACGACGTGGAAGTGGCCGTCTGGACACACGAAGATCGGCAGGGCTAACCCCCAGTACCGCTTCTTCGAGATGCACCAGTCGTGCATGTTGCGCAGCCAGTCCAGTTCCCGCTCCAGCCCGAACGGCGGCATCCACGTGATCCGTTTCGTCACCTCCATGATCCGGGGGCGCAGCTCGTCCATGGCGATGAACCACTCGTCCACGAGCCGAAACACGAGTTCAGAGCCGCACCGCCAGCACACAGGGTACCGGTGGGTGTAGTCTTCCACACGGTAGAGGAGGCCTCGGTCCTTCAACCATTCGAACACGCGGGGAGCCGCCCCGGAAGCAGTCTGCCCGGTGAGGGGCTCGAAGCCCGGGAGGAAGACGCCGTACTCGTCCAGAGGGGCGATGGCGGGCAGGTCCCACTGGGCAGACAGCATGAAGTCCTCCTTGCCACACCCGGGGGCGATGTGCACGATACCCGTGCCCTCGCTGTCGGCGACCGCGTCCCACAGGATGACGCGGTGGGCGACCCCGGCCTGCGAGGCGAGCTCGTCAAAAGGACCACGGTACCGCCACCCGACCATGTCGGCCCCCCTCACCCGGTCGAGCACCTCGTACCCACCCCGAAGCACCCCCTCCGCGCCGGCGGAAAGGTAGAGGATCCTCCCGTCCTGACGCACCTTCAGGTAGGTGAGCTCTGGGTTCACCGCCGCGGCCACGTTGGAGCTGAGGGTCCAGGGGGTGGTGGTCCAGACCAGGAGGTGCTCGTTCGGCCGATCCACGAGTGGGAACAGCAAGAACACCGAGGCGTGGGTGAGTTCCTGGTAGCCCTCCGTCGCGATCTCGTGCTCTGAGAGGGCGCAACTACACCGTGGGCACCATGGCATCACGTCGTGGCCTTGGTAGATCCAGCCATGATCGTGGCAGCGCCGGAGGAACAACCAGATGGTGTAGTTGTTCTCATCGCTCATGGTGTAGTAGGAGTTTTCCCAGTCCATCCAGTAGCCAAGGCGCTTCGATTGCTCGGTCTGGATCCTCGAGTACTTGAACACCCGTTCCTTGCAGCGCTGGACGAATCGGGCGACTCCGTAGGCCTCTATGTCACGCTTGGAACCGAACCCAAGCTCCTTTTCGACCTCCACTTCGACCCAGAGTCCTTGGCAGTCGTAGCCGTTCTGGTACCGCAGGTGGTACCCCCGCATGGCGCGGTATCGCTGGAAGACGTCCTTGTACGTCCGTCCCCAGGCGTGGTGGACTCCCATGGGGTTGTTCGCGGTGATGGGACCATCGAGGAACGACCATGGCTCCCCGTCGCGATTCGCGGCCCTACGCAACTCGAAGATGCGCTCCCTCTCCCAGAACGCGAGGATGCGGTGCTCCATGTCCACGAGGGAGAGGGTGGGTGAGGACAGCTTGAACATGCGGGCCTCGGTCTGGTGAGGTGACGACTGGGGACGCGCCGTCGAGCGCACGGTGCAAGAACATGGCGAATAAACGGCTGAGCATCGGCCCATGCAACACCACGACGCGGGGCTTGCCCTTGTCCCTCCGTCGATGTTTCTACCGCACGACCATGAGCAGGAGGACGCCATGAGTGGTCCCGATCCGTCCCGCGCGACCATGGTCCGCCTCGCCGCCGTGGGTCGCCTCGTCGCCCCCATCGCCCACGACATCAACAACCCCCTCACGACCGCACTCGGGAGGATCCAGCTCCACCTCGTCCGGGGCACGCCGGGCATGCCCCGAGGTCCGGGCGGGCTGGACGACCTGTACGATCACGTGCTCGCCGTGAGCGACAAGGTGCAGACCTTGGGAGGCCTCGCACGGGAGGCCATTGCCCAGACAGCGTGTGGCGCCGTGGTCCTCGCCGATCACGTCGGGGAGATCACCCACCTCCTCGGCAGGTTCCTCGCCCGTCGGGGGTTCGACCTCCGCGTGGACATCCCCCCCACCACCCCGCCTGTCGTGGTCCGGGCCATCGACCTGAAGCTCCTCGTGGCCGAGATCCTCCTCTCGTGCGGGAACGAGCTGCGCGATCGGGCCGCCCTCGAAGTGACGGCATCAGCGCAGGGCTGCGTGCGCCTGGGCATCCGGCCCGCGTCGTTGCACCCACCGGACGTGAGGTTGCCCGCCGAGGCGCTCGAGTTGGCACACCTCGCCCGGGGGGATGGGCTCGTCCTCACCCTGGAGGAGGCGTTCGTGCTCTCCATGCCCTCGGCATTAGGCATTTCGGCACCGCGCGCGGAGGAAGGGTCACTCTAGGGACCCGGGTGGCCTCTCCCCGGGAGACTCGCCGGCAAGGGGAGGGGGAAGGTGACCCCGGCCTCGGGCGTCCTGCCTGCGAGGAGGAGGTCGGCCTGGGGGTGGGTGCGTCTGGTGAGCCAGCGTGGTGCGCAACGCAGCGCCCGTGGATAGGCGGCGAGCCCCCCGACCGCCACGAGCCGGGCGGGTTTGCGCCAGCCCAGCGCGTCGAAGGCGCCCGGATCCTGCTCGAGGAGGAGCTCGTGCTTGAAGAGCGGGTCCCTCCCCGAGGTGTGGACGAGAGGGAAGTGGACGGCGTACGAGCGCGCGAGCTTGGCGGCCCGCAGCGGTGCGGGGAGGAGGAGATCGAGGTGCCAGCAAGAGACGCGGGTGAGATCGAGCACTTGGCCTTGGGGGAAGGCCTGGGAGCCATCAGCAAGGAGCGTTGCGTGGCGCTTGTGCCAGATCCTGATCTGGTCGAAGGGTGAAGGCTCGACCGCCAGCCTCCAGTCGGCGGTGATCTCGCGGAAGCTCGTCCTGATCGCCACGGCCCCTCGCGCGGCGGCGAGGTGGACGGCGCCGAGGATGAGGCCCACGTCCCGCTCGTGGAAGAACTCGTCAAGGTCGAGCCGCACGACCCACTCGTGGTCGCAGGCCTCGAGCGTCGCCTCGTACGCGTGGCGCCACCACGCGATCCCCCCATTCCCCGGCGGTGGGTCCCCCACGTCGATCGGCACCACCTTCAGCCGTGGGTCCTTCCCCGCCCATGCCTCGACCACGCGGACGAGACGATCGGGCGTCCGGGACACGCCGATGACCACCTGGCTACACAGCAGGAGTGCCTGGCGGATGCTCAGGACAGCCGGGTAGCCCAGGGCGCTCGCGCGGTGGGCGAAGCAGAAGCCGCTGAGCCCCTCGAACCCTTGACTTTCCAAGTCTTCTGAGTCGTTCTTTGGGTGGTTGGGCATGTGAAGATCCATACACACTGGGTGTCGCGAGAAAGGAGTCTGCCATGCACAGGCTCGTGCCGTGGCTCGTGGGGCTCGTCATGCTCACCTGCGGCAAGTCTACGCCTCAGGGGAGTGAAGGTCAAACCGCAATGACTCCCGCCGCCAAGCGTGCCCTCGACGCGCTCGGGGCCGAGCTCGTGGACAACGGAGGCCTCGTGATCGAGGACGTCCGGATCGAGGCGGACTCCATCAGGGCGACGGTCCGTCTGACTCCCGCGGCGGTGAAGGCCTGGGAAGAGGTCGAGGGGATCCTCGGGCGAGCCCCCTCCGTGCCGTGGGTCACGGTCTCGGTGCAGCTGTACCGTGGAGGGGAGCTCGTCGGTAAGCACTCGGTGCGGCTCGGCCAAGTGCGGGCCTTGAGCCCCACGCAGCCGACGCTCCACCTCGCCCTCGCGCGCAGGCCCACACGGTCAGGAACTCCCACCGCCCCACCCCTGCCCACCGATGCGCACGCCGAGTGCACGGTGCTGGGCGTGCGAGTCCAATGACCAGCCCAAGGAGCGCCTCATGGCCGTGAATCTCGTGCTCTCGATCCCTCAAGGCTTCGTCGTCGCCACCAGCCTCGGCATCGAAGGCCTGGCCCGCCACCTGAGTCCTGGCTCAGGCAAGTACTTCCGTGGAAGGTCGGTGTTCTTCGACCTCGCGCTGGAGGGCACCGTCCCTGCGTTCGACTTCCTCGACGAGGGCGGTTGGCGTGACGCACGGCGTGACACCATCGCCGCCCTCGAGGCGGCCCAGGCGGGGGCGCGGACCAAGACCGCCCTCTCGAACAACGGGTTCTCCTGCACCCCCATCTCCGCTCACCAGCGCTGCTTCCTGGTGAAGACGGGAGGGCAGGTGCTCGAACTCCAATCAGGGGGCCAGCGAGCGGCCTTCTCCACCCACGACTGCCACGAGCGCATGACCCCGGAGGAGGTCGCACAGGCGGTGGGCGCTCCTTCCCCAAAGACACGGACCCCCCGCCTCTACATGGTCTTGTCACCCATCGAGTTCATGGTCCTCTCCAACCTCACCCCCGTCGAGTACGCGTGGTACGCAACCCACCGTCCTGGCAAGATCTTCCGCCAAGTCGCCTTCACGGAGCTCGCATCCGACCAGACGCATCTGGCCGCGGAGAGCCGATTCGACGACGCACGTGACTTCCTCCTCAGCGAGCCCCGCAAGAAGACGAAGACGATCGTGACCGAGAACTGCTTCAACAACGTCCCGTTCCAGGCGTGGGCCGGGTACGGGTGTGGCTGCGGTGGCCTCTACGTCGGGGACCGTGAGGGACTCCACGCGTGGACGTTCCCCCTCCAGATCCCCGAGGCCTGGGAGAAGGCGGAAGGCTGAGCACGCGACTCGTTCACCGAGCCCGGGACGCCGGGGGGCGCGGAGGGCGCATCGGTGCCCTGCTGCTCTTGGCGTTCGTGCAGCCATGCCCCGCGGCCCACGTGCTCGCGCGCATCGACGGGACGTTCCCTGCGTGGGCGCTCCGAGAGGACCTTGAGATCGTCGGCCGCAAGGGGCCTCTCACGTGGATCGTGGGTGAGGCCGCATCGGTCGTCTCACTCCGTGAGGCTGGGTTCTCGATCGAGGTGGAGGTCGCGGACCTCGAGGCAGCCGGCGCCCGAGGCCCCGGGTGGGGGATCTTTCACACCCTCTCCGAGGTCGAGGCCTTCCTCGACAGCCTGCACCGCGCCTTCCCGGCCCTCGCGTCGGCCCCGTTCCCCTTGGGCGTCACCCACGAGGGTCGCGTGATCTGGGCGCTGAAGATCTCCGACAACCCGTCCCTCGACGAGGACGAGCCCCGGGTCCTCATCGACGGCCTCCACCACGCGCGGGAAGTCATGTCCACGGAGACGATCCTTGACTTCGCCCGATTGCTGTGCACCCGGTACGAGTCCGACCCCCAGGTGCGAGCGGTGGTGGACCAGCGCGAGGTGTTCCTCGTGCCCGTGGTGAATCCGGACGGTATGGCGTACAACGAGCAGACCAATCCTGCCGGCGGGGGGATGTGGCGCAAGAACCGGCGCAACAACGGGGATGGCACCTTCGGCGTGGACCTGAACCGCAACTATCCCTTCGAGTGGGGGCGCGACGACGGATCCTCGCCCCTGCCCTCGAGCCCGACGTACCGGGGACCCTCCCCCGCCTCGGAGCCAGAGACCCAGGCGCTCATGGGCCTCATGAGCGCGCGGCGTTTCGCCACCCACCTCTCCATGCACTCGTTCCTCGGGGCCACCCTCATCCCCTGGGGCTACACCTCGGCCCCCACCCCTGACGACACCCTCCTCCGGGCCTGGGCGCGTCGCCTCTCATGGTTCAACGACTACGTCGTGGCCCAACCGCCAGAGGTCCTCTACCCCTGCAGCGGGATGACGACCGACTACGCCTACGGCGAGACGATCCTCAAGAACCGCATGATCTCTGCGACCATCGAGATCGGAGGCTTGGGGTTCTGGCCTGCAGACTCCGAGGTCCCCGGCCTGCTGGAGGAGTGCCGCTGGCCTCTCCTGTACGCGGCGCGGAGCGCGGGGGTATGGCTCTCCCTCGCGGGCTGGACCATCGACGATCCCGGTGACGGACGCGTGGACCCTGGAGAAACGGTGGCCCTGTGGCTGGCGGTGGAGAACCAATCCGTCTGCGATGAGGCTTCGGTCGCCCTCCTCAGGGTCCTCACCGACGACCCCTACGTGCAGCTCCAGACCGCCACCGCCCCGGCTCCCGCGCTTGCCCCCATGGACACCGCACCCGCCCTCCTCCCGATCGTCCTCACGGTGGATCCCACCACGCCCCAGGGCCACTCTGTGGTGCTGCGTGTCCGCCTCACGGCGGATGGGTTCACGGGCGAGGACCGTCTCACGCTCGTGGTGGGGAGGCCCCCTGCCTTGTTCTTCGACGACTTCGAGGAGGGTCTGAGCCGGTGGGTATGCGAGGGAGGGTGGGGGCTGACCGAGGAGGCCTCCCATTCGCCTGTCACCTCCCTGACCGATTCCCCAGGGGGCTCCTACGGGAACTACGCGAATTCCTCCGCACGCGTGTCCCAGCCCCTCGACCTCTCCGGGGTCGAGGCCCAGAGGCTCTCGTTCTGGCATCGATACGAGACCGAGCCAAGCTACGATCACTGCGTCGTGGAAGCCTCCGGTGACGGCGGTGCGACGTGGCGGCAACTCGGTCCTCAGTACAGCGGTTCCTCGCGCGGGTGGCGATCGGTCGAGCTCGCGCTCGACGAGTTCGCGGGCGCGCCCGCCTTCCTCCTCCGATTCCGTCTCGAGACGGACGTGTCCATCACGGGCGACGGCTGGTACCTCGACGACGTCATGATCAGCGCACCCCCGGGGAACCTTCCCCCTCCGGCTCCCGTACCCCTGGCTCCCCCGGATGGCGCGACCACGGAGAACCCGACCCTCTTGGTCCACGTCGGCCAGGATCCCGACGGAGACGTTCTCACCTGCGGCTTCTTCGTGTACGCGGATTCGCTCCTCACTGCGCTCGTGGCGACCTCGGATGGGATCCCGGTGGTGGAGGGGACCGCCTCGTGGGCCCCGGAGGTCCCCGGCGACGGGGTGTTCTGGTGGAGGGCCTTCGCCTTCGACGGGACCGTGCGAGGCCCCCTGAGTCCTCCGTGGCGCGTCGGCGTGGGGCTGAGGGCCTGGGGGCGTGGGGATGGAGCCGCCTCCCTGCGGGTGTCCCCGATCCCTTCCTTCGGCCCCACGACGCTGCACGTCTGGCTCCCCTCCACCGCCCGAGCCACCCTCTCCATCCACGACGTGGCCGGCCGCCTCGTCGCCACCCCGCTGCGAGACCACCTGAGCGCAGGGGACCACCGCGTGGTGTGGGATGGGTCCGACTCCTTGGGGAGGAGCGTGGCGCCTGGCACCTACGTCGCGAGGCTCTCCCTCCAGGGGAGCGCGGTCACCCACCGCCTCGTGCTCCTCCGGCAATGAGCCGGACCGCGTCACCCTCCCGCTCGACGCTCCCTGCCCCCTCACGCCCCGGATCCGGGCCGTGGTGACCGGGGTGTCTCGATCAGACCCCTTCAGTCCTTTGAAGCTCACCTCACGTCATCAGGAGGGATGCCCATGCCGTTCAAGGCACTCTTCATCGCCCACGCGCCCGATGCGGACAGGTTCACGCATCGAAGCGTCATCGACACGGGCACGTATGAGCTCTTCGCGGTCGCGGTGAGGAATCAAGCGGAGGCACTCGAGGTGTGCAGGGAGTTCGTCGCACGGGAACGCGTCGACGCGATCCTCCTCTGCCCCGGGTTCACCCACAGGGACGTCGCCGAGATCGCACAGGCGGTCGGCGAGGGAGTGGCGGTGTGCGTCGCCCGGGGTGACGGTCCGAGCAACAGGGTGGCGTTGGCCGCCATGGAGCGAGCCGGGTTCCTCCGCAGGGAATAGCCGAAGCGGAGTCAGGAGGCCTTCTCCTACTCCAGTACGAAGTCTACCTCGCCCACGATGTTCGAGAGCGGCGAGACGACGGCACCGTTCCGGGCGCGACCGACGTAGAAGTAGTTCGAGGATGGGTTCCCGATGCCCTCGGTGATGTCGAGCGTCGTGGCCGGGGCATTCACCATCTGCCATGGCCGGCCTTGAAGCGAAGGCCACGGAGAGAGGCTTCGCCAGATCTCGTACACCGCGGCGTTGGGCACCGGTGCCCACGACAGGCGGGCGAGGGCCGGCGAGAGGAGCTGGATATCAAGCTGCATGGGTTCGAGGCCCTGCGGAACCCCGACCCTGAAGAAGACGATGACGGTATCGGCCGAGTTCGGGATCCCCTCCACGGCGCAGTGCGTGTCGTTGTTCCCGTAGTCGCGGCTGCTCGGGGTGGAAGAGGCGGTGAAGAACCGATTCACCGTGGTGCCCGGATACGGGTCCCCTCCGTCACCGGGGTTGAGGTGGCGCTCCAGTTCCCACAAACCATCGGCCTGTTCGAGGGCCACCCTGTAGTGGCCAAAGCCCGTGTACCCCGGATACCACTGGTTGTCGTTGCTCGACACCGAGTCATCCACGTGCCAGATGAGGACCCCGTGGGCTGGGAGCGCCGCGTCGAACCCGTGGGGCCGTCGGTTCTCGACCAGGAAGTACTCGATACCGACGTGGCCGTGCGTCCACAGGCGGTAGATGACCGGCGCCTGCTCCACGGCGGGGACGGCGTACACGCCATCGGTGGTCACGATCCAGGGATCCACGAACCCCATGGCGATTCGGCACCACACGCTGAGGTGGGAAGGGCTCCACCCGCCCCCGTTGTAGACCCCGTACGACATGAGGCACCACGTGCCCACCCCCCAGGAGTCGTAGCCGTAGTCGTACAGGTCGGGCAAGCCCAACACATGGCCGAACTCATGGCAGAGCACGTCGGCGGCCTGATCTCCTGGCATCACGTCGTACTCGCTCTGCATGGAGTAGGTCCTCACCCACACGCCGTCGTGTAGGGCGCCGTTGCCAGGCAGCGCCCAGGCATGCGGCCAGATGGTGTTGGGAGTCCCGTCGAATGGACCCGCGAAGATGACGTTGACGCCATCGACCACACCGTCACCATCGTTGTCGTACTGGGAGAAGTCAACCACCCCATCCACGGCGGTGCAGAGGTCGGCGCAGAGGCCTTGGCTGTTCTGGGGATAGAACCCCCACCCGTAGTACCCGGCCACGTAGTAGGAGTAGGGGTGCGGGGCTCGCGTCCACCCCACCGCGGAAGGCCAGTCCACCGTCACGATGTCGAGCTGGCCGTACGAGACCTCGCGGTAGTAGCTCGCGAGGGAGAACACCGCTTTGGCGTACCCGAGGGAGTCGAAGAAGGCCGGAGCAGTCGCATGCACGTTGTCAGAGAAGTCCACCAAGAGGATGAGGACGTTCATGGTCCCGTCGCGTCGGTGGGTCGTGATGACACCCTCGGGGCCGAAGGGCCTGCGGTGAGGCCCGAAACACGGATTTGGGCGGTCCACCCCACGCAGCGATGCCTCTGCGTGGGCGGCACGGTAGCCCGAGGCATCGAACCGCGGTGACTCCAGGAGGCGAGGGGGAGGTGGCGCGGCCACGGCCGACACCGCTGACAGGGCGAGCACGAGCGAGAACCTTCGCATTGACACCTCGCGGCGTGAGAGACGATGCACCCAAGGTCTCGCCGGTGGCGCCGTACGTCCAGTAACTCCGAAACCCGCGAGGCGCCAGGAACCACCACCGTGGGGGGATTGGGGGATCGCACGCCCCCTCGCACCCGAGTCGTCGTCTTCGCGGGTCCGAGGGGGACGCCCCGACCCAGACCTCCGAGGCGAGGGGGTCGTGACCTCTCCCGCACTGGTCCTGCGACCACGGAGGGGCACAGGTGACCCATCGGGCCTGCCTCCTCGTGCCCGGGAGGCCTACAGCCCCGACTTCTCGATGAGCTCGTTCGCCTCGGCCGGCCGGCGCGCGCACTCGAGGAGCACCGTGAGCATGAGGGGGACGACGATCGTGGCGTCCGACTCGATCACGAACATGGGCGTGCGCTCGGTCAACTTGCCCCAGGTAATCTTCTCGTTCGGCGTCGCGCCCGAGTACGAACCGTACGACGTCGTCGAATCGGAGATCTGACAGAAGTACGCCCAGGGCTTCGCATCACGCTGTAGATCGTACGTGAGAGATGGGACGACACAGATAGGGAAATCGCCGGCGATGCCTCCACCGATTTGGAAGAAACCGACGCCAGATCCCTCAGCAAGCGCCACGTATTGGTCATAAAAGGCAACCATATACTCGATACCTGATTTCACGATTGAGGCCGATAACTCTCCTGTCTTTACGTATGAGGCGAAGATGTTCCCGAATGTTGAATCTTCATACCCAGGAACGACCAGTGGGAGGTCCGCGGCGGCGGCGGCGAGGAGCCAGCACTCCTGGGGGTTCCCCTCGCATTCCTCGGGTTCGAGTGCCTGCACGAGTTCATAGAAGTACTCATGCCAGAACCGCCGGTCACCTTGAGCCTGCGCCCGCTTCCACATCGGAACGATGATTTTCTCCACGGCGCGGAAGGCCTCGTCTTCCGGTATGGACGTGTCGGTCACCCTCCGCAGCCCCTGTTCGAAGATCCGCGTGTCATCGGCCTTCGTGAAGTAGCGGTAGTCTGGGAAATCTCTGTACTCACGATGCGCGACGAGCCGGAAAAGCGACTCCTCGAGGTTCGCCCCGGTCACGGAGAGCCCATGCACGAGCCCCTCTCGAATCGCCGGTGCGAGCGTGATGCCGATCTGTGCAGACGACATCGCCCCGGCCATCGCCCAAAACATCTTCCCCCCAGACTCGATGTGACGCCAGTACGCGATCGTCGCATCACGGAGCGAGCGGGCATTGAAGTTCTTGTAGTTCGTCAGGACAAAGTCTAGCATTGGAAGCGAATGTCGCGTCATCCTTTGATTCTCCGGAAGTTGGTATCGAACGTTGGGACACACGCTCCTGCCTCCCGCCTCACTCGTCATCCTTCCGAGGTTGCCCCCCCGTGCCTGGACGCCCATGCCCGACCCCGGACCTCGTGTCGTGCGCGACACGGAGACCCGTTTCGGGCACGGGCAATCGGGAGGGGAGGCAAGGGCGTGAGGCCTCGGGATCCCCGTCTCGCGAGGCGGCACGAACCCCTCGAGGACGCACCACCGCCCTGGGGTGGCTCCCCCTCCACGCGCCTGACCGACGTGCGGGCTGTTCCGCCCCGGCCTCGGCATGCGTTTCCGGCTCTTTGGGTGTCCCCCAATGAGGAGGACGGGGATGGGGGCGTCAAGCGGGACGCCCGGACAGGGAAAGTGGTGCGGAGCCCGGGGGCCAGCTTGCAGGCAACCCGCAAGGGCACGTGAAGACTGACGAACCCGAAAGGGAACACGACCCCTTCCCTCGGCCAGGGCCGAGGGGTACCTTGTGGGAGACGATGGCGACGGCAGGCACCTAGACTGGTGCTCACGCAGGGATCCCAAGGGTGTCCCCTCCCGCACCCCGAGAGGGCGCAAAGTCTTGAAGGGTGCCTGCTCGAGGGCCAGAGGGCTGCGCGCTTGGCCACCGTGCCCACATTCAGGAGGGGGAAGGAGGATCAGCGAAAGGGTGTTCCTCTTGTGCGTTGCCGCCGCGCTCGCGTGCGGTGGCAATGGGGTTGAGCCGGTCGTAGTCCGGGACAACGCCTTCAACCTCACCGCATGCCCCACGGAACGCGATCAGAACCCCGCTTTCTCGCCAGACGGCGCCACCATCCTGTTCTCTTCGACTCGGGGTGGCGCGGGGGGGAACCTCAACCTCTGGACGATGTCGAGTACGGGGGCGAATCAGGCGCCGCTCACACAGGATCGTCACGCCACCCACGTCAACGCGCCGGGCAGCTCGTGGAATGCGCCGACGAACAGGATCTGCTTCTCCTCCGACAGGTCGGGCAACGAAGAGCTGTGGACCGTCGCGCCGGACGGATCCGACCTTCGGCAGATCACGGATCACCCCGCGCGGGACCGGGCCCCGTCGTTCTCTCCGTGCGGCGAGTGGATCGCGTTCCAATCGGATCGGGACGGCAACTGGGAGATCTACCGGATCCACCTGGGAACGGGGGAGGTGGTGCGGCTGACGCGCGATCCGGGCGACGATGCGAAGCCCAACTGGGGGCCACGCGGTGACCGCATCGTGTTCCGGTCCGATCGATCGGGGAACTGGGACCTTTACACGATGAGGCCGGATGGGACGGACGTGTGTCGTGTCACCGACGATCCGGAGGATGATACCGATCCCTCCTGGGGCCCTGATCAGTCGATGATCGTGTTCTCCTCCGATCGGGGGGGCACAGGGGATGCGGACATCTGGGTGCTGAGGACGGGAGATGGGTCCACCCTCCAGGTGACGTTCGACCCTGCGTATGACGGTGCCCCCTCGTTCTCTCCGGACGGATCATGGATCGTGTTCGAGTCCTCACGAGGTGGCGATCTGGACATCTGGCGCATCCCCTCTCCCTCCGCTCCCCTCTCGTGGGAGACGGTGAACGACTTCGTGTACCAACTCCAGGACCTCTCGATCGAGGCGCTCGGCCAGACTCGGTTCGACCTCGTCATCATGGATTACTCCGCGGATGGGAGCGACGAGGCGCGGTTCACCCCCGAGCGGATCGCGTGGCTGAAGGAGAGCCCGGGAGGTCCCAAGCTCGTGGTGGCCTACATGAGCATCGGGGAGGCGGAGGACTACCGGTGGTACTGGGACGGGTCCTGGGACGGCAACCACGATGGGGTGCCGGATCCCGGGGCCCCGGCCTGGCTCGGTCGCTCGAACCCCGAATGGGCGGGCAACTACAAGGTACGCTACTGGGACCCCGAGTGGCACGAGATCATCTACTCCGGCCCAGACAGCTACCTTCGGAAGCTGGTGGACGCCGGGTTTGACGGGGTGTACCTCGACGTCATCGACGCCTACGAGTACTGGGGACCGGGGGGTGAGAGCAGGGAGAACCGGGCCTCGGCGGAGCAGGAGATGGTCGACTTCGTGCTCGCGATCGCCTCGTACGCGCGCACGACCCTCCAGAAGCCGTCCTTCGGCATCTTTCCCCAGAATGGGGAGGAGCTCCTGCGCCATTCGGACTACCTCCACGCGGTGACCGGCATCGGCCTGGAAGACACGTGGTATGACGGCAATCCCCCCCAGCCTCCGTCGCACACGGCGGCCGTGGTGGCCGCCCTCGATGCGTTCCGCCGTGCGGGCAAGCTCGTGCTCGTGACCGACTACGTGACCATCAGACCCCTCATTGACGACTTCTACGCCAAGGCACTGTCCCGGGGCTTCGTCCCCTATGCGACCGTCCGGGACCTGGATGTGCTCACGGTCAACCAGGTCACCCGCCCGATTGAGGGGCGAGCTCTCCCCCCGTGCGTCACGGCGGGTCCCTCCGGAGCGAGGCACGAACGAACGCGGGTCCCCCTCGCACCGGCCAGGCGACGTCCCCCCCGGTCGAAGCCGCCGCGCCCACAAGGCGGTGGGCTGGTCCGCCCAGCCGGGGCGACGACGGGGGAGGGGGCCTACCGGAGGCGGATGACGCGGAGCGAGCGTCCCTTGTCGTCGCGGATGAGGTAGGGGCCAGGTGCCCCGACCCGGGCGGGGTCCTCCTTCCCGTCCCACACGGCCACACGATCCACGAGGCGCAGGGTCCGCACGAGGCGGCCCGCGAAGTCGTAGACGCCGAGACTCGCGGGGGCTTGTCCAGGCACGTCCCACACGATGAGGGTCTGGGCGTGGAACGGGTTGGGGAACGCCGCAAGGACCGGGCGGGCCAACGGATCCGTCGGACCCTCGCCTCCTCCGCCCACCATGCGCAGGAGCGCCTCGTGCACCGTGGGGTGGAGCGCGGCGATGACGGCGAGGTCCCGGGCCATGGCAGTGAGGTACGGCCCCGCGACCGCGGTGCTCCCGCCGGTGCCCAAGAGTGCCTGCAGGAGCGCCACGTAGGTGTTCACCACCGCGTTGGCCCGGACCGCCATCACCGCGCAGGCCTGGGCGATCTCGGCGGCGTCGGGCGTGCCGAGGGTCGAGAAGTAGACGGAGGAAGCCTCCCAGCCGAGCCTCGTCCAGAACATGCCGTTGGCGAACGTGGCCGCCAGGTAGGAGACCGTTTCCTGGAGATTCCCGCCGTACGCGTCCAACACTTCGTTGAACCATGCCGCGAACGTCGGCACCGCCATGTCACCGGCGACCGAATCGAAGGCCGCCATGCCGAAGATCGGCGACCAGCCCTGTGGCCATGCCTCGGACCAGATCGGGTCGTACGTGGCACCTTCCAGCCTCGCGACGCTGTGCGAGAAGGCATCCGCACGCATCGTCTCCTGGGGAGGGGGGGGTCCCACGGGGCAGTACGAGAGGAGAAGGCAGCGCGTGCCAAGGGTGTGCTCGACGGCCTGACGGAACGTGGCGAGGTCCACCACGACGTCGGCGCCTCGCTTCTCCGGTTCGGGGATGCCGGGTCCGATGAGGTCGAGGCCAACGCCAGGGTCGTTCAGCACCACGGAGGAGTCGGTGTATCCGGTGATGACCACGGCGTGTCCGCCGTGGAGGCCCCACTGGCGGAGCACGTCGTAGTCAGGCTGGGGAAGGTAGTAGGGATCCACGCTCGTGACGCTGGGACGGCCGGCGTCGATCCGTGCGCGCACCTCTTCGAGGTACGCCTCCCACGCGGGGAGGAAGGCGAGCTCATCCCTCAAGTTGCGGATCCTGCCTGCGAACGCGAAGTCACTCTCGGCCTGGCACACGAGCAGGCCGCCCGGCACGTAGAATCGATCATCGATCGCCACCGCGGAGTGGGGCGCGGAGGCGAACTCGATCACCTCGTGGACGGTGTGGTCGAAGCCGAGGGAGTTGAACACCATGGCGAGGGCCGCGTAGTTGCAGAACCCGTCGACGACTTGCCACACCCACGGCACGTCGTGGAGGAGCACGACGCCCAACGCGGCACGGTTGTCCGTCTCGTCGTCTTCCACGACCGCGTCCTCTGGGTCGACCATGGCCCACAGGGTGCCCCTCCCGGTGCACCCCGCCCAGTGGGTGGAGTCGCGGCGCACGACCCCGGGGGCCAGGGCTGGGAGGACCACGTCGTCTCCCACCTGGCTCACGGTGCCGTCGGCACCCTCGAAGACGACCCGGACGAGGAGCCCCTCCAATCCCGTGGTGCCCGTGTTGGCGACCTCAACCACCACGTGGTACCCGCGCACGGCATCGAAGTCGTTCGCCAGGGTCACGGATCGCAGGGAGGCGTTCGGACCACGGTGGGTGGCCGCACACAACTCGGGGGGAGGGGGGAGGGGGACAGCGTGGACCGACGCGCCCTCGCGTGGGAACCACAGAGGGCCGATCGGGACGGTTACGACCGGGTCCGAGCCTGGACGAATCGGTTGCGGGCCCCACCCCACGGCGAGGAGACCCAGGAGGAGCAGGCTTGGCGATCGACGACTCACGGGGACCTCCTGCAGAGGGAACGAGCGCGAGGCAGGCGCAGGGAGCTGGGCGAGTTCCACACCCTGACTACCTCCGTTCCCGTGAGGGTATTCTCTCCGTCCAGGGTCGTGCGCCGAGGGCTCGAACCGTCTCGCCAGGAGGCCCCGTGACGGTTGCGCCCCAGGGTGCCCGCCCCCTACATGGCTGGGTTCGAACCACCACCCTCGCGGAGCAGGGTCATGGAAGGGATGATCGGATGGGGCGAGGCCACCCTCGTCACGCTCGCGGCGGTTGCGGGCGGGGTGGTGAACGCCATCGCCGGAGGAGGCACCCTCCTCACGTTCCCCATGCTCACGGCCGTCGGGCTCCCCGCGGTCGATGCCAACGTGACGAACACGGTTGCCCTCTGCCCCGGCTACCTCGGCGGCACGCTCGCCCAACGCACTGACCTCCATGGCCAGCGCCGCCGGCTCATGACCCTGGTTCCCCTCGGGGCGCTCGGAGGCGTCACCGGAGGCCTCCTCCTGCTCGCGAGCGGAGAGCGTCTGTTCCGGGGGCTCGTCCCCTACTTGATCCTCCTCGCGTCCCTGCTCCTGGCGTGCCAGGCCCGAGTCAGGTCGTGGGTGGCGCAGCGGACGACCCGCGAGCTGCCCCCCTGGGCAGGGTACCTCCCGGTGTTCGCCGCGGCGGTGTACGGAGGCTACTTCGGCGCGGGGCTCAGCGTCATCCTCCTCGCCGTGCTCGGGCTCTGCTGCGATGAGAGCCTCACGAGGTTGAACGCCTTGAAGCAGGGGATCGCGTTCGCGACCAACGTGGCCGCCGCCGTGTTCTTCGTGTTCTCTGGCCACGTCGTCTGGCCCATCGCGGCCGTGATGGCGGGGGGAGCGCTCCTCGGCGGTGTCCTCGGCGGGAGGGTGGCATCCCTCGTACGGCCGACGTTGCTCCGCGGGATCGTCGTGACCGTGGGGGTGGTCGTCGGGGTCGCCTCCCTCATCACCTGACCACGGTCGAATCGTCAAGGGGAACCCGTGGGTCGCGCGAGGGAGTCGGGGGCTCCCCCCTCGGTGTGGCGGCTTACCTCTGCGGCAGGGGCCCTCCAGGACCCGGGCCCTCATCCCCGGACGCGTTCCACAGCGTGAGCACGTTGTCGGGCAGCTTCTGCCGGATCCCCGGGTCGACGGCCCCAAGGGCGTGACCACCGAGGGCCGAGCTGCTCGCCCTCCGCGGTGCCCTCGCCCCCAGGATCGCGAGCCGAGCCCTCAGCTCCTCGTTCCGACGTTCGGCCTCTCCGAGGCGCTCGAGGGTACGGTGGAGCTCGAGGCGCAGGCGATCCACCTCGCGTCTCAGCACGGTGACTGCGCTCGACTCGTCCGGGACAACCTGGGGGGCGGACTCCACCGTGGCCCTCAACTCCTCGAGCTGCTTCTGGAGTTGTTCTCGGCGCGCCTTCTCCCATTCCGCCTTCATGCGCGCGTCCATGAGCTGGGCGCGGAGCCTCCACGTGAGCCGCGAACGGCCGTAGATGAGCCCGAGAACGAAGCCAGCGACCACACACCCTGTGGCTGCGATCTGCCAGAACTGAGCGGAAGCCAACCTGTCCATACGACACGTCCGGGCCAGGGGGGTGGATACGGCTCTCAAGTAATGGGAACCTTCCAGAAACGCCAGTGTCGCCAACGCCACACCTCGCGCTCCCCTCGCACAACCCCGCGCCCGGGGCGTGGATCCCCGGTGCCTCCCTCCGGGCTCAGGCCCGGTGGGTCGTCACCACGTCGCGGATCGCCTCCACCACGTCCGCGACGTCCTCCGACGTCATCTGTGGGAACAGGGGGAGGGAGACAACTTGCTCGTACAGTCGCTCGGCGACCGGGAGATCCCCAGGACGGTACCCATACTCCGTTCGGTAGAAGGGATGGAGGTGCACGGGGATGAAGTGGACGCTCGAGCCGATGTTCCGCGCGCGGAGTTCGTCCATGAAGCGCGCCCGATCTATGCTGAGGTGGGCGAGGTCGAGCCTGATGACGTAGAGGTGGTAGACGTGCGTGCGATCCGCGTGACGTATGGGGCGAAGGATGCCAGGGAGATCCAGCCCCTCGTCGTAGAAACGCGCGAGGCGCTGACGGGCCTCGTTGAACCGCGGGAGCTTGGCGAGTTGGTGGATCCCGATGGCCGCCTGGATGTCGCTCATGTTGTACTTGAAGCCTGCGGCGAGCACCTCGTAGTACCAAGGGCTCCTTCCGTCCCTCCGGTCCCACCCATCGTGGCTCATGCCGTGGAGGGTGAGGAGCCGCATCCGCCTGGCGAGCTCGTCGTCCGCCGTGGTGATCATCCCCCCCTCACCCGTGGTCATGTTCTTGTTCGCGTAGAACGAGAACGTGGTGACGCGCCGGATCGTCGGGGGGGCGAGGCGATCGGCCCCGATGGGCAGCCCCCGGTACTCGGCGCCCACGGCGTGGGCCGCATCCTCGATGAGGGCGAGGCCGTGGGCCTCCGCGAGCTCGTAGATCGCTGCGAGGTCGACCGGTTGACCCCCGTAGTGCACCGGCATGAGCGCCTTCGTCCTCGGGGTGATCGCGCGTTCCACCGCGGCAGGATCCACGGCGAAGTCTTCCCCCACATCGACGAGCACAGGCGTGGCGCCCGTCTGGGCCACCACGTGCGCCGTGGAGCAGAACGTGAACGTCGGGACGATGACCTCGTCTCCTGGCCCAACTCCCAAGGCCACCAACGCGATGTGCATCGCGCCCGTCCCAGAGTTCACCGCGATGGCGTGGCGAGATCCCACGAACTGCGCGAATGCCTCTTCCAGACGCTTCGTCCGGGGTCCGGTCGTGAGCCACCCCGAGCGGAGGGTCTCGGTCACCTCCGCGATCTCTTCCTCCCCGATGCACGGGCGGGAGAATGGCAGGTAGGTGGCACGCATGGCGAGGCTTCGGGTGCGTCAGCGACGGCGCCGTCGGACGTGGGACCCGTCCCCCCGGTGCGGCTTCACCCCTGCCCTCGCAGCGCCACCCATGGTCGGCACGCCAGACTCAGGCGGTCCCAGCGGGCGCATCCGGACCTTCCCACGCATAGTCCGGTACGAGCCGCTTCAACGCGCGTCGGACGACGATGTCGTCCCCATTGCGGGACACGTCCAGCAGGGTCTGGATCTCCGCCTCCAAGGCAGGGCCGCTGGGCAGGCCGTCGTCGCCGTTGCGCAGCGCGAAGAGCTTCTCGTGCTTCGTGTGAACGTACTGCTCGGCGTCGACGAAGAGCTCCTCGGTGAGCTTCTCGCCCGGGCGCAACCCGGTGAAGGTGATCTCGATGTCCTTCCCAACCTCGAGGCCGGAGAGCTCGATGAGATCGCGGGCGAGGTCGACGATTCTGATGGGTTCGCCCATCTCGAGGAGGATCACCTCGCCACCCTCGCCCAGGGCGGCGGCTTGGAGCACGAGCTGCACCGCCTCGGGGATCGTCATGAAGTACCGCCGGACCTCCGGGTGGGTGACGGTCACGGGACCTCCCCTGGCGATCTGCGCCTGGAAGAACGGCACCACGCTGCCCCTGCTGCCGAGCACGTTCCCAAAACGCACCGAGACGTAGGGCAGGTGCAACCGACGCGCCGCTTCCCGCACGAGCAGCTCCCCGACCCGTTTCGTCGCACCCATGACGCTGGAGGGCTTCACGGCCTTGTCCGTCGAGATGTACACGAAACGCTTCACGCCGAACTCTTCCGAGACCCTCAGCACGTTCCAGGTGCCGAGCACGTTGTTCGTCACCGCCTCCTGCGCGTTCTCTTCCATGAGCGGGACGTGCTTGTGGGCCGCGGCGTGGAACACGACGAGAGGGGCGTGTTCCGCGAAGACCGCCCTGAGCCGCGCCTCGTCGCGCGTGTCCGCGATCCTCGTCGAGATTACGACGTCGGGGACCGAGAACTCGAGCTCGGCATGGATCGAGAACAGGCTGTTCTCTCCGTGCCCCAAAAGGACCAGGCGCGAAGGTCCGAACCGCGCGATCTGCCGACACAGCTCGCTGCCGATCGACCCTCCGGCGCCGGTGACGAGCACACGTGTGCCACGAATCATGCGCTCGACCTCGCTCATGTCCGTGCGCACCGGCTCGCGCCGCAGGAGGTCCTCGATCTGGACGTTGCGCACGTCCTTCAGGCTGACCCTCCCGAACAGGATGTCCGCGATCGCCGGGACGATCTTCGCGCGAACGCCGGCCCCCTCGCAGATGCGGACCACGTCCCGGACGGCACGCCCCGGTGCGCTCGGCATGGCGATGATGACCTCATCGATCCCGTGCTGCGCCACGAGGGAGGGGATCGCATGGCGGTCACCCCTCACCGGGGTGCCGTGGATACGGATCCCGTGCTTGGAGGGATCGTCGTCCACGTAGGCAACGGGTCTGAACCCCAATCCAGGCCTCTCGCGCATCTCCTTCACGATCATGGCCCCCGCGTCCCCCGCCCCCACGACGAGCACCTTGGTCGCTTCCCCTCTCCCTCCCGGGCCCCGGCCGTGTGCGGCTCCGCGGTACAGGAAGCGGATGGCGAATCGCGGACCACCCACGGCGAGCACGGTGAGGAGGGCATCGATGATGAGGACCGAGCGCGGGAAGGTCGTGATGCCCTGGAAGGGAACGACGACCGCGAGGAAGAGCGCGGCACCGATCAGTTCGCCCCCGAACGTGGCCGCGATGATCCTGACGAGCTCATCGACGCTCGCGTAGCGCCAGAGACGGCTGTACAACCCCGCGTAGTAGAACACCACGAGCTTCAAGGGCACAAGTACCCCGATGAACACGATCATGGTGGTCCGGACACGCGAAAGCTGGGCGACGTCGAGCCGTACCGCGAACGCGAGGACCGCCACGGCGGGCAAGAGCACGGCGTCGATGAGGAACAGGTGGCGATTGCGGAGCGCGGTCATCAGCGTCAGTCCGTTCCAACGAGGGCGACGAGGATGGGATGGGGGAGGATCGGGAGATTCACATCGACATAGCAACTCTTCAAAAGCGCGCCTCGCGCGCGGGCTCGTGACGGCAATCCCCATCGTTCATCCCCCCTGAAGTGTCGTGAGACCCCGACCCGAAGGATCCCCGGGATCGACCCACGCGTTCAAGGTAAGCCTCGATTGGGCCGGAAGCAAGCGCAGCCTGGGTCCTCGACTTGAGCCCCCCTCACCCGCCCGAGGGGTCACCGCCCCGCGCCCACCGCGCCACGATCGCGGCGATGCGCTCCCCCGCGTGGCCGTCCCACAGGGGCGGCACCTCCCCCCTCTTCCCTTCGCCTGCGAGGATGCGCGCGACCTCGCGCCGGAGCGCCTGCATGTCGCGCCCGATCAAGGTATTCGTCCCCATGCTCACGGTGATGGGCCGTTCGGTGTTCTCCCGAAGGGTGAGGCAGGGGATGCCAAGGAACGTCGTCTCCTCCTGAATACCGCCGGAATCCGTGATGACGACCGCCGCGTGCATCTGTAAGGCGAGGAAGTCGAGGTACCCAAGGGGTTCAAGGAGGCGTACCCCGGGAGCGAGGGCCCCGGACCGGACGCGCCGCCACAGGTCACTCCGCGAGGAAACCACGACCTCCCCGGTCCCTCCCGCCATGCCCCGTAGGGCATTCCGCGTTCGTGGGTGCACGGGGAAGACCACCGGGATGCTCCTGCCGATGTCCGCGAGGGCCGCCATGATTGGGGCGAGGGTGGCCTCTGCGTCCACGTTCGAGGGGCGGTGGAGGGTCACGAGGGCGTAGGGAGGGCATGGGGTTCGGCCCTGTGTGGCCAGACCCACGCCGTCTGCCACCGGCCACCGCCTCTTCGCCAGGGGGAGGAGCGCCACGAGCGTGTCGATCATGACGTTGCCGACGCGGTGGATCCTCCCTCGAGGAATGCCCTCGCGGAGGAGGTTCACATCGCCGTCCTCGGAGGGGGTGAAGAGCAGGTCGGCGATCTGGTCGGTGAGGAGCCGATTGATCTCCTCCGGCATCGTGCGATCGAACGAGCGAAGTCCCGCTTCCACGTGGCCCACCGGGATGCCCAGCTTCGTGCACACGAGCGCCGAGGCGACCGTGGAGTTCACGTCGCCGTACACGAGCACGAGGTGCGGCGGGTCCTCGAGGAGGCACGCCTCGAGGCGCATCATGATGTGGGCCGTCTGCACGGCGTGACTGCCCGAGCCGACCTCGAGGTTCCGGTCCGGCACCGGGAGCCCCAGTTCCTCGAAGAACACCCTGGACATGGCGTCATCGTAGTGCTGGCCCGTGTGGACGAGGGTCTGGCGGATGCCATCGAAGGCCGAGAGGGCACGCATCACCGGGGCGACCTTCATGAAGTTGGGTCGCGCACCGACCACGTGCAGGACGTGGGGCATCATCACGCCGTGTTCGTTCACGATCCTCCCCCTCTCCTCGCCACACCCTCCGACCGCACGACGCCGGCTGCGCCCTTGGGCCGGGCTCAGGGCTTGGCCTCAGGGTGCTCTCCCTCTCCCCGAGCTGCGGGCCCTTCGACCCACGTGGCGACGTAGGAGGTCCGCTCGGGGAGGGGTCCGACCTCGGGGGGGCTGAGCCGCCAGGCGCCGTCCAAGCCCAGCTCGTGCGCGCTCAACGCGAAGTGACACATGGCGATGCCCATGTCGATCCGCTGGAGGTCCACGCCGGGGGAGGGGTAGCCTGCCGTGCGCTGGAGGAAGAGGTGGAAGGCGTTCCCCGCGCCATCCCTCACGATGCGCCACGGCTGTCGGTTCGATGCGGACGGCGCGCGCCGCACCGTCTCCAGCACCCTCGCGTACGGTCCGGCCTCTCCCTCCGCGAGCGGCACCCCGAACGAGCGGGAGAAGAAGAGCGCCGACCATGGCTTGCGACTCTTCGAGCCCGCACCCCATCGTACCGCCGCATCGAGCACGCCCCGCCTGGACGCGGGGTACCCCACGGGGGAGACGGCGAGCACCTTCTCTCCCTCTTGGAGGGCCATGGCTGCGGCGAACTGTTCCCGGCGCAGGGTCCCCCCGAGCCAACACGTCCCCAAGCCCAAGGCCGTCGCCCGCAGGATCGCCCACTCGAACACGAAGCCGAAGTCTTCCTCCGCGTGGGGGCACTGCCTGACCGCCCCGACGAGGTAGGTCGGGGCGCCCTTAATCATCCCGTACGTGCCCAGGGGAACCACCTCCCCACCGCGTGTGGTGTCAACCAACCCGAGGCGTACGGCGGAGCCGAACGGTGCGGGAGGCGGCTGACGGCACGCCTCTTCGAGGACCGCCCGCACCTCCGGGAGGATCGGCCGTCCGTCGTAGGTGCGGTGGGACACCCGACAGGACGCCGCCTCGATCGCGGACCACGCGAAGAGGGATGAGTCTCGCATGTGGGGTCTCCTCCCCCAGAGACGAGGACGCGCCGTGGAGCGGGCGGGTAGGTTGGGCCGTGCCGCTCGTCTGTCAAGTCCCCCCACGAAGCTCTGGCTTTCTCGTGTGCGGAACAGGGGCGCGCCCACGCCGGCCTTTGGCGGTTGACACGGCCTTCGTCGCGTCGAACCATCTGAGGCGGCCCGCATCACGGAACGACTGCGTCAAGTGACCCGCACAAGGAGCCGCCATGGTTGCCGAGAACCCATCGATCCTCGTGTCCTTCGCAGTGTACCTCGTAGGCATGCTCGCCATCGGCCTCCTCTTCTACCGGCGCACGACGAACCTCCCCGACTACGTGCTCGGGGGCAGGCGGCTCGGTACGCTCGTCGCCTCGATGAGCGCCCAAGCGTCGGACATGAGCGGATGGCTCCTCCTCGGGCTGCCCGGCTATGCGTACCTCGCGGGCATGCCCGCCTTCTGGACCGCCGCGGGCCTCGCGGTCGGAACCTACCTCAACTGGCGATTCGTCGCTCCTCGGCTCCGGACGTACACGCAGGTCGCCGGCGATTCCCTCACCCTCTCCGACTACCTGGAGAACCGATTCCGCGACTCGTCGCGCGTGCTCCGGGTCGTGTCGGCCGTCTTCATCGTAGTGTTCTTCCTCGTGTACACCTCCTCCGGATTCGTCGCGGGGGCGAAGCTGTTCAGCACGGTCTTCCCCGTGTCCTACGTCCCATCCCTGTGCATCGGCGCGACGGTGATCATCGCCTACACGTTCCTCGGTGGGTTCATGGCGGTGTGCTGGACGGACCTCGTGCAGGCCCTCCTCATGCTGTGGGGCATCACCTTCGTGCCCGTCGGTGCCCTCAGGGCGATGGGCGGCCTCGGGGCTGCCGTGGAGCGGCTGAGGTCGTCGCACCCCGCGCTGCTGGACCCATTCACCGGTGCCGACGGCCACGCGTTGGGGGCGGTGACCATCGTCTCCCTGCTCGCGTGGGGGTTGGGCTACTTCGGACAACCTCACATCCTCGCGCGGTTCATGGCGGTGAGGAGCCCCAGCCAGATCGCCCCGGCGAGGAGGATGGCGATGGTGTGGGTCATCGTGTGCCTGTGGGCGGCGGTTGCCGTGGGCATGACCGGGAGGGCCTCCCTCACCGAGGAGCTCGGTGCGGCCAGGGCGGAGACCGTGTTCATCGTCATGGTGCACGAGGTGGTTCCCCCCTTGCTCGCCGGGGTGGTGCTGTCCGCGATCCTCGCGGCGATCATGAGCACCGCGGACTCGCAGCTCCTCGTGACCTCCTCGGCCATCACGGAGGACTTCTACCGGGTCCTCCTGAGGAGGAACGCGAGCGATCGGGAGCTCGTGTGGGTCGGCAGACTCGCCGTGCTGGGGGTCGCGGTCGTGGCGCTCCTGATCGGGCTCGACCCCTCGCGCTCGGTGCTGCGGCTCGTCGCGTATGCCTGGGGAGGATTCGGGGCGACCTTCGGGCCCGTGATCGTGCTCTCGCTCTTCTGGAAACGGATGACGAGGCGGGGCGCCCTCGCCGGCCTCATCGGCGGAGGCCTCACCGTCATCGTGTGGAAACAGCTCTGGGGCGGCATCTTCGACCTGTACGAGATCGTGCCAGGATGCCTGATCGCCGCGATCGCGATCGTCGTTGTGAGCCTCCTCGACGAGCCTCCCCCCCGCGAGGTGGAGGGGGAGTTTGAGGCGGTGAGGCAATCCACCGTATGAGCCCTTCGTGGCAATGGGACCCCTTCTTGACACCCTTGCGCGCGGCTCGGGAAGTTTGACTCGGCAGGATTCGGGAGGGTGAATCCGGCCTTCCCCAATGGAGTGGCCTACCGCGGCGCGGGGCTGCATCCATGACGGGCGTGCGCTCTCACTCCACGTCTCGAGTCGCCTCGTTTCCCCAATCATGTGTCCCCCCTCGCTGTTTTTCGTTCCCCTCCCCTACCCCTGTCGTTTCCCTTCATCCTCGTCGGTTCGGATCTGGAACGCCTCCGTCGGGGGTAGCGCGCTGTGGGACAGTGGGGTGCGGACCGTGGCAGTCTCCGGTGGGGTGTTCAGTGTGCTCTTGGGGGAGAGCCCCCAACCTCCGCTCCTGTTGCCATTCGACCAGGACTACTGGCTCGAGGTCACGTTCAACGACGTGGTCCAGAGTCCGCGGCAGCGATTCGCCTCGGTCTGGTACGCGTACATGGCGTCGAAGGCGAGTGGCCTTGTGCCGGGGATCACGGTGAGCGGGTCCTGCCGGGCGCGACGATGGCCTTCACGAACACCGAGACGGTGGGAAGCGCCACTGGCGTGCGCGGGGTAAGCAACGCAACGTCAGGGATGGGCGTCTACGGGCTGGCGGACTCTCCCACGGGCCCCACGTATGGAGTCCTCGGAGAGAACCTCTCGACCTCCGGGGCAGGCGTGCGTGGGAAGACCCTTGCAACCACGGGCGTCACCATCGGCGTGGAGGGCGTGACCTCGTCGAGTGGCGGCAGGGGCGTCTCCGGTGAAGCCTCGGCATCCACGGGATACACCTACGGGGTCTATGGCCTGAGTCTCTCCACGGCGGGTCATGGCGTGCATGGCGTCGCGTTTGCGACGTCTGGTACGACGTACGGAGGGTTCTTCGAGAGCACCTCGCCGGAGGGGAGAGGGGTGTACGGATACGCGTCTGCCTCCACGGGCCTCACGTACGGCGTGAAGGGCGTGAGTGCCTCGACGACCGGCACAGGGGTGCACGGGTCCGCCAGCGCCACGACAGGTCCCACCTTCGGGGGCTCCTTCGAGAGTGCTTCCACCTCGGGCACGGGGGTGTACGGGGTGGCGGGTGCCACATCGGGCACCACGTACGGCGTGTACGGCGTGAGCGCTTCGGTGGCGGGAAGGGACGTGTGCGGCGAGGCGAGCGCCACCACGGGACAAACCTTTGCAGGCTTTCTCTCCAATGCCTCTTCCGGTGGGATGGGCGTCTTCAGCTCGGTGAGCAGCAGCACAGGGATGACGTAGGGGGCTACTTCCTCACCTCGGCGACTTTGGGGAGGGGTGTCTACAGTCTGGCCACCGCAACGACCGGGACCACGTACGGAGGATGGTTCGAGACCGCCTCGTCACAGGGGAGAGGGCTCCTCGGGTATGCCTCGAACTCCGGAGGAACGGCCTACGGAGTGCAGGGGTCGAGCTCCTCGAGCCTCGGGAGGGGCGTGTACGGTCTGGTGTCCGCGACCTCGGGAACCACGTACGGGGTCTACGGGGAGACGAGTTCCCCCGCGGGCTACGGGGTGTACTACTCCGGCGGCCTCGCGGGGACCGGGGCGAAGAGCTGTGTGGTGAAGACCTCGAGGGGGCCCACGTTGATGTACTGCCAGGAGAGCCCCGAGAACTGGTTCGAGGACTTCGGGAAGGGGACCCTCGTGGACGGAAGGGCGCACATCGGGCTCGATCCCTTGTTCCTCGAAACCGTCACCATCGATGACGCACACCCCATGAAGGTCTTTGTCCAGCTTTGCGACGAGTGCGAGGGGGTCTACGTGAGGACGGGGAGGACCGGGTTCGACGTCGTCGAGCTCAGGGGCTTCCTTCTGCTACCGGGTCGTTGCCAAACGCAAGGGATTCGAGCCGCATCGTCTCGAGTACTGCAAGGCAGGAGAGAGCGACCCGTACCTCTACCCCGAGCTCAGGGAAACCCAGCTGAGAGAGCTTGAGGAGGGCCGTGCGCGCCTGACTCCAGAGGTACCGCCTGGGGAGGCGTTCCTCACTCGCGTCGCGTCCCCAGAGCCAGTCGAGTAGGCCGGCACCGCCACGGGTCGGGGCGCCCCTCGGGTGCCCCGTCGTGTTCTGTCCCACGCCCTGGCACGCGCGCCGAACCGGCACGTTTCCTGCATTCTCGAACGCCCGCACGCACGAGTCGGCCACGGTGCCAACGTCAAGGAGGAGGACATGCGTCCGTTGTGCCTCTTCGTCGTCATCTGGGGGATCCTCTCACCCGCCCTCGTCCTGGGTGACCTCCCCTCGGTGATCACCTTTCAAGGGAAGGTCACCGATGCGTCAGGGAACCCCGTGGCAGATGGGAGCTACCCCATGCGGTTTCGCGTCTACGATGCACCCAGCGGGGGGACGATGCTGTGGGACAGCGGGGTCTGGGGTACCAGCCTCAGCGGCGGCGTGTTCAGCGTGCAGTTGGGCGAGAGTCCTCATCCCCCGTTGTCCTTGGCCTTCGATGCGCCATACTGGCTCGAAGTCGAGTTCAACTGGGTCACCCAGGCGCCACGCCAGCGCCTCTCCTCGGTGCCGTACGCCTTCATGGCGAGGGGGCTCTTCGCCGGGGCGGAGGTCGCCGGTGTGGTGGAGGGGGAGCCGTGGGCGGCGCTCGTGGGTGACAACAAGGCGACCTCCGGGCCCACCCAGGGCCTGAGGGGGAGGGTCCTCTCTCCGGAGGGCACGGGTGTCCTGGGATTGGCGGTGGCCACCTCGGGCACGGGCTTGGGGGTGCGCGGCGTGAGCAGCTCCACCGAGGGAACCGGGGTGGAGGGGGTCGCGGTGGCCACCTCGGGGCCCACGCATGGCGTGAGGGGCTCCACCTCGTCGCCGGAGGGCACCGGGGTGAGGGGTGAGGCGTTGTCCCCCACCGGAAGCTCCGTGGGTGTCCGCGGGTGGTCCGCCTCGTCATCGGGAATCGGCGTCTGGGGGGAAGCAGGGTCGAGCGGGGGGACGACCTACGGGGTCGCAGGGTCGAGCGCCTCGACCTCAGGCACCGGCGTGTACGGCCTCGCCTCTTCCACCCTGGGCCAGACGCAGGGCGTGTACGGGGTGAGCGTCTCGACGGCCGGGGTGGGGGTGAGAGGCCTGGCCGCCGCGAGCTCAGGGGTGACGGAAGGGGTGGATGGAGAGAGTGCCTCCACCGCGGGGACCGGTGTCCGAGGCAGGGCAACCGCCTCGATCGGCGCCACACGAGGCGTGTTCGGCGTGAGCCACTCGACGGCAGGCACCGGGGTGTACGGTCTGGCCTCCGCCACGGTCGGGGAGACGTGTGGCGTCATCGGGCAGTCCTCGTCCTCCAGTGGTAAGGGAGTCTACGGCAGATCGATCGCCGAGACCGGGGTCACCTCCGGCGTCCACGGGGAGACGAGCTCCTCGTCGGGCTTCGGCGTGGCCGGTGTCTCTCTCGCGACAAGCGGCGAAACCTACGGCGTCTTCGGGTCCGCGTCTTCCCCGGCCGGGGCCGGCGTCTTCGGTGCCGCACTCGCGACCACGGGTCTGGCGTATGGGGGGTACTTCGTGTCCTCCTCGAGGTTCGGGATCGGGGTGGTGGGCATCGCCCAGGCGACCACCGACTCGCCCGAGGGCGTGAGGGGAGAGAGCGCCGGGACCGCGGGCATCGGCGTCATGGGAGCCGCCACGTCGGGGGAGGGGAACGGTATCGGCGTGCACGGGAAGAGTGCCGCCACCGCGGGAACCGGCGTCTGGGGCCTCGCGGAGGCGACCACGGGCACCACGTATGGCGTGCTGGGTCGGGCGAGATCCCCTTCCGGAACCGGCGTCTGGGGCCTCGCGGAGGCGACCACGGGTCTCGCTCCCGGTGTGGTGGGGGTCACCTACTCGAGCGAGGGGGCCGCGGTGAGGGGCCTCGCGGTCGCCACGGCCGGACCCGCGTTCGGCGTGTTTGGCCAGACGAGCTCCTCGTCGGGCTTCGGCGTCTACTCCTCCGGCAACTTCGGGGCGAGCGGCTCCAAGAGCACCGCGGTGAGGACCTCCCAGGGGGTGCGTCTCCTCTACTGCCAAGAGAGCCCCGAGGTGTGGTTCGAGGACTTCGGGGAGGCCACTCTGGTGAACGGACGATGTCACGTGAACCTCGATCCCCTCTTCCTCGAGACCGTCACGATCGACGAGCGAAACCCCTCGCACGTCTTCGTCCAGCCCCACGACGACGGAGTACTCGGGCTCGTGGTGAAGCGCGGGCTTCGGGGGTTCGAGGTCTCCTGCCCCCTCAACCCCGAGGCCTGCGGCTCGTTCTCCTACCGGGTCGTTGCCAAACGCAAGGGGTTCGAGGGCGCCCGCCTTCAGCCGTGCGAGGCGGCCGAACGAGACCCCCGACTCTCCCCCGAGCCGCACGAGCGCGACCGAGGGGAGCTGGAGGCGGGGCAACCCCCTGGTCGGGTGGGGAACGTGATGACCTCCCCGAGCACGCGCCACCAGGCTCCCACCACCCACTGACCTCGCCCGCCGTCGCCGAGGGCCCCGCGAGGGGACAGCCTCCTGGCGAGGGGACCGTTGCGCCGCGACGGCGTGTCCGGTATCCTGCGGGCTTCGAGAGAGGATGCCAATGCGGCCAGGGCCAGAACCCCTGCGCGCACCCTCGCTCGGGAAGACCCGGAGGGTTCTCGCCGCCCCGGCGAGAACCCGAACCCCTCGTGACCACACGGAGGACCTCGCATGAACCCGTGGGCATGGCTCTTGGTTCTCTCTGCAGCCAGTCGCGCGGCCCTCCCCTTCGAGGAGGGGCTCTGCGTGCGGGGAGAGGTGGCCCTCGAGCCGGGAACCTACCGGGTCACGAAGCCGATCCGCATCGTGGAGCACGGCGCTCACCTCGACCTCCGTGGGGTGATACTCGTGGGTCCTCGCGGGGGAGGTCCCGCAGATTCATTCACCGACACGGCCATCGTGGTCGAAGGGCTCCGTGGCGTCACCATCGCGAATGCCACCCTCCGTGGGTTCAAGGTCGGGATCGCGGCCCGGGCCTGCACGAGCCTCGTGATCACGGGCTGCGACGTCTCCGGGAACTATCGCCAGCGCCTCCACTCGACCCCTGAACGCGAGAACGAGGCGGACTGGTTGTGGCCTCACCACAACGACGACGGCGAGTGGGCATCACGCTATGGGGCGGGGATCTTGCTCGATCGCTGCTTCAAGGCTGAAGTCTATGGGAACGTTGGACACGATGGTCAGAACGGCATCATCCTCTCGAGAACTGACAGTTCTTTCGTCTACGACAACGACATGTCGTTCAACTCTGGGTGGGGCCTCGCCATGTGGCGGTCCTGTGCGAACGAGGTGAGCAACAACCAGTTCGACTACTGCGTGCGGGGGTACAGCCACGATGTCTATCGACGAGGGCAGGACTCCGCGGGCATCCTCGTGTTCGAGCAGTGCTGCGACAACGCGTTCGCCTTCAACAGCGCGACGCACGGTGGCGATGGGTTCTTCCTCTACGCAGGCCACGAGACCCTCGAGCGCACCGGCTTGGGAGGCTCGAATCGAAACCTCCTGTTCCGCAACGACTTCTCCCATGCGGTCGCCAACGGGATCGAAGCGACATTCTCCTCGGGCAATCGGTTCATCGAGAACACGCTCGACGAGTGCGAGTATGGGATATGGGCCGGGTACTCCTACGAGACCGACATCGTGGCGAACAGGATCACCCGGTGCGCGCGGGCAGGCATCGCCATCGAACACGGGCACGACAACTGGATCGAGGGCAACTCCTTGGAGGGCAACAGGGTGGGCGTGCTCTTGTGGGCGTTCCCCAACGCGCAGTTCGACGGTTCGGTCTACGGGCAACACCAGAACACGAGGTCAGAGCGGTACCACATCCTTCGCAACCGCTTCGAGGCGGACACCACGGCGATCAGAGTCCACGCCTCCTCCGACGTGGAGATCGTGGGGAACGACTTCTCCCCCCTCGGCGTCACCCTCCACCTGAAGACATCGATCCCGCGTTTGACGTTCCGAGACAACAACGTCTCCGGGGGCACGCTGCTCGTGAAGAACGAGGGGCCGGACACCGTGAGGGTTCTCTCGAGCTTCACCGCGGTGACGGCCGCCGAGGGGGAGGTCGTCATCCTCGAGCCGCTGCGCGGCCCGGTCTCCCGAGGGACCGGGCGCCTCGAACGCGGTGCGAGCCCCCCCTCGGTGCGAGGAACCCTCGACGCGAGGCTGCCGCCCGAGTGGCCGAGGGGGCGTCGCTCGATGGTGATCGACGAGTGGGGGCCGGTGCGGCCGGGGAGGCCGCACCTGTTCCCGCGTGACCCTTCCGGGTGGGGGGTCGTAAAGCTCTTCCTCACCGGGCCTGCGATGCCGTTCGAGGTCGGCCTCGTGAGCGGACCGGTCACCGTGGAACCGCTCTCGGGCAGGGTCCCCGCCCGCCTCGAGGTGCGGCCACTGGGTCAAGGCTGGATCTCCTCCTCCCTGCAGATCGAGGCCAGGGGCCAGGGCTTGGAGACATCCGTCTCCCTCGCCTCCTCGCCCTGGCGTGTGAGGTTCTACGCGTGGAGCCCCGAGGGCTCCGACGGGGGCCTCCCCGACGTCACCGGCGTGGTCTCCCAGCCGCCCCTCGACGAGCAGGAGACCGAGGCGATCGATTTCTGGTGGGGAGGAGCCCCGCCCACGGAACGGGTGCGGGCGACGCACTTCCTCACCGTGGGGGAGACGACGATTTCCCTTCCGGCAGGGACCTACGTGGCGCACACGATCTCCGACGACGGGGTGCGGCTGTTCCTCGATGGCAGGATTCTCATCGAGGACTGGACCGAGCATTTCGTCAAGGAGGACCGCGCCTCGTTCACGGTCGCCACGGGCCTCCACCGGTTCCGGGTGGAGCACTGCCAGGCGGAAGGATCATCGTGGCTGCAGGTGTGGATCTCGAACCCTCCTGCGTCTCCCTGACGTTCACCAGGCCTGGCGACCGGGCCTGGGTGAGGGTCGAGTCCGCGGCGGTGTGGGCCGAGGTCACCCTCAACGGCCACGGGGTCGGCACGCACCTTGGGGCGTGGACCCCTTTCACCTTCGAGCTCACCCCCTGGTTGCGGGATTCCAACCACCTCGAGGTCAGGTGTGAGTGGAGGGACCACGTGACGAACGGGTTCCTCCCGCGGCTGGGCATGCGCTGGGTGGGTGCACGCGGGGTGCGCATCCTCACCCACCCGCCCGAGATCCGCCCTCCCGCACGGCAGCGATCGCAGGTGAGGGGAACGCACCTGCTCGTCGACGGCACGCCCTTGCGCGTGCGGGGCGTGCTCCACTGGGGGTACTACCCTGAGCGTGGCGGTCCATGGCCAGATGAGGCCCTGATCCGCGAGGAGATCGCAACCCTCCGTGGGATGGGGTTCAACCTCATCAAGTTCTGCCTCTGGATCCCCCCGGAGCGCTACCTCGACCTGTGCGACGAGATGGGCATGCTCGTGTGGCAGGAGTACCCGGTGTGGGACGCCCCCTTGGATGATCCGCGGATAGTCTCGGAGTACGAGGAGTTCTTCCGGTTCGATGGTCCTCATCCGTGCGTGATCCTCAGGACCCTCACGTGTGAGAACGACCGCATCGACCCCTCCGTCGCGCACACCCTCATCGAGACCGCACGACGGATGATCCCTGGCTGCGTCGTGCTCGACAACTCGAGCTGGTTGTGCGCGGAGCGGATCGGCGACTTCCACGACGAGCACGTCTATCTCAACCCCATGCAGTGGCGCTACTATCCCTCGAGGGTGCGGCACAAGCTCACCAAGCCCCTGCTCCTCGGGGAGAGCATGTGCGTGGATTCCCCCCCGGAAGGCCCCCACCGGACCGCCCTCGAGGTGAGGAAGTTCCAGATCCAGACCCTCTCGAGGGACCTCCCGGGGGCCGGCTACGTGGTGACCGCCCTCCGCGACACCCCGACCTTCCGGGGCGGGCTCCTCACGGAGGACGGGCGGTGGAAGCACCAGGCGTCGGAGTGGGCGTGGCACCGCGAGCCCCTCGAGGCACCACGGGAGATCCCCGACTGCGCCGGGTTCCTCATCGGGCCGCGCAAGGGCGAGTGGAAATGCCCCGAGGTGCAGTGGTGGAGCCCGGTGATCGAGTGCACTGACGAGAGACTCCCCCAGGACCTCATCCAGGAGGAGTGCGCCTTCGGGCTCCTCTCCGGCCGCGTCTTGGCCAACTGCGAGGGCACGAACGTGCTCGTGTGGATGGTGGATTACCACTCCGGTTCCCCGACTCGCCACCCGATGGTCGCCTGTTGCCGTACCATGGGCACACGACGCGTCGTTTCGGCCTTCCGGCACGACACCCACGTGGGGCGGCGCCTGTGGGAGATCCTCGTCTCGACCGCGTGGGACGCACCCGAGATCGGGCCCCTCGTGGGGGATGCCGTGGTGCTGGAAACGTGGGAGCTCAGCCTCGATGGCCGCACGTGGTTCCGGGTGCGGTGTGACACGCCCCTGGTGAACCGCGGGGCGAACGTGTTCGAGGGCTGCGGCCTGTTCCGCGCCGCGTTCGACTACCCCGGGGGGGAATGGATCCTTCGGTGCGAGTCCGTGGCAGACTGGTACGAGATCGCCATCGACGGGAGCGTGGTGGGTGAGGCGGGAAACCGCACCGGCACGTGGGACGGGACACGGTACGTGCCCCGGAGCTTCCCCGTTGACCTCGCGCCCGGGAGGCACGAGATCGTCGTGCACGTGCGAGACTGGACCGCCGCGGGCTGCATGGTCGGCCCCGTCTACTTCACCCGAGACCTCTCCCTCAGGGTGTTCTGACGGATCAACCCCATGCTCGGGGGGGAACTCCACTACTGGCGGGTGCCCCAGGGATCCTGGGAGAGGGCCCTGGAGGCCGCCAAGGGGATCGGTGTCGACACCATCGGCACCTACGTGCCCTGGAACGTGCACGAGGTGTGCGAGGGGAGGTACGACTTCGGCCTCCTCGAGGACTTCCTCGAGACCGTGCGTACCTTCGGGCTCACGGTGTTCATCAGGCCCGGCCCCTACATCTGTGCCGAGTGGCACAACCTCGGCACACCCGACCACGCGCTCCCCTTCCACCGGCTCCACCCCGTGTTCAAGGCCAAGGCCGAGGCCTGGATCGAAGCGGTCATGGCCGTGCTGAGGCCCCACCTCAAGGGCCTCATCATCCTGCTCCAGGCGGACAACGAGATCGACCCCTTGCTGCACGTGTGGGGGGAGGACCTCTCGTTCTCCTCGTGGCTTCGAGACCGCTACGGATCCATCGAGCGGCTCAACGCCGCCTGGGGCAGTGACCTTTGCTCGTTCGAGGAGGCCCTGCCGTGGTTCATACCCGACGAGGCGTCCCCGCACGCGCGCGATGGCGCGCGCTACCGGTACGATCTGGCGACGTCCTACGCCCGTTGGGTGGTCGAGGCGTACCGCAGGCACGGGTGCACGGTGCCGATCGTGCTCAACACGTGGCCTGGCGTGGATGCCCAGAACTGGCGAGACCTGCGTGAGGTCGCCGATCTGTTCGGGATCGACCCCTACCCGAGCCCGGAGTGCCGGGAGGATCACCGGTACCTGTGCGAACGGCTGAGGCTCCTGCGGGCCATCTGCCCCACGCCTCTGCTCACGGAGTGGGGATGCGGGATCTGGGAGGGCGCCGGCCGGGTGTTCCCGCCGGACCACTATCGGCTCCTCGCCTACACCGCCTTGCTCACCGGGGTACGCGGATGGAACTGGTACATGCTCGTGGAGCGCGATCACTGGCACGGCTCGCCCATCGCGGCAGACGGCTCCGTACGGACCTCCCTCGCGGACGTGTTGTGCGAGTGCGCGGCGGCGTTCCGGTCGTTGGGCGACGCGCCGTCCCCCGAGGTCTCGTGCGCGGTCACGTGGTCGTGGCCCCACGAGCAGGCGCGCGAGACTCGACGGATCGCCCACGGGCAGGTGTTCGGGAGGGACGAGCCTTCGACCTGCGCGCGCGTGGCCTTGCGTGGGGCCCTTCACGAGCTTGGGATCGAGTACGACCTCGTCGAGGTCGACCGTCCGGTCGAGGGCCCGCCCATCGTGTTCCACGCGGGCGGCCTCACGGACCCCCGTCACCTGTGGGACTACGTCGACCGAGGGGGCCACCTCGTGTTGTTCCAAGACCTCCTGCGGGGTTGCGCGCGCCCGGCAGGGACGAGCCACCCCTACGCGAGGAACCTGGAGACCTCCCTGGGTTTCTCCACCCAGAGGGCCGTGTTCTCCTATCGCACGACCCCCGGCACCCCGATCACGGCGGTGCAGCGGCCCGTCCACGGTCCCCCGTGGATGGTCAGGCATGAGGCGCTCGCGATCGGCCGTTCGTACACGATAGGCTACCACCAGCGACGTGGGGGTGGGACGGTCACCGTCTTGGGGTGCTGGCCAAGCCGGGAGGCGATCCTCGCGCTCCACCGGTTCCTCGGCGTGGAGATCCCCGCCCTGCCCAAGACCCCCGGCATCCTCGCCTCACTGAGGGGAACCTCCTTCATCGCGGTCAACCCTGGCGAGGCCACGGAGGCGACGATCGAGGCACGGGGAAGGCTCCATCGCCTGCATCTTCCCCGGTGCGGGGGTGCGGTGTGTCGGACGTGAGGGCCCTCGCCTCACCTCCCCGTGTAACCGTCCGCCCGTGGAGGCCCACTATAATGACGGAGAGGCTTTAGTAACGAGGCCTCCCCGTCTCGAGGCGCGAATCCTTCGCTGAGGACTCTCCCGAGGAGGGGAGCGTGCACCCTTCTTCCCTCACCGTGGCACTCCCGGCTCGCATGGCCTCACGGGTCAGCCAAGAGGCGGCCATCCGGGTGATCGACCCCGACCGTGCCGACCTCGAGGCCTGCCTCGGGGGCGACACCGAGGCGTACGGGCGGATCGTGCGACGGTACGAGCAGGAGATCGCCCGTCACCTCTGGTCCTTCACACGGGACCCCCACGAGCTGGAGGACCTCGTGCAGGACGTCTTCGTCGAGGCGTACCGCAGCCTCCGTTCCTACCGTGCCCAGGCGCCGCTCGGGCACTGGCTGCAGGCGATCGCCACCCGCGTCGGCTACCGGAGCTGGAAGGCACGGGAGAGGGAGAGGGCGCACAGGGAGGAGGTCGACCTCGACGCCCTCCCCATGCCGGAGAGCCCGACCCCCTCGGAGGCGGCCGAGTACCTGTTCAAGGTGTTCGGCAGGTTGCCGGCCGAGGACCGCCTCGTGCTCACCCTCCAGTACTTCCACGAGTGCGACACCGCCGAGATCGTCTCTCGGACTGGGTGGAGCAAGAGCCTCGTGAAGGTGCGCTCCTTCCGGGCGAGGAGGCGCCTGAAGGCGCTCATGGAGAAGGCCGGATTCGCGGGGGTGCGCGATGCGTGACCCACTGGATTCCCTCTCGGCGCTCGCGGCGCAGGCACGGTGCGAGCCTGTCCCCACGGTGCGGGTGGCCGATCGGGTGGTGGCGAGGATCTGCGCCCATGCGCAACGGGCGGACCGGGTCCTGCCCGTGATGGTCGCGGCGGCGGCGGCCTTAGCCGCGGCCATGTCGGCCCAGTTGGTCGCCATCGTCCGGGCCCTCAACAACCCGCTCGCTGCCTTCTTCCACCTTTCCGCCACCCTCGTGCCCTGAGAGGACCCCATGGACAGCCACGACGCAGGTCCGCCTCCCCCCTCCCGCACCCGCATGATCCTCTACGGCCTCATGCTCGTCGTCTGTGGGGCCATCATCGGGGGGGGCATCATGGCCACGGTGCTGTGGGAGAGGCTGGAGCACTCGGTCCGTGACGCACGGAGGATGCCCGAGCGCATGGTGGACCACATGCGCGAGGACCTTGGCCTGACGGAGGAGCAGGCTAGGCAGGTGGAGGCGATCCTCGCGCGGCACCGGGACGAGTTCGAGGCCATCCGCCGCGAGATGGAGCCGCGGATCAAGGCCCACGTGGACCAGGTGAACGCCGAGATCGGCGAGGTGCTCACGCCTCCACAGCGGAGGCAGTGGGAACGCCGCTTCGCGCGCGAGCAGCGGCGGTGGGCGAGACCGCCGGGGGAGCATCCGAGGCCGCACCATGGCGGGCGCATGCCTCCCCCACCCGAGCCTCCCTGCGAGGGCGGAGACTAGGCTGACGAGCGTGAGCCCACGGCCCGGCGGCCCAAACGCCAGACCCGCGTGAGAGACATGAGAGGAGGAAGACCCGTGCAACGTCTCACCCGATTCGTCATCCCCGTCCTCGCCGTGGTGAGCATCGCGTGCGGGAGGGAACCCATCGCCAGCCGGTGGGTCGACACGCCGTTCGTCATCGACGGCGACGGCGTCGACTGGCCCATCGCGTTCACCACCTACGTGGAGGAGACGAGGGGGGTGCTCGGTGTGGCGAACGATGACTCTACCCTCTACCTCCTGTTCCGATTCCGGGACGAGCGCACCGCCCGAAGGGCGATGGTGGGAGGGGTGACGATCTGGTGGTCGCAGGAGGGCTCGAAGGGCCGCCAGGTGGGCATCCGGTGTGCCCCGGTGGTCTCCCTCGCCGACCTCATGCCCACGCCTCAGGGCGGTCGTGGGCCTCTGGGCGAGGAGCCACGCGAAGGGGGCCAGCGGCCCTCCGCGGAGCGGGGCCGTGCCCCGCGACCCCGCGATGCGGCCGAGGGTGATCGCTCCTGGCCGCCTCCGGATCGGGGTTCCTTGCGGCTGCGCATCCCCACGCCGGAGGAAGGTGTCCTCCACCGCGACGTGAGGCTCGTCACCGCGAAGGATCCTGTGGGGAGCGCCGAGTGGCTCGACCCACGGCTAAGCGTCCAGACGGGGTTCCGCAAGGGCACGTACACGTACGAGCTCGCACTCCCCCTCGGCGCTCCTGGCCCGTCGGGGGTGGGCATCCGCGCGTCTGGGGGCGACGTCGTGCGCCTCACCGTGAGCCTCGGCGGGATCCCAGAGGAGGACCGCGACCTCGTGGAGCGGCGTGCTCCCCCTGCGGGTGCGGGTCCCCGCGAGCCCGGCGTGGGCATGGGTGAGCGGAGGGACCAGGGGCCGCGAGGCTCCCACCGCGTCACGAGCCTGTTCGCCGACCTCCAGGGCACGGTGCAGGTCTCGTTCTCGGTCAGGCTGGCCTCCCGGGGAAGCGAGGCGTGACGGTGCATCAGGCGTCCCCATGTCCCCCCACACGTGGCGTCCAACCCTTCCCGATTCGGCGACCGGGGGGTTGGCTCCTCCTCGGGATGGTGGGCGCGTGTCTCGTGCTGCCCATCCTCTCCCATGCCGGCACGCTCGCCGGTCCGGACACGCTCGTGCTCTCGCTCGAGGAGGCCCTCCTCACCGCGCAGGCGCGCAACGTGTCCATGCTCACCGCGAGGGAGGCGCTCGAGGCCCAGGGTGCGGCCTCCCGTCAGGCGAGGGGGGCCTTCTGGCCGACGCTCACCTTCGGCACGAGCTACGCGGACGCGTGGGGCGGGGTGGCTGACCTGCGTGACGGGGACGCCACGTTGACGGCGAACCTCGCTGCGTCCTGGACGATCTACAGCGGCGGGGGTCGTCGCGCCGAACTCGCCCGCCAGGAGGCCGCGCGGAGGAGGGCGGAGGCATCGCTGCGCCGCACGAGCCAGGACGTCTTCGTCTCGACGATCGACGCCTACCTCGGCCTCGTGGAGGCCCTGCACACGAGGGAGGTCGCCACGCACTCCCTGCGTCTGGCCGAAGAGACCGAGGCGCAGACCATCGCGTTGCGCGATGCGGGCAAGGCAACGATCAGCGACGTGCTGCGCGCGAGGGTGAGCGTGGCCCGCCAGAAGGCGGAGCTGATCCGCGCCAGCGCCGCCGTGCGGACGGCGGAGCAGAACCTCGCGAACGTGCTCGGTGGACTCGAAGCGACCATCGTGCCGATCGAACCCGAGTTCGAGCCACGGAGCCTGCTGGAGGCCTCGTTCGACCCTGACCTCTCGTCACTGCCCGTCGTGGAGGTGGCAGAGGCGAGCCTCGCGGGGGCTCGTGCGGCGATGCGTGCCCAGAAGGCGCGCTTCCTGCCGCGCATCACGGCCTCGGCGACCTCGTCGTGGGACGAGGTGGACCGGGCGGCAGGGGAGCCCCTGCGACGGGGAACCCTCGGGCTGAGCTGGTCGCTGTTCGAAGGAGGGACCCGATGGTGGGGCCTCCAGGGGGCGCGGGCCTCCGAACGGAGCGCGAGATGGAGCCTCGAGCACACGCAAAGGCAGGCACGGAGCGACCTCTCCCAGGCCCGCGCCGACATGGAATCGGCCAAGGCGCAGTGGGAGGCTTCCAAGGAGACGGTGCGCTTGGCCGAGACGGCGTACGAGCAAGAGAAGAAGCTCTACGAGCTGGGCAGGGCCACGTCCCTGGAGGTACTCTCGGCCCTCGAGACGCTCAACGACTCACGGAGGGCGGAGATCTCTTCCCGCTACGGGATCCTCCGCGCGTACGCCCGGCTGTGCGCCCTGGTGGGCAGGCTTGAGCCCGGCATGTTCAAGGGAAGCAGGATGAAGGTGGAGAGAGGGTGACATGAGACGTCTCGCAGGCATCCCCACACGGTACGTCGTCGCCGCGGCCGTCCTCGCCGTGGCCGCAGGCGCCGGAGGCATTCTCGCGCGTCGTGGCAACGGCGGCGCCGGCTACGAGTTCGTGCAGATCGAGCGTGGCACGATCGAGAACGTGATCTCCGCCACCGGAACCCTCCAACCGGTGGGCACGGTGGAGGTCGGCACCCAGGTCTCGGGCACGATCCAGGCGATCTTCGTGGACTTCAACGACCACGTGCGCAAGGGTCAGGTGCTCGCGGTCCTGGACACGACCTTCCTCGCCGCCGGGGTACGGGACGCCCAAGCGGGCGTACGGCGTGCGAGGGCGCTCTACGAGCAGGCCCTCGCCGACTTCCAGCGGGACGAAGAACTGTTCAGGAACCACTTCGTGACCGAGACCCAGTACCTGGCGTCGAAGACAGCGAAGGAGACCGCCCATGCGGCCCTCCTCTCCGCCCAGGCCGCGTTCGATCGCGCCGCGGCGAACCTCCGCTACGCGGTCATCACCTCCCCCATCGACGGGACGGTCATCCAGCGGAACTACGAACCGGGCAGGACGGTTGCAGCCAGCCTCTCGGCCCCCACCCTGTTCCTCATCGCGGAGGACTTGGCCCACATGGAGATCCTCGGCCTCGTGGACGAGGGGGACATCGGGGAGATCTGGGTGGGTATGCCAGTGCGCTTCACGGTCGAGGCCTGGCCGGATCGCACCTTCCACGGCACCGTGAAGCAGATCAGGCTCCAACCGACCACCGTCCAGAACGTGGTGACCTACACCGTGGTCATCGATGCGCCCAACCCGGAGAGGTTGCTCTTGCCGGGCATGACCGCGACGATCGACTTCATCGTGGAGCGGATCCCCGACACCCTGCTCGTGTCGAACAGGGCCCTGAGGTTCGAACCCACGGAGGAGATGCTCCGGGCTGTCCGCAAGGCCCAGGAGAAGCGCATGGCCCACCTGCCTGACTCACTCAAGGCACGGTTCGCCGAGCGCATGCGGCATCGGGATTTCCCGGGGGACGCCTTCCGTGACGTGACGTCCGAGGTTGCCCGTCTGTGGCTTGTGGACGAGAAGGGACGACTCACCATGATCCCGGTGCGCCGTGGGCCCACGGACGGCTCCAAGACCGTCATCGCACCCCTGCGGAGGCCAGGTCCCCCTTGGGCCGGAGGTGCGGAAGCCATCCCGGCGCTGCGAGAGGGACTATCGGTGATCAGCGGCGTGAAGGGTAGGTCGAGCGGCTCAGGGCGCAAGAGCAACGCGGCGTTCGGGGGGCCCTTCGGAGGCCCTCCCCCACGGTGAGACCCGTGCACCCGGTCATCCTCACCCGCGGGCTCACCAAGACCTACCAGATGGGGAGGGTCGCGGTGCCCGCCCTCAGGCAGGTGGACCTCACGGTCGAGCGGGGGGAGTTCGTGGCGATTATGGGTGCCTCTGGGTCGGGGAAATCCACGCTCATGAACCTCCTGGGATGCCTCGACACCCCGACCGCCGGCGAGTACTTCCTCGATGGGATCGATACGTCCAAGCTCTCCAGGAACGCCTATGCGGACATCCGCAACCGCAAGATCGGCTTCGTGTTCCAAGGCTTCAACCTGCTTCCGAGGACCACCGCGCTGGAGAACGTCGAGTTGCCCCTCCTCTACGACCGATCGGGCCGATCTGTCGACCCCTCCGAGGCGGCCCGGCGCGTGCTCGAGCTCGTGGGCTTGGGCGATAGGCTCACCCACGAGCCGACGCAGCTCTCCGGTGGCGAGCAGCAGCGGGTCGCCATCGCCCGCGCGCTCGTGAACGACCCGGCGGTCGTGCTCGCGGACGAGCCGACGGGCAACCTCGATTCCCGCACCTCGGTGGAGATCATGCAGATGTTCCAATCTCTCAACGAGCGGGGCATCACCATCATCGTGGTGACGCACGAGCCCGACATCGCCGCCTTCGCGCGCCGCATCGTGCGCCTCCACGACGGCCGCATCGTGCAGGATGAGCCCATCCATCGACTCCACGGCCTGCCCGCGGGGCAGGCGGAGGGGGTGCTTCAAAGGAACGGAGGAGAACCGGGATGAGGTGGGGGAGCCTCCTGAAGGTGGCCCCTCGGAGCCTGCGCAAGAACACGACGCGGAGCCTCCTCACGTCCCTGGGGATCATCATCGGGGTGGGCTCGGTGATCGTCATGGTGGCGGTGGGCAAGGGCTCCCAGGTCGCCATCGCCGAGACGATTGGAGGGTTAGGCACGAACATGCTCATCGTGCGGCCAAGCTTCAGCCGCATGGGGGGAGTCGCCAGGGGAGCCGGCAGCCACAACCGGCTCACCATGGACGATGCGGCTCGGCTCAAGCGGGAGGCGACGCTGTGCCGCTGGGTGTCCCCCGTGGTGAGCACGGGTGCGCAGGTGATCGGCGGCGGGGGGAACTGGAACACGAGCGTCATGGGGGTCGACGTCGACTATCTCCTCATCAGGTCGTGGAAGCTCGCCTCCGGGGAGTTCTTCACCGAGCGCGATGTGCGTGCCCGCGCGAAGGTCGCGGTGCTGGGCGCAACCGTCGCCAACGAGCTCTTCCCGGGACAGAACCCGGTGGGGGAGCGGATCCGCATCAGGAACACCCCGTTCACGGTGATCGGGGTGCTCACCGAGAAGGGCAAGGATCCCATGGGGCGCGACGAGGACGACGCGGTGCTCGCCCCCTCGACCACGGTGCTGTACCGGTTGAGCGGGGAGACCCGCATCCACCGGATCGTGGCGAGCGCCGTCTCCCTCGACAGCCTGAAGGCGGCTCAGGAGCAGGTGAGGGCGATCATGCGTGCCTCGCACCGCCTTGCGCCGGCGGAGGACGATGACTTCGCGGTCAACACCCAGACGGATATCGTGGAACGGGCGTCCGAGACTTCCCGCATCATGACCGTCCTTCTCGGATCGGTGGCGGCGGTCTCCCTCCTGGTGGGCGGCATCGGGATCATGAACATCATGCTCGTGTCCGTCACCGAGCGGACGCGCGAGATCGGCATCCGAATGTCCGTGGGGGCACGCAGCAGTGACATCCTCCTCCAGTTCCTCACCGAGGCCGTGCTGTTGAGCCTCGTGGGTGGGATCATCGGCATCCTCCTCGCCCACGGGGTCGCCTGGGCCTTGGATCACGTGTGGAGGATCAGGACCGTGGTCTCCCCCGCGGTGACGGCAGGGGCGTTCCTCTTCTCAGGGGTGGTCGGGGTCTCGTTCGGGCTCTACCCTGCGCGACGGGCCGCCGCCCTCAACCCCATCGAGGCGCTCCGCCACGAGTAGGAACGGGGCCCGCTCACCGCCCTCCGCCGCGGCGCGCCGCGGCCACCCTCCCGGACGAGTGGCACGCGGGACAGGGGCGGCCACCCCGATCGACAGGGAATGACTCGGGCAGGGGGGCACCGCACCGCGTGCACCGTTCGGGTGGCTCTGCGTGAAGGCTCACGAACTCGCGATCCTCGCACGGGAGCATCCGATCCCCGAACGTGCTGCGAATCCTCGCCATGCCCCGCTCGAGGACCCGTCTGATCGACGCCTGCAGGTGCTGCGTCTCCTCGAACGTGAGGGTGGTCGTGATCTTGAAGGGGGAGAGGCCACACTCGGAGAGGATCTCGTCGGTGTAGGAGTTGCCAAGCCCCGCGACGAACCGCTGGTCGATGAGGAAGCTCTTGAGCTGCATCCGCTCGGTCTGGAGATACTCGAAGAGCCGTTCGGCGGTGAAGTTCGCGTCGAACGGCTCGATCCCCACACTGCTGAGGAACGGGACCGACGTGAGCTCTCGGACGAGGTAGACACACGCCTTGCGTTTCGAGCCCTTCTCGAGGATCACTAGGCAGGACCCGTCTCGAAACGTGACGGTCACCGCATCCATGTCCGTGCAAGGATCCACTGGTCCTCGCGCGGTGAGCCACCCGCTCTTCATGAGGTGGACGACGAGGCTGTCGCCCGACTCGAGCCCGAAGATCACGAACTTGCCCCGGCGCGTGAGCTCAACGAACCGCTGCCCGACGAGGGAATCCATGGGAGGGTAGAAGGTCTTCACCGCGGAGGGTTGGTGCACGACGACGCGGGTGATGGGACGGTTCAGGACCCTTGGAGCCAAGCCCTCTCGCAAGATCTCGAGTTCTGGCATCTCCGGCATGCGTGCCTCTCCTTGGGTTGCGACAGGAGCCTCAGAAACACAAGTTACAGACGTCCCTTTCCCCCGTCAATCCACACCAACCCCTCGTGGGCGAGGCGCCACCGGTCCATGCGAGCTCTCGCGCTCCTCCCGCACCAGATCCGCTACCTGCTCACCGGCAAGCCGAGCTCCCTCACGCTCTACGTCACGGATCGGTGCACCCTCGCCTGTCGCACCTGCTTCGTGCGGCCTGGGACGAACGAGCCGCCCATGGAGTTCTTCCGTTCCCTCTCCCGAGAGGTGCCCCGCCTGCTCTGGCTCGACATCGGCGGCGGTGAGCCTTTCCTGCGTGGGGATCTCCCCGCCATCTGCCGGCTGTTTCCGGCCTCGGTCCTCGCCATCCCCACGAACGGCCAGGACGCGGGGACCATCGTGCCCCTGGTGAGGGACCTCGCGAGGGACCGTCAGGGCGACGTGGTCATCAGCCTCTCGCTCGATGGCCCGGAGCACCTCCACGAGCGCGTGCGGGGAAAGGGGACCTGGCAGAGAGCCCTCGCGACGTTCGAGGCACTCAAGGGAGTCGACGGCATCGCCCTGAAGGTGAACACGGTGGTGACGCGCGACAACCTGGAGGCCCTCCCGCAGTTCGTCGCCTGGGTGCGGGCCCAGGGGGCAGACGGTCACTCCCTCATCGTCCTGCGGGGGGACCCACGGGACCCGTCCCTCTCCCCCCCTCCCCCCGAGGAACTCCGCGCGGTTGCCCCCGCCATCCTCGCCCAGCTGCGGCGCTACCGTTACGCCCACGGGCCCCTCGGCGCGCGGTTGCTGTGGGCGTATCACCGAACCCTCTGGTCCCTCACCGCGCAGACCCTCGAACAGGCCCGCCAGGTCGTGCCGTGCCTGGCCGGGAGGAACCACCTCGTGGTGTGGGCCGACCGCAGCGTCGGCCCCTGCGAGCTCCTCGAGCCGGTCGCCCGCCTCGACGGAACGACCCTCGAGGAGGTGCGCCGAAGCGAAGCGTGGCGCTCCACGTGCGATGCGATCGCCCAGGGGAGGTGCTGGTGCACGCACAACTGCGCGCTTCTGGCCAGCGCCCTGTTCCATCCCCCCTGCCTCCTGCGAATGGTGGCAGCCGCGGTGCGCGGATCGTGAGCGCACGTTCCCTCGCCGTGGTCGTGCCAGTGCGCAACGCGAGTGAGTGCGTCGGTGACTTCCTCTCCTCCCTCGAGGCCTCGACCATGGGGTCATGGGAGGTCTTCCTCGCGGACGACCACTCCGACGACGAGACCCCTGAGAAGGTCGCCCACTGGTGCGCCCGCACGGGCAAGGGCCACCTCCTCCGTCTCCCGGAACGCAGAGGACCCCCGGGTGCGCGCAACGCCGCCCTTCGCGAGGCCCTGCGGGCAGGGCACTCGCTCGTGCTGTTCCACGATGCGGACTGCCTCGTGCGTCCCCAGACCCTCGAGGCCCACGCGAGGGCACACGCCCTCCACCCCGAGGCGGGAATCGTGGGAGGTCCGGTCGAAAGCGTCCACACGACCCCTGTCGGCGCGGCAGACGGGTACGCCTCGTGGTTCACCTCGCCCCCTGGCAGGCCAGACGGCCTGGTGAGGTTCCTCCACCTCCCCACGTGCAACATGAGCGTGAAGGCGTGGGTGTTCGACAAGACCGGGCTGTTCCGAGAGGACCTCGCCACGGGCGAAGACGTGGCCTTGTGCCAGGAGGCCCGGCGCTGCGGCATCCAGATCCGGTTCGCCGCCTCGGCGATCGTGCGGCACCGCGATCGCGACGACTTCCCCGCCGCGTGGGCACACCACTTCCGCTGGGGAGCCCACACCCACGAGGTGCGCAGAGGCTCGCACGCCTTCCTCGCAGGCCTCGTTCCACAGGATCCTCGCCTGTGCAGGCTCGTGGGGGTTCCCTACGCGCTCGCATTCACCCTCCTTGTGCTCGGCCTGTGGGTGCGGTATGATCCTCGGGTGCTTCTCGCGAGCAGAGGGATCTACCGACTGAAGCGCGCCTTCACCCTTGGCATGGTCGAGGGGGCGCGCCGCGCGGCGCAGCGGTCAGCCCTCAGAACCAGCCCTCGTGCGTGACCCATGCGTTGTCTTGGACACCGATTCCACTCGGAGGCAGGACGATGAAGTACGTGAAACCGCACCCCGACCGGTGCGCGTTCATCCAGGCCTGCATGCGGGCCTGCGCACAGAAGACCCAGAAGTCGGACGACATCGGGCTGTCGTCTATCGTCGTGACGCGATCCGAGAACGGATCGATCGACATCAACGTGTGTAACCAGTGCGGAACATGCATCGACATCTGCCCAGTGACCGCCATCTCCCGTGCGAAGAACGGTACGGTGGTGGTGAACAAGAACCTCTGCGTTGGGTGCTACTCCTGTGTGGAGTACTGCCCCACGGGGTCGATGCGAACCCATCCCTCGCGGATTCCTCCGTTCAAGTGTATCGCGTGTGGCGCCTGCGTCGAGGCGTGCCCATCGGGTGCTTTGGAGCTTGCGGAGGGTGAGTTCGAGCCGTCCTACCTCGAACGGGAACTCGCGGGGGAGCCCGGCGCGACCTTCCCCAAGCCTTACTTCTGAGCCACGCGAGGAGGAACCCGATGACTGCGCGCACGATTGCCGACATGAGAGCCGCTCACCGAGTCTTGGCCACCCATCACTACGAGCCCAGGCCCGTGTCGCGCGGCTACGCGGATCGCACCCTCTACGTGAACGTGCGGACCCGGGAAATACGCGAGAAGCTGGTGACCCAGGAGATGAAGACCCTGTTCACGGGAGGCAGGGGGTTCGGCCTCTGGCTCCTGTGGCATGCGGTCAAGGACGACACGCGGTGGAATTCCGACGAGAACGAGATCGTGATCTCCCCGGGGCCCCTGAGCGGTATCACGCAGTACCCTGGCTCGGGCAAGTCTCTCGTCGTGACGATCTCGCCGACGACGGAGCAGGTGATCGACTCGAACGTGGGCGGCTACTTCGGCCCCTACCTGAAGTTCTCTGGGTTCGACGCCTTGGAGCTCCAAGGCAAGGCAGACCAAGACGTCATCGTGGTGATCGACGGCCAGGAAGGCCTCGTCACCATCGAAACCGCGCCCCAGGAGCCACTCGATACGCACCTCCTCGCCGAGGTGCTCACCCACATGTACGCGCGCGACGAGAAGGACCTGCGCAACGTGTCGGTCGTGAGCGCCGGCAGCGGCGCCGATCACGTGTTGGTGGGCTGCCTCAACTTCTCCCTGTGGGACGTGCGCCGCAAAGGCATCAGGGTGAAGCAAGCGGGGCGCGGCGGCATCGGAACCGTGCTGCGGAACAAGCGCATCAAGGCCGTCGTCGTCAGGTCACCCCAGGTCCGCGGCGACGACAACCATCCTGCGGATCTCGCGGAGATCCAGCGGACCGGCCGCAAGCTCCACCGCGAGATCTTCGAGAACGATGCGAGCATGGAGCGCATGCGGATGCGTGGCACCCCCCACCTCGTGGAGGTCATGAACGCCTTCGACCTGCTGCCGGTCAACAACTTCCAGTACGGCTCCCACCCCGACGCGAAGCACATCTCGTCGGACGTGTGGGTGACGTGGTTCCAGCAAGGGATCCCTGACGGATGCTGGTACGGGTGCACGCTCGCGTGCGCGAAGACGGTCGAGAACTTCGAGCTCACCACCGGCCCGTACAAGGGCGAGCGGGTCCGCGTCGATGGCCCCGAGTACGAGACGGTCGCGGGCGTCGGCTCCAACTGCGGCATCTTCGATCCGCGCGCCATCCTCGAGATCAACTTCTACTGCGATACCTACGGCATCGACACGATCTCATGGGGGACGCTCACCGCCTTCGCCATGGAGTGCTACGAGCGCGGCATCATCACGAAGGAGCACACCGGAGGCTTGGAACTGCGATTCGGCAACGCTCCCGCCGCCCTCGAACTCCTCCACCAGGCCGCGCGCGGCGAGGGCTTCGGCAAGATCGCGGGCATGGGTGTGCGCAAGATGAAGGAGTACTTCGTGGCGCGTCTTGGCGCCGACGCCGCCTTCCTGAACGACATCGCGATGGAGAACAAGGGCCTCGAGTACTCCCAGTACGTCTCGAAGGAATCCCTCGCCCAACAAGGCGGCTACGCCCTCACGAACAAGGGCCCGCAGCACGATGAGGCGTGGCTCATCTTCATGGACATGGTGAACAAGCAGATCCCCACGTTCGAGGACAAGGCGGAGGCGCTCTACTACTTCCCCTTGTGGCGCACGTGGTTCGGCCTCAACGGCTTCTGCAAGCTCCCCTGGAACGACGTCGAACCGATCGACAACAAGAAGAAGTACCCGCCGAGGGAGGCGGCCAAGGTGCCGGAACATGTCGAGAACTACGTCCGTTTGTTCAACGCGATGACCACCCAGGCCGTCACGAAGGAGGAGCTCATCCTCCAATCGAAGCGGGTCTACGACTTCCAGCGGGTCTTCAACCTCCGTCTCGGCAAGGGGCTGCGGAGGTTCGACGCGCAGCCGTACCGCGCCGCGGGCCCGGTGACGGTGGAGGAGTACGAGTCTCGTGCAGAGCGCTACGACGCCCAGCTTCGGGAGGAGGTTGGCGTCGATCCCGAGAAGATGACCACCACCGAGAAGATCGCCGCCTTGCGGGCGTACCGTGAGGCCCGGTTCGAGAGACTTATGGATGCCGTGTACGAACGCCGAGGCTGGACTCGTGATGCCGTGCCCAAGCTCGAGACCTTGCGCATGCTCGGCATCGACTTCCCCGAGGTCGTCGAGGTCGTGAAGCGCTACCTGTAGGAGACGTCCCACCCCCGTGAACGCCCCTGGGTGCCCATTCCTCCCAGGGGCGTTCACTCGCTCGGAAGGTCCGTTCCTCCACGGGGAAGGCTCCACGTGAGGCGTGCCACGCCACAGGTGCGCGGGCGGCTCGTGCGGCTGCTCCCCGAGGCGGTCTTGCTGCTGTCCCTCGTGGGGCTCCACCTCGGATACCTGAGTTTCCCGCCCGAGGACCCTGACGTCGGCGGCATCACCTACAACGCCATGCTCATCAGCCGTGGCATGGTGCCCTACCGTGACTCCTTCGAGCAGAAGCTCCCCGGGGCTTTCTTCCTCGTGGCGGCCTGGACGAGGCTGCTGGGCGAACGGGTGACGGCCCTCACCATCGCGTCCCTGGCCTGGTCGGCCGCGCACCTCGTCGCCATCCTCTGGGGGGTCACTCGGCTGTGGGGCGTGGGGCCGGCACGGTGGGCGGGCATCGCCTTCGTGCTCGCCTCCACCGCGCCGGTCATCTCCGGCCGTTGCCCGAACTACGAGGTCTGGATGACCATGCCCCTCACCTGGGGGCTCCTCGTCCTCATGACGCCTGGTGAGGGCTTCGCGCGCCTCGTGGGCGCAGGGTTCCTCCTCGCCTTCGGCGTGTCGGTGAAGCAGCAGGCCTCGTTCTCCTGCCTCCCCGTGCTCCTGTGGCTCGTCCAACGCGTGAGGCGGGAGCGGAGGGGCGCCCTCCGGCCCGTGGCCTCCCTCGCGCTCGGCGCGGTGCTGGTCCCCTCGGCGATCCTCGCGTACTTCCTCGTCGTGGGGGAGCTGGCGACCTTCGTGCGCATGGTCGACCCTCGGGGTGCGATCGCCTATGCGGCCGGCGGAGGGGCACCAGCAGGGCTCGTCTGGCGCATCGCGCGCCAGGAGACCATGCGCGTGGTGCGGGAGATGCCGCTGCTCTACCACGCGGGCACCGTGGTGATCGTCGCGTCGATCTGGCAGGCGGTGGGGCGAAGAGGGCTCGGGTCCGTCCAGGCGAGCCTCGTGCTCTGGATCCTCGGCGGCGCCCTCGGGGTGAGTTCGGGTATGAGGTTCTACACCCACTACTACGTCCAGCTCGTCCCCCCCCTGTGCGTGGCCGTGGGGTGGCTCTCCCATCGACTCTCGGAACCTCGGGCGCGCTCCCCCTTCGCCGCACTGCTGCTGGCGAGCATCCTCGCGTGGCCCTCGCTGGGCAGGGTGGGACACGACCTCCGGATGGCGTGGTGGCAGACGAAGTTCGCCCTCCAGGGGCGTCCGATGCCCTCGCCCCCCTCGGTGGAGCTCGCACGCACGATTCGCTCGGCCACACCCCCAGGGGCGCCCATCCTCGTCTGGGGACACGCCGAAGACCTCTACTTCTTGGCCGGAAGGCTCGCCCCGACGAGGTACTACAAGTACTTCGCCTTCCTCGCGCCTCCCCCGGTCACCTGGGGGCCTCCGGCCCTCAACCCCCGCGCCTCGGACCATGTCGAGAGGTTCCTCCGCCAGATCGCCGCGAGGCCTCCTTCCGCGATCGTGGTGTGCACCTCCATGGGCAGCGCGCCGCCCGACCTTCTCCCGGAGTTCGCACGGTTCCTCCGCGCCTACCGGCACCAGGCGACCTTCGATGGCCTCCAGCTCTGGCTCCCGGGGGACGACCCCTCTGGGGGGGAGACGTGAGCCTTCGGGCGCGCCGGTGTGCGGGGGTGGCGGCGGCCGCCGCCCTGAGCATTGCCCTCACCGCCACCCTGCTGAGGTCCGTGGGCGTGGGCGCGATCGTGGACACGTATCGCCGGCTCCGGCCCTCCGCGGCGCTGTTCCCCCTCCTGTGGCTTGGGGCGAGCCTCGCCCGCGCCGCCATCTACCATCGGCTCATCGACGGGAAGGTCGCCGTGTTCGAGCTCGTCCCGCTCATGTGGGTCAGGGGGCTCGTGGTGGATCTCGTGCCGGCCCGGGCGGGCCTCGTGGCCATCCCGGTGGCCATGCGCCTCGTGTGGGGCCTCGGCCTGGTCGAAGGGTTCGGGGCGATCGTCGGGGTGACCGTGGTGGAGGTGGCCGCGTTGGGAATCCTCGTGCTCGGGGTCGCCGCGACCGCCTCCGCCGCCGATCTGCCCTTAGTGCGCCTCCTCTTCCTCCTCGGCGGAGCCGGCTTGGTCGCCCTCCTCCCCCTCGCGGTCGTGGCCGCGGGTCGCCTCCGATGCCTCGGGCGGTTCGGCAGGGCGGGGGAGGCGGCCTGGCGCGCGGCCAGGGCCGTCGCTTCCCTCGCCAACCGAAACCTCCTCTTCCTGCTCCTCGCCCTCTCGCTCCTCACACGGGTTTCGAAGTACGGAGGCCTCTACGTGCTCCTTCGCGCCATGCCCGTCCCACGGGTGGCCCCCTTCCCGTTCATCGTGGCGGCCTTGGCCGCCGAAGCCACGACCACCCTCCCCATCCAGGGCCTCGCGGGGATCGGCACCTGGGAGGCGGCCTGGGTCGTCTCCACCACGGCCCTGGGCTTGACCCAGGGGGAAGCGGTGTCCTCGGCCTTCGGCCTCCACCTCGCGGTCCTCGGACTCGAGATCGTCATGGGAGGGCTGGGCATCGCGGTGCTGGCGGCGTTGCGCAAGAAGGGACCATGAGCCTGGCCCGACGCGTCGACAAGCTGTGCTCGCGATTCGCTTCCCTCGCCGCCCGGCGCCTGCCATGGGAGGGAGTGATCGTGGTTGCCGGCGACAGCCTGTGTGGCGGGAGGGCCCCCGCGTTCCTCGAGGCGCTCCTGTGTTACGCCGGAGTGCGGCTGCGGGTACGACCCGTGTGGCGAGGTGGCATCGGTTTCAACGAAGTGAGTGGCCTCGTCAGCACCGCTCAACGTGGCCACGACCCGACGCCGGTGCGAGGGGTGATCGTGCTCGCGGGTACGAACGAGGTGAAACGAGACCGCCACCCTCGCGCCGCCTCCCTCGTCGAGGCCCTCACCCTGGTGGTACGACGGGTTCGGTCGGCCTGGCCCGACGCAGGGCTCGTGCTCTGCACGGTCCCCCTCCCAGGCGCGCACCCCAGGCTGCGGGACGATGCGGCTCCCCTGGTCCGCGACCTCGTCAACCCCTCGATCCGCGCCGTGGCGAGCTCGGAGCGGGTGACCCTCTGCGACCTCGAGCACCTGTTCGAGGGGATCGACGACGCCCGCACCGACGGGGTCCACCCCACCGCGCGGGGCGACGAGCTCCTCGCGACAGCCTGGTGGGAGGTCCTTGGCCCTCTGCTCCGTGGCACACGCCACCCAACGCCATGACCCCCCTTCGGTGCACGTCCCGGGGTTCTGTCGCGAACGTACTCATGGATCGTCCACCGTCCCCTCTCGCCCCATGGACCCCCAACGGAGCGCCCTATGCGAGGAACGCCTCTTGACAACCCCTACCTCGGTATCGAAGGGTACAACTGCTTCGGGTGCAGCCCGACGAACCCTTACGGGCTTCGACTGCGCTTCTCCTACGACGAGGGGGCGGATGAAGTCTTCGCGCTGGCGACGCCCGCGTCCGAGCACTGCGGGTATCCGGGTGTGCTCCACGGCGGGATCCAAGCCACGATGCTCGACGAGGTCGGGTACTGGGCCGTGCACCAGAAGGTGCACGCGCCGGCCTTCACCACCCGGATCGAGATGGATCTCCTCCGTGCGGTACGTGTCCCTTCCGAGATCCTCGTGCGGGCGAAGGTGCTCGAGGTGCGCCGTAGGATCGTCACCGTGGAGGCCTGCCTCGAGGTGGCCGGCGAAGTCCACGCCCGCGCACGCATCCGCTACCACCGGGCCGATGACGCGCTCTGGGAGAAGGTGACCGGCAGACCGGTGCCCCGAGTGGGGCTACCCACGACCTAGGCGTCGGGGGGAGACCATCTCGCCCACGGTTGAGGCGCTTGAGCCGCCCCCGGTGGCGCGCTACCTTGGGTGGCGCGCATCGTTCGGTCGGTAATCCTCTTTCAAGAGGAGGCCACCATTGCCGACCGGTCCTGCGCCTGCTGGCTGTTGGGCCGTGCGTGTGGGCCTTCGGGACCGTGCAGACCCCCGCAGTCTGCAACGGTGAGAGGCAGACGGAGTACACCTGCAACGACGGGACGATGGAGGGCTACTTCTACCTCACGGAGATCGGCGAAGGGTTCGCCAATCGGTTCACCCAGGCCGTGTACCCGAGCAAGGTCGAGGCCATCACCCTGGCCGCCTATCCGAACACCGACGCGCAAGGGAGCGGTGCCCGCGCCATCCAGTCCTGCACCGGGTTCGTGTGGTCCGACGTGGGCGGTGAACCGGCGGCCGTGCTCTGGACCGGGCCGGCGAGCTTCGACGTGACAGGCGCCTCGTGGTTCGTCATCCCGGTCGACAACGTGGTGATCACCAGCGGCAGCTTCTGGGTCGGCTACCTCGACGACGGGAGCCTCAGTTGGCAGAGCCCCTACGACGATCCAGACGCTTGTGGGACGCTCTACTTGAACCCCTACGGACCCCACGTACTGGATCCCTCTGGCCCACCTCGGCTACCCGTACGGGGTGTACATCGGGGCCTTGGCGAGCGAGGGACTGCCGATCGGACTCAGGTGGTTCGATGCCTCGGTGGTCGACGGCGGTGTGCTCCTCACCTGGCGGACCCTGAGCGAAACGGAGTGCTTCGGCTTCCACCTCCTCCGCTCGCGAAGGGCAGACGAGGACGGGGCCATGCTGCAGGGGAGCTTTTTCGCGGGGGCAAGGACATCCACCGTGCCCCGAGACTACCGCTTCTTCGACTGGTGCGTCCAGGCCGGCACGTGGTTCTACCGGCTCGTGCAGACCGACCTCGATGGTTCCCAGAGGACCCACGGTCCCGTTCGGGTCGCGTACACGCCCGGCACATCGAGCTGGGGTCGGATCAAGGGAGCCTTCGGCCCCTAGGGGGCGCGGGGTGGGCGCGTCGACCCTAAGGCACGGCGCAATCCCCACGAGCCTCCTCCTGGGCTTCTTCTGGGCCTCCACGGCCTCCCTGGGGCTTTGTGCGGGGGAGCCTGCTTCCCCGCCGGCGGCCCACGGAGCCCCCCGGTACGAGTGGCTCGGGGAGGAGCCGGTGGACCCCCTGTGGGAACGGATTCCCCCTCCACCGGGGGCGCACCGCCTTGACGTGCCCTCTGGCACGTTCGGTGAGTGGTTGAGGAATCTGCCCCTCAAGCCAGGGAGGCCTCCTGTGAGGCTGTTCGATGGCCGGCTCAAGGCAAACCAGGACGCCCACTGCGCGGTCGTCGCGATCGACGTGGGGGATCGTGACCTGCAGCAGTGCGCCGACGCCATCATCAGGCTCCGCGCCGAGTACCTGCGGTCCATCGGGTGCGGCGACTCTGTCGTGTTTCGCTTCACCAGCGGCGATCCCGCCACCTGGCGCGCGTGGAAGGTCGGGTTTCGACCGATGGTGAACGGATCCTCCGTCCGATGGGTCAGACGCGCCCCACGCGACGACTCCTACGACTCGTTCCGAGGCTACCTCGAGACGGTGTTCACCTACGCGGGATCTGCCTCCCTGCAGGGGGAACTCGAACCGGTGGAAGACGCCTCCAGACCCCAGATCGGCGATGTGTACATCCAGGGCGGGTTCCCCGGTCACGCGGTGCTCGTGGTGGATGTGGCCGAGGACGAACGTGGCGATCGGTGGGTGCTCCTCGCCCAGAGCTTCATGCCGGCTCAGGAGATCCACATCCTGAACAATCCCCACGACCCCTCCTCCCCGTGGTACCGGGCCCACGCGTCGGGGCCCCTCATGACGCCGGAGTGGGTCTTCTCCCACGAGGACCTACGGCGGTTCCGCACGGTGCACTGCCCCTGAGTGTGGCCTCGCGGGTCCGAGATCAGGGGGCTCGATCGGGGAAGCGTTCGACGGGAGGCACCCCATGGATCATGCGCCTTCGTTCCACATGACTCCCGAGGAGTTCAGGCGTCACGGGTACGCCGTGATCGACTGGATCGCAGACTACATGCGCAGGGTGGCAGACCTGCCCGTGCTGTCGGATGTGCGCCCCGGTGAGATCCGCGCCAAGCTCCCGCCCCACCCCCCATCCCACGGTGAACCGTTCGCCGAGATGCTCGCGGACGTTGATCGCATCCTCGTGCCCGGCATCACCCACTGGCAATCACCCCACTTCTTCGCCTACTTCCCGGCGAACTCCTCGGGCCCTTCGGTCCTCGGAGAGCTGCTCAGTGCGGGGCTTGGGGTGCAGGGCATGCTCTGGATCACGAGCCCAGCCTGCACGGAGCTCGAGACCCACGTGCTCGACTGGCTCGTGGACATGCTCGGCCTCCCCTCGGCCTTCACGTCAGGGGGCAGGGGGGGCGGCGTGATCCAGGACTCCGCCTCGAGTAGCGCCCTGTGTGCCCTGATCGCGGCGAGGGAGCGCTCGAGTGGGTCGGGGACGAACGAGCGCGGATGCGACGGCCGCCTCACCGCCTACGCGTCGACCCAGGCGCACTCTTCGATCGAGAAGGCCGTCAAGATCGCGGGAATCGGGAGGCAGAACCTTCGGCTCATCGACGTGGACGAGCGCTACGCCATGCGTCCGGACAGGCTCGAGGCCGCCATCGTCCGGGACAAGGCCCTCGGCCTGATCCCGTGCTTCGTGGCCGCCACGGTGGGGAGCACCGCGTCGCACGCCATCGATCCCCTCGCCTCGATCGGGCGCATCTGCAGGGAGCACGACGTCTGGCTCCACGTCGACGCGGCCATGGCGGGCACGGCGGCCATCTGCCCCGAGTACCGTTGGATCCACGAGGGGCTCGACCAGGCAGATTCCTACTGCTTCAACCCGCACAAGTGGATGTTCACGAACTTCGATTGTAGTTGCTTCTGGGTGGCAGACCGCGAGAGCCTCATCAGGGCCTTCACCATCATGCCGGAGTACCTGCGCAACAGGCCCTCAGAATCCCATGAGGTGATCGACTACAGGGACTGGCAGGTGCCCCTGGGCCGCAGGTTCAGGGCCCTCAAGCTGTGGTTCGTCATCCGTCACTACGGCGTCGAAGGGCTCAGGTTCCACATCCGACGCCACATCGAACTCGCCCACGAGTTCGCCTCGTGGGTCGCCTCGTCTCCTGACCTCGAGCTCGTCCTCCCCCCGCCGCTCAACCTCGTCCTCTTCCGCCACAAGCACGGGGACGAGGCCACGAGGGCCATCCTCGATGGCCTCACCGAGGCGCGCACCCCCTACCTCTCCCACGCCGTGCTCGACGGCCGATTCACCCTCAGGCTGTGCGTGGGGCAGACGACGACCGTGAGGGAGCACGTGCGCCGCGCGTGGGAGGCGATTCGAGCGCTGGCCTCCCGCGTGGGTCGGTCAGAGGGAACGTCGGTCCCTTCCGGCGAGCCGCCGAGCCCTCGGGGCGAAGCGGGGCACGGAGGTTCTCACGATTCGTTTCGGCCTGACTCATTCTGACACATTGTCGCGCACCCGCGGAGGGTGACGCCGAAGGCCTTCTCTCTCAACGGCTTCGTTCCCCTCACCGGCACACTTGACACAGAGGCTGAGGGTACATAATGTGAGAGTCGTCGCTCGTTTCTGTCTCGAAATGTTTCACTCTCGCCTTCCGAAGCGGCACGGAGTGCGACATGCACGGTGCCCCGACACCTCTGACGCCGAGGCGACCTCTGGTCCGAGTGGGTGGCGTGACGACACCTCGTCGACGAGCGACGCCCCATCGGAAGGATCACCCTTCCACTCCCCCGTTCCCTCCCTCCCGCCGTCTCGCCTGATTCGGATGCCGAACCCCCTGCGTGGCCTGGGTCAGTCCGAGCGACGGACCTTTCGGTTTCTCTCTTTCCCCCGTCTGGGGAGTTGTCCCGGAGGAGTCAGCATGAGGAGCCTGTGTCTTCGTGTCTTCGTGGTCCTCGCGAGCGTGGTTGCCATGGCCGCCGCGGGGGAGTCGGACTACGTCACGTTCGTGCCGGTGCAGGCCGGACCGGGTGGGGCTCCCATGACCGTGCTCCGGTACGCCCCGCGGAGGATCATGGTGAAGCTCACGACCGAGGCGGTGCGAGAGGCGGGCATCGACACAGGGATGGAGCGTGGGGAGACGCTCCCGCTCTCGACCGGCCTTGCCTCGTTCGATGCCCTGTGTGCGCGTGCCGGGGTGACCAGGATCGCGAAGCACTTCGAGCGTGCCGCGGACAAGACGCTCGCGGCCTCGATTGGGCTTGATCGGTGGTTCGTGGTGGAGCTGGAGGGGGAACGGGATCCGGTGGCAGCCGCCGAGATGTTCGCCACGAACGAGCACGTGGAGGCAGCCACCCCGGACTGGCGCGCGTTCCCGATGGCGGTCCCGACTGATCCCCTCCACTCGATGCACTGGGGCCACAACAACACGGCCCAGATGCTCTCGTACAACTGGAGCGCCGGTTCCCACGAGGCCGGCTCGCCGGTCGGGCTCGTGGGGTTCGATGCGCGTGCGCACACCGCCTGGGATGGGAGCCAGGGGTATGGGAGCTCGTCTGTGATCGTTGCGATCATCGACTCCGGGGTGGACACCGCGCACCCGGATCTCACCCTCGTGGCCGGGTATGACTACGGCGACAACGACAGCAACCCGATGGACAACAGCGCGCAGGCCGGCCACGGCACTTGCTGCGCGGGGATCGTCGCCTCCAAGGCGAACAACGGGGTCGGGGCAGCCGGCATCGCGGCCAACTGCAAGATCATGCCGCTCAAGGTGGCGAACAGCTCGGGGAGCATGTACTTCTCGGCGATCCAGAACGCCCTGCGCTTCGCCGCCGACAACGGCGCCCACATCATCAGCATGAGCCTCGGGGCCGCGATCTCGAGCGACCCAGCGACGGACGATGCGATCATCTACGCCTACAACAGGGGATGCACGATCCTCGCGGCCACGGGGAACGAGAACAAGTCGACGATCAGCTACCCGGCGAACAACCTCTACGTCATCGGCGTCGGTGCAGCCTCGCCGTGCGGCGAGCGCAAGCGCAGCAGCAGCAACAGCAGCGAGGTGAACCCTGGGGTGAACACGGACCCCAACGGGTACACGTGCGACGGCGAGCGGTGGTGGGGATCGAACTACGGGTCGACCACGAAGGACGCCGCGGGTGCGGTGGACGTGATCGCGCCGACCATCCTCCCCACGACCGACATCAGCGGGAGCGCAGGGTACGATTCCGGGAACTACTTCAAGTGGTTCAACGGCACCTCCTGCGCCACGCCGTACGCGGCGGGGGTGTGCGCGCTCATCAAGTCGGCGAACCCCTCCTTCACTAACGCCCAGATCCGAGAACGCCTCGTGAGCACGGCCCGTGACGTCACGAGCGTGGAGTCAGGGGTGGGATGGGACCGCTACACCGGCTACGGCATGGTGGACGCCGCGGCGGCGGTGGGGGCGGGCACGCCCTCCCCAAGCGTGACGGTGACGGCGCCGAACGGGGGTGAGACGCTCGTGGCGGGCACGACCTACACCATCACGTGGACGTCCACCGGCTCCATCGCGA